>Ga0315281_10000006_pt1 | contig 389773 bp, 378 predicted proteins | sample YL17G07_0_MG_FD_204540 | JGI IMG/M metagenome (GOLD analysis project Ga0315281, IMG submission 204540) | Sediment microbial communities from Yellowstone Lake, YNP, Wyoming, USA - YL17G07_0 | ecosystem: Environmental > Aquatic > Freshwater > Lake > Sediment | place: USA: Wyoming | collected...
GCGTCTTGCCCGAAATTCCTGTTCTTTCAGCGATTTTCGAAACGTACGTGAGGGGGTCAGGGATGGACATGTGCATGTCAAGTTCACGTAGCAAAAGCCTGTAGCAACGAGCAACGTCCTTTTTGTCGACTAGGCTTGCCTCTGCGATTTCATGAAGTGCTCTTGGAGTTCCACTTCCACGGCAAGCCGCATAAACCGCAGCAGCCGTTATGGCTGCGATAGACCTTCCGCGGACTAAGCTCTTATCTAAGGCTTTACGATAAATGACCGCAGCCTTCTCTTTGATGGGCCGTGGAATGCAGACCCTGTCTGAGAGGCGGTCAAGCTCAGCCATTGCTTGGGCAAGGTTTCTGTCAACTGAAGAATGCGCCCTAGAACGGATCTGCCATTTCCTCAGGCGCCACATCTGCAGGCGCGTTGATAATGGAAGTTTTCTTCCAAAGGCGTCCCGGTCAATCTGGCTTATGGCCGTTGACAAGCCTTTATCATGAACAGAATAGGATGTTGGCATCCCAACGCGGCTTCTTGAGGCTTTCTCTTCTTGGGTGAAAGCGCGCCATTCCGGTCCTTTATCCATCATTTGCCCGTATAAGACGAGTCCGCAGTCGCCGCAAACAGTCTCACCAGTATCATAATCATGGATAAGGTTTACACTAGCACATTCCGGACACTTATCTGGCAACGTTTGCTGAGACCGTGCCACTTTCTTTCTTTTTTCCATCTTTTCTGTCTCTATCATATGGAGTATGGTCATAACAGAATAACCTTCACAAAACGCAATTCCTCATATTACGTATCAGAATTTGAGCGATTTGATTGTTAGTCCGCAAAGCGCGCGTTAGAAAGAAGGATACTACCGGTTGATGCTTTGTTCGGCAGGGTTTTCCTACTCTTTTGTAAGCGTTATTTCTATTGTTGAAACCATCCTTGCTCTGTTTTCGCCTTCTCTTGCTGGCATTTCCTCTGTTCCTATGGAGATTTTGCTTACTTTTAGGTCTTTTAGGAAGCGATTTCTGGTTATTTCAGCCACATCAACAGCTGTTGCGATTGCTCGCCCCCGGGCTTTCAATATTACTTCCTTAGCATCGCCCGCGGATAGTCTGGTGATAACCGCTAGAACATAGTCCATTGGTGTCTTGCTTCCTATGAAAACGATTCCGGATTTTTCCGACATTTTCCATCACATCTTTCATCATTGATTGTAATGTTGCTGTGCTCTTCCTGTCCTTCAACAACAGAACGCTAATACCCATAATACTCGAACCTCCTTATAAAGTGCTTAAGCGCGCGAGAAGGCAAGCAAGTGTAGAAAGAAGAGATGGGAACCTAAAGACGACTGGCTAATCTTAGAAACTTTTAGTTAGGCCGCAAAAAACTTAATTCCCTACTGATTACTTGAGTGTGGTGATTGCGTTGAGCACGGGAAGTACCAAGAAGAAACCAATGACTAAAAAGGAAAGAGAAGAAAAAAGAAGAAAGCGTAAGGAGAAGCGATTAAAGAAATAGTTCTCAATTGTGGTGCGCGTGCTAATGCATAGCATCATACGCCAGTTCTTTCCTTGCGATCGATCGTTCTTCCAATCCCCTGAATTCGTCTTCGAGCGCGCGCTAATAATTATTAAGCACTATGGACAATACAACATTCTACAAGATAATCGTCGGAATAGTGAAATAAGAAAACAAAGAAGATTGAAAAATGACTTATAAGCGAAGTAATCGAAAAACTCGAAAGATTCATCGTAAGCACTCTAAAAAAAGGTGAATAGATTTGAGACAAAACAGAAGAGTGGTTAGAGAGCGAAGATAGAAACTAGAACTTGTTATTTCTTGATAAACTCCTGTATTTGCCGAAATGATGATGGAAGCCAACGTAACCACCGCTGTATGTCCAAGATGCGGAACGCGACTGGAATAGGCTAAAGCGAGCGCGAACTGAATACCGAAAGAATTAAGTCAATCCATAATGCACAAGCCTTAGTTTCGCATCAGTCTTTGGAGTTTCACATGCCATTCAAGAATATCCTCTTGGTGAAGCCTCCCGGGAGAAGAGGCCTAAGCTTTGCCATGGATCTAGTGCCTATTGGTCTAGAGTATATTGCTGCGTATATTGAGGATGCAGTTGAAGAGGTCCATATCGTCGATATGGAAAAGGAGCGGAGAAGCTTCCAGCGTTTACTAGATCTCTATCGGCCGGACCTAGTTGGCATCACCCTCTCCGCAACGGAACATAACGAAGGGCTACATCTTGCGGAAATTGCCAAGAAAGGCGGAATCACCACAGTGGTCGGCGGATATCATCCAACTGGAATCCCCGATTTGATGCTTTCCTACCCGCAGGTGGATTTGGTTGTCCGTGGAGAAGGAGAGCGCACTATGAAGGAGATCGTGGAGAAGGGCAACCCAGAAGGCGTGCTCGGAGTCTCTTACAAAAGGGATGGAAAGAAAATCCATAATGGAGACAGGCCTAAGATTGAGGATTTAGACAGCATGCCATTTCCAGCGCGGCATTTGAGACAGCACTCATACAAAGCCAACGGCGGAACAACCGATTTTGATGTCTTGGTGACGTCTAGGGGCTGTAATGGGTTTTGCAGTTTTTGTTGCGAGCCTAGCATGAGCCAGAGTGATTTAAGATGCCGGTCACCAGAAAACGTTGTGACAGAGATTCTGGAGGTTGTGAAATACCATGAGGGGAGACCGCTGAGCGTCATCTTCGCAGATCCAAGCTTCATGGGCAACCCAAAAAGAGTTGGCCGCCTGTGTGACTTGCTTCAGAAACATGACTTGCAGGTGAAATTCTCCGCCATGGTGAGAGCCGACAACATGGCCGGAAATCCTGAGATCGTAAAGAAGATGTGCGAAACAGGGATCGACACGTTCGAGATGGGCATAGAGAGCCCGAACCTTAAGGATTTGAAGTCAACTAGAAAAGGCATCACGACAAGAGTCCACAGGGACGCGGTGCGGAACATACGTGAAAGCGGCGGTCGCCCGGGCGGCACACTCGTGATAGGTCTTCCAGACCAGACTGAAGAAGAGATTGAAGCGTTTCCTGTCTATGCTAAAGAAATAGGTTTGACAGCCGCTGCCTTTGGCGTTGCAACACCGTTTCCAGGGACAGAGTTCTACCAAGAGCTGGATAGACAAGGACTGATTTTCGAGACCAACTGGGACAATTTTGACGAGATGCACTCCGTTTACAGGACGAGACACTTGTCGAAAGAGAAGATTGAAGAGCTAGCGACGTATTGCATGGCAAAGTTCTGGAACATAGACACGTTTATCGATCAAGAGAAGGTCTTCCAGAAAGTAACTCGAAAGAAGAAGCCTTTGATAGCTTTCATTCGTGAGAGGCTTTTGAATGTGGGTTTCCTGTCCAGCAATGGGATGACGCTACAGAAAAGCAACTTTGGCCAGCACATAAAAATATTTCTTAGAGCGTACGCCGATCCGCGCGTAGAATCATATACCCGAAAGGTTGGAGTACACAACATCCTGGAAATGTCAAGGTTTCTCCGAATCCTCGGCCCTCAAACAGTTCAATGCACGCTAAGCTTCGAGGACGCTATTGTCAGTTTCGTATTCAAGACCACCAAGAATACGGTTGAGTACATACGGGTTATTCAAGGAAAACAGGACCATACAACGATAGACTTTGACGTCAATCTGGAGTTGCTGAGCGAACCAAGTCCATCAAAGATGATAAAGAGCCTCTTCCTCTTGATCTCACATGATCTGAGCATCAACAGACTATGGAATGCTTTCAGGCTTTTTGTTGCAGCAGGGACTGAAGTCTTAACGTGGAAGCTGACAAGAATCTAGCAAGTAACCCTAACGCGCGCATGCTCAAAAGCTGATAAATCAAGCCATCAGTCAAGGCCACATTGAAGAAACTCAGGCAAAGGGAGTTATTGAAAAGATCGAGAAAATGGCTGAGAGGAAAAAACAGCGCGGACTGCGTGCGCTCGCAAATAGAAAAGCATCAACTTCCCCCGGCAAGCGTGCCTAGCTCGCGCCTGCTGTTATTTCTACATCATTGTCGTCCAGCGCGCGCGAGCGAGACTCTGAACCCATTTAGTATTCCCTCCCACTCCGCCCGGCTCACGCAACTAAGGAAACCCCTAGCGACGCTAAGGTATGCTGTTCCTTTCGGTTTGAGTATACGCCTCAGTTGCGGAAAAGTTATAGCTGAACCCAAATGGAATCTATGTCTTCAAGGTGTGCATCGCTTCTAGGAAGCTTTCAAACAATGACCCGTCTTTTCTACCTTCAGGCTCAACTGTGAGCAAGCCCGAGTATCCCCATTCCTTTCTTATTTTGTTCAAGGCTTCATAGAGATCAAAGTCTGAACGCTCTAGAACCCATTTACTCTCCCTCAGACTCCCTCGCAGATGAACATTTACAATACCGTTGATTATTGACTCGAAAGCGTCAAGCTCCTTATACATCGCTGCCCATCTCAAATCCATAGTCACGTGTTCAAATGATTTGACGAGCCCAAAAGGAGTATAACCTTCTAAATGCGTTGGGATGTTTTCAACTGCAGCCTTCACTTTTGGGAATTGGTCCGCCACTTCCAGAAGCATACTCTCAACTTTTTGTGGGTCGAAACTGGCTTTCCAAGTATCCCAAAGGTGAAACACACAAATCTCTGCTCCCGAGTTCTCAGCAATCAGCAATGAATCATAAATGACATGTTTTCCTTTCTTCCAATCTCGTTCCTTATCAGAACAAAGATAGCTTCCAACGTCCCTGCTTGCATGAACAGACAGAATCGGCAAATCCTGACTCTTGATTAGTTCTACAACTTCTTCAGTTGTGTATTTCGGAATCGTAGTCCAATCAGCCAAAGCACCATCGGTTAAGGGTGCATTTTCACGGTCCCACTCTGGCTCAAGCTGCAACTCAAAACCATCAACAACCGATTCTCTGAAGACCTTTTTCATCACGTCAATTGTGCCGATAAGGTCGTAGTATTCTTTGTTCCCAAACCCAGCAATGGGTGCACTAGAAACTGAAATCAGATTCGTCATGAGTGCCCATTGACTATTCTGACGAGCCCATTTATTAACTCGATTTCAACTTGCAAAGCAGGGCATCGTCGTTTTGGTTGGTTGGATAAAACTTTACCCTAGCCAACCAACAAATCTGTGGCTCGAATGTGATGTAGGTTGCGAATGACCCGGTTAGAATCGATTGGATAGACCATGATTCCCTTAAGGTTATTAAGAAACGAATCAGTTGGAATTTCGCTTTCAGGACGCAGACATACTATAGACACGATGTCTTGAGTTAATCTAGCAGTGGGGGTCAACATCGATGGACCCTTAGTGGGGGTTAGCGATAAAGAAAGTCTAGATTCCTACGTAAAAACGCAATGGCGAGACTATCAAGAAAAGCTGCTTGAGTGGGGCAATAATGTAAGGAGAAAGAATCTGCTTAGCGCGGGCGTGCGCTATATGCTTCAGCATCATAATGAGGGTTCTTGGTCCCGCATGTTCCGCAGAATTTCTCCGTTATAGCTACAAGTTTCTTGCATTTTCCGCAATCATACAGTAATTGCTTACCACAATCCGTGCAGAACTTCTTCTCCAAGCCATCCGTTCCACATGAACACCGAACCATAGCTTACAACCCTATTATTAGTATCTGCTCCGCGTTTTTAAGTCATTCTACAATAGTCAACTAATGCTAAGACTTAATGGAGAGATTATCAACACTAACTGCTCGGAAAAGTCTATCGCAGCTACCCTTGCGTTCCTCCCTCCTGTGCCAAAAGAAGCAATCAACAGTCCCGCACTTCCTTTTTCCTCGTTTCCCAGTATTCTTTTGCTTCCCCGTATTCCTTTTCTTTTTTGGCTACTCCCGATTTAACCCTACATTCTGGGCATAAGCACTTGCCTATGTATTGCACATATCGGGTGTAGAACATCTTCCCGCAATTCTCGCATCGGTGATCGCCCATGATTTCGCCTTCCGTATAATGGCTATCTTCCAAGGATTTAACAGGTTCTACATTAGTTCACTAATGCAAAACAATAGTTCTTGAGAAAGCGCAGTTTTAAGGAAATCGGCTAGTTCCATTAGCAATCTCTGAACTACAGTGTTCACAGATTCTGAGCCTATTAACGACCACGTTAGCACGTGCTACCCGCGACGCCTTCACGGAGCCACACGAAACCGTAATAGATCACAGCCAACTCGAACAGAACCAGCTTGCACATCTAACAACCGCGCGCTAAAGCAGCAAATGCTCAAAGAGATCCGTGAAAATCAACCTGAAAAAAGTATAAAGTCTTGTCTAGGAAATGGTAGCTCGGGAGAAACCGTTCCCAGACTCTAATCTATACCGAAATTTCCCTTTTTTGTTAGATAACAAGTGGCTGTGATCTGAACCCAAGACAAATGGAGATATCACCCGAAACCAGCAAATCCCTAGTGCGCGCGTTTGGTTAGTTGGGGTTTTATTTTTTGGGCATTAGTTCGTTTAGTTCGTATGTTGCTACACACATCACGCTGTCGGCGCCTCCGTAGTACACTAAGACTTCGTCGTTGATGAGTACGTTTCCGCAGCTGAATACTACGTTGGGTACTTTGCCGAAGCGTTCGTAGTCGGTGACGGGTGTTAGTATGGGTGTTTCGGAGCGGTAGAGAATGGTTTCGGGGTTGTCTCTGTCCAGTAGGATTGCGCCGAGTGAATAGACTTTTTCGAAGCTCACGCCGTGGTAGATAACGAGCCAGCCTTCGTTGAGTTCGATGGGGGGTCCAGCTGCGCCGATTTTCCAGCAGTCCCAGCTTTTCGTTCTTGGTCTCATCAAGGCTCTGATGTCGTACCATCGCTTGAGGTCGTCGGAGTACGCCACACACATGTCTGTTTCCAAGCGGTGGAACATGACGTATTTGCCTCCGATTTTTTTTGGGAAAATGACGGCGTCTTTGTTGCGTATGCCTCTGAAGGGCAGTAGTCGTTCGTTCCATTTCCATTGTTTGCTCAAGAAATCATCGACTGAGATGGATGTTAGGGAGATTTGGTAGAGCTGTTCGTGGTCAATTTCGGTTAGAGCCGTGTATGCCATTATTATTTGGTTGTCGAAGAGGGTTAGTCTCGGGTCCTCGCATCCGTAGTCTTCAGCTTTGTTGTTGGGTTCAAAAACGGGGATTGGTGACCGCTCGTCGATTATGTATCCGTCAGAGGAGGCGGCGTATCCGATGCGGGATATGCCGTCGTTTCCTATCGCCCGGTACAGTATGTGAACTTGTTTGCCCACTCCGATGGCGGCAGCGTTGAATACTTCTTTCGATTCCCAAAGGTTCGATGCTATTGGCTGAAGGATTGGATTGTCTTGGAACCGTCTCATTTTTTCCGTGTCCTAGCAGTATTTTGATGTGGTGATTCCAAAGAGTTCTTCGAGGAGTCTTCTGACGGAGAGTAAGCCCACTAGTTCTCCTTTGCTGTCTACCACTGGCAGGTGTCTGATTCCGCGTGAGATTATGAGCCGTCTCGCTTCCTCCAGCGAAGCCTCTTCTCCGATCGTGGCGACATTTGTCGTCATCACTTGATCGATGGGAGTGTCCAGTGGGACGTCGCTGGCTATGATTCTTATGGCGTCTCGCTCGGTGAAGATTCCCATACATTTTTCGTTGTTGTCCGTGATGACGATTGAGCCCACGTGTTTTTCTTGCAGTGTTCTGACGGCGTCTTTGACTGTGATGTTGGGCTTCGCGGTTACCACGTCTTCGATCATTATATGCTTTACCATTAGCACGTTCTGGTTTCGCCTCTGTCTTAGGTTTGGTTTTCTTGACTAATAAGGCGAACTGTTTTAGGATTCAAAAAAATGCTGTGTGGGAGACTTTCCGCGCGAACAAGGCGAGAACGTTTCGGATCTGGTGTTTGCGGGTTCTATTTGGTGGTTTGAAGTTCCATGCGGGCGGAAAGGTAGCAAACAGTGGCTTCGGCTCCCTCGTTGAGGTTGAGTCCTTTCTCGGTTATTCCGTCGTAGCAGCCGCCTGTTGTGGAATTATAAACAAAGGCGTTTTGGGTGTTCTTTCCTACAAACCAGTTGAAGATTGTCCGCGCTATTTTTTTGTAGTGGCGGTTGCCTGTTGCCCGGTAGGCTGATATTGCTGCTTCCGTCATTGAAGCTGCTTCCACGGATTGCTGATCGTACATTGACCGCGGTTTTCCTTTTTTGTACCAGCCGTGGTTGCCTATAGGTACGAATTTGTCGTTTAATATCTGAACTTCGATGAGGAATTTTAGGGATTCCTCCGCGACTCGAATGTATTTGGCTTGTTTTGTTTCTCGGTAGGCTTCGAAGAGAGCTTGCGGAAGTCTGCCGTTGACGTAGGTGAGGTAAGGTTCAAACCAGCGCCAGTCGCTGGAGCGCGTGTTTGTGTAGTATTCGAGCAGTTTGTCTGATAGTGTCTTTATGTTCTGGGTTAGGTTTTGGTCTTTTGTGTAGGCCTTGTGGTAATGACTTAGGCCAAGTATTGCGAAGGCTTTCGCTCTGGGGGATTTAAAGAAGCATGCCCATCGAAAGGCTTTGTCGAAGATTTCTTTTGCTAGAAGCCTCCTCTCGGCGGATAGCTTGCTGTTTATCACGTATCCGCAGGCCCAAAGGGTACGACCTGCACAGTCTTCGGAGCCTTCGTCGTCGATGAAGTTTCGGTCGTAGCTTAGGAAGTTATGCATTTTGCCGTCTGCTCTTTGCATGTGCAGAAGGAAACTTAGGTATGTGTCTATCAACCTGTCCGATTTGGAGTTACCTTTGATTTGGCTGTGCTTGGTGATGGCTATGAGGGCTCGGGCGTTGTCGTCGGTTGTGTATCCTTCTAGCCGATTTGGTGTTCCGAATTTCGAATGTTGAAAGATACCAGTATCGTCTGTGATTGCTTTAAGGAAGTTTAGTTTGATAGGTGGGAGATTCACGTGAGCGTCCTCTTAGGCGTGTATCGCTTGTTTGAGTATGTCCGTGTATTTTTGGGCGACCTTTGGCCATGTGAAGCTTCGACTGTACCTGTAAGCTTTTTTCTCTATGTCTCTTCTTAATTTGTCGTTTTCTAGAAGTTTCTCCACCTCTTCGGCGATTGAGTCTGGGTTTTTGAACTCGCAGAACATGCCTCGTCCGTGAGACAGCACCTCCTTGGCGTGGAGGAAGGGAGTTGATACTACTGCTCTGCCGGCTCCTAGAGCGTAGACTAGTGTGCCGCTGCTGATTTGGTTTGGGCCTATGTAGGGTGTGATGTAGATGTCTGTGGCGTGGAGGTACCTTATTAGCTCCCTTTTTGTTAGGAAGCGGTTGTGAAATCTTACGTGGTTCTTTAGCCCCAGTTGGTCGACTAGTCTGATGAGGTTCATGCGGTAGTTTTCGCCTTCGATTTTTCTTACTTCGGGGTGTGTTTCACCGATTATAAGGTAGAGTATGTTTGGATGTTTTTCAACTAGACGTGGGAGTGCTTGGATGGCGTACTCGATGCCTTTGCCTCCGTTTATTAGGCCGAAAGTGGACAGGATGGTTCTTCCTTTCAAACCCAGCGAAGGTTTTACGCTGTCACTGGTTAGGAAGGGGATGTCTGGGCAACCGTGTTGGACGACGTTGATTTTCTTGTTTGGGACGTTGTATTCCTTGAGAATGTTCTTGGCGGCTCTTGCCATGACCACGATTGCTTTGCTGTGAGAGAGGATTTCTTTCAGCACGTTTCGTGCTGTCGATTCGAAGTCTGGTTGGACAGTGTGGAGTGTGGTTATAAGTGGTTTGTGTACGTTTTGAAGGAAGGAGAGGATGTACTTTCCCCATTCTCCTCCGTATATTCCGAATTCGTGTTGTAGGTTTACTGCGTTGATTCGGGATGAGTTGATGTACTTGGCGGCTTGAATGTAATCCTCTTCGAAATCCTGCCTTATCTGTTGTTTGACTCGGCTGTCGTAGTCATAGATTGTCTCTATTTCGTTTACGCTTATGACTCGGGCTGGGGCGAATTCACCGAGGAGGTCTATGGAGTCGATGAGGTCTTTCGTGAAGGTGGCTATGCCGCATTCTCTCGGGGTGTATGTGCCTAGAAAGGCAATGTATTCTTTGTTTGATTCTGGAACTTGATGTTTTGTGGACAATTCTGACACTACCTTGCCTAGATTTTGCGCTACAAGAATATGGTGAATTTTGGCTTGAAAACGCCTTTGTTTATTAATACGCGTTTCGCCGCTAAAAAGATTTGCTGCTTGTTGATGTTGTTTTCTGAGGTGAGAAATGAATGGTGGAGTCAGGAGGTCCTTGTTGGTTGTGTTGGGGATAGAATTTTAGTCCAACCAACCAAAGACGAATTCTTGGTCTAAGCTTGTTGTCAACATTCAATGAGCATTTTCGTAGACTGAATCAGGCATTGCTCTTGACCATGCATTTGGATTTTGGTACTTGAATGCTGGTGCTTTGTCTTCTATCTGTTCTTCTTTTCCGACAAGAATTTTCTTCATTTTGGACAGGAGTTTTCTGTGAGTCTCTTCGTCTCTGATTATGATTGCAAGTATATCCTTCAGGTCTTTTATATCCACGTTGTAGATTTCACGTATTTCTCTTGTCATGTATTGAAGCGTCTTCAGCTGAACCAAGATATGGTATTCTTCGCCAACAGTGCTCTCCAGGAGCATCAGCTTCTTCACCAATGACGCCATGCTCTCTTTGGGTATCGTCTGTTCTTTTGCAATCTCTTTTGCGAGATTCTCAATTACCGTCCATGTTTTGCCAAAAAAGAGCCTCTTCTCGTAGTCTTTGGGTTGCTTTTTTGGTTTAGCAATGCTTTCGGTTATTCCCTTGAGGACTGCTGAATGTTTGCGACTATCATATGCTATATGAAGCAGCAAAGAATTGACTAATGGAAGATTCACTTTGTCGGCGAGATTCTTATAAAGCGAATATGCTCTTTCTTCTAAAATGATAGCACAATGCAGAAAGTCTGCAACACTTTCCTGCTTCATCTTTGCCATTTCTAGGCTTCCATCCAGCTGATAAAATCGCAAAGTGATAAATGATTTATGAATTCGAAATTCAGGGAAGTTTTATCTTTGGGTTTGAGATAAAACTTTACCCCCAACCAAACTTTTATAAAAATCAACATGCTATCGTCAATCATGGATAGATTTGTCGATAACTTGTTTGTTCGCTTAAGAGAGCGTGGCTTTCAGGCACGAATTGTTTCCGTCTCCCATCTGCATCAGTTGCAGAAAGAAATAGAAAGCCTCCGCAGTCACGCCTTGCTTGACAGTCAGTTCTATCAAGACCGCCTTGCTTGGTTCAACTTCCAAATTCCTGAAGACTTGCCGAAAGCACAATCCTTAATTGTTGTGGCTGCCCCCCGACCACAGACTCGAGCGATTTTCATCTGGAACGGACAACAACGTCCACTAATTCTTCCTCCCACTTACACAGCATACGACGACATAACAAAACAAGTTGAAAACCTTCTCGCAAAAATACTCGGCGAAAAAGGTTACAAGTCAACAGGAACTGCACTACCCCTCAAATTGTTGGCAGCTCGAAGCGGTCTCAGTCAATACGGCAGGAACAATATATGTTATGTCTCTGGACTGGGAAGCTTTCTCCAACTCGTAGCAGTCTATTCTGACATGTTTTGTGAAGAAGACTCTTGGCAAGAAGCAACAATGATGAAGAGTTGCGAGGAATGTGAACTATGTCGCCGAGCTTGCCCCACTGGAGCCATTCCTTCCGACCGCTTCCTTCTGCATGCTGAAAGATGCATCCCATATCACAACGAAAAGAAAGGCGATGTTCAGTTTCCCAAGTGGATGGATGCTTCCTGGCACAACTGCATCGTAGGATGTATGCATTGCCAAAGAGTCTGTCCACAGAACAAGGAATTCATACAATGGACGGGAGAGGAAGAAGAATTCTCCGAGGAAGAAACAACTCTACTCTTGGAAGGCGCACCACATGACAAGCTGCCAGCCACAACACTCAGGAAACTGGAGCGTCTAAATCTAGTGGACTACCTTGACAGTCTTCCTCGCAACTTGGGCATTTTCTTCAAGAAACGTGAGCAGTCCAAATCCAAGTGAGCTATGTGTGTGGGTAAAGCTTTACCCCAACCCAAAGAATAGGTGAAGATTGTGGTTCAGTCTCATCCAATCGCATCTCTCAAATAACTGTCATTGCACGAAGTAGAATAGTCTGCTCTGACCCAATTCTTACAATAAATTCGCAGGTCTTATATGATGGAATCTGCCAAACAAATGGGGCAAGTGGTTTCAGTGAAGGAACTTGAACTGAGGCTTATTGCTGAGCTTTTGAAAGATAGTCATCGAAGCGACAGAGAATTGGCCAAGGCGCTTGGAGTTTCTCAGCCTACCATCAGCAGGTTGACTGGGCGACTGAGGAAAATGGGGGTCATAAGAGAGTATACGATCATCCCAGATTTCAACAAACTCGGATTTCACGTATGTGCCTTAACTTTTGCTGATTTCGTGACTCCCAGCGATTTGGAAGCCATGAGAAAACTAATCGAAGAATACGGGAAGAGGCTCTCTGAAATTCCTCAGGCCGTGATGATTGAACGAGGTTTGGGAGAAAATGCCAACGGCGTAGTGATTTCTCTTCATAAAGACTATTCTGATTATTCGAATTTCCAGAATTGGATGAAGCAGTTTATCCCTCAAAGCAAGTTCGTACTTCACAGTTTCCTGATTAATCTTGATGACCAAATCCACTATCGATACCTAACATTCTCAACACTTGCGAGACACTTGTTGGAAATGCAGAAGCAAGAATGAAACTGTGCAGCGCGCGCCAAGCGAGAGGTCGATTGGTCCTAGGAGACTGGCACTCTTTCCAAAGTTATTTTTACAAAATGATGAACGCTTAGACATTCCCCAGTAATGAGGTAAACATCTTCCTCAGGGTTCACTCTCTTGTCGCGTTGTAAATAGTCACGCGAAATGAGGAAAGTATGTTTGCCGCACTTTGGGCAGTCTCCGATTTTGGGCATGTCCATCTCTCAGAATCCCTTTCTATTCGCCATCTAATAAGACTTGCCGCGCGGGGATTACCATAACTGCAGATTGCTGTGTGCGCGTGCGTGCGAGTTTTGTTAGAGAGTAAGAGAGAGAGGAGAGTAAGAGATTGAATAGGAGAGAGTAAGTGGGTTTGGGGGTAGAGTTTTATCCCAAAACCTTGATATGGAGAAATGCGTTGACAAATAGGTGTAGCTGAAAAATGCTTGCGCCGAGGGGAAAAAGACTCGTCTTATTTTGGACTATAATGGCAATTGTCTTTCTCGTAGCTTCCTACATAATGTTTCTTGGGTTTAACCCAAGGATAGGCAATCCGCTTGTCACGCTGCTAGTGATAATCGTAATCTATGTTGTGGGGGTTTCTGGGCGTTTGGCGCAAGCTCAAGCGCTGGGGATGGTTATAGCCTTGCCACAAGAAAAGTAAGTGGTTGGTTGGATAAAACTTTACTCCCAACCGACGCAATCTTATATTTGTTGAATCGTAACTGTAGTGATGAGGTTTACTGAATGGGAATCATTCAAAAGAAATGTTCAATTTGCGGAAAAGTCTTTACGACATTAGATAACAAAAACAAATATTGCAGTGCCCAATGCGCTAAAAAAGCAAATAGGAAAAAATAAAGACGTCTCAAAAAAGATACAGCCATCCTATGATAGATTTTTGAAAAGGAATTGACGCGACCGTATACTCGATTCCTATCCCCTATAGATGCCTTTCTCCTACTATTGCCTAAGCCTAGTATACTGCTCTCTTATTGCTGCCCTTTTTTCCATTAGCACCGTTTTGGTTGGTGGGGGTAAACTTTACTCCCTTCACACATATTATATCTAAGAAGATCGCTGAGCTAGATGCCAGATGTGTGTTTGAGGGATCATTCTGAGGGAAAGACTAGAGAAATCAAATGGTGCAGCGAAACCAAATCTCCGCTAGGGGTGTGTCTTCGTTGCGTCTTCACTCTTTGAACGTCCGAAACCTTCCCTCCCCATATCGGGAAGTTCTTGAGCGCGAAGTGGAGAAGCTCAAGAAAAGGGATGACGTGTTAGCGATAGGCTTAGCTGGATCTGTTTCCAGAGGAGATTTTTGGCATGGCGCAGACTTAGACATTGAAGTCGTTCTCAAGGGAGACAAGCCCAAAAACTTGGTGTGTACTGAACGGGAGATAAGCGTGGATTTTGGATACTTCGGCGAATCCCAAATCGAAGACCTGCCACACGACACGCGCCCAATCTACGACCCGACGCATGTTCTTACAAAGACACTTCGAAAGAGAACCAAAAGACAACTCTGGCAAAGGATGATCCAGAAGAACACTAACTCCGTTGAAAGGTATCTGCAAAAAGCCAGATCAGCGCTTCGAAGCGATCCATACTCCGCTCTCTGCCACATCCAGAATGGTGGCGCAGAGCTGGGGTCAAATCTAGTTCTGGCAACCGGCACAGCATCATCCATTCGAAGAACGATCTCGAAGCTCGAAGCCGCAATGAGCAAAATCAGGAGATCAGATCTCTTCGATGAATATGTCAGCCTTTACGGCATGCCAGAGACTCTCGAAAAGACCGATTTTCTTTGCGAACAGCTGAAGCAAGGTTACCGAGAAGTCTGGTCGTACATGAACGAGAAGGCGGTAGGTCCTGCCTACATGGTTCAGCAGTCCAGCTCTGAGCCTTGGTTCAGAAACAGGATACAGCCCATCTTCGAACATGACAAGAGAGATCTAGTGTGGATAGTCCTCATCGAATACCCCTTCATACTGCGCTTCATTTTCAACACTATTGGCATTGATGATTTTCCAGAACGTGTTTTCAGGCCGTTCATAAACTTGAGTGGACCTCCTACTTATTGGGTCAATCGTTATCGTCGCATCTTGAACCTTGTTCCGAAAAGCAGCGTGCCAGATCTGCTTTCGACAGCTGAGAAACTTGATGCTGAAGTGAAAAAGCTTGCAGGCAAGAAATACCTCCACTGAAATCGTGCTAACGCGCGCGATGTTTCTGGTTGCTTTACTCTTGTATTCTTTCAGCCATTCCTCTATATTCTTCTGTTCAAAAATGGACGGATTTCGTCCCCCTTCTAAAGATCTTACACGTTTGTTCACACTTGCATACTTAGTATACTTCAGGCCTCTTTGTGTTCTAATTTTCGCGCGCGCTAATTGAAACCTTGCCCATGTGAAAACGTCATGTTTAAATTTAGGCAGACTCTAGAAACATTTTCTCAAGAGTTTTAGGGAAGGCTAATTGGTTTGGCAACAAGGAAGGGGCCTATTTGGATAGCGAGAGACCTTTCGAAATGCAGCGGATGCCGCAAATGTGAGATTGCCTGTTCGCTTCATCATGAGAAGAGAATCTGGCCGGAAGCATCAAGAGTGAGGGTTTTCATGTTGGTTCCAGGCGCAGATTTTCCGCATTTGTGTGCTCAATGTGAAGACTATCCATGTGTTGAAGCCTGTCCATTCAAGGCCTTGTCTGTAAGCAGAAAAACTAGCGCTGTTTTGGTGAACGATGAGAAGTGCACTGGCTGCGGAAAATGCATAGAAGCGTGCCCCGGAAGAATTCCACACATGCATCCGGCAAATAAGAAAACTGTAATCTGCGATCTATGCAATGGCAATCCACAGTGCGTGAAGGTCTGCCAAGAAGGAGGATGGAACGTTCTGAAAACCGTTACGAGAAGAGAACATCCATACAAGCTTTACGCACGCAAGCCTGAAGAGCAGACGAAGAGTCTTGCGATTAAATTGTATGGAGAGAAGGCGGAGGAGTTCATTTGATATTGGGTTATGCTGGAAAATTCTTAGAGATTGATCTTTCAGAAGGTACCTTCAAAAACGTTACGTTTGACGATGAGTTGTTGAAGGATTACGTTGGGGGCAGGGCACTTGCAGCAAAAATCCTTTGCGACAGATTGATCAGCAAATGGGAGGAGCTGGACCCGCTTGGCCCTGACAATATTCTGCTTTTTCTGCCTGGACCACTTACAGGTTTTTTCCCAGGCGGCAGAGTCTGCGTCTCAGGCAAGTCTCCACAGAGTAACGGTGTTGTGGGCTCAACTGTTGGCGGCGAGTTCGGAGTTGAATTGCGCTGCGCCGGGTATGACGGCGTCATTGTTACGGGACAGGCTGAGAAGCCCGTCTACGTGTTCATTAAAGACTCGGACGTTGAGATCAGAGATGCAAGCCACATTTGGGGGAAGGATGGCAAAGAAACGAACACGTTGCTTAACAAGGAATGTAGGCGACTGTTGAGTGAGCGTTATCCGGATTATGGTGAGTGGAAGGAGCCTGCAAAATTGTACATTGGCCCTGCAGGCGAGAATAAAGTTCGAACTGCGGTGGTTATGGCTAAGTGGACGCATGCAGCAGGCTACGGCGGTTACGGAGCGGTTATGGGTTCGAAGAATCTTAAGGCAGTCGCTGTTAAGGGTACTGGCCCGTTGCCTGAGGTTGCCGACCTTGGAAAAGTTAGGCGGATGATTGGCGCCGTAGATAAGAGTGCGTATGAAAATGTGTTGTGGAGACGGTGGGGAACAGGCGGTGGCGGTTACTCGTTTGCTGCGAAAACGAGTTCTGAACCTATTAGGAATTGGCAGGAAGAGTGGCATGATGAGAAAAGTTATGGTGTTGACCAGTTTGAAAGCAGGGTTTGGGTGAAGCAGTCTTGGAGCGACTTTGGCTGTCCCACAAACTGTTTAAAGATCGCGTTTGTCAAGTCTGGCAAGTTTAAAGGAGCGATTACTGATAATCCAGATTATGAATTGCAAGCGTATCTTGGCCCCAACCTAGGCATTTTCACGCCTGAAGAAAACGTGTTTATGGCTTCTTTGATTGATGATCTCGGGCTGTGTGGCATTCAGACTGGCAATGTATTGGGGTTTGCTGCTGAACTTTTCCAGAGGGGCATCCTGTCCAAGAAGGATCTGGACGGCATAGAATTGAAATGGGGAGACGCTGAAGCTTTCGCCAAGTTGGCAAAGAAAATTGCCATGAGGGAAGGCATTGGCAACTTGCTGGCTGAAGGCACGTACAGGGCAGCGTTGAAGATAGGAAAGATGAAAGGCAAAGACGTGCTGCAGTATGCTGTTCAGAGTAAAGGCATTGGAATTGGTGCCCATGGCATTCGCAGCGGCAAAGACTTTTCAACCGACATAGGGTACGCATGTTCAGTTCAATGTGGCGACCACACTTCAATAACCGACTTGCCTGAGGACGGCGCAGTGGGCGAAGTATGGGCAGTGTTCAATGATTCAGCGATCTGCTGCAATTTTAGCGGTGGTTTTGGTTTGCCTAGAAATTTGAAGTTCGACTTTTACAATGCAGTCACAGGTCTAGCGTTGACGCGTGAGAGTTGGAGCAAAGGTGGCGGGTTAAAGACGTTGCAGATACAACGGGCATTATTGCTCTTGGGAGGACCAGATTTGAAGTGGAACCCGAAAGTTCATGACGATAACCCAAGCAGATTCTATGAGCCGTTGCCTTCAGGACCATGTAAGGGGAAAGCTGCTGACAGAACCAGCGTGAGGGAGAGCGTACTGCAGTACTATCAGGAGGTTGGTTGGGACGAGAACGGAATACCGAAGTCGGAGACTCTTAAGAAGCTAGAATTGGGAGATGTCAATAGAGTCCTGAGGAAGCTACGCAAATAGTCGAAAGAGAGAAGCGGGCAAAGCGAAGCGCGCGCAGCCTAGTAGAGCTATAGGCAGTCATAAAGCAATTGCGATAGCCAGTGCCTCCTCTACTTCGGTAACACATATTCTTTTGAAACTAGCGCGCGCGATTACACGCGCTCAACGAGAGGCATTGGTTCATTTAGGGCAATGGCGCGTTGGAACCAAATTCTTTAAAACCGCTCAGCCAATTCAGATCAATGAGGAATGCCCAATATGGCGAAATACTTGCTCCTCTACAAGCATTATGTTGAGAAGTACAAAACTGTAGTAGAGTACACAAGCCAATTCCTCAAAGAAAGTGCTGCCCAGAACCAGCTTGATCTGCATCCTTGGGGTCTCGCTGAACACCGCATGAATCACACTTTGCTCGTCTTGAAGAACTCTCTTCTACTCGTCAGGAATAGAAAGGTCAACTTGGACGTCGTTGCGTTATCTGCAATTCTACACGACATCGCCACATTCTCATTTGAGAGAAAAGAGCATGCTGAGCAAGGAGCAAGAATCGCAGAGAAGTATCTAAAAGAGCACAGATACCCTGACGATTTAGTGCAGCAAGTAGCTCACGCAATCAGGATACATGCAGGGCCGCTGGTTTTCAGTCCAAGGTCACTTGAGGCAAAGATCTTGCAGGATGCAGATACAATTGACAAGGTAGGTGCATTGAGTATTGCTACCTTTCTCTTGCATTATGGAAGCAGGAGAATGCTGCCGGAGCAGGCCTTGGAAGAACTCAAGAAGGACATGCCAAAACGGTTAAGATGGTACTACAGGACGATGAACTTCCCCGAAGGAAAGAAAATGATAGGCAAGGGTTGCAAGTATATCAGAGAATTCATCTGGAGACTGGAAAGCGAGACGGAATGTCCTAAACTCTAGCGCGCGCTAAGTAGTCTTTCAGATCAACCTGTCCGTCTTGATTTGTGTCGCAATGAGGATTCCAATTGCTGTCGCTAGGGACAGAGCCATAGGCGAGAGCCGTCTTGAAAACGTCTCTCAAATCGACTTTCATGTCGTGATTAACATAGGGCGCGCGTTGTGGCTGTTCTTACAAAAAAGGGGGAAGAGTGTTTTGGCGTTTCACTGTTTTACTTGTTGTATGTGGCCGCTGCCATCATTGCGTTGTCGACGGTGAGCCATCCTGCGCCCGCGTCATGGTCGTTGCATGGAAACGCTGGACCAGCGAATGGGTCGTATGCAAACTTGGTGTTTGATGTCATCGGAATGCGTGATGCTCCGCTTTTCAAGACCGATTCCATGTCCGCTTGGTTGAACTGTGGATAATGGTAAGCAATGATAGCTGCGACTCCGGAAACGTGTGGAGCAGCCATGCTTGTACCCCACAGACCATAATAGGCTGTTGGAGCACCTATGTTAACATAGGCTTCGCCGTTCCAAGCTGCTTCGGGTTTATAGGGTCCAACCACGAACGAGCCGGGTGCACAAACGTCCAAGTCCTGCCAAGTTTGTCCCAGAGCCGCATTTGGCCTGCCGCTGTAGTCGCTCAGGTACATCTGCCAGTTGTTGGCGTAGACGCTTCCCGCTCCAAAAGGATCATTATATGTGTTGAGCTGTTCAGGAACGTCGCTGAGGTACCACCTGTATGGACTTGGCGGGTTTGACGGTGGATACCCAACCATCTGCATCGTCCAACCGCCTGCTGCTGCTGAAATCACTTCGGGATATGCTCCTGGCCAGCCCATGCCAGCTGTTCCGTCATTGCCTGCGGAAAACACGAAGATCACACCCTTTCTTATGGCATTGTCTATTGCATCTCTTATGGCAGGAGATGGCGTGGATGAGCCCCAACTGTTGTTGACTATGATCTTCCAGCTAGGATGGTCCTGCGCGAGGCTAGCTACATAGTTTATGGCTGATGTGAGCATCCAGTCGTCGCCTCCTCTGAACAGCACTTTGCCGTCATGGCAGGTTGCATCCCAATACTGGTTGTAGTAGTCTTTATCAGGGCATTTGACCAGCCATGTGTCAAGTCCCAACAGCGGAATTATATGCACTTTCTGCGCAACTCCTTGAACTATATGTGGGGAAACGCCAATGGTCGAGCGTTGATATCCGACTATTTCGCATGTTACATGCGTGCCGTGGCCTGAGCCGTACAATGGGTCTGTGCTGAAACCTCTGGTTGTGATCGGCGTGAAGTCAAAATCGTTCTTTTTGCCATTCCAAGCAATGTTGTAACTCCAGCCTTTGCCCAATCCTGTCTCGATTATAGCTCCTGGAGCAACGAAATCAGCCCAGTTAGAAACTAGACCTGTATCTATGACTGCTACGTATACACCTTCACCTCCATGCGCAGAGTATTCCGCGTTGATAATGTCTACGTCCCATGGCAGGTATGTGCCAACTGGATCGCTACCACTGGAAAAATCTGCAGCTTCTACAAGTTGCTCGTGAATGGGTGTTACGGTGTACGCACGGGTTGGCATGTTCGAGGATCTTGTCATTGGAACAAACGTCAGCGCAAGCATTGATACCAAAATTACGGATATCACTATGGACTTTTTCATCTTTCCTCAAACTCCTTTCGGCATTACTTCCTTAGAGCTTGCAGGATTTGAACCTTGTGAAACCTTGTACTATCTCAGCGCGCGCTCACTATCGCTTCCCGATGATCGTTAGATTAGCCAGCTTTACTGTCGGTGAATAGCAGTTTTCGTAGTTTGCCAAGTCCTTCCCCAGAGCGTCAATTCCGCCCTCGAGAATCTTGTAGAAATCGCCGGAGAAGATGACCTCTTTGACGGGTTTAGTCAGGTCTCCGTTTTCCACTAGGTATCCGTGCGTCACGGTTGCCGTGAGACTCCCGTTAATCGGGTTCGAGAGCCATTCGCCTATGGTTTCCTCGACGAATATGCCCTCCTTGGTTTCGCGAATAATCTCTTCTTTCGATAGCTTTCCAGGTTCCAGAATAAGGTTGTTAGGCGCCGGTTCCGGGGCTGCCGAGTAGCTGGGTCTTTGAGCATTGCCCGTCGAGTCGACGTTCATCTGAAGAGCAGTGTACACGTTATGGAGAAAGCCTTTCAGGATCCCATTCTGGATTATTGGCGTTCTCTGAGTCGGATGTCCCTCGTCGTCGAACGGCTTCGTCTGCCAACCGCCATTCATCAACCCATCATCAGTAATACTGACCTGTTCCGGTGCGAGCCGAACGCCCAGCTTGCCTGACAGCGGCGACCGCCCTGTGGTGACCCAGCCGCCGTTTATCGGATCGCTCAGCATCACCCCTAGTATGCCTGCAAAGATCCGATTTCTGACTATGATCGACGTTTTGCAACTGGGGATCGAATCTGATCTCAGGAAATCTCTGGCCTTCCGGGCGGCTTCCAGTGCTTGACCTTCGAAGTCAATGTCTCTCCAGAATCTAGCTTCTTGTCCAGCGCTTCCACTGCTCTTCAGACCTCCTTCATCAGCCGTGGCGCGAATCGAATAACGAAATCTCGTGTCCCTTAGTTCATGACTCGTGCCATGGTCGTTGGCGATGAAGACACTCGAAACCGTCATCGCTAGTGACCCCTGGCTCGGTCTCACTCTTTCGTCGAAGTCTCTTATTCGGTCTATCGCCAACGTTAAGCGTTCAACAACATCCTCGATCTGCAGCTTCTCGACAGCTTCATCATAGAACCCCTTGGCGGGTGCGTGCCCAAATTCGTCGTTCATGCGTTGCCAGTGAGGATCTTCAGGAGCGACCCTCGCGATTTTGACTGCTACGCCGGCAGCTCTGTCCACTTCAGCGTCATCCAAGATTGACGTCGAATAAATAGCAGTTTTCTTTCCGAGAGCTACCCGGATTCCTATTCCGGACAACTCGTTCGTCTTTGTGTTGTCAACGGTGTCAGTGAATTCCACTTGAGTCGTTCTGGCACTCTTCAGATACGCCTCTGCTTCCGTAGCGCCAAGTCTCAGCGCCGTCTGCACTGCTCTTTCGGCCATAGCCATCCTTCTAGCTGCCTCCGAAAGTCATCTTGCGAATCCTCACATGCGGACCGCCGTCACCCACCCAAACACGCTGCGCGGACTTGCCACACTTACCAAACAGGCTCGTTGAGACGCGCAGGTCCTTTCCGACAGCGTCAACGGTCTTCAAAGTCTCAAGAATCGATCCGCTTATTGATACGCCTCTAATGGTTTCAGCGAGTTCGTTTTTGTCAGCTATAACTTTTCCGCAAAACCAAAAACTGACTATCTTCAAGTGGTTCTTTTCAGTATCTTTGGTTCTTTCCATTCTTCTCTAAGAATGCTGTATATGCAGTCATCTCTCCACTTTCCACGGCAGTAGAAGGTTCTTCTGAGAATGCCTTCTCGTTTGAACCCAGCCTTCTCAAGCGCTTTCCATGATTGAACATTTTCTGTGTCAGCCTTTGCCTGAATTCTCATGATGTCTTTGGATAGAAATAGATAGTCGATTATTATCTGAATCGCTTCGTTGGCATAGCCCTTGTTTCTCTCGTTCGGCACGATGTTATAGCCTATCTCCGTTTCGCCCGCTGACAGAAAATGGGAAATAAAACCGATTTTTGTTCCATCCTTCTTCTCAACGAAAAACCATTGTGCATCTTTAATATTGTCGTAGAGTCTCTCCAAGTCCGCCATCGTCTCTTGTTTGAGATTCTCAAATTGACCACGGAAGTCAACGTTGTTGTCCCATTCGAGCAGGATGGGCAAGTCTTGTTTCTCGACTATTCTGAGGCTAACATTCTTGCCTTCAAGCAACTTGATTCACCCATCCACGTGGTTACTTTTGGTCCCGCTATAACTTTTCCGCAACGTCGTCAGGTGTACAGAAGAATTATGTCGTGCTTTCTTAACACGCCTGCTAGTTGAAAACTTAAATTACGCCACACCATCTTTCTTCAGTTTATCTGGTTCTACCCTAATGCTAAGAGGTCCAATCCCAGCAAGAGATGGCAAGATGTGTGATAATAATTGCTCTGCACTAAGTAGCCGAACTTTACCGTTTGGATTGGTTTGTGTCCAACCATTCTTCTCTTTATGGTATCTTTGTATATAGCCCTGTTTGGTTGTGATGTAGATTGTGCACTCATTATTCTTCAACTGAATTCACCAATCCACACGGTATCCTTCGGTTCTGCTATAACTTTTCCGCATTCCGTTGAAATCGGTGGTGGTGGTTGGATAGAACTCTACCCCCAAACCCACTTACTCTCTCCTATTCAATCTCTTACTCTCCTCTCTCTCTTACTCTCTAACAAAACTCGCACGCACGCGCACACCAATCAGGGCAGAATCCTAATTCCGCGCGGTCTGTCGAGCGTCATAATGACCTTAAGGACTTCACGTACGCGCGCGCTTTGGATCCCGGATGTACTGTGTTCAGTGATATTAGAACTATCATTCAGTCAAATCCGAAACAGTTAATAGCGAGAAACCACTTAATCTGGCGAGGATGTGAGTCATGGGCCGCCCTGATGACGATTTGATCTGGAATACTTTGACGAAGTCTAGCAAGGATGTCGCCTTCATTCTGGGGTCTCTGGCTAACGAAAGAAGGTTGTTGCTGCTCACGGCGGTTTTAGAACGGTCACAGACTTTCAGTGAACTGCAGGCTGTAACAGGACTTGGCAAGACAGCGTTGGCGCATCATTTGGGGATACTTGTGAAGTCAGGCCTCCTGAAACACATCGGAAAAGGGCACTACGAGTTGAGCCCCGATGGCATAGAGTTTCTGCGGGGTCTAACGATGGCGTATTCTAGCTCAAGAAAGAGGCGCGAACTAGAGACGGCGAGACGAGCAGACTACATTCTAAGAACACACACTAAGGAGAAGGAAAGAAGAATGAAAGAATTCGAGGTTGAAATCGTGAAGCTTGAACCAATGCATGTGGCCAGCGTTCGTGCGACAAGCACGACACCAGAACGTGATGCGTGGGAAAGAATGCGCTCTTGGGCTGAACCCAGAGGTCTACTTGAAGACATCGGTAAACACACAGTGTTCGGTTTCAACAGCCCGGATCCTTCACCAGGTCAAAAAGAGTACGGATATGAGTTCTGGATCCGTGTAGAGCCAGGCACACAGCCCAGTGGGGATGTTGAAATCAAGAAGTTTCAAGGTGGACTCTACGCTGTCACGACGTGCAAGCTGAAAGAAGAGCTGGAGTCAGAATTCTTCAAAAAGGAAGGCTCTCTGGAATCTTGGAACAACATTGTAGACTGGGTGAAGTCGAGCAAATACAAGTTCGGTAAGCATCAATGTCTGGAGAAGGCTCACGAGCCTGGAGCATCAGAAGAAGAGCTGATTCTGGATCTGTACTGCCCTATCGAAGAATAGTAGGAACAGCGAACACTTGAAACCTCTGTCTCTGAAGAGACTTATCAATTCCCTTTTCTCCAGATTCAATCAAGATTAGTACGTGCACGCGCCCGCCAGCTGGAAGCGCGCATACCAAGAGCGACCAACCGTTTTTGAACTGAACAACATCCTTTTGTGTTTGCTTCTCCTCTCTAGTGGGGGTTGCATAGTCACGAAGCTCTAACAACTCAAAAAGGGGAAATCGTGGGAGACATCTCCATTTAACCCCGGGTTCGAGTCAATGTGTGTATGGAATAATGCAGGGATTCGTCCTTCACTCCCCGCAATTGAGCTCACATGTTAGGAGCGCGCGCGGGATTAGTCAGAAAAACCGAAGAAGGAAACATTGCTACAAAATCCGTCAGTCACGAAATTTCAGGACTCACCGTATTCCTATTGATTGTGAATTGCTACCTTTCCATACTGACGCATATTGTTCAACAAGAAATCATGTTCTGTATCATTTCTCTGTCAAGTGCACGCTACTGAAACAAAGCTGCTGAGAAGGGTTTGAATGTGCAAATTCACATGCTGAGTAACAGATCCGTGAAATACATGAGAAGGATTCCGATCAATATTCCAACAATAGTTCTTCCGGGTGATTGCGCTTTTCTCAGAAGTTCGATGATAACATAAAGCAGGGCTCCAGCAGCCACAGAATAGAACAACGAGCCTGCCAAATCTGAGTACAACATAGATCCAATTACGGTCCCCGCGACCGTGGGAAAACCAGCCAAAAACCCATAATCAGCGGCTCCCTCGCTCGAATTGTAATGCCTGAAATTGGTCCAGCAATAGCCATACCTTCAGTGCCATTGTGCAGGGCAAAGCCGATTACTAAGACTGTCGTTAGCGCAAGCTGTCCACCCGCATAGGCAGCACCCAAAGCAAGCCCCTCACCAAGATTATGCAAACCTATCGCAGCTGATATGACGTAAGCTGTCGCCGTCCTGAAGGAAGAGCTTGTGCTGACAGAAGACTCATCGTCGACATGCCTCTCCCTCGAGGAAATGAGCAAAGGGACTCCAATTCCTATTGTCAAACCAACTGAAAAAAGAGCTGAACCATAAACTGGCTGCTTCGAGAGATCCATAGCCTCTCCTACTACGTCTGCAAAGAGGAACAAAAGTATGCCCAAAGAGAAACTGATTAGGAGACTTCGCTTGGAAGGTGAAAGCTTTCTGAACGCTGGAAGAGGAAGAATCCCAAGATACACAGGGACCAAACCTGCAATCAGACCTAATGCAGCAGAATATAGTATGTCGACCATAGTCAGCTAGTTTGGCTCTGGCTAAATAATCGTTTCCTTCAGTCGCGTGTCACTACAACGTCAGGATAGTCACCAGAACCGAATCTTTTTATGCTGACGTATTGACTGGCGCTCCAAACTTCTCCAAGATAGAAAAACAGAAAGCTGCGGGAGACTTCCAGTTAGAATGAGGTACAAAACCACATTCTTCACTTTCTTCCTCAAAACTCGGTGAATCTGGCCTTATTTTGAAAAATAGGTTCTTGGTTGAGTCGCTGGGATTTGCAGCCAACCCCAAGTGGAGATGTCTCCCGCGAAACCCTCCTTTTTCTGTTCTTGGAAAAGGTTGAACTAGTTGTGCGCTAATAGGATTTGAAGCGTGAAATCAATGGATGCTGGTTCAGTAAGATACGCTATCGTTCGAGCTGTGCCAGACTCATACGACCGTTGCATCCGGACGAATCGTGAAAAGATAGATGTTTCCCTTGCCAGGAGACAGCATGCCGAGTATTGCCGAGCGTTGCAGAAGCTTGGACTGAACCTGACTTGGATAAGAGGTGACAACACTCTTCCCGATAGCTGTTTTGTAGAGGACACGGCTGTAGTATTCGGGGAAAAGGCGGTTATCTGCAATATGCGCGTAAAGTCGCGAGCGAACGAAGTGGCTGAAGTCGCAAAGGTTATGGAAGAACTTAAGGACACATATCGCATCAAGCCACCTGCTACTATTGACGGCGGAGATGTTCTAAGAGTTGAGAACAGAGTCTTCGTCGGAATATCAGCTCGAACCAATCTGCATGCTGTAAGTCAGCTCAAGAAAATCTTGGAAAACAGCAGAATGAACGTAATTCCAGTAAAGGTTCGTAAGGTTCTCCACTTGAAGTCTGCGTGCACGTATCTTGGAAATGAAGTTGTCATCCTTTCGAGAGCGTGTTTTGACACAAACGTTTTGCAGGGCCTAAGAAAAATCATTGTTCCCAGAGGAGAAGAATATGCTGCGGATTGCCTTGCCGTAAACGAAACGGTTCTGATTGCAAAAGGTCATGCTGAGACTAGGAAACTCGTTGAAAAAGAGGGTTTTCGAGTCGAGGAATTGGACATATCAGAGTTCCGAAAGGGAGAAGGTGCCTTGACTTGTCTGTCGATAGTATTGTAGCGCGCGCACAAGACTTCGACTTCGCGCCAATAATACTGAAAGGTTCCATCGCCTCTAACAATGCAGAACACATCAGATTTGTGGAAGAGATCACCTCGCTCTGTTTTCCTGTAATAGTAATGCCCTCCCTCTCGGCGCTCAAAGAGAACCTTCTCGCGTAGGAAGAACTCTTCTATCCATATCCTGAACTGTGTTTCATTTCCGAGAACCTTGATGAGATCCCAGAAAGAGACTGCTATGACGCCTTACATCTGTCAGCTCACAAGTTGCATGGTAATGATATATTTGTAACCACAGATTTCAAGTACGTTCTGAAACACAAAAAAACCGCTCAAGAGCAAATTCGGGATTGGTGTAATGAGTCCTGAAAAATGCCCCCGTTACTTGCAGACACTTTTACTAGTGGAAATATGGTCTAAACCAGCGTTTCTGAGCTAGGTTTGCTTCAAATTTGACACATCTCTATGAAGCATAAGCATTTATATGCATTCGGACTTGCTGATATACTGGCTCGACATTGATGGCGGAGACAAACCTATGGACAATTCTGGTTCTGTGATCGAGGCGCAGGAGCTTGGCAAGAATTTCGGAAGCGTTCAGGCAGTCAAGTCTGTCTCATTCGCGGTGTGTAAGGGTGAGATTTTCGGATTTTTCGGACCGAACGGCGCAGGCAAGACAACGACTATCCGTCTGCTCTGCGGCTTAACCAAACCTACATCAGGTTCTGCGACTGTTTACGGACATTACATCATGCATGACTCAACAGGTGTACGAAAACACCTAGCGATTGCGCCAGAAGAGAGCGTTTTTTATGAGAAGATGACGGCAGGCGCCTATCTCAGGTTTTTTGCAAGCATGGCTGGACACACGAAGCAGTCAGCGAAAGTCAGGGTTCAGATGGTCGAGAACGTATGTGAACTCTCGAGCTTAATGAACAAGCGTATAGCAATTCTCTCGCATGGTCAGAGACAGAAAATCTCGCTTGCACGGACCTTCCTGAGCAACGTGCCGATAATGTTTCTCGATGAACCGTTTCAGGGTATAGACATTATTCACCGAAAAACTTTGCGAGAATATCTGAGGGAATATGTAAAGAACGGCAACACGGTTTTCTTCACCTCACACAATCTAATCGAAGCTGAATATATCGTGGATCGTTTCGCTTTCATAGACCAAGGCGCCATTCTCAAGATAGGCTCCGCTCGCGAACTTCGCGACCAATATCTCCTACCGAGATATTCACTGAGAGTCTCTGATCCGATAAGAGCTCAGAAAGTGCTTTCGGACGGCCTTTCACTTGACGAATGTATAGCGAAGGGTGACGAGGTTGTCATTACCCTAAGGAACAGAGAAGACGTTCCAAGAGTAAGCGCTCTTCTCGGAACCGCAGGCATCGCTCTCATGGAAATGCGCCTTCTCGGAACGATGGAAGATGTTTTCCTAAGAATTCGGCAAGAACCGGAGGCAAATGCTTGACTGAAGTGCAAAAACCATCGACGGAATCGGCCGAAACCGGGCACCATGCAGGAAGTGGCGCCTCTTTGAAGAAGACACCGAAAAAGGCGAAACTGGTGCTCACAATTATCCTCAGAGACATGAAACAGATTCATAGACATGGTCTGCCTGTATTATTGTTTTTGTCCGTTCTGCTGCTATTCTTTGGATTCCTGTTTTTCAGCATGGTAAGCAGCACACTCAGAGAAATCGGAGTACCAGCATGGACCGGAAGGTTTGTCTCTGGCGAAGAGGGTGAAGGTGGTGAATCGCTACTAACGTCACTGACACTTCTTCATGTGGTTTATGGCTATGCCGTATTGGTCACAATGATTCTTGTTTCAGTGGCATTTTCAACAGGTTATGGTCATGAAATCAAAAAAGGAACTGTACGAACTCTCACCTGTTATCCGATTGGCGTCTTTGAAATAACAGTCGCCAAACTCATCTATGCTGCTTTGGCAGGCATCATTTTCTCTGCTCCTGTATTCCTCTTGCCCCTCATAGGACTTGGAAAACCCTTCGCTGATCTGCTCATAATATTCATGACAACATACGTGGTGACATTTGTTACTGTGGCAATCGCAGCCTTAACTGCAAATGCCATCACTTTGGCCACCAAGAAAATGTACATTCGGCCTACTTTTCTACCATACCTGTTTGTGGTGCTATCGTTTTTCACCACTGCAACTGTTCTGAAAGGCTTGACTGCGTTCCTAGGTTTCGCCTCCTCCATTTTTCAAGCAGCAGCTCGCCTTACCCCACTTTCGCCGTTTCATCAAGGCCGCCTGCTGCTATCCTTCTTTCTTGGCGGATCCGATTTTCCAAACTGGATAGTCTTTCTGGTCCCACTCGTTCTCCTAGTCGCGGGAATAGGGCTCTCCATGAGGCTCTGGCCCGATGTTTACGAAAGGGAGTGAGGGTCAAAGAACTAGTTACCAAGAGAAGAAAAGAAGACTTGCGGGTGACATCTCCACTGTGGTGGGGGGGGTTCAAATCCACCCCCCGCCTATTTACGCTGAACCCCGGATGCTGTTGTTGGTTTTCCTTTTTGGGGTTTACTTTCGTGTGTGCAGTAATCTCTTTACAACTATTTTTCCGCTTTTCAATTCCTTAACCAAGTTCCATCCTTCATCCAAGTGAGGCACAAGCTGTTTCTCAGTGACTATTTTTGTTTCGTATTTTATGCAGTTTCCGTCGCTGCAGTCTTCTTCTTCGTCGTTTTTGCGGTACTTCACTATCCTTGTCTTAATGGGGTTGATGCCTAGCTCTTCTCTCATGACTTTTCCAATAGCGTCCATTTCTTCCAGTTCCGGGTGCTCGTCCCTCAACTTCTGGATTTTCACTTCAAGCTCAGTTATGCCTAGGGACTGGGCGAAGGTTTTTATCATTTCGACTTTTGTTTCCTTCGTCACCTGGGAGGTTTGGCTCCAATTCAGCTTCATGTACCTTTGTTCCAGGACGTCGACGTTTGCGTTGTGATAGGGCTCTTTTGAGCTTGGAAGTCTGTGGCCCATCAAATACTCTTTGTCGTCCTCAGCCATCTGGCCTCCGTCAACATATCCAGCATCGAGCACTGCTCTGAAGCTTTTGCGGAGAGTGTGAAAGCGAACATGACGCCAATCTTTTATTCTGGCTCTTTTTGCAGCTCTTTTTATCAGACGTTGCGGGCTGTCTTCTGAAAGTGCATTCTCGCGCGGTTTTGTTTGAGAGACTGCTTCATACGGTGTGAAAAGGGCTTCGTCCTCGCCTATTTTGCCGTACTTGTCGACTCTCCACTCCATGTAATCTTTCAACGCTTGAGTGGCTTCTTTTCCGAAAAAAGTGTAGTATTCAGCGTCTTCTTTGCAGGCTTGAGGCACTCTCTGCCTGAACTCTGAGTTTACGTGAATTCTTATTGGTATCTTTCCAGCTTCTAACTGCTCTTTGATGTCCCCGTGGCGAAGTGCTCTGATGGCCGAGTTGCGCAGACCGCTTTGAAAGGCACATAAGATTATTGCTTTTCCTCTTTCATCACAACGTTCCGCAATCCTGTAGGCTTCTTCTTTTGTGGGAACGTATTCCATTCTCTTGTTTTTGCGCCAATTGTAATCCTCAACATTCAGCTTTTCAACGTCGTTATGTTTGAAGAAGCTTCTCAAACAGTGCAAAGCCAGGTGTGCAGTTCTGGCTTTTCCGATTTCGTTATACTTGTCGCAGAAGGCTTGAATCTTCTCAGCCACGCTGTCGCCCGATAATAGAAGCAGTCCGTCTGGAGTGAGACCTTGCCGTATCTTGGCAATCAGCTCTTCTTTCCGTTCTGCAGGTGTGAGCCTTTTTCCAAGTTCAGCGTCCTCGTCTGCCTTAAGGTTCAAGAAGCGCAGAAAATAGGACATCCATTTGAGATAGGAAAGTTTGGTTGAGTATCTGTCTCCCCTCCGCCTGACGGCTTTGATCCACCTGTTAACGCTGTCATAAGAACTTGCATTCCAGGTTTCGTCCAGGCCCAATATGCGCTCAAACAGAAGTCTATTCTTGCTCATAGGCTCTCGACAATTACAGTGCAGAAAGGCTTATTTAAAGACTACCCCGCCGTAATACGGCTGGTTGATCCTGGCTACCCCACCCCACTTTTCATGTGCTGCAACGAATTCGCTGAATCCTCCTAGAAGGTATCTGTTTGCTCTATTATAGATTACGTTTGGGTTCAGCGAGGTTCTGACTGCAAAAACGTTTTAGTACCCCCGGGCATACTACCGGGTTTGGTGCGAGACGAGATGGGCGAGTCGTATCTTCGTGAGCTTTCCAATCCAGTTCTGGAGAACCCGATTTTCGTGCAGGGTCTTCCAGGTTTTGGAAATGTCGGGAAGATTGCCGCTCACCTCTTGATAAAGTTCTGCGGCGCAAAACCATTTGCAGAGTTGTATTCGCCTTCGTTCCCTGATTATGTTACGATAGACAATAGTGGGCTCTGTGTTCTGCCACGCTACGAATTCTATGCGGCGCCGATGGAGAAGAATGACTTCATAATAATGACTGGTGATGCCCAACCGTCTTTTGACGATGTCGTTGCACATTATGAGCTTTGCGAAGAAGTGTTGAACATTGTTGAGAAACGACATTGCAGTCTCATGGTGACTCTTGGTGGAGTGCCTCTTACGGAAGAGAAAACACACGTGTACGTGGCAGCTACTTCCCCAAGGTTGGCTGTGGAATTCATGGAGAAGGGCGCGGTGATATACAGTAAGGGCAGAATAGTGGGCGCTACTGGTTTGTTGCTGGGACTTGCTAAACAACATGACTTGGAGGGCTTGTGCTTGCTTGGAGCTACGCAAGGGTTCAAAGCTGACCGGGGCGCGGGGTTTGCTGTTTTCAAGTTTCTCATGAAGGCTCTTGGCAACGAAGTGAAGGAAGGGTTATAAGACAAAACGCTGAATCTAACCAACAGGAAAGTGGATGCATGGCTGAAGGAACAGAAGAAAACAAGCAACCAAACAAGTATGGCACAGATTCAAAACTCATGAGAACGCTTTTAGTGATACTGGCGGCACTATTCACTTTTGCGGGACCAACGTTTTTGACTTACGCCATGATAACCATGCTTAAGCTGGAATACTTCCTTTCAATGGCTTCCGGCGCAGTAATCTTTGTTGTGGGCCTTGTGCTCATCTGGTACCTGATGAGACGACAAGCCCTTTCATAAGAAGTGGCGAGTTTCTGTTGCCTCAGATACCCTAGGGTACATCATCCTTCAGACAGGTAATCTCTTCATCGGCGGTTCTATGATTGTAGGCAATTCCATTAAAACGGTTCGGTCCAAAGCTACGGAGCGAGTTCGTAGGATGTGTTTTGATATGTTGCTTTCTAGGCGTAAGTTATATTAGATATGCTGGGAGACATAGCAGTTATGCAGAAGGACAAAGATAAGGAAAAGAAGCTTGAGCAATTGATAGGAAAGGCTGGCGAAGCAGCGAAGAGGACGACGATAATTCTGAACAAAGATGAACGCGACTTCATAGACTCTCTGATAAGAGAGGGGAAAGAGCCTGGCATAAAGCCACTCGTCTCGAAAATGCTTGACGTGTACAGGAGCATGATGATCTACGACTGGCGGTTTCCAGGGGAATACTACTGTGGAATAAGCAGGATAGCTTTCATAAACGTAGAGTTGATAGACTTGCTCATTCAGAACGTGCCGAGTGAGAAGTGGCGAGAAATCGGCAGAAAGATGGGCGAAGCGTCAAGAGTCTCAATGGAAGCCACTATCGGCATCAGAACTGCAGACAGAGAGAAATGGCCTGAAGTTTTCAAGCGCTTGCGAGTGCAGGGATTTGGCGATTTTTACCTGAAAGACAAGTATTTGCTCATAAAGACGCCGTTCATCAATCAGATCGAGATTTGGGCTGGCTTCTTAGAAGGATTGCTGGGCGTAGAACTGGACGTAAGAGCGACTGCTCAGCCATTTGTTTTGGAAATCAAGGAGTCAGTGGAACACAAATAACCATATAGGTTGAAGACGCAAACTTGAATGTGACTAGAGTCACTTTGGCAGGCGATGGTTGAATGTCATTGCATGAAGCCATGCTTTACGAGAAACAAGAAGGTAAGAGGGTCAAGTGCAACGCTTGTGCGAGAAGATGTGTCATAAGTGATGGTGGGAGCGGCTTTTGCATGGTCCGGAAGAATGAGGGTGGGAAGCTGTTTTCGCTTGTTTACGGCAAAGCTGTTTCCGCAAGTGTGGATCCAATAGAGAAGAAACCATTGTTTCACTTCAATCCTGGCGCGTCGGTCATGTCCGTGGCTACAATTGGCTGCAATTTCCGTTGTCAATTCTGCGACAACTGGATGATAAGTCAAGGGAAACAGATCGCCGGCAGGGACTTCCCTCCGTCGGATGTCGTTAAGACTGCAAGAGACAACGGATGCCTTGGAATAAGCTATACTTACACCGAGCCCACTGTTTTCTTCGAATATGCCTATGATACTGCAGTGCTTGCACATCAAGTGAGTTACTTCAACACTTTCGTGACTAATGGCTACATGACGCCTGAAGCGGTGAAAACGATTGCCGCGTATCTTGATGCTGCAACGGTTGACTTCAAGGGTGGTGCAGATCCTGAATTCTACAAGTCCACATCATCCGTTCCGTCAGTTGAGCCGATTTTTCACGCACTGGCAGAGATGCGCAGAAACGGTGTTCACATTGAAATAACGAATCTCATTGTGCCAAGGATAGGCGATTCGCTTGAGCGGATAAGAGAGCTTGCCGCTTGGATACGGAGCGCTCTTGGGAAGGACACGCCCTTTCATCTGTTGCGTTTTCATCCTGACTATCAGATGACGACTATTCAAGCTACGCCTATGGAGACTCTGGAGAAGGCATACATTGCTGCGAAAGATGCGGGCTTGAGCTATGTTTACATTGGAAACGTTCCAGGTCATCCCTGCGAGAATACCTACTGCCCGAACTGCAACGAGATGCTGATCAAGCGATATGGTTTTGAAATCACCAAGTGGAGTCTGACTAAGAACATGCAGTGCCCTGTTTGCGGTCACACCATTCCTATTAAGGGGAATTTGCACCCAAGTGGGCACAGCTATCCCAACGCCCTCTTTTAATAGGCCGCCTCAACAATCAGCTATTGATAGAGGCATGAGGGAGAACCTTCGCCCAGATGCAGCCGCCGTCTCGGGTGATTCCAATGTTCGCAGGAGCTTAGGCAGATACCTCGCAGTCATGCAGAACGAGAAGCCTGCGAAATTCGCGATAGCGAAGAGACTTGTTGCCGAGTTTAGCGAACATGATTCTGTTGAAGTGCTCTGGCCGAAACACGCAGAGCTCACTCGTCAATTCAGCAGCGTAGAAAGAACAATTGATTCTGGTCAAGTGAGTCTGCCGGAAATACAAGCGCCAGCGAAATCATACTTGGACTTGAAGATCGCGATTGCCAGTAGGATGCTTTCGAATTGTCATTTGTGCGCGCGCAAATGCGGCATCAACAGGACTGAAGGAAAGGTCGGCTATTGTCGATGCGGTTTGCAGATGGTCGTTTCAGGCATTTTCGAGCATATGGGCGAGGAGCCTGAGCTTGTTCCGTCTGGGACTGTCTTTACCATGGGCTGCACGATGCGTTGCAGACACTGCCAAAACTACACAATATCTCAGTGGATAGAGGACGGTGAAGCCTACAAGGCTGAAAGATTGGCGAAGGAGATTGAACGCTTGCGGAACGGGGGTTGTAGAAACGTGAATCTGGTCGGTGGGGAACCGACGCCGTGGCTTCAACAGTGGCTTGAAGTGTTCAAGCATGTCGATGTGAATGTTCCTGTCGTTTGGAACTCGAACGCTTACTACAGCCCGGAAGTAGCTCAGCTTCTGGCTGGCTTCGCCGACGTCTGCTTGTTGGATTTCAAGTACGGCCCTGGCAATTGTGCCGAGAGGATTTCCGACGCGCCTAGTTATTGGGAGGCCTGCACTCGCAATCACCTGAAAGCGAAAGACCATGGAGAACTCATAATACGCGTGCTTGTGTTGCCGGGTCACCTTGAATGTTGCGTGAAGCCAACTATGACTTGGGTGGCTGAAAACTTGGGGAGAGACACGAGGGTTAACATCATGTTCCAGTATAGACCGGAATGGCGGGCGAGCGAAGTTCCGGAACTGCGCAAGAGGCTTACCACTGATGAGAAAAAGATGGCAGTTCGATTGGCAAGCGAAGCAGGGCTGTTCAACGTGCTAACCTAGCTTGGTTTGGGTTCCGGTTTCTTCATAAGGGTCGATCAGCTGATGGGGCATGTCAGGCGAAAGCTATTTCTCAGAGCATGTTCATTCTTACCGAACGGAACACGTGATCAACGATGGCGTATTGCCCTGAGTGTGGTGGCGAGATGCAGTACATGGTTGCCACCAAGCATTACGTGTGCAAGAGCTGCGGATTGTCTGTTACACAACAGGAGCTGGTGGAGCTCAGAGAGAAGTTGAGACCCAACGTTGTATCAGCTCAAGAAGAGCATGACAATCGTAGAAAAGAGTATTTGAAGTGGTGGCTCAGCAAGAAGAAATAGACAGGCAGTCTTCGGATTTTGCCGAACAGTTAGCAAGCAGCATAAAGACATAAAGAGTTGCCGCATTTACCTTTTTGTGTGGAGTGCGTGAAAGATTGAACAGGAACATCGAGATCATATGCATCGGCAACGAACTGTTGATAGGAAAGGTTCTGAACACAAACGCCCACTGGCTTGCTAAACGCGCCACTTCACTGGGAATGGTAGTGCGCAGAATGACAGTTGCGGGCGACGAGATCAGCGAGATCGTCAATGTGATTCAAGATGCTCTTCGACGGAAGCCACGGTTCATAATAACGACTGGTGGCCTCGGACCCACGTTTGATGACAAAACACTGGAAGGAATAGCCAAAGCTTTGAGTCGCAAGTGGGAGATCAACCAGAAAGCCCTAGGAATGGTCAAAGAGAAGTATGAGGCTTTCGTGAGGGAAGGTCGAATGGACAAGGTTGATTTGACCCTGCCGAGAGTGAAGATGGCGAAACTTCCAGAAGGCACAGAGCCTGTGCCCAATCCTGTTGGCACCGCTCCTGCCATGATGGTCAAGATTGGTTCGACGGTTTTGATTGCGTTGCCAGGTGTTCCGTCTGAAATGATAGCAATATTTGATGAGTCCATTGCGCCATTGCTGAGAAAAGTTGCAGGAAAATCCAAATTCTGCGAACAAAGCGTTTTCGCAGAAGGGATAATGGAGTCGAGAATCGCTCCTCTGATTGATCAAGTGATGCATGCCAATCTTCAAGTCTATATTAAGTCTCATCCGCATCATGAAGAGAGAAAGCCGGGTCTGGAGCTTCACTTTTCGACAACAGCTGAGACTCTCAAAATAGGGGCGGGACGAATAGACAAGGCGGTTGCTCAGATTTCGGAATTGGTGGAACAGCATGGCGGGAAGGTCGAATCCTTGAGGAACATAAGGTAGAGCGTTAGAGAAACGAGTTATCTTCACTAATTATTCTGGTTTCATAAGTGCCTTAAATCGAGTAAGCAACAAACGTTTCTATGAAGTCAGAGTTTTCAAAGACAACGACTGCAATAGTCATTCTGCTCCTGCTTTCTGAACTCTTTCCGTACTGTCTTTCAGAAAGTTACAGCAACTCCTATCAGCTGCAGAACCATCCGGAAGGATTGAAGTTCTACAGGCTGAATGTTGCAGTCTCCCAGTCTCTTCAAGATTATTATACGCAGAAAAGTCACAGAATGGACTCCACCACGGATTTCGCGAAGTTTGTGACGCCCTACGCCCTGAAACCTATTGCGGACAGTCTCTGGCAAATCTATACAGACGACGAAGACTTTGCAAATGGGGTTCTGATGATTGTGCACCAGATACCCTACGAGGCGACTGGGCCTTCCGAATATCCAGTCGAGACTATTGTGAATGACAAAGGTGATTGCGACCTTTTCTCATACGTTGCGGCTTCAATAATGGCGGCTGGCGGCTTGAACGTAGTGCTGTTCTATTATGAGAAAGAGGCGCACATGAACATTGGCGTCAGCCTCTCGCACGCACCTCATGATGCGAGAGAACCGTTCTATTTTGTGACTTCTGATGGCATTCGATACTACATGGCTGAGTGCACTGGCGGAAACTGGCAGACAGGTTGGCGAGTTGGAGAATGCCCGAGCGACTTGAAGGATGTCAATGCGCAGGTGATACCCTTGGAAGGCAGAGAAGAGAGTGCTTTAGGTCAAGTTTCTGCAAGTTACAGCGCGCTTGCGTCTTCAGTTCTGTCGCTCATAGTTTCTTCTAGTTATGTGGTCCAAGGAACTGTGATCACTTTTTCGGGGCAGCTCTCTCCGGCTCTCGCGAACAGAACGGTTACGATCTACGCGAGGACCGCGGGCGAATCATGGACGGTTCTGGGGACAGTGCCGACTGATGGCGATGGGTGTTTCGCATACGCTTGGAGTGCTGACGTGGCGGGTATTGGTTATTTCCGAGCAGGATGGTCTGGAAGCGATTCGTATGCGGGGGCAGACAGTTCAGTGCAAAACATGACGGTGCTGTCGTCATTCTTCATCGTGTTAATAGCTCTCACTCTTGTTTTAGTTTGCGTGGGCATAGTCGTGTTTCTCGTCTCAAGGAAGACACAACCAGAGATGCTTGTGCCTCTTCCGCCTGAAGTTCCGGCATAGAAGATGGTTATGCTTATCAACTTGCTGTGCGTCACCTATTCTGGCTATCAATGCTCGGGGACGAAGTTGGTATGTTTGTCGTTTTCATGTTGGGAACGGCCGGGTCTGGAAAGACGATGCTTACGGCGGCTTTCAGTGAATGGTTGAAGATGTCCAAGCAGGATGTGGCTTTGGTGAACTTGGATCCGGGTGTTCTGTCTCTTCCCTACGCGCCTGATGTAGACATTCGCAATTACGTGGATGTTGGAGAGTTGATGGAGAAATATGGGCTTGGTCCGAACGGAGCGCTTGTGATGGCGGCAGATCTTATTGCGGATGAGATAGAGCAGGTTTCAAGGGCTGTTGAAGAGCTGCAGTCAGATGTTGTTTTGGTTGACACTTCTGGACAGATGGAACTGTTCGCGTTCAGGGCAAGCGGCCCCTACATTGCTAATGAACTCACGAAGGAGAACAAGGCCATAGTCTACCTTTTTGATGCCGTTTTCTCGGTGAATCCACTCAACTTTGTATCCAACCTTTTCCTTTCAGCAGCAATTGAGAACCGTTTCCTTCAGCCTCAAGTTCACTTGCTTTCAAAGTGCGATTTGCTTCCGAAGGACGAGGTTAGTAAGATCGTTGATTGGTCTGCGCACCCTAGGGCGTTGGATGAAGCTATTGATCGGGAACTTGAAGGCTCAAGGCGATTGCTTAGCAGGAACATGATGCAGGCCATTGAGAAGCTGGGCATGAGATTTCTATTGACACCTGTGTCGGCGAAGACAAATGATGGGCTGATAAGCTTCAACATGCTGTTGGAGCGGATCTTGTCAAGCGGGGACAAATACACGTACTAGTAGCCTAGCGCTCAGCAGTCTAGGACAGACCATGCGGCTGCAAGCGCGCCATGCTGAGCTTTTTCGAGGTTGCTTGCGCCTCCAATGATCACGGCATCACCATCTTCTGGTTTTAGAAGAGTGAGGATTTGTTTTGCCGCCCTCGGAAAGTCCTTGCTCACGTCATCGCTCACCGACGGAATGATTAATTGTCCTTTCCTGAACACCATGCTTGTGGCGCTGTTTGCTCCGGCGATTATTGCAGCGTCACGCTGTTCCATGCCTGACCTTATTCGGTGTCCATGTTTTCTGATGAGGATGGCAACGTTGTGCTCTGCTAGAGACAGCTCATTCTTCCCGATTTTCGTCTGTCTGAGAGTTGATCTGTACTCTTGCCAGAGCTTTTGTCCTTTGCTTGTCAGTGAGCATCCAGCTTGTGATGTAGTTATCAGGTTCGCGTCCCTCAATCGGCTTATTATCGTGCGTATGGCTCCTTCTCCTATTCCTAGGCTTTCTGCGAGTTTGTTGCGTCCAGCCGTCTCCTCGCCAATGAGGTCTAGTGTGCGTATGAGGTGGATTACTGAGAATGTTGGTGACGGTCCAGAATTTCTTTCGGTTGTGACCTTTTCCAGAAGTTGTTTAAACGCGGTGGACATGCGCTCTCACAATTATGGTTTGGCCTGTTGTTTATTACGATTGCGCAATTCAGAAAGACTGGACGCCTTCGAACACGAAGGCTGGGTCTAGGATTTTCTTTTTACCGTGTAGTATTCTCTGACGATGCCGGCGGTCAGCGCAACTAGACCTACTGCAAGCAGGTAAACCAGTGGGTATATGAATATCGACAAGAGGGCCTCATAGGTCACTGCTGAAGGCAGTTGTGGAGTGAAGAACACTGTTATCCACATGATGATGAAGGTTGCAATGCATCCTATTCCGAGGCCGACGCAAAGGCCGTGAACAAAGCCGTTTCGGTCTTCGTGGTTTTCGGTTTTCGCAGGTTGCGGCTCTTCTTTTTCTTCATTGTTCTCTTCGTCTGTTGAGTATTGTTCTTCAGCTGCAATGAGTGCTTCTGGTTGCTGGTTTTCTTCGTATTGTGCTGCTTCTTGTGCTCCGTGTTCAGTCTCCATAGGGTTCTACCTTCTGTTTTTTGATGTGCCTGTAAACTAATAAGACTATTCAATTGTGGATTCAAATTTAGAATAAGAATTCAGAATATGGAATCCGCAATGGAAACTTACTTTGAAACAAGCTTGGGCGCTAGCTGCTCAACGGCAGCCTTGAGTTTGTTCCATTCTTCCAAGTTTCTCACGTTGAATTTGTGTTTTCTCTTCCATGCTTCGCCGCGTTTCTGCCACAGGTATAGGCCGATTGACCTTTTCCCGTATGCTTCGAAGACGACGATGGCTTCCCACCATTTTTCGCTTTTGAAGATCGTGGTGTGGTCTATGACTGTGTAGAATTCTGAGATGGGCAGTTTGTCTTCGATTTTCTCCGTCATTGTTTTTGGTCTCCTTGTTACGCGATTTAGATGTTTACGTTTTGGGCGTTTAAAAGGCTGACGCTAGAGTGGTTGGAAGTCTCCGTTGATGAGCACAGGTATCTTTGTGCCGTCCTTCTTGGTTATCGTGACGTTTGGTTTTGACATGAGTAGGTCCATGTGGTTTTTGGAGGGGTTTTTGCCGCAGGGCATGTCTGAGTTGTTTCCGAAGGCTATGTGGATTGTGCGCAGTTGTTTTTCGGCTTCGAGGAACTCGTGGGTGAATCTGGCCTTTGGGTTTATGCCGAAGGCGAACTCGCCGACTGTGTCGGATCTTTCGTCAGTCTTGAGAGAGTCTCTGACTCGTTGCAATACTTGCTGGTTTTGTGAGGCCGAATTTTTTACTTTTCCTCTCTTGACGGTGAGTTTGACCGGCGTTTTTATCGGGCCTATTCCGCCGATTGACATGTCGCAGACGAGTGTGCCTTCAAGCGAATCTTCGACTGGAGCGACGATGACTTCGCCTGTGGGGAGGTTCATCCATTTGAGGGTTTTCCAGTCGATTATTGTGTCTGTGAAGAAGGGTCTGCCTTCAACGCTCATGGTGAGGTTTGTGCCTGCTGGGTTTGTGACTTCCAGTTTCACGGCGTCGGCAAGTTTCTTGATGAGGTTGTCTGCGAAAGTTTGCATTTGCTTGTGTTCTTCAGCGGTCAGAGCCATGGCTCCGTTGGTGAGCATGTCGAGGGTGACGCCTGGGCAGTGGCCGAGGCGTGCCTTGTGTTCTTCTGTTTCGAGTTTGGTTAGTTTTATTCTGAAGACGGTTTCTTCTCGTATGCCGCGCATGAGGTTTATGTAGACGTCGGGTGGCTGTTTTGTTATGAGGTCTGTGAGATGTTTGGGGATTTCGGTTCTGAATACGTTTGCTTCGGTTTTGAGCTGGACCAGGCGGGTTTGGAGGCCGAGTTTCAGTGCGCCGTCCACGAAGGCCTGTCCGATCTGTTTTTTCTCGTCGTCGCAAAAGACTGCGATGCTTTCCTCTTTCTTGGCTCCTAGAACGCATTCGAGGGCGTTTTTCGCGGCTTCCCATGCTTCCATTTTCTGGCTCCACTGAGTTTTTAGTGTTGGTTACTAGTGTTAGGCTGAGTCTTTTAAGCGTAATCTTTTCTGAAGCATACGTTATAGTTGGCTTGAGATGCGGTGTGTCCTTAGTAGGGTTTGGTTTCTCCTTCGGCGAGTTTGGTGCAGAATTTGTCTATGTTTTCAAGCTGGTTGTCTAGTACGTCGCTGATTTCGCGTCTGACCATGTCTAGGCTTTTGGTGCCTTTCATTATGACTTGGGCGGCTGCGACGGCTGGTTGGTCGATTGGGCTTCCGATTCTGCTCAGTAGCCATATGTAGACTTCTTCGACGTCTGGGACTTCTTCGTAGATGTGTTTGGCTAGGTTGAATGTTAGGATGTTGTAGATTTTGCCGACGTGGCTGACGGGGTTTTTGCCTGCGGCGGCTTCTGAACAGAATGGCCTATTTAGTGAGATTAGGCCGTTGACGCGGTTTCCTCGGCCTACTTGTCCGGAGTCGCCACTGTCGGCGCTTGTGCCGAGCACTGTGAGGTATAGACCGTCTAGTCCTCTGCCTTTGACGTCTAGGGTGTTGAGTTTCACGTCGACGGTTTCGAAGTCGGTGTTGACTGAGACGTAGCGGTGGATTTCTTCTTGGATCTTTTCTTTCTTCGCGAAGTAGTCTTCTTCGCTGGTTATGAAGCGGTCGACGAATGCCATTGCCACGGTGAGTTTTAGTTCGTTGTTGTTTCTGAAGGCCATGATTTTGATGTCTTCGCCTGATTCTGGGCATTCTTGTTTGAATTCCTTTGAGTTCAGGTATTGTTCTGTTTGCAGGACGGTTTTTTCGGCGCGGGTGAGTGGTGCGTAGCCGACGGCTGCGCTTGTGTCGTTTGCGCCGAGAACATGGCCTTTGCGTTTGAATATGTCGGTGAGGCCAATTGATCCGGGCTTGAGTTCGGGCTGGTATCTTACGTGTTCTTCAGGGTCTACGAAGCGCATGTTCTTTTTGAACCATTCTTTGGCGGCGTTTATGGCGATTTGGTTTACGTCGATTTTTTCGCCGTCGATTTGTGTTGTGGCGCGGTCGCCGAATATTAGCAGGAGCGGCTGTTTGATTGTGCCGCCGCCGAATTTGGGTTCGGATTGACCTGCGGCTAGGAGGGATTTGTCGACGTTGTAGTGGAGGATGGTTCCGGCTTTTTTGAGGTATTCTTTGTTTAGGTTTGCGGAGATGTGGTCCATTACGGCGTCGCAGATGTAGTCGGGGTGTCCGAGGCCTTTGCGTTCGACTATTTCGATGCGTTGTTTCTCGAGCGGTGTCTGCTTCAGATCTTCGATCACTATGTTCCTCATGGTTTGCTTGCCTTCTTCTGTGGGGTTTAGGCTTATTCCGCGACAAGAAATATAGGCTTTGTGAGCCTGATTCTTTCCTTCTTCTCGATCCCCGGCTGTTCCAAGGCTGCCAGCGCCGCACTCAAACGCTTCATGACATTTTCAACGCTCGGCAGGTCCTTAGGCAACTCAGAATGAGAAGTAGTAGAAGGCGAATTTTTTAGCTTCTACTACTTCTAATCCGAGCCGTTGCAATTTAATGAAAATCGCATTCTCAGATTTGTCCAAGGCCTTTGAGATCACATCAACTGTCTTGCCTTTTCCAACGAGATGAACTAGGATGTGCTCCTTCCTTCGCCCAAAGCTTACCGTTCGGCACGCTGTTCTTCCCTAACCGTAAATTTGGCTTTCCGATCTTGCCGCGTCTTATCCACAATCCCGTTGCTCGCAAGGCGGTTAAGATGCCCACTCTCGATAGCCCTAACGCGATGAGTTGCCGTAGCGATGTCCGAACTCGTCACAGGGCGGTCAAGTTGTCTCAGAACCTGAAGAGGCATGTTCTAATATCTTTTGCTTCACCAACTAGCTTATACTGGGCATTGCAGGAACCTCTTTTGACTAATCCTTTTCTAGGACATGTACCGTTTCTGACTATTCCATAACTTGTTTTTTTGCAAAATCAACCAGAATCTTTGGAAATAATAACATTAACAACGTAAACAGAAACACTTGCCAGCCTTCAGAAGGAGGTGAAAAAAGAATGAAGAAATCAATCTTTCTTGGGTTATTGTGCTTCGCTATGCTTATGATTGCTCAAGCCAGCGCATTAATGCTCTCCACCTCACGAAGCACTCCAAACTCAAAAACACCCGCACCAGAGCTCGTGGGCACAAACACATTCAAGATCCAGTTTTGCGGAGACGAAGGCGGAGGCGGCAGACCTGGAGTGAAGGGCACCAATGGGACAATAGCTTAGAACATAAAACATTATAAACGTTATCACAAGAAGCAAGAAGGAAGACCTGCAATGAGTGGCAGACACGACAACCCCCACCATTTTTATAGATATTCCAGATTTCTCGATGAAACAAACGCTCAGATACTTGCCGAACTCGCCAAACATGGACCGCGAAACATATCAACCATCGCCAAGGCCACAAACCTGCCCATAACCACCGTCAGCTTCCGCTTGAAAAAACTAATCGAACACGGGCTTCTGAGAATAACCGCTAACCCAAACCTCCCACGACTAGGCCTAGCCAAAGCCTTTCTCACCGCCGAAGCTCCACTAGGACAACACGGGGCTCTACTAAAAATCATAAAAAACACCGACTACTGGACTTACATAACAAGATGCTACGGAAGAACAGACGGCTATTGCGCATACTTCGCCTTCCCAGCCACGCACAAGAAGGAACTGGAAGACTACTTGGAAGAAGCCACCAAATTAGGGCACATCCGGCAACAAGCTCTCTACTGGACAACAAACTCCTACTACTCAACACCAAACTTCCAATGGTACAACTTCAAAGAAAAAGAATGGAAACTCGAGTGGCAAGAATGGATCAACGACATCCAAAACGCCTCAAGCAAAACACCGGAAGCCCTCATAGAGAACAAAGACTACGAAACCATTGCCGACAAAGCTGACCTACTCATAATAAAGGAGCTTGAAAAAGACGCCACCATAGACCTAAAGAGAATGGCAATTCTCCTCCAAATCACTCCCCAAGGACTCGGCAATAGATACAAGACGCACATCATCAGAAGACAACTCGTCGCAGGCTACAACGTAGACATCTATCCCTTTCCCATAGAAATCTCCGAACTCTACAACTTCATTCTCGACTTTACAGACCCGAAGACTCTGGCGAAATTTGTCAACGCATCAAACGAGAAACCATTCATGGTTAGCTATGCAAAAGCCATAGACAGTAACACTCTAATAACCAACATTTACATCGAAAGAAAAGAATTCCCAAACCTCAACGATACCCTAAACCAACTGCACTCTCAAAACATAATCCGAAAGTTCTCTTACATAACACTGGAACCAACAGCATACCATCGCCAAACAATCTCCTACGAACACTTTGAAAACGGAAAATGGAGCTACGACAGCAAAGAGAAAATGCGAAAACTGCAACAAGTAACCAGATCAACCTAGCGGAAAACTTCCCAAAGCAACCGCAGTAACCATTTCCCCGCAACGCTTTTATTTTCAAAATTCCAATACATAATAGATTTCTTGTAAAAAATAAAGAGATGAACCAAATGCATCCGGAACACCTGCAAATGAACAGACCCTCCCTCTTAAGTAAACAATCCGAATCGGAGACAGACACAAATGCTGCCTGACAAGAAAAAGAAAATACAAGCCACCGGGGTTCTAACCCTCAACATTCTTTCAATTGACGGCAACATCCTCGAATGGTTAGAAGCCACAGACTTTAACCTCTCAGCGCTAGCAAAAGGAGTAGGCATTGATCACGAACACAAAGCCAAAGCAACCATAACCATAGAGCTTGTAGAAGAACCCTGCGCAATATGCGGAAAACCCACACTAGGAGACAAAATCTGCCAAAACTGCGGCAAAATCATCTGCGACCAATGCGCCGAGACAACCGAAGACGAACGATACTGCCCAGTCTGCAAAGTCATAAAACAACCCGCCCAACCAATGCAACCATAAAGCAAGCTATCATACATATACCATGGACTCGCTCACCGTTCATCACCTTTCCGAACGGAGAAGAATCCAATGCCCAAACATACTCAGGTGCACAAGTAGAATAGGATAGACCTCTTGCTTGGATCGTGCACCGTACGAATCAATAATCATAATCCTACTTTAGAAGATAGGTAGGATAACACTTTTATGATAGTACACACGCATTATCGTGTGAGGTAAGATCCTGTGCAGAACATCGTGAAGGTAACGAGAAGAGGGCAGACCACCATTCCATCCGAGTTCAGGCAGAAACTGGGAATCAAAGTGGGAGACCAGTTGTTAGTAGAGGCTACTGAACAGGGAGTGCTCTTCAGACCAATCCGGAAACTCGAGGACTGCGCTGGTATATACGCGAAGTATGGCAAAGTGGAAGAGATCAAAAAGGAGATCGACAAGCTCCGCGAGGAATACTAGGCTTGAAAGAAGTGCTGGACAGCCGGTTCCTAATTGAACACTATTATTCAACCAAAACAGAAATCAGACAAAAAACCAGAAGAAAACTACAAGACCTCATCCAACACAGAGAAGGCTTACTCCCAACAATCGTCATAAGCGAAACCGTACAGGGTGTCTGCGAAAAAGTGGGAAAAGACGAAGCCGACATCTGCTATCAAACCATCCTCGCAAGCGGGCTGCAAATCCAAAACCTGACTCCCACAATAGCCAAACAAGCTGGCTTGCTCAAATGCCGACACAAGAACATTCCGATGGGCGACTGCATCATCGTCGCAACCGCCATAACTAACCAAGCAAGAATACTCTCAGACGACCCGCACTTCGACACTATAAAAGAAGCAAAGCGCACCTGGATCTAAGACCTGCCGTCCTAATATCGCATTAGTCTGCAAAACAATCAAAAACAGCAGAACCGCATCAAGAGAAGATATGCGAGAAAAATGTATTAAAGAAAGGTTGAGGCTTTAGCCAACGTTTTTTTGTATTTTCCGGGTTGTTGTGTTGGTCGTTTACTTCTTGCTGAGTGTTATTTCCATTGTTGAAACCATTCTGGATCTGTTCTCGCCCTCTCTCGGTGGCATCTCTGCTGTTCCGATTGCTATCTTGGCTACCTTGAGGTCTTTGAGGAAACGGCTTCTCACTATTTCAGCGACGTCAACGGCCGTTGTGATCGCTTGACCTCGTGCCTTCAGCGTAATCTCTTGGGCGTTGCTTGTTGAGAGGCTTGTTATGACGGCTAACACGTAGCTCATTGGTGGTTTGCTTCCAACGAAAATAACGTCTTGGTTTTCTGTCATTCTTTTTCACTCCTTTTTTTTGTTGTTTGTAGCGTGTAACGTTTCCATTTCGCCCGTCTGTCGGCGACAGAACGTTACTGTTTAGATACTTAGCGCACTTCCTTATAAGTACAATTGTAAATTGCAGAATGCGACATGCAGTTCAGTATTGGGAATAAGAGTGCTTGAATAGTACTTGATGGCGCAAAACAGAGTCTATTTCACGAATTTTGCCTGATGTCTCTTGAACCGTTTCTTACATGTCACGCTGCAAAAGTGGTAGGTTTCGCCTTCATAAGTTATCTTGAACTTTGAAGTCTTCTCATCCAGAATCGCGCCGCAAACTGGGTCTTTTGGCATGTTTCTTCGCTCTTGACCTCTCACGTAACCATGAACATATAGGAGTGTGCACTCTGCCTATTTATGATTAATGGTAAAAACGAACCTGCAGTGCAGTTAGGGCAAAAATAATAAAAAAGGAATGATGTAAGGATAGACGTCAGCTTGTTAGCTTAATATCTCCTTGTGTTTCTTCGCTTCGAATAACATTCTCGGCAGTATACTGGTCTGCTTCCGTCTGGCTTGAACGGGACTTCGCATTCTTTACCGCATTCAGCACAAACTGCCTTATACATTTCTTTTCCTGACATTTCTCTCTCAACTCCTTCTATTCTATACTGCAAAAATGCGTGATTTTTGCAAGTCTAAATATTTCCGACCACTCTTTTAAACTTATTCATGCTCGACGGTGAAAGGACACATCCTAGGACCAGGACACGAATGGGCGAATACAAGACCCTGATGGAGCGTTACCTTTCATAATGGACTCTCTTGCACCACGGGCAGGTACGCCAGTTATGAAGGACGTTTTAGCCTAGCCTTGCATGATCTGCTTTGGCTATTTTCGGTCGAGTTTCTTGCCACAACTGGAGCAGAAACTGGCGTCGTTCGGGTTTTTGGAATCGCAGCTCTGGCAGAGGATTGCTCCTTTGCCTGTTGAATGGCGGGCGTTTTCTCTCGCTGTTTTGAAGGCTTCTTGGATTTCCTTGGCCGCTGTGGAAAATGCTTTCTCCAGTTCTTGTCCCATCTTTGCCATTGCTTCTCTGAACTCTTCTGTAGATGTAGTTGCGCCTGCTTCCGCACCCGCTTTCGTTCTAGCTCCGCAATGAGTGCAGAAAAACGCGTCGTCAGGAAGCTTCTGGCCGCACTTAGTGCAGTAACCCATACACACCACACGCGTACTAGACGGATGAAACGGGCAATTTAAACATTGTTCACCTTTGACTTCTTTGCACGCATGGTTGCTGCCTTGTGTTGTTAGGCTTTGACGACTATCGTGTTCGAAAGGTAGTTGAATAATCGCTGTCCTTTTGACGGGTAGAGAATCCATCCCAGCAGGCAGTCAAAGGGAAGCAGGAAAGCTTTTCCGACACTTTCCAGCGCTGCTTGCGGCATGTCCACTCGCGCACCGTCGAGCTGAACCACCTTGATTTTCATGATCATTTTGCCGAGCGATTGTCCGTAGATTCCATCCATCAGCATCCAGTACAGGAAGTGGACAACGTTGCTCGAGCCGAAATTGACGAAAGGAATCCAGTTGGGAAATCCCTGAACCAATCCATAGCTGGGCCAACCTGCCCACAGAAAGAATCCTATTAAGGCACTGATTGCTCCGAGTATTGCGATGTCTATCAGCCATGCAACGAATCTTTCGCCCCAATAGGCTGGTCTGAACGCAGGCTCGGCTGCACTTTGTGTTGGGGTTCCACATTTTGGGCAGTAAGCTGATCCTTCAGGTAATTCTGTTCCGCATTTCTTGCAGTAGGACATGTTCTGTTTCCTCTGTTCTTGCTAGATTGTTGTATCTTGATAATTAGTTTTCGCTCTTCTGGCATGGGCTCCAGTTGCGGCTTGTTCCGCTCACGGGCTCGTTTCTGGCATTGCCTCTTCCACTTTCAGCAGGTGTTTGGCCAGAGTGAAGAAGGTCAGCGGTCGGTAGCGTACCTTGTCGGCTAGGCTGATTATGAAAGACTGCGTGTCAGAGATGCTCAGGGACAGCCTTTTTCTCAGCCACTCTTTGAAGTCAATGTATGACGAGTAGTTCTTGTGGAAGGAAACGTACACGCCGTGGCAATCCAAGCCCATTCCCCTCTCAATCATGACTATCTCCAGAGGCCTGTCCTGCGAGAACTCTCTAGCAGCCTTCTTCGCATTGTCCACTTCCTCCGGCGTCAGCATCCTGCTGAACTTAATGAACGTGAAGGCCATTATCTCATATCCCAGCTTGTTGAAGTCAGGTATCACCGTGTATTCTTTCAGGCAGCCCTCCTTCTCCAGCCTGGTCCTGATGCGGGTCACCGTAGGCTGAGAGACACCGATTGCCTTCGCCAAATCGCGGTCGCTACGCCGCGAGTTCTTCATAAGTTCTGAAACCAGTCGCAACTCCACTTCCTTCATAGCAACCCCTCTCCTTCTCATCATGTCTCGGGACATTTTATAAGTTTTCAATTGCCGCAAGAACAGACGGTGGCGGGATTTGCTTGAGCGGGCGTGGTGGGATTTGAACCCACGACCCCCAACTTAGGAGGCTGGTGCTCTGTCCGTACTGAGCTACACGCCCAACGCAAGATAACTTGCAGTCATTCGGATTTTAACTTAATGTTCACGCCTACTGCAAAAGGCTTAAACTGCCCTGATATGTCAACTAGTCTGTCGAGGTGCGAGGGTACCCGAGCCAGGTCTAAATAGGCAAAAGGGCCAGAACATGAGCCTAGGATAAGGGGGAGGACTTAAGATCCTCTGGCGAAGGCCTCCGTGGGTTCGAATCCCACCCCTCGCATTCACTTGAGATTACGTGGGAAAACGCTGAATGTGCGTCAGTTTGTTTGAAATCGTATTTACTTCAATGTCTGCATTGTGAATCAATCCTAATTTTCTTGTCTGACTGGCACTCGTGTCGCGCCATTGGGTGAAGGTTTTCGAACTTGGATGGCGTGTCTGGTGTGTGGATCAATATTCTGTTTTCACAGCGTATAAATCGACGGGAGACAAATCAACTACGTTTCAGGTGTGCTGATGTCGCAGAAACTTAGGAAGATCATGATTGAGAAGGTAGTGACTGTGGAACCAAACGCTACTGCAAAGAAAGCGGTTGAGCTTATGAATCTCCATGACATCGGCTGTCTGATTGTTGTTCATAGCGGAAAACCCATTGGCATAGTAACTGAACGAGACATGTTAAAACGTATCATACACAAATCGAGGAATCCAGCAAGAACAAAAGTTGTCGACGTAATGTCAAAACCCCTCATCACAGCATCGCCTAACATGCGTGTCGGTGACGCTGCCAAACTCATGATTGAACGAAACGTAAAGAAACTCGCAGTAGTTGAGAACGGACGACTTGTCGGTTTGGTTTCGATCACAGACCTTCTGCGCGCTGAAGGAGTTCCCGAATTTCTGAACAAAGAAACATTAAACGGTGCGTCTAGTCACATAAAGAAGGTAGTCAGCCTTCTTTATTCTGGCTCGGAAAATCAACAACGGCGAAAATGTCCAGTGATGGTGAAACAAGGCTATCAAATGGGTTGTTTGGATACAAAATGCATGTGGTGGACTGGAGAAGAGTGCGCTGTGACCAAAGTTGCCCGTCAGCTGTCTGGTGGAGACTTGCAGGAAGCAGGCATAACGCAAGACGAGACTTGCATAGACTGAACCGAGCTTGCACGAGCAATAATTACTGAAGTCTCAGACGAAGGCTTCCGTGGGTTCGAATCCCCCTTGCACTGTGACCTTCATGTTCTCAGATGAATAATCCGTCTTGCGTTTCAAGGAAAAGAAGGTTTGGAAAGGTTACAGGTGTCGTCCGATGTTGCGGGCCACGATTATGATGTCAATGATGGTTATTCGTCCGTCTCCGTTGGCGTCTGCGAACCTGTTCCAGTTCGGGTCACCAGGTTTGCTGTTGAAAGCGTTGCTCACCAGAATCAGATCCAGTATGTTGACTACTCTGTCGCCGCTCACGTCTCCCTTATCAGGCTCCGGCAACCGCACATGCCCGTCAACCCACGTTGCTCCGTAAACGGTGCCGTTTCTGTTGTTGCGAGAATAGTCACGCGCGTTGTCTCCGATGCCATCGTCAAAGTGCCATCCGCCGATCAGCCCACTCTCAGGCCGCCCATACGTTCCGTTACCACCACTGTAATGCGTTTTAACCGTGGAAGCATCCAGTATTTTGCCGTAGACTCTGAGTTCGTCAATCTTGCCGTTAAAGAAAGCCTTTGCCCCGTCCGTGCCAATCTTCACCCACGTCAGTGCTGGCTTCGTCATGGTTGAGCCGTACTGTTCGCCAAGCTTGCTACTGTCAAGATAGGCTGTTATTCTCCAGACGCGGTAGTCGATGGCAACCACTAAGTGATGCCAGTCTCCAAGCGAGATAGCTGCCGTCCACTCGACTGGTGCAGCGTTCACGTCGTACCACACTGTCAGCTTGTTGTCCGCCGTCTTGATCGCAAACCGGCTGCTTCCGATCAGCACCGAATTAGCAGTTGGATTAAACCAAAGCTCAAACGAGTAGGTCCAAGCGTCAACCGCTGGCACAGAAACATAGTTGTCAACCCCGTTGAAAGCCAGTGCCATGGCCGAAGTCTCGAACGTCGTGGCATTCAGCAAAATAGTGTCCGAATAAGTAATTGAGGTCAATCCTGCCTTGTCCGCTACCTCGTAGTAGACTGTCTTGTTGCCGTTTCCAGGCGTCAGCTGCCAAGCCTTCGTCGGCGAAGAAGCTTCCCAAGGCTCAGTGTCCCATACTCCGTCATTGCTATATCTGACCTTATCAACTCCTGAAAGCGCATCTGAAGACGTCAACGTCAACGTCACAGACCGCGAAGTCGTCGTCGCATCACCACTGTTTATCACAATCGAACCCGTCGGAGCCGTCTTATCCAGCTTGATGCCCGTCAAAGCGTGATGTGCTTCCGCATTGTTGGCATTATCAACGCTCCAATACTCCACTGTGTTGTTAGCTCCTTCCAACGTGATCTTTGGCTGTCCATCAGTGCTCACTTTCTGGGTTGAGCCACCGTTGATCTTGTAGAACGTGTCAGCCACACCGCTCACGTCATCAGTGGCGGTCAAAGTAACCGTTACATCCGTCGTATGCCACAATCCATCATAGTTGTCGGTGGTCACAGGCGGCGTCGTGTCCTTAATGTTAGGGTTGGAATACCTGAACTCGCCATCAAACGTGCTGTGATCAATCGGATTAGCCAATGCGTCGCCGAATAGCTCATCATAGATATCAATAAGCGAGTACACCGAATTGCCCTGGCCTGCTGGCGGCGCACTCATTATCTTGAAAGTGATCTGTCTCAGAGTTGCAGCAGCAACATTCTGGCCGCCGTGCATTCCGGTCACGACGAACCACATCATCCCGTGTGTTGCATTGAAATTGTTGTCTGTTATGTTTGTAGCAATGAATGGTCCTGAACCCAATGGAATAGTATCCACAACATGGGTACAAGTCAACACTGTTCTGTTCCAAGCTATCTTGTACTCGTAACCTACAAGGTTAGTGAAGTTGCCTATCTTGATTGAAACAGTGAACTCGGAGCCGACGGGAGTTGAGCCTGTCTGTTTCTCAACCAACGGCGGATCAATATACACATTCGTTCCAGCATAGGCTTTCGCTGGAAACACTACTGCCATGCCTCCAACAAGCATCAATACGACGACTACTGTCAACAATTTCTGTAATCTCATATTCTCCCTTCATTCCTATCAGTAACTGATGAAGATTCAAAAACGCGGCGTGCTAATTAACATTTCTGGAATAATGTTCTACCTATATAAGTCCAGCAGAATCCACGCAGAAACAGCTAGACTCGGTCACTTCGTGAATCGGTCGTTCTTCCACACGTCAGCCGTGTCACTATAACCTCTCTTCTCCCAGTAACCAAGCTCCTTAGCCACAGTGAACACTATTCTGGTGACCCACAACGCGCTCTTGTACCCATACTTGCTCGGAACGACGAGCCGAAGCGGAAAGCCAAGACCCTTCTCAAGCTCCTTTCCATCCAGCCTGTAAGCCAAAAGAACATCATCACCCAACAGATCATCCAACGCCAGCGACGTCGTATACCCGTCTGCGCACTCAAAAGAAGCGAATCCTGCGCTTTTCTTGGGTTTAGCCATTTTGACTATCTCTTTGAAACGGACGCCTTCCCATCGGCAACCGAGCACGCTCCAACCCTCAACACAGTGAAAATCGCTGACAGACTCAACAGCCGGCAACTTCACAAACTCGTCCCAGCTGAACCTCAACGGCACCTCAACTTCTCCCTCCACAGTCAGAACCCATGTCTTCAAGTCGACAGTGGGCGGAGTGAGCGCGATGCCCGGATGATCCTCGTACCACCTCAGAATCCTGTTGATCGGCGTCTGACCCGGAGGCAATATGCCCTCTTCTCTGTCCGGCGACATTCTTGGTCAGACATGAATGAATTAGTTTCAAGTGGATAAGGCTTGCTGGAAAAGCCCGCATTTGCGCTTACACGAAGTCTGTGAGCGCTTTCTGCTTCTTCACGTCTTCAACGAAACCTGCCACTTTGACACCCGCCCTGCGGACCTTGACATCGATCTCTGACAGCAGCTTCTCATAAAGTTCCTTCACTGCTGTCTGCAGCGTCGCCAAATCGTCAGATGGGCTCTCAAGCGTTTTGGAACGGCTTCGAACAGTCATGTCTGTCATCACCGCCATGATCCCAACAGAACTGTAGCTAACGTGCCGCTGTGCAACGCCTGCAGCGATGTCCACACACAGCGCATTCACCTTCTCCAGAATCGCCAACAAGTCCCGAGTGTCTTCCTTCAAAGTCGCGATCCGTCCTATTGACTCAGCCTCGCCGCGTTCCTGCACCGGATCATCATCAATCCCTACAGCGGCATTGTGAAAATAGGCTCCTAGTCTCTTGCCGAAGACCTCTATCAACTTCTGCGCGTCAAAGTGCACCAGATCACTGATAGTTCTGATGTTGAGAGTCTGCATTTTCTCCATTGTCTTCTGTCCGACGCCGAGGAGCCTGTCAACCGGAAGCGGGGCGAGGAAACTTTCAACTTCGTCAGGTTTGACGATAGTCAGACCGTCGGGTTTCTGCATGTCAGAGGCCATCTTCGCGACAAGCTTGTTCGGACCTACGCCGACTGAAAAGGTCACGCCTTCCTGAACCTTCACAGCGGTCTTCATGTCCTGCACAAGTGCTTTTGCCCTGTCAAAATCGCCTTCAACTCGTTTGCTCGCATCCAAATAGGCCTCATCTACACCTCCCTGCTCGAACGCGTCAGCAAATCCCCTCAGAATGTTCATGATTCTGCCAGAAACAGCTTCATAGAACTCGTGATCCACGGGCAAGAACACAGCGTCCATGTTTTCCAGCCTCTTCTTGGCGACTGCAATTGGCATGCCTGATCTGACGCCGTATGATCGGGCAAGATAGTTGGCAGTGCTCACGGCTCCGCTGTCTTCGGTTCGGCCTGAATAGACGCACACAATCACCGGTTTGTCCTTCAGGGAGGGGTTTCGCTTTTCTTCGCACTGAGCAAAGAAGTAGTCGAAGTCAGCCAGCATTATGACTCGCGACTGCACAGGACGCTTTCCTCTCAGATAAAGAGACGCTGAAAGCAATTTACGCCTTACTGTCTGACGCAAGTCCAAGTAGTGACCGAGCGAGCATGAAAAGGCTAATCTCAGCCGAACCCCCTTACAGTCTGCTTGATGGAGCGGCAGACACTCGATGGATGCAGGCACAAAGCGCATGGCAACCCAGCGGATTGATACGCTCTTCAGGTTGGCAAACACAAAATTCAGCGAAGACCCTGCCTTGGCACAACGCTATGTGGACACTGCAAGAAAGATAGCCATGGCCGCCCGAATCCACTTGGCCAAGGAACACAGACGCCAAGTCTGCCGCCACTGTAAAAGCTTTATCTTGCCCGGTGCGAACTGTCGGGTGCGGATAAAGCAGCGGAGAGAACCACACATGGTTATCACCTGCCTGAACTGTGGCAAGCAGATGAGGATACCGCTGAGAAAGAAAAAGGAGAAAGCCCAAAAATGAGCGAAATAACTGCTGGAAAGAAGCGATTCGTGAAGCGCCAGCTGACGAAGGCAAGCCCAAACATAAGGATTGGAAAAGGCGGAGCCTCGGAGGAAGTGTTGAAGGAGATTGCGAGGCAGCTGGAGAAGAACAAGATGGTTAAGGTCAAAATACTGAAGACAGCCCTCAAAAATGATGAAGCAAAGCAGATGGCCTGCCGAACCGCAGAGCAAACGGCCTCATCATTGGTAGAGCTCAGAGGTCACACTTTCATGCTTTACAAGCGTCGCAAAAAGTGAAAGCCTTTATATTTCGCTTAACAGTTTTACTGAAGGAAAGTCAAAGGGATAATGCGTCTTGATAACTCCCAACGATGTTCCAGCATCCAAGTTCATCGAAAGACTAGCCAAGCATTTCAAGGACAACGTTGACCAAGTCAGCCCCCCAGCATGGGCCAGCATCGTAAAGACAGGCTCACACGTCGAGAAGCAACCCCAGAACCCGGACTGGTGGTATGTCCGAGCAGCGTCGGTGCTACGGAAAGTCTACGTTCACGGTCCAATAGGTGCAGAGAGACTCAGAGAAGACTACGGTGGAAGAAAAGGTTCCCGCGTCAAGCCAGCGCACGCAGCCAAGGCAGGCAAAGCCATCGTGCGCAAGACCCTGCAACAGCTGGAGGCCGCAGGTTTTGTTGAAACGCTGAAGCCTCAAGGAAGAAGGGTGTCGCGCAACGGAAGAAAAATCATGAACGAGCTGGCTGAGGAACTGCACAAGGAACTGGCGAAGGAGATTCCAGAACTGGAGAAGTATGCCAAAGGTGAGTAGCGTGTCCGACGAAGAGCTGGAACAGCTCCGCAGACGCAAGATGTCTGAGCTGCAACGACAGATGGTCGACGAGCAGAAACAGCTTCAGACACAACAGCAGCTGGAGCAGCAGAAACAGGCTTTGCTCAGGAACCTGCTGAGCCCTGAAGCCCGTCAGCGTCTGACCAACCTGAAAATGATCAAGCCCGAATTCACGGAGCAACTGGAACTCCAGTTGATTCAACTCGCTCAGGTCGGGAAGCTGCCCACACCGTTGTCAGACGCACAGCTGAAACAGATCCTCACCCAGTTGCAAACTCACAAGCGTGAACCAAAAATAAGAAGGATGTAGCTATGGCGCGACACAAACCTACCGCGAAAAAACGCAGACTCGCAAGGGCAGGAACAAGAAAGAAGGCCGTTCCAACTTGGGTTATTGGAAAGACTGAGGGAAAGTTCAGGACTCACCCTGGAAGAAGGCAATGGCGTACCAAGAAGTTGAAGGCGTAGGAGACGCGACTGCATGAGAAAGGAAAAAGACGAGGAAGAAAAGCTGAATGCTGAAGAAGCGCAGACCGAGGCAGCTGAGCCTGTCAAGGAAGAGGCGTCCGACAAAGAACTTGAAGAACTGCTAGGCGACGAAGAAGAGAAAGAAGAGGAAACCAAAGAGGAAAAAGTCGAAGAGGCTGCTGAAGAAGAGGAAGAGGCAAAGGCACCGTCGAAAGAAGAAAAGGGCGAGGAAGAAGAGGAGATCGTTGAGGAGCGAACCTACACTGTTCCGCTCTCCAAAGCATGGATCATGCCGCCGAGGAAGAGAGCGCCAAGAGCCATGCGCATCCTCAAAGCATTCGTGACGAAACATATGAAGCTGGAGAAGGGCGCTGAATCAGCTGAGGAAGGCGAAGAGGAAGAGCCTAAGCGTCTGGTCATCAGCAACGAGGTCAATGAGAAGATTTGGAGCAGAAGCATTGAGAAGCCGCCGAGAAAGCTCAGGGTGAGGGTTGCTAAAGACAAAGAGGGCAACATCACTGTTTATCTGGCCGAAGGCGACTAGCTAGTGGCCATTTATCTTGCCAACATCGTTGGAAGCGCAAGCATAGGCGTATACTCGCTTGCCACCGACAGATTTGTAATCCTTCCCAAGCTGGTTCCGACTAAGAAAGCGGAACGCATGGGTCAATGGTTGAAAACCAGACTCGTTCACACGTCGATCGGCAATTCGGTTCTTGTTGGCGCTTTCGCCAGCGCAAATTCAAATGGAATACTGCTTCCGCATCTTGTCAGAGCTGAAGAGCTTGAGGAGTTGCAACGGGGTTTTGACGGAAACATCACGGTCATGGAAACCAAGAAAACCGCATACGGCAACTTGGTTCTGGCGAACGACCGCGGGGCAGTGGTTGACCCGAGGTTCAAGGATGAGCACATCAGACGAATTTCAGAGACGTTAGGCGTTGAAGCCGTACCCGGAGAGATTGCTGGTTTACCCTATGTCGGTTCGCTGGCGGTGGCGACGAACAAGGGGGTTGTTGCTCATCCATTGCTGAAGGATTCGGAGCGGAAGGTCTTGGAGGACGTGTTGAAGGTGCCAGTCGAAGTAGGTTCGGTCAACTGTGGAATTCCGTACGTGGGCACTGGTTTGATTGCCAACAGGCACGCGGCGGTCGTTGGATCGATGACTACTGGACCCGAGATGTTTATAATTGGGAATGCTTTGGATGTTGTGAAGGAGGAAGAAGAAGTTGAAAGTGTTCAGAGTAACCGGTGAAATCAAGAAGCCCAACTTGAAGACGCCTTTCACAAAGGAAATAGTAGCTATGAAGCCGGAACATGCTGTGGAGCGTGTTTACGCCGAGTTGGGCAGCAAACACCGAGTGAAACGTGTTCACGTGAAGATTGCAAGCGTGGAAGAGATTCCTTCTAACGAGATCGCCAATCCCGTCCTCAAGAAGTTTGTTGTTGGAGAAGAGAAAGTTGGAGAATAGGAACGAGGAAGAGCTTCGCAAACTCAGCGCGGAGATGCGTTTTCTCGAGCAGACTGCTGAGACCATACAGTCGCGGCACAACATGATAAACACGGTCATAACCGATTTGAACTATGCGAACATGACGCTTGAAGGGCTTGAAAAAGAAAAAGAGAATTCTGAGCTGCTTGTTCCGATAGGCGGGACCTCTTACATTAAGGCGAAGCTTGCTTCCGTGGACAAGGTGACTGTCGGCGTGGGCGCTGGCGTTTCCGTAGAGAAGACTGTTCCGGAGGCCAAAGAGATTATCAAGAAGCGTCTTGAGGATTTGGAGAAGACTCGAGTGGCGCTTCAACAGCAGTTCTCGCAGGTCGCCGGAAAGATGAACGATGATCGGGAGAAGTTCGAGGCACTAGTTGCTGCGATGCGAGAGGGGAAAGCACCGTAATATGTTTGAGAAGCTAAAGTCCGGCCTCAAGGGACTTGTTAGCAAGGTCACCACAACTGAGCTGAAAAGCGAAAGCCTCCACCCTGTGCTTTCTGATTTTAAGATAAGTCTCGCGGAGAATGATGTGGCTTTTCCGGTGGCGGACAGGATCTGTGACGAGATGGAGAAGCGGTTGGACAAGGTTCAGATTAAACGGTTTGAGGACCGGAAGAAGATCGTGGAGACCAGTCTCAGGGAAGTGCTTCTTGAAATCATGCATGCCAACAATGACATTGACTTGCTGAAAGCGGTTGAGGCAAAACGCAAGAAGGGCGAACCATATGTCATAGTTTTCGTTGGAATCAACGGCACCGGGAAGACAACGACGATTGCGAAGATTGCCCGCTTCTTCAACAAGAAAGGCTATTCGGTAGTTCTGGCGTGCAGCGACACTTACCGTGCCGGTTCGATTGAGCAGTTGGAGGAACACGCCAGACGGCTTGGCATCAAAATGATCAAACACAACTACGGGGCTGACCCGACGGCGGTTGCGTATGACACGATAAGCCATGCTAAGGCGCACGGAACGAACGTTGTTTTAGTTGACACGGCTGGCAGAATGCAGACGAACCGCAACCTGATGAGCGAACTTGAGAAGGTCAAACGCGTTATAAACCCTGACTTGACGCTTTTGACGGTTGATTCGTTGACTGGCAACGACGCGGTGATGCAGGCCGAAGAGTTTCACAAGAGCGTCGGTATCGATGCGACGATACTGACCAAGGTGGATGCCGACATCAAAGGTGGCTCTGCTTTAAGCGTGACTTATGCTACAAAGAAACCCATACTGTTCATCGGCACCGGGCAGGCTTACGACGACTTGGAAGTGTTCGATCCTGAAAAATTCGTGCAGATGATCCTCAAGTAGCAAACCGATCTGTCCCAGCAGACAGATATGTTTATTTCGCAAATGCTTTCCCAGTCTACCCTGTCATAGTGGCATGTCGCGAGGCTAGGAAGTCGGCGTTCATGGAAGTCGCGGTTGACGTTGAAGGTCTGGTCAAGGTTTACAATGGCAAGACTAGAGCTTTGGACGGCGTGGATCTGAAGGTTGAGGCTGGCAAGGTTTTCGCCTTGCTCGGTCCGAACGGCGCGGGCAAAACCACGCTGATACGGATTTTGACTACGCAGCTCAGGCCCACCGCGGGCGTGGCCTACGTTTTCGGGCTGGACGTGGCCCGTGAAGGCAGCAAAATCCGAAGGCTCATCAGTTATGTTCCCCAAGAAATGAGCGTGTGGACTGATGTGAGTGGCTATGAGAACTTGCTGGTTTATGCCAAGATTTTTGGCATTCCATCAGTCGAGCGGAGGAAGATTATTGATGAGGCTTTGGGGAGCATGGGGTTGGCTGAGGTGGCGAACAGTCTTGTGAAGACTTATTCTGGCGGCATGGTGAGGAGGCTTGAAATCGCGTGCGCGATGCTGATCAAACCCAAAATAATGTTTCTTGACGAGCCTACCATAGGCCTTGACCCATCAGCAAAGAAGGTCGTATGGGAGAAGCTCACGTCGTTCAAGAGGGAGTATGGCGTGACCGTGTTTTTCAACACGCATTACATGGATGAGGCTGACCTGTACTCGGACGAGATAGCCATAATCAACCGAGGCAAAATCGTCACCTTGGGCACGGCTGAGGAGCTGAAGCACTCGCTCGGAGGCGAAGTCATACTGTTCAGCCTCGAAGGCAACGGCGTCGGGGACGGACTGACAAAGAAAGTCAAAGCCTCGGGCTTCGCCAAAGAAGTCATGGTGAGCAACTCGGAGCTGAGCGTGCTTGTGGACGAGGCTGAGACGGCTTTGCCGCACATCATCGAAATCCTCAGAGACGCAGGCGTCTCGACTGGAAAAATCTCGATGACCAAGCCGACTTTGGATGACGTGTTTTTGAAGTATGCTGGCACTCGGCTTGAGACGAGCGGCAGGATCAGCGAGGTCACTCACATGCGTGACATGATTAGGAGGGGCTAGACGTGAAGGATGCGGTTAGGAACATGCTTGTTATGATTGAGCTTGAACTGAGGCGTCTTAGACATGACAGGACGGAGCTTTATTTCAGGGCAGTTCAACCTATACTGTGGATTGTGGTCTTCGGACCTGTCATGAGTTCTGTTAGGGCAATTCCTACAGGAGGGATTCCCTACACGGATTTCATCACACCCGGGGTGATGATTCAGTCCACGACGTTTCTGTGTATCTTTTACGGTTTGATGATGGTTTGGGAGCGGGATTCGGGGATTTTGAAGAAGCTTCTGGTGACGCCTGCCTCGCGGTATGCGACGGTGATAGGTCGATCGATGGCTTCAGGCATCAGAGCCATATTTCAGGCCCTCATAATCGTACCTGTGGCATTGCTCATAGGCGTGAAGTTTGTCCCTAATGCGGGCTATTTCTCGCTTGCCATGGTGATAATCTTCTTTGCCTCAGGAGGCTTCGCCGCCATATCCATCTTCGTGGCGTCCTTCATGAAAACCCGCGAGCGGTTCATGGGCATAGGCCAAGCCATAATCATGCCGCTGTTTTTCGCCAGCAACGCTTTGTATCCGGTGGAGATGATGCCGCTTGCTTTGAAGTATTTCTCAGCCGTCAATCCCATGAGCTACGTGGTTGACGCGGTGAGAGGGCTACTGATCACGGGGAACCTTTCAGGCCTGCTTGTTGACGTTGTGGCCATAGCAGTGTTCGACGCTGTAATGTTCATCATAGCCTCGATAAGCTTCAGAAAAATAATCGAGTAGGCACAGCGGCTAGTACTTGCCCAGCAATTTCAGCAATATTGTCTTTGCTGAGTAAAGCCTGTTTTCGGCCTGCTCATATATTGCTGATTTGGGGTTTACTATCACGTCTGCGGTGATTTCGTATCCACGGTGGATGGGCATGTCATGCATTATGTAGGCGTTGCTGTTCTTGAGCAGTTCCTTGTTTATCTGGTAGGGCATCATGAGCTTGAGGCGTTTCTCCTTTTCGGCGGCGAATTTGGGGTCGGTGAAGAACTCCATGTCGATCCACGTGTCCGTGTAAACGAAGTCAGCGTCCTTGACTGCTGCCTTGGCGTCTTGGGTAGTTTCCCACAAGCCTGTTTTCCTGGCGTCTTCCAGAAGCTTGTCGTCTCTCGTCGGTTCGTTGAATATGGGTGTGACTGTGATCAGTTTGACGCCTGTTTTTGTGCAGCCCTCGACTAGCGAGTTGCAGACGTTGTTGTGTATGCCTATGTAAACGAGCTTCGCGTCCTTCAGCATGCCTTTCTTTTCTTTCACGGTAATCAGGTCGGCTATGGCTTGGCTGGGGTGGTATTTTTCGTCGCAGCCGTTGATCACTGGCACGCGGGAGGCTTTCGCCATTGTCTGAAGGTCTGCGTTCCTCACAAGTCTTGCCATTATAGCGTCCACGTTCCGCGACAGGTACTGGGTTTCGTCGCCGACGTCGGCTATGCCGAAGTTTGTGGTGCGCCAGTCGATGTAGAGTGCGTGTCCGCCGAGCTGGGTCATGGCGACTTCGAACGATACACGGGTTCTTGTGCTGGTCTTCTGGAAGATTAAAGCTAGGGATTTGCCTTCCAACTCTTTCCGGTATTTTTCTGGGTTTTTCTTGATTTCTATGGCTTTGTCTATCATCTGCGTGAGTTGCTGACCAGATAATTCCTTGAAGTTGAGTAAGTGCATGCAGGTTCACCTTTTCACACGGAACTAGCAATGTTGATTAATAAAACTTTTTCCGAGCGAACGCACTGCTTCTGAATGGTGTGGGGGGCACATTGATAGGGTTTCTGATTGGTTTGTACGTGCTTGATCCTCTCTTCAACCTGAACAGAACATTTGCTCAAACAAGCCAGTCAGGCAAAGGCGCGCTGGAAGAACTAGAACAGAGTGTTTTTTCTGTTCTTGTTCTTTCAAAACAAGTAAGATGACAGGCGCCACGCAGCATGCATAGCCATCCAGCATAACGAGTGCAAGCCTTCAGCAAACAGCACGTCGCTCATTGTAGAGTCACAGTCAATCGAAACGACATGCGGATCAGAACACTGGAACAGCTGCAGAAGAAAACAGAAAACAACGATCGGCTGACAACACATTCATAACTACCACGGTGCCACTCGTTATCTAGTGATCTCTCGCCCAAACAGGAGACTGAAACTTGATCCTGCTCGTTGCTTCAGCCAAAGACGTTGCCAGCCTAAACATCAAAAGCCAAATCCTAAACCACTACCCGTTCAAAGAGACAGGCGAAACCTTCCAAAACAACCTAACATACGAAACCGTAATCAACAACAGGAACGTCAAGCTCGTCACTCTCAAGGAAGAATCCATCTACGCGCAGACACTGCCAAATAGCTTCCCCAACCTAGACCTGATAGTCTTCATTTCCAGACACAGCAGCCTCAGCGGAACCCCCACCCTCTCTGTTCACACCCCCGGCAACCTAGCCAACGCCGAACTCGGCGGAATCCCGAGAAAAGTCTCAATCTCGCCGGCAAACGCCATGCGAGAAGCCTTAAAAACCATGGTGAGGTTCAAAGAAGAAAAAAGTCTGAACTACGAGGTTTCTTATGAATGCACACATCACGGCCCGTCACTGGATGTGCCGACAATGTTCGCCGAACTCGGAAGCTCACCTGAACAGTGGGACGACACGCAGGCAGCTGAAGCCGTCGGACATGCAGCGTTGAAAGCGATCTCCAGCTTTGCCGATTCCAAAGCTCCCATATCCGTAGGCATCGGCGGGCCTCACTACAGCGCCAAATTCACGCGACTCGCACTGGAAAAAGACATCGCCTTCAGCCACATGATCCCCAAATATGCCCTGACCAACATTGACGCAGAGGTAATCAGACAGTGCGTTGAAAGGACACTGGAGAAGGTAAGTTCCATAGTTTTGGATTGGAAGGGAATAAAGGGCGAGGACAAGCCCAGACTTGTTGAAATGCTCAACACGTTGAACCTGCCTGTCACCAGAGTCTAACCTGTTCAGACAGGGAAAAAGGTTAATAGAAATGTGGAGTGCTATTCTTGTCAGAGCTTAAACCTACAGCAACGTTTATATCAGAAGTGAAATGTTGAGTGTGCGATGAACCTTGGGCTTAAGATCATTCCTCTCCCAATGTGGAAGAACACTGAAGCTGGCCATAAAGCCGGGAAGAAGCGAGCTCTGGCTCTCAATCAAGATATGCCTGCTTGGCATAAGCGCAATCGGACTAATCGGCTTTGTGATCAAACTGTTGTCTTCTGTTCTTCAGCCCGGCCAGCCTGCGACAGGCTAGAAGGAAGCTCCAATGGAAAGGAAAGAGGAACAGACTACCAAGATTTTTGCAGTCAAGACAACAACTGGGCAAGAGAAAAACGTGGCCAGACTCGTCGCTGCCAAAGTAGCGATGACCCACATACCCATACGAGCCATACTCGTGCCTGAAGTCCTGAAAGGATACGTCTTCCTAGAAGCCGACGGCCCACACTTCGTCGAAGAAGCCATAACAGGCGTCAGACACGTTCGGTCAAGAATCCCCGGCATCGTGAACTTCTCAGAAATCGAACGCTACGTCATCAAGAAACCAGTAATCGAAGAATTGAACGAGGAAGACATCGTGGAAGTCACAGGCGGACCGTTCAAAAGCATGCGGGCAAAGATCACCCGCATCGACAAAACGAAGGCCGAGGTCACGCTAGAGCTGCTTGAAGCCACTTTCACGTTACCGATAACAGTTCACTCAGACTACGTCAAACTAGTCGAAAGATCAAGAACAGGAACAAAAAACAGTGGTGAAACATAAAATGTCTGAAAAGAAAACCATAGAACTACTCGTCAGCGGCGGACAAGCAAACGCTGGACCACCATTAGGCCCGGCTCTTGGCCCGCTTGGCGTAAACGTCATGGCAATAGTCAACAAGATAAACGAAGTCACAAAAGACTATTCCGGAATGAAGGTTCCAGTGAAAGTAATCGTCGACCCAGACACGAAAGAGTTCGATGTAAGCGTCGGAACACCAACCGCTTCAGCCCTCATTGTTGCTGAACTGAAGGTTGAGAAAGGCTCCGGAACGCCCAACACGGCGAAGATCGGGAACCTCAACATGGACCAGATCATCCGCATAGCCAAGATCAAACGCGCCGAGCTTCTTGCACGCAGCCTGAAGACTGCCGCCAAGGAAATCTTGGGAGTCTGCGTAAGCATGGGCGTCACGGTCGAAGGCAAGGACCCACGGGAAATCCAGAAAGAAATCGGTGAAGGCAAGCACGACGCCACATTCAGCAAGAGCGAAGCATAAGAGAATATTTTTATAACCCCGTTCTATTCCCTCATTGGCACGAGGCCTCTAAAATGCCCTTAGACCAGAAAACGATACTAGCCGCAGTCAAAGAGGCTAAAGCAAAGTCTGAAAAGAAGAAGTTCAACCAATCCATAGAGCTAATTCTGAAGCTCAAAGACATCGACATGAAAACCGAAGGCAAAGTCCAAGAAGTGGTTGAGCTGCCTTTCGCGTCGGAGAAGGCAAACAAGATCTGCGTGATCGGAGGCAGCGACTTGGCCCTGAGAGCAAAAAAAGCCAATGCTGACCGCGTGGTTGAGCGGTCTGAGCTTGAAGGCATGGCTGGAAAGAAACCAGAACTGCGGAAAATATCCAACGAGTATGACTTCTTCATAGCCGAGGCTCCACTGATGCCTCTAGTGGGCAGAACTCTGGGTCCTGTTCTGGGTCCTAGGGGAAAGATGCCTATACCTATCCCGCCTGCCGCCGACATAACTGGGTTGATGGCGAAACACCGCAAAACGGTCATAATCAGAACCAGAGGCCAACCCCTCATACAGTGCCGCATCGGCATGGAAAACATGAAAGACGAGGAGATAGCCGAAAACATTCAGGCGGTACTGAGGGTTCTTGATGGGAAACTCAAGAAAGGAATGAAGAACATCGGCTTCGCCGTCATAAAGACGACGATGGGGCAGCCTGTGAAGATCAAGTAAGGAGAGAATGACGCTAATGCCATCTCAACAGATCCTGCAGCAGAAAACCAGCGAAGTTGAAGACATCATCGAGCTTCTCAAACAGCACAAAGTCATCGGAGTCGCCAGCCTGCAAAAAGTCCGAGCGTCCCAAATGCAGGGACTGAAAAAGAACCTCGCCAGCAAAGTGCAGGTGCGAGTAATAAAAAACACACTCATGCGAAAAGCCCTCCAGAACTGCAAGGAAAAGCCTGAACTGGCCAAACTTGCTGACCACCTGACAGGGTCGAACGTTTTCATGTTCACCGACCTCAACCCCTTCAATCTCGCATTGAGCTTGGAGAAGGGCAAGGTCAAGAGCACTGCCAAGGCAGGAGACCTAGCCGCCTTAGACATTACGGTTCCGACTGGCAACACTGGTCAACCGCCTGGTCCGATAATCAGCCAGCTCAATGCTGTCGGCTTACCCACACGGATAGAATCGGGCAGCGTCTGGGTAAGTAAGGACACTCTGGTCGCCAGGAAAGGCGACGTGATCGACGAGAAACTTGCCAGCGTACTGTCAAAGCTAGGCATCAAAGCTGTCGAGCTTGGAATTGCTATGCGGGTTGCTCTCGATGAGGGTCTGATAATCACGCAGGAACAACTCAAAGTAGACGTGGAAGCCACTAGGCAGAGTCTGGTAGGCGCCAGCGCAGATGCCTTTGCGTTATCACTCAGCATCGCCTATCCGACAAGCGACAACATGATTATGCTCATTCAGGTAGCTTACCGTGAAGCCCGTGCGCTCTCCATGGGTGCTGCAGTGCCGACCAAGGAGACGGTTGAAGACTTGGTGCGGAAAGCTCACATGGAGATGCTAAGTTTAAGTAGTCGATTGCCTACCTTAGAGGAAAAGAAAGCTCAAGCGGAGAAGACTGAAAAAAGTTAAAATAGTTGATTGGCGAGGTGAAATGGTATGGAATACATTTACGCTGCAATGCTCCTTCACAAGGCTGGAAAAGAGATAAACGAACAGAACTTGGCACAGGTTCTGACAGCCGCCGGCATAAACGCAGACGTCGTTCGCGTCAAAGCCCTCATCGCATCACTTGCCGAAGTAAAGATCGACGAGGCAATAAAGTCCGCATCCACAATGATGGCCGCGCCAGCAGTAGCTCCAGCAGCAGCCGCAACCGCAGCTCAAGCGAAACCGAAAGAGGACGAAAAGAAGAAGAAAGAAGACGAGAAAGCCAAGGAAGAAGCAGCACTCGAAGGACTTGGAGCTCTATTCGGTTAGAGCGCATTCCACCTTTTCATAGTTTTCTTCAGTTTCGTTTTGTTCTTCATTTTCAGGATGCCTAGTGAATAGATAGCTTAGATGAAACTCGCGTGCTGCGGCTCGCAGTGGTTACGCGTGGCTGGTCACAGAAGAAGGCTCACTTTTCGCAGGAACACGGTGTTTGAGTCTTTCCGAGATGGTCTTCATAGCAATGAGTGGTAGCCATCCTGCAATTATCATGACTGTTCCAGGGAATGCGCCTACTTTGAAGGTGAACAGCAGCGACTCGGTGATCATGAATGACACGGTCATTCCAATCAATGAATAGAGTGCGAAGCGTTTTCCATATTGTTTCATGCTTTGGATGGTCAGCAATCCGGCGAAAAAGAAGTCGCCCAGTCCTAATTGCATGATGATCTCTTTTTCATTCAGAATAATCGTAGGTAGTGTTGGCACGGCCACAAGAACTGGAAGATTAAGGCTTCTTGTCTGGGTTGCGGCAGAAACCATTGTCTTTGTTCCCAACACTAGGATGATGTCAGCTATGGTGAGCAGTCCCGTGAAGATGAGCGAGGTCTTCCACGTGAACAGGGTCTGCAGATAAAGCGTTATCATAATCGCGAACACGACAGCATACACATTGATCAGATAAACAGTCCAGATAGGCATGGTGTGTGTGAACGCGTACAATCCTACAAATAGTGCAGGGGGTAGAATGGCAAGGTACCAACGTTTCTTCAAGAACACAAGCGTGAACAGGAAGAGCAGCATTGAATACGAGAACATGAACACTATCATCAACGCCATCTCGGGAAGATAGACTATCAGCGAAATCATAGCCACCATAGCTATGACCAGCATGACCGCGTCTCTTGCTGCAAAGGTTTTCTCTTCAAGCGAAGTCTTCAATCTGCTCTCAGTTTTCCCGTTCAGCAGCATGGACACCAGCGTGACAAAGAACAGTGTCAACGGCATCGCAACGTCAAACAACATGCCTAACACTGTGCAGAACGCAGCATTTAAGCCTTAAAGCCCAAACCGGACGTTGAGAACCGCCAAAGTGGCAAGCAGCGCCTCTTCCGTCCGCACCGTCTCTGTACCTTGCCCCGGAATAGTGTTTACCACAAAATCCACGATTCTGTCGAGGCTTAGGCCTTCGCGCTTCGCTATCTCGTGCAGACCCGCCGTCGGCGGACCAAAAACCACCAGAATGCTGCTGGCGCCTCGCCACCTATCGCCAATCTGCTCAGCAGCTTCGGCAAATGAGACGCCATACTTCGAAGTCGCAACAGTCAAATCGAAGTGCCTATTCGCCACGAGCTTGCCTAGGGGTCGCTGTTCAGAAACGACTGTGTAGCCCCAGTAAGACGGAAGCTCACCACTGGCAGCTAGTTCCGCTTTGATCTGCTTACCAACCTCCACTATTCTTACGGTGACCCGCTTTCCAACAGACAAATCCATCCCTGTGACCAGAGCAGGCTGCTCGACACCTATGTCCACCTGTGCGCTGCCGTCTGTCTTGGCAAGGGCAACTCCTTCCCTGTACTCACCGACCGTAAGTCTATCCTTTCTGCTGTTCAGCGGATGGTGAGAGGTTCGCAGGGGCGGAAGCACACCTGCAAACTGCAGTTCCGGCATGATCTTAAACAGTCTCTTGCGCAGATACTGCGGCGTCTCCATGTACGTCAAAAGCATCGCAACCAGATCAGCATCAGCCGTTTGCTTATGCTTCGGAACGTCTGGGTAGACTATGATTTCATTCACTTTGAAGATGGCCGCGGCTCGGCCTATCAAGCCTATCTTCGCGGTTCTCTCGCGTAAGTGCGGCGTATCAGAAACCACTGAAGCAGGGATGGCTATCGACAGTTTCCTCTTGTTCAATCTCGATTCTCCGTCTGGCTATTTTTGAACATTAGCGGTTTTACGGTTATAGACCTTCTGTTTTAAAAGCCAACCAACACAATAATTGCCTCAATGTGGAGAACGTGGTTCCAATGCGCAAGACATCAACACTAGATGATTTGGACAAGATCAAACGTGTTGACAGAAGCGACATGCTTTCCATCTACATGAGCGCTCACAGACATTACAGTGAAGCTGCGAAACTCGCAGAAAAGGTGTCAGTAGGCTATCCTAAACCGCGGAACATCATAGTGGCCGGAATGGGCGGATCAGCGATCGGCGGAGAACTGCTGAAAGACTGGACAAGAAACCAAATCATGGTTCCGATCGAGATCTGCCGCGAGTATTCGCTGCCCAGATATGCGAACAAGAACACGCTGGTGGTCGTCAACAGCTATTCCGGGGAGACTGAAGAATCGCTAAGCGTCTTCTTGGACGCTGTCAGACGCAAATGCATGGTTGCCTGCGTTGCTTCAGGAGGCACACTGCTGGATTATGCCGAGAAGATGGTTCTTCCCTATATTCGCGTTCCTCAGGGTATACCTCCGCGGGCAGCTCTTCCCTACCTGTTTACGCCTTTGTCCATCATCTTGGAAAAGATTGGACTGATTTCGGGCTTTGAAACAGAGTTTTTTGAAGCTGTCAGGGTATTGAAGAAAATCAGCAAAGAGAATTCTCCAGCAGAGCCGTCAGACAGGAACATCGCGAAGACTCTGGCATCTTGCGTCTGCGGCACGGTTCCGGTGACGTACAGTTTTGGCATTTACCATGCGGCGGCTCAGCGTTTCAAGACGCAGTTCAACGAAAACAGCAAGGTGCCTGCGAAATGGGAGTTCTTCTCAGAGCTAAATCACAACGAGGTCGTCGGCTGGGAGAAAGCAGGAAAACTGGCGAAATGCTTCTCAGTGATCTTCATTCGTGACGACGAAGAACCTGCGCCGATTCGGCGAAGAATCGAGACAACGAAAAGCCTGTTGCCCAAGTCAGTTAGGACCTTTGAGGTTTTCAGCAAGGGTAAAGGCAGTTTAGCTAGAATGCTGTCGGTTGTCAGCATCGGAGACTTCGCCAGCGTCTACTTGGCAGTCCTGCGAGGCGTAGACCCAACACCCGTGAAAACCATTACGATGCTGAAGAAGGAGCTTGAAAAGGGCGGCGTGAAGAAGAAAGTAACGCATAAACTGGACAGCCTTGTTGGGAAATGACTGTGCCTAGCCCACGAAATCGCTGAACATTTTCTCGGCTGCTTCCAGCGTCATCATCTGAGGTGGATGCTTGAAGTTGTGCGCGCAGATCGGCAAGATGGCTCCTTTCTGCTTTTTGTTCAGCGCGATCTTTGTGGCTCGTATCACGTCAAACAGCACTGAGCCCGCGTTCGGTGCGTCCACTGTCGACAGCTTCAGATCTATCTGCATGGGCGTCTTCGCAAAGTATGTGCCCCTTATCCAGAAGTAGCTGTCGCGCTTGTTCTGCAGAAAATCAACATAGTCAGTCGATCCTGCCACAATCTCAGTCTTGTACGGTAGCGCCGCTTCAACAGACTTCGTCTTGATATTGCGTTTCATGTCTCTCGTGCGTCCGAGTGTGTCCAAGGATTCGGTGCCCCCGCCAACGTCAAGCTGATAAGTTTCAACAATGCGCACCCCGTTCTTGGACAGCAACTGCAGCAGTGTCTTATGAAGCGTGGTCGCACCGACCTGATCAATCAGGTCATCGCCCACTACGGGCAAGCCTGCACTTTCAAACTTGCGAGCCCAAGCAGTGTCGCTGGCTATGAAGTTGGGTGTAGTGTTCACGAAAGCACAGCCAGCATTCAAAGCCTGCTCAGCATAGTATTCAGAGGCTTTCGTGGCCCCGCTTGGAAGCAAGTTGAGAACGACTTCCGAACCAGTCTCCTTCAAGGTCTTCATCACATCTGCTTCAGCCTCAGAACTGATCTTGACGACGTTCCGCGTGTACTGACCCACACCATCTAGGACTGGGCCTCTCTGCACGACGACGCCTGTCGACGCTAGCTCGGTCAGTCTCGGAGCGTTGTTCGGCGGCGCCTGAATGGCTTGCGACAGGTCTTTTCCAGCCTTCCGACCGTCAATGTCGAACGCCGCGACTATCTGAATGTCTTTCGGATGAAATCCACCAAGCAAGAGATGATTCAGTCCAACACAGTCTTCGGGATTAGTGCACTTGCTGTAGTACTGCAAACCTTGAACAAGAGCTGAAGCACAGTTACCAACACCGACCAACGCAACCTTGATTTTCGGCAACTCAAGCACCCTCCTTTTTGCACTCCTTATCTCTGTTTGTTGACTTATAAAATGCTACGCAGACGTAGCACCGGTGAAATGAAGATGCTGCCTATCTACACAGCTGTTCGACTGATGTCTGCTCCTCATGAATGCCGGCTCTTTGAAGGACATTTTTCCACAGTTCCAGCCCTTTCCGAGTTCTCCATTTTTCAGGGGCTGGCAAACCCAAGATAGCCAGTTCGTCACCTCTTTCGACCTTTTCAGCAGTCACGCATTTTCCAGTCTCCGGATGCACAGGCGTGATGATGTCGGGTGCGATAGCCTTAACCTTTTCATCCATGTAGGCGACAAGTATTTCGTTCTTGGCTCTGAATTCAAACAGACTCCCTGCAAACCGGTCTGTCCCACGAAGCTTCGCGGTCACGAATGTGAAGCCCATTTCGGTTTTCCTTTCAACGCTCTCAACGGTTCCTTCGAAAAGTTTGAAGCCGCCAGTCTCGTTCAAAATGGCTTTCACTGGCTCAACTGCCTTCCGCAGTAGCTTCCCGATTCGCATGGACCTTGAGAGACTTAACTGAACTGGTGAGGTTTTCACTTGGACGCCTGTCAGGATTCTTCGTGCCGTGTAGGCACTTTGGTTCCATTCTGCAGCAAGAACTCTCGCTATTCTTTCCGCCGCCTTCGAGCCTGCCGTTTCCTTGACGATAACCACATTCTGACCATGCACATCAGCGATGACCATCGGCGCAAGCGGGATATCGTCAATTGTGTAGACCTTCAAATGCACTTCGGGAACCGACCGGCCTGCTCCATCTGCATCAACCACAGGGACTCCGCGCCGAGCTGCAACATCGACTGCCGCCAACGTGTTAAACCCGCCCAGCTCCACCGGAATCGCTGCAAAACACGAAAAGCCAACATATTCCTCCAAGACCCGCAATGTTTTGACCGAAGCGGCTGAATCATATTCGATTGAGCTTGTGGCTCCGACACACGCGAAATTTATGACTCGCGCGTCGTCAGGCACTTCAGATGGTGACACAAGCCTGACTGTGATGTGTTCCGATGCCAAGTTGTCCGCGATCTTGTAGCCTCCCTCGGTGCTGCCTCCTCCTCCGGCTGAAAAGACCGCAGCGCCGTCAACCAGATCAAGTAAGTTCTGATAGTTCAATGTCTTCAAGGTTCACGCACCCTGTTTTTGAACATTTATTGTCTGGCAATGCTTAAAACGTTTGAAACGTACAGCTTAAGCAGGTTGAACAGAGTTGGCAGACGAGACCAAGACTCAAGACAAGCTCACGCTGATCAATGAGCTGGGCCGTCGCAGAGGCTTCTTCTGGCAATCCTACGAAATCTACGGCGGCGCAAGCGGCTTCGTAACTTATGGGTTGTTAGGGACGAAACTGAAGCAGAATATTGAGAACAAGCTTCGCGAAATGTTCGTCAACAAGCTGGGCATATTGGAAATAGAGTCGCCTGTGATAACGCTTGGCGCGGTTTTTGAAGCCTCAGGGCACATTGACCACTTCAAGGAGCCGATGGTCGAGTGCCAAAAATGCAGGAAAAACTTCCGCGCTGATCACTTGCTCAGAGAAAAAGCCGAAATGAGCGAAGCTGAAGCTGAGAAACTGAGTCTGAAGGAATTGAAAGAGGCTATTGATGAGAACAGTATATGCTGTCCTGACTGCGGCGGAAACTTCGGCGAGCCGAAGCAATTTCTGACAATGTTCAAAACCACGATAGGTCCATACTCCGACGCGGTAGGCTACGGTAGACCTGAAGCCGCACAGGGTATATTCGTCGAATTCAATCGGCTCTACGGCATGGCGCGCGAAAAATTGCCCTTCGGTGTTCTCCAGATTGGTCATGCTTTACGAAATGAAATATCGCCAAGACAGGGCTTGATGAGGCTCAGAGAATTCACCATAGCTGACATGGAGTTCTTCTTCGATCCGGAAGAGGAAGACTGCCGCGTGCTGAAAGAAGTTGAAAACGAGAAGCTACAGTTCCTCCTAGCCGAAACCAGACAAAAGGGTTCAGAAGAACTGACCGAACTAACAATCAAAGAGGCGCTAAGAAAAGGAGTGATCAAAAAAGAGTGGCTGGCTGTCTTTATGACGTTAGCCAAGAGACTCCTGATGGACTTGGGTGTTCCACCCGAAAACCAGAGATTCATCGAAAAGCTACCGTGGGAGAGAGCTCACTACTCGCAGCAGACTTTCGACCAGGAAGTTCTCCTTGAACGGTGGGGCTGGACCGAAGCTTCAGGTCACGCTTATCGAACCGACTATGATCTCAAGGGCCACATGAACTCAAGCGGAGTTGATATGGCCGTGTTCAAAGAGTATGAGAAACCAGTCGAAAAAGAGCAGGCAGTCATAAAGCCAATAATGGCCAAGCTCGGCCCGATTTTCAAGGGTGAGGCTGGAAAGATCTCTGAAATGCTCTCCACGACTGATCCTGATGAAGTTGAAGCATCGCTCAAGAAAGACGGTTATTACCTGCTAGACAAGTACAGGATATTGCCCGAACAAGTGGACATAGCTCGTCAGAAGACTGTCGAACGAGGAAGAAGGTTCATTCCGCACGTCATCGAACCCAGCTTTGGCATCGATCGGCTGTTCTATGTGGCCCTCGAATACGCTTACTGTACAAAAGAAGATCGAACGCTGATGAAATTTCCCAACGACATAGCTCCAATACAGGTGGGCATCTACCCTCTGATGAACAAGGACGGCATACCAGAGAAGACCATGGAGATCCACCGTATGCTCACGGATGAAGGGTTCTTGGCGGAATATGACGAGTCTGGCTCCATTGGCAGAAGATATGCGCGCGCGGACGAAGTTGGTATTCCACTGGGAATAACAGTAGACTATGACACGCTGAAAGATGAGACGGTTACAGTGCGTGACCGCGACTCTTGGAAGCAGGTCAGGACCCCAATCAAAGACTTGGCTGAGCTTCTACACGCGTATTTCCATAAGAAGACCAGTTTCGACGACTTGGGCATACCAGCCAAGGCCTGAGTCTTTAGTTATCTTTTTTAACACTGCAGCATATCATACACAGTAAAACAAACCCATTTTTGCGGGCGGGAAAAAACTTGGTACTTCCAGCAGAAACCGAAGAACGAGTGAAGAGGCGAGCGCTGTCCGTTTGCCAAGAACACTTACGTCGAGTCCTAGACTTGAGTCGAAAAGTTCCGCAGCTAATCGAGTATTTTATCAGCAACGACAAACAGAAGGCCCGACTTCTTTTCAATGAGATCAAGGGCGGAGAAGAGGAAGTTGACAAGGCCAGACGACTGGTTTCACAGGAGCTTGCGGAGATAGGTGCTATCCTCATCAGTCGCGAGGACTTTTTGAGGTTCACGAACTTGACAAGCGAAATATCAGATTTCTCTGAAGGAATAGCGTTCCGCTTAGTCGAGATCATGGAGCACAACTGGCACGTGCCAAGCGACATAAAGAAGGATCTGCTGAAGCTGTCAAGCGCTGTTCTGGACACCATATCGCGGCTCAGGGAAACCATGATGGTTCTCAACTACGGCTCAGCGAAAACCATGGAGAAAGCCAAGGACGTGGAAGTTGCCGAGCGCGTGGTCGACGACATCTACCGTGAAATGGAAATAAAGCTTCTGAGCAGCAAACTCGAAATCGCGCCGCTCATAATGCTACGAGATGTTCTGCAACTCCTAGAGGACTCAGCAGACAAGGCTGAAGACGCTGCAGACGCAGCCCGCGTGCTGTCCTTCATCATGTAAGAAAAGAGCGAAACACGAAAATGCCCCAAAAAACCGCAACCGTAGAGCTAATTGAGAACTTCCTCGTTGTCTGGAATCCACAGGAAGGCACTGCACTCTACCAAATGGGCTACTACGGAAAACCGCTTGGAATTGCCAAGCCGAAAATTCCTGAGTTCAACGTTCCTCTGATTCTTGACCTCATGGAGGGACTCTACCTCGCTGAGAAAAGAGCAATAACCATTCACGAGGGACCTGAAAACAAGAAAGTCAATCTCAAGAGGCTTCGCCAGAAGGCTAAACAGCTCTATGAGGAGTTCGAGGAGAAATATGCCGTTTATCGCGACCTGCGAGAAGGCGGCTTGATCGTCACGCCTGGAATAAAGTTCGGATGCGACTTCGCTGTCTACAAACACGGCCCAGGCGTTGAGCATGCACCGTACATGGTGTCGGTCAAGAAAGCCCGATCGGACATAACGGCAACTGAAGTAGTCAAAGCCGGAAGGCTCGCGACAACGGTCAGGAAGAGGTTCATAATTGCCGTGCCTGACTTGGAAACAGACAAGACACAGTACTTGATATTCAAGTGGTTCAAAGCGTAGCCAGTCAGGTTCTCTTTGCCACCGCCAAGACTCGGAATGTTTTTCTTTTCGTGTCTTTCAGTTTTTCCTTGTATTCGCTAGTTGAGTCGTAGGCTGAAAGTAGTTCGAAACCGTTGCTTTGGAGGTACTGCCGCATTTCCGTGAGCGTGTAACATCGGAGCTTGTGGTTTTCTTCGAAGGTCTCAACCAGTCTGTTGCCGCTCAGCACGATGAATTTCATGTAGAGACTTATGAGGTTCGTTTGATGGTCAAATCTGGTCTCCGAGAGGCGGTAGACCGCCAAGTTTCCATCGTTAGCCATTATCCACATCTGATACGGTGAAGGTCTCACGCCGCCGACATTCCAAAACTCGAAAATGAATAATCCATCCCTCTTCAAGTGCCGCCTCAAGCCAGAGAAAACCTTGACTAGCCCATTGTAGGTGCAAACATACCCAAGCGCACCGAACATGCTGATGGCGCAATCAAACTTGCTGTCCAACCGCAGTCTCTGCATGGCTTGAACATGAAAATCAACGTCGAGTCCTGCAGTTTTCATTTTCAGTTTTGCTTTTTGAATCATTGTCTTGGAGAGGTCTATTCCGGAGACGCTGTATCCACGTTTAGCAAGCATGAGCGCATGGTTGCCTGTCCCGCATCCCAGATCTAGAATGCTCTTTGGTTTCATCTTGCAGAACTTGGCGAAAACTTTCTCCAAAGCGTCGCAGTCTTTCTCATAATTCACAACACCCTTGTAGACCAAGTCATAGTATTCGCCAAACCTGTTGAAGATGCTCATAAGGTCATCCCATAAGGACTGTAGCTATGGTCTGGATTTAATGATTTCCCATAATTCCTGTTCCAACGTGGGCGTCATCCTAGGATTCTCGACTACTCTGCCTATCTCGCTTCCATTTCTATCGAGAACCACTATTGTGGGTAACTTGTCAACGTGGAATGTTTCCACTTCAGGCGGAGAAGGCGGGATTCTCCACTTTCTGGTGCGACTCAAGGGGTCTTTCTTCAAGCCACCGAAGATTCTGACCTCCAAATCTGTGGCTTCAGATATCAACGCCAATACTGGTATGCTTGTTGCGCAATCTTTGCACCATTGTGCTGAGAAAGCGACAACGACGAAATCGCCTTTTCTCTTGCGAATTTGGTCCGTTGCGTCTTGGCTAAGTCGGTATGTCTTTTTTCTATCGAGAAAATTCGCGCGGAAGGGTTCCTCTAGACTGTTTATGTACTCGTCTGGCGGTAGTGTGCTTCTTCGTATCTCTTGCAGGCCAGCGTTCATGTCTTATCTTGGCAATCTAAAGTGTCTCTTTTTCATAACTATAGTGGTTGCTGTCGCGAGTACGAGTGAAATCAGCATGGTAAAGGATTCAAGTTCTGGGACGACGATGCCGCTGAAGGTTAGCGTCAATTGGGTTGCTGGGGAGAAATCGTTTCCAAAGGTAAACGTTGCCATCAAGAAATTGGAAGGTATGTGGCTGGCTACCCAGCCTCTGGGTTGGCGGGTTTGCTTCTCCGGGTTGGCATGACACGTAAGTCAGAGTCTGGTCCGATGTGATGAACAGGGAAACCGTTGGGGTTTCATTGGGTTCGTCAGGTCTTGAGTATTGCGACGGCGCGAGTGAAGACACGTTAAGCAAGTCAAGAAGATATATAATGTGGTTGCCGGAGCCTGGTGCAATCGATGTCTGGTACATTGCAGTCATTGAGTAAAGCCAGTTGAGTCCACCACTGTTCTTGATAGCGCTGACTCCGATCGAAGCGGTTGTCTTCTTGGTCATGTGGGGAAAAGTCGCTGCAAATCCACCGATGCCAGAAATCAGACAGTCGGGCATTAGTTGCTCGGTGTACTTTGAAATGTTTGCTTTGCCAGGGCCGACGTAGGTTACGTTGGTTTGTGTGCCGCTTGCGCCTGTCGAGTGCCATAAGAAGCTTGTCTGGAAGGCTGTTCCAACGGTAGAGTTCATTGCATCAGCCTTTGATCTGGCCGTTACGGTGTCTGTGTTATTGAACAAGTACATCAAGAGCGACTGTCCGGTGGAAAACGACAGTCCAAGCATAGTTACGTTCACGACGTTGCTGTCGCTCATGTTGATGTTGCTTGGAAAGTGAACGAGAGTAGCGTTGCGGGACATTACGATGCTTGTTGTGTTGGCACGGGCGTTCCGGCAATCAACTGCGGCTACTACAACCTCCTGAAGCCCAATGTTGGGGACACCGTTTGCTCTGACGTCAACTGGTCGAGTGCAAGTGAATGACAACCCAAAAAACAGTAGCACAATTGCTAGACTAGTGAATAGCCTCTTCATGGTTCAACATTTCCTTTAACTATCTCAGGAAGTTGCAATAAAAGACTTTGCATCTCTGCTCTTGAAGAGAGTTGCACGCAAGTTGAGGATAAGATGGTTTGTGCTGGTTTAGCTGGGCATCAGTGTCTGGTTTACAAACTGTCCTCTCACATATTGGTGTGGGTAGATCTTTGTGGCTGTGAGGTGGCAACCTTCCTCTATTATGACGTCATCAGCGACAACTGAGATGGAATCGATTTTCGTACGTTTCTTGGGGGTTGAGTGCACTGTCACGTGCCTTCCTATTATGCTGTTGTTTACTTCCGCGTTGGCTTCAACTATCACTCTATCCATTACGGCTGAGTCCTCTATCGTCACGTTCTTGCTTATCTTGGTGTAGTTGTCTATACAACAGTTTTTCAGTCTGACTCCGTCACTTATCTTGCAGTGCCTTCCGATGAGAACCGCTCCTTCCACCGTAATCTTGCCCTTTTTTATCTTCTGCACGATCTCTTGTCTGGTCTTCATTGATTCGGCGCTTTCGCCCTGAACCCATATTCGGTCGTTGCCATTTATTCTTCCGCCGAAGTCTGTGAGCATTGAGAAGCGCCCGTTGAGCATGTCCTGCATGGCCTCTAGGTAGCGCTTCGGCGTGCCAACATCGTACCAGCTTCCTTTCAGAGTGTACCCGTAAACGGGTCTGCCCGTTTCTATAACGTAAGGGATAAGATCAAAGCCGAAGTCCAGCCGGTGTTTCTCCTTTATTATCTGTTTCACGCCTTTCTCTTTGAAGACCTTCTTGATTTCCGGAGAGACCACGTAGAGGCCGGTGTTGGCAAGATTAGATGGCGCCTCTTTTGGAGATGGCTTTTCCACAAACCGTGAAATCCGCATTTGCTTGTTTATGTCTGCTATGCCGTAGCCTTCGACGTTGTCGACTTCTCTCAGTGCGATCGTCATGAGGGCTCCTTTTTGCTGGTGGAATTGGACGAGTTCTTTGACGCTTACGTCGAAGATGTTGTCGCCTTGCACGGCAAAAACTGGGTCTCTGACGTTGTAGTATTCCATGTTTATGCGTGCCGAATCTGCGCTGCCCAAGTCTTCGACGTTTGGCTGGTATTTGATGTGAACGCGCGGCTTTATGCCGTATCTGGCCGAGAAGCCGTAGCCTGATTCGAAATAGTCATGGAGGTCTCGGTAGTTCGTGTACCCCTTTATGCCGAAAATGAAGTTCCGGATGCCTTGGCTTGCGAGGGACAGAAGTGAGAACTCTATCAGCGGCCGGTTCAGTAATCGCAGACAGGCCTTGCTCGTTTCTGCCGTGAGCGGGTATAATCTTGTTGCCTTTCCGCCCACTGGGATTATCACGCGTAATCTTTCAGGCGCGTAGTTGCTACGCAAAAGCTGTTCACCAACGAACTTCAGAATCTGTGTACTCGAGGTTGATATTTAAACTTTCGAATCGGAAACGTGAATTTTATAACCTACTTTGATGTGAAGGCTTAACATTCGACTAGGGATTTGATTAGCTACGAACAAGGTTGACGGTGTTCTGCGGCTGGTGCGGCCAGTTAACTGTTTCATGATGGGACTCGCTGTCACAGTTGGCGCCGCGCTAATCAACCCCGGCAGACTCGGCTATTCTTCTATGAATCTGCTCCTAGGGTTTGTCACAGGCTTCACGCTCACAGCCGCTTCAATGGTAATAAACGACTACTACGACCGAGAAATAGACGCCATAAACGAGCCGAACCGGCCATTGCCAAGCGGGACTGTCAAACCGAAAGAAGCGTTGGCCATCGCGTCCTTCCTTACGGCGATAGGCTTTGCGGCTGCATTCGCTGCTAACTTGCTTTGTCTTGCCATTGCTGTGGTCGCTTGGGCTGCTTTTGTGACTTACACGACCGCGGGCAAGCGTAGCGGATTACCCGGCAACTTTCTCGTAAGCGTTTGTGTCGCAATCCCATTCATTTACGGGAGCGCAGTAGTCGCCAACGAGATCAAGCTGAACGTTCTGCTTTTTGCGTCTATGGCCTTTCTTTCAAACACAGGTCGAGAAGTGACAAAGGGAATTGTGGATGTTCAAGGAGACAGGGTTCGAAACGTGAAAACGTTGGCTGTGCGTTACGGTGAGAAAAATGCTGCTCTTGCGGCAGTGTTCTTTTATGTTTTCGCAGTTCTGCTCAGTCCAATTCCTTGGCTATTGGGGCTCGTGTCTTTCTGGTTTGTTCCATTCGTCGCTGTAACAGATGTAGGGCTTGTCGGCTGTTCAGCTATGCTTCTCAGGAATCAGTCGCGTGAAAACGCTAGGAGAATCAAGAATACGGTTCTCGTCTGGTTCCTGTTCGGTCTCTTGGCTTTCGTTGCAGGCGCCTTGGGGTGAGCTGGCGTGTTGCCTGAAGTCTTCTGGGATGGTCTTTTGATGCTTCTTTGCTACGTCTACATTCTCAGCATTATTCTCGTTTCAGATCGATTAGATAGGATTCTGCATGTAGAGCGTTCATTCCGGTTCGATGTGCACGGTGACAACAGTCTCAGCGAAATGCTCTCTTATGCTCTCCTCGATGCTCGAAGCGATCGCATGTGCTTCTTCTATCGATATTTCTTTGGTGAATAAGCCTTCGAGGTTTATGAAACGTTTCTTGTTGGCTACGTAGGTTATTATCCTCTTTATGCGGAAAGCCTTTTTGTGGGACTCGGCCGTTTTGTGGATTATCTCGTTTATTTCTTTCTCGTCTACTGTTGAGCCTTTGCGTATCTTGGCGGTGAAAGGCTCTATGTGGACGGCCACGTTTTCAACGTCTCTTATTGTGCCGAATATCTCGTTTTCAATTTCCTCTGCTATGTCATGGGTTTCCTGAACAGAAAGCTTGGGATCCACGTGCGCATGCAGTGTTATGTACAGTTTTCCGCCAGCGTGGGATACTGTGATTTCGTATACTTTCTTCACTCCTTTAACTTGTGCTGCTGTCTTCTCTACGAGCTTTTCTGTCCGCATTTCCGCTTCATGCGGTTCAATGTGGATTGCGACGTCCGCGTTCCCAAGCACTTTCTCGATGTTCGTTTCTATTAGTGTTGACAGGTTGTGGGCGTCCTCAAGATTCATGTAGTCTGGAACCTGCACCGTGGCTCGTACGAAGGTCTTGTTGCCTGCCTTCCGGATTTTCAGGTCTTCGTATTTGATGACTCCTCTTGCGTTAAGTATCTCGTTTCTGACTTTTTCGACAACATCCACTGATATCGTATCAGTAAGCTCCATTGAACTGCCCCAGACGAGCTTGACGCTCAGATATGACAGCGTGGCACCTAGGGCTATGGATGCGAGCGAATCGCCATATTGGAATCCTAGAGTTGCGAGGCCGAATCCTATGAAGGCTATGACTGTTGAGCTTAGGTCGGCGATGGCGTGATAGAATCCGGCTTTCATGGTGGAACTCTCGCTGTCGTGTGCTCTGAAGAGGGTTCCCACTCTGAAGAAATCAATGCAGAATGTGTATCCCACCGCGATGAATCCAAGATGCTCTATAGAGAGGTTGACAGTCTGGTTGGAAAGAATTTTCAAGACTGCTTCATACACTATGAGTATTGCGATGCCTATGAGTGCTATTCCACCCACTAACCCGCCAACTGCTTCAAACTTTTCATGTCCATACATGTGCTCTTTGTCCGGCGGCTTCATGGAAGCTCTGGTTGCGAAAAAAAGCATGAACGTCGTCAAAGTGTCAAGCAGTGCATGTAAGCCGTCGCTTACGATGGCCAAGCTGCCCACAATCAGACCCAAAGTTATTTCGATGAAAACGACGCTTGCTATTGCGATCGTTGAGCGTTTTAGTGTCTTTAGCTTGTAGGCACTTTCCACGTTTTCAACGCCAGTCGCGCTATACTCTCAGCGGCAGGGATTTAAGGATTATGGGTTTTGCACAGGTTTTGAGGCTTACAGCTTAAATCCACGTTCAATATCGCATTCTGACAATGGGCATGCTCTCACGTTTCCGCATTCGCTACGCATTTGTCAAGGGCAACTTCCTATTGATCACTATCACGTGGGTTCTCATGTTCTTCGCCTCTCCCATTCCGAACACTTACGCTGGTAAGTACTACAAGGATGTGCTCGGAGCAAATGATTTCGTTTTGAGCGTCATTGGGTTTGCTGGTTCGATTGCTCTTGCGTTTGTGCAGTTTCCAGGAGGTTATCTTGCTGACAAGCATGGACGGCGTTGGTTGGTGTATACGATGACTTTTGGCGTGGCGTTGTCTTCGCTTTTCTTTGTTTTCGCGTCTTCTTGGCAGTTCATAGTCCTTGGCATGATGATTCAAAACTTCTGCCTGCTTTACCAACCAGCGTTGTTCTCGGTCATGCTTGACTCGGTTTCGCCTGAAAATAGAGGTGCTGGTTTCACGCTCCAGTCAGTCATCACGAATCTTGTAGGACTACCTGCCTCGTTGATTGCAGGCTATTTGATCTTGATCTTTCAGTTTGACATCGGCATGCGCATAGCTTACGCGATAGTGACTGTTGCCTATTTTGCAGCCGCGTTCCTGAGGGTTAAGCTCAAAGAGACGTTGCCTTCAACAAGCGTTGGCTCTCGTCCAAACGTCGTGAGAGCCATAAGAGAGTACCCGCGGTCAGTGCGTGAAAGTCTGCAAGTCTGGGGCAAAGTGCCGAAGTCAGCCTTCTACCTGTTCTTGGCTACGGTCGCCATTGGAAGCTTGCTTGCGGGCGCTAACACATACTTTGTGGTTTACGCGTTGGAGGTTCTGAATCTTGGTAAGTTCCAGTGGGCGATTGTAATGGCCTTCATGTCGATGAGCGTGGCCATTCCAACAATATTCGCTGGTCTCAGAATGGACAAGGTAGGTCGCAAGCGTTTTCTCATCTTAGCGTATCTCTGTTATGTGCCAGCGATGGCGATCTTTGTTTTCGGCGGCTTCTACACGCTGTTGGTGGCATTCTTCTTCTTCGGTCTGGGCCAAACGCTACAGTCCAGTAGCTATCAATCGCTGCTAGGGGATTTTACGCCTCGGGAGCTCAGGGGCAAGGTGGTCGGCTGCATCCAGTTCTTCACTTATTTGAGCCAAGCGTTCACGCAGCTGCTGGTGGGCGTGCTCTATTCTTACGTCTGGAAGCCGTTGCCATTCGTCATGCTGGCGGTGGGCGCTGTGCCGATCTCCATGTTAGTGTTCTTCAAGGTGTCCGAATCAGGCGCTAAGCAAGTTTAAACCTTAAAAGGATGCAGACGTTTTAGTTTGAAAGCAAGCATTCAAGGTTGATGTTTGATGTCTTTAGTGCCTATTCAAGAGATCTTGGAAGGAACATGTGAAGGAAAGAGCGTTGCAGTCAGAGGGTGGGTCTACCGCAAGAGAGAGGGAAAGAACACCATTTTTCTGGTCTTGCGAGACTCGACAGGCGTGCTCCAGTGCACAGTCAAAAAGGAAAGTCCTGCGTGGGCTGAGGCTGAAAAACTGACAATCGAATCATCACTCACACTCGAAGGAGTCGTCAAGAAGGATGAGCGTGCGCCGGGCGGTTTCGAAGTCGGGGTTGACAAGGTTTCGACTATTGGACTGGCTGAGCTTTTCCCAATTACAAAGGACAAAAGCGAGGAGTTCTTGCGTGACACGAGGCACCTGTGGCTTCGAAGTCGCAAGATGAGCTTGGTGATGAAGGTTCGAAGCCGGGTGCTCGAGTTTGCTCGCGAGTTCTTCAGAACCCAGCATTTCACAGAGGTATCTCCGCCGATGTTCATAACAAGTGCGTGCGAGGGAGGCTCAACGCTCTTCGGTTTAAAGTACTTCGATCAGAACATGTACCTTACCCAGAGTTCCCAGCTTTATCTCGAAATTCTGATCTATTCGCTCGAAAAAGTCTACTGCATCGCGCCTTCATTCAGAGCCGAAAAGAGCCGAACGATCAGACACTTAACCGAGTACTGGCACATTGAGGGAGAATGGCCGTTCGCCGACATGACTGATCTGATGTGTTTTGAAGAGGAACTGTTGGCTTACGTCTGCAAGAGAACTGCTGAGACCTGCAGGAAAGAGTTTGTAGAGTTGGGTGCAGACATGTCAAAGGTAGCGTCTGTTGAGACACCGTTTCCAAAGATAACCTACACGGAAGCAATCAAACGGCTTGAAGCGAAAGGGTTCAAGAAGGGCTGGGGCGAGGACTTGGGATACGAGGAAGAAAAGGCCTTGGCCGACGATGTGGGCAAGCCTTTTTTCATATATGATTATCCTACGGCGATCAAGGCATTTTACTGCAAGACTTATCGCGACCACCCAGACGTGGCAATGTCTGCTGATATGCTCGTTCCAAGAATAGGTGAAATATCGACGGGCGGTGCGAGAGAAGACGAGAAGGACAGGCTGGTTGAAAGGATCAGGGCGATGGGCATGGATGAGAAGGACTATGATTGGTATTTGGACTTGCGTCGGTATGGCACGGTTCCACATGTTGGTTTTGGCATGGGATTAGAAAGGCTTCTGACGTGGATGCTTGACTTGGAAAACATCATAGACTCAATACCGTTTCCGAGAACTACGAGAAGATTCTACCCGTAACACATGCGCGCGAAAGAGCTTATGCCCTCCTATATATAGGTTCAACACTGGGGACCCTCTTCTCATCTGTCAGGCGTTGCGCGTCATGCGTTAGGCTTATTTTCGGCCTGTGCATTCCTTTGCTGAGGTAACATTTGATGTCTAGTAGGTTCAAGGCGGTGCTGTTCGACCTCGGGGGCACGATCATACGCAACGAAGAGCCTGTAGTAATTCACATGAGGATTCTTGAGGCAAACGGCATGCACATGCGGCTTGAGGATGTTGCCGAGGCCCATGAGGTTAACCAGCGGGAGTATGACACTCAGGAAATGGCGAGGATGGGACGCCCCTTCTGGGTTAAGTGGAACATGAAACTTCTGAAGAGGCTTGGCTTGAGCGGCGACTTGGAGGCTTTGGCAACGAAGATCGACGAGGACTGGTTTGACTACGCGAGGATTGAAGCTTATCCGGACGCAGTTGAAACCATACGTCAGTTAAGGAAACTAGGAGTGAAGACAGGCATCGTCACAAACGGCCTTTCACGCGACTGCCAAATGACACTGGACAAAGTCGGTTTGAGAGATCGATTCGACATTGCTGTTGGCGTTGACGACTGCCACGCTGCGAAGCCTGATAGAAGAATTTTCGCCTACGCCCTCGAAAAACTGAACATCTGCCCAGACGAAGCGATATTCGTCGGAGACTCTTACGAATACGACTACTTAGGCGCCAAACAAGCAGGACTGAAACCGTTGTTCATAAACAGAAATGGTGGCAACAGCGCGGAAGCAGACACGATAACAAGCCTGACTGAAGTGCTGGACTACTTCAGACCGACCTGAGAATCCATCCAAGCCACAGCATCACTCAGACTAACCAGAGTCGCGGTAAACCTGTCTATTGCCAAGGCTTATTCGTGCGCCACACAGTCTCTCGGCAACTCTTTGCTTCATAGGTTTTATAGTCAGATCAAATGATACAGAAGTTGCTCTGTTGAATGGCGCGCTCGAGCAACGTGACCCAAAAGACGACCAATGGTTAAAGAACCTGCCAAAGCGAAAATGGAGTCTGGGAATTGCTCAGATTGAACAGATAAAACTCAATCCTGAGATTGTGAATTATGTGGACAGAAGGAGAGGCTACAATTTCTTGGAGAGCCTTGTGAAGAGAAGACAGGAACTTCAGGAAGTGATTCAGAATTTCAGTGTTATCATATGGCCTCTAGTTGTCAGAGAGGAAAACATGCAACTCGTTGATGGATACTGTCGCTATGCTACGCTCAAAGCCATGCATATTCCCAGAATCTACGTGTACGTTGGAGCCTTGTGATGACTCGATCAGATGCATTTCTTCATCTTATGGTTTATCTGCATCGAGTGTGCGATTCATATCCACACCGTCTTCTTACACAGTGACAAAACAGAGGCCCGGTTCTAGCGCGGGGACTCGAATGCAAAAGAGAAATCTAGAAAAAGGCGTTGTCGAAAAGAAGGTGTTTATTGCTTCTTTTCGAGTTGTTTTCTCATTTCTTCATATGTTGCTTTGACGTCCTCGACTGAGGCTTCGTCTTCCAGCGTCGTGGTGTCGCCTAGTGGTGCTCCGAGCAACACTGCTTTGAGTAGTCTGCGCATGATTTTTCCGCTACGGGTCTTTGGCAGTTTGTTGACGATTACGATGGCGTCGGGTGTGGCGATTGGGCCGATGGTGTTTCTGATGTGTTTCACGAGTTCCGCGCGCAGTTCGTCTGAGGGCGTGAATCCGCTTCGCAAAGTGACGAAGGCCACGGGCACTTCGCCTTTCAACGCGTCTTCCTTACCCATGACTGCGGCTTCCGAGACTGACGGGTGCGAAACGAGCGCGCTTTCCAGCTCCACCGTGCCTATTCTGTGGCCTGCCACCTTGAGAACTTCGTCTGCCCTTCCGAGCAGCCAGAAGTATCCGTCTGGGTCTTTGACCGCGTAGTCGCCTGTGTAGTAGATGTTTGGCCATCTTCCGAAGTAGGTCTGCTTGTATCTGTCCGGATCTCTCCATATGGTTTGAAGCATCCCCGGCCATGGCGTCTTGATAACTAGGAAGCCTTTGATTCCTGTTGGTGTTGGCTGGCCTTTCTCGTCCCAGACCTCGGCAAGTATGCTCGGTAGCGGGTTCGTGGCTGAGCCTGGCTTCAGTGGCACAAGCTCCAAGCCTGGCAGCGGCGCAATCATGAATCCGCCTGTTTCTGTCTGCCACCAAGTGTCAATGACCGCCAGTGTTTCTCTTCCGATCACGCGGTAGTACCACTTCCACGCCTCAGGGTTGATCGGCTCGCCTACTGTTCCCAGTAGCCTCAATGAGCTTATGTCGTGCTTCTTTACCCATTCTTCGCCGAACTTCATGAACATTCTGATGGCTGTTGGCGTCGTGTAAAGTATGGTCACTCCGTGTCTTTCGATTATATCCCACCATCTATCGTTTGCCGGGTAGTCTGGCGTGCCTTCGAATATGAGCGAGGTTATTCCCATCGTCAGCGGCGCGTAAACGTTGTAGGTGTGGCCTGTGATCCAGCCGACGTCAGCCGTGCACCACCAAATGTCCATATCAGTCGGGTTGAAGCCCCATTTCAGCGTCCAATAGGCCCAGACCAAGTAGCCTCCTGTGCCATGCTGTACTCCCTTCGGTTTTCCCGTGGTGCCTGACGTGTAGAGTATGAACACCGGGTCATTTGCCTCCATAGGCTCAGGCGCAACGTAAGCGTTGGCCTCCACCTTTGCCAGTGCCTCGTGATAGTACACATCTCGGCCTTCCTTCATTGGAACCTGCTGGCCTGTTCTCTTGACAACGATGACCTTCTCAATAGTCGGCGTGTTGGCAAGTGCTCGGTCGGTTGTTTCCTTGAGCGTGACGGTTTTGCCTCTTCGGTAGGCACCGTCCGCGGTGATGAGAATCTTGGCTTGGCAGTCGTTAATCCTGTCCGCCAGTGCCTCAGCACTGAAGCCTGAGAAAACCACAGTGTGCACTCCACCCACACGGACGATTGCGAGTAGCGTAATTGGCAGTTCGGGAATCATTGGCAGGTACACAGCCACCCGGTCGCCTTTCTTCAGGCCGAAATCTTTGAACACTTTTGCAAGTTTGTTTACTTCGCGGTAGAGTTGGTAGTACGTGTAGGTTCTGACTTCGCCGGGGTTTTCGCCTTCCCAAATGTAGGCAAGCTGGTTCTTCTTCGGTGTCTTCAAATGCCTGTCCAGAGCGTTGTAGCAGATGTTCAGCATGCCGCCTGAGAACCACTTGTAGAACGGTTTGTTCGAGTCGTCAAGCACTTTCTCCCACGTTCGGAACCAGTCGATGGCTTTCGCCTTTTCAGCCCAGAACTCCTGCGGGTTCTTTATCGACTTTTCCCATTCTTCCTTCAACATTTTTCCCGGAAAAACCTTATCGTTAAAAGGCAAGCTAGCTTCTGACATTCCTTTAACCTTCTATGAATTTTGTGGAAAGACCTTCTTTCGAAAATATAAACCTTTTCAGTAGCGTTCTAGAAAAATAAAGAGAGTGAAGGCAGTTTTAGCTCGTTGGACAAATCGGCAGAACCGTCTTGCCCATAGCCTCGTTTAGCACTTCCGCCACAGCCAAATAGACCGCGCTTAGCCCACAGATGATGCCTTCGACGCCGATGACTTTGGTGAATGTTCCAACGTCTGCGGTTGGCGTGTTATACAGAATTGCGAATCTGGCTGCGAGCAAGAAGAACAGTACGAAGAGGCTGGCGAACACGAATTGCAGTGCGCGGTTCTTCTTCAGTGTGCCGAAAAACATTGCCAGTGTGAAGAGTCCCCACATGAAGAAGTATGCCATTAGGGACTCGCTTGACGGTGTTCTATAGTTGAGGACGAAGTAGTACGTGTTGGGTAGCAGATTCAGGAATGCATAGGACCACCAGAATAGGCCGTAGGAAGTGAAAGCTACTGTGCCGAACGTGTTTCCGTTCTTGTATTCCATTACGCCTGCGAGCACTTGGGCTAGGCCGCCGTAGAAGAGACCCATTCCCAAGATCATAGGGTCAACTGAGCCGCCTTGGAAGTTGTGCACAAAGTTCAGCAGAACAGTTGTTATTCCGAATCCTAAGAGCCCGAGTGGTGCTGGATTCGCTATTTTTCCGCTCATTTTCCTCCAATCCTTCTCCTTGTTGATTGAAGCAGTGTTCACCATGTTTCAATTTAAAGCTTTCCGAGGCTATGTCTTGCGTCTCTTGCTGGCAACGTATTTTGCGATTTCCAACGTACCGAAAGTTATCGTCGTGAAGAGTATGGCGAAGGCCCAGTCGAGCGGTTCAGGCGCGCTCACGTTGAACGCTGAATTGAGGCCTGGCATGTATAGTACGAAGAGTTGGAGGAAGAACGATGACAGCACGGCATACCATAAGAATCTGTTCTTGAATATACCGATTTTCCACACGGGGTATTTGAGCGAACGTGCCGATATGGCGTTGGCTAGCTCCATCAGAATCATGGCAGTAAGCAGCTGTGTTCTTGCTTCAACTAGCATGTCCTTTCCATCTACCACGCCTCTCCAAGGCTGATAGTAGAAGTATCCGAACAGAAGCAGCGTCGTCATCAGTATTGGCACTAAAGAAAGGTAGAGTTTGACGTCACGTGTGAAGACGCTTTCTTCTGGGTCGCGTGGCTTTCTGTTCATTATGTCAGGGTCGCCAGGATCAATGCCCAACGCTATTGCAGGCAAGCCATCAGTAGTCAGGTTCACCCATAGCAGCTGAGCAGGTGTCAGAGCAATAGTAGCGTCGCTAATCGCTTGAGTAGCAGAGCCGGGCGAAAGCATTCTTGCCAAGAAAGGAACTGCTATAACGGTTGAGAACATGACCAAGATTTCCATTATGTTGCAGCGCATGAGGTATGTAAGGTACTTCTTGATGTTGTCGTATATTTCGCGTCCTTCCTTTGCTGCCTTAACGATGGAGGCAAAGTTGTCGTCGGTTATGACCATGTCTGCCGCTTCTTTAGTCACTTCAGTGCCTGTTATGCCCATGGCTATGCCTATGTCCGACATCTTTAGTGCAGGAGCGTCATTGACTCCGTCACCTGTCATGGCTACAACTCGGCCCTTGGCTTTCCATGCCTTAACAATCCTCATCTTGTGTTCAGGCGAAACCCGTGCGTAGATAACCACGTTCTCAACCACGTTTGCCAGTTGTTCATCGCTAAGCTTCTCAAGTTCGTCTCCAGTCAGCACTTTTCCTTGCTCATCGTTTTCGCCAAGAAGGTTGAGTTCTTTGGCCACGGCCACAGCTGTCAGCTTGTGGTCGCCAGTCACCATAACCACACTTATGCCTGCCTTCCTGCAGGTGTAAATCGCCTCTTTGACCTCTTCACGCGGAGGATCAATCATGCCCATGATGCCGACAAACACAAAGTCCTTCTCAATCTTCTCATCAAGAACATCCACAGTCTCAGGCAGCTCTCTGAAGGCAAAGCCCAAGTTCCTCAAAGCCTGCCTAGCCATAGCCTCATTTACGCCGAGAATCTCAGACCGGATACTTTCAGTCAGTTTGCTGACTTTGCCGCCCTGCAAAATCTTCGTGCACTTTTCCAGAATTATTTCCGGCGCTCCTTTCATGTAGGCCATTTTCTTCTTGCCTGAAACGATGTGAACAGTCGTCATTCGTTTTGTTTCTGAGGAGAATGGAATTTCTCCTATGCGCGGTTGGCCTTTTTCAAGCTCTTCCTTCCAAAGCCCAGTCTTTGCTGCGGCAACAACCAACGCTCCCTCAGTCGGATCTCCCTTGATTACCCATCTCTCGGTGGCGGTGTCCTTTTCCAGTTTGGCGTCGTTGCACAGCGTCGCCGTGGTCAGAAATGTGCGGAGGATTTCATTATTAGAGTCGAATTTCTGGTTCTCAAGTAAGAATTCGCCTTCAGGCGTATATCCGACTCCAGAGACTTTGATGAATTGTTTATCAACATAGATTCGTTGTACCGTCATCTCTCCCTTCGTCATCGTTCCTGTTTTGTCGGAGCAAATGACGCTGGTGCAGCCTAGGGTTTCAACAGCTGGAAGCTTCTTCACTATAGTGTTCACTTTGGCCATTCGGTACATGCCGACTGCCAGAGCTCCTGTCACGATGGCTGGCAACGCCTCTGGCACGGCGGCTACTGCTAGGCTGATGCCCCACAGAATCATGTCGATGGGGTTTCGGCCTTCAGCGAAGCCTATTGCGGCAACGCCGAGACATATCGCCACGGACAAGATGCCTATCACCTTGCCGATGGACTGTGTTCTTCTCTCAAGCGGCGTCTCTTCTTCTTCAGTCATTTGAACCATTTTCGCGATCTTGCCAAACTCTGTGTTCATGCCCGTTGAGGTGGCAACTGCCTTGCCACGGCCGTAGACCACGACGGTTCCAGTGAACGCCATGTTTCGACGATTATTAAGCGCAGTTTCCTCAGCACAGACTGCGACGTTCTTGCTTGCAGGCGAAGATTCGCCTGTCAACGCAGCCTCATCTATCTTGAGATTGATTGCTTCGATGAGCCGTGCGTCAGCCGGGATCTTGTCTCCCGTGTATAGAAGAATTACGTCGCCAGGAACGATCTCGCTGGTCTGAATCTTCAGTTCCTTTCCGCCTCGCAAGACCGTGGCCGTGGGGGCCGTCATTTTCTTTAAGGCTTCTACAGCCTTCTCCGAGCGGAACTCCTCTACAAACCCCAGAATCGCCGTGGCCAAAACTATGGTCATTATCACTATGGCATCGACTATTTCACCCATCCATAAAGAAAGTGCCGTCGCAACAAGCAATATTATTACGAGTATGTCGGTGAACTGTTCAAAAAACATCCTTATCGGCGAGGTGCCCTTTTCTTTCTTCAATTCGTTGAGGCCATATTGCTCAAGGCGTTTCTGAGCCTCCTCGGGACTCAAACCGTCTTGCTTCACGCCCAAACTGTTCAGGGCTTCTTCAGTATCAATTGCATGATAAGATTTAGGCGTTCCATCCACCCCGCATTGAACAGTAAGCCATTTTCTCAGACGCTTTTAACTTTTTCTTTCCGAAAACGGGGTTCGGCAAATAAGTTTATAAGAGAACGGGCAAAACACTACAACTTCTCAAAAAGGGAGAAAATCGGAGAAGTGAAAAAATGTTCGAAGCGTGGATATTGGCACCTTTGTCTGCAGTAATATCAATGATAGTTGGACTTTACTTCTACAGCTACGTGAACAAGCAAGACAGCGGAAACGAAAGAATGAAAGAGATTTCCGGCGCAATCAAGGAAGGCGCTGCAGCCTTCATCAAGAGGGAGTACACGGTGCTCGCCATGTTCGTGGGCGTCGTGTCAGTGCTAATAGCGATATTTCTGCCGCAGCCGCTGTGGCAGCCACATGATCTCATGCTGAACCTTCAGTTGCCACTAGCCTACATGTTCGGTTCATTCTGCTCAGCCATGGCTGGCTACCTAGGCCTGAACATCGCCACGAAAGCAAACGCTAAAGTCGCAAACGCTGCACAGGGCGGTCTGAACAAAGCCTTCACAATCGGCTTCCGCGGCGGAGCCGTAATGGGCCTATCAGTAGTCGGCGTAGGCCTGCTCGGAATCAGCGCAGTCTACGCGATCACAGGCATGCCGCCAGACCAGACCATTCCCGCAGTGTTGGCCTACAGCTTCGGAGCAAGTTCGCTCTCACTCTTCGCCAAAGCAGGCGGAGGCATATTCACAAAGACCGCTGACATCAGCGCCGACTTGGTCGGCAAGGTGGAGTTGAGCATTCCGGAGGACGACCCTCGAAACCCAGCAGTCATAGCTGACAACGTCGGAGACAACGTGGGCGACGTGGCGGGCATGGGAGCAGACCTGTTCGACTCATACGTCGCAAGCATCGTGGCGACTATGATACTCGGCGTGGGCCTCGGCACAAACACCAGCCTCTTTGTGCAAATACCTCTCGTGTACGCTGGACTAGGCATATTGGCTGCCATTCTGGGTGCCTTGACTGTCCGCGTGGGCGCCAAAGGAAACCCGGGAGCAGCCTTGAACAACGGCACATACGTCACATGCATAATCTTCGGCATTTTGACCGCAGTGACAACATGGTATCTTGGTTACGAATGGGCGCTGTGGGGAGCCACAATCGTGGGCCTTGCAGCTGGAATAACAATCGGCATTACAAGCGACTACTTCACATCAGAAGACAAGGAACCAGTCTTGAAGACGGCAGAGGCATCCGAGACTGGACCTGCACTGAACGTACTGACTGGCTTTTCGTACGGTCTGCGAAGCGTCATCTTCCCATTGATCGGAATAGCCGTAGCAGCAGCTGTCTCGTACAAGATTTGCGAACCCTTAGGCACCGATTTCGCCGTCTACGGAATAGCTCTCGCCTCTCTCGGCATGCTCTCAATCGTCGGACTTACAGTTTCAAACGATGCGTACGGCCCAATCGTGGACAACTCAAAGGGAATCGCCGAACAATCTGGCCTCAGCGAAGAAGTCATCGCTATAACAGACGAACTCGACTCTGCAGGAAACACAGCGAAGGCCATTACGAAAGGATTCGCAATAGGCGCCGCTGGGCTAACCGTGATTGCCTTGCTGGCTGTGTTCCAAGAAATCGCCTCAAGAGCTGGCTACCCCGTCGCTTTTGACATCATGCACCCGATGGTCTTGCTCGGCATACTCATAGGTTTGGCTATTCCTGCTGTGTTCTCGGCAATGCTCATTCTAGGCGTAGGAAGAAACGCCGAGAGGATGATTGCTGAGATCAGGAGGCAGTTCAGAGAGATTCCAGGTCTGAGAGAAGGAAAGCCCGGTGTCAAACCTGACTATGCGAAGTGCGTTGACATTGCCACAGTCGGAGCCTTACATGAGCTTATGCCCGCAAGCATCATGGCGATCATTACTACTCTGGTTGTTGGTTTCGTCGGCGGTATAGAGGCGCTCGGAGGCTATCTTGCGGGTTCAATATTCTCAAGCCTGCTGCTGGCTCTGATGATGTCTAACGCTGGCGGTCTCTGGGACAACGCTAAGAAACTGATCGAATCCGGGAAACACGGTGGAAAAGGTTCAGACGCTCACAAGGCTGCTGTGATCGGCGACACGGTTGGCGATCCGTTCAAAGATACTGCTGGCCCTTCGCTGAATACTATGATTACTGTGATGTCTCTGATCTCATCATTGCTGGCCGTACTAATCGTGAACTACAACCTGCTAAAGTTGTTAGGAATTTGATAGGCTTAGGCCTATTGCTCCTCACTTTTTGTTAATCGTTTTACTAGCCTACTTGCCGTTCGTACGCTCGCTGTGTTCTCCGAGAAATGTTTTGGCGCCGGGGGAGGGACTCGAACCCGCGCGGACCCGAAGATCCACAGGCTCTCAAGGCCTGCGCATTATCCACTCTGCCACCCCGGCTCTGCAGAAGTTGGTTGTTTGAGGCGCATTTAAGGATTGTTGACTTTGTGTTCAGTGAATCTTGATTTTCTGTCTTCGCGCAAACGCTTATGCGAGTGTTCTTGGTTATTGAATAGTTGGAGTGTCCTAAGGTTGACTCTGGTTGCGACGGCAGCTCAGCAGTATTGGTTGAGTCAGCTTCCGGAGATCTTGAGGAAGGAGCATGATGAGAAGACTCGTTGTAACCTTGCGGTCGGATGCTTCGGTTTGATGAGGCCGTGGTTCTTGAGGACGAAGCGTTCTGTGAAGAATGCCGCAAGAACAAGTGTGCAGAGGAAACAGCCACGAAATAGTCTCCTCCTTTTGTCTGCAGTCGTTCACTGTATCGTGCCAGTTGACGAGCAGCTTCCTTGCACCTGTTCTGGATTTTGTTTGTTCGGATTGTGGAATAAACTTTAAATTTAATCATTGGGGAAATTCATTAGGGAAGATTGTGCGATGAAGGATGTTCATAGGCACTTACTGTTCGAGATGATGTCCAACAGTCGGCGCAGCGACCGAGAGCTCGCCAGAGCGTTGCACACTTCTCAGCCGACGATCACGCGGGCCCGCCGCTGGCTTGAGACGAACGGTTATGTGCTGGAGTATACGTTGATACCGCATTTTGGCAAGGCGGGGTTTGAGCTTGTGGCTTTCTGTTTCATTAAGCTGCACATTAACGGTTCTAGAGGGAGGCCTGAAGACGCGAGGAACAGGTTGCAGGCGTTTTTCGGCAGTCACCCGAACGTGGTGTTGAGTTGCCGCGGTGAAGGGATGGGCTGTGACGGGATTGTCATGTCTTTTCACAAGAGTTATGTGGAGTTCACGGGATATTTGAGGGAGCTGAAGACTGAGGCGGAGGACATTGAAGTTGTGGGCAGTTTTTTGGCAAGCCTAGATGAGTTGAACAAGCTCCGGTGTTTGACGCTCAAGTGCCTCAAGGATTATGCTGGGCGAAACTGGGCAGAATAGGCGTGTAGCGTTGCTTCTTGGGCTGCTGGTGACCGAAAACCTATTTTAAAAGGGAACACCATCAAGATAGCAGTATGTTGTAAACTGGGCCGGTAGTCTAGCTCGGTTAGGACATCTGCTTGACGTGCAGAAGGTCGCCGGTTCAAGTCCGGTCCGGCCCACTCCAATTTGTGTTCAGGTCCAAGCGACTCTAGCGCGCATGCGTGTTCCTAAATTGGTCAAAAATGGTTTTTATTCTTCTTTTGAGGTTTAGGGACGCTGTTGAACTCAGTCTGGTTCGATGCTTTCTCTGCAGCAATCTACATGCTTGAATTCCCCGGATGGAATTAAGACCCTTTTTGGCCATTTTCGGAACAGGCATGCGCGCTATTCTAGGCTGTCTGCATCCACTAACCATAAAATATCGCGCACTAATAGGTTGGCGAGGATAAATTTATAACGGTTAACTGCTATACTTATAGCAGAATGGTGAACAAAAATGTCTGCAACCTCGAAGTTCGAAATCTACAAGGACGTAGCAGATAAATTCAGATTCAGACTAAAGACGACGAACGGCGAGACCATAGCGGTTGGAGAAGCTTACGAATCAAAAGACGGCTGCAAGAATGGCATTGAATCAGTAAAAACGAACGCTCCAATAGCAGAAATCGTCGATCTTACACAAGCGCAATAAGAACATCGTTATTCATCGGAGAACTTTCAATCCCCTTTTTTGTGGCTGGTATTTTGCACGCGCCTCAAGACTCAGTGACCCTAAAAGGGAGCATGCCTAGATTATCCAGAGATTTGTGTCTATCATAGGAGGAGGACATTTAGTGAATGGGGTAGCCTCTCGCACAAAAGTTCGAAACGTCTTGAAGGACAGAAGACTGATACTTGCCATTGTCGCCATCGTCCCGACACTTGTGGTTGGCTTGGTTTTTGCGTTTGAAGCCACAGTAGGCATTAGTTTCCTAATCATCGGGCTAGCTCTTTTGGCGATTTCGTCAGAGAAAGCAGTTGAGCATTCAATAGGCATTGCCACTGCATTGAAACTATCTCCCTTGATGATAGGTCTCGTAGTAGTGTCGCTGGGCACTGATTTCCCGGAGATTGTGAACTCGATCGCATCGTCAGCGCTGGGTCATGTTGACATAAATGTTGGCGATTCGTTTGGCTCTGTGCTCACGCAAATGACTTTGGTTCTAGGCTTGCTTCCCTTTATTGGGGGAGCTTTTAAAGTCAAAAGAGAGGAAATTGTGGTCATGGGAGCATGCGAAGTTTTGGCGTTCATAGCTTCGGTTTCGATGGTCGAGAAGGGTTACATTTCGAGGATGAATGCCTTTTTCCTTGTGGCCAGCTGGCCTCTGCTTATGCTAATAATTCGGAACGTGATGAAGAACTCTCCGTCACTAGACCAAACCAGTGGAAGATTCTCTCGCCATCTTTTCCTCTCAGTTCTTGGTTTCATCGGAGTTGCTGCAGGAGCATATACCGTGGTCCAATCCGTAATAGCGCTCTCTGCCGTATTATCTGTGCCTGAATATTTGGTGAGCTTCTTCATTGTCGCTTTCGGAACATCATTGCCAGAAATCGTGGTGGATCTGACAGCCATAAGAAGGAAGCAGTACGGAATCGCAATAGGCGACGCCATAGGAAGCAGCATAATAGACGCCGGTTTCTCAATCGGGATCGGAACCCTGTTCTTCTCAGGCAACGTAACCGCGCCGCTCGCCCAAAAACTGGCCTGTACGCCCTAATGTGTTCAATAGTGGTTGTGACGATGCTTGCTCTGCGTCAGAAGCACGACAGAAAGTCGGGGCTGCTTTTCATTATGCTCTACGCACTGGCTTATCTTTCGATATTCGCATTGTTCTGAGAACCGTTTTCAAGTGTACTTGTCGGTGGCGCTTACTTCTTCTTCGTCAGACTCTTGTTCCGCTACTCCAGAGCGTTCCAAGTACATTGCCGTGATCTTGTCCATATGCTCGTCTTTCTTAGCTTTTCTCCTTGCTCGAATGTCTATCGTCACCATGAACAGATAGGGCACTGACAAATAAACCACGGCCAAGAGCGGATTGCCAAGCAAAAACGCGACACCTAGCAGAACTTGAGATTGGTCACTCAAGTAGACGCTCATGGAATCTTGGATGACAAAGGCGACAAGTGCTAACGTCAAACACACGAAGAACTGCACGAGTACGCTTCGTTTCTTGCCAAGCAGTAGAGATGGGATGACAGACAACAAAACGAAAACCCATGCAAAAGCATGCACGAAGATAATCATGTCCATCCTGAGAAGTAGCCATTCACCCAGAGCTAGCCACAGCCTATTGAAGGAATTCAGCACTGTCGATACTGCCGTCTAGGTGAAAATTTGATAGGTAACCATCACGGTCCAGGCAACAGAAACATACAACGGCGTCATCAAAGTTGCCTTACTCATTTCAGGTGCACTCCAACCGAAAAGATGCCCAAAACCCATGAAAGCGATACTGCTTTGGCGAACGTCAAAAGTTTCATTTTGCCGTTGTCAAAAAAAGAGAGTTGTTCTTTTGATCCTTGCCTAGCTTTTCTTCTCTCTTTCCTACGGGCACGTTGCCTGCGTTTCTTCTTCTTAGACTTCTTCTTGAAAGGCAAATTTCCTCGCTGTATACTCCACGGGAGCATTTAAAAAGGTTTGCTAATTACCTATAACAATAGCAAATCAATAATGCCAACGTTGGGAATTCCAAACCAGAGCCTGCAATGGTTCTGACAAGAGTAGGCGTGTTAGTAACTCGTTAGTCATAGAGCTATTTAAATAGTTATTCTACTATGCCATTAGCAATCGACTCAAACAAGAGCGTTTAAAGAACTTAGAAGAGTGGAGAAATGAAGAAAAAGCAGAAGAAGAAGAAAACCGAACTTCCAAAGAGATACAGCAAGAACAAGAAGTAGTCGCATGCGCAGCACTAGTGTTTGCAGCATCCTCTGCGGCTCCTTTTTATCGCGGATCTTCCAAGGAAACAAGCCGTTTTGTTACGTAATCGATTCTCCAACGCTGGACAATATCACAATTGGCTATAACTATAGACAGCATCTATAATAATCCAGTTCGTCTATACCAATCGCCCTTTCACAAATATTATAAGAGGGTTGTTGATTCCTTGTATTGAACAGAGGTTCTTGTTTGACTCTAGAAGAGATCGTTGCAACAGGCGAAGCAGCCTTAGAGATCGCTGACGCCCTAACCTCGACAAGTCTCAGAATACTGCAATTGGTTTCTCAAAAGCGTTTAGACGTTTCAACAATCGCCAGAAAGCTGGACCTGAGTGAGGCTTACATGAGCGAACAGGTCCGCATGCTTGAAGAAGCCAAGCTAATCAAAGTAAGCTACGAACGAGGGAAAAGAGGAATCAGAAAGCTGTGTGAATTGGCAGTCTCCAGAATAATCATAGTGATCAAACCTAACTAGAATGGTGACACCGTAGACCCTCCGAATCGCAGAGAAATATGGAGCACGCTTCACTCCAAGATGCATCAGGCAATCGATCACGATGCTCTGATCAGGAGGTGAACATGGGAGGCCTGGATGCGTTGACTGATCGTTGTGAACTACACGTGGTATCCAAGGCGTTTTGCCGCTTGATCAATCTCACTCAGTTGTTCGAGGCTCATCTGCGTGACTATTGGTGGAACAGACAGCTCTTCTTTCCGACTGTGCTCTGCCAATTCTCGGGCCAGTCCCAACAGAATCTCTCGCTTTTCTTCATCAGTATACGAAGCTTGAACTATCTTGCCGTACTTCTCCATGATAGATCGGTGCTGAAGCAGGAGCTCATCAATCAAGGTCTCGGCATTCTTCCCTTTCTTTCTCAGCGCTGGAAAAAGAGCCTCCTCCTCAACGGTGAAGTGCAGCGTTATTCCATGCTCAAAGGCTTCAAGGAAGTCTCTTTGCAAGTCTGAGGTTCTCTCCATATATCCGGTTGTACGCTTCTGAAGAAGATCAATCAACGCTTTTTCAAGAAGGTTCATTTTTGTGAAGATCTCCGCGTGTTCCGTGTGTAATGATTCCCATGTGCCCAATCTGATACCCTCGATTGGTGATTCCTTCTAACTAGTATAAAGTTATTAGGAAATTCAAATGCAGACCGTTGCTCAGCTAGATTTGAAATACTCATCCCTCTTCTGATAACATGCACCTTGGAGGCTCACTTGCGTTTCCTAAACAGCTCGCAGCCGTCCAACTCCGTCACACATTCAAACCCTGCTTCAATCAGCGCCTTGGCTTGTTTGCAGCGCTTCCTGGCACTTGGTCTTCTTGTCACAGGAAGTGTTTTATCTTGAAAGCCACAAGATTCTTCTTGTGCTTTAACTCCACACAACGCGTAGACCGACTTCCCTGTCTGCTACGCGAGGTTCTATGTTTTCAGATGATGAAAAGAGCAGGGATTAGAACATTCCGGTGTGATGACATGAACTAAGTTCTGATAATGTCTCCCTCTCTTTTTTCTCATTAGCCTATTAAGCGCTCCTTGAGCGCAATACCACGCCTCTTTGAAGCCTCTCTGTTGGCGAACCACTCAAGCTGCTGTACATGCTATCACTTGTTTTGCTTCATCTCTCAAGGTAACGATCAGGTTTCTAAATTTCTGAAAAGAGAAGAGAGAGAATTTCAGAGATTTTTTCCTGTTTAGAAAACAGAAATTAGAAGATCAATGATCGTTTCAAGTGTAAATACCTAGATGAAAAGGATCTGAAGGTCATGTGCACTGGGGTATTGAAAAGCAATGCCTACTCAAGTAATTTTAAAAAAATAGAATGTGAAAAGCAAGGGAAAACTAGGTCTTAGACTAGAGCTTCTAGCCTAATCTAGAATCTTCTTCTTGGAGGTGCTCTCTTTGCATAGCACTCTCGGCAATAAACAGGTCTGCTGCCATCAGGCTTGAACGGGACTTCACATTCTTTGCCACACTCAGCACAGACTGCCTTATGCATCTCTCTGTTCTCATATGTCAACTTTCTTTCAACTCCTTTATATCTGCTGTGCAAAAATCGCTTCTTACACGCTGCATCTACACTCGCATCGATGCTTATAAACAACATCCCCCAATTCAACAATGTCTAGACCCATGGAGATCAAACTGGCGATCAACAGGACGCTCAGCAAACCTTTTTGTGACTCATGCTTTACCTTCAACCTCTTCAAGGCCCTCGCGCGAGGGGGGGCGGAGAAAAGCTCAACGCTATAGGTCTGGTCTCGCTACAAGAAACAAGATCGCATCGCAAGCTACGGTGACTTGGTTGGGTCTCTTGCGAGCAGCCAGAAAACGATGGAGGCGACAATGCCTAAGACTCCAAGAACACTTCCGAGACCTTCGTAGCCTAGGTAAAGCAACCCTAGTCCTCCTGACACAGTTCCAAGGGCAGAACCAATATTGATGACCGCAGTGTCTATCGACATCATCGTACCCCTAGACCTTGGGGTTTGCTCCAAGATCAAACCGTTAGCTGATGAAGCAACCATACCGAAAAACCAGCTGGCGGTCAACATTAGCACTAGAGAAATCCCGAGATTCAGTGAGAAAACGTATACTATAGTGAATATTCCCGACAACAAGGCAGTAAGAACTGTTGAGGTTTTTCTCCCAAATCTGTTCACGAACAGACCACCAGCCAAGCTGCCCAAGACATAAGACAACGCTCCGCCCAACAAGATAAATGACGCAAGATCTGTAGGCACAGAAAATCTCTGTCTAAAGAATGACGTCGCATAGAGCAAAATTGCAATAAATGAGGCGGAACGAAGGGTGTCGCCAACCAGACAAGCAACAGCAGATCTGTTCAGTAGAATCTCTTTGAAACTCTCTCTGTAGTTTTCCTTATTCGCCGAGATCTGGCGTTCAACTGAAGCAGAAGGGAGACCGAGAAAAGCCAGCAAGAGACTCATGAACAATACAGGTATGACAAACCCTAGAAGCGGAAAACGCCAACCGCCGAGTCCCGACATCAAAGCGATGACTGGTGCTCCTATGACATATACTAGTGCCCCTCCGGCAACTATCCATCCTATTGCGTTTGCTCTCTTCTCCAAAGAAATATGGTCCCCCACCAGAGCAAATGCCATCGGATTGACCATCGCATATCCAGCACCACTTAGCGAATAGAATACGAGCATTGTCAAAAAGTCTGGAGCCAAGAAACAAGCGAGAGCAGAAATGCTCATCAACAGCAAACCTGTTAGGAGCAGCAACTTATGCTTGAATCTAATGCTCAAAGCACCTGTCAACAATGCAAATGTGAATGCAGCAAGAGAGTATGTTGTGTTGATTTGTCCCGTCATCCCAACATCAGTACTGAAAGTCTTGCCTATGTCAATCAGAAGAAGAGCTACTAAAACTGTTATTGGACCAGTAGCGAAACCAGACACAACCAATGAAGGCAAGAATAGCCTTCTCTGAGGAATTCTATCGTTAGAATTGGCTTCCATGCTCAGGAATTACCTCACCATTCCAAGTTATGGTCTGCGCCCTTAGTTATTCTGTTGGGCTTCTTAAGACTTGCCAAAGAATCATCGTGTGTATCTACTAGTCGGTTTCTGAGCTACCATCATCTTCTGTCTTTCAAATTCGTGTCACTATGATTCCTATTCAAGAAAAGATCAAAGAAAACCTAGCCCCAAAAACCCCTATCGAGCTCTTCGAACTCACTAGGTCTACCTCTATTAAGCCTCCTAGTTCCCTCAACCACTCGAAAAGACTCTTCCAGTGAAGCATCACACGCTGAAGCTGAAAATCTATACTCTGGCATCGTCGCTTAGATCGAAAGGCGACAAAGGAATGGGAATCGATTTATGCGGAGATGTGTTGTATGTTTGCTTGTGGAAGATTCCTTAAACAACCTGCAACATAACGCATAGATGGACTTGCTTGTGAGGTCGGAAGGAATCTGGTTGAGGGATATTGAGTTCAGGCTTATCTGTGAGCTTATGAAGAACAGCCGCAGAAGCGACAGAGAACTTGCAAAAGCTGTAGGTGTCTCCCAGCCTACAGTGAGCAGACTGATAAAGAAGCTTGAGAGGCAGGGCACGATCAGGGAATACACGATGATACCTGATTACAGGCAAGTCGGATTAGAGCTTGCCGCAGTAACCTTCCTCAGCCTCAGGGAAACAGTTTCTCAAGGAGAGATCGAAAAACTAAGGAGAAGAATCAGGGAACAGGAGGGAGAAAAGCCCTATCCGTCTATCCTTGTGCTGAATGGAATTGGGCTCGGTTCAGACAGAGTCATCGTTTCTCTTCATGAGAGCTACTCCAAGTATGCTGAATTCATCAGGGTGGTCAAAGAACATCCATTAGTAAGAATCGATGAGGTTAAGAGCTTCATCGTTAATCTCGTTGATAAGAATCACTTCCAGAACTTGACGTTTTCAGGCTTGGCAAAATATCTTCTACACAACGAAGCCGTACAGAAAACCAAGAAGTGAAAGCCTAGACAATGTCTCTCATATGACAACTGTAGACTGCCTCCAGACTCGACGTGAACCCTGATACTTACTGAGCACTATCAACGACTTGACAGAAGGAGACATCAAATCAAGATTTCCACCTACCAGCTAGGCGTATCTTCCAGAATAGAACAAACAGTTGAAACAGATCTGGAATGCGCCGGCTCTGAAACTTATCCATCAAAGTCACGCAGATCCCTGCAACTACAGCTATCCAAGACGTACAGAAGGTCTTACTTGTCCAAGTCTGGCCCAGCCACCAAAACAGATAAAAACTCCTGCATCAATCAAGAAAGCATCAAAGCAGATGGCAACCATGCCTTCAGAAATATCTGAACCTGAAAAATTCATTGAAATCAGCACACGAGCAGAATACTGCGCTGTCAAGCGGCTCAAAGACGTCGTTAAGCTGAAGCTTCGCACGGCTGGCAATCTCTACACGTTGAAAGTTGAGCCGATGAAGGCTGAAGAACTGATCAAGAAGCTGCAGTGCGAAATCCGCGAAGTATAGCCACTCATTCCCAGAAACTAATAACGAATCGAGTTTTCTCGCGCAAACTGTAAATAAACTCAGACCCAACCATAAATGAAGGTCACTGACATTGAAGATCAAACAAGCGAAGCTCCTCAAGACTACCTTCAAACCGCCAGTTGAAACGTACAAACAGAGAATAGCTGAGGTGAAGCTTGGAGCCACGACATGGGAGGGCGGAACCCGCGGCAAAACCATAACCATCGGCGGCGAAACAGCACCAGCCTTCTACACCTTCGAGAAAACCATGCCTCATCCTCCTGTCGTCGCCGTGGACGTTTTCGACATGAAAGTGCCCCTACCCCGAGCAGTAAAAATGCACGTGAAAGAAGTATTGGAAGACCCTGCTGAGTGGGCCAAGCTGGCAGTCGACAAGTTCGAAGCCGACCTAGTCACAATCCACCTCGTCAGCACCGACCCCCAAATCAAAGACACTTCGCCGAGCGACGCAGTGAAAACAATAGAGAAAGTCGCCCAAGCCGTTGATGTTCCATTGATTATCGGCGGATGCGGCGAATCGAAAAAAGATGCAGATGTTTTCGAAGCAGTTGCCGAGGCTTTTGCAGGCGAACGCCTCCTAATAAGCTCAATCACAAAGGACATGGACATAGTACGTTGTGCATGCTTCATCAAACGTTACAACCATGTTGCGTTATCGTTTGCGCCGATGGATTTGAATGCAGCTAGAGAACTCAACCACATACTGGCCAAGCACCTGCCAAAGGAAAACATCATCATGGATCTGACCACCGCCGCACTAGGTTACGGCCTAGAGTACTCATTCAGCACAATGGAACGCGCTCGGCTCACAGCCCTATCCGGAGACCCTGATCTGGCTTTTCCGATGTCTTCCGGAACCACCAACGCTTGGGCCGCCCGAGAAGCATGGATGGAAATGAGCCGTGAATGGGAACCTCGCGAACTGCGCGGGCCCCTCTGGGAACTCACTACCGCGCTGACAGTGCTGCTTGCAGGCGTGGACCTGTTCATGATGATGCACCCCGCAGCCGTGAAAGCACTTAAAGACATTGTCAGACAGCTCCTGAACCAAAACAAACCCAGCGCACAGAACATGGCTGAATGGGTTTCAGCAACCCTTCAAGCCCAAAGGAGGACACTGCCCGATGAAGAGTAAGATCAAAGCGCTCACTCCAATCACAGCATATCAACTTCTGCCCCGCACAAACTGCGGCGAATGCGGCCAGAGCAACTGCCTAGCCTTCGCAACGAAACTCGCAAACCGCGAAGAACCGCTTGAAAAATGCACGCCCCTCTTGAAGAAGCAATACCTGAAAAAGCATAGGAAGTTGACGGAGCTGCTGCAACCAGTGGTGAGGGAGATTGTCATAGGCGTCGGCAAAAGGGCAGTCAAGGTCGGCGGCAAATACGTCATGTGCCGCCATGAACTCATGTACCCAAACCCAACAGCCTTCGCAATCGACGTAACCGACCAAATGCCCCCTGATGATGTCACCAACAGAGTGAGATGGGCAGAACAGTTCAGCTTCGAATACATCGGGCAAACACTCAAGCTAGACATGATCGCCGTTCGCTGCACATCAAACGACCCTCAGCAATTCAAAGCAGCAGTAGCAACGGTGGCTCAGAACACGAGCCTGCCTCTCATGCTCTGCTCACTGGATGCGAAAGTCCTAGAAGCAGGACTCGAAGTAGCCGACAAGTCAAGACCTCTACTGTACGCGGCCACAAAAAACAACTGGAAAAACATGGCTGAACTGGCCCTAACCCACAAATGCCCACTAACCGTCTGCGCTCCAAACGACCTCAAACTGCTCAAGTCCCTAGCCAAGACTCTGCTCGCCTGCGGCATCCAAGACCTAGTCCTAGACCCCGGCACCTCGTCAAACAACGGCCTAGCCGAAACAATCAACAATCTCACAATGATCAGGAGAGCAGCCTGCAAGAAAGGCGACAAGCTTCTCGGCTTTCCATTGCTGGGAACGCCGCTAACGGCATGGGTCGAAATGAAAGCAGCCCCACAGGAACTCGTCGAGTGGCGAGAAGCCTACACGGCAGCCATGCTCATGGTCAGGTTCGCTGACATTCTCGTTTTGCACAGTGTTGACGGTTGGGCCACGCTTCCGCCGCTGGTGTTGCGTCAGAACCTCTACTCTGATCCGCGAAGACCCGCAACCGTGAAACCCGAACTGAAGGCGTTTGGCTCGCCAGACGCGGACTCGCCCGTGCTGTTCACCGCCAACTTTGCACTCACATACTACACGGTCGCATCAGACATCGAGAAAGCAAAACTGAACGCCTACCTGCTGGTCGTGGACACTGAAGGCATAGCCGTAGACAGCGCCGTAGCCGGACGAAAACTCACCCCCGAAAAAGTGGCAAACGCACTGGCAAAATCAGGAATAGAAAACAAGGTCAACCACCGCACACTCGTAATCCCCGGAAAGGCAGCACGCCTCGCGGCCGAAATCGAAAGACTCAGCGGCTGGAAAACACTCATCGGCCCCAAAGACTCCTCAGACATACCCGAATTCCTCAACAAAAACTGGCCCACACAGCCGCCCACGCACTGAAACCCGAGTTCAATCTATATATGAGAAGGTCTAGACGCCTTCAAGAGGCTCTCAGAGACCTCATTTGATTGAATTGGCCCGACAACACGCAGAGAACGCATCAGTCACGGCGCTTGCTCTTGTGCTTCGTGCTTCTCTTCTTCTTTGGAAAAGCTTCTTCAACCTTCTGCAACCTCTTCGCCGCATCGACACTGTGCTCTAGCGTCACGAAATCCTTCGGCCTGCTGAAACTCTCAGCCTCGCCGTTTGCTCTTTTGCGTGTGATCCGTATGCAATCATCCACTATGCAGTTCAAGACGCATGCGCCACAAAAGATGCACAACTCCTCAACAACCGCAACCTTACCGTTCTGCCAGAACAGAGCCCCAGTCGGACAGGCGCTCACGCAAAGTCTGCACTCCACCCCGCGACAAAGCCGTCCGTCAACGGCGATGGTTCCTTCGACGAAACGGTCTGCCACGCCGTAAGCTGCAAGAAGCTTCCTGCGCTGCCGCGACGCCGCTCTTCCGTTTCTATTCCGCAGACTAATCGGTTTTGTCCTGCTAGGCGACATTACTCCGCTCGATCACCTTAGGCACAATCCATTCAAAACCCACGGCCATAACATGAACCCCCGAAGCTCTCGTCCGCCCACGGATTTTCCCGATCAAGTCGCCGAAAACCTGAACATTTTCTTCTAAGAAAGCTTCCTTGCTCTTTTCTCGCGCCTTCCGAAGTCGCCTATCCAGCTCCTCCGGAACCTTGATCCCTGGAACAAACTTGATCATCCAATCCATCATGGCAAGCGATTTGAAGGGTGCTACACCGAACAGGACAGGCGTTTTGAAATGAGCCGCCGCGTCCATGAACCGCTCAGCCTGCTCAACACTGTAGACGCACTGCGTCTGGATGAAGTCAGCTCCAAGCCGCACCTTCCTCTCAATCTTGAGAACTTCCGGCTCCAACGGATCAGCGTTCGGCGATGCGGCAATCCCAATGTTAAACTTAGGTGGGTCTTCAATAACGTTGCCGTTTAGATCCACGCCATCGTCCACGATCCGTCTGAGCATGTAGACAAAACCAGCAGAATCCAAATCAAAAACTGGCTTGGCCTGAGGAGTATCGCCCACCGTCACATAATCGCCAGTAATGGCCAGAATATTCTTTATTCCCAACGCGCCAGCCGCCAGAACATCAGAAAGAAGCCCCAGACGGTTCCGGTCCCTAGTGGTCATCTGGTAAATAGCTTCTACGTCTGCCTCCTTCTGAATCAGGTACGAGGGCACGAGCGAGTTGACGTAGCCGAAAGCAGTCGGATTGTCCGTCACGTTTATGGCTGTAACGCAGTTCCTCAGCATCCTCGCGCCATCAACAACCTCCTGAAGACGGGTCGTCTTCTCCGGTTCAAACTCGCCAGTGAAAACGAACTTGCCAGCCATAAGCTCCTTCATAAGCTTCCCATAAGCCTCCCTGCCTCCAGTCTTGGCAGTCTTCAGCTCCTTCATAGTTTCCTTCTTTGCATTATTCGCCAAGCTGCCAATCTCGCGGGGGGGCTCAGAAACTCTGTGATCACGGGGCGGTCTGAACCTTCTGAACAGGTCAAGCCTGTCCCTGCTTTTCAGACGCCGATAGATGGCGACCCAAGCACAGTCTTTCTTCCATCCTCCGACCTCGCACTTCCCTCCAACCTGTCCGCCGCAAGGCCCATTAAGAAGTCCCTTCGGGCAACGAGTCAGCGGACAGACACTTCCAGTCTCAAACAGGATGCAATCTCCACACGCACGACACAACTCGTGAAACTTGCCGTCTCCATCATGCGCGCCAAGAAACATCGTGTCATTAGCAGGAATGACGAGCACGTCCGGATACAGGTCAGCAATAGTCTGAGCGCCGACCCCGCAAGCCAAGCTCAACAAAGCTTCATACTCGCTTGCCAACTCATGCAGTAGCTCTTGAGCCATCTGCCTGTCGCACTGCCGCACAACTGGAGCAACATCAATCTTTTCCCTTCTTGAAACGTCTGCTCTGCTGCTTTGATTCTCTAATGTTGCCTTCAGGTTGTCTGCTTCTTTCTTTCCGCCAACGCCAATGATGCCTGCGCATCCGCTGCATCCCACTATCAGAACGCTGCGACAGTTCTCCGTCATCTTCAGTATCTCTTCTGGCGCTTTCTGCTGGACAACAATCAAATGCAATTAGGCTCCTACGTGGAAATCGTAAGAGCTTGAGAGAATCATATAAGAATTGCTGTGAGCGCTCAGCCGACGAATGCGACAAGGAAACCAGCGGCAAGACCCAGAAATATCGGAAGGGGTAGCCCTGGAAACATTCCTCTCTTCTCTAACATCCTGAAAGAAAGCAAACACCCCGCCAGAATGCCGCCCATGGCAGCCAAACAAGCAGCAGGTCCAAACGCGAGAAACATGTGCCCCGCTAGCATCGAATAGAACGTCAGGTCGCCCAAACCCATCTGTATGTCCTTGAACGAGAAGCTCAAGCCGCGGAACTTGTCGAGTCCGCTGTGCGCTATTTTTCCAACCGGTCCCCTGTAGACGGCGAACATGTCGTAGATGGCGAGGAAGCTCAGTATCAGCACTGTGCTCTGCGTCGGTATCGCCACCCCCAGAAACGTGCCCAAAGCCCCGCCTATACCGAGAATGACAAGGTTAGCCACCCGGTGGGTGCGGAAGATGGCAAGATCCGCTGCTATTGTGATGGCGATTGACGCTATCAGAATCCAGATTTCCAGGTAAGCTACGTCGAAGTCTGCGAGCAACGCGAAAAGGTAGATGAAAGAGAGCATGAAAACTGCGGTGGTCAACGCAAAGCCTGTGATCAACATTATTATCTTGTGGTTGTTCCGTTTCAGAAGTACGTAAAGCATTGTCGCGCCGACTCCGACAAGAATGACGAAGTAGGCTGCGTTGCCGAACGAGCCTGTGCCTTCTGGAAAGGGCGTGACCCCAGCGAACTGCATGGGCGAGATTATGAGAGCACACAAGAGTCCGAAGAACAGGCTTGCGATGATCGGCGCCAGAAGCACGAGTTCCTTCTTCAATGGTATAATCAATGTTCTCTCCTGTCTCCTTTCAATGTTTCCTCAACTTTGAGGAAGCATTTTCGACAGAATAAAGTTTGTTTTCTATCCGTTTCGAAAATGGAATTCGAAAAGTACATAACGCAATATGGATTAGAACAGTGCTCCAACCCTAACGTGTGGCCTAGCTCATGGACGGCTTCCTTTGAAGCCCTTTCCATGAACGCTTCAACGTTCGGCGGCTTGCCGTAGAATTCAGGTCTCAGTCGCCACAGTGAAATCACGGCTGCTTTTCCGGGGCATTCTGCTTTTCCGAACACGAAGCTCAGTTCAGGAATGAAGATGTCAGTGTCAGTGACGCCGAGAACTCGGTCAAGCTTCTGTTTTACAGCATATTCATAGACCTGATCCAGAAGCATGTCTGCATGTGTTTGCTTTCTGGTCTTGTCCAACGCTGGCGCGGGTATGGAAAGCTCCTCACCGGTCAGTGTGACTTCGGCTTCTGGAAAAGTGATGTGGAGGTTTTCTTGGATTCTTTCCGCCAAGTAAGAGTCAACCTGGCCCATGCGGACGATGCCTATCTTCATTTTCGTTCACGTTAGACTTCCAATTTGTCTCCGGCTCTTGGCGCAGTCGCTTCTAGGCCAAGTTCAGTATTCGCGTACTTCGCTAGTAATTCGCAGTTTCCTTCTGCCCCGTGGACAACGTAGACTTTGGGTTTTCCTCCAAGCTTTTTTATGGCTTCTTTGAGTTCGCTGGCGCCGCAGTGTGATGAGAAGTCGAAGTGTTGGACGCGAGCCTTGACTCTCCTCATTTTTCCGTCAATATTGCAGATTCCCTTTTCAAGCAGTTCTTTTCCAGGCGTTCCTGGAATCTGGTAGCTGACCAGAAAGATGGCGTTGTTCGGTTTCTTGGCTATCTTGGAGATGTAAAACATGGCTGGGCCTCCTTTGAGCATGCCAGCCGGCGAGATTATGACGCCCGGAGTCTTCAGGGCTCGGCGGCGGTCTCTCCATCCTTCAACCCATTCGGCTGAGCGGAGAGCATCTGAGACTGCTTTTGGATCTTTGAGGAACTGTGGATAGTTCATTGTGATTCGGCTTACTTCGCGGGCCATGCCGTCGAGGGTTATAGGGTACTCGTAGTGGTGCGCGGCTAGGACGCAGACGAGTTCTTGGCTTCTTCCAACTCCGAAGGCCGGGACGAGTACGGTGCCGCCTTTCTCGGCGGCTTCGGTGCAGGCTTCGAAGAAGCGTTTTTCAAGTTCTTGGCGGTTTGTGTGGTCTTCGTTCGCGTAGGTGCTTTCGGTTATGACGGCGTCCAAGTCTCCGTAGTCCATGGTTGCTCCTGCGAGCAAGCGCGTGTCTATGGTATTATAGTCGCCGGTGAAGAGGATGCGTTTTCCTTCGGCTTCGATGAGGGTTTGCGTGCTTCCGGGGATGTGTCCGGCGTTTTTGAATTGGAATTTTATGTCGCCCACTTGCTGTTCGACGTTGTATTCTACGTGTTTGCTGTTTCTGGTCATGGTTTTGAGTTCGATGTATTCGAACGGCAGATAGTAGCTGGACAGGTGGATGAAGTCGGCGATCAGTAGCTGGTTCATTTCAGTGGTGATGTTGTTTGTGTAGAGCGGTTTCTTTCCTTGAATGTAGAATATGGGGATGGCGCCCGAGTGGTCTAGGTGGGCGTGTGAGAGGATTACTGCGTCTATGTCTTTAGGCGGCACGTGCATTGGGAAGCCTGGCACTTGGCTGAGCATGGCTCCGTAGTCAAGCACAACCATCGTTTTTTCGGTTTTCACGGTTACGGCGAGCCGGCCAACTTCCCGGGTTCCGCCTAGAAACCCAATCTGCATTGGACTCATTATTCTTCATCTGCTAGTTCGGGTATTCATTCTTTTGCTGTTTTAAAAACGTATTGACTTGCTTGGTGAGGCTATTCTGACGGAGCCTTGCCTGATGGCTTTCAGAATTTCGGCCACATCTGGCGAGGACTGGATTTCAGTGTGAACCGTCCAAAGCTCTGTTGGCTCGTGAGCGTCGCTGCCGGCCACTCCGGGCAAATTCATTGTTTTCGCTAGGTTTTCGGCGGCTTTGTTTGCTTCGGGCGAGGTTATGGCGTTGAGGGTTTCTATGGCGTCGATTTGATATGTTCTGACGAGGTTGCCGAGGCCGTAGCCGCGGTACGGGTGTGGTGCTATTATGAGGCCGTTGTTTTTCTTTGCGAAGTCGATGACGCGTCTGATCGTCCACGGTGTAGGCGGCAATTCCTCGATGCCTAGGATGAGTATTTCGCCTTCGATTGCGCTTATCTCTACGCCCGGAATTATTGTGACGTCCGGGTAAGCTTGCGCGAGTTCTTTGGCTTTGATGTAGCCTTCTAGGGTGTTGTGGTCGGTGATGGCTGTGGCTTTGATGGTTGGATGGGCGTTGAGACGTTCCACTATTGTCTTTGGGTCGGTTGACGCGTCAGGCGAGTATTTCGTATGCACATGCAAATCGGCTCGCATCATTTTCCTTTCGCTCTTGGTGTTTGGGTGCAAGAATGAGCAGTTGAATGGTTAAAGGTTTTGCCTCAACATCACGCATGTTTCAGCTTTTCTGGCGGATGTTGGAGCTACGGCTTCAGGTTGACCCTTTGAGCGGGAAGTTGAAGCCACTGGAACCGATGATACCCTAGCTTGCGAATAAGCTCTGGCGCTACAGGCTTTTCTGTTTGTGAACTGGCTTTTCCAGTGTTTCTAGCAGGGTCTGTAGATTTTTCGTGTTGTTGAGGATTTTGAGGGTAACGTGTTTTTGTTTGCAGGCCTTTTTGACGGTGTTCTGGATGGTCTTGCCCCAGTCTCTTGGGTTGTTGACAAGTATGACGGTTTTGTAGTTTGTGCGGTCTATGTAGTCGGTGACTTGGTTGGCTACGCGTTGGATGGTTTCAGTGTCTAGAGGAAGCGCGATTTCGTGTTGGCTGAGCGGGTAGACTTCGTCAAGTTCGATCGGGATCACGCCGAATGGTGCAGCATAGAAACACGTGTGGATTATGCTTGCGTGTTTCTTGAGAGTTTTCCTTATTTGCTTGTATTTCGGGGATTTACTGAACGGCTTGGATTGGGTTTGTGGGAAGAGCAGGAGTGTTTTTGCCTTTTTTGGTTTCGTGTATCTTTCTTTGAGGGTTTTGCGGTAGTGCAATATTTCCGGTCTTGCTAAGTCGTTGTGGTTGAAGTAGAACAGGCCGCTGTTCTTGAAGGTGGGGCTGTGCTTTTCGATGAACTCCTCATACTTTTCAAGCTTCTTGAATGCAGTGTATAGTGCCGGGTGGCTGTGTGCTCTTTGCTGGACAAGCTCCCACAGTCGGCCGTCTTTGATGGCTTGCTTGATGCGCCTGATTTCGCCAGCGCAGACATAAAGGTTGTGTTCAGCTAGAAAGACCTCTTTCTCCCTGTCCGACAATTCGACTATTTGCTTTGGCGTCGTTTTCGAGCATCTTGGGCAAGTGCACGGGAAGTATTCCAGTTCACCCAGTCTCGCTGTGCCCATCTCAGTCATGTATCTGCCTTCTTTGGCATACAGAGCATAAGCGGCGGAATCGAACATGTCGCAACCCAAAGCCACCGCAAGAGAGAACATGAACGGGTGACCAGCACCGAAAAGGTGAAGCGGCCTGTCCGGTGGCAGGTTCATTTTCACGGTCATGATCATATCAACGAGCACATCGAAGCGATAGCGCTCCATGACTTCAGTCGGGCTGCCTAAGGCGTGAATTTGGAAGGACAGTTTGCTCATTTCCTTAGCAGAATATGCTACGAGGTTCAGGTATTTGCCGCCTTGAACAGGGCCGACCCACAGAATATCATCGCGAGTCTTGATTTTGAAGAACTGTTTGGCGCGACTCAGTGTTTCTTTGACCGTTTTCCGTGCGTCGCTTTCTGATATTTTCCAGCCTGTTGGTATGTCAAGAATAGTGGCAATGTCCGAGCCTATCTGCTCTTGATACCGAGTTATTTCTTCTGGAGTGGTTTGCACATCACCGTAGACGAGGATCTGATAGGCGCCGGAGTCAGTCATTATGGCGCCGTCAAAGTCCAGAAGTTTCTGTAGGTCTCGTTCAATGGGTTGGTTCTGGAATCGAGTCTTCAGGATGTACGCATTTGTGATCAGTGCCTCGAAACCGAATTCTTCACGGATTCTCTTGGGCGGTATGAGTTGCGTAGCTGGATTTATGACTGGGAAAAGTAGCGGGGTCTCAACTGTGCATGTTTTAGTTTCGAGTTTTCCGATTCGTGCCAGCAAATCCTTTTCTCTTATTTCAAAGGGCATCGCTAAACCTTGCATAAGCAAGTGTGAGGAAACTTATAAGAAATGCTCATTGTGCGTTGCGTCGCTGGAGACTCTATTGCTGATCGTAGCGGGTGACCGCCTTACCGCGTTAACGCAAAATTAAATAAAACACCTGTTTCACATCATAACACTGTCAAGCCTGTGGTGTCAATCATGGTTCTCAACACACTTGTTAAAGACGAACTTTCTGGCGCCGTAGCCAAATTCTACGTGGCGCAAGTCTCGCGTTTTCACCGCATCCAAGGCTCCACCATGTTCCACGAAGCCTCGGAATATGTGAAAGCCGAATTGCATAAGCTTGGTTTGAAAGATGCCGTTATCGAGCAATTTCCTGCTGACGGCAAGAGCAAATACTGGACCTACGTTAGTCCGGTTGGCTGGACTGTGAAAAGCGCCGAGCTTCGCATTGTCGAGCCTGAAGAGAAGCTCCTCTGTAACTATGAAGACTGTCCGCAGAGCTTGCACACTTTCAGCAACGGCACACCGCCTAAGGGCGTCACTGCCGAACTTGTTGATGTAGGCGCTGGAACCAAACCCAAGGACTACGAAGGGAAAGATGTCAAATGCAAGTTTGTCCTAGCCACAGGCCGAGCCAAACTCGTCCATGATCAAGCCGTCAACAAGCTAGGCGCGGCAGGCGTCTTAACTGACACAATCACCTACGAAATGCCTAACGTCCGAGAAAGCTTGGACATTCCAGACGCTCACGCTTACCAAGCCATCTGGCCCACAGCCGAAGACCTCCCCAAAGTCAAATTCGGCTTCAGCCTCAGCAAACGCCAAGGCAACCAGCTCCGCGCACTGCTCAAAAACGGAAAGAAAGTCAGACTGCACGCCAAAGTCGACGCCAAACTCTTCGCCGGCCACGAAGAAATCATAACCGCCACAATATCGGGCAAAACCAAACCAAACGAAGAAATCTTCCTAATCGCCCACCTGTGCCACCCGAAGCCCAGCGCAAACGACAATGCTTCCGGAAGCGGCTTACTACTGGAAATCGCACGCACGATCAAGACCTTGGTCGCAAACCGCAAAGTCCCAACGCCAGCGCGCACAATACGCTTCATCTGGGTTCCCGAAACACTTGGCACCGTAGCCTACCTCTCCAAGCACCCTGAACTCAAGAAATGCTTAATTGCGGGCATAAACTTGGACATGGTCGGCCAAAACCAGGAACTCTGCCGTTCCACCCTCAACCTAGACCGCACTCCCGACAGCTGCCCATCCTACTTGAACGATTTCGTCTACAGTCTCATGGAACAGACTGTCAAGGAATTCGACACTCAAACAGGCCTAGGCTCAAGCAGCACCTTCCGCTACCGCGCGCAGGCTTTCAGTGGCGGAAGCGACCACGCTGAATTCACCGAAGCCACCACGCATGTGCCTTGCGTCATGCTACTACAATGGCCAGACCTGTTCTACCACACAAGCCAAGACACCATAGACAAAGTCAGCGAAGACAGCCTCAAACGAGTCGGCTGGATCACAGCAGTAGCCGCCCTCACACTCGCAAACGCAGACAACCAAAACACCTTCCTACTCGCCACACAAACCACCCAGAAAGGCAAGGCGCGACTGGCTGAAGCCGCCAACGAAGCCGCTCAGGAACTGGACAAGAACAAACTTAAACCCGAGCAACTGGCGAAGACTCTCCAATACTACAAGGACCAGCTACAACACATTGTCTGGCGCGAAACCCAAGCAGTCCAATCCGTCAAACGCCTAGCCAAAACCCCCAGCCTCACCAGAATCATCGAACAATGCTGTCAAGACCTAGCAACCCTCGGACAAAAGGAAACAGAAAGAATAGAACAAGCCGCACATTACATCGCCAAAACCCAAAACAAAACCATACCGAAACTGAAGGAAACCGAGACCGACAAACAAGCAAAGAAGCTGAAGCCGCGAAGACTGTTCAAAGGCACGCTTAGCGGCGATGCGTTCAAGAAAGCCCTAGGCGAGAAGGAGTATGAATGGTACGAGGAAATGGACGACAAAGACCCTGACTTCAGCAAGAAAATGGCTGAAATCCTCAACTTCATGGACGGAAAACGAACCGCCCACGACATCAACCGAGCCGTCAGCGCCGAATACAGCCCAACCAGCATTGAACATGTGCTGAAATACCTGCACGACCTTGAAAAAACAAAATTCATAACCCTACAATAGCAAGCAAATTCCCTCTTCCTTCTTTTTGCAGACTCTCATAGAGAAAGAGAGATCTGAATTTTCAGTTGCCTAGACGTTTACTAGTATCTGGTCTCCCTGCAACTTTACCTCAAACACAGTAAGCGGTTTCTTCGCTGGCCCCTTCACGACAGCGCCCGTTTTGACACTGAAAACCGACCCATGACACGGACACGTGGCATTCTCGCCTTCCAGCATGCCCTCTGCAAGCCCACAAGCCATGTGCGTGCAACGGTTACTCACCGCGAAATACTCTCCACCCACACGGGCCACCAGTACATCCTTGCCATTGACCTTCACACTCATCATACCACTCAAACCAACACTCTTAACAGAACCCGCGCCAACAAAACCCATACCGCACAACCTCCAACACGGGATATCACTTATTTTCAGAAAAAACATAAAACGCTTGCTGTCACCGAAACCTAAAAAGCACACTTATATTGTCATTTCCTCTCTAACCTACGTGTTTGAAGGAAGCTCATGCGTATGGTCTGCATTGTAGACGTCTACGAGAAACCCAAACTCAACAACCCCGTTCTCATCGAAGGTCTCCCTGGAATCGGCTTCGTAGCCAACATCGCCACACTGCACCTCATCCACGAACTGAAAGCAAAATTCTTCGCCGCGGTCTTCTCCTCAGCCTTCCAAGATCTAGCAGTAACCACTGAAACAGGCGGAACACGCACCCCAACCTCCGAATTCTACTACTGCAAAAACCCGAACGGTGGCCGCGACCTGATCATCTGGTACGGCAACACTCAAGCGCTTACCACGTTCGGACAATACGAACTCTGCGAGCGCGTACTCGAGTTGATGAAGGAGCTGGGCTGTCGCTACGTCATCACTCTGGGCGGTTTCAAACAGGAAGAGGTCCCGCCTACCCCGCAGATCTACGCCTGCGCCTCAGACAAAGAAACCCTAACGGACGCTCTTAACCTCGGAACGAAGACGATGGTAGGTCAAGTCTTCGGTGTCGCCGGCCTCCTTGTCGGCCTGTGTAGCCTCAGAGAGGTGAAGGGCCTGTCGCTGCTTGTGGAAACACTGGGCACCCACCCTGACACAAATGCTGCTCGACAGGCACTGCTTCTGCTGGAAAAGCTTCTGGGCATGCAGGTTGACCTCTCGAGACTCGATCTCGCTGGAGAAGAAACCAAGAAAGTCCTTGAGTCTTTCGGTCTTGTAACGAGCCTTGCAAAAGAAAAGAAGAAAGAGGAGCAGCAGTTCCGCTGGTCAATTTAGGCTTTCGGCGAGCTCATGAACTGCTCGTAGACTTTTTGCACGCGATCAGCAGCCGGACCTGAACCTTCCACAACGCCCTTCTCAGTCAGCTTGACCTTGTCCATGACCCAGATGAACCCCTTGTCCTCGTAAAGCCTGACCATCGTCGGAAACACCTTCTCCAAACGATCTGCCAAAGCCTTCAAGTCAAAAGGCTTCTCAACACTCACAATGTGGGCGACAACGCTTCCATTGAGGACAACACGATGCAGAAGCTTCTTCTCCTCATCCATCGCCTCGGCAAGACAAAGGCTCAAACTATCCGGATTAATGCCTACCAATGAACCAGTAAAAGTCTTTCCAGTCGTAGTTGCAACCATAACGTTTCTATCCGCCAACGCCGAAACCTCGGTGAAAAATCTTCTCTGCGCTACTGACATTCCTTATCCTCCATTCTACCCTAAGGAAATGCAACACCAGTATTTAGGATTTCACAAAAGAACAGACAGCAATCATTCATCCAAATGAATACTCTTTATGTCCTCTGCCAAGTACTTGAGGTCAAACGGCTTGAAAATGATCCCTGTCTTCAGGCTGATGATGAATGATTGGATGTCGCTGAGCAAGTCGGCAAAGCTGACCGAGTAGTCCCGCATGAAATCTGCATACTTCGAGTAGTTTTCATGAAGTGACACAACGATGACATCCTTGCTTATTCCTTCACCGTCAGATGCAAAGATGATGTTGGGATGCTGCATGGCCCACTCGGTTGCGTATCCCATCTTCGCCTCCACTGCATTTCTTCGGTAAGTTTTCGCTTTTGCAAACGTGAATGCCAAAATCTCGTATCCAATCTTGCTGAACTCCGGGACAATCGTGTAGCTTCTGATGTATTCCCCCAAGACCTTCCGGTTCCTGGTGACTGTGGGCTGCGAAGCCTGAATGGCCTTGGCCAGTTCTCTGTCGCTTCTCCGTGAATTGCGAATCAACTCCCTCAGGAGCTTCAGCATCTTTTCCTCTCTCATTTGACATCATCCCAAACACAATTTTATAACTCCTTTTAACGTTTTCGCAAGAAAACACCGTTCAACGGTTCAACCGCGACGTTTCCAAGTCTTGCTTCAGCAGAGTGACGCTATCCTGTGGCAAATCGCGATTGACGACCACGTTCGCACCCACCCAGCTGTTGTTTCCAACTTTCACGCCTGGCATGAACAGCGCATTAATTCCGGTTTTCACGTTGTCGCCCAGAACCGCTCCCAGCTTGTTCCGTCCAGAATCAACGACCTTGTCCTTGACCACCATCTTCACGGAACCAGCATCAAACCGGTAGTTAGCCGTGACCGTGCCTGCTCCAAGATTGCAGTTGTCACACAGAATGCTGTCGCCAATATAGGACAAGTGTCCAACATGCACATTATCCATGATTATGCTGGCTTTGACTTCACAGGCGTTGCCAACCCGCACTTTCCGCCCGACACTTGTGTACGGCCGAATGTAGCAGTTGGGTCCAATGTCGCTTTCACCATCTATGAACGTTGGTCCTTCAATATATGCGCCGGAGCGTATGCGCGCAGTTTCCGCAATCGCGAGAGGACCGACTAGGTGAGCTCCTTTCTCGACGAACCCGAGAACCTTGCAGTCCATCCTCTCAAGAGTCCAGCGGTTTGCTTCAAGCAAGTCCCAGGGTCTGCCAATGTCCAGCCAATCTTCTCGCGGAACGTTTACAGCCAGAACGCGCTTTCCCTCCTTTATCAGCATTGAGACTGCATCAGGAATCTCCAGCTCGCCTCTGGGCGAAGCCACCGTCTCCCTCGCCTTCTCGAAAATTTCAGTCGTGAAAACGTAGATGCCAGCGTTCGCCAGATTTGACGGCGCTTCTTCCCGCTTTGGTTTCTCGACTATGCGTTTGACGTTTTTTTCGCCATCGATTTCCACTATTCCGTAATTTTCCTGCTTGTCGACTGGGATCACCGCCATAGTAACGCTAGGCTTCTCCTTTCTGTGCATGTTGAGGACGCTTTTCACGGATTCGGCGGCGAAGAGCAAGTCGCCGTTGACTGCAAGAAAGTCCTCCTTCACGTAAGGTTCAGCCACGCTCAACGCGTTTCCCGTGCCGATAACGTTCTTCTGCTCCGCGTACTCAACTCTCAGCCTGAGCCTCTTTCCATCCCCAAAACACTGCTGAATCGTATCCGCCATGTAGTGAGTAACGATCAGAACTTCGGTTATTCCGCAGTCTTTCAACGCTGCCAAAACGTGTTCGAGTATCGGTTTTCCACCGACCTTTATCAAGTGCTTCGGTCTAGCCAGCGTGATCGGTTGTAGTCTAACTCCTTCTCCTGCTGCAAGAACTACCGCCTTCATCTTCAAGCATCCCTGCCGGTTTCGTCGGTTCCACAGTTTAGAAGACGAATGCATTTAAGGTTTTAAAGAAATTCCGAGTCCTCACGTTGTCTTTGCGTTTGTCAGAAATTCAGTCAGCTGCATTCTGGTTGGATGTGTGCCGTCTCGGTTTGAAATGTAGCAGGCAGCGACGGCGTTTGCCAGCGTCAACCTGCACTCGTCTGACAACTTGAAGGCATCGCCCAATATGTTACCTGCGTTCCAAGCATCACCCGCGCCAGTTGCCCTTAGAACGGGAACGTCGAACGCAGAAACGACAGTTTCATGTTTTCTCCTGAAGGTTGCCGAGAAACGTGTCGTATGCAGGTCTATCCTTGCATTCAGATGCTTAGCCAAGAAACGCGCGGCATCCATTGCCAACTCCTCAAACTTCACGTTTCTGCTGTTTGCTTTCGTCTTCAGACCCAGTTGTTCCGCGTAGCAGACTGCCTCGTTTTCGTTGACGCTCAAAATGTCCACATTCTCGCTCTTCAGTACAGTGTTGACGAGTTCGCGTATCTTTTCGCGGTTTGGTGTCGGGTCAGCTGTATCATAGTAGGTCTTGCCTCTTCCGTTCGTCTTGGTTCGGCGGAAGACGGTTTCAGCCAGTTCCGTGCCGAAGCGTCGCGTTCCAGCCCAGTTGAAAACGCACACGTAATCAGCATTCTCAATTGCCTCATAGTCTCTGCGGTTCAGGTCATTAGGCCCAAAGTCCGTTAGGGCTCCCAAGTCTCTTAGCATGACGTTGGCTCTCCCGTCTTCTGTTTTGAATTCTAGCGCCGTTGTCAGCGAAGGGTTGTTAAACGTTTTGGCGTGCGAAAGGTCGACTCTGTTTGACCGAGTAAAGAATGTTATCAACTGAAGTCCAAGCTCATCAGTGCAGACAAGCGGCGTGACTTTTACGCCGAGCGCAGCCAATGCGCAGGTCGTGTTCACGGCGTTTCCTCCTCTGAGTTCAGTTTGCTCTGCGCCATCTATGCTTCCGCCCTTGTGTCCGACTATCTCGCTGATGTTTCTGCAGACTGCTTCTGCTTCCCTGTCCAGATTGACCAGCCTGTCGATGAAAAAGTCAGGCATGGCTACCACGCTGAGTTCTTTCTCATCGTTTTTCAGGCAATTCTGAATCTCTGTGAAGCATTTGTCAGGCAAGTTTGAGTCACCTAGGCCAGCGCGGCTGCTGAGTGCTGGTATAACATTCTTTCATAAAGTATTTTAGCATGTCCTGACTAGTACGGTAGAGATTCATTAGAACCACTGCACTTTGTTGGGGGAGTATTGTTGAAGTATAAGGTCGAGATTTCTCTATTGCTTCTTTCGATCGCGTTGTACGTTGTCAGCACCATTTGCTACTCCTATCAGTCATCAGGGAGTGCGGTAGTAACCTATCCGTACCGGACTCTCGCTGTTCCTTTGATCTGTGTTGCCTCTGTGTTCTTGGTTGTTGCAGGCTTTCTCTACTCCAAACAGAAGTAGTCTCGACAAACGTGACCGATCTCTTCTTGTCTGAAACTTCGTTTCATCTTCAGATTTTCTCGTATGGTTTTTGAAGATTTCTGTGAGTTCAGCCAAGCAAGAAGAGGATAAGATTCCAGATGACGTCGCCTAAGAGCAGGGCGATTATGAGCCCAGCTGTTACGAAGATGAGCATGGGCAGGCCAGGGGTCGCCCACACCTTGTCCGGAACCGCGCCAGTCTGATTGGCCTTCTCTAATCTTCCGATGATGTCATTTCTGCCTTCGTCTTTCGGCAGAATAATCAGCTTCCGCTTGAACGTGGCTTCGCTTGTCTTTTCTGCGTCTTCGAGAGGATAGAGATGCCATTTCTCCTTCACCTTGGTGAGCGGCATTTTGTAACCTGTCAGCAAGACCAACGTTTTCCTCCAGACGGATTCCTTTTTGTGGTCTCCTTCGAAGATGCTCTTTCTATTCTTGATATGCCAACCTATGTTATACGCGAACATGAAAACAGCAGAAGCGGCGGCCAGCAGAACGGAATTGCTGAATACCGTTATTGGGAAGAAATTCTGCGAGATCGGTGAGATCTCCCCGACGATGGGTGTGAACCTGTTTGCTGGGTAGAATGGCAGTGCGAGCGCCAGACACATCAGGGCTTTAGCATCGGCTCCTCCGAACCCGCCTGAATAGAAGAGGGCTATTGCGAAGGCTGTGGTCAAAACAAATGACATTCCATACATCGGCAGCATCGAGAAGTCATAAATGTAGAGCTCAAAGAACGTCAGAGCCAGCGCTATAGGTGCGAAAAGAACCCAGACAGCATTACTCACTTCTCTTGTCTTATGATCGCTCCAAGAAGCATAAAGCAGGAAAACAAGAGTCGTGATTGCTCTTGTGGCTTCAAAGATCATTTGCACCGCAAACACCATGAACAATAACGCAGTTGTGCCTTGACTACCTATTTAATGGTTAAGTTGCACATTGCCTGAAAAGCGAGTCAGGATGAAAAGGAATTGGTTGAAGAGTGGTTTTGCGTTTTATGTTGGTGCTTGGTCTGGCCATTCCAGGGCTTGTCCCGATGTTGTTACGACTCTGAAGTAGTATGTTGCTCCTGCTGTCCAGTTGTAGTTCGCAGTAATTGTCACGGTTGACTGTCTCGGGAGCGAGATTGGAAGCGCTGGCGTTGTGGTTTGGTTCAGCATGGACGTGCCTGATGTTCCCACGTACACTCTCGATATCTGCGCGTCTGACGTTCCAGAGTTTCCGACATCGATGCTTATTTTCTTCGGGGCGCCCGTCACGAAGTTGATGTTTGCTTTGTACAGTCTTATTCCCGCTTGCTGCCCTGCACTGCTCATGTAGGTCATTATCCACGCGTATGTGACGACTATTGCCGCAACCGCTATGACGATCAGTAGCAATGTGGCGAGAATCGGCGATATGGCCTTTCTTGATTTCAACAATTTTCTTGATAGCATGGTTTCACCCTTTTCTACGTAGGGACTCTTCAGATTACTTATTTAACTTGTATGAACTCCGGATTCACATTCAAGATAATTCGCGAACCAAGCAAGATGCTAGCTCTGCGTTGTCACGGCGATGCTGGGCGGCTGTTCAACTATTATCCACATGCCTGTCTTGTTTCCGCTTACTTCTCGGTAAATAGGCGTCTTTGCGTCGAATGTGGCGACTGCACCATACCAGATGACGTCGAGCGCGTACGTGAACTGTGCTGAAGTGCCTCCTACTGGCAGGAGTTGAATCGTTCGGTCAGTAGCATTTGCCTTCAGGGTTCCTGTTTTGCTGCCTGCGATCGGGTCGAACACGTAGAGTTTCCTGTTGGGGTCATCCCTGAACATTATTCCAATGCCCTTCGTTCCTGAGATTATCTGGCTCCAATGGTGTTTCCAGCATGAGGTTGAGTAGTTGTAGAACGAACCTGTTCCATTCTTGACTATGGGGTATCCGCTTGACGTTCCGTTTTCGGTCTGTGGGTTGCCAACCGACGCTGTAAGCTTGATCGGGTTAAGGTCTGACACGCTCCTACTCTGTTGTGATGTGACGAACATCAGTCGCAGTTGATATGTATAGTATGTGACGTTTGCCGGAAGTGTGATGACGATCTGCGAGTACACGTTCGGACAGTTTGGGATGCCGCCACTCCACTCCGCCTCTTGATGTATCACGTCCCGAACGACTCCGTGATGAATGATGTAAGCGAGGTTTGATCCATAACTAGGCGACAGGCGGTTGATGCGCATGAAATCTGCCTTGGCTGAAGACGTTCCCATTACCGAGGTTAGCCATCCACCGAAATCGATCGTCAACCTGCATCTGCGAATGCTGACTGTTGAGGCTGTTCCACCAACCACCCTGTATTTGACGCTTAACTTCGCATTGTTGATCTTCGCGGCAGTGTTAAGCGTACTAGTGAGAGTATAATTTTTCCAGCCGTAGCTGCTGCCGCCCGGACTGATGGTGTATGGACCATACATGGTTGAACCGTCGTTTATGTGGAAGTCGAAATTGTCATCTCCACTTCTACTGCATTCAAATTCTATGTTTACCGATTTTATGGCTGAGAGCGTCAGGATTTGAGCGCTTGTCAAGTCGCGGAACGAGAACCAGTTTTCTTCACGATTATTCACGTTGGTGCTGATCCAATTGGTCGAGTTATCATTCAGGTACGGTGGCGCGCCTGTCGTGCTCCACGACTGATTTGTCCCGTCGAAGCCGTCAACGTAAAGATAGTTGGTCTGTAGAATTAGTGAAAGATTGCCGTTTGTTAGGATACCGTCGTTCGGGTCGTCTTTCGTGAAATACCTGTTGGTGTACGCGTAGGGAGTCTGGACGACTGCGTCGCTCCCATTCCACCATATCGTCGTTTTTGAAACGTTAGGGTTTATGAGGAATACTAACATGGTTCTGCTGCTGAATACACTTGCATTGTTTGCCATGCCAAGTGGGCTTCGGTATTCTGATCCCCATTCTTCCACTTGGAAAGGCACTTCTCGGTTCGCATTGTTTATGGTCTGGTTCACGCGGATGGACTTGACAGGTATCGGAGGAATAGGCTTCGTCTGCGTGGTCAGCTGCAGATTCTGCCCAAGCCATCTCATCGTACCATTTTGCAGCAACTCGGCTACGAGAGTTGCATCTCTCTGATTGGAGTAAAGCGTCGAGTTCCAACTCATTGTGCAAGTGTAACGGCTGAACGACGAAGCCACCACAATTATGCCCCTTGGGTCTTCTATTTGGAGCAGATACGAATACGGATCTATTCCGGACGGTATATCTATCAAATATGTGCCGTTCGCGAATGACACGGGTTCGGTGCTTGGGCTTATCTGTTCCCAGCTAGAGCTCGTTTGCGCGTAGCGATAGAATTTGAAGTTCTGCTTACCCAGATTGATGACTGGTTCGCTCTCGTCCTTTGTCACGTTCAGCCTTGCTTGATTAATGGCTGTTGTGTTCATTACGTGCGCGTCGAGTTTGCATGAAGTCTCGTAAGTTATCCCATAAATCCCTAAACCTGTCAGGTTGTACTTGACTGAAAGGTCACCAGTGCTGTAGCTTCTGTTCTGGAACCAGTAAGTCTGCAGATACGAGTTACTAGCGTTGAACGATGTCCCCCATTCCGGATGCATGTTTGCAACGTTAACCAGTCCAGTCTGGAGATACGACCAAGCCAGACTCTTCGCGTAAGAAGAGTTGCCAGTGACCTGCAATACCGAACCATAATAGCCTACGGTAAAGCCCAAGATCTGTTTTATGGCAAAGTTAGTTTCGTCTATGGCACTTAGGACTTGTGGCTGATCCCGGATTGGACTGTTGCGTATCGTGGAATACGTGGCAATGACCGTTGCTATCAGAATTACCGCCACAAGAAGCGCTGCAATTATCGAGAACTGCCCTCTACTGTTCAAGCTCTACAGGCCTCCTACTTGTCCAAGTTGTAACACGATAAGTCTAGACGTTCCTGCCACCGTATACTCTGACCTGTACAGTCTGGGCTTGTAGTCGCTCAAAATGGCAAGTGCGGTCAACCGGATGTCGGGAGTTCTCGTAAGGCCCAGCGACAGAAGGGCACCGGTTCCAGTGTGTCTGTAGACTGCGCCTGCGATCCATGAGCTAACAGGGTTAAAGATGTAAGTTGAGACGCTCAAATGGAATGTGCTCAGTATCGATGTGGACAGTGCCCTTGTGGCAGTCTGATATGGAGACGGGTAGATACCATAGTAGTTACAGTAGTACTGCGCGTCAGTTGATAGATAGACAATCCCTGGACTGCCTGTCTGACTGTCGGCCTTTAAGTAGGCTTGGTTGTCGAGCCCTTCGAGAAAGGCCTGAAGGCCAGGCTGGCCAACCCTCACCATTCCATAGATTCCCCAACTGTTTTCACTTCCCGAAAGCACGGCTGTGTTGCTGACGTAGTACAAGGGCCATCCGACGATGCTTGCCCATGTCCAGTTGTATTGACGCGTCCTCTGGCCAAGGAGATAGCAATAGTACGCGTACGAGTCGGTTGCTCCTCGCGTCGCGTAGTAGCCGGCAGGTATGGGAACGGCTTCTCCGAAAGTGTTTATGACAACTGCACCTGTAACATTCTCGTGTGGCGAGCTCGTTATCTTGGTTCTGTTCAGTATTGAACCGAGTTGCGCCGTGTTCTGCACCATTACAGTCGCTTCGAAGTATGGCGAAAGCAGCTTGTACAAGTCCTCTGCCAACTTCTGGGCCGTGTAGCCTGTAATCCACCATCCGTTAGCATCGCTACAGTTCAAGATGTACAACGTTCCGCCGCCCCCATGCTCACCAATTTTCTCGGGCGTCACATTGAACGTCACGTTAGAAGACGCAACTAGATAAGAGGCTGAGTCTGAATCTATGCCCAAGCTTTGAGCATTCGAAATAGAGTTAATAGAGTTGTAGAGCTGAGAGCCGCTTCCGTTGAAAATCTCGTAAACGGTCAAGTTGTAGACGATGTTGGTTGGAAGACACGCGGAGAGCGCGACTTGCAGCTTGCTCCAGTCAACATCATTATTAGGCTTGAACGCCGTTCTGCTCAGATCATAGTCCACGTCCAGCGTCTGAAGAGTTGTCAGAGCCAGTCTTCTGAGGTTCAGCGGAGAAACCTGACGGGGAGAAGGCAAAACGGCGAAGAAAGAGGCTATGATGAACGCTCCCGTAATGATGATGATTACGAGTAGCACCTCTATTGTTCGCATCATTTTAGCCAGTCACCGGATAGCCCTTAAGACTCCACAGAGCCAGTTTTGCCTGATACGCAATTCCATTCACGACGACTTGACGCGCATCAGTGGCGACCCATTCCTTGCCTGATGGATCACCGCCAAAGATAAGCGAGAAAGCCATCGAACTAATTCCCCACGGCATCAGAACCACACCAGTTTCCTGGGCGCTCTTCCGGTAGGTTATAACCAAGATGCCCGGATTGTAAGTCGGAATCGTGATCTTATAGTATGGTTTTCCTTCCCCGTAGTTTATCTTACCCACTTTTCCAGTAGAATTTTCCATAGGCATTTCGCGAAGCGTGAAATCCTCGGTCAGCAAAACGAAGGTTGCGTTGTATGAGATTTCAGCCGGGCTGGCTCCGCCGTGAACATCATAACTGTGCGCAATGATCACTTCTCGCTTCTCAAAGTCAGAAATGAAAGGAATCACATAATTCGCACTGTAAGTCACATGCTCATGATAGCCAACGCCGACCAGGCCTGACAGATGCGCGTAGACGATAAGGACGTAGGATTCCTGCAACCCGTCAATGGCCGGGAAATCCAAGACGGCTGAGCCTTGATCGTTGGTGAAGGCAGTACCGTAACTTGTGGTGTACGCAGGGTACGGTCCTCCGCCTGACGCCTTCACATCTATGAAGCAGTAACTCACGTTTGCATTCGATAGAGGAAATCCTGCACCCTTAACGTCCACTGTCAGCTTCAAGGGATTGGACTGTGTCTCACTGACCGACACGGTTATGATCGGAGCGACAGTCAGCTGGAAGCCGTACGTGGTGTTAAGTCCGAGAAGTCTCACGGCCATCGAGTAGTTGATCATCTCGGTAAATGGCACCAGCATGAATTTCCCGAAGCCCACTGTGATGTTACTGTAGTATAGTCCAGTCTTCGGATAGTAGACTGGAGTTCCAGTAGAAGAATTGAGCCGCATGAGAGAGAAAGGACTGAGCCTGTACTGCGTGAATTCAGGGTCCTGCAACCCAAAGCTTGCAGGTATGTTGTTGCGTTTTCCCCAGTCAATCGGGTACCCCGGGTTCAGTAGCAGGTTGTCAAGCAGGTCGCTACATCTGGTAGCTAGATGCCTGTGTTGCTGGTACAGTATTGCCGTCTGAATGGTCTGGTTGAAGAGTCCGATGAACAGCAGAATTGCTCCTAGGAAAACAGTGACCGAAACTAAGTGATCTATTGTTGAACCCGCCATCTTCTAAGCCTCTCTTGTCACCCTCCAAACCGCAACAATATCGACCCATTCCCAAACTTCTGAGCACTTATGCTCGCATGTGTGGAATTACTCCAGAACGTTGACGCCTGCCACAGAACGTTAGGGCCTAAGACTATGGAAGCTGTCGCCCTGATCTTCGTTGTTATCAGTTTGAAAGCGAGATCCAACACCTTACTCGAATTTGATCCGTGGTTCACAGTCCGCAATGTCGCGGTTCCAGAGTAGGAGTAATCTTCTATCAGAGGAGGCAGTCCAGGCAAATAGGTTGCGGTTCCGGTTGATATGGTTGCGTGGTTCAGCGAGAAGTACAGCTGTTGCATCGTGCTCCCAAGATGACTTGCAGCATCCTGCAGTGCGAGGGTTCTGCGCGAGTCCACCCATATGTTCATGAGCCATCCTGAAGCAAGCGGAAAGAGGAAAATCTGCATTATCAGGATTGGAAGCATGATCACGTATTCGATTGTTATGTGTGGCACCGCCATTTCCTCCTCTTGCTAGACTTGGAGCCCCAGCGAGATCTTTACTTTTCCACTGTAAAACTCCATTATGGAACCGTTCGGAACGTCCACCTCTTGCACAATACTGTCAAACTTGAAGAAGCTGCTGTCAAAGCCTAGACCCGTCTTGGGGAACGATAGGCTTATCTTGATTTTGTTGACGTTACTCTCGGTTCTGACCGCAACTGTGTCGCCCACAAGACTCACTGACTGGGAATAGCGCGGATTCGGCCCAGGAAACAGAACCGCCAAATAAAACTTGAAATAGTTCTTCTGCACACCTCCAGTCGTTATCGTAGAATTGATCATCCTGACTGAGGGAGCCACGACCACCCGTATGAAATTACCATCGTTCATCGGAATCTTCTCCATAACGAACACGTGGCTGACCGGCGCTGAAGTGCCGACCTGCAGAAAAGAGCGGTCTGAGGTTGGGATTATTCGCTCGTGATAGTTGTTACCTACTGAGTACTTGTCTATCGGCATGTTAAACAAGAGAACTCCAACCGTATAGTTGGCAAGGTAAACGTAACCGCTTCCCTTGTCCACAAACACTGTGTAATTCAAAGCAGTCGATTCAAAGTTGACTTGACCGAACTTGCTAGCATAACGAATCGTTTGCGTGCGCCCTATAGTCCAAGCCACGTCGTCTATCTGGAGTCCCACGGTTTGCATGAACTGCTTCACGGCGCTAAACTCATTCTCAGCCATTCTCGCGTTCAGAAAATTGTTTGCAAAAGCAATAGTCACGAGAAGCAGCACTACGACACCGCTTGTGAGTATGACCGAAGAGATGGCTGGACTGACCGCTCTCCTGTCACTCCTCAAACGTTGCGGACGCAGTTCGTTCCTCGTTTTTCATCCCCCTACCCGAACTTTATGAATTGTGGCACCAACTTTGAAGCCAGAACAGCTATGATCACCAGGAGCGCTGCGTGTTTGAAACCGGCTGCAACTGATTCTTCACTGATCTTGCCGGCAACCACGCCGATCAAATAGCTGTGGAAAATGGCTGACGTTACGAAGATTGTTATCATCGGTCCCAAATCCTTCTGTCCGCCAGTGGCGCTTGGGGCCACGTTGAGCGTGCCTGTAGTGAAGCCTATCATCATGGTGGTTGTTGCCACAAGCAGAATCGCAGCAAAGTAAGGCATCATAATGTACGGACGGACGGCCATCTTCTTTTCCTTCTCAACCTCCATGGTCAAGTTGTTGAATCTGGCCAACGATTCAATCATGGCAATCGTGCCTCCGCCCACATCCACAGTCTCGACGAGAAGGAACATGATGATCTGAGTCATCCAGCTCCTTGTCCTCTTGACGAAGTCCATGATCACTTTTTTCACTGGAACACCCCAAGAGATCTCGGAACTGATCTTGCGCAGCTCCTTACTGAATTCGCCATAATCGCGGTTTGACAAGCCTTCAATGCACTTCTCTGGCGATAAACCGGTCTTTCTGACCTCGGTGAGGTCTCTCAGAAAACTGTTGATGCCCTGTTCGGTGCTTGCCTTCTTCTTTGAGAGCTTGCTGTTGACGACTGCTGCAGGGGCGGTTGCGACAAAGAGCGTGATGGCTATTGCGACGGGCAAATCGACTATGGAGTGAAGCGATGTGAAGAAGGGGACGGTCACCAGTCCCATGAAGTCCGTTAAGAGCAGGAATAGCGTGATTGCCCCTATGCTGCATAAGCCGAAGACTTTGTACGGTCGCATTTCCGAAACGGGAGTCTTTGGCTGCATACTATGCGCTAGATAGATGAACATCAGTGAAAGCATTGGTGTGAACACGTAGGTGTAGAGAATTATGCCTGAGAACATGGATATGCCCACACTGTATATGGATTCAACGCTGAACAGAATATAGAAGCACAGCGACATCAGAACCATCACAATTATAAATGTCTCAAGCAACATTCCAAGGCGCTCAGCGGCCGCTTTGACACGCAAGGCTCTCGTTTTGAAGATGTCTTCAGCTTTTCTTTCCAAGAAATGTCCAATGTCTCCACCGATGATGACCGTCGAAGCATATCCGGAAAGGAAGTCCTTGAACACGTCCAGCGGATTTTTCTTCGCAGCGATCTCAATGGCAGAAAGCGGATCTATTCCAAAGATCTCCACATCTTTTATTATCTCTTTAGCTTCGCTGCTCATTGCCGGCATAAGCTCCACTTCGGAAAGTCGCTTGAAACTTGTGTAGGGCGCTATGCCTCCGGAAGCCATGACGCTAACGTAGGCAGCCGCGAAAGGCATTTCCCTTTCAAGGTTGCTCGCTCTTTCCCCTGCTCTGGAGATGGGTATCATCAGAAAACCTATCATCACATAGAATGGGAGCGGTATCAGGAAAATTATGGGCATGAAGCCGTAAAGATAGAGTATGAGTATCGATATTATCGAGGCTGGCAAAGTCAGGACTGCGATGAAGAACATTATCGAGACGTACGTTTCTGGGTAGATCTTGATCTTTGCTCTTTCCAGATAGTCCTTGAACTCGAAGACATGCTTCAGGAAGGATGGAGCCATCCTGCCAAAAATCCTAAAGGACCACGCCTCAAGCGTCTCTAGAAGTGGCAATTGGTCTGACCTCCTCCCCTGCAAGGGCTTTCTCGTAGAATTGTTTTGGTCGCGCGTAGTATTCTGCGATGATTGCAGCTACGTCTTTGTAGCTTCTTATGTTGCGTTCACGCATCCAGTGCAGAACCTCTTTGCGTCTGCCTATCTCGTCTATGAGGTCCTTCTTGGTGGAGCCTACCCTCTCGGCGATGTTAGAAAGCATTATGCTCTTATCGAAAGTTTGCAGATGCTCGTCCTTCGGCGGGTGCCACTTGAAGATGCTTCTGTAGTCTTCGTAGTCAGCGATCTCGTTGACGTTCATAACACGCCTGTAAGCTTTTTTCTCAGTGCCCTTGGTAATGTGCACTCGTTGGATTGACAGAATGAGATTCATCAATGGTATGTAGGCGGGCGAAATATCCATCGGCTTCTGCGTCAGACGTTTGATGGCAGAATCCAAGTTCTCAGCGTGCATTGTACACATGCCACCGTGGCCCGTGGCTAGCGCTTGGAAGAGAACGTATGCTTCTTGTCCTCTGACCTCGCCCACAATCAACACATCTGGTCTGTGTCTCATTGTGGCTTTCACTAGGTCGAACAATGTGACTTCGCCGACGTTGCTTCCGCCAAGACCATAGCTCTGTCTTGCTATGAGAGAGATCCAGTTTTCATGAGCTAAGTTAAGTTCTGCAGTCTCTTCAATCGTGATGATCTTGCTTCCAGGTCTGATCAGGCAGCCCAGAGCGTTCAGAGCCGTAGTTTTTCCGGCCGCTGTTCCACCGAGGACCATGATTGATGCTCGGTTTTCGAGGCACATCCAAAAGTAGGCAGCCATTTCCTCTGAGAACGTTCCAATGTTTATGAGGTCTATGATGGAGTAGGGGTCTTCCTTGAACTTCCTGATGGTGAAGGCTGTTCCGAAGGGTGTTACTTCACGCCTGTAGCAGACCGCGAGTCTGTGCTTGCCTGGTAGAGAAGCGTCTACAATTGGAAACGCCGAGCTTACGTGCTTTCCAGCCATGTGGACAAGTTTGACGACTATGTTGTCAAGTTCGTCATCGTTCTCGAACTCGATGTTTGTCTCTATGCTTTCAAAGTTGCGGTGCCAAATGTAGACTGACCTGTTGACTCCGTCGCATGAAATGTCTTCAATGTTGGGGTCTCGCATGAGCGGATCTATTCTTCCAAACCCTACGAGATCCCTTTCCGCGTGGTAGAGGATCTTGTACCATGAAACATCCGGAAGCCAGCCCAAGCTGATTCGGTACTTGTCCACAATCTTTTTTGCTTCTTCCGCGAAGAATCTTCTCGGGTCGAGGATTTCTTCTTTGGGCGAGGTTATTTCTGCGAGCAGGATGTCCAGTATGCGGGTGTATACGCCTCTTTCAAGCAGGTCGAGCTGGAGTTCGTCAAGTATGTACTTGTATTCGCCTGTTTTTGGGCTCTGTGCTATTGCAACGTGCGCGAAGGGTTCGTAGAGCGGGTACTTGTCAACTATCTTGAACCCTCTCGGCACTGGTTTCGGCGGTGCTGGCGGGATGGCTATTTGTTCTTTCTTCCCGATGTTGAGTTTGATTCTTATTTTTTTCAGCTTTGATAGTGAGCCTTTGAGGCGTAGCTGTGTCATTGTTGTTCTCCTGTACTCCTAATATTGATATGTACGATCTATTAAATATTGCGTCTCGCGATACACTACTACTCTGCGGCTCCCTCCTCGCCAAACGAGAACGCAATGACCTTCAACTTGACCAGTACAATGACTACGACAACGATAACGATCGGAATTATGATCAGAAGCATAGTCAATATCGGCCAGCCTCCACCCGTTTCAGCCACCGTGACCGGCCTCACGACCAGACTCGTGGAGTTCCTGCTGTTCACGTAGCCGTCCTTTGCCACGGTAGCAGTCATGTTTACCGAGACATACACTGTCGTCTGAGGGGCAGTGTAGTCGAAGGCGCATCTGCCTGCGGCATCTGTTTTCTTTGCTTCAACTGCAAAACCTCCGTCGGAGGCAGCTATGGACACTAGGACGTCTTTGACTGGAGTTAAATCCTCTACGCAAGTCACATAGACTGTAATATTGGCTTGATTCTCTGCCTCGATCGTTTGGGGGGTTACTTCAACTCTGACATTGAACGTTCTGGGATTGACTGTTATGGTTGTCTGCTGTTGGTTCTCAGCATATCCCGTGCTGGTGGCATGCGCTGTGATCGTGATGTCCGTTTGATGACTGACGGGCGGTGCATTGAACTCAAACCGCGCATTTCCGTCAATATCCGTGAGACCCGTGGTTAAGTTGAAGGCTCCCGCGTCTGCCGTTATCGTGACGTTTGCGCCCTCAATGGACATAGATTCATATCCCACGTAGACTGTTATGCTCGCTTTGTTGTTGGATAACGTAACTGTGGTGTCAGCTGTCATCTCGACCGTCAGTATTTTCGGCGCTATGGCCAATGTCGCTAGCCCTGATCCGTTAACATGGTCTGCTTTGCTTGCGCTTGCGGTGATGTTTGTGTTGAAGTTCGTAGTTGTCTGAGGAGCGGTAAATGTTACCGAGAATGCGCCACTAGAATCAGTAAGGCCGGCTGTTGATGAGAGCGTCCCATGGTTGGTTGACAAGGTGACATCTGCGGCGTTTACAGGGCTTCCATTGCTTCTCACATAAACGGTGATTCTGGATATGGCTTCGGATTTGACTGTACTGGGAGAGGCTGTCACTTGCACCGAAAGGTACGGCAAGACTTGCACGTACATGTATCCTGACCCGTCAGCATGTCCCATCATGGATGCTCGTGCCATGATTCTGATGTTGACCGGTTGAGTGATGTTCTGCGCTGAGAATGTGGTGACGAAATAGCCTGAAGCGTTAGTCAGCCCAGACGATTGCGCGAAACCTCCACCCTTCACGGAATATAGTTGTACATTCGCATTCTCAAGAGTGCCAGTTGCATCCCTGACAAGGGCGCTGACTGCCACATGCTGTCCTTCGCTCACCACTGAACCAGCAATGTTCAAGCTGACAGTCACGCCGAGACTTGCAAGACCTGATTGAACGTTCACAGTTGACGTGTTTTGACTAGTGGCGCCAAAATCGTCCATTACGGTTACCCGCACGGTGCGGTTGCCGACTGACGCGTATCTGTGAGTGAAAATGGAAAGGGTCGTCCATCCACTTGAAGTTCCGTCGCCGAAGTCGAAGTTGTACCAATCAATGCTTCCTTCGTCATGGGAGTTTGTGGCTATGAACATGACATCTTGGTTGGGCAACACAGTAGCCTTGTCAACTATCAGACTGGCAACTGGCGGCAAGTCAATATATTTTGATGATTTCGTCAGGAAGAATATGAAATCAATATTGACGCCGTCGCCGCCGACTTGGTTACCTTGGCCTGCAGGGTTCAAAGATATGTGATAGGGACCGCTTGCGTCTCCCCAGTAATTGCGTTCTGCATTGACAACGATTGTGCTGTTCGATGCTGCGTCCATGCCAACCGTGTTCTGGTAAATGTCGTTGTAGCGGACTGTGTGGGTTCCTGCATCGTAGAAGAACCCGAAGTCGTTGTATGAAACAGAATTGTTTGTTATGGAAGTGCTTGACATAGTCGAAATCTCGATTCCATTGTGATTGGCAGAGACCGTGTTGTTACTGATGGTCAAACCGCTGACCGCGAGAGAAGCAACCCAAATTCCCCTTAGAGTGTTAGCAGAGATCTTATTCTCTAGAATGCTTACTCCTGAGGATACGTTTCCTCCCACAAGTATGCCGTTTTCGTTAGCCATCACCGTGCAGTACTGTATCAAGGTAGGTCCGGTGCCCGTCGTACTGATTCCGTCTACAGTGTTCTGCATTACCACCACGTTTTTGACCGTCAAAACACTGTCTGTTACGTCGATTCCGTTCTGCGAACAGAGGCTCACATTGGAGCCTTGAACCATTATCTGACTGCCTGTGCCACTGACGCCGTTCTGCGAGCACAGTTTTATCACACTGTTGATGATTTCGACATTGCCATCCTGAGCAATAATTCCGTTCTCGGCATAGGTCACTAGGCAATCGACCAGTGTGGACTTCTGCGCCCCTGTAAACCTGACTGATCCCCAGTCTCCGGGAGAGGGACTGTCCTTGTTAGACGTGAAGGTTATGGTCTTGCCTGTTCCATTTGCGTACAGCTTTCCTGAAATGGTGAGAGATTTGTTCTGTCCGAACCTCACTTCGACGCCTGGCTCAATGGTCAATGTGGCGTTAGAAAGAACGATGATGTTTTTGGACACTATGAACGGGCTGTCTACTAGGGTCCAGATCGTGTCCTTTGTTATCTGGCCTTCCACATAGGTTGCAGCTGCAACTGGGATTGTCAGACTTGCCATGTTCAATAGGCCTATAAACAGTGCAAATATGGTAAGTAGTATTTCCAATCGTCTTTTCATGTTCATGCATCCGCTATTGTAGCTAGCTCAGACTAACCATCTGGTCAAAACCACTTTAAGCATTATGAATTCACGATCAAACTTCAAAATCCACAACCGCTCAATCGCATAGTGAATAAGTGAATGGGCAAGAGATTTAACAGAGCAGATGAACAACCTAAACCGCAACGAGGAGTCATTGTATGAAGAGTTTTATCGTTTACGCTTTAGAAGGTTTCCCGCTGGTGGAATCTGGAGACGATATACCCAAAATGATTGTCGACACCGCCATGAAGAACGGTCTGAATCTTGAAGACGGTGACGTAGTGGTTGCTGCGCAGAAGATCTTCTCGAAATCTGAGGGAAGAGTGTTCAGACTCGAAGATGTCGTGCCGTCTGGAAAGGCTGAGGAAATCGCAAAGTTCGTTGGTAAGAGTCCAAGACTTGTTGAGCTTGTCCTGCGTGAAACTAAAAGCATATTGAAAGTCGCGCGTGAGATACTGCTTGTCGAAGACAAGCGCGGTCTGATATGCATCAACGCTGGAATCGACAAGTCAAACGTGAAAGGTACTGACAGCTTTGCGCTGTTACCTGAGGATGCTGACAGGTCTGCAGAGACTTGCCGTGCCAGAATAATGAGCCTAACCGGCAAGAACGTTGCGATGATTGTCTGCGACACTTACAGCCGTCCCTTCAGACGCGGACAAGTGAACTTCGCAATCGGATTAGCCGGAATCAAGCCATTTAAGGACTACCGCGGGAAGAGAGACCTTTTCAGGCAACTCTTGAAAGTAAAGAACGTCGCGATCGCAGACGAAATTGCAGCCGTAGCCGAGCTTCTCATGGGTCAGGCAACTGAAGCTACGCCTGTCATCATTGTTAGAGGACTGGGCGGCAGTGTAACGTTCTGCGAGGGATGTAACGCACGTGAGCTTCAAATATCACGCGACGAGGATCTCTTCAAGAACGCTCTGTAATCTAGAAATCCTGCAGGAACGGGTTGCTGCGTTTTTCTTCACCGAGCATCGTTGTCGGACCATGCCCGGGATAAACAACTAGCTGATCTGGCAGATGAGCCAAGCTTTTCAAGGAAGAAGACATGTCCGCCTCAGAGCTTTCTGGAAAATCCACTCTTCCTATTGATCCCGCAAACAGCGTGTCGCCTGTGAAGATTTCCTTCTCTCCTAGAAGCGATATGCTTCCACGACTGTGGCCAGGTGTATGAATGATCTTCAAAGTCACTTTCCCGAACGTTATCAAGTCGCCATCACGCAGAAGTCTGTCTGCAGGCGGAGAGGTATTCTCGAAACCAAATTGCGTAGCCGTTCTCCTTCCAGTCTTTCCCAGCATGTGCGCATCATACTCATGGATCAGAATAGGGACAGGAAACCTATCTTTCACAATGCCGTTCCCACAAGTATGGTCAGGATGGCCATGTGTGTTCACGATGAGCTTCACGGTCAGGACGCTGCCACTGATTAGTTTGAACAGTCTCTCAGCTTCCAGTCCCTCGTCGAAACCGGGGTCAACGACAATTGCTTCCTTCGTTTGTTCACAGCATGCGACATAGCAGTTAGTCAGAAACCCACCGACAGCAAGAGCCTTAACGATCATGAACCATCCTGTTTGTAAAGGTTCGTACAAGGCTAATAAACTGTTGTGCAACCGTATTCGGTAGCGAGCTAAACCAAAACTGATAAATTTTCCGGGGCCCTCTTTTAATGTGGAGATTGGAGAGCACTTGAGTATTCGAGATGTGGAAAGAGCCTTTTGCCGCTTCAAAACATGTCCGAAGTGCAGTTCTGCCGAAGGTTTCTGGGTAGGATTGAGAGGCGATCGTGCATACCTCCAATGCAAGAACTGCAGCGTCAAGCTCGAGCATTTCGAAATCTGCTCTACGGATGAAAAAAAGTAGAGTCTTCGAAGTGGCGGCTGTGCCCTTGATCTGATTCCGATTCTGAAACTGAATGATGTTCAAATTTCGAAAGAACCTTCATAAACAAACCGCCTTCACCGATTAGCTAGGCGCATTATTTGGAAAGGTTCGGAAAGAAACCACTTGTTTCAATAATAATTCCAACATACAATTCTGAAAAAACAATCGAAAAGTGTTTGCAGTCAGTCAAGAATCAGTCATACAAAGAGATTGAAACAATAGTAGTGGATCGTCACAGCAATGACAAGACTATACGAATCGCGGAACACTTTCAGGCGCGGTTACTGTTTGTCACTCAAGAGAGAAGTACGTCTAAAAACTATGCAGCAAGAAGAGCGCGAGGCAATTTTCTCTTTTTCATCGATTCAGATATGACGATGGCCCCGACAACCGTTGAGGAAAGCGTAGCTTACTGTGACGTAGCGGGCTCTGACGCCATCGTAGTGCCATTGAAGAGCGTTAGCGAAGGACGCTTGGGAGAATGCCGAAAGATTGAGCGGCAGTCTCTTTCCACTCTGGGCGAACTTATGGATGCGCCGCGCTTCTTCAGAAAGGCAGCATTCCTGAAAGCAGGAGGATTCGATGAAAAAATTGTGATTGGAGAAGACTATGATCTAACGAAGAGATTTAGGAAGATGGAATACAAGATCGGTGCAATACGGTCTGAACTGACCCATTATGAAGGTAATCCTTCGATGTTCGCTGTTCTGTCGAAGGCATACTACTATGGGAAGACTCTGCCGTCGCTTGTGAAAAAAGAACCGCGGGAAACGGCGACAAGATATGCGAGCATCAGAATTGAGTCTCTCAGAGTCGCTGGCTCCGCATTCAGAAGCATGGCCTCTCTATCCAGTTATGCAGTAATGAAAGCTTTCGAGTACGTGGCGTATGCTACAGGTTTTCTTGTCCAACTAGTTCGCGATTCTCTGCGCAGCAGTCAGCTTAGGGCATGCAAGAAACGGCTGCTGACAAACAAGTTGGCGCTGGCGAATTTCGCAATCCTTCTGCTGGTTTCGGCAGTGGTTTTCCGAAATTTCTTCTTGTCTGAGGAATGGCCTGGGGGCGGTGATGTGATGGGTTTTATCTCGCGAGCCTATTTGTACGGCAAAGATTTCCGATGGCTGTACACTTGGCGTTCCTATTCTTTCGGTTTCGTTGAAGGCGCGAACTCTATGGATCTCTTCTTCATGCTTCTTTATTCAATATTGAAGAGTCCATCCTGGACCGTCAAGTTCTTCATTTTCTTGTCATACTTGACGGCTGCCTTCTCAATGTACTTCTTTGTGTATAGGCATACGCGCAAGCATGTCGCGGCTTTGGCTGCGTCTCTAGTCTATGTCTTGAACCCGTGGCTTTTCTCGCAGCTCACTGAGGCACATGCGGACATAGTTTTCAGCTACGCCTTGGCGCCGTTGGTTTTCGTCTTGCTTGACAATGCGTTGAGGACTGGCAGATCAAGAGACATCCTGTTCTTGAGTCTAGGCATGTGCCTGTTCGTCACTGGTTTCCACCCAGAAAGCGTCGTGATCTATGGAGTGTTCTTGGTCTTCTTCGTGTTGTTCTTTCTGTTTTCGCCATCAGAAAAACAAAGGTTCTGGGATCGTTTTCGTCGAGTGCTAAAAGTATCAATTCCCTCAACGCTCCTTGTGCTTTCATTGTCCGCGTTCTTCTTTGTTCCTTTCCTAGCAAACGTGCGTGCACCATACTTTCATTCTTCGTACACATATCCACTGGAGGATTCCTATGCTTCAAGCTACACAGTTGTTGAAGACGCTTTCACGCTGAGGGCTGTGGAGCGGTGGGGATACGTCAAAGTAGTGGACGTGTACAGTGGGCTAGGGTTGCCTGATTTTCCAGTAGAGACTTTCTTAATAATCATCTTTGCGTTAGCATATTGTGTTCTTCTAATTCGAAGAGACCGCTACACCTTCTTCTTTGCTTTTTCTACGTTGGTTTCAGTGTTTTTGGCTAAGGGTCCGTATCCGCCATTTGGCCAGTTTTTCGTTTGGGCATGGACCAACGTCCCTCATTTTGCGGTCTTCAGGGCAGCCAGTCGGTGGATCATGATGGCTGCGTTTTCTCATGCTTTCTTCATTTCGCTACTCGTCTATTACCTCATGGAATATGTTGAAGGCAAGACTTCTTTGCATAAGATTGCTCAGTACTTCAAAGTAGATGTCAAGGAGGTCGGGCGTTCTCGAAGCCGAAAAGTAGCTGTTTCGATTGACTTCTTCAACGTACTTCTGAAAAGACTGCAAAGATTTGTCTATGTCGCGAGCATCGGGCTGCTAATATTCATATTTCTGAGTGGCTTTCTTTCATGTTTCTTCTTCTTCTCCCACGGTCTACAGGTCCACAGTCCGTCTGTTCAGGAGCTGGCTCCATACGAGTGGCTCGCTTCACAGCAGAACGATAACAAGGTGGTTTCTGTTTGCCGAAGCCCGTCAGAATGGGTGAATCCTTCCGGGGGAGAGTCAGACTTTGGTTTTGGCGGAATGCTCACTCCGCTTGGGTGGAGTCATGACGTAGGCTTCGACGGTTCATTCATTCATGACAAGCCGATACTCCAGAATGGTGGATGGGGTTCCAAATCACGGCAGTTCGTTGATTACCTGCGATTCAGACTGGTAAGAGAACGCCTGAGCGACAGGCTGCTGAAGATTCTTGGCGCCTTCGGCTACGAATACGTGGTTATCCCTTCCTACATAACCAATCAGACCCGTAGCTTCTTCCTGAACCAGAAGGGCTATCAGGTTGCCTACAATCTTTCTGGAACGGTTCTTCAAAACGAGTACGCCGCTCCGCGGATGTTCGTTGTGAACCAATCGATGTTTGTGGTGGGCGGTTTCGACTCGATGGATGCCCTATGCAAAATCGAGAGTTACGACCCAAGGAGAACTGCTTTGGAATATGCTCCTGAATCTACTGATGACGAAACGCTGAGCAAGATGATCAACAGCTCTCAGATGGTTTGCTTCGCTGACACAACTATTGCGGACTTGGCGATGACATCACTGGGCCAAGACGCAACTTTGATGTTCGCCGCTGACTACGGGTTCTCAAGTCTGAACCTAACTAAATACTGGGTGAAGTGGACTTCTTGGCGGACGACAGGCGCCTTCGTTTTAGGAGGAGACATATTGACAACCGTGGGCAAAAACACGATTGACATTCCATTTGAGTCCAAGTCCGACGGACAGTACAGCATTTTTCTGAGAATAGGCTTTGCACCAACGCGCGGAGTCTTGAGTCTATACGTCGACGGAAAGCCAATCGGCGAACTGCACCCATACTATCCAGTCATGTCCAAGCTTCAATGGGTGAACATGACAACCACGTACCTTGCCAAAGGCCATCATTTCATCACGATTGAGAACGATGGAACAGGCTACAATGACATCGACGCAATCGCGGTTGCCCGACCTTCAGACGTTGCGGCGCAGGTGAGCAAAATAGCAAACTACCTGCAGGGTTCCCAAGCTAGGCTTCTATACTTATTGGAAGCAGAACACACTTTCTTGAACTCCACCGGGAACGATTGGTATTGGTCTGTGAGACCGTACGACGGATACATTATCCGCTCCGACAACATGGGTCTGAACGTTGCCACATCAGCAAAGGCAAATGCAACGTCCGAAACTGAATTGATGGAAGCAAACCGCGCGATCGATGGTAGCATGTCCACCAGATGGACTTCCCAAAAGACAGTTTTGCCGCAATGGTTACAGTTGACTTGGAATTCAACGCAGAATCTGCAAGGTGCTCAAATAAGTTTCGAGAATGCATACGCAACCGACTATGCAGTGCAAACATGGAACGGAACCACGTGGTTAAATCAGACAATCATCTCGGGAAACACTGACCTTGTAAAACTCTGCACTTTCAACCAGTCAGTGGCGACAGACAGGCTTCGGATATATGTCACAGGTTTCTCAGGTTTTGATCGAGTAAGCATTTGGGAGCTTCAAGCATACTCGACCAATATTACTTTCGCGTCGTCGAAATTATCCATTCCGAGAAAAGGAAGCTACATGCTGGGCGCAAGAGTAGCCACGGGTCCAAACAAGGGAACGCTTTACTTCAAAATCAATGAACGTACATATTCCGTTTCATGCATCAGTCCTGAGAACCAGTTTGAATGGCGCGAATTCGGCCCTTTCAATCTGACGACCGACGAGGCTACAATAGCGATAGGAACTGTGGGAATTGCTGAATTGGACGAGTTGCTCCTGTACTCGCTAAAGAACAACGAAAGCTACCTGTCCCTGAATGACTTGTTCAGTTCGCCAACCCCGCAAGTCTCAACCACTTATGAGAAAGTGAACCCCTGCACATATCGAGTTCACATCAATGCAACGGGGCCGTTCAGCCTGATTTTCTCAGAAACATATGACCCGCTTTGGAAGGCAACTGCTGGGGAAGTCACGTTCTCGCCTACACCCGCCTATTCGCTGGTCAACAGCTTCCGCATAGACAAAAGCGGTCAATACACGTTGATAATCTACTATACAGGTCAGAGCTATACGGACATGGGACTTCTGATATTCTCTGTCACTTTCGTCTCATCCCTTATCATGCTACCCCTGCTTACTTCCAGCCGCGTAACAAAACGCCGATTCACACAGCAAAACATGATCACATGAGGCTACAGACTTGAAAGAGGAGGAAATGAAAAGACACTGGGATCTTGTGGCTCTTGAAGCTGGCTCCCCTGGAGTTGTGTCACGTGTGGAAAGATGGCGCAAGGTTGCCAGAAACTGGCTTGCGGACTATGCCGACAAAAGGGCAAGGGATTTTGTGTCAGAAGTCATCACTCAAGTCGCCAAGCTGAGCAAGTCTGCAAGAATTCTTGACATCGGATGTGGTTCTGGGAAATGGTCACTAATGCTCGCCGAAAGGTACTCGGAAGTGACTGCCATCGACAGAAGTCAAGAGATGATCGCGATTGCCAAAGCAATTGCCGAGGAGACAAACACCAAGAACTTGACTTTTCGTGTGATGGACGCTTCCCTACTTAACATGCCTGATGAGACCTATGATTTGGTCAATTGCGTCACGGTTCTGCAACACATAGTCTCCGATCACAGTTGGCAAAAAGCCGTGCAAGAGATCGCTAGAGTTACGAGAAAGGGAGGATATGCGCTGCTTTTCGAGGCGGCGCCGAATTTTGTCCTCAAGAAGCGAACGCCCAACCTTTCCATAAGATCCATGTGGCAATACATCGAGGAATTCAGGAAAACCGACATGCGTCTGACTTACTGGCGGGCAGTCGACTTGTCCTTGCCGATAACCTATCTTGGATTGACAAAGTATGCAGCTTCTTTCAACAGGCGTGTATACTATTTTGCGTCTGAAAAGAGCTTGCTGCTTCCGCGTTTCTGGTCGTTTCTCTCCAAGTGCAGTGTTCTGCTGGCTCGCTTGATAGACTACCGACTTGGTGAAACTCCGCTCAGTCTCCTTTCGTTTGGGAGGATCATGCTCTTCCAGAAGCTCGATTGACAGCTTGTTCCTTCCAAGTCGGAAACGGAATTCTGGCTAACGCTTTTTGGTCAACATCGTGATGTTTGAACTGCAGACGCGAAAAGTGAAAAATGCATGAAATGTTTTATAGTTCTGCCCTGTTTTAACGAGGAGAAGAACGTCAAACCACTGGTCTTCTCAATAGACGAGGCTTTGAAGCATGAAGTACCCTACAAGATCATCGCAGTCAATGATGGTAGTCGTGACCTGACTAGCAGTCTTCTGAGAGACTTGTCCTTGGAATATCCTGTCAGGATAATTGAGCACCCTGACAACATGGGCTTGGGAGCTGCAATGCGAACTGGCCTGCTGGCCGCCGCCGAGGAAGTGCTTGACGGTGATGTCGTAGTGACTATGGATTCTGACAACACACATGATCCTAAGTGTATTCTGAACATGCTAGCTGCTGCAAGGGAAGCTGATATTGTTGTCGGTTCTCGCTACGTGACGGGAGGAGTCCAGCTGAATGTTCCACCACACCGCGTAGTGCTGAGCAAGATGATCAATTCTCTTGTGAGGACTCTGTTCAGATTGCCTGTAAAGGATGCTACAAGCGGCTATCGCTGTTTCAGAGCAACCCTGCTCAAGAAGCTTGGCAATGCTTTTCAACAGGACATTATCGTTTCCAGCGGGTTTGATTCGTCTCTGGAACTACTGTTTAAGGCAGTTCGTTGCGGAGGTTTCGCCACAGAAGTTCCCATCTTTCTGGACTATGGCAAGAAGGGCGGGGGAAGCAAAATGCATCTATTCTCAACCATTGCACGATATCTGATTCTCATCTTCAAATCCAAGGATCTTGCATCTGTCCCAGACCCCGCGAATAGTCCGAAGCAGCTCCAACTACTACAATAGTTCATGCCTGGTCTCAAGACCTTTCAACCGTCCAATTGTGGTGTTTCAAGCGAGTTCGCAATCGAGTATTAGCGCACGTAATATTCTGCTCGTTGGCTAGGTAGCTACATATTGTTGATGGATCTCGTTGCTCTCCGGGATTCCATTATACGATGTATCGTCAATCCAGTGGAAAACATAGCATTTTCCTGAATAAGCGTTCAGGTTCGCCGATATCCTGTCCTTGAAGTATATTCCGCTTGCCCATGTTCCCTTCCATGTGAAACCATACATTATCACAATCAAATTGCCTTTATCCATCAGAACTTCTATCACAAACATGTCTTCATGTCCCGAGTCTGCTGCAGCTCTCGTCAGTCCTGCTATGAACTGGTTGCTTTGCGTAACGAACTCGTCATGTGTCGCGTTTGCTGCAAACTTCACCGGTGTCAGTCCTGCGTTTTCATAATAGCCTACCGTTTTCTGCGGACACGGTCCACCGAGCAAGACAACAGTGCCATTGATCACAGTGGTTGAATTCAATTCTCCTGACTCCAGCACAAGATGCCTGTCTGAAGTGAAACCCTGTTTCTGCGAGTGTGTCGCCAAGCCGTAGACTATCCCATTGGCAATCGCATCGTAGGAACTTTCCATCGAAGTGCTCTCAGCCGGATTCAAGTAAAGGAAGTAGACCTTGTTTGCTGGTGCATTGATTATTTCACTGCCTGTAAGCGAGACCGTTTGAGCGACAGCTTTGCGAGCGTTGACCCTCCCATGCCCGTAGTACTCGTCAAATCCAGCTGCACCCAAGTCGTCTGCAGTGTAAAACAGCTGGTTGCGGACTTGCTCATTGGTCATCGCTGGATATTGACTCCACACCAGAGCTGCTACGCCGGCCACGTGTGGGCAAGCCATCGAAGTGCCGCTCATTGAGAAGTACATGTTCCAAAGGTATGTTGAGTATATGCTGGTTCCTGGCGCTGCGATGTCAACCCAGTCACCATAACTCGTGAAGAGTGCTGGATCGTCGCCTTCGTCAGTTGCTGTCACTGCTATGACTTCTGGATAAGCAGCTGGATAGTGTCTTGTGTTTGTGCCACTGTTGCCCGCCGCAGCTACTACGAGAGCACCCGCGTTCGTAGCATACTTCACTGCATCATGTATTATTTGGCTTTCTGCGTCGCTTCCCCAGCTACAACTGATTATCTTCGCCCCTTGGTTTACAGCATGCACTATCGCATTTGCAAGATCGTCATCATAACCTGATCCAGTTCTGTCAAGCCCTTTCTCAGCCATCAGTCTGACCTGCGCCAGACCGGCAATGCCGATGCTATTGTTAAGCGTGGCTGCGATTATTCCGGCGCAATGAGTTCCATGACCGTTGTCGTCCATTGGATCTGTGTCATTATTCGCCCAGTCATATCCAAGCGGAACGTAATTTGCCACTAGGTCGGGGTGAGTGTAGTATATACCCGTGTCGACTACCGCGACCAGGACTGCTTTGGAGCCTTTTTGTGTATCCCAGGCCGAAGTCGCTTGTATCTTCAGTGGCCCCCACTGATTTAGCCAGCCTGCATCATTCGGTATTGCGTCGGTCTTGATCTTCCAGTTCGGTTCCAAGTACTCCACATCTTTGTTGTTCATGAGGTTTTCAATGAGGTTTGAAACCCTGTCTTTTGGAACATTCACTGCAATGCTTCTGGTTTTCCCATTCAGCGAGAGTTCATTTGTGACGTAACTCTTCTCCTGCGCAAGAGCGACAGTTAATTCCTTGTTGTTTGCTCTTTCTTGGTGAAGACCAATGACCAGTTCTACGTGGCTCTCATTGCTGGCGTATTCCAACGCTGTCTTGGGCGATGCTTCTGTTTCCTTCGTGGCAAAAGGCCACTTCCTGAACCAAGGTGTCTCTTCTGTCTTTCCAAAAGACTGCATGTTGAAGAGGATCAGGCCTTCCTGTGTCAGGATTATGAATACAAGGACAATGGCGAACATCAGCGTGGGGGAAGGTTTTCTCGTACTGCTCACCTGAAGTCTTGTTGAACAGTTGTTGTGTTTTACATAGATACAATATGTCCTCAACAAGACATATACACTCATATGGACGCGCCAACTTATAAACATTCCTCGAATTTTGCGTATTTGAAACATTTTGCAGTAAGCATTGTTTTCTTTGATTCGTATTCCGGATTGTATTCCGATTCTGAATCAAAACTCCTAAAAAGTTTTAATAAACATGCAGACGCCCTTCATAAATGAATTAACAAAAAAGGAATGAAGAAAATGAAAAATCTACTCTCACGAATAAACAAGAAGACGATACTAACCCTTTCATTGACAATACTGCTGGTAGTAAGTACTTATGCCTCGCTAAGCCTCCTCGGATTCCAAGCAAGTGGCGCAGCCTACAGTGAGTCTGACTACAGAAGGATCTATGGTGTTCTTGGAAACGACAGCTATCTGCTGTATCCATATGAGGACAAGAGTTCGCAAGTCGGTTTCTCAAAGTACGGCGAACTGATGAATCCTTATGTGCCTGTCGGCCTGAACTACAGTGGGCAGATCGACCCGTTTGCCAACTCGTTTGTTGCGAAGCAAGACTGGAACGAAGGCTGGGTGCTGAATGTCACATACATTCAGTCAGGAATGTACAAGAGTGTATGGGCATTTGCCCTCTACAGCGACACATTGGGCAGCGGCACGCCGCCTGATATTGATTGGCAACACGTCGCAAGCGGTCTAAGCAGTCCCTACTGTGGCAGGAAGACGAACGCCTATGCAAGGAGCTATCCAATTGAGAAGATCTACGATGGGCCAAGAAGGGCAGAATATCGGCTCAAGACTGTGATATCAACAAACACGACGGTGCAAGGGTTTGACGACGACAAAATACTGGAACTGACGTTCCACGTCATATACGAGAAGGTGAAGAAATATGTGCTTTGGATCAAAGACATCAAGCGTGTTGACGTTGGCAAGGGCATTGGAACAATGCAGGTTGAATTCAGCGAACGAGGCGAATGGGACATGGAGAGGGCCTCACACCCGCTGTCATATGCCCATTGGTTCGTCAACCAAACAACAAAGTACGACAAGAACGTATTCTACAATGGTTCTTACGCATATGCTGGTGAAGCCCAGGCCGCCGGATACGATGTCTGTCAAATAATAAGCAAGTCTCTGCCATATGTTGGATGGGCAGCATACTGGCCGAACACAACCGTCAACTATGTCGAAGCTTTCGATGTCACGACTGTTCAAACCCGACTCAGCACGCTTTCCACGGCTCACGACTACTACACGTCAGGGTCATGGCCATCCGGCTATCATTTCGGGCGACGATACGAAATTCTCAAAGCTCCTGTCAGTTATCCAAGAGGCGAAGGACATTGGAGCAACGAGCCAATGGTTTTCGTCAACAACGCTGTCAAAACCAGAGGAACACAATACACTTGGACATACAATGAAACTAGTGGACATTGGGGAGTGGTTTTCGAACCCGCGTATGCACCAATCTCAACCGACTACATACGAATCGTCTACAAATCAACGCAAGGAGTACTTCAAAGCGACATGAGCCCTGCACCACATGAACCTGCTACACCATACGTGATAGGCGAATGGGCTTTCGACCTAACGTGGGCAAACGTTACGCGTTCAACCAACCAGTTCCGTTGCTCAACAGCCTATGGAGTAACAGATATCCACAATGCTGACGATGCTGACAAACATGGAGTACATCCAGACCCTGCACGCGGACAAGATGCGTACAATGTTCTGGACAGGGAGATCGCTTACCAGCTAGATGAGCTGTACAACCCATGGGATCTTTATGATGCAGTGCATATACAAGACAGCACATGGGTCTACAAACACACGTTGACATCTGCGGCTAACTATGTCACTCTGACGCAGGGTCTAGATGACCGAATATGGCAGAACAGGACCGATCTAACATGGCACGGATACAAGCTACAGTATAGCGGCGCTGGCTCCGAAACTGAATGGGTCAACGCATTCGAAGATGGATCAACATACGCTGCACATAGCGGGAACTGGGCGCTGGAACTTGAAGCAAACACTTCTGGTTATGCACGGGTAAGAATTACTCCTGAAGGCTTTGGCCAAAGCGGCACCTACCGATTCGGAAACCTCACAGAGGTCAGCTTCTGGTACAAGAGCATAGTTGCTGGTAACTATGGGCCTCACATATTTGTCAAGCTGTCGAACGGCTCTTCAAGCAGCTGGGTGAATGTCCAAATGTACAACAACGTTGTGCCTACGGCATCAGGCTGGACAAAAGTTGATCTCGCCCACATAGCTACATTTACTGGCATGACTGCGGATCAATCCTTCTGGTATGACTCAGACGCTTGGACCAAAGGAACCAGTGGACCCATGAACGGTGTCTCCTCAGGCGCTGGCGTTGCATATCACTCGTTTGACTACTACAGGAACAAGCTGGCAAACTTCTACGTCACCGACATAGTTGTAGAACTTGGCTTCAACTTGGCTGGTAGCACTGTGCGCAAATATCTCATTGACGACATAGATGCAGGATACCTGACCGGCCCAGGCTGTATACGCGAGGAGCGTGTGTACAACATGGAAGAAGACAAGCTGATACCCTCAGACTGGGATCAGTACTGCACTTCGAGTGAGAAGGTTATGGTAAACGGCACCTTGTGGGCAAGATACGGTTATCAGGATTTTGACCCGTCCAAGGCAGCTACTGGAGTGTACCGAGACTACTACACGATCGACTTCACCAATGGCACGATCTGGTTCTGGAGATGGGACGACACTTTGGGCGTCTACGCACGACTGACGCTGTCAGTAGGCACGAGAGTGAAGGTACTCTACTCGACGATTGAGTTCTGCACTGTCGGCCGCTACGAATGGAACGTAGTTGGCACAGCTTCAGCAGCAATTGACTCAGCAGGTGCATCAATGGTAAACTCGGCGTTTGAGGAATGGAAGAACATTGAAGTCTACAAAGCCGGTCTAGACATGAAAGACTCCTCGTTCGGCCCGTACTCACCTTACGTGATGCGTGAACAAGGAGTTGCCAACAGAACCAAATCCCAATATCGCGACGCCATAAGGAGAACGCACCTCAAGGACGACTGGTGCACCACAACGGCGATCTCTAGCAGCAACATAATCGTCTTAGGCGGACCAGCTGCAAACGTGCTGGCAGAATACTTCAACGACTACACAGACGCTTTCCTGACAAAGTCCGACGTTTCAACAAGCGACCTGACTGGCTACGGAATCTACGCACCAGGCTGCTGGAACAAGACACGCGCCTACTATGGCGGAGCCTCAGGGGCAGGCGGATACGCAATGATATCGACATACAAGGACATCAACGGAACCGTCGGCTTCATAGTCTGGGGATACAACGGAGACGACACATTCTACGCAGCATACGCCCTTAGACACGGACTGATTGCCTACATGCAGTACCTGCAACCAGGCGCAACAACACTGCTACTCAAGATGACCTACACAGGACAATGCGCACCAACCATCAGCATCGTTGAATGCCTCGGCATTTTCACAGAATGCACAGGCTTTGGTCACATCACGTATCTAGGAGAAGGCGGAGCAACATACGTCCGAACCAACTTTGTCCTGCCGGAAGCAAGAAGACTCTTCATTGAGTACAAGCTGATGTCATTCACTTGGCCAACCAGCATACACTCAGACCCATAAAAACACAATCCCCGCTTTCTTTCTTTCCTTATTTTTTCTCAAAATCGGTGGTCAGAACCTTTTTGGACTGCTTGTTTCCGCAGCTCTTGCTATAGCTTCTAGATCTTTCTCCGCAACCCTGCTCCATTCGAAACGTTTCGCGTAAGCTGATGCGTCTTCAGTCTTTTTCTCGTTTTTGCAGTTCAGCACCTTGAGCACGGCTTGGGCCATGCCGCCAATGTCGCCGACCGGAAGCAAACACACGCTTTTGCAGGAGCCGAAGACTTCTCTCAAGGCAGGTATATCATAGGCAACCACCGGGGTGCCGCAGGCTAGCGCCTCTGCTACTGCTATGCCCCATCCTTCAAACAGGCTCGGAAAGACGAAGACTCTGCTTGATTTCAACAAGCCATACAGTTCTTCGTCGGTGCAAGAGCCCTTGATTGTGACGTTGTTTTTCAGCCCATAGGCAGAGACTCTGTCTTTCAGTGCAGGAAGCTCCAACCCGCTGCCGACGATCAGCAGCTTTGCGTCTTTCCTGAGTCTAATGATGTTTCTCCAGATTTTGAGCAAATCGAAGATTCCTTTTTCGGCGGAAATTCGGCCAACGAAGACGCCGTCGAAGATCCTGCTGTCAGACGAAGGTTTAGCCTCACTTATCTGTTTGAGGTCTACTGCGTTGCCGCTGACGCTGATTTTGGCTGACCTGATTCCAGTGTTTTTCAAGACTCTGGCTGTGGAGTTTGAGACAGTGATTATTGCCTCTGCCTTGTTCAATAGTGGGAGCGTGATGTAGAAGGCGGTGGTTTTGGCGAGGGAAACTAGTCTCGCGTATCCTATCTTCCTGTAACTGTTGTAAAGTGAGTGAGTGTTCAGGTTGCTACTTGAAAGGGGGCTGTCGAGATGGTGGACTATGACGCAGGTTGGTCTGTGAAAAATGTGGCGAGCAAGATGTCCTGAGACAAGACTGGGCAGCGTGTTGTTTGACACGAGAATGACGTCCGGTTTCTTGCTGCGCGCAAGCGAGAAATTCCTGAAAGTCGCCTTGGCGATCCAGGCAGACCATCCCAAGTATGTGCTCAGCCATCCTTTTCCGTGAAAACTTGGAGACACTGAATGTGGTATGAGTCTCATCTTGGTGTCGTGCAGGAGACTGGGGGTAGACTCAAGAATGGTTATTTCCAACCTGTCTTTCGCGCAGAAGTTTTTGAGGGTCTCGATCAACCTCTTCTCTGCTCCTCCGAGCGCAGTCACTGCAGAGTTAGGGTGAAAGAATATCACAAGAACGTGCAGAGAGCGTTGATTCTGTTTTCGCTTTTTAACAAGTACAGCGTGTTGTTTTTCCTGATAGATCGCGGACGCTTGTGTTTCCATGTCATTTCAGCTTTTGGATGGTTTCCTCCAGCGTTTTCATATGTTTCTCGGAAGAGAAATTCTCTTCGACGAAGTTTCGTGTCTTGTTTGAGATCTCGTTCTTGTTAAGGTGAGCTGCTTTCATAGTTTTTTCGGCGAAATCCTCCATGTCGTAGGGTTTCGCTCTGAAGCCGGTTTCTCCTTCGATAACAGTTTCGCATGGTCCTCCTCCGTCGTTCCAGACAACGGATGGAGTACCGCAGGCCATCGCTTCAACCGGTCCAAGTCCAAAGTCCTCCTTGGGCACCGAATACGCGTACACATCGGCAGAGTTGTAAAGCTTCACAAGCTCTATTTGAGATTTGAACCCCAGGAACTTTACGTTTTTGTCGATCTTCAGCATTCTGGCGGTCTTTTTCAATTGCTTTATGTACTTGATGTTTTCTTTGGAGATCTCTCCGGTTATGGCGAGGGTCGCTGAGGGTGATTCTTCTACGATATGGCTCATTATTTTGAGAAGCCATTCCCAGCGCTTGACGGCGGCGATTCTTCCTGTTGACAGGATGAGTGGCCAGCCTAAGCCTGTTCGAGTCTCTTCGGCGATGCTTCTGTCGAGGATTCTGAAGGCGTTTGTGTCAACTGGTGGATAGCAGACTTCGGCTCTTATTCCGTATATGTCGTGTATTCTTCTCGCCGTGAACAAACTGTTGGCCAGAACAGCGTCTGAGTTCACAACGCCGCAGCGGTCAAGCTCCTTCAAAACTGGAGCGGTGAATCTGCTCAATCTGAAAATGGTCTTTCGCACGTCGTTGAATCTCCACAGTCTCCTCTCTTCTTGATTTAAGTATAGAAATCTGGGTGGCGAATGAATGTAGCTTAGGTATCGAGTGCCTCGGGTTTTCTTGTTCAGGTAGCCGATCCAAGACGCTGGACCGTATCCGTGGCAGATCAAAACGTCTTCTTTGTCGAAGGATGGTAGAGTTATGGGTGCGAGCGGTATTGAGGATATTATCCTTACTGCTGGGTTGTTTGGGATTATTGGCGTGAAGAAGCTCTTGGTGTAGCAGTGAGGGTTGGCTGATTCTTTGCGCAGGTTCTTGTCAACGTACGCGAAGAAGCAGTCGGCTTCGTGTCCGTTCTTGCGGAATGCGTCAACTTGTTTGAGGATTACTCTTTCTGCTCCTCCAAGTTCCTTCAAATGGCTATAAAGTATGGCTATCTTCAAGAGGCTCCATCCTTTCGTTGATTCAAGTTCGGGCGCTTCAGCGCGCATGACGCTTCCACAGGTCTTTGCCGTGTTCATGCTAGTTTTGTCGAGTCAGATGGTTTGTCTTTCAGCGATTATTAAAAAGTATGTAGATATTCTGATTCTGAACAAGAACACGCGGAAAAGGTTCCAATAACCTTTTCTACTTCCATAGATGTTGTGTTTTCAAGAACAAAAACAAAGGAAGCAAAGATGAGCGACGTGTCAAGTAGCCCTTCAGCGGGGTCAAGCATTCCGCAGGACGATTTTGAGAAGATAACTGCTCTTGTCACGGCGGAATTCCGAGTGGAGGAAGCTCTGAAGGAATCAGATGTCCCTACGTACTATCTGAAACAACCGCAGGAGACGAAGCAGGCCTTTCTGCGGCTTCTCAAGAACTTGGAGAGAGTGAATCGTATAGCCCTTCTGAGACGATCTGGAGAACGTGTAGTGTTGAAGGTTGCACCGAAGCCTCCAGTAAAACCAAGTAACACGCTTGTCAACTGGGTATTGTTTCTTGCGACGATCGCCACGACATTTTATACTGGTTACCTGCTTTCTGACGAGCTTGTAAAACGAGGAGCGATGCCTGATCCTATCGTTGGTGGCGTAGCCTTCACGGTGGCCATAATGGCGGTGCTCGGCATGCATGAAATGGGCCACAAGCTTACTGCGAACAAGAGGGGTATTGACGCCACACTGCCCTACTTTATACCAGGCCCACCACTAGCATATGGCGGTTTCGGGACTTTCGGTGCTGTAATATTGCAGAAGTCGTTGCCTCCCAACAGGGACGCCTTGTTTGATGTCGGCGCTAGCGGTCCGATCGTCGGGTTCATATTGGCGCTCATAGCGAGTATCGTTGGGTTGGCAATCTCTCCCGTGTATCCCATCACTGGGCCCATGGAATCCATGCCCGCTCCGTTGTTCTTCGACCTCTTTGTCATGTTCGTTTTGCATCTTCCTGCAGATCACTATATTCTGTTGCATCCCATTGCTTTTGCCGGCTGGGTTGGCATGATCGTGACGATGCTTAACATTCTGCCTGCAGCCATGCTCGATGGTGGACATGTTGCGCGAGCGATTTTCGGCAGACGCACGCGGCTTGTCTTGAGCGGTCTGTCCTTTCTGATGTTGATTGCCGGCGGATTCATATCGATGGCCTTCTTCGTGCTGTTTCTTTCTCTCTTTCCGCACCCCGGACCACTGGACGACGTTTCAGGCTTATCAATAAAGAGAAAGCTTTTGACGGGATTGCTTGTCGTCATCTTGGTGCTCTGTTCTTTCATACATTATTTGGTGTTTGACTTGTTGGCGCTGCTTGGTCTGTGAGAACGACGGCAAAGTGTATTTATGTTGAGCAGATATACGGGAATGTTTATTAAATATTGCGACATGTGACATCCTTCAGCAATCACACAGCAAGCTTCTATAGAAGATGGACTAAAATGAGATGCGCAAGGATACTCGTCGTTTTCTTCCTGCTATTCACATCTGCATCGCTGTTGATTCCCGCACCCATGTTCCCAGGCAATGTCTTATGCACTGCCGCCGGATCAGCCGTCGCAAACTATGCAATATACGTGGGTGCGCTTCTCAACGGCGTTTTTTATGGCATGGTGTTGTGGCTGGTTTTCAACCTAATAAGTAGGAGACTTGAGGAAAAGTAGCTCGGAGCGGCAGAGAGGGTTTCAGGTTTATTGTCGGTTCAGGAATCCTGTGAGTTTGATGGTGCTTCCGCACTTGTTGCACGTCAAAACAAGTTCTGCGAGTTCGTCTTCCTTGACTTTGGTTTCCACGATCTGGTAGGTGTCGTCTGTTTCATCGTCTGGCGAAATCATGTTCCCGCACTTCGGGCAGGGGAATGCGCCGTCTCCGTCAATCTTTGTTAGGTCGATCTCGTACATCATGTCTTTCTTAATTGTGGCTTTTTTCATCATGTTTTAACCACCTTTTTGTCTTGTTTTATTGTTGTTGTTCCATGATTGGCTCGGGAACATAATTAATCGTTATGAATCCCGAATTCATATTAGCAGTAAGTGCAAGGCTCCAAATGCATTATGTATGGTGGAGCATGGTCCGGGTCCAACAGCGGTTGCAGGTCATTCAGTAAAGGTTATGAATCCAGTCTTACCGAATTAAGGCTATACTGTTCGAGAGTGCATGAGACTTGGAGAAGTTTGACGCAGTTATCGTCGGTGCGGGAACGGCTGGCTGTTTGGCGGTCAAGACAATGTCTGAGGCAGGCTTGAATGTTTGCCTCGTTGAGAGAAAGAGAAGAGAAGAGATAGGGGAGAAGATCTGCGGAGACGCCTTGGGTGAGCATCACCTGAAGACGCTGGGTTTAGAGAAGCCTCAGGGCGGAGAGCTGGAGAAGCGGATCGAAGGCATAAAGATCTATTCTCCAGATATGGAGACTGTTTTCACGGTTGCGTCTGAGGACTTCGTCGGATACATATTGAACCGGCGGCCCTTTGGACAGTGGCTGCTTAAGAAAGCGCTGGACAAGGGCGCCTCTTTCATGGATTCCACGCAATGTTTGGAACCTACGTTTGTGAAGGACTATGTGACTGGGGTTCTTGTGAAGAACATGAAGACTGGCAAGCAGGTTCAACTGCAGGGTAAGGTGGTGTTGGATGCCAGTGGTTTCATGGCAGTGGTGAGACACAAGCTTCCCAGAAGGATGGGAATTGACGTTGACGTTGCTAATGAGGATGTTGAGGCTTGTTACCGTGAGATTCGTCAGCTCAAACAGGAGACTGAAGACACTGAGTACTGTGGAATATACCTGAACCAGAAAGCCACTCCTGGTGGATATGCGTGGGTTTTTCCGAAGAGCAGAGCGAAAGTCAACGTGGGTCTAGGCATATGTATGACCAAAAAGTTTCCAAACCCTAAAGACCAGTTGTACAAGCATGTGCTGACCAGACCCTTGTTTGAGGGTTCTCTCCTGTTGACGGGAGGAGCTTGGTATGACCCGGTGCGAAGGCCGTTGGACAGCTTGGTCGGCAACGGCGTTGCCATTCTGGGGGACGCTGCATGCTTGGTGAATCCGATTCATGGTGGCGGAATAGGTCCTTCAATGTTGAGCGGACACTTTGCGGGGAAGACGGTCGTGGAAGCGTTGGAGAAGGGCGACGTCAGCAGAGAGTCACTGTGGCCTTACAATTGCAGGTACATGGGGACGTATGGCACTAAGCAGGCTGGGCTGGATGTCTTCCGCAGGTTTCTCATAAAATCTAGTGACGCCGACATCAACTATGGGATGAGATGTCATCTTCTGACGGAGGACGACGTTTTGAAAGCGGGCTTGGGTGATGAGTTCCATTTGAATATCACGGAGACGGCGAAGCGTGTTTTCAAGGGGTTGAAGCGAGTTCGATTCTTGAACAGGCTCCGGGTGACTGTCGGTATGATGAAGCAGGTCAAGGCGCACTACAAAACCTATCCAGAGACTGCTTATGGTTTCGAGAAGTGGCGGGCGAAGACTGAAGCCCTGTTTGAAGAGGCGGAGTCAAAGATCAAGGAATAGATGTAGTCTAGTATAGATCGTAAGCTAGGGGCGTGGAGGTGCAGTTGTTGTGCGCGTGGCAGTTCTAGTGTCAGGTGGAAAAGACTCTGTTTTGGCACTGCATCATGTTTTGCGTGAAGGCCACGAAGTCAAGTACTTGGTGAGCATGATTCCGCTCAGAGAAGACAGCTGGATGTTTCACTATCCGAACATTCGACTTGTCGACCTTTTAGCCGAAGCCGTTGGCATCCCTCTCGTGAAGGCTGAGACTTCAGGAGTGAAGGAGGAGGAGCTTGAAGACCTGAAACGGTTGATTGAGAAGCTTGATGTGGAAGGTGTTGTTTCTGGCGCGATAGCTTCCACTTACCAGAAGACTCGGATAGAAGGTATCTGCAGACAGCTAGGTCTGGAATGTGTTGCGCCCCTCTGGCATAGAAACCCACGTGATCTTCTGAACGAAATACTGGACCTCAAGTTCGAGGTCATCATAACAGGCGTTTATGCCTATGGCTTCGACGAAGACTGGCTTGGCAGAAGAATCGACGAGAACACAGTCAATGCTCTGCTCGAACTCAACAGACAATATGGCATTTCGCCGGTCGGTGAAGGAGGAGAATACGAGACCCTCGTTCTCGACGCTCCCCTCTATAAGAAGAAACTGAGAATCATTGATGCAGAGAAAGTGTGGCGCAACCAAAATGGCCAATTCGTTATAGCTAAGGCCGTGCTCGAACGAAAACAGGATGCATAGCACCCCTTTCCGTGTTCCAGCACGAAGAACTTTAAGATGTCGTATTGGCTTCTTTTGTGGGTTGTGTTTTTTGTTTCACAAACCTTAAGTACTTGAAACGCTGAGACTGTTGCTTCGTAGAGGGGTACTACGAGATGAAGGGTACGTTTAAGAGTGTTTTGGCTTTGGTGTTCGTTCTGGTTGTTTTGGTGCAGATTTACTTGGGAGTAGTCCAAGCCGTGGAAGCCATCGGTTCGGACAGCATTTTGAAGTCTTTTACGTTGAAAAGCTCGCGCGGTTCCAATATTGCAGACCGGTTCGTGGTTGGCGACACTTTGCGGCTTGTCGTTACCTCTGATGTTGCTAGGGCTTATCGTTTCAAGATTTACAGGAACGCGTCTGTGATCTTTGAGAGCGGCGGAGACTTTAACGGTTCGGTTGCTGAGGCGCATGTTCCTCTTAATCCGCCCGTGTTTGGCGTGGGCAGGTACTTTGCGGTTTTTGATGTTTACGGCTATGATTCACCGATCCTTGGCGTGAAGTCCTTTGATTCTCAGATCAGAATGTTTGAAGTTACAAGCGTGGAGACGAAGCTTGCGGTCAATGCCGCGTATGACGATTTTCTTGGCAGTTTGTGTTTGCGAGCGAACTTGACTGACTGCAACGGTTACCCGGTGGTAAACGAGACTGTTTCTTTTGGGATCAGGTCTTCTGAGAGGCGACAGCCCACTGATGGGTGGTATCCGCTAGGTTCTTCTGTCACGGACAGTGGAGGGGTTGCTGCGTTAGATTTGGTTATTTGCGTGAAGGATGGTGATTACTCGTTTAAGGTGAGTCATGCTGGAAATGGCAATTTTGGTGAGTCCTCTGATGTCGTTAGTACTGAAATTGTTTCCAAGGTAAGTTTTGGGCGTGTTTCTAATGGTCTCTTTAGCTCTGGTCTTCCCATTATCTCGATAAGTCTGAATGGCACTCTGAATGCTTGGGCTTGCAAGAATGATCCTTACTCGCTGATGCCTCTGACGGTGACAGCTGAGTATTGGATTGATTCTCCCTTCGAAGAAGATGTAAGAATGGATTACTACCTGGACAATGTGTCAACCCATAGAGGTGGGCACACTTTTCTTACACCTAGACACGTTGGAGCGTTTTACGTCTATGATACTGTTTTCTATTGGGAGGCGCCTAATGTGTCCGGTTCTCATGTCATAAATGTGACCGTCAGCGTTGGTTCGGAGCGAATGCATGATTATGCAGAGATCGCACATAAAGAGATATATCTCCAGTTCAGGCGTTGTCCGACAAACATGGCTGTTCGGTGGGCACCATCGAGTTACGGGGTTATGTTGCCTGTGATAGTCGCTTTCTCCAAACCTAGGACTTATGAAGCCAGCCCTACAGGTTTTTTTGTTTCTACTTCTTCCGCTCCCAAGATCGAATATTGTGGATCGACTTATGCTATTGATGCACCCCTTGCGTCTTGCCCTGTGAAACTCTGCGTGAATGGAAGCCAGCAGTTGCAGGAAACAAACGATGATGGGCTCACTGTTTTTCCTGTGCGCCTTGGAACTGACAAGAGACGGTTTACATTGAATGCCACCGCTGTGGCTGATGGAACGGATCTCGCATGCGATTGCAGCTACAAACGTGTAATCAATGTTACGATGGTAGAAGTTCAGGACCTAAGAAACAGGGAGAACACCTGTTTTAAGTTTAACTACACTGTTCTAGGTTGTGGAGGGAATGTCAGCAAGACATACATAGGGGCAAACAATACGATCAGAGCAGAGGCTTTCCTGTTTGACTCACCTATCTGCAACGCGACATTATCGTTCATAGCTGCTCGAGAACTATGCAGAATTAACGTTACAGCCAATACGGAAATACCGGATCCTCAATTGTCAGACTATTTGCGAGTAGTCTCAATCAACATGACGAAGCCGAACTACCGCGTCAGAGCGGATTTCAACACTGGTAAATCATATGTCGACACGCAGAATTGTTCCGCAATTTCTCAGTTCGCCACACGTCTGAACCTGACATACGTGCCCATCGGCGATGTCAACGATGATGGCAAAATCAACGTTCTCGATTTGATTGCAGTTGCAAGTTCCCTTGGTTCGAAAGTTGGTGATAGCAACTACAACGTGTGTTATGATTTGAACCTTGATGGCAAGATAAATGTCCTAGATATCATTGTGGTTCAAAGCAACATGGGGGCGCTTCCTCGCCCGATTAAGGGAGTTGTTGAGCTCTTTCACATGACTCTGAATGCGACAGACCTGACTGACAACACTGGTCAAGCACGCAAACTGTGGGTGCCCCCCAACGTTGGCGATTACCTCGTGCAGGTCAAGACGTCACAGCGATTCATTTCAACAGCAACACAAAGTAACAGCACGCTCTATGTCGGTACATCGGTGAACCGCGCTCGATACTACCACGTCATTAAGAGACCTGCAAACCTCACTCTTGACGTAGAAGGCAACTACTCCAATCCGTTGGCCTCCTTTACAGTGGCGGCCTACGATCCTGTGATCTGCAAGCCTGTTTCGGGTCTCGAGATAAAGTTATATGCGAGTCCATTCTATCTCGGCATCGGTTTTACAAATGCCTCAGGTGAGGCCGTCTTTTCTTGGACATACTACAAAAATACCGTCTACATGGTCCTCGCCATTTCTTCACAGAATGAAACCTACGAAGCGGGTAGAGTGCAAGGATATCTGGATCCAAGATTTCCGATGAACATAACACCGTGCGATGGTGAACTTGTGAGAGTGCGCTACGTAAACATTCCATGCACCTACAATTTCACTCTTTCTTCCTCTTTTGGCCCGGGAATAGGCTGTTTGGCGGTTTGTCTCTGCATCAATGGTACTTTCACTAACGGAACCTCTTGTTCTAAGCTCTTGTTCGCCTACAGTCTCTCTGACGGTCGAGTCTCGTTCAGCTGGGCCGCACCTTGTGAGGGAGCATATTCTATGAGGGCCTTCTTCTCTAGTGGTTTCTTACCATCTAACAATGCTTGCTACAAGGACTGCGAGTGTCATGTGCTTGTTGAGGCTACGGCTACTCCTCTGGCCGTGATGTTCAGTGTTTCTGAAACCGATTTTGCTCCTCCGAAGTCCTTGGCTTTGAATGCTACAGTCTTGGACATTGTCACTGGTGGCAGGGTTGGCGGCAGTTTTGGTGTGAAGGTGGAGTTCTGGCGTTTTATCTCAAATGGTACTGTTCGCTCTCTGGGCGTAGTTGACGCAATAAATGGAGTGGCTCTTCTGAGCGGCGTTCTTTACCCTGATGATGGCAATGTTCACGCGTTTATGGCGAAGGTCAAGGCTGAATACAGTGGTTCGGTGCTTCCTCAGGGGGTGTCAGGGAATCCGGTTCAGTTGACCATTTCCAAATCCACAAGGATTCTATTGAACGTTACAAGAGGAGAGAATTCTGAGCACGTTGTCAGGGGCTGGCTGAAATATGGCGGTTCTGCTGTGGGCAGCAAGCCGGTGACGGTCATGGTGAATGAGACCAAGTACATCTTGACAACCAATCAAAGCGGTTACTTCAGCAAGAGCCTGACTCTCCTGCCGAGAGACAACAAGCAGACCCTGTACACGGTAACAGCGAGCTTTGAAGGAGACCAAGCCAAGAACGCAACCGCGTGGGCACAAACTCTGGACGGGCAGCGGTACGCGGCCTGCACAGCCATCCAGTACGGCTTCAGGCCTTCTGCGAACAGTACAACACTAACAGTACAGCCGCAAGCAACACAAACAGCTACACAGACGAAAACGCCGGAACAGATGCAGCAGGACGCGCAAAACAGCGGGTGGCTGAGTATCTATAACGAGTTCAGCTGGTGGTACCCATGGTACAGACTGCACTTCGTTGGGAAATGGAGTGGAGAAACTCTGATTGATGTAGGTGTTGCGGCTTTGCCATTTGCCGATACAAGTTACCTTCCAGATACGACTTTTAAAGGAAAAATGAACGAGTGGCTCGGAAAAATAGTATTTAACGTATTGACAAGTGTGGTTGTCACCGAGTTTGCCCTCTGGGCTGCAAGCAACGGTGGGCTTCTCTACTTTGCCATAATTCTCGGAGGGTACCTAGTGTATAAAACTGTTAATCTATTCGTTCTAGGTTGGAATTCGGTTGAGAGTCTTTATGTCTCCTTGGTGTCAACTCTCATATCAACGGCCATCAGCGCTTGGACAGGCCTTTGCAGCTTCCTACTAGCAAATCTGCGGACTCTCGCAGCTGGCGCAGAAAGCATAAAGAATGTGGCCTTTGCGTTCTTATGCAAGATCATAATGATTCCCATCAACATTTGGCTTCTAACGATGACTTGGAACAGGATAGTTGAACTGGGAGGAGCCTAGATGGCATGGAAGGTTAGGTCCTCCAACAGAATGCTGATTCTCGGAACGATATTAATAATCATCGGCTTCATACTCATCGCGTTATTTCCAACTTTCTTATCATTTTCGCCTTCCAGCAGACTAGCCGGTTGGTTTTGGGCAATCTTAATAATGCTCTCCTTTGAACTCGGCATCTTCTCCATCCTTGTAATCAGAACAAAAGGGATTGTTAAAGCTTTGGCACTCAGTCTGATCTGGAGTCTTGTTGTTCTGATTCCTGTGCCTTCAGGCTACGAAGAACCCGTTTATGGCGGTTCCCTAATCCTTTTGGTCGCACTAGCGATATTTTATGATAAGCGCAAAAACCTTCAGAAGAACCTGCCGAAAGAACCGTGAATAGAAGATGTCCAGCACACGTAGATGCCCTGTTGTTCTGTTCACAAGTCCATAAATATTCGTAGAATCTCTAACATCAACGGAAAGTCTTGACTTGACCTGAAGAGGCTGATGGGCGATGACAACACTCGATCGGATTGCTACGTCGTCGGGCGTCTACTTCTTCAACGTTTCCTACGGCGGAGACTCTAGCGCGCGCTGATGGAGACGTGGGACAGAATAGTAGCTCTAGGAGGAGCTTAGAAATAAGTATGTGGCCTCCACCAAAATCCAACGTTAGAATCGTTTTAGGGTTAACTTTCTTCGTTGGAGGCTTCATTTGGGTAGTATACTTTTTCGAGTTCTTACCATTTTCTCCATTGGACAGGTTAACTGGATGGCTTGGGGCAATAACGGCAGGCCTCTTCTTTTTTCTAGGTCTTTGTATCGATTTCAGTGCTAAGCCAAAGGGCGCAATAGCAGGTTTTGTAATCTTCGTTGCTTGGAGTCTAGGTCTTATATTACTACCTGTTCCGCATCATCTACAGAGTGGTGGAGCTGGGTGGCTGGCAGTACTGAAAGAGTCCATTTGAGCGCAGGACGAGTAGCGCTTGGAGTGGTGTTGATCGTGGTCGTCTTGGTAGTCTGGGACAGAAGCCTCAGGGAATTGCAGAACCTGTTTCTCGTTTTTCCTTTGTACTTCGTATCTGTTGTAGCAATCATGCTTGGTTGGGCGGCGTTGGCAAGCTATCCAATGAGGAAGGTACTGAAATATGTCATTGCGATTGGAGCGTGGTTGTTTCTGTTCGTTTTACCTATTCTTCTTCTATCGCTTCCTCCAGAAGTCCCCCCGTTGGCGATCAGTTTTTCTGGATGTGCCGCCATTCTCCTGATTGGTCGCTACGAGAAATGGAAGAAAAAGAGAACAGATGCTAGCGCCTGACAAGAGCAACAGACCGACGTTGCACTCGAAAACTCCTTGGCATAGGAATCATTGTAGGCAGCCAAATAGCGCTACGGCTTGGGTCCATACGCCTGACGACACGCGGTACGCGGCCTGCACAGCCATCCAGTTCGGTTACAAGTCTTCGGCAAACAGCACCTCGCTCACAGTGAGGTCGCAAGCAACGAATGCAACAAGAGAGCTTTCAGAACCAGTAGTTCAATCTGTGTAGGGGGTCTAGACGCCACAGAGAAGCCCTTCGAGAACCCCGAGCCAGTGTGCTCATCCGACCCTGAGGCTTGAGAAGCTTGGACATGGAGCTCAAGATAGCAACGTTTAACTTTCGAATGATTGCTAATTATTTTGGGCGATGACGTAACGAGCCTCTTAATCCCGTCGACAAAGCCATGCTGACGGACCCAACGGAAGAAGCATGCCTCAGGCACGCTGTTCTCGTGATGGCGGGTTTACCCAAACATGGGACACGACGGGCGCGGGTGCAAACTCCCACGACGGAGAGAGCTTAACATAGAAGAGCGAACCGCTCCACAGTGAAGTTAAGTGATTGGTTACGTGGGAAACAAACAACCCGCGAAAAACAACTTTTTAAGTTTACCCCACGCATCTAGTATGCATAACAAAAACCGCTTGAAGCAGGCAGAAAAAACTTGGACATAGAAACAAAAATAGAACTAATCTGCAAACCCCCAACAGAAGAAGTCCTGACACCAGAAGATTTGAGGCAGCTTCTCGAAACTGAAGAGCACCCGATAGCCTACGACGGCTGGGAACCCTCCGGCCTGGTTCACCTCGGAACAGGCGTGATATGCGCTTACAAGATGAAAGACTTCATACAGGCAGGAATACGCTACAAGGCTTACCTGTCAACATGGCATGCTTGGTTGAACAACAAACTCGGTGGAGACCTCCAACTAATCCGGAAAGCCGCTGACCTGTTCAAGCATTCATGGATAGCTCTCGGCGTGCCCGCCGACAAAATTGAGTTCGTCTATTCAGACGAGTTATACGACGATCTTGACTACTGGGCAACGACAATCAAGATAGCTAAAAACCTCACAATAGCCCGAGGAAGACGCACTTTGGAAATCGCTGGAAGACAGGAAACCGATGCCAGATACGTGTCAGACTTCCTCTACACGCCCATGCAAGTTGCCGACATATTCCACCTTGGAGTCAAGATCTGCCAGCTCGGCATAGACCAACGCAAAGCAAACGTCGTCGCAAGGGAACTGGGCGAAAGACTCGGATTCTGGAAACCATCATGTGTTCACCATCACCTGCTTCAAGGCTTGGAGAAACCTAAAATCTGGCCCATACCGCAAGGACAGGAGAAAGAGGCTCTCTCGTCAGCAAAGATGTCAAAAAGCAAACCTGAAACATGCATATTCCTCTACGACACGCCCGAGGAAATAAAACAGAAAATGAGCCGAGCCTTCTGTCCCGAGAAAACCATCGAATTCAACCCTGTCATTGACATAGCCAAGCACATAGTCTTCAGAGAAACATCAGTCTTTAAAATAGAGCGCCCAGCCAAGTTCGGAGGTGCAGTTGAATTTCAGAGCTTCAAAGAACTTGAAACAGCCTACCTCGACGGAAAACTCCACCCGCAAGACCTTAAAAACGCGGTAGCACAAGAACTCGCGGGAATCCTTGAACCCGTCAGAGGATACTTTGAAAGCAACAGAGAAGCAGCCGAATGCCTCAAAACAGTGAAGAGCGCTAAGATAACAAGGTAGCCTTTCCTTTGTCAACTCGCTTGAGAGAAAAGGAAGAAAGACTTGAAGAGTTCCTGACGCGGCTGGCTGAGGAATCTGCAGCAGGAGCATTGATAGTTGTCGAAGGCAGGAAAGACATTGCAGCTCTCAGCTCTCTTGGCATAAATGGAAGAATTATGACCGCAAAGACGGGCGGCCAATCATTTCTGGAAACCGCTTCTGAAATTGAGAATACTGGAGTGTCTGAAGTGATTCTGCTGCTGGATTTTGACAGGCGTGGAAAAGAGGGCACAGAACGCCTGAGGCAATTTCTGGAGAAGGCTAGAATCAGAGTCAACCTGAAGTTCTGGACCGAACTCTTGGGCATCGTCGGAAAGCAGGTTAAGGATGTTGAAGGCCTAACAAGTTACATGGAAACATTAAAGAGCAAGCTTACTGGTAATCCATAAACGTAATAAAGAGTGACAGGCAACAATCACGTTGACTGAGAGCGATTCTCTCATCACGCGATCAAAGCTTACTCAAACTTAACGAAAATCATTGGAGGTTGATGCTTACGGGATCATCCCAAACGTTCACCATAAAATATGTTATAGAAGCCAAGTTTGAAATAGAAGGAGTAGTTGAAAAACCCGACGTTATTGGAGCAGTCTTCGGTCAGACAGAAGGCCTTTTCGGTCCAGAGCTTGACCTGAGAGAACTGCAGAAATCCGGCAGAATCGGAAGAATCGAGATCGACTTGCATTCGAAGAATGACAAAACCGACGGTACGATAACTATCCCAACGAGTCTCGATAGAGTGTCCACAGCGCTCATTGCAGCCAGCGTTGAGAGCATAAACCGAGTCGGCCCATGCGCCGCAAAAGTAATTCTTGAAAAGATCGAGGACGTGCGCGAGGGTCGGAGAAAGATCATAATTGACAGAGCCAAAGAGATTCTGCACAAGTGGAACATTGAGTCCATGCCATCAGTTGACGAAGTCTTCAAGGAAATCTCTGACACGCAGAAGCTTGCGAAAGTCGAAAAATATGGATCAGATGAGCTTCCTGCTGGTCCAGAGCTTGAAAGCGCCAAGGAGATTATCGTTGTTGAAGGTCGCGCTGACATAATCAATCTGATGCGTTGTGGAATACAGAACACAGTGGCCATGGAAGGTGCCAAAGTTCCTGAGTCGATAAAGAAAATATGCAAAGAGAAACCTGCAACAGCATTCCTCGACGGAGACCGTGGCGGAGACCTGATCTTGAAGGAACTTCTGCAGGTGACTGACATAAAGCAAGTCTCCAGAGCCCCACGCGGAAAGGAAGTCGAAGAACTCAACTGTAAAGAGATTTTTGACGCCCTAGCAGCCAAAATTCCAATAGAAGACCTGTTCAAGCCCAAGAAAGAGAAGGAGAAGCCGAAACAGGAAGTTCCAAAAGAAATCGTTGAAATCGTAAAGACGTTGGACGGTACGCTGGAAGCTGTACTATTGAACGAGAAGATGGAGCAAATTGAAAGGTTACCTGTGAGTCAATTGGCCGAGAAACTGCAGCAAGCTGAAGGCGTGGACACGGTAGTATTTGACGGCATCATAACTCAGAGAATCGTTGACATTGCAGACGAAAGAAAGATAAAGAAACTGATAGCCTCGCGCAGGTCAGAATCCACCAAACCATCCATAAACGTTCAGCTAATGACTTTCTCCGAGATCACCTGAACGGCTAGCTGCTGAAAAAATCCGAAATCCTTCTGCTATTGTTCTCATTTCCTTCAGATTTTAGCAGTTGCTCTTCGGTGATGCCGAAGCTTTCAAGTATTCTCGCCGTCGCTGGTATAACTTGCTTGGACACATAGTAGTCAATATCCACTTCGTTGTACGAAGCAAGAACGTAAGGCTTAACCCTCTCATAAAGCCGCCCTGAGCCAGCAACCACTACGTAGCCTATCTTATCGCCGACCGCAAGCTCCCATCCTCTTTGCTTCATCATTCTTGCAGCTTCGACATGTGACGCTTTGACTTGGTATTCTTCAGCTGGCTTTGTCAACGTTTTCCATATTATGAGGCTGCGAAAAGGAACGTGCTTCTGCCTGAGCTCGCGGATGAACTTGTGCACAAACTCGACTGCCTTCAGCGGCGACTGCTCTTTCAAGATTATCTCAAGAACATTCTCCTGCACATTCCTCGCCACGTCAGCCCAATCGCCACGCATGACTTCCAAACCAACGATGTCAAGATGTCCATTCGTAAGCAGTCCAGCATAGCGCTTCTTGGCTTCAGTGAAAAAGATCCGCACATAGATCTTGTCTGGTCTAATTTCTAGCCCGAGCTTCTCCTCTATCTCCTTCGAAAGCCTGGCGATTCTCTCCGAATCGTTGTTTACGAATATGCTGTCGGTGTCACCATAAATAACTTTCAATCCTTCTGCTTCAGCCATTTTGATCGCCGTCGAAATCGTATCCCTTCCCCAAGCGGCGGCGGCTTCAGCAACAGGTTTGACATACCACCTTGCCCCCGTCCAGCCAGCATAACCGTACATCGCGTTGGTTATGATCTTCACAGCCTTCTGGCGAGCATCCAAAACCCTGTATTCAACGCTTTCCGAACTGATTTTCTTCATCTTGAACCGTATGTCGTCTCTCGCACTGATCAGGTAAGACAGAGTTTCCTTGTAGAATCCTGCAGATTTCTTTCTGAACTTGTGATTGACTTCCGGAGCTTCATATACTCCGCCCGCTGGCATAGGTTCGTCAGGAGCCACGTAAGTGTCAGGTGACAGGTTGTAGCTTCTCATGAGGTTCGGATACAGCGACTTGAAATCCAGAGCCACGATGTCATCATGCAATCCCGGAGTTGGTTGCAGAACAAGCCCCCCTGCATAAGGACGGTAAGGTTGCTCAATCCTCTTGGGCACAAGCTCACCCAAAGAATGCGTTCTCTTCATCAGGAACCATTCAACACGATGACCTGCGGCGGCCGTACCGACATGATCGAGAGGCAAGCCGACAAGACTTGAGAGCTGCATGGCAAAATCCAGCACAGCCTCTGCTACGCCCATGACACAGCGAGCGTTATCCAAACAGAATCTCTTCAGGACCTCGCGTTTCGCTTGATCGTCCCAACAATCTGCAACATCAATGTCCTCGATGACCGTTCGCTTCTCAAGTTTCAACACTCCAAGGAAGTCCGCCAGATTCGCCAATGTCTTGACCTTAACATCTGGAAACTCCTCAGCGTAATCAGCAAGGTCCAAATCCACTCTGCCTGTCAGCGAGACATGACTGTAGACGCTCGTATGCGGTTCAGCACATGTTCGACCAACAGGCAACTTCAGGTTGAAATGCTTGCACCTTTCAATAAGATATAACCAGTCGTGCCCGTTCACCCCATAACCGACAATGATGTCCGGATTGAAGCATCGGACATAATCCATGAAGGCTTCTAGGACAGCTTTGTCGTTTCTGCTTTCGTCAGCCAACAACTGTTTCTCTTCGCCGCTGTTGGTTTTGATTGAAATCATAATGACAGGGTTTCGATCAGGCTTCGGTGATCCTTCTCGGCTGTAGCACGTCATTGAGAAACCTAGAATCCGCAGTGTCGGGGCGTCAGCTTTTTCGAGAAGCCTTGGTGATGATTTTGCGTTGTATGCTCTGTCAACTTGGACTGCTTCAGGACATTTTTCGCTGACTGCCTCTATGTCGTGCCACGCGCATGGTACTGCGTTGTTGTCTATGAGATAGCGCATTGAATATCGAATGTCGTCTTCGAGACAGTCTTTCACTCCTTCGAAGTTTCGAAGATCCCTAGCAAGTTTCGAGATCGTCTCAGGATTCTTGCAGAACACCCTGATGGCCTTCACTGGTTTCCCGAAGAATCTACGATCGACAGCCTCAAGTTTCAGAACGAAATCGTAATGTTTTTTGTTGATCTCTTCAATGACTGCTGCTGGCTCAGTATTCTCTTCGACAACAGCATAGAAATAGTCCACAAAACCCCGATCGATGATCAGCACTCTCTTTCCAGAGTCATCAATACCCCACAACCACAGCTCAGACAAGCCATTCCTGATCTCATAGTTCACGTCCAAAAGCCAAAAAACGACCTTCACTAACAATTCATCCCGCAGAAATAATGGCCAAACGTATTCTTAACATTTCTTGGGGTTTGCGCTGACTTTCAGTTGCATGTCACGCTTGGTCTACAGAAGACAAGCACCAGAAAGGGAGGCAATGTCGTGTGTCGCTTCAGCGCGCAACGTACGAGAGTCTAGGCAGAACCTGCCCGTTTCAACAATTCCACGACGTCCGGATAGTCTATCTTGAGGGCTTTCGCTTTCTCCAAGGTTGGCACGCCATTGTTGTTCCAACCCCGCCTCTTGTAAACTGCATCTTTCAATCTCTCGTATTCGGCTTCTCGATGTTTCCTCAGTGCAGCCATTTTCTCCTCAGTTGACTTATCTGTCGTGCTGTAGCCCAGCTTGTCTCTGAGTTGCTTGTCATAGCGTTCCGCGCGGCTTTCGTATTCCTCTTTTGTGACTGGTCCCATTGAGCGGTAGGGTATGTTGTCATGTTCTCGCGTGCCGAATCCCATTCTCAAGTTGAAGATGCGCTGGAAATTGTAGACTCTTTCACTCATCGTTATTATGTCGTCTGGTGACGTTTTTTTGCCAGTCACTGCCGTGAAGAACCGAGCATAGTTCTCGACGTGAGCCATGACCTTCGCAGGTTCCTTCGTCTTTTTGTTGTCTTCAGGCACAACGTCGTTCCACGGGAGTTTGCACAGCCCGTTCAGGCCGAACCAGGTGCGGAACATGGGGAACCAGTGCAGGTTCTCGGCTTTCTGTTCGAACGTGGGCATGAAGTTGTGTACCATGTCAAGGAATATCAGCCATGCCTCATCATGCTGTGGTCCTTTCAAGGCAAGGCCGTAACCGCCCTGCTGAGCCAGAGACTCCTTGGTCACATACTCGGAATACTCCAAGCCCTTGGCTTCCATGCCTATGTCCTGCAGAATCTTCGAGTCCGCGCGGTATTTTTCTGCGAAAAGCTTCTTCATTCGTTTTATGCCTTGGCCGACTGTGACTCCGAAACCTTCGCCTCTCGCCATTTGATGCATAAGCTCGAGTGCCGCTTCCTTGTTGCCGAACCTCAAATCAAGACCACCAGTGGCTTTCTTGTCGATCAATCCCATGGTGTAGCATTCCATGGCAAAGGCAGTGGCCGTGCCGACTGAAATAGTGTCCAAACCGTAGATGTCGCAATAATAGTTCATTTCTATGACGTGATCTGCGTCGAATATGCCGCAGTTGCTGCCGACTCCTGCAATCGTTTCGTACTCGGGTCCGCTCACGAAGACCTTCTGATCCTTGTATGGGCCTGTTTTGAGTTCGAAGTCTTTGACGCCGTGCGCGCACGCCAGTGAGCAGCCCATCCAGCAGCCGTCAAATCCCTTGTGGAACTTCCTTCGATAGACTTCTCTTCCCAGCTTGTCGCCGTCGGGGTGGCTTCCGTAGCGGAAGTTGTTCGTCGGCAGGAGGTCGAATTCGTTCATTATCGTCACGAGGTGAGTCGTGCCTATGGTGGCCATCTCGTTCTGTTTCGAATCCAAGGTTCTCAGTTCTTGGTTGTAGGCAGTTCCAGTCTGTTTCACCATCTCTGGGTCAGCTGGGCCGTTCGTTTCGACTGTTATCCTGCCTGAATATTTGACTACTATTCCTTTCATTTTCTTGTTGCGCAGAACTGTGCCTATGCCGCCTCTTCCTGCTTGTTTGTATCGATGAATCTTGCGCCCAGTGTCGAACCATGAGAAGTTGAGGCAACCGACCAATGTGTGCTCGGCTCCGGGGCCAGCTGAGACGACCGAGATGCTTTGAGGGTTTTCTCCTCCGTATTTCCGGGCCAAGATGTCCACGAGAAGATGCGTCTCGCTAGGCAACTTGGCTGCTTCCTCTATCCGAACTAGACCAGCATCTCCGTCTATGAAGATGACTACTTCTGATTTCGGTTTTCCTTGGATCTCTAGAGCGTCCCAGCCTGCAAACTTTAGATATGGGCCGAAATAAGCGCCGACGTTTGAGTCAACCACCGAACCGGTCAGGGGCGAGATTGAGACGACTATGCTTTTTCCGCTGCCTGGGTAGACAGGGGTTCCGCCTAGAGGTCCGCAGGCTATACAGATTTCGTTTTCAGGGTCATCCCACTTGACTATTCGATTCCTAGGCAGCGCGTTCCACAGAAGCCATAGGTCAAAGCCGCGTCCGCCGATGAATTTTTCTTTCATGTCTTCTGACACTGGCTTGCTGGCGATTTTCATGTTTGAAAGGTCTACGTAGAGGGTTCTGTTGTTGTATCCTTTTTCGATTTTTCCAAGCTGGTATCTGAATTCATTAATTGCCAACTGGGACACTTCCATGCGTTCTCAGAGCATGAAACCTAGGAGTAACACATTCATAGGCTTTTCTACAACCAGCGAATAGACTGCACGATTGAAGTGTCGCAAGCTTTGCTTGGCTGATCAGTGGTGTCCTTTGATCGCGCGGTCTTTTCCGGGATATATTACGCTCGGGGAAGCTTGCTTTTTACACTTGGCAACAACAGACCATGTGGCGATCAAGCGAAGGTTGTCGTAGATATCGAAGGTTGCGTTGAATGAATCTGTTCAGGAGAAAGGGGAGGGCTAGAGAGAAGTGGCGCGCAAGAGCCCGAATGATAGACTTGCGCAAGACGAAGCTCACACTTACTGAAGGCTCGAAGCCGAAACGTGTTCCTCCATGGGTATACAAGAGGCTAGTTGAGGAAAAGTAGCGTTTCCTGCGTCCTTGCTTTTTTGCTTGTGTTCGTATTTCTTAATAGTGAGAAATTGCTATTGAATGCTGGTTCAAAAACAGTTTGAAAGGTCGAGCTGATTGAAGCTTCTAGAAGTGAACACGCAGAAGGATTACGTCAAGGTTGTTCCGGAGACTTTGGATGATCTCTGGCACCTGTACAATGTGATCTATAGGAACGATGCGGTTTATGCCAACAGCACACGGGAGATAAAACCTGACGAGAAATATGCAAGACCGAAACGTGGTGAAAGAATCTCCGTTTTTCTGGGCGTCAGAGTGGAGGCTGTGGGCTGGGACAAGTTTCTAGGCAGGCTCAGAGTTCACGGAACCATTGTTGAAGCCCCAGAGATCGTTCCAACTGGCGCGCATCACACGCTGAACATCGCATTGAATACTCCTTTGACTATCGTGAAAAAGGAATGGGCGAAACATCAGATTGATCGTCTTGAGAGGGCGAGGCGAACCTCTGAGAAGCCCCTGATCATTGTTGCTGTTGATGATGAGGGTTATGCGCTTGCCAAGACGGCGCAGTATGGCGTCGATGTGAAAGCCGAGGAAAGGGTGAAGCTTCCGGGAAAGTTGGAGGCTGAGAGGCGGGACGGTGCGCTCAACGAGTATTTTGGGAAGATCGTGGAGAGTGTCCGCACCATCTGGGCTGAGACACGTGAGCCGATTGTGATAATCGGTGTTGGTTTTGTGAAGAACGATTTTGCCCGGTATCTTCGGAATGAGGCGGCGGATGTTGCGCGGTCGGTTGTTGATGAGAAGAGCGTGAACAACGGTGGTGTCGCCGGTATTCATGAGGCGTTGCGTTCGGGTGTGTTGTTGAAGGCCATGAAGCAGTTGCGGGTGGCGGAAGAGACAGAGGTTGTTGAAGAGGTTCTGAAGAGGCTTGGCAAGGGCGAGTCGAACGTTAGTTATGGTTTTGAAGAAGTGGGGCGGGTTGCGAAGCTTGGTGCGGTTGAGAAGCTTGTTTTGGCGGATACGGTGCTGCGCGAGTCTTCAGACGAGAAGCGTCTGCAAGCTGAGGAGCTGATGAAGGAGGTTGAGAGCAAGGGCGGTAGCATAACTGTCGTGAGCACAGAGCATGAGGCTGGTGCGAAGCTTCTTGCCCTAGGAGGTGTTTCAGCGCTTCTTCGTTTTTCGATTTAGCAGAATGTCCATGACTCATTGAATTGCTGTTCATAAATGCATCGAAACAGTTATCATGTTGAATCAAAGTTATATTCCTATATTCTCATACGTAGTATATCCTCGTAAGATTTGAGATGAAAGAGAATGTCAGAGAGAAAGCCGATAATACACATCCAGAACATCGTTGCCTCAGCATCACTGAACCAGACGATAAGCCTGAAAACCATTGTTGAAAAGTTTCCACATACTGAGTACAGTCCGAAAGTGTTTCCGGGGCTGGTTTTCCGGTTGAAGAAGCCAAAGACGGCGACGCTGATTTTCGAAACAGGCAAGATGGTCTGCACCGGCGCCAAGTCGGAGAAGGATGCCATTCTGGCCGTGAACAAGGTGACTAAGGAGCTGAGAAGCCACGGCATGTCTATCAAGAATAAACCTGAGATTCACATCCAGAATATTGTTGCGTCTGCGGAACTGGGAGGCGAGATCGATTTGGAGAACGTCGTTTACAAGCTTCAGAAAGTGATGTATGAGCCTGAGCAGTTTCCAGGTGCCGTTTTCAGGATGGACGTGCCGAAGGTAGTGTTTCTGATTTTCTCGGCCGGCAAGCTGGTGTGCGTTGGCGCGAAACGCGAACAGGAAGTCTATGAGGCTGTGAACAATATCCAGAAGATCTTGGAAGAGAAGGAACTTATCTACTACCCATAGGCGTTATGTCAGGCTTTTCATGCGTCTTCTGACAGCTGGGTTCTGGTCGGCAAGCCGATTCAGAGCCATTTCGAACGTCTCGCTAGGCAATAGTTCTTTCTTTATGAAAACTCCTGTCCTGCCGATGTCGTCTCTTCTCAGGAGCGTGCGGACACGGTTCAGGACGGTTTCAGCTGATATGCCGAGCAGTTTGGCCACGTGTTCTTCTCTTTCGATAATGGTGCTCTCTTTGTGTCCTTCAAGTGTTGGTTCTATGAGCATCAGTCGTTTGTCGACGCCTGCCACACGACGGTTTTTCTTGAGGTCTTCGAGCGTGGCTTCGCCGCCGAACTTGTAGAACTCGCGTTCTGTTTTGCGCAGTTTCATGAGCGGGAAGGAAATGGTTGTGTTGTCGCCGGTTTCTATGTGGGCTTTCATGGCGTAGGTTGGCGTGGCTTGTACTACTGTTCGTTTGTTGATTGATATGTTGGCTGCTTCTAGGGCTGATTCGATTGTGAAGGATGCTGTCGGCTGGGGTATGAAGATGTCTATGTCGCTTTTTTGGGTGACGTCGCCTCTTGCAATGCTTCCGTGTACGCTGTTTTGGGCATGCGCTTTTTCAAGAACCTCCATCAATTGCGCTGCTTTCTTCCTCAGCTGTTCAAGGAGCATCCAATGGGCACTGTTGTACGTGATTTCCAAGAGTTCGGCATATCTCACAGGTTTTTTCGCCAATGATCGTCAGCCTTCGCAAAAGACTATTGTACGCGTGCTTATTTTAGTAATCTGCAAGATAGGGACTGCGTGAGTATCTGATGAGTGTAGGCGTTGCTATCTGCTCGGTCTGCAAGCGCAAGGAGGCCTTCTATGTTAGGCCATATTCTGGTGAGAGGCTCTGTCGGAAGTGCTTCGTCAACTCAGTTGAGGAAAAGACGCGAGGAACGATTGCCAAGTATCATATGCTCAGGTTTGATGACAGAATTGCTGTGGCGGTTTCAGGCGGGAAGGATAGCGTCAGCTTGCTGCACATTTTGGCGAAGAGCGAGCACAAGTTTCCGAAGGCCTCGCTGGTTGCGGTGACTGTAGACGAAGGAATCAGAGGCTATCGTGATGAAGCTCTGAAGATTGCGGCTGAGAACTGCAAAAGACTCGGCGTGGAACATCATGTCGTCTCCTTTAAGAAGCTCTATGGTCATACACTCGACCAGATCGTTGAGCGATTGAGGAAGAAGAATGACAAGGCGGAGACGCCGTGTGCCTATTGCGGGGTTCTGCGGAGGAGGGCCTTGAATGTGGCTGCTCGTGAGGTTAAGGCAGACAAGATCGCTACTGCTCACACGCTTGATGATGAGGCTCAGACGGTTCTTCTGAACTTTTTCCATGGCGATGTTTTGCGGACAGCGAGGGCGAAGCCGGTTACTGATGAGGTGCATCCGAAGTTTGTGGTTAAGGTTAAGCCGTTCTGCGAGGTTCCTGAGAAGGAAACTGCCTTGTATGCTTACGTTAAGGGCATCAAGTTTCAGAGTGTGCCGTGTCCCTATGCTGGGGAGGCTCTTAGAAATGATGTTCGTGTTATGCTTAATCGGTTGGAGGAGAAGCGGCCGGGGACGAAGTTCACGGTTTTTCAGTCGGCGGAGCGGATTAGACCTGCGTTGGAGGCGTTGGTTGAGAGGGAAGGTTTCGGCGAATGCTGCTTGTGCGGTGAGCCTTCAGCAGAAAGAATGTGCCGCACGTGCCAACTGCTCAAGCAGATAGGTTGAGGCGACCGATATTCTAATAAGTGCTTGCGTTTGAAAATTAGGAGCCATGGACTTGCTGTTTTCCATTCTGGCCTCGGTCACGGTGGTAAGCCTGATCTCTTTCGTGGGAGTCGTGTTTGTAGGCTTGAAAGAGGAATTGCTGAGGCGCATCACGATGGCTTTTGTGGGTTTTGCTTCTGGCACTCTGCTGGCTGGCGGACTGATCAACTTGCTTCCGGAGGCGTTGAAGACGCTTGAGCCGAGCACCGCGTTCTACTGCGTCATTCTTGGGATTATGACTTTCTTTGTGATTGAAAAGTTTCTTCATTGGCGTCACTGTCATGAAGAGAACTGTGAGGTTCATGCTTTCACAACCACCAATCTTGTGGGGGACGGTGTGCACAACTTCATTGATGGGATGGTGATTGCGGCGACTTTTGTGGCTCGTTTTGAGTTGGGTTTTGCCACTACTTTGGCGGTGATTTCGCATGAGATTCCGCAGGAGATCGGCGACTTTGCGGTTTTGATTTATGGGGGTTTGGGTAAGAGGAAAGCGTTGACTTACAATTTCATTACAGCTTTGACGGCTATTTTGGGTGCCGTGGTGACCTATTACGTGGCTTATCTCCGAGATAATTACGCTTTGTTGGTGCCGTTTGCAGCGGGAGGCTTCATTTATATTGCGGCGACTGATCTGATGCCGGAGTTGCACAAGAAGTCTCAGGCGCGCGAGTCTGTGATTCAGCTGGTGTCTATTATAGTTGGGATTGCGTTGATGGCCTATCTTACGGCGACTATTGGAGCCTAGCGTTTTTCTGTTTTTGATGGTATTCGCTCTTTAGTTTCTGTAATATGGTTGAGGCTTCGTAGGCGTCTTTGGCTGAGGCCACTCTTTTGGCTTTTTCCAGTGTCACGGTTGCGCCGCAGTATGGGCAGGTTCTGGTTTTCTGGTCGGCTTTTGCGAGTAAGAGTCCGCCGCAGCGGCTGCAGACGACTATTAGAGTGGTTTGGGTCATATCATGTGCCCCGAAAACCTTTTCCACGCTCTGACTAATTAACGCTTAATGCAGAGGAATATGGAATGAATGGTGAGGAGAAGAACAAGCCTAGGTCGTCTTCGAATCTGTTGCAGCTGGCAAGTCAGTACTTCAAGAAGGAAGGCTACACGGTGGAGCAGGAAGCCACAGCGCTTGAGGGTTTCAGCGGAGTTTCGAAGAAGTTTGATTTGATCATTCAGAAGGGTCGCACAGCGCAGGGGGTTTGGGTGCGCGATTGGCATCGAACGATAGGCGTGAACGTTGTGATTAATTTGGATAGGGCTTCTGAGGATGTGGCGTTGGGTAGCCCGATAGCCGTCGGCGAGAAGTTTAGTGACCATGCGAAATCGTATGCGAACCGGCGCAAGATCACGTTGCTGACGAAGAAGCAGGTGACTCAGAGCCTCAGATGAGCTTTTTTTCTAGATTCTAAGGTATTCTTCTAGCAGGCCTTGGCGTTCCAGCTCTCCGATCCAGTCCACGACGCCGACGTGGCACTTCTGCGGGTTGTGGAGCATGTCTAGGATTTGTTTGACGGTTTGTTCTGTGTTTTTGCCTGTGATGTCTAGTTCGCAGATTGCTGCTTTCTTTTGGGTGTTCAGGGCGTCGACGAGGCATGTGTCTAGGATTTCGGATGCTAGGTTTTCCCACAGTTTGGCGTTGGTGTATCCGCTGTTTTCCATGAGTTTGCGGAGTTCGGTTGGGCTGCGTCTGAGGACGAAGACGTGGGTGGTGAGACTTGTTGGAACGACGGCGGGAGCGTAGTGTCCGTCTATGATTATGCTTGTTTTGCTTGAGTTTTGGATGATTTGTTTGAGCCTGTTTTTCATGAGTTTTTCGTTGATGATTGTGGTGTTTCTTTTTTTGTCTTTGCCCTGTGTGAGTTTTTCGCGTGTGGCGAGTTCGGTGAGGTTTATGTATTCCGCGTTCAGCCGCTCGGTTAGCAGATGTGCGGCTGTGGTTTTTCCGACGCACGGTGTTCCTGTTATGAGGATTACTTGTTTTGGCATGGTCTGTGTGGGTCCTTGTTTCGAAATTCTTATTGCGTGGGGTGGCGCATATTTGTTTTGGGTTGGCGAGTTGGTGTGTGGCCGTCGGGTCCATTTGTGGGCCTGAGGAAACTCCGCCCACGTGTAGAATTGCAGCGCCTGCAAGGGCGCAAGGCGAGAGCCTTGGCTCCGGAGCAGAAACGGAACGTCCGCCCAGCGATGGTACGATGATGCGTTTAGGCGTTGAGGATGTTGGGTTGGAAGCGTTGAAACGGCCGTCCTGCAAGTGGAAAGGGCAAACAGACGCCGGTGAGGAATCTACCTGAAGGCGCGGGTAGCCCGCTCAGCTGAATGCCACAATTTGAACAAAAGGCGGGTTACAACCAACACACCACCCCAAATTTCCCGAAACCCACCCCTATTCTACCGAACACCACCCCCAATCCTGAACGTACTCGCACAAATGATAAACAACGGAAGAAGCGAGTACAGCATCAAATTCGTAAGCAAAGCATTAACATACATCGGCAAACACGCAGACCTAAACCAACCCGAACAAGTAAAACAATTCATAGCAACGCACTCCTCAAACGCATACAAAAGAAACCTAGCAATCGCATACAACAAATACGTGCGATACTGTAACCTACAATGGGAAATGCCACTATACAAACCAGACGCAAAAACAATCAAAATCCCGACAAACGAAAAAATAGAAAAACTAATCGCAGGCGCAGGCAGAACCCTAGCAATCAAGCTAACACTCAGCAAAGAAACAGGACTCAGACCAGTAGAACTACACAACCTCAAAGTCAAAGACATAGACCTCGACCAACGCGCGATACACCCAACCACAGCAAAAAACGGTTCAGCAAGAACACTAAAAATCAGCAACAACCTACAAGCCATGCTAACCAGACACATCAACGACAACAACCTAAACCAGAATGACAAACTATTCAAAGACACCGCAGAAGGCTACGGAAAACACTATCGCCTAATGCGCGCATCACTCGCAAAAAAACTACAAGACCCATCACTCGCAACGATACGCCTATACGACTTCAGACACTACTACGCAACAACACTATACAGCAAAACACGCGACATCCTATTCGTAAAACAGCAAATGGGACACAAAAAAATCGAAACAACCTTGATCTATACGCAACTGCTGAACCTAAATGATGACGAATGGACATGCAAAACAGCCAACAACATCAAAGACGCAACAACACTAATCGAAGCAGGATTCGAATACATCACGGAAATAGATGGAACAAAACTATTCAAAAAACGAAAATAACCCTTTCTTTTTTCTAATCGGAAAATCATCTTAGCTTGTGAGCCTTTCGGCTCACTCGAACGTTCCAGACGATAACGCAAAGCCAAACCAACCATACAAAAAGCATTTCCATTTGTCGCGCTCGGAGATGGATTAATTTATGGATATCATGATGACCATTTGACTAGGCTTCAAGCGATACTTCTATTACAGAGGTTGAATAGGTTCGGTCTAGTTGAAGGATTTAAGAGAACTCAAAGTCATTTTGGAAAATCAACCATTAAGTTTGTAGAATACGAAGGTGAGAAGAGATGAGTGAGAGAAGATACAACAGAAGTAAAAACTACAGATGTCCATCATGTAGTCTAGAATTCAAGAGTGAGGGAGTACCTAGACACTGTCCACGATGTCACTCTGTAATTGAGATTAAAGAAAATAATAGGAGATGATAGAGCGCGCTCAAGTCGCTTCGCTCCTTTCGCACAAACCAAAACATCAACCAAACAAAGGGTTTACAGAATAGCGCGCGACAAATGACAATATTTATGAATTACTGCCTATATTTATCTCAGGACGAACTAGGCGTCTTTTCGAATGGAAAAGGGGTTTTGTATTGATGGGTCAGAAGAAGAAAAAGAAGAGCAAGAAAAAGAAGTGAGATATCACCAATTTTCCACGTGAAGAAACCGCGCGCGCATACTATTCATAGCTACCGCTATCCATAGCCACCGCTAGACGCTTCACACCAATTAAGCGAACCATCACTACCAGCCAAGTCGTCAACAAAAGAACCAACATACTCAGGCGAATCCCTTTCCTTAACAATACGCCTAACACCCAAATAATGCAGCTTAACTAATTCCTCGCCGCAAATAGGACACAAAGCCTTCTTCTTCTCAACCTTAACCTTCAACTTCCGATAACTGCAAACACCAAACCACGTACACGCATGAGGACGCTTAACATTAGTCCTAATAGTCGAATGATTCAACTGATACCAAGCAGTACCAAAAATCGTCTTACGCTCACCCATAACCTTCACGATATACCCATCCTTCTCAAACCCTCTCACTTCCCCACCATTGAAACCACTACAACTACGACAATCCCCGCGCTCATGATTACAACTCCGACAACCATACCCACCCTTGATAACGCCCAAGACGTGAAAATGAGGACTCCAATACCAAAGACGCACATTGTTATAGCGAAAACCGTGAAAAATCAAACATCCACCAATCACACCACGACTTTCCAAGACCTTGACAACCTTATTCCGCATGTCTTCATAACGCAAATCGTAATCCCCGTTGCGAAGAGAAACGACAACATGCTCAGCTTTACCGAAACGCTTTCCCGCCTCAGCCAAACGACCTTCAATCTTGTGAGCCTCACGACTCGCCCAACTCAAATAACACACAGGACAGGACGGTCTGTGACAACTGTGACTGTGAATTTCAACATACGCCTTACCCGTATAGTTCGTTCCGTCGAGCGCGCGATTGACTGCCTTATGCAAGTCAACGCGAATGCACCCCCTATAACTTGAAAACTTACCGCACCATTCGTTAGTTTTGACGCCATTGCCAACAAGCTGAAACACGCCAAAGGTGGCATATTTGCTCATTGCAAACTCTTTTGGAGAACCCGAATCTTCGAACTCATCCTCAGGAAAATCAACATTCGACAAAGACAAAGCATCAACCATCTAAGAACCTCCGCGCTTTTGATTCTCAAGCTTCTTGAAACATTCTCCAAACGGGCAACTGTAAACGCCAATTTCCTCTGTAAGAATAGCGTGACTGCAGCAAGAACCAACCAAACAATTCTGTTGATTCAATTCTGACCTGAAAAAGCGCTTGTTCATTTTTGTCACAAAGTATATGTTGACCCCACCTCGTATTTCGTGATTATGTGGCTACTGTGTTGAACCAAAAAGACCATGAATTAAAGGGGAATTTGGGCAAAGTCTACAAGGCAGTCCTACAAAGTGGTGCAAAGGGAATTAGAGCAGTTGAGATTGCAGATAAACTCGACATCGATAAAACTACGGTTCACAGCCACCTTAATAGTCTTGAGCACAGGGGAAAAGTGGAGAGTCAACATGGAACATGGTACGCAAAGAAGGGAAAGCAAACGACTAAGCCCTTGGAAAAGGAGATTGTGATAGAGCTTCCAATGCCACAAAACCAATGGCAGCGAATGGCGCTTTTAGAGTCACTCGCTAAGGACTGTGAAGGAGCGAATCTTCCGGAATCTGGGAACACATACAAAATCTTCCTTGAAAAGTTCAGGGAAACAAGAATCATAAGAATAAAAGGCAAAAACGTCGATGACCTTGATTTAGAGAAACTAGGGAACCTGATTCAGCAAGCTAATGAGAAGAGTTCTAAGGTTAGCTTGAGAGGTTTGTTCAAGAGTTTGAAAAGGTCGCATGCTAATAGCTCTTAAAGAGAATAGCGCGCTATATCATGTTGGCTAACTCTGCGCCTAATTGTTTGAATGTTTCTTCCGCGCCCTCTTCGAGCGGACCCTCTCTACCCTTCACAACCGCCGAAGCATGAAGCTTAACAATCGTCAAGCCCAAACTCTTCAACTTTCCCTCAATCTTTCCTCCGGCATTTCCAGCCAACCTACTCCTACTCATCTTAGTGTCAAACGCAAACGCCTTCTTTCCACTCAAGCCTTCCACGCTCTTCAAACGCTCCAGAAACCCCTTTATCGGTTTCGAAGCACTCCAAGCATGAACAGGACTACCAACAAGCAACAAATCATACCCGCTCAATTCATCAAACTTGACCGCATCAACCCGCACACACTCAACACCAGCTCCACCGTCTTCCAACCCCTTTCCCAAAGCCCTCGCAACCTTCTCAGTATTACCATACACACTGTCATAGACAACTAAAGCCTTACCCAAACTCAGCCACCTCACACAAACACACTGAGCCCCACACTATTTAATCTCACTGCATACTAGCTAACCTTTGTTTTTACGGAAAAGTTATAGCTGAACCGCTTGTATCAGCTTGAGTGGTGATGCTATTTGCTTGAAGGCAAGAATGTGAATCTGAGAATCGTGGAAAGAGAGGATTTGCCGTTGTTGATAGATTGGAATAGCAATTCTGAGTTTTATGGCGAATACAGTCCTCTTCGGCAGTTGTCCAAAACAGAATGGGAGAAGAGATACGACAGCCTCACCGCTGATACCAAATGGTTCTTCATAGAGAAAAAAGATGGTACGAAAATCGGGGAGATAGGTCACAATATGTTCGGAAAACTCTTAGAAATATACTATTATCTCGTTCAAAGTGAAAGAGGAAAAGGCTACGGTACTGAGGCTATAATGATTATGGTTGACTATTTGTTCCTTTCAAGAGAACTGATGCGTGTTCAAGCCACTACTGATGTGAGCAATATCGTTTCTCAGAGGGTTCTTGAAAAGGCTGGGTTCACGAAAGAAGGGATAATTCGAAAGAGTGGTTTCAATCGAGGAAAATGGTGTGACGATTGTCTGTACAGTATCCTCAGAGAAGAATGGAAAGAACCAAAAATACTAACAAAGACTGCTTAAGAACTTGGGATAAAACTTTACCCCAACCAACCAACCAACCAAAACGACGGTGCTAATGGAAAACAGGCATCGTTAAGAGGGCAGTATACTAGGTTCAGGCAATAGTAGGAGAAAGGCATCTATAGGGTATAGGAACCGAGTATACACTCACCTACGGAAAAGTTATAGCTGAACCGAAAGTCACTGTGTGGATTGGTGAATTGAGTTGCTTGAAGGAAAGAATGTGAATCTGAGAGTTATGGAGAAAGAGGATTTGCCACTTTTTGTGGAATGGGTTAACGAGCCTGAGGTCTCTGGTGAATACAATCCTTTACGTCAAATGTCCAAAACAGAAGCAGAGAAAATGTTTGAGACCCCTCATGAAAAGAAGTCATTTATCATAGAAAAGAAAGACGGAAGCAAAATCGGTTTCATAGTCCATTTTTACGTCCTACACATTGCAGGTAAGCAACTGGAAATAGGCTATAGTTTGGTGCCTAGTGAGAGAGGGAAGGGCTACTGCTCCGAAGCTGTCAAGATTATGGTGGATTACTTGTTTCTTTCTAAAGAGACGATGCGGATTCAAGCCCAAACTGACCAGAGAAATGTAGCTTCTCAGAAGGTCTTAGAAAAAGTCGGGTTTAAGAAGGAAGGAATACTTCGTAAAAACTTCTTCATGAGAGGAGAATGGAGAGAGGCCTATATCTACAGCATTCTTAGGGAAGAATGGAAAGAACCAAAAATACTGACAAGGACAACTTGGGAAATGGGATAAAACTTTACCCCAACCACACACAGCAACGTACAGCGTGCGCTGTTTTGAAATATGTCTTAATAGTAAATCGGACACATATGCATGGCATAGAAAAGAAACTATGCATTGGAATTCGGAGAGGAAGCACAAATGGTGAAGATTCAAATCTCTGAGATGAGTTGGGTTGATATCCAAAAAGCACTGGATAGAGGTTTTGGCACCGTTGTATTCGCTGTTGGCTCGAATGAACAGCATGGCCCTCATCTGCCCACCAGTACGGATTCGCTGATTGGTGACGCGTTGGCCAATAAAGTGGCTGGGAAACTTGGTAACGCTCTTCAGGCGCCTTCCATAAACGTGGGATGTTCCGAACATCATATGGTGCTCCCTGGAACTATCAGCCTTAAACCTGAAACACTGAAAAGCTTGATCCGCGACTATTGCGTTAGCTTGGCAAAGCACGGATTTAAAAACATCATCATACTCCCATCTCATGGCGGAAACTTCAATGCCGTGCGAGAGGTAACTGATGAGCTCAACCAAAGTCTTGAAGGAACTACAGTCGTGTCTTACACGGATCTGAAAGGTCTTCTTGAATTCCTCGCCGAGTTTTCATCTAAACATGGAGTTTCGGCTGGTGAGTCTGGAGCTCACGCAGGTGAGTCCGAAACGTCAATGGTTTTAGCTATACGCAAAGATCTGGTCGATATGAAGCATGTCGAAAAAGGTTTTGTGGGAAATTTCGAAGATAAGATGATGGCTCTTATGTGGAGCCAAGGCGTTAAGGCCGTTTCAAAGAACGGTGTGCTTGGTGATCCTCGCAAAGCGGAAGCTGGCAATGGGGAAGAGTATCTGGAGCTTTGGGCAGAGAAAATGGTAGACTTTATCAGAAAGCAGGTCGACATCTAATCGACTCCAATCGCAGAGACAATAGTGATGTATGAATTGAGGAAAGGGTAATAGGACAGTCCTCTATCGGTCTTTTTAAGCCAGTTTTTGGTTTTGCGGAAAAGTTATAGCTGAACCGAATTAACATTGCCTTCATAGGTGCTGGGAATGGTTGATATACAGACAGTCTCTATTGCTATTGCTTCTGCAAGTGTTGTAGTTGGAGTAGTCTATTACATTCTTCAGCTTAGGCATCAGAGCAAGATAAGACGGACAGACCTTGTGATTAGACTCTCTTCCTTTGGTACAAGGAGGGACTTCTTAGAGGCGTGTACGGATATCTTTGAAGCGGAGTTCAAAGACTATGATGACTTTGTTAGAAAGTATGGAGCGCCATTCTCAAAAAAGCAAATTCCTATGTCTTTTTTTATTGTTGGCAACTTCATGGAACGTGTTGGGGTTCTTCTCAAGAATAAGCTGTTAGATGTTTCTTTGATTAGTCAACTATTGACTGTTACTGATTTTTGGGAGAAGATGAAACCTGTGATAGAAGGCATCCGAAAGGAAGAGCACAATCAGAACTATTATGAGTGTTTTGAATACCTCTACAATGAAGTGAAGAAAAGAGAACAACGACAATTAGAGCGCGCGCCTAATCCACAAGCGAGACGTGTTTGCTCATTCACATAAGCGCGCTAGCCCAAAGGGATATGTAGGGGTTGTGCGCTAATCTGTCGTCCAAAACTAATTGAGGGAGAAGAGAAATGAAGAAAGTGACAATCTTTTCAATATTCGCATTTGTGACATTGCTCTCAATTGCCCCTATCGGATTTGCACTCTATCCTTCGACAACTCCGTGGTCAATGTACCGATACGATGCTGATCATTCAGGAGCACGCCTTCCGATGCTCCTAGCTCGAACAACACGCTGTGGACGCGTGGTTTTTCAACCTATGGGATTTCAACGACAACCACGCCACTTATAATTGATGGAAGAGTGATCTTTGCAGTTCGTGATTTGGCGATTGCGGTTGACGAGACTACAGGCGTGGAACTCTGGAGACACCAAACCTCCGGAGTGTTCACTGCTTCTACATACGCTGATGGAAGAGTCTTCTTTGGCCTATCGGAAGGGACTGGTGGAATCATCTGCATCAACGCCTCCACAGGTGGAGAACTCTGGAAACAGGACTTGTCTCCGAATTTCGTGAAAAGCAGCCCTCTTGTTCACAGAGGTATAGTCTATGCTGGAACAACCGATAATTATACACGCGCGTTTGAAGCAGCAACTGGGCACTACAAGTGGGGATACAAGACCGATGGGCCCGTCTATTCTTCACCAGCAACGGATGGAGATCTTCTGTTCTTCGGAAGTGACGACGCAAAGCTCTACGCTCTTAATGCTTCCGGATCCACGCCGGTTTCATTATGGAATTTCACAGCAAATGGTGCAATTCGATCTACGCCTGCAATAAACGGCGACAGAGTCTTTTCTGGATCAGACAACAACAAGCTTTATGCAGTAAACAAGACGACAGGTGAATTGATTTGGAGTTGGGCTACATCAACAACATCCGCCAAAATTCAAAACGGCGTTGCTGTAGCCAACAACATCGTCTACGTAACATCCGGGAACGTGGCCAAGATTTATGCGCTTCATGCCGATGTTGCTCCAGGAAACTACACCGAAACAGACCTTGAAATCCGCTACTGGACAAAAGACTTATCCTCAGATTATGGAGTCGGTGGTCTTAACGAACCTGTCTACGCCAGTGGAAAGATAATCGTGACAAGCACGGGTGGAGATCCTGCCAAGCTTTATGCTCTTGACGCAGATGTTGGCAACACTCTGTGGGAACGTGGATCGAAATGGTGGCCCAGTTTTGGGAACGCTGTTGTTGCTGATGGCAGAGTGTGGTTCAATGCATATTGGTGGGATCCAGGGTCTTTTACGCTGTACTGTATCGGGGATCCGTTTCCACCTTCAACTACTCATTATATTGTAAATGCTGGCGGACAAAGCTTCGACGTGGCACTGGAGACCAACTCAACAATCAAGAACTTCAACACAACAGCATTGGATACTCAAGGCAAAATCAGCTTCAACGTTCAAGGCATAGGAACAACTAGCATGTGCAACATCACAATTCCGAATATCATGCTTAGTGGAGTGCTCAATGTCACGGTGGATGGAGCTCAACCACTCTATTCAGCGCCGCCACTGAACAATGGCACACATACCTCACTATACTTCACCTACAACAGCACGTCACACGCAGTCGAAATCACTGGAACCAACTACATACCCGAGTTCCAGACATTTTTCATCCTACCTATGCTGATAACAACGCTTTTGGCGACGCTCGTTCAGCTTAAGAGAAAACGCAACAAATAACTCCTATTTTTTCCTTTGTAAGACAATCATATTAGTCGACAGACTAGCCACATACGCAGAGTATCTCATGCGCCCGCGCGCTAAAACAGACAACAATAGTTGACTATGAAACTCCTCACCTCGCGCGAACAACATCATCAGGCAGCCATGATGATGAAAAAATTTAATGCCTCATTCTTCAGATATCAGCAAGTATTCGGCTTAAATTTCTCGGTTTTCTCTCCCCTGAAAACCGTCAACCAAGCCAGCCGTGATGTCTAACAGGACGGCTTCTCTTGTCAAAATCCTTCAGGAAATTTGCCAGAATGCGACCCACCAGCACCCTTAAGGATTCCTCAGAAGTGCCCTATAAATAAGAATTCCCATAATAAAGAATGGCATGATGTGAGAACATGATACAAACAGACCAACCCAACCAAGAAGTAAAAGGAGAGGAAAGCACGATAGCCAACACAATGAATACAACAGCTAAAGAAATTACTAAGGCTAGAAGTCGGGTTACAACCAACACGCCAGCCCCTCGCATGTTTGCAGCCGTTTTTCATACTAGTTATTAACCATGCAAAAGAGCAAGCAAGCCAGTGGTTGACACAAAACCTATTGTCTCCAGCAAACGAGAATATGGATGTACTTTCTATCTTATGATTATATACATCGATAAATGTTTGTGTTTGATTTTGAATCTGAATTGCAAAGCTTATAAATTCATACAGATATTTCATAAACATTTTACCTTTCAGGCGCAAATCTAAGAGCCATATTTGACAGTTCCCATGAGGAGTAGAGTATCTGAATGGCCAAATCCACCGTTGAGTCTTCCATAGAAACAGTTTTGAATGTAGCTAGGACAGGAACAATCAAAGTCTTACACGTTGATGACGACCAGGGATTTCTGAAAGTTGCTAGACAATGCTTGGAAATGCAGGGTGAAATTGACGTAGACATTGCATCCTCAGTTAACGAAGCTTTGGAAAAATTGAAGCAAGAGGACTATGACGTTATTGTTTCTGATTACCAAATGCCTGACAAAGATGGTCTTAGATTTTTGAAAGAGCTACGTGAAAACGGAAACACTATTCCATTCATTGTTTTTACTGGGAAAGGCAGAGAAGAAGTAGCGATAAGAGCGCTGAACTTGGGCGCTGACCAATACATTGACAAGCATGGCGATCCAGAAACAGTTTATCACGAACTGGCACACAGCATAAGGGTTGCTGTGGAACGAAAGAAAGCCATGGAGGCGCTGTCGACTGAACGAGATAGGCTTGAAACGGTTACAAGAAACATTGGTGCTGGGCTTGCCATCATTTCGAAAGATTACCGTACTCTTTGGGCGAATGACGTTCTCAAACAAATATTCGGCGATGTAGAGGGCAGAATCTGCTACTCAACCTACAATCAGAGAAACGACATTTGTTCAGAATGTGGAGTTCAAGAGATTTTTGAAACTGGAAAAGCCAAAGTTGTTCACGAACAAGTGGGAAAGGATGTTGACGGAAAAACTATCTGGTCAGAGATTACTGCTACTCCAGTTAAGGACAGAGATGGAAATATAACAGCGGTGCTGGAACTGGTCGTACCCATCACTCAACGCAAGGAAGCAGAAGAGAGACTGAGGTATTGGAAAGAATTTAATGAAAGAGTGGTTGATTCAATTGGCGGTCCTCTTCTGATAATTAATCCCAGCGACCATGTGATAATAAGTGCCAATGAAGCAGCACTGAAGCAATTGAAGTCAAGAAAAGAGGATCTGATCGGGAAGACCTGTTATGAAGCAACACATCACAGGTCAACACCTTGTACACCTCCTTATGACGTTTGTCCAATCCAAGAACTGTTAAAGACCGGTGAACCTGTCACGGTTGAGCACCAGCACTTTGATGAGGACAACAATAGGATACCTGTTGAAGTTACTGTCCATCCAGTGAAAGACAAGGAAGGAAAGACGGTCCGAATAGTTCACATTGCCAAGGACATCACGGAACGCGAGAAAGCAGAACAAGCGTTGAAGGAATCTGAAGAAAAATATAGAAGTCTGGTTGAGCTGGCTCCCGACGGCATAGTAGCTGTGAATGCAGAAGGCATAGTCACATCGGCCAACCGTAGTTTCCTGACGTTAGTAGGCTATGACTCTGAAGAAATCGTTGGCAAACCATTCACGGAGTTGAAGACTAGCCGAGTGGAGGACATTCCAAAATTTCAGGGGATGTTCGAGTCATTGATGAAGGGAGAATCGCCTTCACCAGTTGAATTTCTTTATGTTCGGAGAGATGGAACGAGTCGATGGGCAGAAGTGCATCCTAGTTTTTTGGTTAAAGATGGCAATCTTGTGGGAGCTCAAGTAATCATGAGAGATGTCTCTGAACGAAAGAACGCAGAAAAGCTGATTCAAGAGAATCAACAAAAGTTTGAACAGCTATTCATAAGTAATCCCGAGGCGGCAGTGTATGTGGACCCAAACGAAAGAATCTTGAACGTTAATCCGCATTTCACCGAGCTTTTTGGATACTCTTTTGACGAAATCAAGGAAAAATTCCTCGACGATTTAGTAGTGCCAGAGGATAGAAAGAAAGAAGCAATAATGCTAGCTCAGAAAGGCAAGGAAGGATACGTCTACTATGAGACTGTTAGGAAGAACAAAAAAGGTTCATTAATTCCTGTGGCCTTGTCTACTGCCCCAATCATGCTCCAAGGCCAGCATTTAGGTGACATAGTTCTGTACAAGGACATCACTGAACGCAAGAAGGCCGAGGAAGAACGGCGTGAGGTAATGGAAAAGGTTCAGATGATGAACGAAAAATTGCGGGTGGTCGGCGGCCTTACAAGGCATGATGTTAATAACAAGCTTGCTGCAGTCACAGGAAATGTTTACCTGGCAAGAAAGAAACTCCCCGGGAACAGCGAAGTCCTGGATTACCTAAAGCAGATTGAAGCATCTATTGAACAGACTGCGCAGATTTTTGACTTCGCGAAGGCCTACGAGATGCTGGGCGTCGAAGAGTTGGCTTACGTTGACGTGGAGAAAACGGTTGATGAGGCCGTTTCACTCTTCCCAAGTTTGAAAGATATCAAGGTTATGAATGATTGTCATGGCTTGACTGTTTTGGCTGATTCGCTGCTGAGACAGCTCTTCTACAATCTGATTGATAACTCACTGAAGTATGGAGAGAAACTAAGCTGGATCAGAGTCTACTACGAAGAGAAGAATGGCGGCCATCTGGATATGATCTACGAGGATAATGGTGTTGGTATACCACACGCTGCGAAGCCAAAGCTTTTCGACGAAGGTTACACTACTGGGAAAGGTTCTGGCTACGGGCTCTATCTGGTAAAGAGGATGGTGGAAGTCTACGGCTGGACCATACAAGAAGCAGGCACGCCGGACAAAGGAGCCCAATTCACCGTAACAATACCCAAAATAAACCCAAAGGGAATGGAAAGCTATCGCCAATCTGGTCTGGCGCGAACAAAGTGATCGCATGCGGTATGCCAAAGAAGCTGAGGAAACGGTTGCACACACGTCTGCGCATGGAACATACCACCAAGCATAGTTCCCAGTTATCCGTTTGCCCTCGCGTGCGCTGTGGGGCTAACCCTCTTCTAGACGCTGGAACAACCAACACGCCGGCCCACTGGTCTTGATTGTTTTCCATTCGAATTAATGTGGGCTAACGTCGACCACTATGCATACAAAGTGTGGGTTAGATAATTGCAGTGCGTCTATCGTGGTTTTCCTAGTTTGCTCCATGCCAAGTAAAGCAGATAGATAGAGTATGTTAACAGCATGATCCCTAGAGAATTGAGGGCCTCGTGGAATGCAAACAGCCACTCGCTACTCTCCATGAACATCATTACAAAGCAGAAGACAGAGCTCAATAGCAGGAAGACAGCTGCGATTATGAGCATCCTGCACATTTTATCCATGATGCCCCTCCTAAAGAACCTCCAAAGCCATAATGACATGAAAAGGAGTACCGCCGACATGGTCATAGTCACTATGTCAAAGATCTGGGCAACATAAACCAAGCGATCACCCTCTTTCAGTTTTCTTGACGGCTTCACGTTTCATTCTATTGTATTCTGTCTGCATTTGCGAATATCTGAATACGGCAACCGCAAGAAACGGAAGCCCTGCAACCAAAGCGACCTCATGGAGCAACTCTGTCAAGGGATCCGAGTAGAACGTGTGGTCAACAAGGTGAAATAGACCTGAAATGGCGACAAATATCATTCCTACCAAAATGGGCAACCATATCTTTCTTTGAGTTTTCAACACCTCGGGGTTTTCATGGAGTACCATTAATGCTCTCAGAGCGTGGTAACTCAGAAAAACTCCAAACGACAAGTCAATTAGGCCCGCAACAATATGCACTAGCTCGTACACTGTGTATTCCTCCGGAATCCAGATGCTTGAGTCGCGCTTTCCGTGAAGATGTCAAACCTCTTGACGTTAGTCAGAATGCTGCATTTGCTCATTCGCTGCTCACTTATTTCGAGTTTGGCGTTAAGCGCATAACAATTATGAGACCTAAATATAGATTGCTAGGATTTGCAATTCAGATTCCGAATACAAAATCCTCTGGAAAAATGAACTAAAATGTCAAAAATAGGCCAAAATCAACACGAACGCCGCGGAAGAAGCAGGTGAAGGAACGGATGCAGGGTTGCCTAGCTTGGCAGGTCTTTTGCTGAGGTGGCTTCTGCAAAAGCTTTCGGAAGTTGAAGATAACCCGCCTCTGGAAGCTGGAAACAGCCAATACGTCAGCCCATTGGAATAATACGCTAGCAGGGACAAACGCTGACTTCGAAAAGCTGAGCAGGCTTCATCAGTACGTGCAATTGATATCATCACAGCACGATGTTCTAATCGGTACTCGCCTCATCATCTGAAGTCAGTCAACTGCAGACACGTCAACAAAAGGATTCTAAAAAGGTTTGTTTAGCGCGCGTTGTCATGGTGAAATCGGAACTTTCATTCTGTTCTGAGGTTTGGTGTAATATGATCGCCCGTGCTTTAAAATACATGTATAAGCATCCATTCTTTTAGGAGACGACTATGCCCATAAACGAACTTGATCTTCTTCTAACCTACAAATGCAACCTGGAATGCGATCACTGCTTTGTCTTCGGTAGCCCAGATGCCAAAGGAGTGATGAAAATCTCCGACATACGAGGAATTCTGAAGGAAGCTAAAAAGATCAGGAGCATTGATTGGATATACATTGAAGGCGGCGAACCCGTTCTTTACTATCCAATTCTCCTATGGGGATTGCGTGAAGCAAGAAAGCAAGGGTTCAAGACCGGGTTTATTACCAATGCTTATTGGGCAACGTCAATTGAAGATGCAAAAGAATGGCTGAAACCTATTTCGGAAATAGGCATATCCGACGCGATAATAAGCGATGATCTCTTCCACTATGGTAAGGAAGAAGAAAACCTTTCAAAATATGCCTTTCAAGCAGCCAAAGAGTTAGGAGTGCCTGTCAGCACCATCAGCATAAAGCAACCCAAAGAATACATGGTTGGGAAAGAATGGAAAGGAAAGCCCGTCACAGAAGGAGCTGTGCTGTTCAAAGGTAGACCTGCTGAAAAACTAGTAGAAGGCTTGCCAAAGAAACCATGGCCGGAATTTGGCAAGTGCTTGGACGAAGATTTCTCCAATCAAAAGAGAGTGCACATCGACCCCTTTGGGTATGTTCACCTGTGTCAAGGCATAACCATGGGAAACATGAAGAAGACCCCGCTGCACGAATTGTTTGAACAGTTCGACCCATACAAACATCCTATATGCGGACCAATTCTAAAGGCGGGCCCAACTGAACTCGTCAGAAAGTATCATGTCGATCACGAAGAAAGTTATGTGGATGAATGCCACCTCTGCTATTCGACCCGTCTGAAACTGAGAAAAACGTTTCCAGAGATTCTTGCGCCAGACCAGATGTATGGGGTCTCCACTTGAAACAGGCAAATCCATCAACTTTTTTCAAGGTCCTAGAACCAAACTCAAAAACGTGCGCTGTGTTGTTGAGATAGAGTGACAGTTGGGACAACAGTCTTTTGGAGAAGTTAAAGGTTATATTCTTCCATGTATGTTGGTGCGCTTACTTCCCATCCACCCTTAGAATTGAGATAGTTCTCTAAGCTCAAGATCGATTCCTCTTCGCCATGGGTCAGGAAAACATGCTTCGGCGGGGATTTGAAGTTGTTGAGCCAGCGTTGCAGGTCATTCATGCCGGCGTGGGCGGAAAAGCCATCGATCTTCTCGATCTTCATCCGCACCTGGTAAGACTGTCCGAGGATTCTGACGGGAGAAACGCCGTCCAAGATTTGCCGTCCCAACGTCCCGACCGCTTGGTATCCCACAAAAAGAAGCGTGGATTCTGGGCGGGTTATCTCTCTGACTAGGTGATGCTTAATTCGTCCTCCTGTAATCATCCCCGAACCAGCCATGATGATGGTTGACCCTTTGATCAGGTTGATCGCCTTGGACGCTTCAACGGATTCGACGAGCTTCAACCCCGGAAAGTCAAAGGGGGATTGACCATCCTTGAAGAGCTCCAGTGTCTCTTTGCCAAAATACTTCTTGCATTGTTCAAAGACCTTCGTGATTTCGACAGCCATGGGGCTATCGAGAAAGGTCACAACATACGGAATCCTTTCCGCACGCGCCAAGCGGTTGAAGTGGTATAAGATCTCTTGGGCACGCTCAATAGCAAAGGTGGGTATGAGGACATTCCCGCCCACCTTTACCGTGTCATTGACGACCTTGCAGAGTCTATCATCAATATCTTTTGGATTGTCGTGGTTGCGATCTCCATAGGTGGACTCCATGACCACGTAATCCGCCCGATCAAAGACTGAGGGATTGCCGAGAAGAGGCTTGTCCCACTGGCCGATATCCCCTGAGAAGATGATGTTTCGCGACCCGTTCTCATCTTGGACAACGATCTCAATCATGGTCGACCCAAGGATGTGGCCGGCATCGTGGAAACAAACCTTGACCCGGTCATTCAGCGGCAGAAATTCTTCATAAGGAACACCCTTCAGGAGGGGAAAACATTTTTCTGCATCCTGGACTGTATACAGAGGCATTTCCGGGTAGGGTCCCTTTCGGCCTTCCATATCATGACGTTTTTTCTTGAAGGCAGCATCTTCTTCCTGCATTCGAGCAGAATCCAAAACCACAATCGGAAACAACTCTTTAGATGCAGGTGTCAGCAGGATATCTCCAGCAAACCCTTCCTTGACAAGCTTAGGAATAAGTCCGCAGTGGTCTAGGTGAACATGGGTGAGAAGGAGATAACGGATCTGGTCTGGAGGAACGGGGAAGGCCTCCCAGTTTCTGTAGGAATAATCTCGTTCCTGAAACAGTCCGCAATCGACAAGTATCTTCACTCCGCCAGCATCCAGAAAATAGCTTGATCCCGTCACTTGACGTGTTGCGCCCAAGAATTTTATTTTCATGAACCTTTCCCTTGCATTGACATTTCTTATTTCTACCCTATCAGTTCTTCGTCTCACTACTCGCCGGAGACTGCGTCTCTTCTCCGCTACTCGTTCAATGCCTCAGCACGCGTTACTGGGCTATGCTGTGATTTTCCTTTTGCGGTGTTGCCGGTATTCGTGAGCAATCATTGATAAAGGTATGAGAAGCCCAGCTAGAAACAAGATTAACATGACCACGTTGGCTGTGGCGGCAAAATAGAAGATTGCTATTATCCAGAAGGCAACATATGTCAGAAGGATGAACCTGGCAGCATCTCCTATGAAACCCATACTATGCGCCGATTTCTGGTTGGTCTTTAGTCTTGATGGCTGTTATGTTCCTCCAAAGTGGATTGACAATCTGCTTTGTCGAGCATATTTTCGATACTTGCCGTGACTGTCGCGCACTAAAAGCTAGAGACGTTTGGCTTTCGCCAAACTCCCAACGATGCGAGCAAGGCCGTCAGCGTGTGCTTTTCACCAAGACTACTGCACAAGCAAAGCATATATGGCGAGAAGGAAGAACATTCTTTGTGATTGAAACATGCCCATCCCTGTCGATGAATTATTTGGCGTTCCGTTGATCTACTGGATCGATCTTTCTCCAGATGGAAAAACGTTACTCTATTCTTCGAACGCTTCAGGAGCAACTCATCTTTATGTTTCACAGATGAAACAAGTTTTCAGACCGAAACAGATTACGCATGGAAATGACCCTGTCAGTTTTGGATTTCTGTCGCCTTCTGGAAATAGAGTTCTATATCTTCAGGACAAGGACGGAAACGGATTGCACCACCTGTTCTTGACGTCAAAGGACGGAACAAAGACCAAGCGAATCACCAAGAAACCCTGCAGTACATGGGATGCTTGTTGGGATCCAAGCGGAAATGAGATTGCTCGCAGTTACTCGACTAAAAAGTCTTGTGGGATCCAAGTTTTCAATGTGAAAACGGGCGAGAGTTCCATTCTGAGAGAGCAAAAAGCACCTCTCTTCAATGTTGTCTACTCTGACGATGGCAAGTGGATTGCGTGCACGGAATACGGAGGAGGCAAAGACCCAAAAAACATGCAAGTGACTGTTTTGAACAGAAACGATCCGAGAGATGTGATTCACTACAAGTTCAAAGACGGATCAAGAGAAATCCTCCCTTCATGGTCTCCTGACGGCAAGAAATTAGCGTTTTTCAGCGATTCAAACGGAAAGAATCAGGTCGTCATTCAGGAATTCAAAGGCACTGACCGCCAATTCCTGCCGCTCAAAGAAGGAGAAGAAGCGGATGATATCCAAAGCCCGTGTTGGAGTGCCAAGAGTGATGCGGTGTTTTATGCAGTAAGTAAGCATAGTCGAACATGCCTCTACGAGCATCCATTAAACAAAGAGAGAACTGTACTCCCGTTCCCAGATGGTACGATTCTGTTTTTCAAAGTCAGTAAAGACGCCAAAACTGTCGTAGCTCTTCATTCTTCCATGTCATCGCCTAGGTGCATCTACCTGAACAAGATTGGTTCCAAGACTGTCAAACCCCTTACATCGCGGAAATACAAGGTGAATCTAGCCAAACTCTCCAAGCCTAAGGCTGTGTTGTATGAATCGTCAGACGGACTCAAGATTCATGCATGGTATTTGCCAGCAGGTCATGGACGAGCTCCGCACCCAGCGGTGGTTTGGGTCCATGGTGGTCCTGGGGTGCAAACCTATGACGCGTGGAACCCGGACCTGCACTCAATTTCGCAAAGCGGGTTTGCCGTTTTGGCTCCGAACTTCAGGGGATCGACAGGATATGGGGCGGAATTTCGCAATATGAACCTTTCTGATCTCGGTGGTGGAGACTTAGAAGACGTAGTTGCAGGCGTCAAATGGCTCGCGAAACAGCGTGAGATCGACAAATCAAAGATTGCGATCTTCGGCCGTTCCTATGGAGGCTACATGACACTGATGGCACTTACAAAGAGACCTGAAGTCTTCGCCGCAGGCGTCGCACTTGTGCCAGTAACCGATTGGCTGGAATTGTACGAGTTGGATGATGCCGCTCTTCGTAAAAGCGATGAGGAGCTTTTTGGAGGACCCCCTGAGAAAAAGGGAGAACTCTACCGTGATAGGTCACCAATCAACTTTGTCTCAAATATCAGAGTGCCAGTCTTGATTAAGGCTGGACGAAATGACCCAGGCTGCCATATCCAACCGATAGAAAAATTCGTCAAAAGACTCGAGGAAATGAAGCGCCCACATGAGTTCATTGTAGAAGAAAAAGAAGGACATATGTCTGGTCGAGTGGACGCGCGCAAAAGAGACGTCACTACTGGTGTGAACTTCCTCAAAAAAACCATGAACGTCAAATAACAGTGTGGACCATAATCGATACACCTCAAGCCTAATACATATCTACCAATCACCTTGCTTTGTTTCTGAAAGCACTCTTCAAGCCAATAAGAGAAGAGTTCCCGCACTTCAATATTTCTGCTAGCATTCAAAGCATCTCTACAGATTATTCGAACACGGACTCTGGCTGAACAAGTCCGAATCATGGTTAATTTGGCGGGGGCGTTTTGTCATGGTCTTTTCCCATGTGAGCCTCAACACTTCGCCATATCTATCAAGACATTGCCTATTCTGTTAGCCATGTCTGCGGATAATTCCCACTTCTTCACAACGCTTATATTCAAAACCGTCTTACTTCTAACTAGGTATATCAGATTGTCTGAAAAGTCTACTAATAGTTTGGACTTCGGGAGATATCTCCAGCGCTCGCGGTCTTACAGTCAACACGCAAGCTCTTGGAATAGCACGGATCTCTTTTTCGCGAGTTCATGAAACCATTCTGGGCAACGGTGCCGAAGCTGGCCACCGCAGCAACGGGTTATCCATTTGGCGTTTTGTAGTTTATGATTGAAAATACTTCATATTTGTCTCCAAGGGTCTCTCTTCCGTGGAGATACTCTAGTTCTATCAAGAAGCCCATGCCAACGATTTTTCCGCCCAGCTTTTCAACCAATTCAGCATTGGCCTTGATTGTGCCGCCTGTCGCCAGCAAATCATCAATAAGCAGAACCTTTTGACCGGGTTCGATGGAATCTTCATGGATCTCAATGGTGTCGGATTCGTATTCTTTTTTGTAAGTGAGGTTCACGGCCTTTGACGGCAGTTTTCCTTTCTTTCTGATAGGAACAAAACCGACTCCAAGTTCATAGGCTAAAGCCGCTCCGAAAATGAAGCCTCTGGCTTCACTTGACACTATAACATCCGCGTTCTTATCTCGACAACGATCAGCCATCTGTTTAATGCATTCTCTGAAAGCGTACTTGTCTTTCAGGAGTGGAGTTATGTCCCAGAAAACCACGCCCTTAAACTCGGGTATTCGCCGTATTTTCGATCTGAGATCCAAATTCTCATCCTTCGTTTTCTGGTCGCTGAACTCATTCAGACTAGTGCTTTCTGCAACGCGTCCTTGCATTCGCATCTTCTTTTTTCTGGTATGTTTGGAATTGCTTCAGCAATTATGCTCTTGACTTTCTCCAAATTCGCCTTCATAGTTTTAGAAATCTCATCTGCGCTGACTGGCTTGTCTTTCCACACGTCGTAGTCAGTTACAGTGGCTATCGTGGAATAGCATATCTCGGCTTCTCGAGCAAGAACGCATTCTGGAACAAGAGTCATCCCCACGACATCTGCTCCCCACGTCCTGAACAGTTTGGATTCTGCCCTCGTTGAGAATCTCGGCCCTTCTACACAAACATAGGTCCCAGCATTGTGAGTGCTGACATTCACGTCGCGAGCCGCTTTCATCAGAGTCTGCCTCAACTCTGGACACATTGGTTCAGCCACTGATATGTGGCACACCTTTCGCCCTGTATAGAATGACTGTTCTCGCCTAGTCGTTCTATCTATGAACTGGTCAACGAAAACCACGTCTCCCGGCTTGAAATCTTCCCTCAGAGATCCAACCGTTGAAGGTGCAAGTATCCTTTCGACACCGAGCTTTTTCAAAGCGAAAATGTTTGCTCTCGAATTGACGTCAGTCGGCCTTATTGTGTGTTTTCTTGAATGCCGCGGTAAGAATGCTACGTGCCTGCCTTTCAATTCCCCAATCGTAATTGCATCAGAAGGCGAGCCATACGGTGTGCGCATCTTCACTTCTTTGGCGTTCTTGAGAAGTTTCGGATCGTAAAAACCTGTTCCGCCGATGATTCCGATTTCTGCCTGCATGAGCATTACTTTTAGGTTTCGATTTATAAGAATAGCGACTGCAAAACTGCCGTGCTCTATTGGGCGTCGATGCATCTAAGCCAGATTGGAAGTAAATGTCTCGATCAATGCTGAGCTAATCTTGAGAACTTCTCAGCGGCGGATACAACGCTGCAGACGATGACGCAGTCAAGGTCGTCGTTTCCAGCGATTTCCTGGAGGCTATTTCTCGCGGAGTGACTTGAGAGTTCCAGAGGTTCTCAGAACGTGTATTGCTGCCGGCTTGCCCTTAGCTCTTGTTATCGTGGCTATTGCTGCCCGGACCGTGTTGACTGCTGAGAGTGTCACGCGGATGACGGCCAACTGCTTCTCTGCATCGAAGTCTATCAGGCTCAATCCGGTTCGGCTTGCACCGTACTCTCCATAAAGCCTCATGACAGCTGCCCATATTGCGTCCATGATCTCACTTGAGTCAAACTTCTCGTCTGAGTCGATTTCCAGCGCCAGATAACGCCGCTTAGTTCGTTTCAGCAGTCTTTCCCTCTCCTGACTACGCGGATTCCGGGTGCAACGAACTTTGAGTCGAGTTTTTCACGGTTTCTTTTGACGACGGTTGCCGGATTCTTCGAGACCGCCTCTAGAGCGCTAATTTCATTCATGTCAAACAAGCTTGCCAATGCCGCAAGCTCCAGAGGTTTCCTCATGAGCCTCTCGTCTGAGACGCCGCTTGACATGATGATTGGCACGTGGAAAGCTTTCGCTGTGGCTGCTTCTCTTCTGAGGCTTGACAGAAGCTTACTTCTCGCTGAACCATCCAGCGTAAGTAACGGCTGAATGTCTACTTCGAGTGACGCCAAACTGCTTGACGCCAGCTCAGCTTCAGCCAAGTCAAAGAATCTCCAGTGAAAGTCAACTGCCGGAAAGTTGAGAACGTCGACGCGGCGGTCTTTCGCGGCCTGACGTGCAACGTTCTTAGAGTCGCACATCACGGCAACGACTTCATAGTTTCTGCGGACTCTTCTCAAGTCTCGAAGAAGCTCATCCGACGTTCTGGGCCTCAGATCAACGCGCGAGACCAAGTCCATGCCCGTTTCGGCGCACGCAGTCTTGAGCTGTTGAAAGTCGTGTTCGCTGAATCCACGTGATATGGGAATGGCTGTTTGGCGGTATCCGAGTCTCACTGCCTTCTTGATCATCCGTTCCATCTGTTCTCTGTCGTTCAAGTTAGCGCACAGATGCAGGTCCGCGTAGATTTTCTTCATGGGACTAACCCGTATTCCTTGCAGACGGCTATTACTTCGTCAGGCATGGGCCTCTTAAAGTGTATCCTGAAATGTATCGGATCAACTTGACCCAGCTTAATCTGGTTCAGATAGGCTGCCTGCTTATCAAGCCTAAGATAAAGGTTCCCTTTCTCCATGTGCTGGCTGATCTGACCGCTCAGAAGCTCCTTGTCCAATATGCCGAGTCCGGCTGAAAGCTTCCTGAAAACCTCCGACGCAACATGCCTGTCAGTGATCTTGGTCTGAAACAGAACTATCTCGTTGCGATAATACCCAGTCAAATCTGTCTTCTTGAAGACGACGTTACCCACCGTTTCAGGCGGCAGAACATTGCGCAACGCTGTCAAAACTTTGTCCGGGTCCTCGGTTGCGTGGGCAAACGTTCTAATATCTATGAAGGCTATCGGCGTCTTAGAAGGCAAAACCGCTTCACGGTTTCAGAATAATGTGGTGCTATTTTTTAGGCTTTCCCTTCGGCTTGTAAGCAGCCTTCTTCTCGGCCAGAACAGTCTTGGCAGCTTCAACGTTCATGTCGTGGCAGGTTTTCCTTCGCGAATCCACAGGCATCTTGAACCTCAAAGCTTCAGGAATGTTTGTTCCGGCTTTTGTGAGTTCTTCTCGGCTGTATCCTCTGCCGGTGCGCTGTTTCTCGCGGTCTTTGAACACTTTCGGTCTTTCACTTGTCACGGTGCTATTTTCCTCCTTTGCCGGCTTTCCAGCTTGGTCGGAACTTTTCTGATCCACGGCCTTTTCTCCTGAGGCTTCTGACTCTTTTGCCAGCGCTTGTCATGCTTCTGAAAACCCGGCGGTAATGCTGCTTCTCACATATCCAATTGATATCCTTGTCCGCCTTGATAACAGGATGGCTAGGATCAACCATTATTACTTCGAACCATTTCTGGCGACCGTCTTCACCCACCCAGTACGAGTTCAAGACTTCCAAGTTCGGAAACTTTCTTGCTGCTCTTTCCTCGCCGATGAGTCTTATGCTCTTGGACGGCTTGAACTTTTTGACGCCCATGCGTTTTGGCCTGCGGCCTGCTTTCGGCCTGACCTTGCGCATTCCGCCTCGTCTCACGCGGATGCGAACCATGACGAAGCCCTGCTTGGCCTTGTAGCCGAGCTGTCGAGCCTTGTCCAGCCGTGTGGGTTTTTCTATGCGGGTTATCGTTTGCTCTCGGCGCCATCCGATGAGTCTTTCCCGCATTACTTCCTTCACGAATGATTTCTCGGGTTTCTTCCATGCCTCTGTGTAGTACTTGTATGCCATTTCATTTTTCACCTTGGTTTCGTTTGCTTGTGGTTCAGCCCTTTCGGGCCACATTCCTGCGGACGCGTTTGTCCGCCAGCGGGTTGACTCATACACCCAAGCAACAAAATAAACCTTTCCGGTGAACTTGTTCTTCGCCGCCCCAACAGCGACTCTGGCCCGTGAGCCTTTCCGAAGCGTGCAGCAAGGGTCTCTCGCGCGACTACGATTACAAGACTTGATAATATCTTGTTCTCTGGGTCGGTTGGCATGACTGTTCTATTAGCGGCTAGGAGATAACCTTCAATGTTTATGGAGGATTTGCCATGGACGAAAAGCTAAGACTAATAGCAGGCTTGCGCGGAACGTACATTCGGAGGCTTAGGGTGTGTCGTTTTCGCATCGATGGATCAAATCAATCTTGGAAGGCATGGACAAAGAGCTGGACGAGGAAACGCGCGTCAAGATTCTGGAGGGGTGTGGACGGAATTGTGCTTCGCTCAGCCTGATCAAGAAGGCGCAAGCCTTGAAGGCTCGATCCAAGGACATGGACGAGTTTCTCGACGAGTTGAGCAAAGTGTGGAACCATTTGAAGAGGGAAGGCGACGGCGTTTATGTGGTCTATGAGAAGTGCTACTGCCCACTCGTGGGCAAGTATCCGGGCAACCTTTCGGCGAGTTACTGCAACTGTTCCCGAGGATGGATAAAGGAAGTATTCGAAAAGACGTTAAGAAAACCCGTAGAAGTGAAATTGATAGCGTCAATCAAGCAAGGAGACAAAGCCTGCAAGTTCGAGGTCAGACCCTAGACCGCGCATAACGTTCGATCCCAGCTGACCATGCGTCAGTCTTGAAATGGTTTTTATGTTTCCTGTTCCAAACATATGCTAAGGTGTTGATTGTTATGGAATTCAAAGGCAGCAAAACCGAAAAGAACCTGCTAGCCGCTTTCGCAGGTGAGTCTCAAGCCAGAACTCGCTATACGTTCTTCGCCAGCGTCGCCAAAAAAGAAGGCTACGAACAGATCTCTGCAATATTCACGGAAACGAGCGACAACGAAAAAGAACACGCTCAACTCTTCTTCAAGCTTCTCAAAGGCGGAAGCGCCGAAATCACAGCCGCCTACCCAGCAGGCACCATAGGCACCACCACCGAGAACCTCAAGGCGTCAGCCGAAGGCGAAAAATTCGAGTGGGGCACGCTTTACCCAGGCTTCGCAGAAGTCGCTGAGAAGGAAGGCTTCACGGAAACTGCACGCACGTTCCGCAACGTTGCTAAAGTTGAAGCCTACCACGAACGCCGCTACACGAAACTGCTCACGAACCTACAGCAAGGCACCGTATTCAAAAAACCAACCACGATCAAGTGGAAATGCCGAAACTGCGGCCACGTCTACGAAGGAGCCGAAGCCCCAGACAAATGTCCAGTCTGCGAACACCCAAGAGCCTACTTCGAAGTGTGGGTCGAAAACTACTAAAACCAATTCTTCCCCATCTTTTTCCGTCAAGCTTCCATCACAACCCTAGCCAACCGCACCGAATCCTAAACACTATGCATGACCGAATCTGCGACCGAAACCCCGACGCCTAAGCCCTCAATTCTGCTTTTGTCTTTCTCATCCGCCACGTCAACAACAAGCTGGTCTAGTAAATCACCATAATACTTGGCCACGCCATACGCTGAAGCCTCATAACCTACGCTACTCATAACCCTGTCCGTAGGCCCCTTAATCGTTTTTCCACCAACAATCGGGCTCACACCCACAACGCAAAGGCTTGCTTAAAAGGACGGAATCTACCCGGAATCCAGGTCAGCCACTGACGGAACCACTATGCTCGCGACGCTTTCAAGCTTCTTTCGCCCAGTAGTGCCTGTCAACACGGCGACGGACGCCTTCACTTTCGCCTCTTTCCCCATCTTCATGTCCGCCGTAGAATCACCGATCATAACCATCTCTTCTGGTCTGCACTTTGTCCTCTTCGCCACTTCGAAGATCATGTCAGGCGCGGGTTTCCCATTAACAACATCATCTGCCCCAACAACCACGTCGAAAAGCGAAGCCACTCCCAGCGCCTTCAACGACTCCGCAATACGCCTGTGAGAGTCAGTCGAAGCAACTGCCAACCTCAACCCGCCTCGCTTCAATCTCCTCAAAGCCTCCGCCACACCCTCCAACAGCACTGAGCCATACGGTGGAGTCATCGAATCATCCACGCAATCGTAAGCCTTCTCAGCCAGCCGCTTCGCGTCACCCCAAGAGCGCCCGTTCAAGTAGAAAGCGGCAGCCGCAACCAACACTTCTTCTCGACGAGGTGCGGTTCCCAAGGGTCCTCCGAAATCAATCTTTTCAGTCTTCAAGTCCACGCCTACAATCTTCTCCCACAGTTCAGCATCCCGTTCGCCCGCAAGCTTCTCAATGCTCTTTCTTCGGGCCTTTGCCAGTTCAAACAGTACTCGGCGGGAATCAATCAGGGTGCCATCCTTGTCAAAGACGACAACCTTGCACTCAATCAACTTATTTCCAGCAGTAAGCTTTGGCATCGTACACACTACACTAAGCCTTGTGACTCTTCGGCGTAGTTTTCGTTAGGATTTTGGGTTCCTTCCAGTCTTCCCGCAGAAGACCATACAAATAGTCGTCTGTCCATTCTCCGCGGGTGAATCCTGCCTTGCGTATCAAACCTTCCCTCTTGAATCCTGCCTTCTCCAGAACCCTCTGAGACGGCTTGTTCCTCGGATCTGTCGTGGCTTGAATGCGCTGAATGTCTCTGGACAGAAACAGGTAATCAACCATAATCTGAACAGCCTCTGAACCGTAACCCTTCCCCTTCTCACTCGGGATCAATGCGTAGCCAATTTCCATTCGGCCAGCAGGCTGAACAACATAGTGCAAGATAAACCCTATCTTCGTTCCGTCTTTCTTTTCCACCACAAACCATGTCCACTCAACATCAGAGCTGCTTGGATTCTCAATTCTCTTCTCAGCTTCAGCTTTCGACATCTGCGGCTGAATTGCCTCAAATTCACCGTAACAGCCAAGATCATTCCAAAACTCCCAGAAAAAGTCCAGATCCTGCCTGTCCCTGAACCTTAAACGAGCCTTCTTGCCTTCCAACATTTTCCCATTGCTCCAACTCGCGACTGTGCACTGGGAGAATACGTCACGTTTCCATAAAAACCTGAGCCAAGAAAGGGAGTGCTGAGGGTTGCGCTCGGCTTTCTAAAGACGCTACTTCTGAGGCTTTTCAGCGTAGAGTTTGATGCTGGCAACTGCGCCTGCGAGATTGCTGATTTCCTGTTTGGTTGTTTTGGTATCAGCTATGATTTTCTTCGCTGTGGGATCGTTGACCATGTCCTCGATTGCGAAATGCGACTCTTCGACTATCTTGACGCCTCGGAAACCAGCGGTCTTCACGGTTGTCAAGTATTCCTGCTTCATTTCTGCTCCGGACAGGCAGCCAATGTAGGCGTCTATGTTTTTCTTTATCGCGTCTGGGAGAGCCTTCAAGAGCACAATGTCCGAGACCATCAGTCTTCCGCCAGGTTTCAACACTCGGAAAGCTTCTTCAAAGACCCGTTTCTTGCTTGCTGAAAGGTTGATGACGCAATTTGAAATGATCACGTCGACGCTGTTGTCTGCCGCTGGAAGGTTCTCAATTTCTCTAAGCCTGAACTCCACGTTCTTGCGTTTGCCCTTTCGAGCGTTTTCCCTCGCCTTGTCAATCATTTCAGGTGTCATGTCAACTCCGATGACTTTGCCATTGCTTCCGACCTTGTTTGCCGCTAGGAAACAGTCTAAGCCTCCGCCTGAGCCCAAATCCAGAACGGTCTCGCCTTCCTTCAGCGACGCAAAAGCAGTAGGATTTCCACAGCCTAGGCCTAGGTTTGCGCCTTCGGGAACCGATTTTAGCTCCTCTTCGCTGTACCCGATTCTCCTGCTCAGCTCATCACTTAGCTTGTCACTGTTACAGCTTGACGCCGACGGCGTGCAGCAAGATCCCTTCTGTTTTGCTATTTTGGCGTATCCTTTTCTCACGATCTTTTTCACTTCATCTTCTTTCACACGATCACCTCCACCCTTGCTCAAATGTCCTTGAGTATTGGTCCAAGCACTTTGCTGACGGTGTTTCCAAGCTTCTCTGATTTGATCATGATTATGCAACAGATTTCGCCGTCGCGTTCGCATCCGAGCAGCGCCAGCTTGTCGTTTGGCTTGAGCTTGGCTTTTTCTCTTATGTCCTTCGGAAGCACAATCTGTCCTTTGGAGTCGATGGTCACGACTGCTTCGACCTTGCAGCATTCAGGTTCATCCTTCGCCATTAACGTTCACCACAGAACATAGTATTTTTCGGAGTATTTAGGTTTATCGGATTATTCAGAATCATCAGAAACATCCTACACGAGTACAAGAAAAAGCTTTCCGTGGAATCGGGGATGCGAATAGAACCCCGCTCATAGCGGACACATCTCCCGCAAACCCCTCTTTTTCTGTTGTCCTCCATAGGAAACTTTGTAAATCCTATCTGCACGTGCATGTGGATATATTCCAAGGCAACCCCCCTTTTCTCATTGCTCTAGTGGGCTCCTCAAGAAAGGGAGACGTTGCTTTATTTGCGTGCACTTAATTCCTTTGAATAAGCTTCCTGACCAATGTATTCTTTGGGAACGTGAATGGCGAATTTGCAGATTGGATCGCCTTTTAATACTGTCTGTAAGACATCTGCTTTGACGTCCTGGCCAAAGATGACATCCCATAAACGTTTCTCGAACCCTGCACTACAATAGCAGAAATTGGGCGAAATCTTTAGGTCTGACTCTATGGCTTCGCGTACCCACGTACAGTGGCAGGCATAATATCGCTTCTTCTTTGGGTCTTTCTCGCGCAAATACTCCTTAGCCATGTAGGGAATCTTTGTAACGTAGATTATGTCTCCTTTTCTCACGCCCACTTGACAGGTCGGAGTTTTCCTAACGTAGTCAAGAACCTCTTTGGTGATTTCCTGAGTGTAGTACAGTGTTTTTTCTTTCATGTGCTTCTCGAGCTCTTCAACATATTCCTCGTGCTTTTTTCTGAGGAAGTCGTCTATGTTCTTAGATTCCAAGAATTTCTTCTGCTCAGGCAAATACTGCTCCTTAGGACCGGCATGAGGTCCGCTTGAAAGGATTTCTCTGCACTTACCTACACCCAATTCTGCTTCGAGATTATCCATGAACTTTTTGGTGATTTTTGGCTTATCCTCTGGGAATGTGCCCAGAGGGGGCAGCCTGATCCCCTCGAAAATCGCCTTGTGCTTGGTGTTACCCACTGTCTGTTTGATTGTACTTGAGAGGTTCTCCAAGACGTCACTACCGTCAAGAAGCTCCAGCAGAGGAACAATTATTTCCTTATTATTTATGAAACGGGCGTATCTGACGAGGGAGAGCAGGTTATCCCACGTGTTCCTATTCTCCTCCATCAAGTGTTTGACGAACGTGTGCAGATTGGCGGAAGTGGCGTTGGTTATACTCCTGTTTTGGCACTTTGTTCTCAAAAAAGTTTCGAACTCTTTAACAATCTTAACGTGCGCTTGTATTGTCTTTTCACTCAGCTTTCTTTCAAGACAGTAGTTTTTGAACCCTTCTTCATCCAAGATTTCAGTCTTCCTTTCAGCAGCAATACTCAGCTCAGTATTTAATTCTTGACGCGGTCACTTGTAGCTGTTTTTCGCAGGAGAATGTCGTTCAACCACCTGCCAAACGGCAACATTCGCAACTCGCTTTTCTCTGGTGATGCGGAGGGTGGGAGACCTTGCAATGAACAAGCTTCCATTGAGGCGCACACCTGAACTGCCTGTCTTGGCTGATGACATTGAAACGGTGAAACAAAGCTGGAAGCATCTACTAGAGCTAGGCGCAGAAAAGATCTATCCCGGACATGGAAAACCTTTCCCTGTTGATGTCATCAAAAAAACAATGAAATGATGTTGCGACCTTCAAAGACGAGCCGCACGGAATTCTGTTGAAGCCTTGATCTAACATGTGCATCGATCCAGCGTGCGATCAGGATTAAGCAGCATGAGCGCCACAACCGTCTCCGATGGGCTGAGGGTTCATTTTGAGAGCCGGGGATGGGAGTTGAACCCACATTGAACAGCTCTGCAGGCTGTTGCCTGAACCGTTCGGCCACCCCGGCACCGAAGCTCTACTTACAACTGCAATAAATATGTTATTTATCCTATCCCAAGCTTCTTAACGATTTCTCCATAGACTTTCAGAGCGGTTTTCTCGTCATTCACGTTCTTTATGAGCACGCGCCCGCCGTTGAACAGGCTCACTTCATAGCCCTTGTAGCCAAAAATCACCGCCAGCGAAGACTTCACGCGCACCTTGAAATGCCGCTTGGCCCGTTCACAAACATCGTTCAAGCTAATCTTAATGGGTTTTTCAGGGTTTATGTTGGCCGTGTCTCGGCCGCACAGCCATACAACTTTTTCCTCTTCCTCACGCAGCATGGTAGCGCTTCCGCAGGCAGAGCAGCCGCGCTTCTTGAAGATGTCAACCGTTGCAAAGTACATGTCGCTGAAGTCGCAAATCATAAGCTTGCCCTTCAAAACCAAACCCATGTCCGTCAAGACCTTCACGGTCTCCATCGCCTGCATCGTCCCAATAATACCCGGAGTAGCGCCCAGCACGCCGCGAACGTCACAATTCTGCAACTGCTCATCATCAACGTTTGGAAAAACGCACTCCAAACACGGCGTTTCGGGCGGAGCGAAAACAGACAGGCTACCCTCGATTCCGATGGCGGCTCCGAAAACATACGGGACGCCGAGCTTCACGCATGCACGGTTAACCAGATATCGTGTGCGCATGTTGTCTAATCCATCAACAACACAGTCCATCCCGCCCAGAAGCTTCTCCACGTTGCCCGCGTTCAAGTTCTCAGACACTCCTTCAACCTTTATCAGCGGATTCTTCCTGCCGAGCCTGTCGGCGGCGATCTCAACCTTCGGATACTTCAAGTCCTCCGGTCGATACAGGATCTGCCTGTGCAGGTTGCGCATCTCCACCGTGTCCTGATCAATCAGCCGCAAATGCCCAACACCAGCAAGAGCGAGATACAACGACGAAATCGTTCCGAGCCCGCCGAGTCCCACGACCGCGACTTTCGATTCTGCAAGCTTTCTCTGTCCAGCTCGGCCCAGTTCTTTCATGGCGATTTGGCGGCTATAGAACTCATCAAACATTGTAGTACCCCTAGGCTTAGGCATTCAAACACCGTCTTCTCAGTCCTATTTTGAGGTTGTCACGTTTTATATCTACCCTTTTTCAAAAACTGCCTCTCATAAATCTGCCTAACACGCTGAATCGTGTCCGCCTGCTCCGGCGTCTTATCGTCTCTTATGCGAGTTATCCGTGCGAACCGCAAAGCCATTCTTGACTTGTATTTCGGACTTCTCTGAATCTCATTGTAAGCAACCTCCACAACTATCTTCGGAACCACAACAACCCTTCCACGCTCATCTCTGACCGCCAACTCTTTGAGCCGCCTCGTCATCTCAACAATCTCAGCATCCGTTAACCCCTTGAACGTCTTGCCGACGCTCAGAAACTCGCCCGTCTCAGCGTCCCACGCACCCAAATCATAGTCCGAAAGCCAACCATGCCTCCTGCCGTACCCGTACTCAGCCGCGATGATGACAAGATCCAGCGGCTCAAGAACAGGCTTGATCTTCAGCCAACGTTTGCCGCGGATTCCCGGCGTGTATGGACTGTCAAGCCTCTTAACCATCAACCCCTCATGACCAGCATCCATCGCCTCTGTCAGAAACTGCTCCACCTGCGCGAGGTCATCTGAAACAATCTGCTTCGTCAGCGGTATTTTTCCAACGTTTTGCGCAAGGATTCTTCTTCGCTCGGCGTAGGACGTTGAGATGAGACTTGTGCCGTTAAGGTAGAGGATGTCGAATAAGAAGAGCTTCACCGGAACCTTCTCAGCCGTGTCCTCTATCGCGTGCACTCTTCTGAATCGCCGCATCAAATGCTGAAACGGTATAGGGCTACCCGAAGCGTCGACGGCTATCACCTCGCCTTCCAAGATGGTTTCCTGCGCCTGCACATTTTCCTGCGCGGTCTGCACTATTTCTGGGAGGCTTTCCGTGGCGTCAGTGAGTCTGCGGCTGAAGATGCGCACTTTGTTTCCGAGTTTGTGGATCTGTACTCTGGCGCCGTCGTATTTGTACTCGAAAGCCGTTGCGCCGCCGTGCTCCATGAGAGCTTCTGCAACGCCGTCAGCCATCTGAGCCAGCATCAGCTCAACAGGCCTGAAGACTCTGAACTGCACTCTTGCCAGCCTCTTCTCGCCTTCGGTTTTGGCTATAGCTGCAACTTCGCCAATGTCGCCGGCGATCATGCTTGCCCTCTGCACGGCTTCTAATGGAACATGGAACGCTTCTGCAACAGCTTGTCCCATCAGCCCCTCATGGAATCCGGTCCGCGCCTCGCCGACGAAGATCTTTACCAAGTATTTTGCTTCGAGCGGTGACGCCAGGCTGAACAGGGCTTGGATTAGCCGTTCTTTTTTCTCTCTTGAGCCTGTTCCGACTGTGTCTGCGATGGCTTCGAAGCTGCGTCGGGCTTCAACTATTGTCAGCGGCGCCTCGAACAGTGCCGACTGCCTTTTGACTTTGCTGTTTTCGAAAACCAGTTTTACGGCTGTGCCGATGTCTCCGGTTTTGCTGAACGCTTCACTGAATACGCTCCACTGCACGCCTGTTATGCGCTTTATGATTTCGCCCAGCGTCGCCCAACTAACATCCAGCGTCTGCTGACTGTGCTTCGGGAACGGTCTGCCGAGGAGCATTGAGACGGCAGGCTCAACTTCCTGTGCCTGTAGACTGTTGAGGAAGTCTGCGGCGAGTCGGGTCATGTCAAGCCGCCTGTGTGTGGCTTCCAGTTTCTCGCCGAGCTCGGCTAGGGCTCTGAACTGCGCGGCCATGGTCCGTTACCTTTCAAAACTCATGGTTTGACGTATCGGCTGTGAAGAGATAAATCTTGTCTCGCTGAGCAGTGGCGGGGAAAAAGAGGTTGTTGGCACATGCGTGTGCTTCTAGAACGTTTCTTCCAGCTTCTTCTTGACTTCCTTGATCTTCTTTTCCAGTTCCTTGACCTTTTCGCTGTTGCCCAACGCGTTGTAAGCATCCTTAGCGTATTCCAGCGCGCTGACGCCGAACCGGTCAAACCTCTTCAGAAACGACAGTTCAGCCGACTTCATGAAATCCTCCACTGCGCCTTCGAAGTCTTTGACTGCGAATGCGGCTTCGCCTGCCTTGTAGCTCATACTTGACGAGTCAAAATAGTTCTGGGCCTTGTGATATAATTCGGCTGTTTCGTGGAAAAGCTCTCTTGCCTCTTTGAACTTGCCTGAGTCAAAAAGCCTGCTTGCTTCTTTGTGCATTTTCACAGGGTCTTCTTTTTCCTTCTTTTCGATTGGTGCACTCATTGTGTTCAACTCATGATTCGGTATTCTATCACCGTCAGACCCACATTTAGAGTTTTCCCACCACAAAAACGCATAATCTTAACCTTGAAGCTCTTTACAACATCCACAAGTGAATTTGGTGATAGAACATTTATGGTCACGAGTGCATGGACAGGCAAGTTCGGGCAACGCCTTTGAGCAGGTATATGCACAGCAGTACTTGAGGAAAGATGGTGCCCGAAAAGAAGAAAACCTGCCCAACATGCAGCGGCATGGGATACACGATACAACATTTCAAGAGAGAAGACCTTCTGGGCCGCCTGTTTTGCCGTAAGGACAAGATCGCGAAGGAAGCTTGCCCAACTTGCTGGAAACGGAAGGATTCCTTCTGGGTACGATTATGACCTGGCAAAAGCGAGAGCGATAATCATTAGAGACAACATCGAATCGTTTGGGAGAAGGCAGAAAATGCTGCACACGAACGCCTCGGCGCTGAAACAGAAAAAGAAAGAACCACAAGACTAGCAGTGTACGCAACGGGTTCTATAAGAACAGGCTTCGATAGGCTAGGGATTGCAGCACTCAATCGTTCAACGTCGTTTCCAAGTTCAAATACTAGCGCGGAACATTTCTAGCCGTTCTAGCTGTCTGTGGAAAAGCAATCTGCACGAGATCGCCCTTGAGTTATTGGGTATTTCAGGCATGCCAAAAGCCGATCAATAGTAAGGGCTTCGGGAACCTCTCTTTTCTGCTTTCTCACTGCAAACATTAAAATGATTCTGGCATCGAATACTAACAGTCCAAGCTGGTGAAAGCTGTTTATGAGGATCTTTGACGCTCACGTGCATTTGGGCAACTCAGGCCCATGGCAACCGTACATGAACCCAACCATCCACGTTGAAACACTCATTAAGCTGATGGACAAGCACTCAGTCGAGCGCGCTGTAGTATTTCCAAACCCAAACGTAGGCGACAAATACCCCGAAATGAACGACTACATAGCCGAAAGCGTCAACAAGCATCCAGATCGTCTCGTCGGCTTCGGCCGCGTCGATCCAAGAAGAAAAGACGCCATCAAGGAACTGAACCGCATCAAAAACCACCTCCATCTCACAGGACTCAAACTGCACCCCTTCGTAGAGTGCTTCAGACCTGACCATCCATTCTTCGACAAATTCTTCAACGAAACCAGCAAACTAGACCTGCCGATCCTGTTCCACACGGGCGACGGCTTCTCATCGCCCGGACTCATCACGAAAATAGCCAAGAAACACCCCAAACTGCCCATGGTCTTGGGCCACTTGCGAGAGGGCGCAGTCTCAGCGTTGAAAGAAAGCAGCAACATCTACGTCGAAACATCCGGCACACTGCCCGACTTCATCGAACTCGCCGCCGACATAGACGAAGACCGCATCCTCTTCGGCTCAGACGTGCCCTACTTCCGGTATCCAACACAAACAGCAATAGTCGAAGCTGCCGAAATCTCGACGAAGATCAAAAGGAAGATATTCTCTGACAACTTTGTAAGGCTTTTCAGCCAAAAATAGAATAAGAGACCAGCAACTCAAGCATTAACGGCGTGAAATATGAACACAAAGTTGAGTCCAATCGAGATTACATTCAGCCTAGCCGTGGCAAGCGTTTCCGCTGCTCTCGTCTGCATAACCACCATATTCTTCAGAATAGACATCCCCGCAACCTCAGGATACTTCAACATAGGCGAAGCAATCATCTACGTCACAGCCCTCCTCTTCGGCTCATACGTAGGCGGCATAGCCGGAGGCTTAGGCGCAGCCCTAGCCGATCTGCTGGGTTATCCAGTTTTCGCTCCGGGAACGCTGGTGATAAAGGGACTTGAGGGCGTTATTGTCGGTTTCCTGAACCGGAAACTGTTCAAACAAACTTCAAGGGCCAGTCTGAGCGCGGTCGTTTCAATGATTGCTGGAGGACTGGAGATGGTCGCCGGATACTTCATCTACGAAACAGCAATACTCAAAATCGGCGTAGAAGCAGCCATCGCAGAGGTTCCATTCAACATCGTGCAGATGCTCGTAGGACTGGTCATAGCCATACCTCTCACACAGGTTCTTCTGCGTATCTTCCCACAACTCAAAGCTCAGCAAGCAACCAAGATTCTTACGAAGGGTCAAGAATGACGCTGGCGCACGGGAAGATACCTATAGACATTCTAGAACGGGTTATCTTCAAAAATCTGGGCGCTAAACGCGAGGAAGTTGTCTTAGGCCCTTCGGCAGGAATTGACGGCGCAGTCATAAACGCAGGCGGCAAATCCCTAATCGTTTCAATGGATCCCATAACGGGAGCAACGGACAGAATAGGCTGGCTTGCCGTAAACATCAACGCCAACGACATCGCCACCTTCGGCGTCGAACCATCATTCCTCCTCTCATGCATGATGCTCCCCGAAAACACGGACACAGCATTGATCGAGACCATAAGCAACCAGATGAACGAGGCGGCAAAGGATCTAAACATAGCTATCGTCGGCGGACACTGCGAAGTAACCCCGGGCATTTCTCATCCCATAGTCGTCTGCTGCGTCATGGGCATAACTGAAAGGGGCAACTATGTTACTGCGGCCGGAGCCAAGCCAAACGACAAAATCATAATGACGAAGAGCGCAGGAATCGAAGGCACAGCAATACTCGCCTCCGACCGAGAAAAACAACTGAAAAACGCCATGACTACATCAGAACTAAGCAAAGCAAAGACATACTTCAACAGCATCAGCGTCGTCAAAGAAGCCATCACCGCATACAAAAAAGGCGGCGTAAACGCCATGCACGACCCAACCGAGAGCGGCGTACTTGGCGGAATATACGAAATGGCAGCCGCCTCAAACCTCGGAGTAGACATCTCTGAAGAAAAGATACCAGTTCAAGCCGAAACCGCGAAAATCTGCAGACACTTCCGAATAGACCCATTACAGCTTGTGGCTTCAGGGGCCCTGCTGATCTCCGCCAAACCTGCCGCTGCAGACAAGATAATCGAAAGCTTGAACCAGAAAAAAGTACCTGCCAGCATCATCGGCCAATTTCTCAAAAACCTAGGCAAACGCACTCTGACCAGAAAAGACGGGTCAGTGCAGGCTCTGCAAAGCCCAACCTCAGACCATCTCTGGAAAGCTCTCGTGCAAAAGTGAATTTTCAGGCTGGATTGTTCATGATCTGCAGGAACCAGTAGAATACAAAGAACGGATAGTAGAAAACGTATCTCAGAATGTGGCTGTAAAACAGGCCGCACTTTATCTCCAACGCAGCCAACGAGATGCTTTCCTTCAGATGCCAGTCCTCATGCGGTCTGTGATGCAAACAGTAAATCTCGTCGCCAATCACGACCTTAAAGCCTTTTTTCTTCACCCAGTCAACAATATACGCATCCTCATACGCGTGAAGCTCCTTCGGAATCCTGATGTCTCTCACAACGTTGGTTCGAATGAGCGTGTCATGCATTCCGCCTCTCAGCTTGAAACATTCTCTTGCGACCATGGCAAGCGACTTCAGATAGAACTTGCTTTTCACGTTTGGAATGATGTCTATGTTCAATCCCCAGACTGCGCCCACATCATCTGCAACATGCTTCTCAGCCTTCTTGAACCAGTCCTTGCAGAGTATCACATCACTGTCTGCAAACAGGAACCAATCCGTCTCTACTTCCTGAATGCCTACTTCACGCGCCTTGGCCCTCGAACCATTCTCAGTTATCACCTTGACGTTTCCATACTTGCTGTTGAGTTCGCGCATGATCTGCAGCGTTCTGTCCGTCGAAGAGGCATCAATAACTATCAGGCGTCTGACAGGCACGTTTTCATAAATCGACTTCAAACATCTTTCAAGTATGTGCTCGCTGTTCTTCGTAAGCATTACGACATCTATCGGTTCCATAGCGGCACCTTTGTTTTTCTGTTCCCATCCGAACATGGCGATAAGGCATATTCTCGATAGTCTGAAGATAATAACTTATCCCCAGTTCCTCGATTTGCGCCCTCCAAAACTGCTTGCCTTCTGAGAACATGCGCGCATGTTCTTCTGGCAAAATGTCGTTCTTATCTCATGGCTTATATAGCTACTCTGGTCTCTGTTAACCAGTAACCTCATCCGCGTGACATGTGGTGCCTCACTTTGGCAGTAGGTCTGAAGAAAGCTGCTAACATCGCGATTCGTTCTCTCTCGCCTAACAAGCCCTACCACGTTCAATGGATGGTCACAAGAAGATGCAACTACCGTTGCAGAGGCTGCAATGTTTGGCAAGAGCAGGACACGAGAGAGCTTTCGACTGAAAAAATCAAAAAAGGACTGGACATACTCAAGAACCTTGGCGTAGTAGAAATAGTCTTTTCCGGAGGAAACCCCCTCATGAGAGAAGACATGGGCGAAATCATAAAATACGCTTCCCGATCATTCATGACCACCGTCTACGACAACGGCAGCATTGCAGGCCAGAAGATCGAAGCCCTGCGCCCAGCAAGTTTCGTGGCGATTTCAATCGACAGTCTTGATCCGAAGAAGAATGATCACATCAAGGGAGTGTCAGGTTCTTTGGAACGGGCAATGCAGACCGTTGAGAAGCTGCGTGAAGCCGGAATCCGGGTAAGCGTCACGCCGACGATTTCAAAACTGAACATTCACGAAATAGTCGACATAACCCAGTATTTCCTCAAACGAGAAGTGCCCATCTGGTACTGCCTCTACTCATTCGACTCCTCGGACGACGGATGCCAACTCTTCAAAATCGGAAAACAGAACGACGAATTCGTAATAACTGACAAGCAAGCAATGGTCAGACTCTGCGATGCCATCATGGAAATGAAGAAGAAAAACAGTCACGTTCTGATGACTGACAAACTGCTGGAAGCCATCAAAGCAATGTATTCAGGCGAAGGAAGAACTTGGCAGTGTCAAGCACTCCAAAGCTTCTTCATGATCGACCACACGGGCAGAGTCGCCGGATGCCACTTGCACGACCCAGTCACCTCGATATTTGACCTGCCGAAAGTCTGGAACAGCCAAACGTTCGACGATCTGAGAAAAACCTACCGCAGCTGCAGCCGATGCACTTACCTCTGCTACGTCTTCTATTCGCTTCACGGAAACGTGCGGGGAAACCTGCAACTGGCACAAGAACGATGGAGAAGCGCCACACTATTTCTCAAAAAGAAGAAATCCTAACCTTCAAGATTCGGCAGAACAGAAAGAATATCCGCAATCTTCTTTGTAAGCGTCTGATCGAACTTTTCATCTCTCTCCATGTTCACTATGATCGCTGCTCTGGTTTTCGACGGCATTTCCGGCATGCATCCGGCTATTATGCGCGGTCCCGCGTCCTTGGGTCGCTTGAGTTCAAGGAATGCGGGCAGAAGCATGATCAGGATGAAGGTGAATGCTCCAAAAATTAATATGACAACCTGCATTGGACTCGCATTCGGAACCATTCTTTATCTTTTCCAGTTGTATATCTTAATTCATCATATAACTGTTTCCATCCAACAAAAAGAAAAATCCCGCCCTTTTCCACAGTTCTGTGAGCTTCTCGCATGTTTCTTCTTTCCGCGAATCAGCTGTTGGGACCTGTCTTCTTTTCCTACAGGAAAAGTTAATTGGAGTGCAGCCTGCTCTCTTCACTAAACGCTTCTGTCCCTTCGAGAGATGGCTATTGTGCGTACAAGAATCAACGTGAAAGGCATCGTTCAAGGGGTAGGTTTTCGCCCGTTCATCTACCGCATAGCCGTCAAGAACGGCCTGAAGGGCTACGTGCGTAACCGCGGAGATGCAGGAGTGGAAGTAGTTCTCGAAGGTAAAGAGCAAACCATTCAGAAGTTCCTGAGAGAACTGAAGGAAAAGAAGCCCCCACTTGCGCAAATCTACGAAGTAACATCCACAAGACTCGCGGGAAAAGAAGAATACGACAAGTTCATAATCAGAGACAGCTCAACCCAAGCAGACAACTCAGGCTCTGTAATACCGCCAGACATAGCCATCTGCGACGAATGTCTGAAAGAACTCAGAAACCCAAACGATTCCAGATATGACTATTTCTTCATCACGTGCACAAACTGCGGCCCCCGCTTCACAATCATCAAGAAACTTCCCTACGACCGCGAAAACACGACCATGCGAGACTTTCCCTTGTGCAGTTTCTGCAAGCAGGAGTACGTAGACCCCTTGAACAGGCGTTTCCACGCACAGACAGTAGCTTGCCCTGCATGCGGACCAAAGGCATACCTAACAGATCGGAAAGGAAAGACTATCAGACACAAGGATCCCATTCAAGAAGTGGGTCGTCTGCTCTCCGAAGGATCAATCTTAGCCGTAAAGGGATACGGCGGTTTCCACATAGCCACATCCACTACGCTAGACAAGCCCTTGACCAGATTGAGAGAGGCCAAGCACAGAAACCAGAAGCCTTTCGCAATAATGGCAAGAGACCTGAAGGCCACACGAACCTTCGCCACCATAGACAAGAAAGAGGCCGAGCTTCTGACCTCTTACGCGCGCCCAATAGTTCTGCTTGACAAGAGCAAAGACTACTGTCTGTCGGAGCTTGTGGCTCCGGCTCTTCACAACATCGGCGTCATGCTGCCCTACACAGGACTGCATTACATGCTGTTCGACGAAGTTGACGACGCTGCTTTCGTGATGACAAGCGCCAACCCACCTAATCAACCCATAATAAACGACAACAGCGAGGCCCTTAAGATACTGGGCGACACGGTTGACTATTTCCTCTTCCACAACAGACAGATAGCTCACCGCTGCGACGACTCTGTGGCCAGAGCACACGGCGACAAAGTGGTCTTTCTGCGGCGTTCCCGAGGCTACGCGCCCGCGCCAATCATGCTCAACAAAAAAGCGAAACTGTGCACTGTCGGTGTGGGTGGAGAGCTGAACAACACTTCATGTGTCCTGCTTGAAGACAAAGCCTTCATCTCTCAACACATCGGCGACGTGGAAAACGTCGAAACCAAAGCATTTCTCGAGAACGCAACGAGGCACCTGATCCGCCTGACGAACAGTAAGGTCGAAGCCATCGCATGCGACCTGCATCCAAAATTCACTACAACGAAGCTGGCGCAAGAGCTGGCTGAAGAAAACAGTTGGCCACTTCTCCAAGTACAGCATCACTACGCACATGTGGCAGGGCTGATGGCTGAACACGACGCTGACGAGATGGTGGGTATCTGCTGTGACGGCTACGGTTATGGTCTTGACGGCGTAGCATGGGGAGGCGAAATACTTGAGTGCACTCGCGGCGCCTTAGGGTTCAAACGATTGGCTCATCTTGAACAGCAACCCCTAGTAGGAGGAGATTTGGCAACACGCTATCCGCTTAGAATAATCGCTGGAATTCTTCATAAGAAGACAGATGTCGAGGACTGGCTTCTGCAGCATATGAGGTATTTTCCACATGGCGAAAAGGAGATCCAAGTGCTGCTTCACCAGCTTGAGATGCCCAATGCAGTGGTTGAAACAACAAGTTGCGGCAGAATCTTGGATGCGATCGCTGCTGTCTTGGGCCTATGCTACGAGCGCACCTATGAGGGTGAGCCTGCGATGAAACTTGAATCCATTGCCACCAGCGGCAGGGACGCGCTCAGACTCAAACCATTAATCAAGCACAACGTACTGGAAACTACGGAGTTGCTTGCAGCCATATTCGAGAACCGCGAGAAAATGTCCAAGGCCGACTTGGCGTATTCAGCGCACATGTACTTAGCTAAGGGTTTGGCTGAGCTTGCAGTGAAAGAGGCTGAAGAAAACGGAGTCAAAGAGGTGGGCTTCTCAGGTGGGGCGGCGTGCAATGAAATACTGGCCCTTACCATACGGAAGTGCGTTGAGGCGGCGGGATTGCGGTTCTTCGTGCATGAGGTGGTTCCGCCGGGTGACGGCGGTCTGTCTTTCGGTCAGGCCGTTGCCGTCGGGTTTTCTAGGTTCTGAAGCATAACCGATTTATTGCGGTCCGAGACTGGTTAGATGTTGATAGGCATGTGCTTGGCGATTCCTGCGAAGGTCGTTAGTGTTAAAGCGGATACGGCGCAGGTTGATTTCGGTGAAGGCGTTCTGCGAGAAGTGAATGTTGCGCTCGTGAAGGTTAATGTTGGAGATTATGTCTTGGTTCATGCTGGTTATGCTATACAGGTTTTGGATGAGAAGGAGGCCTTGGAAACCTTGCGCTTGTGGAACGATATTCTAAATGTTCAGGCTGATGCGAGATAAGAGTGAAAGCTGAGCGAAGAATGACTGGGAAGTTAAGGTTCAGAAACCCGGTAATGGCGAAACAAATTGCTGGGAAGATTCGAGCTGTTGCCTCAAAGGAAGGAATCGTAAAGATTTGCCATGTTTGTGGCACGCACGAGTGGACTATCACGCATTTTGGAATAAGAAGCCTCTTGCCAAAGAACGTGGAAGTCATAGCCGGTCCGGGCTGTCCAGTCTGCATAGTGCCTGCCTCCGAAATCGATGAAGCTGTTCAGTTGGCATCTAAAGATGTGGTTATTGCTTGCTTTGGCGACGTTCTGCGGGTTCCTGGCTCCGAGATGTCGCTGTTGGATGCTAAGGCTGATGGCGCAGATGTGCGAGTTGTCTATAGTGTTGCGGATGCCGTTAGAATGGCTAAAGAAGAACCGAGCAAAGATTTTGCTTTTTTCGCCGTCGGTTTCGAGACAACATCGCCGTCGACCGCTGTTGAAATACTTGCAAAACCGCCTAGAAATCTTAGTTTTATGGTTTCGCACCGTTTGATTCCTCCGGCTATGAAGTTGCTCGTGGAAATGAAGGACCTAAACCTCAGCGGCTTCATAGCACCTGGCCATGTCAGCACCATCATCGGCCTCAAACCCTACCAAGTCTTTCCAGAAAAACACGGCATGCCCACCGTCGTAGCAGGCTTCGAACCCCTAGACATCCTCTTCGCCATCTACATGATCCTCAAACAGCTAAACGAAGGTAAACCACGCCTAGAAAACGAATACATACGCGCAGTCCACTACGAAGGCAACACAAAAGCCCAAAGACTAATGCAGAGAGTCTTCGACATGGTTGACGGAAACTGGCGAGGACTGGGCACAATTCCACTATCAAAGCTCGCCCTACGCAAACAATACGAAGCCTACGACGCACACCTGAAACACAACACACACGTCAAACAAGGCCTAGACACACCACCTGGTTGCCAATGCCACCTTGTCGTCGTAGGCAAGATCAAACCCGACCAATGCCCACTGTTCATGAAAACCTGCACGCCACAAAAACCCGTAGGTGCTTGCATGGTCAGTAGTGAAGGAACCTGCCGTATATGGGCAGCAACTAGAAGCAAATGATTCGAGAGCTTTCTGAAAATAATCATGGCACTTATAGGAAATTAGTCAGTAATGAAGAACAGGAATGTGTAGAACATCTCAGAAAAAGCTCGAAAGAAATCTAGCACGCGCTTGGCAGTTTTGAAAAAAACTTTACGAAACGAAAAGCTTGGCTTTCTACTCTCTTTTTTCATTTTCTGACTACACACATAGTAAGTGATTAGTGTCATTTCCAAGGGGTTTTTCACACGTCGTTTCTGGCGTTTGTTTTCATCGTGGAGTGACAAACCTCGCGCGAGTGGGCAAATCAGAAGAACTTCCTGTAATAAAGTCTTAATTAAAGAGGTCCAGTCTAGGTAGTGTTCAGTTGAGGAACATGGGCAAGCAAGGCTGGCGCTATCTACTGTTTCTGCTGCTTTCACACCATCCGGCAGAAAAACTGCACAGGACAATTTGCCTAGGCTTCAGAGGGAAGACCGTCTATCTATGTGCTAGATGCGCTGGAAGATATTTAGGCATTGTAAACGTCCTTGCCGCCTATTTTCTTGGATTTCGCTTTCCATTGTGGCTCTATCTTCCTCTGATTTTAGTTCTTCCCATGCCTGCCGCAGTTGATTGGCTTACACAAAGCTGTAAGCTCAGAGAAAGCAGAAACTCGATACGGGTAGGCACAGGTCTTCTATTGGGAATCACTGAAGCACTCCTTCTGTTATTACTCATCAACGGGATGTTCTATACGCTTCTAATTGCCATGATCATAATCGGAATCTACGCATTCGTGATATACATGATCGCCCTGAAAACCAAGTATCTAGACTCGTACTTGGACGACGTGATGCGAGGACATTAGAGACAACACAGAATCTTGGCCTCCATAACAAGCTTATGAAAAGGCTTATATCTTCTAGAGATAATTAGAGCCAAGATTGGTGGTTGAATTTGGGAGAAGAAGAAAAACGTAAATACAGTCTTGCAGTGCTGATCATCCTGTTGATCATCTGCTGGCCAGCGGCACTCATTTACTACTTCACTAGACCCGTAGTTAAGTCAAAGCCAACTCGAACATGCCTAGGCTGCGGAGCACAAATCCCAATGGACTTTGCCGTCTGCCCACACTGCGGCAAGAAAGTTGAAAAAGCATAATACAAGCTAGGCAGTAGTAGTGAGAATATCCCGAGTTTCAAACCCATTGCCGAAGATCGCAGACATGTGGATGATTCACAAGCATTCGCGGATAGGTGTCCTTTAATGCTATCTAAAAAGTTGCTTGTCGCCGTGTCTGTCGTGACCATCGTGTGGGTAGCACTATCTGCCACCTTTTTCTTTGTCCAATTATTCCAGAGGAAAACTGAAAATGAAATCCTTGTAGTCTCTATCAACGGAATGCTAACCGACAGCACTGTAAGTCTGGTTCAAAATGCGGTCAACATTGCGACATACCGCGGCTCGCGTCTGATCGTGTTAGTTTTGGACACGCCTGGTGGCTACGTGAGTAGTGTTGAACGTATAATGACCACGATTGACGAGTCAGAAGTGCCCGTGGTAGTTTTCGTAGAGCATCGTGCAGTCAGTGGAGGTACCTACACTCTTATGTCTTCTCATATTGCCGTAATGAAATCCAGTTCCCAAATAGGCTCTTGCCAGCCAGTTACCGAGACTGGAGAACCTGTGACCGACTCAAAATACATCAACTACCTGAATGAACTCATGAGAAACCATGCTTGGCTTCACACAAGAAATGAAACTGCCGCGCAGCTGTTCATCAAAGAGAACCTCAACCTGAACGGCGAGCAGGCATTCCGCTACAAAGTGGCTGATCTGATTGCGGACGACCTCGAGGACTTGCTAGGTAAACTGGACAAGTATGTTCTGGTCAGATACAGGGAAGGCGAAAGTAAACGTTTTGTCTTTACTGAGAAAGAAGATGCAAGCCAATATGAGGCAATCCGAATGTGGAATTTTGAGAATATCAGCCAAGCAGTAGTCCGAAGATATTCCGGTACCTTTGAGTATCTTAACCCACCATCAACGATCTTTGATTTCCCAATAGTTCTGATCTTTCCATTCGTACTTCTCTTTCCATATATATACCCCATTCTCGTAGTGCCCATACTGAGCCTAACCATAAGCTTTTCGCTGGAAACATTCATTGCCGTGTTTTCGGCAATCATGGGAACAATAGGCATCGCATACATAATTCTCTTGCTTGCAGAAAAGCAAAGCGAAAAGCAAGAATCGAAAAAACCGTGACACAGATTCCATATGCTCTCCTTGCTAGCTACAGCAAGTGTGCTTGTACATTGTTGCTCCAAACCTGACCCGCTTTGCTTCGGGACTCCAGCCCTCAAATTTTCATACTATGCGGGCTAAACGCCTCTTTCCTAATCTAGGAGGATTTCGCACTCTCAGCAATTGATCACCGAAGACACAATCGCAAGGTTGCTAGCAATAGCATTCCTCTTAGTCACAATCTTCTTTGGAAGGTTGTTTGGAGGAATGATGATTACTCCTGAAACGTCAGAAATTACAAATTTCTGGGCTTTCATAGGCAGCTTGATATTGGTGCTAGCTATTGTCTTCATATTCCTGATTCTGGAAGCTTTTCCTTTTCTCAATTTCTTGCGCATGCATACTAATCCGTTTTAGGGTTAGCATATTCTCGGAACAGGGTCACCTATCGGTCTGGCGATTATTCTTTTTCCTCCAACAACCGTCTGCATGGCCACGCCTTTGAAGTCAGCTGTTGCTTCGCCTATGATTTCTGCTTCTTTTCCCTCTTCTGTCTCCTGCAAAAGTGTTAAAACTTGTTTAGCTTTTTCTTTTACAACACCGATGATTATTTTGCCTTCGTTTCCAACTTCAAACGGGTCCAAACCTAGCATTTCGCAAGCAGCTTGCACATCCTTTCTTATCGGAATTCTGTCTTCATAGAGTAGCATGCCAGTGTTCGATTTTTCGCTGAACTCATTTACCGCATCGGCCAGTCCGCCTCTGGTTGGGTCTTTCATCGAAACTATGCCACCAACTTCGCCGAGCAGTCGCTGAATCAAACGGTTTAAGGGTCTAACGTCGGACTTTATGCCGCTCCCAAAGCTCAGGCCTTCTTGGGCCGACAAGACCGCCAAGCCATGATCTCCTATTGTTCCGGATAGTATAACCTTGTCGCCTACGCGCAAGTTCGAGTTCAAGATCCAGCGGGCTTTTAAGTTGCTCCTGAATTGTTTAACAACTCTCAGATTCTTATCTAACGCTGAGGTTCTTCGACCGATACCTGACATGTTTACGACGCAACCGCCTAAGCTTCCTTTCTCAATTACCTTCGTGTCGCCTGTGACTATGTTGACTTGGGCTTCGGCACACGTTTTCTGCATGCTGGTCAATATACGCTCGAAATCTTTCATCGACAGACCCTCCTCCAAGATGAGGCCGCATGCTAGCGCATACGGTTCAGAGCCTATGACGGCGAGGTCATTCACCGTTCCTGAGACTGAGAGGCGGCCAATGTCACCGCCCGGGAAAAATATTGGTTTGACGACGTGTGAGTCGCTTTTAATGGCTATGTCTCCAACCACGGCAGCGTCGTCCATGGCCTCCAGTGGTACTTCAACATTGCTTGCGCCTCCGAAACGCTTTACAATGTGGTTCTTGATCAGATCATGCATGACTGTGCCGCCGGCACCATGCAGCATGGTTATGTGATCATTTTTAGAAGTCAAGTTGCCTCACGTTTGCCATTTCTGACTGTGAGTATTTGTCTCAGTATGACATAAATGCATCGAACGCGGCGGCGTATTTCGAATTCTGAAGAGTAATGAAACTATTTTTTGAAGGTTGACGTGTTACATTCTCCATCTGCTCCGGAAATGTACTGGCTCAAAGGAAAACCATATAAATCGCAATTACGGTGTTCATTTGCACAAATGGAGAGACTACAAAGTGCCAAAATGGGGATACTCCATAGCTGAAGAAGAACTGGATCCAGAAAAGACATCGAAAGCTAGCGGCCGCGAAATCAGAGTATCCCACAAAGTGGCAAGAGAAGTCTGCAAAACTGTCAAGGGAATGATGCTCACCCAGGCAAAACAATACCTACGCGACGTTATGGTCAAGAAGAAAGCTGTCCCCTTCAAGCGCTTCAGAAAAAAGCTTGGTCACCGGCACGGGCTGCAGAAAGCCTTTGCAGGTCGATACCCAGTGAAAGCTGCTGAGAAAGTCCTTAGGGTGCTTGAAGGCGCCGAAGCCAATGCCGAAAACAAAGGGTTGGACACTGAAAGGATGCGCATTATCCACGCAGCAGCATACTCTGGCATGAAGCTCAAGCGCTATACACCGCGCGCTCAAGGGCGTGCCTCACCGAAATATGAGACGCTGACGCATATTGAAATCGCGTTGGAAGAGAAGCCGGAAATCGGAGGCCAGACATAATGGCCATAGTCAAGCATTTTATAAGCGAATCTATGAAGAGAACTGAAATTGACGAGTTTCTGCAGAGGAAGCTTGAACGCGCAGGCTATGGCGGGGTCAACATCTCGAAGACGCCGCTGGGCACGCACATTGTGGTTTACGCTATGCGCCCGGGACTTGTGATCGGACGTGGCGGAGAAACGATCCGCGAGCTTGCGGGGATTCTTGAAGAGACATTTAAGTTGCCTAACCCTCAGATTTCGGTTTCCGAGATAGAGATTCCGGAACTGAATGCCTTTGTTGTCGCTTCCAAAGTGGCTTCGGCTCTCCAGCGAGGTGTTCATTTTAGGCGCGCGGGTTTCTGGGCGCTCAACCAAGTCATGGAAGCAGGAGCCTTGGGGGCCGAGATCGTCATTAGTGGAAAACTCAGAACGGAAAGATCTAGGTACGAGAAGTTCAAGGCAGGCTACCTGCCTAAGTGCGGAGAACCGCCGACAAAATATACGCGGAAAGCTGAGGTGCATGTCCAACTGAAACCTGGTATGTTCGGCGTAAGAGTCAAGCTAATGCCGCCAGACGCGATTTTTCCAGACAGGATAAAGATATCAGATGCCCTTCCGCCAGAAGAGAAGGCGCCTGAAGAACCGGTAGCTCAACAAGTGACTGAAACCAAAGAACCACTGCAAGAAGAATCGACACAACCTCAAGAACCCACAATGGCCGAAGAGACAGTTGAGGCCAAAGAAGTGCCTTCGGAGCCAGCCAAACCTGCTGAAGCTCCTGAGACGAAAGAACCTGCGTCGGTCGAGAAGCCGAAGAAGAGAGGAAGGGCAAAGGAGGCCGCTAAGTAATGCCGATAATGCGCATCAAAGAGATACGCGACATGTCTTCTGAGGATCGTCAGAAGCGGCTCAGAGAATTCAAGACCGAGCTCCTAAGACTGAGAACCATGGTTCGCGCAGGCGGCACTATAGAAAACCCCAACCGCATAAAGGAACTGCGAAGAGCAATTGCAAAGATCCTGACCATAGAGCATGAGCAGAAGCTGGGCATCAGACAGGCTGAGGAGAAAGGGAAGAAACAGAAGGAGAAAAAGAAGAAATGAACGTGACGCCGGAAATCATCTGCAGTGAATTCACAGGCACAAGGGCGAAGGTTGCTGGAAGCACGCATCCTCGGTACGTCGGTTTGTCGGGTGAAGTCGTTGATGAAACCAGAAACACGTTTACGCTCATGCATGAAGGCAGGAAGAAAATGGTGATGAAAGATTCGTGTGTATTTCACTTCAGCTATCCTGATGGAACGATCGTCGAGATTGTCGGCAAGCTTCTCGTGGGCAGACCGGAGGACCGGCTTAAGAAAGTTATAAAGAGGTTATGGTAATGTCGCTGACTTTCAAGAAGCCTAAGAAAACGTGCACAGACAGAAACTGCCCATTCCACGGTGAACTTGCCGTGAGAGGTCGCGTGTTGGATGGAGTTATTGCGACCGCGAAGATGGACAAGACTGTTGTCGTGAAGCGTGACTACCTGTATTTCGTTTCGAAGTTCAAGAGATACGAGCGAAGACACAGTCGTATCCCTTCACATAATCCGCCGTGCATAGACGCCAAACAGGGAGACAAGGTAACGATAGCTGAATGCCGCCCGATAAGCAAGACTGTCTCTTTCGTGGTTGTTGAGAAAGTGGAGGAGAAGTAGAATGGCGGCAAAGGCGAAGCAACGGGCGCTGACTGCAAAGGGACTGGTTGGACACGGGCCGAAGGTTTCGAAAGCGTTGCCGACAGGCTCTGAACTGAAGTGCGCCGACAACACTGGAGCCCGGGTCATAAGACTTGTGCAGGTTCTGGGGTACAAGGGACGTTTGCGGCGTTACCCATCGGCATCTGTCGGCGACAGGGTGACAATCTCGGTCCGTCAAGGAACGCCGGACATGCGCAAGAAGATGTTCCAAGCAATAGTCATACGGCAAAAGAAACCCTTCCGAAGACTGGACGGTGTCTGGGTTCAGTTCGAAGATAACGCTGCCGTGATAATTACTCCTGAAGGCGAAATGAAAGGCTCAGAGATTCGGGGGCCAGTGGCTAAAGAAGCTGCAGAAAGATGGCCAAGGATAGCCAGCGCTTCGAGCATAATCGTGTAAAATGGTGGAAAAAGATGCAGACAATGAGACCAACAACAAAGCCGTCGAAACAGCGAAAGAGGGTCTACGCTGCCCCTGATCACATTCGCCACAAGATGTTTGCCGCCCTACTGTCGTCAGATCTCAGGAAGTCACAGAAAGTAAGAAGTCTCCCAGTCAGAAGCGGAGACACGGTTCGCGTGATGCGAGGAGACCATAAGGGTTTCGAAGGCAAAGTTTCCAGAATAGACAGGGAGAAATACAGAATATACGTCGAAGGCCTGACACGCGAGAAAGTCGACGGCACAACAATATTCGTTCCAATTCACCCGTCCAAGGTAACAATCACGAAACTGAACTTGGACGATAAGTGGCGAAAAGAAATCCTGGAGAGAAAGAAGGGCGCCAAGAAGGCAATTGAAGAAGTTGCAGAGAAGCCCGCGCCGAGGAAGCCAGCCGAGAAGCCTCCGCAGCCCGCGGAAGTCGTTCAAGAGAAACCTGCTGAGAAGAAGGCCGTCCAAGAGGAGAAAGCTCCAGAGGAGAAGCCGAAGGCGAAGCCAAGACGTAGAGCAGCAAGGAAGACAGCCACGGCCAAAGCTGAAAAGGAACCGGAAGAAGCTGAGAAGGCGGAGAAGCCGAAAACAGCCAAGAAGCGAACAAGGAGAAAAACTGCTGACAAGACAGCTGAGACTGAAGGAGGAGCATGATTTTGGGTAGGAAAGGAGCATCTTCGGGACTGAGGCGCAAGCCCGCGCCGAGATTCTGGCCAATTCACCGGAAAGAGTTTGCATGGATCGTTAAGCCCTCTTCGGGACCTCATTCTATAGAGCACAGTCTGCCTCTTGTCGTTGTGCTGCGTGACATGCTCGGATTTGCCAAAACACGAAAGGAAGCAAAGACTATAGTCTCACAGCAGATGGTGCAGGTGGATGGAACAATCAGACGAGACGACAGCTTCCCGGTGGGCCTTATGGATGTCATCTTTCTAAAGGACGCAGGCAAATCCTACCGTGTGCTGCCTTCTTACAAAGGCCTGATCCTTCATCAGATTGATGGCGAAGAAGCGAAGTTCAAGCTTTGCCGGATAGAAGACAAAAAGATCGGCAGAAACGGCCACGTGCAGCTTACTCTGCATGACGGTTCAAACATCCTGATCAAGGTTGCTGATCCGAAGAACCCACAGGAAGATATGTACGATACTCTTGACACCGTGAAGATAAGCGTGCCTGAGAAGCAGATTCTCGAGCATGTGAAGATGAAGGAAAAGGACACCGCGATCATAACCGGCGGCAAGAACATCGGAAAATACGGAAAGATTGTTGAAATTGAGAAGGCAGTGGGAAAGAAGAAACGCAGCACGCTTGTGACCATCGAGGACGCACAAGGCAACAAGTACCAAACCATATTGGACTTCATGTTCACATTGGGCGAAAACAGCCCACTCATAGCTTTACCGGAGGCAGCCTAACATGTCTGAAACCGGAACCGCGACAACGAAGAAAGAGAATCCGGTGCTTACACCGAGGATTGAGAAAGTCGTGATCAACCTGTGCGTCGGAAAATCCGGTGAACCATTGGAGAAGGCGGTCAAGGTTCTGAAGGAGCTTACTGGGCACGCTCCGTCTAGAAGGAACGCTAAAGAGTCAATCAGGGATTTCGGCATCCGCAAAGGAGAACCAATAGCTTGCATGGTTACCCTCAGAAACGAGGAAGCGATTGAATTCCTGAAGAAGGTTTTGCCTGTAGTGGATAACAAAATCTCAAAGGGATGCTTTGATAAACAGGGCAACTTCTCCTTCGGCATAAAAGAACACATTGAAATCAAAGGCGTGAAATACGACCCGGACATTGGGATATTCGGAATGGACATCTGCGTGTCGGTCACCAGACCTGGATATCGCGTCAAGAACCGAAGGCGCGATCAGGCCAAAATTGGCAGGAAACATGTTCTCACGCCAGTAGAATCCATTGCATTTGTCAAGGAAACTTTGGGAGTCGAAATAGTCTAGAAGATGGTGTTTGTATGGCCAAACAGAGACCTAGGAAAGAGAGAAAATGTGGCAAGGGAACACGGCCCTGTAGTCGATGCGGGTCCTATGGACCTGTCATAAGACGTTACAATTTATATTTATGCAGGCAATGCTTTAGAGAGGTAGCCAAAAAAATCGGCTTCAAGAAATATGAGTAATCTGAGGAAAATGCTGATGGATACCCTGTCGAACGGTCTGACGACGGTCATAAACAACGAGATGCGCAACAAGCGCGAGTGCATAATCAGCCCTGCCTCTAAACTGCTCGGCAGAGTCCTGCGAATCATGCAGCTGAACGGCTACATTGGCGAATTCGAATTCGTGGATGATGGCCGCTCCGGGAAATTCAAGGTTCAGCTGCTGGGCAGAATCAACAGGTGTGGTGCAGTCAGACCTCGCTTTTCCGTCACGCTGGATGAAATTGAAGAATGGGAGAAGAAGTTCCTTCCTTCAAGAGAAGTCGGAATGATGATCCTTTCAACCTCAAAAGGGGCCATGTCCCACAAAGAGGCAAGGGAAAAACACGTGGGAGGAAAGCTGTTAGCTTTCGTCTACTAGGAGAAGGCGTTCTCGAATGCGCGCTGCAGAAGTCTCAAGAACCATTCAGCTTCCCGATGACATAGAGGCAATCATAACGGGAAGAAAAGTCACAATCAAAGGCGCAAAGGGAACACTCGAACGCGACTTCTCCTCTGCTCCAATATCGATACAACTCGATGGAAAGACCATCCGCATCTGGGCCGATTGGCCGCGCAAGAAGGAGTCCTCACTAGTAGGTACAATATACTCTCACATTCAAAACATGATAACCGGAGTCCAAAAAGGTTTCACCTACAAGCTCAAGATAGTGTTCTCACACTTTCCAATATCTGTCAAACTGAAGGACAAGTTCGTTCTCGTCGAAAACTTCACCGGTGAAAGAAACCCTAGGAGGGCAAGAATCATCGGGAATGCTCAAGTGAAGATTCAGCCTGAAGACATCATAATTCAAGGCACAGACTTGGAAAACGTCAGCCAGACCGCCGCGAACATCGAACAAGCAACCAAGGTAAAACGGAAAGACCCACGTATATTCCTGGATGGTTTATACGTGTATGAACGGATCGAGGGAATGGAAGGATGAGCGACCGCAACACTGTCACAACAGAGAAAGCGTTGAAGATTCGGAAGCGCGTAAAGGATCATAAGCCGAGCTTTGTCAGACCTGAAAGCTGGCGATACGTGCGTCTGAAGGAGAACTGGCGCCGACCAAGAGGTTTGGATCATAAGATGCGCCGGAAAATCAAAGGATGGCCTGCCACCGTGAACACTGGATACCGCGGGCCAAAAATCGCCAGAGGATTGCATCCGTCGGGTTACGTGGAAGTCCTAGTCTATAATGCTGACCAAGTGCAAGGTATTGATCCGAAGACGCAGGCAATACGCATTGCGCACACAGTCGGTATGAGAAAGAGAGTCCGGATCATGACTGAAGCCAGAAAGAGGAACATCACAATTCTGAACGTGAAAGAGGTCAAGAAAGCGCCTGCAGAGGAAAAGGAACTGGCCGAAGATAAACTGGAAGAGGAAGGGCAAACAGAAGAAGCAGAAGAGCAGGCAGAAAAGGAGACAAAGAAGAAGAAGCCGCAGAAACCGAAGAAAACGCGGAAAAGTGAGGAGGAAACAGGAGGACAATGACTGACCTCAAGAGCCAACGACGAATCGCAGCACAAATACTCAAAATCGGACAGAACCGCGTCTGGATAGACCCTGAAAGAACCGACGATGCCGAAGCAGCGATGACCCGCGAAGAGGTCAGGAAGCTCATTCACGAAGGCGTCGTCAAAACGCTGCCAGAAAAGGGTGTTAGCCGCGCAAGGGCTCGGGTGCTTCATGCCAAGAAGAAGGAAGGGCGGCGAAGCGGACACGGCAGCAGAACAGGAGCACTTCGCTCAAGAATCTCGAAGAAAGACGCTTGGATGAGCAAGATCCGAGCATTGCGGAAGAAACTACGCGCATTGAAAGCGAGGAAGATTATTAGTGAGAACAATTACCGGAAGCTCTATGAAATGGCCAGCAGTGGACGATTTGAGTCGGTCGCTGACCTTGAACGGTATCTGAAATCGCATGAACTCTGGAGGAAACGCTGATGTCAAGTGGACGCTATTGTGTCCCGTTCCGACGGCGAAAATGGGGAAAAACCAACTATGGCAAACGAAAAGCCATGGTCGTTTCTGGTAAACCTCGCCTTGTGGCTCGTAGCACCGTCAACAACGTCAGTGTCCAGATAGTTGTGGCCAAACCTAAGGGCGACGAAGTCTTGGTTTCAGCAAACAGCCGAGAGCTGACAAGGAAGTACGGTTGGAAAGCTCCAAGAGGAAATCTTCCAGCAGCCTATTTGACTGGTTTCCTGTGCGGGCTGAAAGCCAAGTCCAAAGGTGTGGAAGAAGCAATCTTGGACATAGGGTTTCATTCTCCTACGAAGGGGGCGAAAGTGTTCGCCGTGCTGAAAGGCGCCTTAGATGCTGAGGTAGAAATCCCTCACAGTGAAGAGAAGCTTCCGGATGAGAAGCGCATGATGGGCGAGAACATCGCCGATTACGCGAAAAGCTTGGCATCAAACCCTGAAGAATATCAGGCAAGGTTTTCAAGATATCTTGAGCAGAAGCTCCAGCCTGAAGACATACAGAAACACGTTGCGAAGGTTAAGGCAGCCATGTCTGCCGCGTTCAAGAGCGGAGGAAAGAAAGCGTGACGGCGAGAAGAGACAGAAGAGATAGAAGAGACAGACGGGAACCACAGAAAAACTTGGAACAGTGGGTGCCTAGGACCCGGCTTGGAAAAATGATTCAAGAAGGCCGGATATCCTCGATCGAAGAGGTTTTCATGGCTGGCCTGCAGATTCGCGAATCGCAGATTGTGGATGCGTTGGTTCCAGATTTGCAGGAGGAAGTCATAAACATTAACCTCGTCCAGAAGCAGACGGATGCTGGTGAAAAATCAAGGTTCAAGGCGATAGTTGCCGTTGGGAACCGAGACGGATATATCGGTCTGGGCTCTGGCAAGGCTGGTCAGGTCAGGAATGCAATTGAGAAGGGAGCCGTAAACGCCCGCCTGCACATAATCCCTGTGAGACGAGGATGCGGAAGCTGGGAATGCGGATGTGGGAAACCTCACTCGATTCCTTTTCAAGTTGAAGGGAAGACTGGTGGCGTCAAGGTTGTTTTCATCCCAGGTCCGAGAGGCTTGGGGCTTGTAGCAAGTGAAGTTTCGAAGGTTGTCCTCGGTCTTGCGGGGGTAAAGGACTGCTGGACTAGAAGTTTCGGTTCGACAAGGACTGTTCCTTCTTTTGCTTATGCTGTTTTCGATGCGTTGAAGGCGACTTATGGTCTCATAACTCCGACGGACTGGGTGAAATAGTTGACTGAACAACCGGAAAGAAAATGCATTGCTGCTGTTCGGGTTCGCGGAACTGTCAGCGGGTCAAGGGAAGCTAGAGCCACGCTTGAGTTGCTTCATTTGACGAGAAACAACTACGCTGTGCTCGTGAACAATGATCCGACTTTCCACGGCATGCTTAAGGCTGCCCAGAACTTCATCACATGGGGCGAAATCTCAAAAGAGAACGTGACGCTGTTGCTGAGCAAGAGAGGAAGACTTGCCGGTGACAAGAAGCTCGGCGAGGAGAACCTGCGCAAGACAGGTTACAAGTCGGTGGAAGATCTGGCCGAGGCCGTTTTCACATGCCGCGTTGACTACTGGAAACTGCCAAACATACGACCAGTTTTCAGACTGCATCCTCCGACGAAAGGCTTCAAAGGCAAGACAAAGAAAAGCTGCGGCGCAGGCGGAGAACTGGGCTACCGCGGGGACAAGATAAACGACCTAGTAAAACGGATGGTCTAAATTCTCGGTTTAGACGTTTTCTTTTGCGATACGTTTTATAGCTACTTTTGCTATTTTTGGAATGCATCCTGTCACGGTATTGGGGAGAAGGTAACATGAGCGCGAAATGGCGTAGGAACCGAAAGCAATCGAGAAAGGTCGGTGCTCTCAGAGTCGTGGAAAAATCTGAGGACGCGAATGTTTCTCAAGTGTTCAGAATTAGGAACTCTTGGATCAAGAGGCAGGCCACACCTTACAAGTATAGGGTCGCAAAGACCATTGCTGAGAGGGGATTCAGAGAGCCTGAACCGCTGGTTGACGTTGTTGACGCGAGCGACGAGGTTACGGTTGTCGCGCAGTTCGCTGGATTCAGCAGGGAAAATATAACGATTCATGTAAAAAACCAACGTTTGACACTATCAGCAAACGCTTCCGATCGCAAGTATTATAAAAGTTTAAATCTTCCTAAGAGAGTGATTCCAAGCACTCTACGTGCAGCCTATAAGAATGGTGTACTCGAAGTGAAATTAAGAAAGGTCGCCGAAGAAAAGGCATTGAAAGAAGTGGCGGGTTAGAAAGATGCCCCACAGGTTGAGAAAGATAAGGAAGATGCGCGGTTCAAGGACTCAAGGTTACGGAAGAGTAGCCCAACATAGGGACACAGGTTCCCATGGGGGTCGGAAGTGCGGCAGACACAAGGCGAAATGGAGCTATGTCACCACTTATGAGCCTGATTACTTCGGCAAGAACGGCTTTACCTCTCCGAAGAGCCTCAGACAGAAAGTGAAGATCGTGAATGTCGGAGAGGTTGATGAGATGGCTGAAAGAATCTCGACGGAGAAGGAAAAGGGCAAGCTCTTGCTGAACCTCGAGAAGCTAGGTTACACAAAACTGCTTGGCTCAGGCAAAGTCACAAAACCGCTGATCGTGAAGGTGCCTTCTTGCTCAGAATCTGCGGCTGAGAAGATAAAGAAGGCCGGCGGCGAGGTTCTTGTCGAAACAGAGAAACAGGGAGAGTAACGATTAGCGCATGGCGGGTCGCTTCCTTAGGCTGTTCAAGCCTGTTGCAAGAATCGTGCCAGAGATCAAAGCTCCTGAAAGGCGGGTTCGGTTTAACGAGAAGCTTTTCTGGACGGCCTTAGTTCTTATCATTTACTTGGTCATGTCTGAGATTCCGCTTTTCGGCATCACAAAGACTGCGTTGGGCGAGCTTGCGGCGTTGAGGATAATTTTTGCTTCCAGTCGAGGAAGTCTTATGGAACTGGGTATAGGCCCGATAGTGACGGCAGGACTGATATTGCAGTTGCTGGCTGGTTCGGCCATGATAGAGTGTGATATGGGCAACCCTGAGGACAGGGGGCTTTTCACAACTGCCAGCAAGGTCTTTGCTATACTCTTGACTGGCATTCAGGCAACTGCCTACATAATTGGCGGAATGTACGGCGACCTTGCGGGTTCGACGGCCATTGTTGTCTTCCTTCAACTGATCGCCTCCGGCATAATCGTCTTGTTGCTCGATGAGCTTGTCCAGAAAGGTTGGGGTTTCGGTAGTGGAATCAGTCTGTTCATCATGGCAGGCGTTGCGCAGCAAATCTTCTGGCAAAGCTTCTCGCCTGCGCCAGGTGTGGGAGAAGCTGGAGGTCGAAGCTACGGCTTCTTTGTAGCTTTGGCTCAGGTTCTTTCTGCTGGTCAGCCGTTGTCTGACCTCTGGCTGCGCGGGACAGGACAGAACCCGTCTTTGCTGGGTCTCATAGCGACGGTTGCTGCTTTTCTGGTGATAATCTATATGGAGGGTGTGCGAGTGGAGCTGCCGTTGTCTTACGCTGGCTACAAGGGCTTCAGGAGCAAGTATCCAATAAAGCTCTTGTACGTGTCCAACTTGCCTGTGATTTTCGCGTCAGCGCTCTTCGCCAACGTGTATTTCTTCTCACAGCTATTCTGGAACTTCTACAATCGCGGCAACAGCAACTTCTGGCTCAACCTTCTTGGAACGTACAAGTGGGTTGGCGAGGGTACGAATCAGAGTCTCCAAGCCACCGGGGGACTCGTCTACTACGTGACTGCCCCGAGGCACTGGTTAAATGTTGTGGCGGATCCGGTGAGAGCGCTGGGGTATCTGGGAATCCTAATAGTCTTCTGCATTGTGTTCTCGTTGACTTGGCTTGAAGTGGGCGGCTTGGGTTCTTCAACCGTGGCTAAGCAGCTGGTTGATGCTGGCATGCAGATTCCGGGCTACCGCCGTTCAGGGAAAGCCATGGAGTCCATTCTCAACAGGTATATCCCTGCTGTGACTGTGCTTGGCGGCATAGTCGTGGCACTGATAGCTGGCATTGCAGACTTCTTCGGCGTTTTCGGTTCAGGGATGGGTATACTGCTGTCCGTAGGGATACTCTACCAGTATTATGAGACGCTCATGCAGGAAAGGGCTGCTGAAATGTTCCCTGCGTTTAGGAAGGTATTCGGTGAGTAATCTCTGCTGCGTAGCCCATGCGTCGGAAGCAGGGCTTAACCACCCAAAATGGTTATTAACACTGAAGCGAAACATGGGACGGCAGCGATGAAGTCCATGATTGCCTTTGAGGTGACCTAGATGATGTTCGGAATAATGCCTGAAGTTGTGTTCATGTTTCTCCTAGCGTGCGCTATATCGCTGTTAACGTCGCTGGCAAATCGCCTGCTCTCCCATCCTGAGCAGATGAAGGCTTGGCGTAAGGAGATCAGTGACTGGAACTCGGAGCTGCGTAAGGCTAGAAAGGAGAAGGATGACAAGCGTGTGGACAAACTTTTGAAGAAACAGCAGCATATTCTCCAGCTTAATTCGAAGATGACTATGCAGTCGATGAAGGTGTCTCTGCTGTTCTTCATTCCTCTGCTCCTCATCTGGCAACTGCTGGGCGCGTATCTGTATGGGCAACCAATGGCAATCCTGCCAGGGGCTGGTCCTAACTTGTTCGTGCCAGTGTTCGGGTTCACTATATCCTCCTTGATGTGGTGGTACTTGATGTCTTCAATGTTCTTCAGTACAGTCTTCTCGCACGTATTCGGTTTGGCTGACATAACCGAGTAGACCGTTCAGATTCTGAAAGAGCAGTCTCGACGAAAAACGTTTTAGGGTAGACCCTGAAAGAAGCTTCCGTCAAGACTGGAAGGAGCTCAAATGACCACAAGGAAAGAAGGGAAGCCGGTCACTATATGCATTTGCGGACTGGCAGGTAGCGGAAAGAGCACTCAGGCACGTCAGCTAGCGCGTAAGTATGGTTTCAAGCATTACTCAGGTGGGGACGCTTTGAAGGTTTTGGCACTGGATGCGGGTTACAATGATATTGACCGCGGGTGGTGGGAGAGTTCGGAAGGTTTGCGGTTCTTGGAGAAGCGGCGAGAAGATCCGAAGTTTGATGAGGCGATTGACAAGAAGCTCTTAGAGCTGGCGCAGCGCGGAAACGTGATCTTGGACAGTTGGACGATGCCTTGGCTGCTCAAGGAGGGTTTCAAAATCTGGCTTGAAGCGTCGATCGAAAGGAGGGCCGAGAGGGTGGCTAGGAGGGACAGGATAAGTGTTGACGACGCTTTGAAAGCGCTGAGGCGCAAGGAAGAACAGACAAAGAGCATATACAAGAAGCTCTATGGTTTCGATTTGGGTGAGGATTTCGCGCCTTTCCACTTCATTCTTGACACGGAATGTCTGAACTCTGAAGAATGTTTTTTGATTCTCTGCAGAGTTATCGAGAACGTCGTGCTCAACAAGAACTGATGCTAGGTTCTGGGCGGCTTTCGTTCGCATGGTTATACGCAAAGTTTAAAGCCACAACAGAGCCATATTCTGCTGTAGGATTCCACATCAATTTCAACAATTCTGTATGAGGACTGGTTGAATTGAAAGAAACTGGTAGCATGAGGTATCATATTATTCTCGGTTTCCTGATGGGGGCGGCGTTCTCATGCTTGCTCTGGTCTTCTCCATTGTTGAGCAAGGAAGCGCTGGTGATGCTTGTTATTTTCAATTTTCTTTTCGTTTCTTTGACGTTTCCTCTGGAAGGGATGCTCGCGGTCAAGCTGTTTCTTCTGCTGGGAGGAGACTTCGTCGGCTTTGCTTGGAACTACGTTCTGTCACAGCTTGTCGGAGCGATCACCTCTTACTTTGGCGAATACGTCAACACTGCCTATCTCCTTTTGAGTCCCTTCTTGAACCTCGTATGGATTGTCTCTTTCTGGACGTTGAGCCTGACGGCGCTGTCAAAGTCCAAGAACATCAAGGTTGCTGCGCCGGCGTGACAACGGAGATTCTTGAAGCTCTCTTTCTGCTCTTCGCATTTCTAGTTGTCGCATACCTCGTTCGTCACTACATCTTCACATTGACCGTCATCAGACTTGCAGAACGAAAAACAAGTAGCGCTGATGGTGGATTATGCCCTTATGAGCCAACAGTGTCCATTCTGATACCGGCACACAATGAAGAACAAGTGCTTGAAAGAACCCTCCAAAGGATGACTGAGCTTGACTATCCCCGAGACAAGCTGCAGATTGTGGTGATCAATGATGCATCAACAGATAGGACGGGCGAAATTGCCGAACGATTCTCAAACGTCTACAGCCACGTCAAGGTTATGCACCGAGGCGAGCATGAGGGCGGACGTGGAAAGGCCGCAGCCTTGAACGCCGCCATGAAACTCGTCGAGAAAGAGATAGTGGTCTGTTTTGACGCGGACTATTACCCGCAAAGTGACGCTGTTGCGAAGCTTGCGAGGGCTTTTGCTGATCCGCGTGTGGGAGCGGTGCAGGGGCGGGTGATCGTTCTAAATGAGCCATGTACTGTCGTGACCCGGCTTGTCGCCTTGGAAAGAATTGGTGGGTATTGTGTTGATCAGCAGGCTCGGGACAGTCTCGGGTTGATTCCTCAGTTCGGCGGCACTGTTGGGGCCGTCAGGCGCAGCTTGCTTGACAGTCTAGGCGGATGGGATGAGTCAGTTCTGGCTGAAGACACTGAGTTGACCTTTCGCGTATGTCTCGCGGGCTACCGAGTTCGGTACGATAATGATGCCGAGTGTTATGAGGAGGCTGTTGAGGACTGGCAGGCTTACTGGAGACAACGCTATCGTTGGGCAAAGGGGCACATGCAAGTTGCATTCAAACACGGCCTGAAAGTGGCGAGAAGCGACAAGCTCAGTCGAAGGGAGAAGGTTGACGGGTTACTGCTGCTGAACGTTTACTTTATGCCTGTCTTGGTGCCTCTTTCATGGGCGATCGGCGTGGCGCTTTTTCTTTCAGGTTTTTCGCAGTGGTTCAGTATGGTGTGGGCTGTGTTGCCGATCTGTCTCTACAGTTGCGTGGGCAATTTTGCGCCGTTCTTTGAAGTTGGGATAGGGGCGTACTTGGATGGGAGGGGGCGGGCGAGTTGGCTGATGCCGCTGTTAGCGTTTACATTCGTGTACAACATACTCATTTGCACAAAGGCTCTGATTGATCTGGCTGTGGGGAGGATCCTCGGGAAGCACAAAAGCAGTTGGGGCAAGACTGTTCATTCGGGAATGGTGAATGTGAGAAAAGGGCAGGTTTAGGTTTTCGTTGTTTTTTGTCTTTCTTCTTCTTGTAGCACTCTTCTGAGGACTTTGCCTACAAGCGTCATCGGTAGCTCTTTCCGGAATTCGAGTTCCCTTATTGCCTTATACGGTGCCACTTTCTCGTTGACGAATTTTTTGATTTCTTCTTCGGTTGCGGTTACCCCGTCTTTGAGGACTATGAAGGCTTTGGGGATTTCGCTTGCGACCGGATCCGGCTTGCCGATGACTGCACAGAGCTTCACGGCTGGGTGCTCGTAGAGTACATCTTCGATTTCTCTGGGGTAGACGCTGTAACCCTTGTACTTGATGAGGTCTTTCTTGCGGTCGGTGATGTAGAAGTAGCCGTCTTCATCCATTTTTCCGATGTCGCCTGTGTAGAGCCAGCCGTCTCTGAGAACTTGCGCAGTCTCTTCTGACATGTTCCAGTAGCCCTTCATGACCTGCGGCCCCTTGACAACCAGTTCGCCCGTTTCGCCGACAGGTTTTTCATTTTCACCTGTTTCCATGTCCATTATCTTCGCGTCCGTGTCAGGCCATGGCAGTCCGATGGAGCCTACTTTCACTGTTTTCATGGATCGGTCAAGCGGGTTGCAATGTGTCACGGGCGAAGATTCGGTCAGGCCGTAGCCTTCTACTAGGACGCCGCCTGTGGTTTCCATGAATTTTTTCTGAACTTCCGGTGGGAGTGGGGCTGAGCCTGAGATGCAGAAGCGCACTGATGTGCAGTCGTACTTGCCCATGTCTGGGTGCGAGAGTAGCATTGCGTACATAGTCGGTGCTCCACAGAACACTGTCACGTGGTGGTTTTGGATGGCGTGGAACGTGCTCACAACGTCGAACCGTGGTTCCATAACCATCTTTCCTGCTAAGTAGATTGGGGCGTTCATGCCTGTTGTCATGCCGTAGATGTGGAACAGCGGCAGCACCGTCAGGAACGTTTCCTCTCCAGTCGTGCCTCTCAGCCACGCGGCGCAGGCGACCGCGTTCGAGATGAGGTTCATGTGCGTCAACATGGCACCTTTCGCTGTGCCCGTCGTTCCACCCGTGTACTGCAACGCAACCAAGTCTTCCTTGGGATCTATGTTCACCTTGGGCGGGTTGGGCTCGTACCTGTTCATGAGTTCTTTGAAGAAGTAGACGCTTGGCTTGCGCTCGACTTTCAGCTGCGGAATCTTCCTTAGCAGAGTGCCGAGGAAAGCTTTGGCGCTTGGCATGTAATCCTTCAAATCTGTGATTATGACCCGTTTCACCTTGGTTTTGTTCAACACCTTCTCAACGATGGGGTAGAGCAGATCTAGCACGACGATGGTTTCGGCGCCTGAGTCGTTCAGCTGGTGTTCCACTTCCCGCTCTCTGTACAACGGGCTTATCGCCGTCTCGATGGCCCCGATCTTGATTGCGCCATAGTAGGCGATGACAAACTGAGGTATGTTTGCCAGAAACAGGGCGACCTTGTCGCCTTTCTTCACGCCGAGCGCGTCCAGCGCCGTGGCAAACTTTTCAACGTCACGTTCAAGCTCTCTGTAGGTCATTTCCTTCTCGAAGTAGACTATCGCCTTCTTGTCAGGAAACTTTTCTGCGCTGATCTTAAGCAAGTCAGAAAGCGGAACCTCGGGGTACTCGAGGGTTCTCGGCACTCCTTCAGGCCAAAACCTGAACCACGGTTTCTCAGTCGGTCGAGTTGGTTGAGGTTGTTGAACTGGTTCATGTGATTGTGAGGGTTCTGGGGCTTGGGTGGGTTCAGAGACGCGTTTCTTGCTTTTCCTCTTAGAAGCCATAAGTGAAAACCGATTTTCAATATATCAAGCAGAACACGTAATAATACTTTCTACGGAAAATTATGCATTGCCACTGGTTCTCTGTTTGCTCTTTCTATAGATTGCTGCTCATCTTTCGTCGTAGCGTGCAAATCGAAAGCCTGCTTTGATTGACCATGATCGGTCATTATATGCTGAAGCCTCAGCATAGGAAAAGGCAGGCTTGTCTACCGAAAGTTTATTGTGCATTCGGGTGACAAGGAGCGTAATGTGTGCGCGCAGAGTTTTGGGTGAGGTTTGTTGTCGGAACCTGTTCGGGAAACAGTTCAGAGGATAAGAGGGCTTGAGATCCAAGGTGCCCGAAATGTTGCCATATCCGCCATAGGCGCAATGGAAGCCTCAGCCAGAGAGACACAGGCCAAAAGCAAGAGCGAGTTTCTGAAGGAGCTTTCGTCGGCGAAGGAGGCTCTTTTTGTTTCAAGAGAGACGGAACCTCTCATGAGAAATGCCGTCCGATGGATAGTGAACCAAGTCAAAGATAGCAGGGAGACGAGTGTTGGGAAACTGGCCAAGACGGTGTCGTTGGCTTCGCAGGCGTTTCTGAAGAGCCTTGATGATTCAAAGGAGAAGATTGCGGAGATCGGAGCAAAGAGGATCAGAGACCACGCGGTGATCTTGACCCACTGCCACTCGTCTACCGTAACCTGCCTTCTGAAGAGCGCGAAACTGCAGGGGAAATCGTTCGAAGTCATCTGCACAGAAACCAGACCGGTTCGTCAGGGCAAAGTGACTGCTGAAGAGATGCTGAACTTAGGAGTGAAAACAACCTTCATTGTGGATTCTGCTGCACGCTTTTTCATGAATCACGTTGGTTTAGTACTCGTAGGAGCAGACGCCATAACCTCGGAAGGAAACGTGATAAACAAGATTGGGACAAGCACAATTGCGCTTGTGGCTTATGAGGCGCGAACGCCCTTCTACGTGGTCTCTGAACTGTTGAAGTTTGACCCGGCAACAATGTACGGAGACTATGAGAAGATAGAGGAAAGAAACCCTAAAGAGGTTTGGGAAAACCCGCCGAAAGGCCTCATCATCAGAAATCCGGCTTTTGACGTCACACGGAGGGATTTCATTCACGGCATAATCTGTGAAGAAGGTATAGTTTCACCTCACTCGATTGCTGAAGTGGTGCGCAGGAAGTATCCGTGGATTTTCGAGTGAGGAATTAGGCTTAAGGTTGTTTTCTCCATGTTTGCAGAGCTGTTGCTAGCTCCTCATGTGTCTTAGCGTATTCCTTCAGAGACACGTGTTTGAGAGTTGCATCTACTGCCTGTCGCATGGCTTTCGCTCCGGCTACTGTGCCATTCTTGTGACCGTGGATGCCTCCGCCAGCTTGAATGACGAAGTCTTCTCCGAAGAACTCGATCAAATGCGGAACCAGTCCCGGGTGCAGGCCGCCTGAAGCAACAGGCAAAACCCGTTTCAGACCGTTCATCTCTGCTTTCAATGCTTCGCAGTTCTCTTTCACTTCGTCTTTGGTCTCAAACATCTTGCCGACAACAGTGCCAATGTGAAGCTGGTCGACGCCTATTGTTCTGGCCACCTTGGCGATTACTTTCATCGAGATTCCATGTTTAGGGTTTTTCGTGAACGTGGCGTGTCCTGCCCTGTGAGCGTGAATCACCAGTTGAAGATTTTGGTTGCGGAGTGTCTGCAGCGCGGCAAAACCGCATGTCAAAATGTCGATCATGAGGTATTCGCCGCCGTGACGGGATACATACTCTGCTCGTTTCAGCATTGTTTCGGTTTCGGCTGTGACGTTCACCATGTAGACTTTCTTTTCGCCTGTTTCTTGTTCTGCTTTGTCCCGGCTCTCAAGGGTCTTCAGGACGCGTTCTTCGAAAGGGTTGAAGCTCTGGCTGCTCAGGTTCTCGTCATCCTTGACGATGTCGCATCCACCGAACCAGGCGTCGTGGGCAACTTTGGCATGATCAATGGTCTTTAGACCAAGCTTCGGTTTGATTATCGTTCCTACTAATGGGCGGTGGTAGACTTTCAGGAGTTTGCGGATTCCTTCGATACCGAATCTCGGACCCTTGAAGGTTTCCGTGAGCCATGATGGGAAGTCGATGTCGTTGAGTCTTAGGTTTTTGAGTGTTCTGAGCCCAAACACGTTTCCTGCCACACTGCTTAGGATGTTGGGCATGTTGCCCTGTTCAAAGAGTTCTGCTGGGTAGGCTATTTTCACTTTGTTTCCTTCTACATCGAAGGCTGTGGCAGCGAGTTTGTTGACGTAGGGCTTGGTTGTCGTGAGCTCTGTCCACGTTCCCACCGAGCTTTCAGCGGCAACGGCGCCCGCAGCTTCATTCATGCTGACGCCTTTGGGTTCGACGTGGAAAGTGCAGACGACATCTGTTTCTCTGGGCTTATGATTCAGGTTTACAAAGTCCACATACCTCAACGTACTCAACTCGACAGGTCTTGTCTTAGGTCTTGTCCTTTAAAACCTTTAACTATTGACGCATGCAATAGTTGAGGTGTTGATTTGGATGAAGCTCAAGGTCAGGCTTCTGGAAATTCAAGCTGGCGGAAGAAGCATAGCAATATTGGATGACGAGACTGCAAGTTTCCTCGGTGTGCACTCTTCCGATAGAGTCAGAATATCTGTTGGAAACCAGCAGGTGATCGCTATCGTCAATGTGGCCGCGAACTATCCTCCCAATTACGTTGGACTTTATGATGAAGTCTCAAAGAAACTTGCAGTGAAGGGCGGAGAGACTGTTGAGGTACAGTCTGCTGAAGCTCCTGAATCGATTGGGTACGTGCAGGCGAAAATCCGCGGTGAGAGGCTGCGGGAAAAAGAGATAGACACTATCGTTAAGGATGCCGTTACTCATCACTTGAGCGACGTTGAACTTGCGTCTTTCGTTACGGCTCTTTACATTAATCATTTGAGCATGGAGGAGATTGAGGCTTTGTCTAGAGCTATGGTGAAGACTGGGCGCACACTGAGCTTAGACAAGAGGCCGATTCTTGACAAGCACAGCATAGGCGGAATACCGGGAGACAAAACCACTATTCTCATAGTGCCGATTGTTGCCGCTGCTGGATTCACTATTCCCAAGACTTCTTCAAGAGCGATAACTTCCCCAGCTGGAACTGCTGACCGGGTTGAGACCCTGTGCCCCGTGAATCTGACAATCGAAGAGATAGAAGGAGTTGTCAACAAGACGAACGGATGCATGGTCTGGGGTGGCGCCTTAGAGTTGGCGCCTGCAGACGACATTTTCATCAAGGTTGAGTATCCGCTCGCAATTGATCCTCTGCTTCTGCCATCAATCATGAGCAAGAAAAAAGCGATAGGAGCGACACATTTGGTCGTTGACATTCCTACGGGAAGAGGCGCAAAAATCAAAACAATCCGTGAGGCACAGTTGCTCGGATATGATTTCATAGATCTTGGGAAACGTTTAGGGATTGTGGTTCAGTGCGCCGCCACTTTCGGAGAGCAGCCTCTCGGGTATGCGGTAGGTCCGGCACTGGAGGCAAGAGAAGCGCTATCAACAATCATGGGAGACGGTCCGCCTGATCTCAGAGAAAAAGCAATAGACATCGCAGGCATTCTTCTCGAAATGACCGGAATGGAGAACGGAAAGCAGAAGGCAGACGAGCTCCTGAGGTCAGCAAAAGCGGAAAGGAAGCTCAGGGAAATCATTGAGGCTCAGGGAGGGAATCCCAAGGTGAGACCTGAAGACATTGCGGTGGGAGACAAGAAGGCTGAAATAACAACGGAAAAAGGCGGAAGGGTTCTGTGGATCAACAATGAAGACGTAGCCAACATTGCCAAAGAGGCCGGAGCCCCGAAAGAGAAGGGCGCAGGCGTAGTGCTTAGAACGAAACTGGGCGACAACGTCAAGAAAAGCGGGACTCTTATTGACATTTACGCGGAGAGAAATGTGAAGCTGGAAGCAGCTATTGAGCTGGCGAAGAGACTGCATCCGATAGGATTGAGCGAGAAACCGGAAGAAAGAATGCTAATAGACAGAATCCCGCCGCAGACAATACAGAGAAAGCCGTTCATATTGGAAAGATAGTGCTGTGCAGACTGTCAGAATGAATGGACAAGGAAGACTCACACTTGCAGACGCGAGATTACTGTTTGTAATGACGGTCTATTATCGTACTGATCGGCCATATGAGTATCCATAGGTACGGAGTGAAACGAGGGATCAGAAAAGATGCAGATATTGTAGCAAGAAACACGATCGGCGGAACAAAGTGGCGCAGAGTTAGACGTCTTATCAAGCTGGCACTGAGAGCCTCGTCTACTAGGCGATGATGCGCTGATGCATACCACCAGAGAGAACCCAGAGTCATTCCGGTAGTAGCCATGAGTACTGCATAGATGATTACTGAAACCTGCTGGTCAGGATATTTTCCTATTAGGCGCGCGCTATACCATATTTCGGCTTCTCGGTAGCCATAGTTAACTTCATACTCGGCGTCAGTTTCTTCTCGGCAACTTCTATGTCGGCGAGTGGATAATGGTTGCGATGCTCATCGTTTATGTTATGATCTTGGCAACGTTGCAAAACGGCAAATACAGGCCGACCCTTCATCATTATGCGAAAGCATAGTACGGAAAAGTAGAGACAATCGCACGTAGACAGTGATTATGGCGGAATCTTGGAAGGAACGTTTTTAGCTTTGGCCGATTTCTGGTTGTTGAAATAACCATGCTTGAAAGCGTAAAGGTGCTTGCCACGGTTTCCAGGGCGGAGTTTATCCTGCCGAACTTGGGTTCTCTCATTATGGGGCTTGCTTGGGGCGCCAATCCGCCTCTAGATTTAGTCACTGGGGCAATCCTAGTGGCTCTCTCCTTTACTATAATCAACCTCAGTTCTGCCATCGGAGCTCAGGCAAATACTCTTTCTGACTATGAACTGGACCTAAAGGATGACCGTAAGAGGGAACTGGTTAAGGCGATGGATTCTTTGGGAAAAAAACGGCTAAAAGCATTGTTGATTGGGGAGCTCATTTTTGCCTTGGTTCTGGTTTCTCTGTTCATGCTGATTCAAGGAAAACCCCTCCTGCTCCTAATGTGGATAGCCGGAATTTCCTTGGGATATGCCTATTCTGCTCCGCCTATGAGATTGAAGGCGAGGTCTTGGGCAGCACCAGTCACGCTGATTCTTGTACTGGCCTTCTTTCCTGTGCTATTTGCGTACTACACCTTTGCCTCTAAGATGGATCCTTTCTTTCTTCTTTCCCTCACCGGGCTCGCCTTGACAGTGTATGGCGTAATCATACCTACTGAGATCCGAGACTATTTCGGAGACAAAGCAATGGGCATCGAAACGATGACAGTGCATCTGGGTCTTGCCAGAGCTTCGTTCCTCGGCATTGTATTGCTGACCGCAGGCGTCATACTCACTGGGGCAGCTTTCCTTCTCGAGTGGACTTATGGACAGCGCCCATTGTTGAGTGTTTTCCTGCTCGCCATGCCAGTTGTCGTTCTTTTCGTTCTAAGAAAATTCAAGAGGCTCTACTCTCTTTCCAAAGAACACATGTCGTCAAAAGATCCAAGATCTGTTGAGCAAGAGATTGTGAGCTTGTCCGCGCATAATCCGCAGTGGATAATGCTGGTAACGCAAACGTACAGCCTCATGTCGATTATACTACTTGTAGGCAAATTCCTGCTCTAAGAGTGCGTTCTGCATAGCGTGCTAACAAGCGTAGTCTAAGCGGATTCGGCGTAAGATCTTTTGCTGTCATTGTTGACTGGTGTCATCTGGCACGCTCAGGCTGGCATGGAAGTTGGACGAAATAGGGACTTTTCAAGAGACAACGAAAAATCGCGGATGGACTACTGAAATGCTCGGCATAAGCCGGGAAGACTTGATCCCTGAATTGGGCGAGATCGCTGGGGCCTCAACCTTCTTGGATGTTGCTTCAGACGCGGCCGTCACGCTTCTGGTGTAGTTTGATCCTTCAAAGTGAAAGCCATTGCACTCTCTCTTTTTATCTTCCAAACTGCACTGCGATTGATTTTTAAATATGCCTGTAGATTTCGGTGTATTTTTTAGGCAGTAAACAACTGTTGGTTTGGAGTCACTGTGTTGCCAACTACTGTGAAAGCCACTGTTCATAAGATCAATCTATGTGATGGGCTTGTGCAAACAATCGATGATACGGTCGCAGTTGAGGCGCCGATTAAGGTAATCGTGAACGGAAAGCGAGCAGTTACATTGTTTGCTCTGCCAAAACAGTTGAAGGAGCTAGGTGTAGGATGGCTCCTCAGCCAAGCCATTGTAGCATCGATTGATGAGATAACTAGTGTTGAAGTCAGAAAGAACAGTGTGAGAATAGGATGTGGCATTAACGTTGAAAGCCGACTAGAAGTGGCCAAAATAACAGAGCCAGTGGATTCTTCGTGCGGCTCAACGTCCGAAGACTTCGCTTTTCTGATAGACCGCTTGAAGAAACCATTCGTGAAGTCCAGCTATAGAATTGAAGCTGAAAAGCTGTTTGGATTTGTGAGAGTTCTCAACGAGAAAGCTATCCTGTTCAAGCTAACTGGAGGCACACACTCAGCTGCCCTTTTTCATAAGGGAAGATTAGTCGCATTTGCTGAGGATGTTGGAAGACACAACGCTGTAGACAAAGTCATTGGCGTAGCTGCGATGAAAAAGGTTGACTTCTCGAAGTGCGTAGTAGCGAGCAGTGGCAGGCAACCAGCGAACATGGTTCTGAAAGCTGCACGTGTAGGCATACCGATCATAGCCTCTATCACTGGTCCTATATCATCTGGAATAGATGCTGCCAAAAAGACCGGAGTAACGCTAGCTTGTTTTGTCAGAGGTCAAAGGATGAATATTTACAGCTACCCTGATAGAATAAAAGCAGCTTGTACGCGTGCGTCTAAGTGAAGGTTTGAGAACGATGAAGACTCAAATGAAAAAGGTCAAAGCCTTGGCGCTTCTGTCAGGCGGCTTGGATAGCACACTGAGCGTGAAGCTCATGCTGGATCAAGGCATAGATGTTGAAGCAGTGAATTTTGCGAGTCCATTCTGTCTCTGCAGAAAAGGCGGTTGCGGAGCACTGGAAGCAGCAAAAAGCCTTAAAACACCATTGAAAACGATCAGTGTTGGCGAGGAATACCTCAGGATCGTGAGAAAACCACGATTTGGTTATGGACGAAACATGAATCCCTGTATTGATTGTCGGATTTTCATGTTGAAAAAGGCCAAGAAATATGCCGAGGAAATAGGTGCGTCATTCATTTTTACAGGAGAGGTTCTAGGTCAAAGACCTATGTCTCAGCGTGGGAAGACTCTAGATATTATAGCGGAGGAGACAGGTTTGAAAGGAAAGATTCTGAGACCTCTTTCTGCAAAATTACTGCCCATAACTGAAGCCGAAAAGAATGGCTTAGTAAACAGAGAAGCGCTTCTGAGTATTGAGGGCAGGTCGAGAAAGAAGCAGATCAGACTTGCTGAAGAACTGAACGTGACTGAGTATTCGTGCCCAGGCGGAGGTTGCCTATTAACGTACAAGGAATTTGCCAGCAAATTGAAAGACCTGTTTCAACATAAGAAAACAGTTTCCTTAAAAGATGTACAGTTGCTGAAAGTCGGACGGCATTTTAGGCTTGGAAAGAACAAACTCATAGTTGGCAGGAATGAAACTGAAAACAAACTCCTAGTTCGAATAAAGATGGCAAACGATTATTGCTTTGAAGCTCAAAACTGCGGAAGCCCGACAACTTTGCTTCAAGGACCCAAAACTAGAACAGCTTTTGAGAAAGCTGCCATGTTGACCGCTTTCTATTCAGACACAAAACAAGGCAATGTGCTAGTGAAATTCGGTAAAGGAAACTTTGACAAGTCGCTGACAACGCGTATTCCACGCAAAGAAGAAATAGCACAGCTCAGACTAACACAGTGAGATTATGGCAAGGCCGATGCAGGAACCCCGCGTAGAAAACTATGTGCGGGATACATCTCCGAATACTGGCAGAATAATACTTACTGCGGGCAGGTCCAACGTGAAAGTCGAAGAAACCTCTTTCCAAAGCGGACAGGCAACGCTCAGCGGCCAGCTCTGCTTTCCAGATCATGTTCCAGCGCCTGCGTTGCTTATATGCCACGGTCTCAACGCAAGAGGCTCAAACGGCCTTCGGCTGTACAGGCGGCTGGCTGAAAAAGCCAGCGAAAATGGTTTCGTATCATTTGTTTTTGATTCCAGAGGTGTAGGAAAGAGCACAGGAGAGTTTGACTACGGTCTGGGTGAGCAAGAAGACATCAGATCTGCACTAAATTATCTTTCTTCTCGTTCCGAAGTCTTCCCTGACAGGATTTTCATTGTCGGTCACAGCCTCGGCGGCGCCGTCTCAATCTATGCTGTCCGAAACGATAAGCGAGTCAAAGGTCTAGTCCTGTGGTCCACTCCGAAGAACCACTCCTACAACGTCAAGAAGTTTATACGACGCACAAAAGGAAGACTCGGCTTGCAACTGTTCTTCATTTTTTCATACATCGACAAGGTCGTGAATGTCTCAAAGCTGGCCAGTCTGAATGTCTACGGGGTGAACCTGCGCCCCAAGGAAGTCAGGCAGAAACTGATGAAGCTGAACGAGCAGGAAGCCGTCACGAAGCTGCATAGCATTCCCATACTCGTAGTGATAGGTCAAGCCGACAGCATCGTAGGTGTAGACGAAGCCCAAGCCATATATGACGCAGCCAACCCGCCCAAGACCATGCTGATTATCGAGGGCGCAGACCACATTTACAAAGGAAAAGAACAGGAACTCATTGACAAAACGCTCGAATGGATCAAAGACACTGCAAAGCTCTAGCGTCTGTTCGGTTTGGCTTGCATGCGGAGACAGTGTCCGAGGCTATGGCGGAACAAACTCGTACGTTGGCTCTCCGTCCTGCGTGGTCTTCGCAACAAGCTTGACCTTCATGCCAACCTTGATCTGCGACAGCTTGAATCCGGTAAGCCAAGCGAGCACCTTCACACCTTCCCTCAGCTTGCCAATCGCCACTGTGTAGGGCTTGCACTGACAGAAAGACGTCGGCCTGACAACCACGTGCGTGAACGTTTCAATCTCTGCTGCGCTACTGAGCTCAATCCACTGCATCTCCGAGCACAAACACTCAGGACAGTCCGCCGCAGGCGGAAAATACAGCTTGCCACACTTGCAGCACTTTGTCGCGTACACTTTGCCTTCCTTCAGGCCCTCCCAGAACTTCAGGGTCTTGCTAATGGGAATCTCTTCCACAATCGTTATGGGCTTAGACTTTATCGCTGGCATAGATGCCGAAGACATATCCAAATCATCTCCTCAACACAGTCACATAACAGTAATGTCCAGTGCCGCCCACGTTATGGGCTAAGCCAACATAGTTCTTGAGCGGAACCTGCCGCGACTTCTCAACAGCCTCCTCTCTCAGCTGCTTGGTCAGCTCGTAAATCATCGAACACCCAGTCGCGCCTATCGGATGCCCCTTCGCCTTCAGCCCGCCGTCCATGTTGACTGGAATCTTGCCGCCGATTTCGGTTTGGCCTTCGCGCACAAGTTTCGTTCCTTCTCCTCGGTTGCAGAAGCCGAGGTCTTCGTACGCCATGATTTCTGCGATCGTGAAGCAGTCGTGAACCTCGGCAAAATCAACTTGGTTCGGCGTGATGTTTGCCGCTTTGTATGCCCTCTGCGAGGCCAGTACGCTTGCGTCTAAGCCAACGAAGTCGGGTCTCTTGCTCAAGTTAGCAGTTCCAGACGAGTAGCCTATCCCAGCCACCCACACAGGCGTGTCAATCTTCAGCTCGCGAGCCTTCTCTTCTGAAGCAACGATCACCGAGGCCGCGCCGTCTGTCATGGGCGAGCAGTCGTACAGTTTGAGCGGCGATGCAATGACCATCGAAGACAGCACCTCGTCAACCGTGACCTTGTTCTGAAGCTGAGCCTTCGGATTCATGGCCGCATACTTGTGGTTCTTAACCGCGACAAGCGCCAGATCCTCCTCAGTCGTGCCGTACCGTGCCATGTGCGCATTAGCATACAACGCGTAATACGCTGGAAACGTCATGCCGAAATTGTGGAACTCCCAGAAGTAGTATCCTGCCCTGCCAATCCACTCCATGGCCGTCGGCGTGTCAATCTCCCGCATCTTCTCAACGCCCAACGCCATAGCTATATCCACATGACCGCTCGCAACAGCAGAGTACGCCGCGAAGAACGCGGCACTGCCGCTTGCGCAGGCAGCTTCAACCCGCATCAGCCCAGCCTTCGTCAATCCACAGTATTCGCCCACGATGACGGCAGGCAGAAGCTCCTCATACCACGCGCCCGCACCCACCGAACCCAAAGCCACAAACTGAACGTCCTTCGCCGCCAAGCCTGCATCTTCAAGCGAGGGCTTCACTGCTTCAAAGGCTATTTCTGAGACGTTAACATCGTTTCTGATCCCGAACTTGGAGTTGCCTACGCCGATGACTGCTACCTTTCTCAAGCGAATCACGCCTGGACAGCTTATTGGAGAATTGTGGGATATAAAGAAAAATGCGGGGCGCTTATTTGCCCTTGTATTCTGGTTTTCGCCTTGACATGAAGGCTTCAACGCCTTCCTTCAAGTCCTCCGTGGAGAACGCCAGACCCATGAGGCAGGACTCCAAGCGCAATCCGGTGTCCAGCGGAACCTGTGACCCGAAGTTCACCGCATGCTTTGCGTATTTCATCGCAACCGGAGGTCCTTCAGAAAGCTTCTGAGCCCACGCGCGCACTTCGTCTTTGAGTTTCTCGAAGTGCACCACCTTGTGCAGAAGCCCTATTTGTAGTGCTTCGTCAGCTTTGACTTTGGCGCCGAGCATGATCATCTCTTTGGCTTTGGCTAGGCCTACTATGCGCACTAGTCTCTGTGTTCCGCCCCAGCCTGGGATGAGGCCGAGCGTTATTTCTGGGCTGCCGAGTTCGGCGTGTTCTGCTGCTATGCGGAAGTCGCATGCCAGCGCCAGTTCCAGTCCTCCTCCGAGGGCGAAGCCGTTGATGGCGGCTATGACTGGCTTGCTCATTTCTTCGACTTTGCCGAACACTTTCTGTCCCATTCTTGAGAATTCTTCGGCTTTGACTGGTGTGGCTTTGGGGAACATGGTTACGTCTGCGCCTGCACTGAAGGCTCGGTCGCCGTCGCCTGTTATGACTATACATCTTACGCTTGGGTCTTTTTCTGCCGTGTCCAGCACGTCAGCCAGTTCCTCTAACAGCACGTCGTTGAAGCTGTTCAGCCTGTGTGGCCGGTTGATTATTATCCAGAGCACGTTCTCTTCGCGTTCAACCTTCACGTTTTCGTATGACTTGCTCAATCCAATCCACCTTTGCTCTGTTCATGCGTGCTCTGTTCTTTTAGAATTTGCGGAGCAGATACTTCAGTACGGTGAGCTTTTGGATTTCGCTTGTGCCCTCATAGATCTCGGTGATCTTTGCGTCCCTGTGGTACCGTTCGACGCGGTAGTCTCCTAAGTAACCGTATCCGCCCAGCACTTGGATCGAGAAGTCTGTGACTTCCATCGCTACTCGCGCGGCGTAGAACTTGGCCATTGCCGTTACCATCGGATCCATTTTCCCTGCGTCCACTAGCCATGCGGCTCTGTACATGAGCCATCTTGCTGCCTCGATTTTTGTCATTGCTTCTGCAAGTCCGGCGCCGATGAGTTCGTGTTGGAGGATCGGTTGTCCGAAGGCTTCGCGCTGTTTGGAGTATTTGAACGCGATTTCCCATGCACCTTGTGCCATGCCTATTGCTTGGGAGGCGACGCCGACGCGGGTTTTGTCAAAGAATTCCATGGCGCTGTAGAAGCCTTTGTTGAGTTCGCCGACGATGTTCCAGTCGGTGACCTTCACATTGTTAAAGACGACTTCGCCGGTGACTGAGCATCTGATTCCCATCTTGTTGTGCAGCTTGTTAGTCTCAAGCCCCTGTGCGCTTTTTTCGACGACGAAAAGTGTTTCACCGCGGTGGGTGGGCCTGATCTTCGTGTCTGTCTGCGTGAGCACAACCATGAAGTCGGCGGTTGTGGCGTTCGTGATGAACGTCTTGGTGCCGTTAATCCACCATTCGTTTCCATATTTCGTCGCTGTGGTTTCCATGCGGTTTATGTCGCTTCCGCTCACGTTGGGTTCTGTGAAGCAGGCGGCGCTTATGTAGTCGCCCCGGCAGATGGGCGGAATGTACTTTTCTTTTTGTTCTTTGCTGCCGATAGTCAGGATGAATTCGCTTCCGAAGTTACCGCTTGAGATGGCGACGCCCAGAGATGAGTCGGCTCGACACATTTCTTCTATCGCCAAGCATGTTTCTAGTAGCCCGCATCCTTGCCCACCGTATTCTTGTGGGAACGCCATGCTTGTGAAGCCGAGCTTGGCGGCTTTCTTGTAGAGTTCAAGCGGGAACTCTTCTTTCTTGTCCAGTTCAAGAGCCAGTTCTGGTTTGAACTCTTTTTCGCAGAATTCTTTCACGGCGTTCTTTATCGCGTATTGTTCTTCGGTCAATTCAAACCTCATTTGTAGAACCCTCTTCCTGTTTTTTTGCCTGTCCAGCCTTTGCTCACGTAGTCTTCAAGCAGTGGACATGGCTTGTACATTTCCATGTTGTATTTTGCATGGAGTTCCTTCAGCTTGTTCAGCATCACATCTAGGCCAGTTCGGTCAGCGTATTCGCATGGACCTGAAGGCCAGTAGGTGCCCAGCTTCATGCCTGTGTCTATGTCTTCTGGGTTTGCTGCGTCGTCGTGCATGAGCCATGCTGCTTCGTTCACAGCCACAGCCCAAGAGCGGTCTACGTCGTACTCGTCGAGTAGGTTGAATGGTATTCTCGGTCTGCCCTTGGTCCAGTCGTAGAAGCCGACGCCTGTTTTCTGTCCGTACTTGTGCTCCTTTATCAGCGGTTCGATGACTTCGGAGCATGGTTTGAACCGTTCGCCATAGGCTTCGTACAGGATCCTGCCCACTTCGTATGCTATGTCGAGTCCGACGAAGTCGCTGAGTTCGAACCATCCCATCGGGAATCCGCCCGTGTATTTGACTGAAGCGTCTATTCCTTCCTTGGTGCCTTCGCCTCGCTGCAGAGTCCAGTAAGCCTCATTGAACGCGGCGCCCAAGACGCGGTTGACGATGAAGCCGCGCACATCTTTGCGCACGACGACCGGCGTCTTGCCTAGACGCTTGGCCAAGTCCGTAAGCGTGTTTATCGTTTCCTGACTTGTGCTGTCGCCCTTGATGACTTCGACTAGGGCCATGGCATGTGGCGGGTTGAAGAAGTGCATGCCTGCGACCTTGTCGGGTCGTTTGGTGGCTTTGCCCATTTCAGTTATGCTTAGCGTGGATGTGTTGGATGCGAGCATCGCATGTGACGGTGCCACTGAGTCGAGCATGCCGAACACTCTTTTCTTGAGCTCCATGTTTTCGGGGACGGCTTCGATTGCCAGATCCATGTCTTTGCCTGCTTGCTCGTAGCTTGTGGTCATGCTTATGCGTGCCATGGCTGCGTCGGCGTCTTCGCGTCTGATGCGTTTCTTCTCTACGAACTTGTCTAGACTCCATTTGATTTTTTCTTTGGCCTTCTGGAGCAGTTCGTCGTTGATGTCTATCATCGTGACTTGGTAGCCTGTCATTGTGAGCATTTCAGATATTCCGTGGCCCATTGATCCTGAGCCTACGATGGCTACTTTCTTGATTTTGTCTGCTGACAAAAGTGTTTCCTCCATGTACGAGTAAGCGTTTGGCTTATGAACGGTAATAAAACTTTTGAACGCTTGCTACATGTTTCGTTTGCTAACAGGTAAAGAAAAAGGGTTGGGTGTTTGTTTAGGCCTGTTTCATCAGGTAGTTGCCGATGGTTAGTTTCTGGATTTCGCTTGTGCCTTCGTAGATTTCCGTGATCTTTGCGCAGCGGTGGAAGCGTTCAACATGATAGTCGGCTAAGTAGCCGTATCCGCCGAACACTTGTATGGCTTGGTCGGTTACTTCCATAGCGACGCGACTTGCATAGGCTTTTGCCATGCTAGTCTGGATTGGGTTTGGTTTCTCGTGGTCGTACAGCCATGCTGCCTTGTGCATCATCAGCCGTGCGGACTCGATTTTGATTGCCATTTCTGCCAAATTGAAGCTTATGCCTTGAAAGTTTATGATGGCTTGTCCGAACTGTTTACGTGTCTTCGCGTATGCTAGTGCTCTTTCGAATGCGCCTTGGGCTATGCCGACGGCCTGTGCGGCGACAGTTATTCTTGTTCCGTCGAAGAGTTCAAGCGTGTAGTAGAAGCCTTTGCCCTGTTCGCCGATCAGGTTTTTTTCCGGAACTTTGAGGTCGCTCATCGCGAGTGAGCCTGTGACGCATGGTCTTATGCCCATTTTTCCATGCAGTTTTGTGGCTTCGAGACCGGGCATGCCTTTTTCTGCTATGAGAAGGCTTTGTCCGCGGTGGCTCGGGTTAGCATTCGGGTCGGTTTGGCATAGGAGTATGAATGTTTCGGCGGTGGTGGCGTTGGTTATGAATTCTTTGGCGCCGTTGATTGTCCATTCGCTGCCGGTTTTTGTGGCGGTTGAGTTCATTCGTGTGATGTCGCTTCCGTGTTCGGGTTCGGTGAATGCGGCTGCGGCGAGTTTGTCGCCTTTTGCGAGCGGCGGAATGTAACTGTTTTTCTGTTCTTCGCTGCCGTGTTTCAGCAGCACGTCAGGTATCATCAGGTTGCCCAGCGAGATGGCGACGCCTATGCCGGGGTCTACTCGACACATTTCTTCGACGACTATGCAGTCTTCCAAAACGCCTAAGCCTTGTCCGCCGTATTGTTCGGGGATGCGCATGCTTGTGAATCCTAGTTGCGCGGCTTTCTTGTAGATTGCAGCTGGGAAGTCTTCTTTCTGATCAAACTCCAGTGCGAGTTCTGGCGTGAATTCTTTTTCGGCGAATTCTTTCACGGCTCGTTTTATTTCCTGTTGTTCAGGGGTCAGTTTGAAGTCCATTGTGTTGTTCTTCTCCTGTGTTAGGCTTTCTGTGTTCTTATCTCGCTTATTTTGTTTTTGAGCGGGGGAACGATTTTGAATAGGTCTTCGACGACGCCGTAGTCTGCGAAGCTGAATATGGGTGCCTTGGGGTCTTTGTTGACGGCTATGATCAAGTCTGAGCTTTTCATGCCCAAGATGTGTTGGAAGGCTCCGCTTATGCCCAATGCAAGATACAGCTTCGGTTTGACAGTCTTGCCTGACGAGCCCACTTGACGGTCGTTTGGTAGCCAGCCCTTGTCAACGATCGGTCTTGAGCAGCCTAGGACGCCGCCGATGGTTTTTGCCAGTTCCTCAACCATTGGGATGTTGGCGGCGTCTTTGATTCCGCGTCCGACGCCTACGAGCTTCTCGGCGGCCGTTATGTCTACTCCTCCGGGCGGCGGCAGAACATACTGTAGAAAGCGTTTCTCAACGATGTCTTCAGCGAGTGGTGAGGGTGTTTCGGTGATTTGTCCGTTTGCCGGTGCGGCTGGTTTGGCTGCGGCGAATGCGGCTTGTCTGACGGTGGCCAGGTAGGTTTCGGCTTTGCGTGCGGTGGCTTTGACGTTGACTTTGCCTCCGAACATCTGCCGTGTGACGGTGAACGTGTCGTTTTCGAATGCTAGGTCGATGAGGTCGGTTGCGAGTGGTAGGTTCAGGTGGGTTGCGAGTCTGGGTGCGAGGTCTACGCCGTAGCTTGTGTGGCCCATCATGACCAGAGTGGGCTTGTGCTGTGTGATCAGGTTTGCCAGGATTCTCTTGTAGGCTTCAGAGTTGAAATTCTCGAGCTTAGCGTCTTCGACTGCTATTACTGTCTTCGCGTATTCGGTAAGCGGTTTTGCCAGTTCTTTAGCGTTCTTTCCAAGCACGATGGCGGTGAGTTCTGCGTTTGTTTTTTCGGCGATTTCTCGGGCTTTGGTGAGCATTTCGTAGGTTATGTCTCGGAGCTGTCCTTGCCTGTGTTCGGCTAGAACAAAGATCTTTGCCATTTAGATCAACCCCTTGGCTTTCAGTATTTCTGCAATCTTGGTCGCGGCCTCGTCTGGCGTGCCTTTGATGAATTCGGCCTGTTTCTCGACAGGCGGCACGTAGAGCTTGTCGATTTTTATCCATGAGCCTGTTTCGCCGACATCAGCATCGGTGAGGCCTGTGTCGGCAAGGGTCATTACTCTGATTTCTTTCTGCATGGCTTTCCGTATGCCCATTATTGAGACGTAGCGGGGTTCGTTGATGCCTGTCTGTATCGAGAACAACGCTGGAAGCTTCACTTCTAACTGTTCTTCTAAGCCGCCTTCGAGTTCGCGGTTGACTTTTGCGGCGCCTACGCCTAATTCGAGTTTCTTGACCATCGTGGTGTGTGGGATTTTGAGCATTTCTGCCAGTGTCGGTCCGACTGCAGCGTTTCCGTCGTCGCCCGCTTGCATGCCTACGAGCACCAAGTCGTATGGTAGTGTTTTGATTACACTGTGCAGAATCTTGGCGATGGCGTAGCCATCTGAACCGTTGAATTTCTCATCGGTTAGGCGTATGGCTTTGTCAGCTCCTCGGGCCAGACACTTGCGCAGTGTGCTGTCAGAGTCGTCTGCGCCTATGGTTACGGCTGTGACGGTTCCGCCTTGCTTTTCTTTGATGCGGACCGCTTCTTCAAGCGCGTAGTCGTCCCATTCGTTTATGTCATAGACTAAGCCTGTTTTCTCTATGTTTTTTCCGGATGCGTCAATCTTCAGTTCGGCTTCAGCTGTTTCCGGAACGTGTTTTACACATACGATGATATCCATTTTGGATTAGTCTCCCCAATGTCAGAGCTTGTCTGTCAATCGTTTTCATATAGCTTTTGCTTGAAACTACTTGTTTCACACATTGTTGTGGTTGGTTGTCAAGAGTGTCTTTGATCGGAAGCAAAACGTTTGTGCCTGTTTAGGAGCTAGAATCCGCGACAAGTTTCCACTTCCAGCACATCATAACATAACAGAAAACAAGCTCAAATTCACGCAATTACTTGAACCAAACCAATAAGCCTAAAATTCGAGACCATAGACGCATGCTCTAAACAAACCGAGCGCCCGTTCTTTGATTTTTGGGCACTATGCTTCTGCCCTTGCCCCCATTTCATTGAGGAAGGAACACACCTTCGTGCAGACTTCTTTTCAGACTCAATCCGCTTGCCAAATTCAATTATTGTGCTTGGCATAGCAATAGCTTTTCTGCACTCCTCATGTACGAAACTACGTCCTTCCCCCTTAGGGGAAGGTGAAACGAAGTGTCGGATAGGGAATATAGCAACGCAGAAACGGCACTTCTAAGCTGCTAAAGTCTTTTCCAGCATCGAGGTTGGTTGGGGTAAAGTTTTATCACCACCAACCAAAATGACGATGAGTGCGGAAAAGTTATAGCTGAACCGACTTAACTATTCTGATTGGTGAATTGGGTTGCTTGAAGGCAAGCTAGTAAACTTGAGGGTTATGGAGAAAGAGGACTTGCCACTTTTTGCAGAATGGCTTAGTAGTCTTGAGGTCTTGGGTGAATACAATTCCCTTCGACAGATTTCTAGACTAGAGGCAGAGAAGATGCTTGAGAATGACAAAGCATATGAAATTAAGGATTTCATCATAGAGAAAAAAGACGGAAGCAAAATTGGTTTTATGGTCCATTTTTGCGTCCTGCACCCATTTTGTGGCAAGCAACTGGAAATCGGCTATTCTCTAGTTCCAAGTGAAAGAGGGAAAGGCTACTGCACAGAAGCTACCAAGATTATCGTGGATTACCTGTTTCTATCGAGAGACACGATGCGGATTCAAGCATCTACAGATGCAAGAAATCTAGCTTCTCAGAAGGTTTTGGAAAAAGCAGGCTTCAAAAAGGATGGAACAATGCGTAAATACTTTTTTCTCAGAGGAGAGCTGAGAGATGTTTATGTGTATAGCATTCTCAGAGAAGAATGGAAAGAACCAAAAATACTAACAAAGACTTCGTGAGAAATCGGGATAAAACTTTACCCAACCAACATCTTCAGTCTTAAATAGGGCAGAATCAATGGGTAAGTTGCGATGTAATGAAAACGACCGTGAGGTTTCTTGCCAAACAAAGATCGTGTGATGAAACAGTGGGACGATGCATCAGAATCTTGGGTTGACTTCGTGAGGCAGGGCAAGGACTTTTGCAGAGATAAAATGAACAATCCTGCCACTTTTGGACTAATAGGAAATGTGAAAAGCCAGCGTGTGCTGGACTTAGCTTGCGGTGAAGGATGCAATACCCGAATGCTTGCCAGAAAAGGCGCCAAAGTGACGGGTGTAGATTTTTCGATGAAACTTATAGAACTTGCCAGAATTGAGGAGACCAGAGAGAAGCTAGGGATAGATTACTGGGCTTCGGATGTTGCCGATCTGTCAGAGTTTCCAAGCAATCGTTTTGACGTGGTAACTTGCTTCATGGCCCTCATGGACGTCAAGAATTATGGGGGAACCGTGTCCGAAGTGTCAAGAGTTTTGAAAAACATGGGACGGTTTGTGTTTTCGATCCCTCATCCGTGTTTCGAACTAAACAGAATAGGCACAACAAAAAACTATTTTGTGGCTACAGAAGAGTGCGTTGATTGGAAGATGGAGAGACTCCTGAAACCTTTCAAAACTACGAGTTTCCATAGGACATTAACTGATTATTTCAACACGCTCCATAAGAACAGACTTCTCGTAAAAAGACTCGTTGAGCCAAAACCAGCGAAACAAGTAGCCGAGAAGTATCCACTTCTCAAGCAATTTCTTCTCAGACCTCATACAGTGATAATTGAGTCTATCAAAATGGCCGACTAACTAACTCGAAGGATCATGCCGACAGAGTTTGACTCTTGGGGTAAAGTTTTATCATAACATTTTCTACGGTCGGCAAATCTTCAGGCAATCGAGAAGAAGAAGAAAGTGAATTTTTTTTACTTTCTTCTTCTACTTGTAACCCGAGGCGACGCAACTTCAGAAAGATCGCGGTTTCGGATTTGCCTAGGGCCTTCGCAATAACATCGATACCCTTGCCCCTCTCGATAAGTTGAATGAGGGTAAAGTTTTATCCCACACAAGGCATCTACTGTGTCGATTGAAGCTTCTGCTTTCTCTCCCTCATTTCATCGTAAAGATACTCCCAAAACCCAAACATGTTGGGGTCCCCAGAATCCTTTCGCATATCTGCTATCAGTGGCTTAATCTTCTCCCACGATGACTGAATGATATCCCCCAGAAATCATATACAATATCTACTTCCACCAGTTTTCTGTAAACAAGGATGCCTATCCCTTCAAAATAGTTGCCAAGAATCTTCAACGTCATATACTCTGGTTTTTCAGAGTATCTTTCAAGAAAATTATGATAGTTCTCGTATTCGATAGAACAGACTTGAGTTATTGCTTCCTGCACTTCTCTGGCGTTCATATTGAACCATGGAGACAGCTTAATCAAGCTCTCTGTTTGTCTTAATCTGCTTTGATGTCGTATCTCTAGGATGTAATAGATGACTCCTGCTAGCACACCTGCAGAAGCAATCGCAATCGAGACAGTAGATACGTCAACCATCGTTGACAGCCTGACTCTGGAATTAGATTGTGTTGATTCAGGTCAGCTATAACTTTTCCGCCACTCGTTTTTTTTGGGTTTGGGATAAAACTTTGCTCCAAACCCACACATACTGGAGAGCCGTTCGGATCATCGTGGACGTGAAATTGTCAAGAGGCGAAATGGCTTTTGATGAAGCCGTCAGCATGCTTGTCAAGGAAATGGGTATGTCAAGGGAAGCCGCAACCGCGGAAGTTAGAAGATACACTCAAACTCCGAGCTATGCACTCTCGTACTTGCTGGGCAAACACTTGATTCTTGAACTGAAGAAAGAGGTGGAGCACAAAATGGGCGACAAGTTCAGCGAGAGATTCTTCCACGATGTCCTGACTACAGACGGATACCTACCACTTTCCTTGGTTCGAAAAGTCTTCAACCAGAAGATAGAACGAATGAAAGCCTAGCATTCAAACCACCTATCTTCTTGGTTCCTTTTTTCAACCCTAGCACTTGCCCAGAACCTGAAGATGCATCCATGTTACAGAGAAGGTAATGTTCGAAAGAATGTCTGCGCTTTAAACATGTTCAAGTCCCACCAGCGGCGCCACGTGCGCGTGCGGATTCTTGGCACATGGTCTTTCGTACGAGCGGAAATTTGGCGGAAAGCACGCAAAATGCGCTTTGAAGCAAAAAGCAAGTCGAAGCAATGGCAATTCTAAATAGCCTGAATCAAAAGATTGTCGGCAGGAAATTGGACACCATGGGCTCAGTACAGAGCAGACAGAGAGTATTCTTCAACGATTCAGCCATCGAAGCAACCTTCAAGTACTTGAAGGATAAATCTCACGACAACCTTAACCGTCTGGTTTCAGAGTCCGGTAACCGACTCGCATACAACCATTATCAATGGTCATCATTCGATTCACATCTCACCATCGAGGATTTCTGGCAAAAGGAGCTAGCTGGGACAATGTACGATGAAGAGTTTGACCGGAACATCACCGCTATCAAGGACTATTTGAAAGCTCAGAAGCAATCCCTGTGGCTCCGTGAAGTCTTAGCGTACCTTCCTCACGAGCATGTCTTCAACACCACAGTCTACTTGATCATAAACTATGACAACGTTGTGTTCAGAGAGAACGTAGCGCTGAACCTCAACTACAGACAATTCCACACAGACCAACGAGAAGCCGTCTACTACTTGATTCATGAACTTGCACACGCAGGCTATCTCAGATATCACAAAATGCCCGAATTTGACAAGATCAAAACACAGGGCGACCTTTCTGCCGCCGTCAAGTTTCTGACGCATCTTGAGGGCATGGGAGTCATAAGCTCGTTAAAGCTGAGAACCAGAGAAGGCGGCTTGCTAGACAATGACTACAAGATGCTCCGCAACGAAGCAGAGAAAGCAAGGAGGGTTCATGACTACTTCAAGATATTGTCAAAGCTTGAAAACAATGCAGAGCGGAAAGTGAAGCACAGCGACTTCGAAGTCTTCGAAAAGATGAGCGGACGAGCAACACGATTATGGTACATCACAGGCTGTCACATGGCGCAGACTATTGAATCTGCCTTTGGCATAGACACCCTACGAGAACTTGTAAGGAAAGGCTGCTTAGATTTCTTCAAAACATACATGAGCACCGAGGACCCATTGGGACGATAATGCCGCATCAAGAGATTGAATGCACGCGCTATACTTGGCTACAGGCATGCGAATATCATTCCTTGAACAAGCCCGAATGTAACTAGTGTCTGCGGGAGATGTCTCCACTTGAGGTCGAACGCAAATCCCAGCAACCTCACCAACCTCAAATCCGCCTTATTGTGCGAAAGCAGCCTGCTCTGGGCGTTTCTCATATCGGCAAGCTATGGTTAAATAAGCATTATAGAAATAGACTTGATAGAGAGTGGACAGATTGGGCGTCAAAACCACAAAAATCAATCAGAAAATAACGGTTCCAGCCACTGCCGACGAGGCTTATGAAGCATTTATGGATGCGAAAAAACATTCTGCGTTTACTGGAAGCAAAGCAACATGTGATCCCAAGGTTGGAGGGGAATTCACGGCTTGGGATGGATACATTTCTGGCAGAAACCTTGAGCTGGAAAAGGGGAAGAAAATAGTGCAGGAGTGGTTGACGACTGATTGGCCAGACGGCTATCCTCCTTCAAGGTTGGAATTGACTTTCAAGAAAACCAAGGAAGGTACTGAGATAGCAATGAACCACTCAAATATACCCGCAGAGCAAACTGACGAACTCGCAGAAGGATGGAACGAATTCTACTGGAAACCACTGAAAGAGTATTTCGCAAAACATCTGCCCAAGAGGACAATCAACAAGTAAAACTCGGAGAAAGAGGATATTTTTGCCATTGCTTTTTCTCCATGAAGCCAATTGCCAACAACAAACTTGAATGATGACTGAAGGATGTCTTTCCATCATATTGTTCTCGTTTCATCCTTAGCGCACCCTGTTCGGCCATAGTGAAAGCAAAGCTTATAAGAATCGTTTTCTATTTGATTATTGTCAAATAGAATTAGACGAAAATAAAATTGCAGGTTGTGGAAGTCAATATGACGGAAGAAATCAAAGAAGATATGAAAAAACTCAAGGAGGAGATCGCAAACCTGAGGAACCAGTTGAAAGACCTTGCAGAAAACCAAGGCGGAAACCGAGGACTTTACATAGACATCGGAAACCCTATGCGCCACTACATCGACCACGTGATGCAGGGCGTTGCTGAAAACGTTCAAGGCGAACTGGAACGATCCGTTTTCATAGGCCCGAGAGGATTGAGGATTCTGCGAAGCGAAAACCGCGCAAGAGAAGAAACCGAAGCCAACGTTGACTTCTCTAAAGTTGCCCAAGCCATGAGTGCCCTCGGGCACGAGCATCGCCTCAAGATCCTCAATGAACTCGTCAGCGGAGGCAAATACATCAATGAACTGCAAGAGAAGCTCCCCGAGATAACGACGAGCACGCTTTCAAGTCACCTCAACGTTCTGGAAGAAACAGGGTTTGTGGTTCAAGAGAAAGTCAGAGGCCGCTACCTCATCACGATGCCTGGCCGCACAGCCTATCAGATGGCGAAGCAAGCAACTAAGTTCTTAGAACAGAGGAATGGAGAATGATACTTCAACAATTTAGGCTAGACGATGCGATTTCAAGAACGACTGAAGACTTGACACTGTGGCAGTCGGAGAAATGCAAAGTCAAAATCGGAAAGGACGCCTTGGCGGTCGCAGTGAAACTGGACAACCAAACAAAAGGTTACGTTGTCCAAGGAAAAGGCCACATGATCCTAGATACCATAGTAGAAACTGAACGAGGCGCCATCGGCAAGCCAACAGAGAAAAACCTCGACAAACCCTTCCTCATGCTAACAGACACCGACATTATCCAAGACAAGCTGGCGCGGGCAAGCGCAGAGAGCTTGGCCGAAGCAGGCTACACGGACAGCAGAGACTTCATCGAAAAAACCGAGAGACAATTCCATAAGTACCTCTCTAGAGGGAGGATAGGCGGATGCTGTTGGGGTCACGAACAGGAAGGCACAGTATTTGCTTTTGTAAATGAGAAAGATGATATGGATTTCCTCGTGTTGAAGGGTTCCAAAATCGTGTACAAGTCAGAGAACATGGTCTTCGTGTCAGGCAGCGACAACGTGGGCATAAAAGGGCCAGAACATGTGATTCTGCTCAAAGGCGACAAATCAATCGTAATTAACCGATAAAACTTGCTCCTTCCTCTCCTATCTCCTCTTTTTTTCCGAAAACTTGCATGCCGACTCAGTTTTCAAAGAGAATCGCCAGCAATTGCGATTAAATACTTCAGCGTTAAATACTAGAAATTGGGGTTGGATTCTCGTGTCCGGAAATAGTGTGCGCGTCAGGCCGAGACCACGTATAGAAAGCCTGTCAGACTTGATATTTGGACTTGCGCTATCATTGAGCGCTTACTCACTTCTCAGCAGACCACCAACACAGCTAACTGAAGTCATAGGCGACATAATCGCTTTCACTTTCAGTTTTCTCATATTGATTTCTGTATGGACGCGTTATACGAGCATAATGTCCGTGCTTCCAATGGAGAACAGGACAACCAGATCCCTCAACGTAATAATGCTGTTTTCAGTGTCGCTTGAGCCATATTTGTTCAACCTCGTAACCCTATTCGGTCACGCAAGTGAAACTGAAATTGTTCATTATGCTTCCATTCTATACCCTCTCGACATGGCGGCGCTAATGACGGTCTTGGCCGTCTTCACCCATGAACTGGCAATAGAAGAAAGGCAACTCATCGCCGTAGAACTTTTGGAACCATTCAAGAAAGTCAGAAACTTGCTGTTCATATCAGCTGGTCTTTTCCTGTTAACCTTGCTTCCACAATTCTGGCTTTGGAGAATTCAGAACGTGCCGTTAAGATTCTATCTGTGGCTGATACCTCTTGTCGTCTTTTGGGTCGGAAGATCTCTTGAAGGATCACCAAGATCTGGTCAAAAACACCTTTAGTCTCGGGCTGATTTCAACAAGCGGGCTTCTTTCTGCGTTTCCTGAACAGCCTGCACTCGTCCTGCTTCGTCACACATTCACATCCTGCTTCAATAGTCAATCCAACCTTTCCAACTGTCCCAACGATCCCACAACACGTTCGCAACACACTAGGCGGAAAGATGCTGTCTGAAGCAGCAACCTTCAGAAAACCAACCCAATCAAGATTATCGCCGATGCAACACTTCAATCCGTACAAAGGTTCTAGTCTTCTGCGAGAACGCCTACTTCTTGCCCATGAGATACTCGTGCATCGTCTTCGCCGCTTTCTTCCCTGCACCCATCGCACTAATAACCGTCGCCTCGCCCGTCACAATGTCCCCGCCCGCATAGACGCCCTCAATACTAGTCCGCCCATTCTCATCCGCCACAATCGTCCCCCACTTCGTAACCGCCAACCCCTCAGTCGTGCTCTGAATAATCGGATTAGGCGTCCGCCCTACAGCAACAATAACCGTGTCCGTGTCCATCACAAACTCACTATCCTTAACTGGAACCGGCCTACGTCTGCCCGACTCATCCGGCGGCCCCAATTCCATGCAAACACACTCCATCGCCTTAACCCAACCCTTCTCATCCCCAAAAAACCGCGTCGGATTCGCTAAAAACTTGCACACAATCCCCTCCTCCTCCGCGTTCTCAATCTCCTCCTGCCGAGCCGGCATCTCCTCCCGCGAACGCCTATAAACAATACAAACCTCCTCAGCACCCAAACGCAAAGCCGACCGCGCACTATCCATCGCCACATTACCACCACCAACAACCACCACATGCCTCCCAACCCGAATCGGCGTGTCATAGGCCGGAAACGCAAAAGCCTTCATCAAATTAACCCGAATCAAAAACTCATTCGCACTATAAATCCCGCCCAAACTCTCACCCGGCAACTTCATAAACGCCGGCAAACCCGCACCCGTCCCAACAAACACCGCGTCAAAACCCGACCTCAACAACTCAGGAATCGTATAAATCCTGCCCACAAGATAGCCAAGCTTCAACTCAACCCCCAGCTTCTCAACATAATCAACCTCCGCACGAACAATCCTCTTCGGCAAACGAAACTCCGGAATCCCATAAACCAACACCCCGCCCGGCAAATGCAACGCCTCAAAAATCGTCACCCCATGCCCAAGCTTCGCAAGCTCCGCCGCAACCGTCAACCCAGCCGGACCCGCACCAACAACCGCAATTCGCTTACCCGTTGACGTTGCCTTTCCTCCAACCTTAACGCCTTTACCGCGTTCCCAATCCGCCACCCACCGCTCCAGCCGACCGATACTCACAGGCTCGCCGATCTTGCCTAGAATGCAGCACTTCTGACACTGCTCCTCCTGCGGACAAACTCGACCGCAAATCGCCGGCAAAGCATTCTTCTCCTTAATCTTCAACGCCGCCTCCTCGTACTTCCCATCCCGCATCAGCTTGACAAACTCGGGAATACAAACGCCGACTGGACAGCCGCCGACACACTGAGGCTTCGGACACTGCAAACACCTACTAGCTTCTTCTAAGGCCTGCTCTTCCGTATAACCCAAAGCGACCTCGTTGAAGTTCTTCCGCCGCACTTCAGGCTTCTGCTTCGGCATCGGCGCGGCTTCTTTCTTAATCTTGGGCTTCGGCTTACTCTCCGCCACACCTACAACCTCCCATCTCCCAGAGAAGCGAACTTAAACGCTCCTCAGGCAAAAACATACGCTGTCGCTTAACCAACTCGTCAAAATCAACCTGATGTCCATCAAACTCCGGCCCGTCAACACAACCGAACTTCATCTTCCCCCCAACCGTCACACGGCATACCCCGCACATGCCCATACCATCAATCATAATGGGCGTCAAACAAACCACCGTAGGCACGCCGAAAGGCTTCGTGATCTCCGAAACCTTCTGCATCATAACCACCGGCCCCATACAAACGCAACGGTCAAACTTGTGCTTCTCCAGAAGCTCCTTCAAGAAATCCAAACCAGTGTAACCCTTCGAACCGTCATCCGTCGCCACATAAAACTCGTCGCTGAGCGCCTTAGCCTCATCCTCAAAAAACAGCAGGTCCTCAATCCTCGTACCCAAAACCGTCACAACAGCGTTCCCAGCCTCTCTCAAAGCCTTAATCTGCAGAAGCATCGGCGCAATCATAACCCCGCCCCCCACACATAAAACTCGACCAAACTTCTTAGTCTCAGAAGGCACACCCAACGGTCCGGTAACGTTCCAAATGCTGTCTCCGACCTCTAAAAGCCCAAGCTGTTTTGTGCTCTTGCCAACCTCATTAAACACAAACGTAACCGTGCCCTTCTTCGCATCAAAACCCGCAAGCGTCAAAGGAATACGCTCACCCTGCTCATCAATGATTACTATCAGAAACTGACCCGTCTTCGCCTTCGTAGCCATCTCCGACGCCTCAATCTCAAAAAGCTTGATCTTCGGCGCCAACTCCTTCTTCGAGACAATCTTATACATACCTACTGAACCTCCACCTTCAAAGGCGGCATAGCGCCGATCCGCTTTGAAAACTCTTCTAACCTCTGATTAAAATCGCCCACACACCGCGGCGAAACTCTATACAACTCGAAACGGTCAGCCAAGTCTATCTTCTTCAAAACGTCCTTTACAACGGCCAAATTCCGCTCAGCCGTCTCTTTACCCTCCTGAAGCTTACAGTCCTCAGAAGGACAGACAGCCGCCATAACTCCATCAAAGCCGCCGCGCAAAGCAGTAACGATATGAACAGGGTCGAGCGACTTGAAACACGGAACCTCCATCACCACCACGCCCTTCTTCCTAAATAGCAGACTCTCCGGATCATCCAAAGCTGAAAACTCGGACCATTGACACACAAAAACCAAAATCACAGGTGAACTGCTCTCAGCCTTCAGTTTCCGCGCCGTTTCAGCGTACCGTCTCAGAACTTCCTCAAACTCGAAACCCTTCACCTGGATCGCATGATGCGGACAAACCAAAGCACAGGCACCGCAACCCTTACAATAATCCATCAGAATCTTCGGAGTTGCAAAAGGTTCAGCCTCAATCGCAGCATAAGGACAGATGAAGACACACTTGTCGCAGCCCACACACTTATCCGTGTCATAGACAACCTTTCGGGAATACTTCACTACTTTCAAGGTCTCTTTACTCAGACCGAACTGTTCAAGCACGGCACGACCCAAAACCATACGCCTAGAACTTATCTTCGTCCCCTCTTTAAACCGACAAAAAGCATCCTCACACTGGATGGAAATAACCTTCTTTATCCCCACCTTCAGCACCTTGAAGACAAACTCGGTGGGAATGCGCCCAGAGCACGGCAGACGCAGTGGAATATAGTTGTGTGCATCCAAACCTTCCTTCTTCAGAATTTCCTCCATCTCGCAAGACGAAGGTGAATTCCCTCGACACATAAGAACAAGCGTGTCGCTATTGCATTTTTCACGCATACTCTGAACGTATCTCACCAAACTGTCACAATCGTAGTAGACCATCTCAATCGCAAAAACCGGACACGCACTATAACATATCCCGCAGACTTGGCACTTCTGCAAATCAATCTCAACTTTACCCGTCTCAGCGTCGCGCTTAATCGCTTCATACGGACATATCGAGTGACAAATACAACATTTACTACATAGATCTTCGTTAATTTTTATAGCAGCCGCGCAAACCTCGCTCATTCAGCCATTTCCCCAACAGTCTAAGCCTGTTTCATACTTTGAGCCAGCCACGACTTGGAAGCATTGAAAGACTATTAACGAAAATATAACAGTTTTCGTTCATATTTTGAATAACTATTGTCTGTAATAATATGGTTGCCTTACATAGCCATAAGCTTCGACTGCCGCTGTTATGCCTTGACCCACAGCCGAACCTATCTGTTTGACCGGATGATTCGTGACATCTCCGCCTGCAAAGACTCCCGCAATGTTCGTCCGCTGCCGTAAATCAACCACAACATAGCCGTCACCATCAACCGCAACACCTGCCTCCCTCGCCAACTGGCTGTTCGGAGACTCACCTACCTGAACAAAAACCCCGTCCACCGCCAACTCCATGCTCTCACCGGTCTTGACATTAAAAACGATCACTTTGCTGACGAACTTGTCGCCTTTAATCTGCTTAACTTCGGTGTTCCACAGGATTTCTGTGTTCTGCTTAGCTTGAAGCGCCTTCACCAGAACCTGCTCAGCGCGAAAACTGTTTCGCCGATGCGCAAGCTTCACATCTGACGCCAAACCGGAAAGATAGAGCGCCGTAATCAACGCAGCATTTCCACCACCAATCACGAGCAGGCGCTTGTTTTTGAACAGCGGGCCATCGCAGAGTCCACAGTAACTCACGCCTTTCCCGCGAAACTCCTTCTCTCCGGGAACTCCAACCTCGCGGTAGTGCGAACCTGAAGCCAATATCAGCGCTTTTGCTTCATAGACGTTCTTGTTGGTCTTCGCAATCTTGATACCATCCTTGAACTCCAGACCTGTTACGTTTTCAAACTCATGAATGGTCGCACCTGTACCTTTGCAATGCGCCGTCATCTTCTGAACAAGCTCCATACCGCCTGTGCTTGGGAATCCCGGATAATTCTCGACTACCGGTGCGTCAGCTGCCGTTCCTCCTGCCATCTTCTCCTCTAGGATCAATGTCTTTAGACCGCTTCTCGCTCCGTAAATGCCGGCCGCTAAGCCAGCCGGACCAGCACCGACAATGACTAGTTCCCAACTTTCCATGTCCAACAACCCACGACCGCCAATCTGCTGAAAGACTCGTCGTCTATCACTATTTGCAGATTCCGTAAATAAAGACTTTAATCAAAGTGACGCTGAATATGCCGAGAAGAAGGATCTCTCATGAGCGACAAGTCCAGCGAAATCATACAAGAACCTGAAAAACGGCTGTCAGGAATGCTAGGCTTCACCGTAGTATGGATCGGCCAGATGTTCTCGCTGCTCGGAACCAACATGACTGGTTTCGCTATGACAATTTGGGCTTGGCAAGTCACAGGCCAAGCAACTACTCTTGCACTGGTCGGCTTCTTCAGTTTCGCCCCAGTCGTGCTGATGAGTCCAATTGCAGGCGCAATAGTGGACAGGCACAACCGAAAACACATCATGATGCTTGCTGACTTGGCAGCTGGCCTGCCCACGGTAGCGGTTCTACTGCTCTTCTTGACCAACAATCTGCAAATCTGGCATCTCTACATCACCGGCCTTGTTGCAGGCAGCTTTCAAGCCTTCCACTTTCCAGCCTATTCTGCAGCTGTCACTATGATGGTTTCGAAGAAGCACTACGGTCGCGCAAGCGGCATGCTCTCTACTGCACAGTTCGTTGCAAACATACTTGCCCCCGTCCTAGCCGCCCTAGTGATGAGTCTTCTCGGAATTACTGCAGTGCTGAGCATCGACATAGTCACATTTACAGTAGCAATATGCATGTTGTTCTTTGTGCATATACGTCAGCCACCGATGACTGAAGCCGGTCACAAGGGGATGGGCAGCCTTTGGAAGGAGTCGCTCTATGGGTTCCGATACATCTACGAACGACCGAGCCTGCTAGGTTTACAGCTGGTTTTCTTCTGCATCAATCTGGTTGCCACGTTCGGCAATACGGTGCTGTCGCCAATGATTCTCGCACGCACAGAGAGCAATCTCATCTTGGGAACGGTTTTCTCCGCTGGAGGAGTGGGCGGCCTAATCGGCAGCATAGTGCTAACAATCTGGGGAGGCCCGAAGCGCAAGGTTCACGGTTTGCTGCTTGGAATGGCTTTCCTAAGTATATTCAGCGGCTTAATGATGGGGACAGGCAGAGACGTCACCGTCTGGGCAACAGCCGCGTTCCTCTCCATGCTTTTCATGCCAATCGTCAATGGCTCGAGCCAAGCCATCTGGCAATCCAAGGTAGCGCCTGACGTGCAGGGACGTGTTTTTGCAACTAGGCTGCTGATTGCACAGATTTCGGTGCCTGCAGCTATGCTTCTGGCAGGCTCTTTGGCAGATTGGCTATTTGAACCTGCTATGACGTCTACGGGATATCTCTCTCCGGCGTTTGGCTGGCTTGTGGGCACAGGGCACGGCGCAGGCATGGCTCTGATGCTCTTTCTCGCAGGCATCTTCGGGATATTCATCTGTGTTGGCGGATACGCCTTCCGTACAGTACGAAATGCCGAAACCATATTGCCTGATTACGAAGCAAAGGCGCCACCAGTTGCTGAGAAATAGAGGGCCTCTATCCTTGGCGCTTCACTACGCTGACAAAGTTGCAATAGACCTGTTCGCCGTGCTCGGTATCATTCACTTCCGGATGAAATTGAACACCGTAATGCGGCTTAGTCTTGTGCCTTATGGCTTGAATCTTGCAGTTCTCGCTCAAAGCAAGAACCGTGAAATCGTTAACTGCTTTCACTTCATCGTTGTGCGACTCCCACGCGAGAAATTCCTTCGGTAACCCCTTGAACAGGTCATCTTCCTGCAGAATCTTCACTCTTGCTAGTCCATATTCTGGCATATCAGAAGGTCCAGCTCTTCCACCATAGTACACGGCCATCAACTGGTGACCAACACAAATGCCAAGAATGGGACCACTAAAGTCTCTTATGTAGTCAGTACACAAACCCAACTTGGGACTTTCCCACGCAATTCTCGGTGCTCCGCCGCTCAAGACAAGTGCATCCGCATCTATGTTGGCGACAGGCGTCGTGTTTGGAATGATCTTTGAGTTGCATTCGATCTCTCTCAAGACCCGCCAGATGCGATGCGTCCACTGCCCGCCGTTGTCAACGACGTAGACTTTCACAGGGTTACTCATACTCGATCGTTCCCGGTGGCTTATTTGTTATGTCAAACAGAACGCGGCTCACATGATCCTTGAGCGTGTTGGTAATTCTGATTGATATTCTCTGCAGAACTGCATGAGGGATTTGTGAGTAGGAGGCGCTCATTCCATCCATGCTTTCGACGGCGCGCACGGCAACGATGTTTCCGTATACTCTCACGTCTCCATGGACACCAACAGTTTTGCACGGCAGCAAAACCGCAAAGTACTGCCATGGCCTGCACATCTCATTGTTCTGGACCGCCTTCTCGATTTCCTCCTCAACTATGGCGCAAGCCTCTCTGATGATCATGGCGTTTTCAGGGGTCGCTTCGCCGATTATTCTGACTGCCAGTCCGGGACCTGGGAAGGGTTGACGCTCATATACCTGTGAAGGCAGACCCAGAGTCTTGCCTACAAACCTGACTTCATCCTTGTATAGGTCTCTGAGGGGTTCCACGATCTCAAATTCTATCTTCTCAGGCAGGCCTCCTACGTTGTGATGCGACTTGATAGTGTCGCGGAGACCGCCGCCGCTCTCTATCCAGTCGGGTGCGATGGTTCCCTGTACGAAGTACTTGGCTCTCTCCTTTCTGGCAATCTCTTCAAAGACTCTTATGAATAACTCGCCGATTATCTTCCTCTTCTCCTCTGGGTCCACAACGCCTTGTAGCCTCTTGTAAAACTTTTCCTTAGCATCAACAACCAACACGTTCAAGCCGAGTTCTTTCAGCATTCTTTCACTTCTTTCTATTTCGTTTTTCCTCATGTAGCCAGTGTCAACCAAAACGCATCGGAGGTTGCTGCCAATTGCCTTGCCGATCAGAACGGCAGCCGTAGTTGAGTCGACGCCACCGGATATGCCGATAATCGCATTTCCTTTTATCGTGTTCTTTATTTCCTCAATCTTTTCTCGTATGAATTTGTCGGCGTCGAACATTCGACCATCAAAACTTAGATTGGGAATGAAATATAAAAACCTTGTAAACAGCAAAAATGTGAATCCTACAAGGCTTGTGCGACGATTTCGGCGATGTCCATTATCTGGATCTTTCCTTCGTTTCCAGTTGTCTTGACAGCATCCTCCATCGTAAGTAGACAGTAAGGGCAAGCGACAGCCAGCACATCGGCTCCTGCGGCGACGGCGTCCTTGACTCTGGTCTCAGCCAAGCGTGGGCCTGGTATGTCCACCCACATTCTTCCTCCTCCGCCTTCGCAACACACGCCTCGGGTTCGGTTGCGGTCAAACTCTAGCAGTTTCGCACCTGGTATGCTTTCGATCACCTTGCGTGGTTCGTCGTAGATGCCGTTTTGCTTGCCTAGGAAGCATGGGTCGTGGTAGATTATTTTCCTGCTGAATTCCTTTGTGAACGGAAGTCTCTTCTCGTCGGCCAGTTTGGCCAGCAACTGCGTATCATGCTGGACTTCGAAGCTTGTCTGCTTGTAGCGATTCTTGAATGCGTGGTAACCGTGCGGGCAGCTTGTTACTGCTTGTTTGACATTGTATTTGTTGAAGGCTTTCATGTTTTCCTCAACTAGAAAGTCGAACAGGCCTTTCTCTCCCATGCCATAGACTTCGCTTCCGCAGCAGTTTTCTTCGTCTCCTAGAATGCCGAAGTTCAATCCTGCTTTAATGAGAACAGTTGCGAGGCTTTTGGCCACGTTTTGGACGCGGGGGTCATAGGCAGATGTGCAGCCGACATACAGCAGCATGTCTGCGCCTTGAGAAATGTGCTTCAGGTTCATGCCTTCTGCCCATTCTGTGCGCTTGTTGCGGATTCGCGCCCACGGATTCCCGTTTTTGAATATGCTTTCAAGAGCATCTCTGATCGTAGGCGCGATCTGTCCTTCTTCCACAGCCATGCCGCGGACATCGATGATGAATTCGTAGGGGTTTATCTCCTTTGGGCATCGGACGCCGCATGTTGAGCAGGTTGTGCAGCTCCAGAGCTCGTTTTGAGGGTGAATAGTCAGCTTTCCAAGTGTGGCGACTTCGCGCATGTACTTTCTAACGTTCAAGTTGGCTTTTCTGGCGACTGGACAGCTGCCTGTACATGTTCCGCACTGGATGCATTCGAGAAGTTTGTGCTTCTGGGCGAGTTCCTGAGCGTTCATAATGCCCATCACTTTTACGTGAAATGGGAGCGCAAGGTTATTAAAGCATTTTCCTCCGTATCATTCAAAACAAACCAATGATGTGGGAGATTTCGGAAGATGGAGCAGAAAGCTTCGAGAATCGGAATTTTCGTTTGCGAATGTGGCGGCAACATAGGCGAGGTCGTCGATGTCAAGGCGGTTGTTGACACCGTTAAGAGTTGGGAAGGGGTTGCCACTGCAAAATATCACAAGTATCTGTGCTCAAAGCCTGCGCAGGAAATGATTCTTGATGCTGTGAAGAAAGAGAATTTGGATCGTGTCATTGTAGCAAGCTGCACTCCGAGAATGCATCTTGCCACTTTCCAGAATGTTATGGAACGGGCAGGTTTAAACCCGTTCATGCTTGAATTCGTCAATATTCGTGAACAGAGTTCATGGGTTCACGGTCCTCATGCTTCACCGGAGGCAACGAAGAAGGCCATAAGTCTGATTCGTGGCGGCTATGAACGTAGCCGCGAGCTTGAGCCTCTCGAAACTGTCAGCGAGAAGGGTTCCCGCGAAATACTCATAATCGGCGGCGGAATAGCTGGAGTCACGGCTGCTCTTGAGCTCGGCTATTTAGGCTACAAGGTTCACTTGGTTGAGCGCAAGTCGAGCATCGGCGGGAACATGTCAAAGTTGACGAAGGTCTTTCCAACTTTGGATTGTGCTCAGTGCATTCTGACACCGCGGATGGCAGAAGTTGGAAGAAACTCCAATGTCAACCTGTACACGTACGCGGAAGTGCAGGATGTTGGTGGAAGGCCTGGCAATTACGATGTTCGGGTATTCATGAAACCACGTGGCGTTGATGTCCAGAAATGCAGAAGCTGCGGCGTCTGTGCGAAGGTCTGCCCGGTTGCCGTGCCTGACGAGTTCAATGAGGGCCTGTCGCAACGCAAGGCAGCATACATCGAGTTCGCTCAAGCAGTGCCTTCGGCTTACACGATTGACTTTGCCGCCTGTACGAAGTGCGGCAAGTGCGAGCAGCTCTGCCCAGCCAAAGCGATAAGCCTCGCTGACCAGGGCTCGACAGTTGATTTGCACGTCGGCGGTATTATCATGGCCACGGGCTATCAGCTCTATGACGCTCGAAAGCTCCAGACCTACGGGTATGGCACGTACAAAGACGTTATCACAATGATGGAGCTGGAAAGGCTTGTTTCAGCAACCGGCCCCACAGGCGGGTACATTAAACGTGCGGACGGTAGTGACGTCAAACGAATGGCGATTGTGCTGTGTGCGGGTTCGCGTGACAAGAAGTATGTGTCGTACTGCAGTCGCATTTGCTGCATGTATGCGTTGAAGCAGGCGTTCGTGTTGAAGAAGATGCTTGGCATAGATGTTTCCATTTACTATACAGACATTCGGGCAACTGGCAAGGGTTACGAGGATCTGTATTGGCGCGACCAAGAAGCAGGTGTGGCGTTTATCCGCGGCAAGGTGGCTGAGGTCTACAAGAGTGCGAGTGGCAAGCTGGTGGCGGTTGCTGAGGACACGATCACGGGCGAGATGACTGAAGAAGAGTTCGATATGATCGGGTTGGCGACGCCGATGGTTCCGCCGACAGGTCTGAAGGAGCTTGCGGACAAGATGAAGGTGTCGATCGGCGAGGACGGGTTCGTGACTGAGAAGCACCCGAAGCTTGACCCGGTTGACACGCTTGTCACTGGAGTTTTCGCTTGCGGCTGTGCCCTGAGCCCCAAGGACGTGCGCGACACGGTTTCAGATGGCTTGGGCGCGTCAGCAAAGGCGGCGTTGTTTCTAAAGAGCGACTATGTTACCACGAGTCCAGAGAAGGCATATGTGATTGCTGATTTGTGTAATGGTTGCGGCGCATGTGTGCCGGTTTGCCCTGTGAACGCTATCACGATGGTTGAAGGGAAGGCCCAGATTGACCCGTTCCAGTGCACGGGTTGCAGTGCGTGCATTCCAGTTTGCCCGAAAGAGGCCATTGACTTCAAAAACGCGACGACCAAGCAGATTCTTGCGAGTCTGCGCGGAGTCTTGGCTGAAAAGGCAGTTGGAGAAGTGCGTGTGGTGGCCTTTGTTGACAAGAAGGTTGGCTACACGGGCATGGACTTCATTGGGTTGGATCGCACTAACTATCCAGAGAACATTAGGATAGTGCCGGTTCCAACGTCAGCGATCTTGGGTTTGAAGCATTTGCTTTATGCTTTCGCACATGGTGCGGATGGCGTGCTCGTGATTGAGGGAACGCAGGAGATTGATGAGAAGTTCACGAAGAAACGCATGATTGACATGGGCCGTGAGCTGGCGAAGTACGAAATAGAGAACATGCGGGTCCGCTACAGTTATGTGCCGTTGCCGGTCTACAAGAAAGCTGCGGAACTGTTCAGCATGTTCACGGACAGGATAAAGAAGTTCGGACCGTTGCCTGAAGAGAAACGCAATGCGGTGAAACAGAAGCTGCAGATCTAGAACGATAAGGATTAGAGATAGACGCTAGCGTGCTAGCGTTTGACGTTGCTGATTATTGTTTGACCGGCCTTCTCCGTATCTTGATTATTATGGCTACCGCGGCGACGATGATAATTGTTGCGCCGATTACCAATGGCCACGGTATCGGCGGCAGCTGCTGCGTGTTTATGGTGAAGTATATTGTTTCTGAGGCACCGATGTTTCCTGCAGTGTCGTTCGCATAGAGGATCAGGCTGTGGGGGCCGTCAGGCAAGTTGCCTAGGGTGGTGTTTCCGGTTGTGGTTATGTTTGTTTGGTGATCCAAACTGTAGTGCGTCCATGTGGTTTGTTCGCTGACCGTGAAGCTGATTGTGATGGGGCTTGTTGTGTATGTTTCGTTCTTAGGCGAGAGAACTGTTATGACGGGATGTATTGTGTCGATTGTGAAGGTTATTGTGGGTGACCTGCCAGTGTTTGAAGACATGTCTTGTGCATAAACCGTCATTCTATGCGCACCGTCAGTGAGCAGGGGTAGAAATATGTCGCCCGTGATTGTTGTGTTTGCTTGGTCATCAAGAGCATAAGCCATCCACGATGTTTGTTCTGTCACGGTGAAATTCAATGAGACTTGGTGAACGTTGTACGTTCTGTTCTTCGGAGACATGATTGTTATTGAGGGAGGAAAGACGTCCGGCGGAGGGGATTTGGTGAAGTAGACGGTGTTGGAGACGCCTGTGTTTCCGGCGACATCGCGGACATACAAAATCAGGGAATATGTTCCGTAGTCGAGACCCGCGATTGTCGTGTTCCCATTAATCGTTCTGTTTGCTTGACCGTTGAGACTATACGCTACCCAAGAAATGGGTTCATTCGTGACGAATCTGAGCCAGATTGCCACTGAAACGTAAGTCTTGTTTTCTGGCGACACTATCTGAACAGTTGGCGGTACCGTGTCGATCGTGAAGTAGACGGTTCCAGATGATGTCATGCTACCCGTGGTGTCATTAGCGTAGACGGTGACACGGTGTGTCCCGTCAAGAAGACTGGGCAACGTCGTGTTTCCTGCAATGGTTGTGTTTGCTTGGCCATCGAGACTGTAGCCGATCCATGCAGTTGTCTCGTTCAGGGTAAAGACTAGTGAGATGCTTGTCGATAGGTAGGATGTGTTCGCAGGAGAGATTATTGTTATGGTTGGAGCGACATCTGCAGGCAAGACAAGTGAGTTCTTCGTGTCTCTTGCTTGTGCAGGGTCAGTTGTGTTAGTGAAAAAGGGCATTAAGCAGAGAAGTAACATGATGAATACGGGAATTAGTCTGTTCATGGCGAACGACCATCAGGAGCTTCTCTTTCCTAGGGTTATATGGCTTGCGGAGAAGTCGTTGCTACAATTGAGTCGCCTTCAAGTGGTTGTGGAATGCACTTTATCCGAGGAAATAGTGCAAGGTTCCGGTGAAAAAGGAGATCATCGCTTGACTGAACAAACAGCGCGGCGCGCGACTTTAACCCAACTGAATGCTAGTTCCAAGAGTTCTGAACCCGTCTAAGGATTGATTGTGTAGCTAACTGCCCCTTCGATTGTAGCGAATCCTAGTAAAAGCACTAGGATTAACGAGGGAAAAACTAGAGCTTTCATAATTCGCCTTCCCCCATAGTTACTATAGGGGTTAAACATATAAAAAAGTTGTCTCGGATGACATGACTGCGCGCAGACTTGTCTCTTATCGTATGGAGTTGTATCTTGAGGTCGTAAAGCTTTAATCCCCGCCTTCGAATCACCAATCTATCTGGAAAGGTTGTACCGTCTTGGTTACCCTGAATCTTGACAAGATTTTCAATCCAAAAAGTGTGGCTATCATTGGTGCTTCAGACGAGGAAGGCACAGTCGGCTATTCACTTGTGAAAAACCTTATCGACTTGAAGTTTGAGGGCAAGATATACCCTGTCAACATTCGCAAGCCCGAAATCCTCGGCATAAAAGCTTACCAGTCTGTTGAGCAAATCCCCGAGTCCGTCGATCTTGCAGTCATCGCGACTCCTGCTCGAACCGTGCCAGATGTGCTGGAGCAATGCGGCAAAGCCGGAATGCTTGGTGTAGTCGTAATATCGGCAGGCTTCAAGGAAATAGGTCCTGAAGGCAAGGCTCTGGAAGAGAAGATAACAGAGATCAAGAAACACTATGGCCTCCGCATAATAGGCCCCAACTGTCTTGGCGTCATCCGGCCCAGCGTCAACCTGAACGCCACATTCATAAACCGCATGCCCAAACCCGGCAACATCGCATTCATTTCCCAATCCGGCGCGTTAGGCTCAGCAATTCTGGACTGGGCCATGCATGAGAACATAGGCTTCAGCAACTTCGTGAGTATAGGTTCAATGATAGACGTGGACTTCGGCGATCTCATTGACTACTTCGGCACAGATCCGAAAACGAAAAGCATTCTCATGTACATCGAAGGCCTGAGCGACGCGCGAAAATTCATGAGTGCTGCCCGACATTTTGCTCGCTCCAAGCCAATCATCGTTGTCAAAGCTGGGAAGTTCGGTGAAAGCGCCAAGGCCGCCGCCTCCCACACGGGTTCGCTGACAGGGGAAGATGCAATCTACGATAAAGCCTTCAAACGAGCAGGCATCGTGCGCGTCGACGAAATAGCTGACCTTTTCAACTGCGCCGAAGTCCTAGGCACACAGCCCCTTCCTCAAGGGCCAAACTTGGCAATAATAACCAACGCCGGAGGCCCAGGAGTCATGGCCACCGACGCAATCATCGCAAGAGGCGGCAATATGGCTGCTCTCAGCCAGAAAACGATGGACAAACTCAACGCTGTTCTGCCGCACTATTGGAGCCACGGCAACCCTATAGATATTCTCGGAGATGCCAAGGCTGATCGCTACAAAGCCACGCTTGAAGCCTGCCTGAACGACGAAAACGTCGATGGCATCCTGATAATCTACACGGCGCAGGCCGTAGGCGAACCCGTCGAAGTCGCCAAGAGCATAGCTGAGCTCTGCAAGAGCCGATCCTACCAGACTAAAGCCATTCTCACCAGTTTCATGGGTTACGGAGCAGTGGAAGAAGCCAACAAGGTCTTCAGCCAGAACAACATTCCAACCTACTCCACTCCAGAGCAAGCCGTGAAGACATACATGTACATGTATCAGTACAAGAGCAACTTGGGTCTGCTTTACCAGACGCCTGAAGAACTTCCAGTCGACATTGCACCGCCTAAACGGCCGCTCATGGTGATCATGCGCAACGTAGCCAACGAAGGCCGCGAAATCCTCAACGAAGCTGAAGCCAAGGCTTTCCTCGAATACTACACCTTCCCTGTCGTAAAAACCAAAATCGCGCAAACTCAGGACCAAGCCGCAAGCATCGCCCAGCAGATAGGCTACCCAATAGCACTTAAGATTCTCTCTCCGCAAATCGTGCACAAAACCGACGCCGGCGGCGTTATTCTCGACATAAACAACGAAACCGAACTCCACGAAGCCTACAACAACATCATACTACACGCCAAGAACTACAACCCTAACGCCGAGATCCAAGGAGTCACAGTCCAGAAAATGATCAAACAACGCGGCTACGAAGTCATCATCGGAGCCAAAACCGACCCGCTCTTCGGACCTATCATTCTCTTCGGCATGGGAGGCGTCGGCGTCGAACTCTTCAAAGACTTCTCACTTGGGCTCCCACCACTCAACCAGACGCTCGTAACAAGAATAATGGAAGAAACCAAAGTCTACAAGCTTCTCAAGGGCTACCGGAACGTGCCGCCAGCAAACATCAAGCTTCTCGAGGAGATAATGGTTCTGTTCAGCCAAATGCTTGTGGACTTTCCACAGCTCAAGGAAGTAGACATCAACCCGCTTTTCATAAACGAGAAGGAAGCCTACGCATTCGACGCCCGCATCGTCATCGACAAAGACAAAGTCTTCAGAAAGTTCGAACCCCATGAACATCTCGTCATCACGCCATACCCGAAGAAGTACGAAACAATGTGGAGGCTCAGAGACGGCCGAACCGTGCTCCTCAGACCGATCAAACCCGAAGACGAACCCCTCTGGGAAGAAATGTTCCAAAGCTTCTCTCAGGAATCCATCCGCTACCGCTTCTTCCAAATAATCAAAGACACCCCGCACGAAACCCGCGTCCGGTACTGCAACATCGATTACGACCGAGAAATCGCCATCGTCCCCGAACTAACTGAAGATGGCAAGAGAAAAATCCTCGGCGTTGTCCGAGTCGTCCTAGAACCAGACGGAAAGACTGGTGAAATCGCCTTTATCGTTGCCGACCCTTGGCAAGGATTAGGCTTGGGCACAAAGCTCGTCGATTATGCCATAGAAATCTGCAAAGACATGAAAGTCGAAAAACTCTACGCCATAATGCTACCAGACAACTTCCGAGCCATAGGCCTCATGAAAAAAATGGGCTTCACCACGCAGCTCATGGAAGACGGCACCGTCAAAGGCACGCTGAACCTCAGAGAAGAAGAATCAAAGGCTCCCTGTGAAGAAGCTAAGAACGCTGAAGAGTCCCAGATTCAAGCGCAACCAACCCAAGCAGAACAGAGGCAAGCAGAAGCAATCTAGGAATGAACTGTGAGCAATCCTGAACGCGGCGCTTATTTTTCCTCTGAAACGGCCCCCACCTTGAAGGAGGACACATTGCCAGTCACTGCGTCAATCTTGAATGACAATTTTTTCTCGAAGTAGCTTGCTTCCACTTTCCAGCATTTGCCCTCCTCGTCATATTCAACCTCATAAAAAGAGCTAGGGATTGTATATCGCCACATAGACTTCGCAGCTTCGATGGCTATCTCCCTTGCCATCTTTTCGTCATTAACACGCAACACCTCTCTCATAAATACCCCTCGTCTCAGTTTTTTGCCCAGAATCAAAGCATCTCATAACTATAACATGTATATTAGGGTCGATTTTGGAGACACGGGCTTCTTGCATTGGCTTTTTTAAGCTCTTCCAGATGTGTTCTTTCGCCAGCGATTTTTATGAGCTGCTGGTTTGCGTTTACAAACTGCAAAGTATGGTACAACGATTCTTCACCTGTCAGCTGTTCTTTGAAGTAGCATCCTTTCTTTATGCCGTTGGGTTTCAGAGTCTTCAAATAGCTCACAGCGTAGCTGCAATGACCAACTATTTCGCAAGAAACACATTTGCCCCAATCTTCCGGATACGCACAAGGGCCACAAGCCACATGGCAAGCCCTCTTTCCCGGAAACAGATTGACTTTAACTTCGCTTCCACATCTACAACATTCGTTCTCCCATGATTTAGAATCAGACATAATCTGCCTTCTCCATTTTGTCAGATAATATTTTACGCTGAACGCATGGCTATAAATCTTTCTTTTACAATTGTAAACTACAAGCTTGAGCAAAGCAAATCAGAATAACGATGTAAGCAACTCCTATCTATTCATGCTTCAAGAAATCAAACGAGGCTCATGCTAAGAGAGTTCAGATCACAACAGACGAAAGCAGAGACTATGAAAACGTAATCAAAAGGGCTCTCAAGAAAATAGGGATTCTTTTTTCTCCATGCTGTTACTTGTTTTCTTTTGGCAAATCATACACAAACTGATTATCTCGCTCGCCAACAATCGATACTTTTCCAAACTGCCTCATAGCAATCAGATGCTTCAAAAGTTCCGACTTTTCCATTCCTATGGCATTCGAAAGCTCCTCAACTGTCAACGGGCCTTTATTCTTAATCTCCTTCACTACTAGGCTTCTTTCTTTTGTGCGCTCTTGCATTGCCTTTGTCTTTTCCGGATCCACTTTGGGTTTTTCTGACAAGACTTTCGCTTCCTCCGGAAAATTAACTCCACATCAAAGCTGTATATAAAAATAGTCCCGTAAAGCTCCATATTCAATGTTAGACTCTGCCTCCTAAAATATACACAAATATAGCTTACTCAGTCAATAATTAGGATGGAGAAACCCTTGAAAAAATTGTCAGACATCCGATTTGAAGAATTGGAAGGCAAAAGCTTCGAATTGATTCGAGTAGCTGAAATGCTTTGTGAAGTCTGCCAGAAACCTATAAACACAAGAGAGAAATCTTCCAGAAGAATTCAAATAGCGACCAAAGAGGACTACGAAAATCTCTTGAGGAAAGCATCGATCCATGACCGTGCCGAAGTCGACACCGAAAAAGGAAAAATCTATTTTTATGATCATGACTTTCCAGGAGACGTCCACCCAGAATGCATAGAAAAACTGTAGGATGATTAGGTCTCTAAGTAAGTTGATAGAGATACTGGTTGTTCTTTTCTCCTGCTTCGTTTATTTTGCCATCTCTTCTGAGCGCGATTAAATGCTGCACGATTTTGTTCGGTTGAAGGCCAGTTATCTGTGCAAGCTCTTCAGCAGTGAGCGGACCCTTTTCCTTCAAAGCCCCAGTTATCATGTGTCTCTCAATCTCATCCTGCATAATCGAATCCACAGTCTGGCGGTACTTTTCTTCCTCGATTTCTACTCTTATCTGTGATCTTCCCACAACCCATCGAAGCCTCTGAGATTTGAACGCATTTATCATTGCATCAGTCTTTTTCGGAGCTTTCGTGCGTCTGAGGGGATTCGGGCCCAACTGTTTGATTTCTTCAGTCATTTCTCTGATCAAAGCAGCCCACTTTCCACCTTCGCTTGCCGAAACCCACTCAAGCCTCACACGTGCAGGTTCGATTCCCACGTTTTTCACGGCTTTCTTTAAGTAGTCAAACCTCTTCTCCATCATGAAATTTCCTTTCTGGTAGTGGCAGTCTCCGGGGTGGCAACCCGCAATTAAGACGCCGTCAGCTCCCATTCTCAGAGTTTCCAGCACAAGCGTCGGATCCATTCTTCCTGTGCACATTATCCTAACTATCCTAATGTTTGTTGGATACTCAAAACGGCTTGTCCCAGCTAAATCCGCGCCAGCGTAAGAACACCAATTGCAGCAGTATGCCACAATCAACGGTTCGAATTCTTCTCCTAGTTTTTCGCTTTCAAATCTTTCTTCAACCATTTACTCGCCAACCTCCTTTGAGTCTTCAGAAGTCAAAAGCGCCTTTACTTGGGCCAGAATCTGGTCATCGCCATAGTGCCTCATAGTTATTGCTCGTTTCGGGCATTCTGCAGCGCAAGAACCGCAACCTCTGCACAGTATTTCATGGATCTCTGATTTTCCTTCCTCGATTTTTGGTGCTCCGTAGGGGCATATTTCCTCGCAAAGTCCGCATCCAATACATAGCTCTTCATCCACGACAGCCGTTATAGCATCAGTCTTGACTTTTCTGTTGCCCATAAGTATAGATGCCCTAGCAGCTGCCGCTCCGCCAGAAATTATGCTCTCTGAAATGTCCTTTGGTCCTGAAACTGTGCCCGCTATGAAGATTCCATCGACATTTGTGTCCACCGGTCTGAGTTTCAAGTGAGCCTCCATCAAGAATCCATCAGTTGCTATGGGAATCTTTAGCATCCTAGCAAGCATTATTTCGTCTTTGCTCGGGATCAGTGGCGTTGAAAGTACAACCCAATCTGCAGGAAAGTTGACTTCCATTCCGGACAAAGCATCATACACCATTACTTGAAGCTTGCCTTCTGGTGTCTGAGATATTTCCGGACGAACCTCTTCTATATGCCTTATGAACCTCACTTCTAGGTCTCTGGCCGTCCTGTAGAAATCCTCGTATTCCTTGTAAACGCGTAGGTCACCGAAAAGCACAACAACATCCGTTTTTGGAGATTTCTCTTTTATCAGAATAGCATTCTTTATTGCGTTCATGCAGCATATCCTTGAGCAGTAAGGCCAGCCTTCCTCTTTGCGGGCTTTGAGGATTTTTCTCAGAAGCTCTGCTGTGTCTGACTTCGGGAAAGCCTCAAGCTCAGTGGGACGAATCTCGCCCTTTCTAGCACCTACGCACTGTATCATTACGATTCGTTCAGGCTCTCCGATCTCCCCTTTCCTCAGTTTTTCATCCAACTCTCTCTGCGTGATAACGTTATCATTCAAACCATACTCGTAGAGTCCCTTTGGCGGCGTGTAATTTGATGAGCCGGGAGCAACGATTATAGTTCCCACGTTCAGTTCTCTATCGCCTTCAGGGCCTGTCAGGACAGCGTTAAAGTTGCCGATGTATCCTGTAACTTCTTTCAGAGTTGTTGACGCTGCAAGTTCGATGTTCTTATGAGATTTTATACCATCTATAAGGGGTTCGACAACTTCTGAAGCGTTCGCCAATGTTGGATACACTTTGTAGAGCTTTTGAGCCATGCCGCCTAGTTCTTTCTCTTTCTCGATTAGATGCACCTTGAAGCCTTGGTTTGCCATGGAGAGCGCTGCAGTCATTCCAGCCACACCGGCTCCAACCACGAGAGAAGAGTCTTTAACCTCGACCTCGGGTTCGTTTTGAGGTTCAAGCAGGGTAGCTCTTGCCACGGCCATTCTTATAATGTCCTTGGCTTTTTGTGTCGCCTTTTCTGGCTCATGTGGATGTACCCAACTGTCATGTTCGCGTATGTTTGCCATTTCAAACAAGTACGGGTTTAAACCTGCTTCTTTGCAGGCAGCCCTGAACAGAGGTTCATGTGTTCGCGGCGTGCATGAAGCCACTACAACACCGTTCAGACTATGTTTTTCGATTGATTCCTTTATTGTTATCAATCCCGCTTCTGAGCATGTATACAGGTTATGTTCGGCATGCACGACATGAGGGATTGTTTTGGCATATTCCGTGACGTCTGGAACATTGACTACGTCGCCAATGTTGGTTCCGCAACTGCATACGAAAACGCCTATGCGCGGCTCTTGCTTCATTATGATGCCTCCTTGGCTGTCAAGACTTCAGTCACTCGCGCTGCTGTGGCACTCCCTTGAGTTATGGAGTCTGGAATGTCTCCCGTTTTTGGACCTAAGCAGTAACCACAGCAGAAGATTCCTTGAACAGTGGTGTCAAGAGGTTTTCCCACAGAATCTTCCGGTTTCACAAAGCCGTAGTTGTCCAATTCTATGCCCAGAGTTTTTGCCAATTCTGGCATTCCCTTGCTCGGAATCAACGCTGGGCATAAGACAACCAGGTCGAAGCGAGTATTCTGAACAGTTCTGGTTATGGGGTTCTCAGAAGAAATCAGTAAATCGTTCGTTTTGGGATCTTCGGAAATCTCGCCAGGGCTACTTCGTATGAATTCTATTCCGAACTCAGATTTTGCTCTGTTCACGAATTCTTGGAATCCCCTGCCAAAGGCTCGCAAGTCTATGTAGAAAATCGATACGAGCGAGTTCGGCTCGTGCTCTTTTATTAGAACCGCGTCTTTAACGGCATACTTGCAGCAAATGCTGGAACAGTATGGATGACCAATCCCTTCTCTTCTGTCACGGGAACCCACACATTGTATGAAAGCTATGTGCCTAGGTCTCTTTCCCTCTGCAGGTCTAATCAAGTGTCCTCCAGTTGGACCTGAAGCACAGAGGAGACGTTCCAACTCCATCGCAGATATAACGTTCCTGAAACGCCCATATCCATACTCCGGAATAGCTGAAGGGTCGAACACATCGAAACCTGTCGCAACAACTATCGCTCCCACATCCAACTCGACAACTTCCCGCTGCTGTTCTCTGTTCACGGCTCCGGTTGGGCAAACTTTTTCGCAAAGACCGCACTCAACACAGTTTTCTTTGTCTATGACCGCCACTCTTGGGACAGCCTGAGGGAAGGGTAAATAGATCGCTTTTCTTGCTCCGATATTCTCATCAAACTCGTTCGGTGCTTCTGTAGGACAGTTTTCCGAACAAATTCCACACCCAGTGCATTTTCTTTCGTCAACATAACGTGGCTTCTTAAGAACTCTGACTCTAAAGTTGCCAACTGACCCTTTCACTTCTTTTATTTCCGAGTAGCTTAATAGTTGGACATTAGGATGATGTGAGCATTCTATCATCTTCGGGGCAAGGATGCACATGGAACAGTCCATTGTGGGAAATGTCTTGTCCAGTTGCGCCATTCTTCCGCCGATACTCGGGTTTCTCTCTACAAGATGGACCTTAAAGCCCCGATTTGCTAAGTCCAGAGAGGCCTGTATGCCAGCTACTCCGCCACCAATAACAAGAACTGCTTTTTGCATTCTACCTTGCCTCCGCAACGTTAAGTAACTTTGTTATTGGGATTCTATGGGCTTTCAATTCCCAATCCTCAAGATCCATACCCATCGCCACTCTGAGCAACTCTACAAAACTCAATACTGGCAAATCATATTCTACCTTTGTATGTCTTTTGATCTCTATTTGTCCCATGTCTAATTCAAGATAGCAAAACGGACAGACAGTCACTATGGCATCAACGCCTGCAGCCTTCATAGAATCCAGTTTTTGTTTTGCAACATGCAAGGCAACTTCATCGTTAATTCCTCGCAGAGGTCCGCCACAACATGCCTCTTTTCTTTCGTAAGGAACCGATATTGCGCCAGTTGCTTCTACAAGTTCGTCTAACGCCAGTATACCCATTCGCTGTTCGAAGTGCAATCGTTTGGGCTTTGACAAGTGACAGCCAGGTTGTACTGCAACACGAAGTCTATTGAATGGTCTTTTGACGGCATTTTTCACTTTTTCTAGGCCCACTTCTTCATACAAGACATCGCTGAAGATCTTCACGTCAGTTTTTCCTTTGAATTCCAGATCGACCTCTGCAAGGACTTTGTTCACTTTTTCCCTTGTTTCTTTATTCTCCTTCAAAATTGTGTTTGTCATTAGGAGCGATTCATAGCAATCATTGCATAGGGTTACAATGTTGAGTCCCATCTTTTCAGCAAGGCACAAGTTTCTAGCTGCTAAAGCAAGCCAACTTGCGTAATCTAGAGACTGAATACCAAAAGGTGCACAACAATTCGCGCCTTCCATCTTAACAAGCTCTATGCCGAATTTAGGAGCAATTTTCCTTACGGAATTCTCGTAGTGTGGTTCTCTTGCAGGTATCAAGCAACCTGCAAAAAAAGCATACTTCATAAGATCACTTACCTTTGCTGATCAGCTTGTCAAAGCGCGTTTTCTTCAAGATCTTCTGGACGGCTTCAACATCAACTGCTGGTTCTTCACCCAGACCGTATTTCTCTCTTTGAACTAGGGCCATCCTGCTAGCCATCACAACGCGTCCATTCTCGAACAAACTTTTGGCTTGTATGAGTATTCCTTCGGGGAAGTTTCCTTCTCTAGCCGTCAGATTTCTGACCGCAAGCATCACTTCGCCAACATCCCCACCTTGGGGACAACGGTCAAGACATGTGAAACATGAAAGGCAGTACCATGGCAGTTGCTTGCTCAGAACCTCAGAGCGCAAGCCAAGTATGATCATTTCCATCAGTTTCCTTGGGTTATGCTCTTGTACGACTTTGGAGACTGGACAGCTGCTTGTACACCTTCCGCACTGTATGCACGCTAGAACTCCTCTTCCTCTAGGCGTGTTTGCAACTTCATGCATGAAGTACGCTTCCGGGTGGCTCAATGAGAATCACCGTTCACTACTTTTTCTACTACTTCGCATATTAATAAGAATATGGTTTTACGTTAGATTCCAAAGTGTCTCATGGAAAAATAGATCTCCAACTCTCTTTGCTTGTTGTTGAACCTTGTGAGCATCATGAAATTTTTGCATAAAAGCAGACATCACATTAATAAGGATCTTTACATATGGAAAACTTTTGAATCCATTTACGTGAGGAAAAAAAATGGATGAAAAAGTCGGCGCTGTTCTAGTTGTCGGAGGCGGAGTCGCTGGCATACAGGCATCCTTGGATCTGGCAGACTCTGGCTTCAAAGTCTACCTCTTGGAGGAATCAACAAGCATAGGCGGGACAATGGCGCAGTTGGACAAAACATTCCCAACAAATGACTGCTCCATGTGCATCCTAGCGCCCAAACTTGTCACAGCTGGTAGGCATCCAAACATACAACTCATCACTCACTCCGAGTTGAAAGAAGTCAAAGGCAAAGCCGGAAACTTTGAAGTAATAATATTGAAACGCCCAAGATTGGTCAACATGGAAAAATGTACTGGTTGCGGAATCTGCGCCCAGAACTGCCCAACCGAGATACCGAACGAATTCGACGAAAACATGGGCATGAGAAAAGCCATCTACGTTCCGTTTCCACAGGCTGTGCCACTCAAATATGCCATCGACATTGAGAACTGCATCAAGTGCCGACTCTGTGAGAAGGTATGCCCAGTCAAAGCTGTGGATTTTGATCAGCAACCTGAAACTATCAAGATCAATGTTGGATCTGTAATACTGTCACCGGGATTCGAGGAGTTTGACGCTCACCTTAAGAAGGAATACGGTTATGGACGTTTCTTGAACGTGGTTTCAAGCATAGAATTTGAACGCATGATGAATGCCTCTGGTCCCTTCGGCGGAAAGATTGTGCGACCATTTGACGGCAAGATACCGCGAAAAGTTGCCTTTATTCAATGTGTCGGCTCCCGTGATGCGCAACTTGGAAACAACTACTGTTCGGCTGCATGCTGCATGTACGCCATTAAGGAGGCAGTCGTAGCCAAAGAACACAGTTCCAAGCCGCTGGATTGCACAATCTTCTATATGGATATGCGCTGTCACGGAAAGGAGTTTGACGCTTACTATGAACGTGCCCAAGGAGAATGGGGCATACAATTCATCAGATCAAGAGTGGCAAGCGTCACGGAAGATCCATCCACAGGAAATGTTTTTCTTCATTACGTTGAAAACGAGGAACCCAAAAAAGAAGAATTCGACATGGTTATTCTGTCAGTTGGGATGCAACCACCTAGGAATGTTGAAGAACTGGCAGACAAGCTGGGGATAGAGCTCAACAAATATAACTTCTGCCAAACCAGTACTTTCTCACCGCTGGAAACATCAAAGCCTGGCATCTTTGTTTGCGGAGCTTTCTCTGGGCCAAAAGACATTCCGGAAAGTGTTGCTCAATCAAGCGGCGCTGCATCAAAAGCAATGGGGATAATCGCAGCCGAGAGAGGCAAACTTGTCGCTGTGAAAGAGTTTCCACCTGAAAAGGACGTGAGCCAAGAGGAGCCGCACATAGGCGTCTTCGTATGTCACTGCGGGGTCAACATTGGTTCTGTAGTGAACGTTCCGGAGGTAGTAAAGTACGCCAAGACGCTGCCCAATGTAGCTTATGCAGAAGAGAACCTTTACACTTGTTCTCAGGACGCACAGAAACTGATTGCAGAAAAAATCCGGCAGCACAATCTTAACCGTGTCATCGTAGCTTCATGCACCCCACGAACACATGAGCCCCTATTCAGAGAGACTGTTCAAGAAGCTGGTCTCAGTCCCTACTTGTTTGAAATGGCAAATATCCGAGACCAGTGTAGCTGGGTGCACATGCATGAACACGAAAAAGCAACAGAAAAAGCCAAAGACCTAGTTGCTTCGATGGTGGCAAAAGCTCGGCTTCTAGAACCCTTGAAGAAGCCGATGATAGGTGTCACACCCGTCGGTTTGATCATAGGCGGCGGAATTGCTGGCATGACTGCAGCCTTAGAGCTTGCGAGACAAGGATTTGAGGTTCACCTTGTGGAAAAGGGAAAAAAACTCGGCGGACATTTGCGCACGATGCGCTATTTACTTGAGAAAAATGATGACCCGCAGGAGAAACTCGAGGCCATGACCAAGGCGGTTATGGAGAACGATAAAATACATGTGTACACTGGGGCAGAAGTTGTTGGCGTTTACGGTTTTGTTGGCAATTTCAAGACGACGATAAGAGAGCATAGTGGCAAAGAGAAAGAGATTGAACACGGTATTGTGATTGTTGCTACTGGAGCAGTTGAATACAAACCTGTAGAGTATCTCTACGGCAAAGACCCAAGAGTCATGACGCAACACGAGTTGGAAGAAGCAATCGCCAAGGGAGAGCTTAAGGCAAAAAACGTCGTGATGATTCAATGCGTGGGAGCCAGAACACAGGAAAGACCGAACTGCTCAAGGATATGCTGTGGACAAGCAATAAAGAACGCCTTGAAAATCAAGGAAATAAGCCCAGAAACAGAAGTCTACGTCTTGTACAAGGATATTCGAACCTACGGTTTCAAGGAAGACTACTACCGCGAAGCTGCAGCAAAAGGAGTTATTTTTGTGAACTATAACGACGAAAAACAGCCACAAGTTGTGAATGAGGATGGGCAACTCAAGGTTACTTTCTGGGAACCAGTAATCAAGAAGGAGATCGAGATCAACCCAGATGTTGTGGTTTTGAGTGCGGCCACTATTCCGAATCCAAGTAACAGGCAGATAGCTGAAATGCTCAAGGTGCCGCTAACAAAAGACGGCTTCTTCCTAGAAGCACACATGAAACTTCGCCCAGTCGACTTTGCGACTGATGGAGTTTTCCTCTGTGGGATGGCACACTGGCCAAAATTCGTAGACGAAACTATTTCTCAGGCATGTGGAGCTGCAGCTAGGGCCGCTACTATATTGTCTAAGAAGACCTTGGACGCGGAAGGCACAGTGTCGCATGTCGATGAAAGCCTATGTATTGGGTGTGGGCTTTGCATAAGCATCTGCCCATACAGTGCCATATCTAAGGATGAAAAAGGAATAGCAAAAGCAAATGAGGTTCTGTGCAAGGGCTGTGGCACCTGTGCGGCAAGTTGTCCCGAGAGAGCTATTACAATGCATCAGTTCACGGACGAACAACTCATAGTTCAAGGACTTGCCGTCTTAAGGAGGACTAAGCATGACTGAATTCGAACCTAAAATAATCGGTTTCCTCTGCAACTGGTGCAGCTACGCGGGTGCGGACTTGGCAGGCGTAAGCAGAATCCAGTATCCACCGAATATTCGAATCATTAGAGTCATGTGTAGTGGACGAGTCGACCCAGTCATCGTTTTTGAAATGTTTGCAAACGGCGCAGATGGAGTAATAGTAACAGGATGCCACCCTGGAGACTGTCATTACGTTGAGGGAAACTTGTACGAGGAAAGAAAAATCAAGATGCTAAAGAAGCTAATAGCCTTAACTGGCTTGGAACTGGGACGTCTGAGGCTGGAGTGGGTTTCGGCAGCGGAAGGCCAGAGATTTGCTCAAGTAGTGACCGAATTCACAGAACAAATAAAGAAATTAGGGCCTTCACCAGTTTCAGGCAAAGACTCTAATCAGAAGATCCTTGAGAATCTACAAGCAGCAAAAAATGCTGCTTCAGACTTCAAACTGAGAGTGTTAGTTGGAAGGGAACTGAGCTTAACCGAAAAAGGCAATGTTTACAAAGAGAAGGTCTCGCAGGAGGATTTTGATGCTTTGCTTGATGAAGCTGTTGAAGCCGAGTTTGTCCGACACAAGATTCACCTTCTAACGAAAGCCGAGCCTCTTCCGGTTAAAGCTCTCGCAGAAGCTGTTGAGATGAAACCGGCAGCTGTGCTCCAACAGATTGTGGCCATGCGCAGAAGAAACATGATAACCCTAGATCACATCGAAGGCACGACTCCTTTCTACAGAGCATTAGAGGTCGAGTAAAATGCCAAAGCAGAAAATCGGCGCAGCTATGGTGGTTGGTGGCGGTGTTGCGGGCATACAAGCTTCGCTAGACTTGGCAGACTCTGGGTTCAAAGTGTACCTTATTGACCAGGGACCAAGCATTGGTGGAGTAATGGCTAAGCTTGACAAGACATTCCCAACAAATGACTGTTCAATGTGCATCCTGTCGCCCAAGCTCGTAGCAACCGGAAGACACCCGAACATCACAATCTTGACGAACGCTGAAATCACGGCTTTGGACGGCGAAGCTGGAAACTTCGAAGTGAAGCTTCGAAGGAAAAGCCGTTTCATTATCGAAGAAAAATGCAACGGTTGCGGTATCTGTGCACAGAAATGCCCAATCGAAGCTGTCGATTCGTTCAATGAAGGCCTAGGCCAAAGAGGCGCAATCTACGTCGAATACCCGCAGGCGGTTCCACTAAAGTACATGATTGACCGCGAGAAATGCATCGGATGCGGAACGTGTGACGAAATCTGCAAGGCACATGCGGTTCAATACGATCAAGAAGACAGCGAAGTCAAGCTAAAAGTAGGCTCAATAATTCTTGCGCCTGGGTTCGAGTCTTTCGATGCAAAATTGAAAAGCGAATACGGCTACGGACGTTACCCCAACGTAGTGACGAGCATAGAATTTGAACGCATCTTGAGCGCTTCAGGCCCATACGGAGGACTGGTTCTCAGACCTTCGGATGGCGAAATTCCGAAGAAGATCGCCTTTATTCAATGTGTGGGCTCTAGAGATTACCAGCTTGGCAACAACTACTGTTCCGCAGCATGTTGCATGTATGGCATGAAGGAAGCAGTAATCGCTAAAGAACACACGCCTTCAAGATTGGATGCCAAGATCTTCTTCATGGACATGCGTTCCTATGGAAAGGAATTTGACGCTTACTATGAGCGTGCTCAAGGAGAATGGGGCATACAGTTCGTGAGGTCGAGGGTGGCAGGAGTAACCGAAGACCCGCGGACTGGCAACCTTTTTGTCCACTATGTTGAGGACGAGAATCCCAAGACAGAAGAGTTCGACATGGTGATTCTGTCGACCGGAATGCAACCGCCGAAGAATGTTGAGAAGCTCGCAAAGAACTTAGGAATAAAGCTCAACAAGTACAACTTCTGTGAAACGCAGGTTTTTTCGCCCATGGAAACATCAAAGCCTGGCATCTTTGTTTGCGGTGCTTTCTCAGCTCCGAAAGACATTCCAGAAAGCGTTGCCCAAGCAAGCGGCGCAGCCGCAAAAGCAATGAACATAATCGCTTCCGAAAGAGGAACACAGGTTACCGCAAAAGAATACCCGCCTGAAAGGGACGTAAGCCAAGAAGAACCGCGCATCGGCGTTTTCGTCTGCCACTGTGGAATAAACATTGGTGGAGTTGTGAACGTTCCTGAAGTGGTCGAATATGCCAAGACGCTACCTAATGTGGTCTATGCGGAGGCAAATCTCTACACATGCTCGCAAGACACTCAGAAACTCATCAGGGACAAGATTGTCCAGAACAAGCTAAACCGCGTCATTGTGGCTTCGTGCACGCCGCGAACACATGAACCCCTGTTCAAGGAGACGGTTCAAGAGTCTGGTTTGAACCCCTACCTGTTCGAGATGACGAACATTCGAGACCAGTGTAGCTGGGTGCACATGCACGAGCCCAAAGAGGCAACAGAAAAAGCCAAAGACCTCGTGCGCTCAATAGTTGCAAAAGCAAAGCTTCTGAAACCTTTGGAGAAACCACTCATAAACGTCACACCCGTCTGCCTGATCATCGGAGGCGGCGTCTCAGGCATGACTGCAGCCTTAGAGCTTGCAGAGCAAGGGTTTGAGGTGCATCTTGTCGAAAGAGAGAAGGAATTGGGTGGACACCTGCGCACGATTCGTTACCTACTCGAAAAGGGTGAGGACCCGAAGTCGAGGCTTAGCGCTCTTGTGAAGGCTGTTCAGGAAAACGACAAGATACAAGTGTACACGGGAGCAGAAGTCGTTGATATCTACGGTTTTGTTGGCAACTTCAAATCAAAGATAAGACAGCAGAACGGTAAAGAGAAAGAGATCGAGCATGGCGCAGTGATTGTGGCCACAGGTGCGGTTGAATACACGCCCACGGAATACCTCTATGGCAAAGATCCAAAGGTCACGACTCAGCATGAACTTGAAGAGCAGATTGCGGACGGCAAGTTCGGGGCCAAGAGTGTTGTCATGATCCAATGCGTCGGCGCTAGGAACGAAGAAAGACCAAACTGCGCAAGAATATGCTGTGGACAAGCCATTAAGAATGCGCTGAAGATCAAGGAAGCGAGCCCGGAAACAGAAGTCTATGTTCTATACAAGGATCTGAGAGCTTACGGTTTCAAAGAAGACTATTACCGAGAAGCGGCAACAAAAGGAGTGTTGTTTGTCAATTATGATGATGGAAGAAAGCCGCAAGTCACGAGTAAAGGCGGGAAGCTCAAGGTCGCTTTCTGGGAACCCGTGATTAGGGAAGAAGTCGAGGTTGAGCCGGACCTTGTGGTCTTGAGTGCTGCTACAATACCTGATCCTGGCAACAAACACGTTGCGGAAATGCTTAAAGTCCCATTGACAAAAGATGGCTTCTTCTTGGAAGCGCACATGAAGCTCAGACCTGTGGACTTTGCAACAGAGGGCGTGTTCCTCTGCGGTATGGCACATTCGCCGAAATACATTGATGAGAGTATTGCTCAGGCTTGTGCAGCTGCGGCGAGGGCTACAACGATACTTTCGAGAAAAACGCTTGAAATGGAAGGAATTGTCGCAAACGTGTCCGAAGATTTATGTAGTGGTTGTAGGATTTGTGAATATCTATGTCCGTACGGTGCAGTTGAAATGAAGGACAAAGAAGGCAAGCCCATAGCACACGTGATTGAAGCCTTGTGCAAAGGCTGCGGGGCATGCGGCACCGCTTGCCCCACGAAAGCCATCACGATGGGCCACTTCACAACCGACGAGATACTGGCTCAAATTGAAGCCGCTCTGTGTGAGGCGAAAACATGAGCGAAAAAAGCGGGTTTGAACCTAAAATAATCGGTTTCCTCTGTAACTGGTGCGCCTACGCGGGTGCGGACTTGGCAGGCGTAAGTAGAATCCAGTATCCACCTAACATACGGATCATCCGCGTGATGTGTAGCGGCAGAATCGACCCAGCTTTCATTCTTGAAGCTTTCAAGGACGGCGCCGACGGAGTGCTTGTTGCTGGGTGCCACTTGCCATCAGACTGTCATTACATCAGCGGCAACTTCAAGGCGTTGAGAAGGATAAACTTGATCAAGAAAGTTCTGGCCGAGTTTGGAATTGAGCCTGAACGTGTCCGATTGGAATGGATTTCGGCAAGCGAGGGAGACAAATTTGCCGCCGTTGTGCGCGACATGGTGAACCAGATAAAGAAGCTTGGACCAAGTCCTGTGAAAATTCAGGAGGCTAAAGCCTAATGGCTGAGACAGCACAGAAGACGATAAAGTCGTCAGAAATGGACCCCAAATTCAAGTACGCGATCTCTAAGATGCACGGCGGAGAGAAGCTGATGCGATGTTTCCAGTGTGGAACATGCACGTCAGATTGCCCTATCGCGAGATTTAGCGACACTTATAGACCGAGGCAAATCATTCGCATGACCCAGCTTGGACTGAAAGACAGGGTTTTAAACAGTGACACTCTCTGGCTTTGTGCTTCATGTTTCACGTGTACGGATCGTTGTCCGCAGGATGTTGAGGTTGCCAGCGTCATTCGCGTGTTGAGGAACTTGGCGGCAGAGCAAGGTCACATTCCGCAGGTGTTCAAGGAACAGTGCGCAAGCATACTTGAGTCTGGTTACGCGTACAAGATTCCAGAGCTGAGAGTTAAGAAGAGAGAAAGCTCTGGGCTTCCGCCGTTGCCGAAAGGTAATCCTGAAAACATAAGGAAGAGTCTGCGCGAAGTACATTTTCTTAAGCATGTGGAGAAGAAAGGTGAGTAGGAATGGCTGGGCTTAAGTATCTCATGTTTCTCGGCTGCGCAATTCCTTATCGTGTTGCTGCGTTCGAAATCTCGGCGCGGAAGATTCTTGGAAATTTGAATGTCGAGCTTGTTGAAATGCCCGAGTTTAACTGTTGTGGGCTTCCATTGGATCCGGTTAGCCACGAGACGATGCTCATTCTGGCTGCTAGAAACTTGGCGTTAGCGGAGCAAAAAGGCTTGGACATAGTGACGCTGTGTCCAGGTTGTGCGGGAACGTTGAAGAAAGTTAACAAGATGTTGAAGGAAGACAAGGCTCTGCGTGATGAGATAAATTGCCACTTGAAAGAGGCAGGACTGGAATTCAAGGGAACGCAGAACGCGAAGCATTTCATGCAAGTGCTGATTGAAGGCGTTGGATTAGAGAAGATTAAGAATTCTGTTGTCAAGCCGCTCACAATGCTGAGGGTTGCCGAGCACAACGGTTGCCACATTCTGAGGCCTAAAGAATTCATCGGTTTTGATGATCCTGAAGACCCCAAGACGTTGAAGACGTTGATCGAGGCAACCGGTGCGACGTGTCTGGATTATATGGATGAGACTGAGTGTTGCGGTGCGCCGAGTGTAGGTGTGAGTGACAAGATTGCGTTGCAGTTGGCGAGAGACAAGCTTACGCACATGAAGATGGTTGATGCTGAGGCGATGATTACGATCTGTCCTTTCTGCCACATAATGTACGACACGAACGAGCTGCGGATTGAGAAGATGTTCAATGAGGCTTATGGAATTCCTGTGCTGCATTATCCGCAACTGTTAGGCTTAGCACAAGGCATGAAGCCTGAAGAGCTGGCGCTTGGCGAACTCAGGGTTGACGTTTCCAAAATACTATGCAAAGTTGAGGGTGGAAAATAGTATGGCTAAAGGAAAGTTGAAGATAGCTTTCTACTGGGCTGCAAGCTGTGGTGGATGCGAAATCGCAGTCTTGGACATAAACGAGAAGATATTGGACGTAGTGCAAGCCGCGGACATCGTGTTCTGGCCGGTGGCCATGGACGTCAAGTACAAGGACGTTGAAGCTATGCCTGACAAGTTCATCGACGTGTGCTTCTTCAACGGTAGCATCCGCACATCTGAGCATGAGCACTTAGCGAAACTGCTAAGGCAGAAAGCGAAGGTTCTTGTGGCTTTCGGTTCTTGCGCCCAAGAAGGTTGCATACCTGGTCTAGCGAATCTGCACAACAGGAAGGAGATTTTCGACAAGGTTTACAGGAAAAGCCTATCCATCGACAATCCGTCTGGCGTTGTTCCGCAGACAAGTTTCAAGGCGAAGGAAGGCACTTTGAAGCTTCCGGAGTTCTTTGACACTGTGCACACTTTAGGCCAAACGGTTGATGTTGACTATTATCTGCCAGGTTGCCCGCCGCCGGTCAAGTTGATCTTGCCTGCAATTGAAGCCATCGTGAAGAGTGAGTTGCCGCCGAAGGGTTCGGTGCTTGCGCCTTTGAAGTCGGTTTGCGACGAGTGTCCCCGTAAGAAGGAGAACAAGAAGATTTCAAAGATTTACCGGGTTCACGAGAAAGCTCCAGAGCCTGAACGCTGTGTGCTTGAGCAGGGCATAATTTGCATGGGTCCAGCTACGCGCAGCGGTTGCGGTGCTCAATGCTTGACGGTTGATATGCCGTGCACTGGTTGTGGTGGCCCTTGCCCGAATTCGCCTGAGCAAGGTGCAGCGATGATCAGCGCGCTTGCATCTATACTCGGCTTGGAAGAGGAGAAAGAGAAGTATTCAGATGAGGATGTTGAGCAGCTTATGAACCAAATCAAGGACCCGATTGGAACGTTTTACATGTACAGTTTGCCGTCTTCGATTCTCGGCAGAAAGGTGATGAAAAAATGAAAGAAATACAGATAGACCCTATCACAAGGTTGGAAGGCCACGGAAATATATCCATATTCCTGAACGACAAGGGCGAAGTTGAGAACGCCTACCTAAAGATCCCTGAACTCAGGGGCTTTGAGCAATTCTGTGTGGGCCGCAGAGCCGAGCTGATGCCGCTTCTTACTACGAGGATCTGCGGTGTTTGTCCCGTTGCGCACCACTTTGCGTCTGTGAAGGCTTTGGACGCTGCGTTTCATGTTGATCCTCCGCCGACTGCGAAGAAACTGCGAGAGCTGATGTACGCCGGCTACATTATTTACGATCACACTTTGCACTTCTATTACCTGGGTGGTCCAGACTTTATTGTGGGGCCTGAGGCTCCGCCTGAGAAGCGCAACATCCTTGGAGTTATCGAGAAGGCTGGCATGGACGTTGCTAAAGAAGTGATTAAGCACAGGGCTTATGGTCAGAAGATTACGGAGATTTTGGGCGGCAAGGCTACGCATCCGGTGTGTGGTTTGCCGGGTGGTATTTCGAAGGCTTTGAACGCGGAGAACCGGGCTGAGATTGAGAGGATGGCGGCTTCGTCTTTGGAGTTTGCGAAGCTGACGTTGAAGATTTTCCACGACATAGTTTTGGGCAATCCGAAGTACGTGGACATGATCAAGAGTGACGCTTTCACGATGAAAACTTACTACATGGGCCTAGTTGACGAAAACAACAAAGTGAATTTCTACGACGGAAAAGTCCGCGTGGTTGACCAGAACGCCAAAGAAGTCCTCAGATTCGGGCCTGAAGAGTACCGCACACACGTTGGCGAACATGTTGAAGAATGGACGTATGCCAAGTTTCCGTACTTGAAGAAGGTCGGCTGGAAGGGCTTGACTGATGGGCCGCAGAGTGGTGTTTACCGTGTTGGTCCGCTTGGACGGTTGAATGTTTCGAGTGGTATGGCTACGCCTTTAGCACAGGCTGAGTACGAGGAGATGTACAAGACGCTGGGCGGAAAGCCAGTGCATGGAACCTTAGCGTTCCACTGGGCAAGACTCATCGAGCTGCTGTATGCGACGGAAAGAGCATTAGAGCTAATCAAAGATCCGGAGATCACGGACACAAACGTTAGAGCTAAACCGGGCGAACCCGGAGAAGGCGTCGGCATAGTCGAAGCAGCTAGAGGCACGTTGATTCATCATTACGTGCTGGACAAGGATGCGCTGATCAAGGATGTGAACCTTATTGTTGCGACGACGAACAATTATCCGGCCATATGCATGTCGGTCAGGGACGCGGCTAAGGGCTTGATTCACGGCGACAAAGTGGATCAAGGCGTGCTGAACAAGGTGGAGATGGCTTTCAGAGCGTATGACCCGTGCTTCGGATGTGCAACACACTTTGCAGTTGGGCAGATGCCCATGACGCTGAACATATACGACAGCAACAAACACCTAATCAAAACAGTCAAACGATAAACCCATATCACCCTTTATTCTCTATTCTACTGTCTAGCAGGGTATTCTGTTGGCTAAGGAAAAGTATGATATTGAGAAAGAGTTGGCGAAGTGGCTGAAAGGCGCCGAACGCGTCGTCATAGTGGGGATTGGAAACCCAATACGCATGGATGATTATGTGGGCGTTAAGATTGTGCAGGATTTACAGGGTAAGGTTTCTGACAGGGTTGTGCTTATTGAAGCGGAAACCGTGCCTGAAAGCTACCTGCATGAAATAATAGACTTCAAACCAACACACATACTACTAATAGACGCAGCAATACAAGGACTAAAACCGGGTGAAACAGGATTGGCAAAAGCAAACGAGTTGAAGAGTTCTCCTGTTTTCTCAACGCATATGCTTCCATTGCGATTGTTTTGCGAGCAATTGTCGGAAACAGTGGAAACAGAGATCTATTTCTTACTGATCGAGCCTAAGGCGACTGACTTTGGAGAAGGTATGACTTCTGAAATTGACAATCTTGCACAAAGAGTGACAAAAACTCTAGTCGCTGTCCTGCAATCATCGCTTCTCTGAGCCATCACTTTTCACGTCTAGTTTGATGGCAAGTTGTTTTAGATCTTCGTTGGTAATCCATTCTGTTTTGAGGTAACACATTATCTCATCGTCATTCATTCCTATTCTTTTTGCTTCTTTGATTGTGTGTTGGTAGGCTTCGATTTCTGTTGGTCTTTCCACGTAGCTGTACCGTTCATCGAAAAGTTCTTTTCCTTCCATCCACTGCTTAACATGAATGAGTTCGTGCACTACGTCCAAGTGGATGTCGGTTCTGTCGCCTTCGTTCAGGTATCGTGTGCTCACCATCAAGTGCCCATTCTCACTGTTCACCCACATATATCCATTCATCCACATAAGCTCAGCCTTCAAGCTAGCTAGGACTTCTTCTGTCTTGTCTCCGAAAATTTCTCTCACAGAGGGGTTTTTCTCGAAGCCATGAAACACTTCAGTAAACGGAACCACTCTGCCTTTGGCAAGCAGAAAATGTGCCAGACGGAGAGCATTCGCTAGGCGCATTACTCTCAGCATTAGCAATTCTTGCCAATCAATAATCGCTTGTCCCTTCTAGAACACAAAAATAGCGCTTTGCTTATTTTGGCTTCTGCTTTTGCTCCTCGTACCAAGCTTTGCAGTCCACGTCCATCGCCCATGCAAGTCTCTCAAAGTCCTCGTCGCTCATCCACTCCGTCTTCAGGTATTCGCAGATCCGCTCTTCGCTTAAGCCTATTCTTCGCGCTTCTTCAACCGCAATTTTGTATGCCTCAACCTCTGTGGGCCGTTCGATGTATGCGAAGTCGCTGTCGAACAGTTCGCGGCCGTCCATCCACTGCTTCACGTGCACCAGCTCGTGAATCACATCAAGGTAAATGTCCACAACGTCGCCGTGCTCAAGATAATAGGCGCTCACCAGCAGATGCCCATCTCGGTCGCTCACACCCATATACGCGCGGAAACCAGCAATCTCCACCTTCAAGTTGTTTAGCACTTCTTCCGTTTTGTCGCCGAAAACTCGTCTGACGGCTTCCACTTTTTCGAAGCCTTTGAAGAAGTCTGTGAACGGGTGCATCGTAACTTTTGCTTCTCTCTGTATTTTGACCTTCAACTGCGCCTCAGTAACCATCAGTTTGTTCCACTGCCCTTCCGCGGTTCTCATGAAAACTTGTGACAAGTAAACTTATTATCCATCGTATAAATCTTGTTGTGTCAACACGCATACGACACACAAGCCCGCTCACAGCCGAGAGAGGTTCACAACCATCATGCTTAAGATAAGGAAAATGTCCCCTGAGGACATAGACTTCGCCATCAGGCTTACTAACACGCGAGGCTGGGGACTAGTCGAAGACGACTTCAAATTCGCCCTGCAACTCGAACCCGGCGGCTGTTTCACACTCACAGAAAATTCCGAATGCATCGGCCTAGTCACAAACGTCTGCTTCGATCGGATCGGATGGCTCGGCAACCTAATTGTGGACGAAAGCCATCGCAAAAAAGGCGCAGGCGCAACACTCGTCAAACACTCAATCACCTACTTCCAGAGCAGAGGCGCAGAAACCGTCGGAATCTACGCGTACCAAGACGTAATCGAATTCTACAAAAAAATCGGCTTCATCCAAGACACAGAATTCACCATCTTAAAAGGAAAACCAAAATGCCCGCCGCCAACAACGGAACTGGCAAGAATCAGGGAACAGGATCTGAAAACAATAGCATATTTTGACCAGACCTGTTTTGGAGCCTGCCGAGAGAAGTTACTGAAGCCAATTCTCTCTAGCTCGGATAATCTCTGCTACATGCACACGAAAAGCGGCCAAATCATAGGCTACGGCTTAGCGTCAGTGTACGAGGACGCGGCGGAAATCGGCCCTCTCATTTGCGTGAAAGACCGATATGACGCTGCCATAAACCTGTTGAAAGCCATGCTCAGCCGCCTTGACGGCTTTGAAGCTTCCGTATGTTTGCCTGCAGAAGAGTCTCGGATCATCAGATTTCTAATATATTGTGGGTTCATGGAAAGTTTCCGTGTGACAAGAATGTTTTATAAACCACTCGTCCTTAAGGAATCCATCTACGTGGCGGAATCCTTGGAAAGAGGCTGAACACGTTGTCAATAGACTATGCGCGGACGCTCACCGAAGACTTCCTCAAAACATCATGGCCCTGCATCGAAACCCTAGCCAACGCACTAGCCAATTTTAAGGAAAGCAAAAGAAGCGTAACCTTCTTCAAAATGAAAAACGCGCAAAAAACAGAAGCAACCCTAGACGGCAGTCACTTCTTTCTAAGAGGTTCTGTGGAATACTCAAACCCGCAACTCACCGTCGAAGACGTTCAGGGCATAATCGCCGCTCGGCTCTTAGAGGTCTGCGGCAACTACTTCCACGAAACCAGTCTCCATCCGCCCGAACCAAAAGACATCGAAGAAATCCTCAACCGACTCAAAAACCCGCCAACCGGCAAAATAGTCGCCTTCCTACTGAACACGGACGACGTCGAACCCGACCGCTACTCGATGAACCCGCTCAAAGAATCAATCGTAAACAGCGGCCAAAGCGCTTTTCCAGCCGTCCACGTGAAAACCGATCGCCTCGAAATTGATCAGCGGTTCGCACAGAAATACGATGGCTCGCTCATCAGCAAAGCCGAAACCGAACTCATAACCAAACACCTGCAAACCTGCAAAGGCAACTACATGGACACGTGCGACGCCGTAAAATATGAGCAGATGCAACAACTATCGAAACCTTTCGGCATCGACCTCTGCCTGCCCTTGCTGAGGATGCCCTTATCCCTGCTGGAAGCGGAAACACACGACGGTTTATTGCACTACATTATCCGCGAAATGCACAGGGACTACAACTCAATCGAACTTGTCTACAACTGTATAGGCAGAAGCATGAAAAACCGCACCACGCTTCTCACCATTCCGCACTCGCCGCAGGGCTTCGGCAGCAAACGCGCCGCCCGAGGAAAAATCTACTTCTACGGAACCAAACTCAAAAGCATCAAAGTCACCTACCAAACCACAGCGCTTTACCCGAACGCCATCGACCCCGCCGAAATCGCCGTCGCAAGAGCAGAAGACGAATTCACCGTGGAAGGAGAAAAACTAACCAATTACCACTACAAGGAAACGCCTTCTTCGCCACAGTTCTTCCTTTACAGCGTCGCCTCGCCGGAAAACGCGGCACTGTGGCACGGAATTGGAGCCTTCGGCTCATCTCAACTCGTCGGCAGCTACATGACAATACATCAAGCCTGCACACGAAACACGCTGATACGTGACTTGGCTGAAAAATATGGAATAACAAAAACCCTGCCGCTCCAATTCAATCTCAAGCCGAGCCACGAATGGTTCCACCCCGTCCACCGCAACATAGACGCCAGCATCGGATGCATAACAAACCTCAAAGATCTAGTCAACATAGGCATGAAAGTCGAAACTCTCCCGCCCAGCAACTTTCTCCGCAGTCAAAACGAAACGACTCAACCCTTAAGTTCTCTCTGAAGATTTTTAAACAAGCTCTCCAAAAATAGAAACAAACTGGCAGATGATTACCCATGTTCTTTAAACAGATCAAAAAGAACGGCGACAACTTCTCCTACATCATCGCAGACGGTACCACACGAGAAGCCGCTATAGTAGACCCAAGCTACAACGCCGAAATAATCATCCAAACAGTCCAAAAAGAGGGACTCAATCCGAAATACATTATCAACACACACGGTCACGGAGACCACACTGCAGGCAACGAAGACATCAAAAAAGCCTTCGGCGCAAAAGTCGTCGCCCACAAAACCGCCCGCACAAAAGAGATAAGCGTAACCGATGGCGACACCCTCAAACTCGGAAAGATAACGATCAAAGTCATCCACACTCCCGGCCACACACCGGACGGCATATGCTTGCTGACCGACGGAAAACTTCTCACGGGCGACACGCTTTTCGTGGGCGAATGCGGAAGAACCGACATGGCCGGCGCTAGCCCAGAAGCCATGTACGACAGTCTGCTGAACAAGCTCTCGAAACTCGATGACACAATCGAAGTGTACCCGGGCCACGACTACGGGCCGAAACCAAGCTCAACCATCGGCGAAGAAAAGAAAACAAACTACACGCTCGAAAAACGCTCGCTGAAAGAGTTCCTCGCATTCATGTCGGCGCCCTAGAATGCGGTCTACGTTTTACGCTTTTCGAAAACATATAAACGCTTTTTCATATAGAGTTAGAAAACGAGTTTGTGTGGAGATTCTGATGCAGCGGAAAGAAATCCTCGGAGAACCAGTCAAACACATTGAAGTCGGCGGCAAGCTCACAGTCGACCAACTCATCCAGCAGTTCAAGAACTCGGGCTCATTCGGAGCCGGAAGACTTTCCGTTGCCTGCGACATCTACGAAAGAATGCTCAGAGACAAAGACTGTACTATATTCCTCGCATTGGCCGGAGCCGTCGTTCCCGCGGGCCTGCGCTCACTGATAGCTAACATGATCCGCGGAAAACTTATCGACGTCGTCGTCAGCACGGGCGCAAACATGATCCACGATACTATCGAAGCCATAGGCGGTCACCATTATAAGGGTCACTGGCTCGCTAATGACTACGTCCTCTACAGGTGCCACGTTTATCGCATCTACGATGTTTTCGTGCCCGAGGAGGACTTCGTCAAACTCGACATCAAACTCTCAGAGTTTTACGACCAAATAGCCGACGAATACAACGGAAAAACCATATCTTCACAAGTCTTCGCACGAGAACTCGGAAAAAGACTAAACGACAAAAGCTCTATTCTGCGGGCAGCCTACGAATCAGACGTGCCCATTTTCCTGCCAGCCGTCCGAGACTCAGAATTCGGATTTGCCTACACCTTGCATGCCTCGCGTAGAAAAAACAAAAACCTGCTACAACTCGACGCATTCAAGGATGTGCCAGAAATCATCGATATCTGCAGAAAATCCGAAAAAGTGAGCATGATCGTCATCGGCGGCGGAGTCCCGAGAAACACTGTCCAGTCTGCGGCCCTCGCAACCAAAAGCGGCATGGACTACGCCGTGGTCATAACAATGGACCGACCCGAAACCGGAGGACTATCAGGCTCGACCTTGGAAGAGACCGTGAGCTGGGGCAAAGTTAAAGGCAACGCCGACAAGGCCATGGTCTTCGCTGACGCTATGATAATTCTCCCAATAATGGTGGCTTCAGCCAAAGAGAGATTAGGCAGTAGCTTCAAACGCACCTATGCATATTCTCATAGGGAAGCGTTGTAATGAAAGAGAAAGCCAAGACTGAACGATTCTGCGGCAACTGCGACACTCACAGCGCTTATAGCTACCCGAAACAGGTTTTCTGCATGAAACGCTTCCGGGAAAAGAAAGACCCAATAGTAGAGACGCTGTGGCACTGCGAAGACTGGAACCAAAGTAGCCAAGAATGCAACTGTGTCGAAGACGCCAAAAAAGAAGAATAAAAGAAAAGATCAGAGAGCCTCGTTCAGAAGCTCTAGAACGTCTTTTACGGCGATTTTGCCTTCAATGTCTAATACTTTGATCGCGTCTTCCATCATCGTTGTGCAGTATGGGCAGGCAACAGCAATTGTGTCAACACCTAGATCTAGGGCTTCTCTTATGCGGCTCACGCATGGTCGCTTTTCCGGATCAGCCTCTTCAGTCCAGACTCTGCCTGCTCCGCCACCACAGCAGAAGCTGCTCTCGCGGTTGCGCTTCATCTCAACAAGCTCCAAACCGCCAATCGAACGCAGAATCTCACGCGGCGGGTCGAAAATATCGTTGCGCTTTCCCAAGAAGCACGGGTCATGGTAAGCAACTTTCCTCTTGACTGGTTTGGTCGACTTAATCTTGCCCTGCTTGATCGCATCCGCAACGAACTGCGTGTAATGTTGCACGTTCAGCTTGGCATCGCTGTACGGCTTGTCATTCTTGAACGTGTTGTAACAGTGAGGCGACAACGTAACGATTTTGCCCGCACTGAGCTTCTTGAACATTTCCAAGTTATGCATGGCCAGCTCCTCGAACAGGCCTTTCTCGCCGAGCCGCAACATGTGGTCGCCGCAGCACCACTCCTCAGAACCCAACGTTGCATAATTAACGCCAAGCATATTCATCACCTTCGCCATAATCTTCGCAGTCTCTTGGTTCCTCAGGTCGAAAGTGTTCGAACAGCAGGTGAACAGCAGAACATCCGCGCTCGTCGCTTCAGGATAAGCCTTAACGTTAAGATCCTTGGCCCAGTCCATCCTCTTGTTCTGATGCGTACCCATCGGATTGCGGTACTTGTAAACCCGTTCCAACACGTCGATAACGGTCTTCGGAACATTCCCAGCCTCAACCAGCAAACTGTGATCCTCAACCAACGCATTGGCGCACTGCACAAGCTTCGGACAGAACTTCGTGCAAGAATTGCACTGAGTACACAACCAAATGTTATCAGACATTGGCTTTAAGCGCTCAGTCGCGCCCTCGTCCCGCGAGTCCGCAATGAAACGGAAGTTCTGCGTCAACGCGGCAGGCCCGAGGAACCTCTCGTCAATCGCCGCCGGACAAGCCGAGTAACAGATGCTGCACTTTATGCACAGCGTATAGTCCCAGTACTTCTTCAACTGTTCAGGGCTCTGAGTGAACTCTTCAAGCTTTTTCAGGACCTCTTCAGGCTTCGCCAAAGTCAGCTTCAGCTTCTTCATCTTCTCGAAGAACGGATCAATGTCAACCACCAAATCCCTGATCAGGGGCAGCGTCGCAATGGGCTCGATGTTCAGCGTGTCCGCGTACAAATTCAGTAGCTGCGTGTAGCAGGCCAGCATTGGTTTGCCGTTGATGTTCACGGCGCAGCTTCCGCAGATGCCCATACGGCACGAGTGTCTGAAAGTCAATGTTTCGTCCACGTTATCCTTAACGTACATAAGTGCTTCGAGCACGGTTGTGCCTTTTCGCGCTGGCACCTTGTATGTGGATGTGTAGTGTCTCTTGTTCTCTGGATCGTACCGCTTAATCTTCAACTCAACCATTTTCTCAACTTTCGTCATCACATTCACCCTTTCTAATACGTCCTAGCGGCAGGCTGCCACTTCGTAACCGTCACTGGACCATACTCCAACCGTGGTCCGTCCACCGAGTAATACGCCAATGAATGTTTCAGCCACTTCGCATCGTCACGCTTCGGAAAATCAACCCGCGAATGCGCACCCCTCGACTCCTCTCTCGGCAGAGCGCAAACCACTGTGACCTCAGCCAGCTCTAACATGTAGTCAAGCTGCAACGCGCCCAGCAAGTCGGTGTTGAAATTGTGACTCTTGTCCCCAACCTTCACATTTTTGAACCGCTCTCTGAGCGCACGAATCTGCTTCAGTGCATTCTTGAGCTGGTCGCCCGTCCTGAAAATCCACACATTCTCATTCATCACGCGCCTCATCTCATCCCTGATAACCGAAACCCTCTCAGTGCCTTCTCTGCCCAGTATGCCGTCGAACACGCGCTTCTCTTCAGTTGCAAGCTTCGCGTCCGGCAACTCGTGCAGATTCGCATTCAATGCGTACTTGGCTGCTTCTTCACCGGCAACAGCACCGAAAACCAAACACTCCGCAGTCGAATTAGTGCCAAGTCTATTAGCCCCATGAAGGCTCAGGCAAGAGCATTCGCCAGCCGCGTACAAGCCCGTGAGCGGAGTCTCAGTTTTAATGTTGGCTTTGATTCCACCCATAGAATAATGCGCCGCAGGGCGAATCGGTATAGGCTCCTTTACCGGGTCTACGCCGCCCAGCTTAATCGCCACGTCACGGATCAGTGGCAAACGCTCGTTAATCTTATCCTCACCCAGATGCCTCAAATCAATAGCAATATACGGACCGTATGGGCCTTCAAGTCCGCGTCCCTCGTTAATCTCGGTTTGCTCTGCTCTCGAGACAACATCTCTCGGCGCAAGCTCCATCTTCTCAGGCGCATACTTCTTCATGAATCGCTCACCCTTGTTGTTGACCAAGTATCCGCCTTCGCCTCTGGCACCTTCAGTGATGAGCACGCCGGAAGGAATCAAACCAGTCGGGTGGAACTGGACAAATTCCATGTCTTCGAGCGGTGCACCTGCCCGGTAAGCCATCGCCATTCCGTCGCCCGTTGTCGTGTGCGAGAAGGTAGTGAACTCGTAAATGCGTTCATGGCCGCCTGAAGCCATCACGATTGCTTTTGCGCGAAGCGCCTGCATTCGACCCGTCCGCATCTCTATTGCCGTCAAGCCAACGGCAGTTTGGTTTTCAGCAACTATCGAAGTGGCAAACCACTCGTCATAGAACTTCACGTTTCCAGAAGCAACTGCTCTCCCATAAAGCGCATGCATCTCGTGGAAACCAGTCATGTCAGCGGCGAAGCAAGCGCGTGGAAAAGTGTGTCCGCCGAAGGGTCGCTGGTCTATTTTGCCGTCTGCTGTGCGGCTCCATGGACATCCCCAATGCTCTGTTAAGACGATTTCCTTTGGTGCTCGTTTAACGAAGAACTCAGCAACGTCTTGGTCAGCCAGATAATCCGCGCCTTTCACAGTGTCGAAAGCGTGCAGGTCGAACGAGTCTTTCTCTCGCATCACGGCGGCGGTTCCACCCTGTGCGCAGACCGAGTGCGACCGCAAGGGATGATGTTTAGATAGCACGGCTATGTCGAGTTTGCTGCTGGTTTCGGCAGCGGCGACCGCGGTTCTCAGGCCGGCCAATCCGGAGCCGACGATTATTATGTCGTGGGTGAATTTCTCCATCAATTTCACCTGTCTGAATGGAGTAAGCTAGTTTTGTAACGTAGGCTTTATAGTTTTTCCAAATGTTTTGGCGATAGCTACGTTGATTGGCGGCATGTCTGTGCCATGTTTTTTCGGAGATTCTGATGCAACTTCATACTTTCGAGTATGGTAGGTCTTCATGAGGACAAGATGAGGTGGAGAACAACATAAAGCGTAATAGGCACCGCGCGACTGGCTGTTCTGAGATGCAGGGTTTGGTTGGGCGGAAGGTTGCTCAGCAAATCACGACGTTTCTGGTTCTAGCCACTAGCGGCTTGGCGTGCATAGCTACTTTCCTTTTCGGGAGTATTTGGGCGATACTTCTCGTAGTTGGATTCGTCATTTTCGATCTTGCCTTGTACTTTCGCTGGTTGAGCGGCAAGAGGAGGGTGCAGTATCCGATTGTGCCGCCTGAGGGAAGAGGCGATATGTACTTGCCAAGGACAGACATCCCGCGACCTGTGGTTGAAGATTTTCGTAAGATCGAAGAGAAGAAGAGAAAGTTCAAGAAGCTGAACAGGCTTATGCGTCGGACGAAGAGGGTTGCAAAATAGGAAACCTTTTTTGTCGGCATGCCTGACAAGGCTTATTGTGTTCCGTGAGAGGAGTTGAAATGGAACTGTTTGCTGGGGTGGACCATATTGGCGTCGCCGTGAAAGACTTGGATGAAGCTATCAAGGTCTATCGCGACGTTCTAGGTTACAAGCTGGTAGGTGTCCACACATTGGCTGAGCGGAAGACCAAGGTGGCATTTTTCTCTACAGGAGGAGAAACGAACATAGAGTTGCTGTGGCCGCTTGACAGAGAAAGCACGATCGCGAAGTTCCTTGAAACCCGCGGAGAAGGAATCCATCACTTTGCAATGAAAGTTAAGAACATCGAGGCTGTGCTTGAGGAGTTTCGGAAGAAGGGTGTCACACTGCTCGATGAGACGCCGAAGGCTGGAGCAGGCGGGGCCAAGATTGCTTTTGTTCATCCGAAGAGTACTAGGGGCGTTTTGCTGGAGCTCTGCGAGAGGTCGTAGCGGCGGAAAAACGTGTCAACAAGGCTAGACCTAGCTAAGCTTCAAGACTGCCTGAGAACCACGCGGTTTGGCAGGAGCATTTTCTTCAGCCGAAGGGTCAGTTCGACGAACGAGTGGGCCAAAGAACTCGCTAAGCTCGGCGTAGAGGAAGGGACAGTTGCTGTTGCGGAGACTCAGACGGCTGGTCGGGGCAGGCTGAGGAGAGAATGGTCTTCTCCTGCGGGCGGTTTGTGGTTTTCGGTTGTTCTCAGACCGAGGGCACGTCCAACTGATGCGGTTGGGCTTGTTTTCGTGGCGGGGTTGGCAGTGGCTGAAGTTCTGTCAGAGAAGTATGGTTTGCATGTGGAGACGAAGTGGCCGAATGACGTGCTTGTTCATGAAAAGAAGATATGTGGCATGCTTTGTGAGATGAGTTCCGTTGGCGGAACGGTGAAGTATGTGATAGTCGGCGTCGGCATCAACGCGAACTTTAGGGTAAGCCAAGCATTGTCTGAAGATATCCGTGGGAGTGCGACTTCGGTTGAGGATCAGTTGGGAAGAAAGGTTAGGTTGGAGGAATTGTTTGGAGCCTTGCTTTGGGAGATGGAGCGTGTTTATGGTCGATGGGTTGACGAGGGTTTGGCTCCTGTGCTTGCTGGTTGGAAGAGGCATGCGGCTTTTCTAGGTCGAGAAGTCGAGGTTTCTGGGAAGGACGAAAGACTTGTCGGTGTGGCGCTGGATGTCAGTGACGACGGCGCGCTGGCTCTGGGCATCAGCAACGGTGATGTTAGACATGTTCTTGTTGGCGATGTTTCATCGCGACCGAGATGATGCTTCTCCTGTCGTGTGGCTTTTATTTGTTTTCTGTACGAAAGTTATAAAGGTTTAGAGTTTGAGAATAAATGCAAGTTTGAAATTGGAGTGAAGAAAATTGAGAAATAGAAGTTTGCTTTTGATTCTAGGTCTTCTGATGATTACGACTGAACTTCTCTGCTTGTCCCCAGTGCCTACCTTCGCTGCACCCGGCTACCCTTTGGACGGTGCAACGGTTCACGCACGTCGGATTAGTCCAGGAATTGGCGGCGGATACGATTGGACCAACGAGACTGGACAATATGCAATTGACGCAAACATCTCGCCTGGCAACTACTCAGTTGAGGCTTCGGCCAATGGGTATCTTAATGGACAGGCGAATGCCACGATCAGTGCTGTGAATGAGACGAAGACTGTGAATATAGTTCTTAACGCTTCAGGCATAGTCAAAGGGCGCGTTGTAGGATATGATGGCAGGCCGGTCATCGGCGCGGATGTGTCGCTGTACAAAAACACCACCCACTCTATGTACATAGGCGGCACCACGACGGATTCAAACGGCACGTACTACTTTGCCACCGAGGTAAGCACAGGAAACTACTACATATCGGTCAGCTTCTGGTTCCCATTCATGTATACTGCGCTTTCAATCACATACGGCGGAAACTACACAGGTGTTCCAACGTGGTCTTACATGGATTGTCCTTACTATGACAATGGCTATGTGAGTCGTCTATCCCCGTCCATCTCGGCTGTTGCTGGGAGCTTGACCGACGCTGGCGACTTGGTGCTCGCTAGGTCAGGCGTGATCAAGGGAACAGTGAAGAATGGGCGTGGTGACCCTGTTGTGCATGCTGCTGTGCAGGCTTTCAACTACCATATGGTGAGTCCATCTGCAGTTTTGACGGACGAGAACGGCAACTACAAAATATCGTATGAAATCTCGAATGGAACCTATACAATTCAAGCATACGACTTTGGTCACGTATGCGAGGCCGTCGTTATGAATGTTACAGATACTGACGTTGTCGTGCAGAATTTCACGATGGCGGACTCTGCGAAAGTCTCTGGGCATGTGTACAGAAGAGGCGACAACCGACCAGTGCCGAACGTGCAGCTTGGCATAGTCAGAGACGACTACGCATTTTGGCAAACGCCCGAAACAGGCGATAATGGCTTCTATGAGGCGCGAACCGGGTTGGCCAATGGCAATTACACTGTTACAGCTAGTTTGAACTATGAGATGCTGAACATGACTACACTCTCTCTGAGTTCAGGTGAAATCTTGAACCTTGGCTTCTGGGTTGACGTCTACTTCATAAATGGCACCGTCTACGAGAACATGACTACCAGCGGCGTAAGAGTGAGCTATCCAACTGTTTCGTTGGATTTCACTCAGCCTCCGTACCCGTCTGGAGACACTGCTTACGGCAACGTGAACGGCACTTACATGATGGTCGTGCCCGCCACAGTCGGAAACGGCACAGCGCACCCTGCGGAATTCACAGTATCTGCCTACGGCTACAACACGACAGTAGTGTCCACCAACGTCACGGTAGGCATGGACTTGACAGTGGATTTTGCACTGAACAAGACTGTGACTCCGCCGCCGGTGACATCAGCCACAATCATGGGGACAATCTATGGCAAGCCGGGGCTGTCTTTCCCCTTCAGCTATCAGCAGTGGCATTTGACCAGCGGCAACTACACTTTCACAGTGTGGCTCAACTCGTCGAGCGGTGTTGAAAACGTTTATGCATACGTGCTTAACGGGGAATTGTCCGTTGACGTGTGGGGTCAGGCGGGAACTACTGGCTATCTAACCGTGTGGCTTCCCAAGAACCTGTATCCGGGACCGACTTTCACAGTGACATCTTATCCTGGACCGGCGCCGACGATCGTCTCTCAAACCGACAATGCGGACTACTTCATCATCACAATAAGCTATGGACACAGTTCCAAGTACATCACGTTCACGAGCGCGAACAACATTCCAGAATATCCGGTGCCGATGCTGCTGGCTTTGCTGTTCACTTCAGTCACTGCGGTTGCTGTTTTCGAGAAGAAGCGAAGACTCCAAATACCACGCTAGAAAACCCTTTTCTTTTTTTTTCTCTTTGTTTTTCTTATGCGGTCGCCATTCGCCATATGGCGTCAGTCATTGCTTTACCATGTTTGAGGCCGTAGTAGATTCCGGCCGCTCGAGCTCCGAAAGGTATGGCTACGTTGCGCACGAGCTTGTACATTAACGGGTTGCGGATTCGGTGTTGCAGGAATGAGTCGCGCCAGATGCGGACATTGTACTCCCAACATCGAATGAGAACTTCCCAGCGTTTCTGGGTGAGCGTGTCGACTTCGGTTCCCTTGCGGTTCATGAGTATGCAGTTTTCAAGTGGCACGAAAAAGAGGGGAACGTAGAAGGCCTTGTAGTCGTGCAGCATGTCGAGCATGACGAGTGTTTCGTTAACGTCTTCTTCTGTTTCCTCGGGTAGACCGACTATGATTGTGCCGAGCGGATACCAGTCGCTGTCGTTCATGATTCCGAACGACTGCGTGACAACCTCCTTCCACTGTTCCGGCTTGTAGGGCAGCATTTTGCCGGTCATGTATTTGCGCATGAGTCTGACGCTGCCTGTTTCCAATCCGACCTCAGAGGTGACGATGGGCTTGTTGCCGAGCGTGTACCAGTAGCGCTCAAGCAGGATTTCAGCGGCTTCCTCGACCATGTGGGGGTCGGCGACGACTGGGGCCAGCGAGGTGTGTGAGGGTTGTATGGATTTGACTCCTGGGACTGAGGCTACGTTTTTGACTAGGTTGACGACTGCTTCGCGGTTGGGGATGAATTTTGGGTCTTTGCAGCCGTAGATGAACAGGTCTTCTGTTACAAGCGTGACCATGGAGCTGCCTTGGCTGACAGTGGTCTTGGCTTCGTGTAGTATTCTCTCCAGCGGGGCGTCGCGTTTCTTCTGCATGGTGGGTGTGCAGAACTGGCAGTTTCTTCCACAGCCTCGCGATATTTCCACGCAACCGTGCACGGCCGGGTGCCTGATGAGCGGGACTTTCTCGTTTTCGGTGCTTCTCTGGATGCGGACGACTCTCTGGAGGGGTTCGCCTTTTACGGCTTTTCTGAAGATTTCAGTGGCTATTTGTTCGCCTTCGCCGATGACGACGCAGTCCACGCCGTAGCTGTCGGACACTTTCTTGCGTTCAAGTTGCCAAGAACCGAAGCCGCCGACTATGACTTTTGGCTTGTGTCTGCGGATGGCAGGATGGGTGACCAGTTCCCGGAATTCGATGGCGTTCATGGGTTCGCCGCCGCCTACGAGAGTGCTATAGGTTTTGCTAACGTAGGCCATGCCTGTCGGGTCCATGGAGGATATGCCGACGGCTTTGGTGTCTGGGCCTATGAACGCTGCGAGGTCGCGCGGATGCACGACTGCAACGTCTGATTCGCTGAAGCCATTATCCAGAAGCAGAGCCTCGATTTTTCTCAGCCCGTAGGGAGCGTATCGCGCTCTTCCTTCGCCGTCCTGTCCGGTCGGTGGGTACAGCCAGTTCCTCGTGAACCATAGAGGTATTGGGCCTTTGGCGAATCCGCCGACGAAGGCCACAAATGGGTTATTGTAAAAGTCGCTCATTTCTGTGGCTGAGGCCGTGAGCACGACCTTGTAGCCTGAAGTTCTAGCCATCTTATCTCCCTTTTTCCAGATGGACAGCAAAGGACTTTCTATATTGACTTGCCACGCATTAATTAAGAATTGCTGTGACACCAAGTCTCAACAATACGGCGAAGACTGCCCGCGTAGACAAGGCTCGAATAGAACCAGTGTTTGCCATTATACCAAATCATCGAAAGCATGAACCTAGGTCCATATGTTCTAAATACCTGTAAAGCAATAGTACGAACAGCGTGGAAATCTTCATGTCCTCTGCAAAAGAGCTAACCGTTGATGAGAAAATTAGACACTTGCAAGAATCGAATAAGCAAGCGAAACTTGGTGGTGGCCAAAAACGAATCGAAGATCAGCATACAAAGGGCAAACTGAGCGCCAGAGAGCGTATCGAACTTTTGCTTGATCAGGGAAGCTTCAACGAGCTTGACCGTTTCGTGGTTCATCAGTGTACCGAGTTCGGCATGGTTGACAAGAAGGTCCTGGGAGATGGCGTGGTCACTGGTTACGGTACTGTAAATGGGCGGCTTGTTTACGTTTTTTCACAGGACTTCACCGTGTTTGGTGGCTCGCTTGGAGAGATGTTTGCCAAGAAGGTCTGCAAACTCATGGATCTGGCGCTTAAGACGGGTGCACCTGTGATCGGTTTGAACGATAGCGGTGGTGCTCGTATTCAGGAAGGCGTTGCCAGCCTCGCCGGGTATGGTGACATCTTCTTCCGTAATGTTATCAGTTCTGGCGTGGTTCCTCAGATTAGCGCGATTATGGGACCGTGTGCAGGCGGCGCTGTGTATTCTCCTGCTTTGACTGACTTCATAATCATGGTTGACAAGACGAGTCACATGTTCATCACCGGCCCAGATGTCGTCAAAACAGTTCTGGGTCAAGAAGTAGACTTCGAAGAACTCGGAGGAGCCATGATCCATTCTCAAACCAGCGGCGTCGCGCACTTCATCGCGAAAGACGAGCAGCACTGCATAGACATTGTGAAGAAGCTGTTGAGCTATTTACCCAGCAACTATCTTGAAGACCCGCCAGCCGTGGAGCCGACTGACGACGCCAACCGCACCGATGAAACCATAGCAAGAATCATCCCAGACGATCCTGATAAGCCCTATGACGTGAAAGAAATAATCTTTCGTATTGTTGACAACGGCGAGTTTTTTGAGATCCAACCGCTGTGGGCGCAGAACATTACCATCGGCTTCTCACGACTGAACGGCAAAACCGTCGGCATCGTCGCCAACCAGCCCAATCACTACGCTGGTGCATTGGACATAAACAGCAGCATGAAAGCCGGTCGCTTCATTCGCTTCTGCGACTGCTTCAACATTCCAATCATAACCTTCGTAGACGTGCCCGGTTTCCTTCCCGGACTCGAACAGGAACATGGCGGCATAATCAAACACGGCTCCAAACTGCTGTACGCATACTGCGAAGCAACAGTCCCCAAAATAACCGTGATCTTGCGGAAGGACTATGGCGGAGCATACGACGTAATGGGCTCAAAACACAGCGGAGCCGACATCAACTACGCTTGGCCAACTGCCGAAATCGCCGTCATGGGACCAAACGGCGCCATAAACATAATCTTCCGCAAGGAAATAGCCGAAGCCAAAGACCCTCAACGGAAACACGACGAACTGGTAGCGGAATACCGCCAGAAATTCGCAAGCCCCTACATAGCCGCGCAGAAAGGCTACATAGACGAAGTCATCGAACCGGCTCAAACAAGACCCAAACTGATTAGCGCACTGGAAAGCCTAGCAACAAAACGCGAGCCCCGACCCGCAAGAAAGCACGGAAACGTACCATTGTAAACCAGTGCATCGGAAACAGCGTTTTAGGTTTACAGGTGGATTGCGAACCTACACTCCTTCGCACCAAACAAGGCGGTTCTGTTAACTCTGAGGGTCTCGAATGAACAAGGTTCCATTCAGAACTCACTTAAGCCCCTAAGAGTTAACAGAGTCGAAAACAGCAAACCATAAAACATACGCAACCGCATTCATTGATCCCAAAAGGCGTTGGGAAATGGTCGGCAAAAAGAAGCTGACACGTGACGAAATAATCAAAGCGCTGTCTGAAGCCCTGAAACCGCATGACTACGTTCACGCTTTCTATGAGGGCGGCGCCATAGCCTTCAACCGCGTCGACGAATGGTCCGACATCGACCTCTATCTGGTCGTAGACGAAGGGAAAATCGAAGAAACATTCCAAACCGTCGAAAAAACCCTCAAAACCCTAACCAAAATAAAACAGAAATACGAACCCAGCCAACTACCGTGGCCCGGCGTCTCCCAAGCCTTCTACAAACTGGAAGGCGCAAGCGAATACCTCCTCATCGACCTTTGCATCCTTACGCTCAACGCACCAGAGAAATTTCTCCAACCGGAGATCCACGGCAAAGTCGCAATGTACTTCAACAAGAACAAAGAAATTCGACCCGAACCATTCGACAGAAAAGCCTACCTGAAAAAATTGAGCGAACGAGTGAAGCGGCTGCAGGAAAGGTTCAGTATGTTTAACATATTCGTCCAGAAAGAAATCAATCGTGGCAATACCATCGAAGCCGTAGACCTCTACCACGCCATCACGCTCGGCTCGCTCATAGAAGCGCTACGCATCAAACACAATTCCATCCACCACAACTTCAGAACCCGCTACATACACTACGAGCTTCCGAAAGAAACTATCAAAAAACTCGAAAGACTCCATTTCATAAAAGATATGGAAGACCTGCAAAAGAAATACGGAGAAGCAACCGACTGGTTCCACAAAACAGTAAGCGAAATCGACGAAAAATAAACGGAAAAGCTCCTGACAAAACCATGAAATGCTGGCTCAGCGCTTCCTTCTAGGTTATTATTGTTTACGCACGTCAAACCTTAAAGAGAACTTGACATATATCGAATGACAACGAAACTCGCGTAAAAGGGATAATCAATGCGATTGGACGATATCAAGAGCGAAGATGATGTGAGACGCGCGTTGCCTGACAAGACTGAATTCGAAAAAAATGTGCTAGTCGCTACTTTCAGGATTCCGCGCGGAAAAGTAAGCACGTACAAGCGAATAGCCGAAAAAATAGGCAAGCCAGACGCCTATCGCGCCGTCGCGAACGCTCTGCACAAAAACCCGTTGCACCCAGTCGTGCCCTGCCACCGCGTTGTCTGTTCAGACGGCAAATTCGGCGGATCCAAACAGAGAGCTGATGGCCGAAAAAAACTTTGCGAACAAGAAGGCGTGCCTATGGAAGACGGCCGAGTAAGAATAAGCAAAGAAATCTTATTCTAACTATTTGCCGGCACAACTATTTCAGCCTCAACCCCAACTCTACCTGCCGCGGCTCCACGAATCCTGCTTTCCTGTAGATGCTGATCCCGTCTTTCGAGGCGTGAAGATGAAGATACTTTAGGCCTAGAGTCTGTGCCTCGCCGATGAGTCTCCTCAACAGTTGAGTGCAGACGCCTTTCCTCCTAGCCTCGGGAACCGTATACATGTTAAGAATGTAGCCTGCTTTCCCCGATTCCGTTCCGCCATATCTTGCCGGAAACTCCCACACAACCATCCCGCTCGTCCCAATCACTCTGCCGTCATACTCTGCCAGCCAAGCCACGAAATCACCTGCCGAAAGCGCCTTTGGAAAATACTTTTGCAGAGCCCTTCTAACAACACCAGTCTCAGCATCGTCCGGGTGATTGTCAAGCTCGTTCAGGAAACGAACCCTATAATCAACCAGAACCTCAACATCAGTCTCAGTGGCTCGACGGTACTTTATTCTTCCACTTTCAATCTTCATATACTCCCTCACTCAAGGAAAACTCTTACATGTTCAATGTAGGTTTCACATTTTAGTTTCTGTTATGGCTGGTTTGCCTTGCAACTGCGACTAGACAACGAGGCAATTGCCTCTTGGATATTTTTCATTTGCTCCTGTTTGCCCTGCGTGCTGTTATCAAGTAAGTCCAACACGCATTTGCCTTCTTCATAGTAATTAAGCGTCTCTCGCAACATCCCTTTGTCCTTCAGCTTTCCCCCAATGTTCGTCAAGTTCGTGAAGTGTATGACTTTTCCTCTCTTGTCAAGTGCGGTTGCATCAACAGCCCTCATCTGAAAGCTTTTCACGTACTCCAAATTTCGTCTGATTAGAGTGTCATCCAACATCATTTCATCGTGCCCAGACAGGAAAATCCTCGTGCCTCGCTTCAAGTACTCTTCCAATGTAGCCACGTAATCCGTGCAGTCCGGCTCGTTCACGTAGGGCAACGGCGACTCAACATTGTCTCCTACAAACAAAACATTGTCAACATGGTCAAAACACGAGGCCGAATCCGCCGTGTGCCCAGGCGTATAGTAGAACTCCAATCCCTCATCTGCAAAGAAGACTCTGTCTGTGAAGGTGAGATTCGGAGGAATAAGCTCAACTTCTCCCTGTTTCTGACTCTGGAGCTCCGTTAACAGTCCCTTTCCTTCAGCCTCTATCCTTCTTCTGCACAATTCGTGACCCAGAATGATTGATGATTTGAAACTGCCATTTCCCCAGTAATGGTCGTAGTCCGCATGGGAATTGAAAACCGCGAGCGGTTTTGAACCCAGCCCATTTTCATCCAGATACCGCTTAACTACCTTCATGGGCTCAGACCCGAGAAACGTGTCACAAACGAAAACGTGGCTATCGCCTGCAATCAGGAAAACGTTGGTCTTGAAGGGCGCTTCAAACGTGAAAAGCACTCCCCGCATTCCAACTTTCTGCTCCTTAACGTCGCTCACTCCAACAAACCTCCACGTAAGCACCTCCACAACGCACATAGTAAAGCTTTGGTCCTCATCCACATCCAGTCCACACCAATGCTTCAACAAAAAACAGCAGCAAGCATGTTAACGAAGACTGTTTCAACACCTAAACTGATTAATACGCCTTCACTCACCCTTTCTATTTCTGAGTTCAATCTACATGAGGGGGTCTAGACGCCACCGAGCAAGTCCGTCAAGATAACAGACACCACATTCCGCGACGCACATCAATCGTTGATGGCTACTCGCATGAGCACCGACACCATGCTCAAGATAGCCGACAAAATAGACCAAGTAGGCTTCTTCAGCCTCGAAGCGTGGGGCGGAGCCACCTTCGACGTGGCCATCCGTTATCTTTCAGAAGACCCTTGGGAGCGCATCCGCCGGCTCAAGAAGCACGTGAGGAAGACGCCGCTTCAGATGCTTCTCCGAGGGCAGAACGTGGTCGGCTACCGCAACTACCCGGACGACGTGCTCATCAAATTCATCGAGAAAGCCGCTGAAGACGGCATTGACATTTTCCGCATATTCGACGCCTTGAACGACATTCGCAACATGGAAGTGGCAATCAAAACCGTCAAAGAATGCGGCAAACACGCTCAGGGCACTATAAGCTACACCATCAGCCCCGTTCACACTGTCGGCCACTTCGTGGAATTCGCCAAGGAACTCGCGCATCTAGACTGTAATAGCATCTGCATCAAAGACATGGCCGGCATGCTTGCACCCCAACCCGCTTACGAGCTTATAACCGCGCTCAAAAGAGAAGTCGACCTGCCTGTGCACTTGCATTCTCACAGCACAAGCGGCATGGTCATGATGACGTACCTCCGCGCCTGCGAAGCCGGCGTCGACATCTTGGACACGGCCTTTTCGCCTCTAGCATGGGGCACCAGCCAGCCTCCCGTCGAATCCGTCGTCGCTGCCCTCAAAGGAACGCCCTACGACACCGGCTTAGACTTGGAGCTGCTGAGCGAAATCGCACTGTACTTCCGGAAGCTGCGTGAAGAATACTACGACCCAATCAAGCTAATCGACCCGAAGGCCGAGCGGATCGACGCTTCCATAATCGTCCACCAAATCCCAGGCGGCATGTTCAGCAACCTTCTCTCGCAACTGCGTGAACAGAAAGCGCTTGACAGACTGGACGAAGTGCTCAAAGAAGTTCCCAAGGTGAGAAAAGAGCTAGGATACCCGCCGCTTGTGACGCCTACCAGCCAGCTCGTCGGTATCCAAGCTGTAATGAACGTTATCTCGGGCAAACGCTACGGCATTGTTCCCAAGGAAATCAAGGACTACGTCAAGGGCTTGTATGGAAGGCCCCCCGCGCCCATTGACCCGAAAATCAAGAAGAAGATCATCGGTGACGAACAGCCCATAACTGGCCGACCGGCTGACCTGCTTGAACCTGCACTCGATAAAATCCCGGACGACGTGAAACCTTACATTGAAACCGAAGAAGACAAGATTACTTACGCGTTGTTCGCGCAGCCTGCGCTGGAATACTTCAAGAAACGAAAGGCAAAACGCGAAGACTCCAAAGCCGGCATCACGCCTGAGCGTTTGGCCGAGCTTGAAGAAGCAGCCGCCCTGTCCGTCGCCCTAGCGGCTTACTTGACAAGCACAAACGGTGCAAAAGCACTTACACTCGCAACCGCCAAAACAAAAGGCGCGCTCTCGCCGTGGGTGCTCGCCGGACGACAAGCAACAGTAGCCGGAGGCTCCTGAAATGCCCACGTACGAATCAGTCATAGACGGTAAGCCCAGAAGAATCGAAATCACAAAAACAGGCGAAAACGTTTTCACCGCGAAAATAGACGACAAATCAGTCGAAATTGAACTGCCAAACCCCAAGCCTGACTTGGACAGACCTTTCTCTGTCAGGATAGGTGAGAAAACCTACAGCGTTGAGCTGCCTAAGGTTGAGCAGGGCAAAACGGTTCAGATCAAGATTGAAGAAGCCACATTCAAGGCTGAAGTCCGAGCGCCTGCAAGAAAACAGATGTTGACCGCTTTCGAACCAACGGCTCCTGCTACGCCAACAAGAAGAGCCAGTTCAAGCAGGCAGACGGTGGCTGAGGGCGCCGTGACCGCACCTATGACGGGCAAGATCGTTTCGGTCAAGGTGAAAAAGGACGATCAAGTCAAGGCTGATCAGGTTCTGTGCATCATCGAGGCTATGAAGATGGAGAACGAGATAACCGCTTCCAAGGCGGGCACGGTTCAGGAAGTTAACGTTTCTGAAGGATCGCCAGTCAGCGAAGGCGACGTCTTATTCGTCATAGGCTAGAATATTGAAGGCGGCTTGTACTCGCCGAACTCTTCGCGGAGTGTACCGCAGATCTCGCCTAGAGTCGCGTACTCTTTCACTGCTTCCCGAATGAATGGTATCAGGTTGACGTCTTTTCGGCCTGCTGCTGCGTGCAACTTGCCCAGAGTTTCATTGACTTTGGCTTGGTTTCTTTCGCTCCTGATTTGTGCGAGTCGTCGGATGAGCTCTTTCTCTGTCGCCGGGTCAATCTGCAGGAGCGTCATTGGGGCCTCTTCTTCTGATTTGAACTCGTTGACGCCTACGACGATTCGTTTTTTTGCTTCAACCTCCTTCTGGTAGCGGTAGGCGCTGTCGGTGATTTCGCGTTGCATGAAGCCTTTCTCAATGGCTGCTACTGCTCCGCCAAGTCGATCAACCTCTTCAATGTATTTTTCGGCCTTTGCTTCAATTTCATTCGTTAAATGCTCGATTAAGTATGAGCCCCCAAGCGGGTCAACAGTGTCGACGACGCCGCTCTCGTAGGCGATCACCTGCTGGGTGCGGAGCGCAATTGTTACCGCTTGTTCGCTGGGCAGGGAGTAGGCTTCGTCGAACGAGTTCGTGTGCAGCGATTGTGTGCCGCCCAGAACGGCCATCAGAGCCTGAAGGGCTACACGCATAATATTGCTGTAAGGCTGCTGAGCGGTGAGTGAGACGCCTGAGGTTTGCGTGTGGAAGCGGAGCATCATGGAGTTCAGGTTTTTCGCGTGGAAGCGTTCCTTCATTACGCGAGCCCACAGCCTGCGGGCGGCTCGGAATTTGGCGATTTCTTCAAAGAAATTGTTGTGGGCTGCGAAGAAGAAGCTTAGCCGTCCGGCAAACTTGTCTAGGTCTAGGCCTCTGTCAACGGCTGCTTGGACGTAGGCAATTGCGTTGGCGAACGTGAACGCTACTTCTTGCACGGCAGTTGCTCCAGCCTCGCGGATATGATAGCCGCTTATGCTTATGGTGTTCCACTCGGGCATACATTGCGAACAGTATTGGAAGGTGTCGGTAACCATCCGCATCGAGGGCTTAGGCGGAAAAATATACATGCCACGGGCTACGTATTCTTTCAGGATGTCATTTTGGACGGTGCCGCCTAGCTCCATCTCGGGCACGCCCTGTTTCTGGCCGACGGCGTTATACATGGCTAATAGGATATTAGCGGGAGCATTAATCGTCATGCTCGTAGTGATCTTGTCTAATGGAATTCCATCGAAGACGGTTTCCATGTCTTTTAGGGTGCAGATGCTTACGCCTACTTTTCCGACTTCGCCCAGTGCCATCGGGTGGTCGCAGTCGTAGCCCACCTGCGTTGGGAAATCGAAGGCCACGCTTAAGCCTTTTTGGCCTTGCTGGAGGAGGTATTTGAAGCGCTGATTAGTTTGCTCGGCGGTTCCGAAGCCGGCGTACTGGCGCATGGTCCACAGGCGACCTCGGTACATGGTTGGATAGACGCCGCGAGTAAGCGGGTACTCTCCTGGGAAGCCCAAATCTCGAAGGTAATCAAAATTCTCTATGTCATCAGGCGTGTAGAGTCGGTTAACGGCGATTTCAGAGATGGTTTTGTATTGGCCTTTTTCGGGCTGTTTTTCGAGGATTTTGTCGACGGTTTCTTTTTCCCATTTTTCTTTTTGCTGTTTTGTTTTTTGTTGAGCGTGCTTGTCGAAGGCCATAGGAGACCCACACAACGCTACTTAACAGACCGCGACAGATAAAAGAATTATCAACACGCCCTAGGCTCTCAAAGCGTCTAGCTCACCTATATATAAATTGAATTTAAGGTTCAGAAGTTGCCAGGTAGTTCGATTGGAATGGCTGTGGCCTTCAAAAATTCTCTGGACAAAGTTCATCGTAACAGTTTTTAATACTTGTCTAGATTAACATGGTGTTTGTGGTGTCAATGATGGTTGACGTTAGAAGTCTCCTAGAATACAATGACCGTGTGCGGCACAGGTATTTTGATTGCTTGGCCAAATTGTCTTGGGAAGAGTTCACCAGAAATAGGGAAGCGAGCTTTCACTCGATTAGGAACATATTCATCCATACCCTGAACGCGACAGATTACTGGTTGGATTTCCTGCAGAAGGAGAATCTTCATTCCAAGAGAAAATTCGACGAATACACAACCTTTGAGGAAATTAGAGCTTACATGGAACACGTTGAGAAACGGATGCTAGACTACTTGGGCTCACCGCCGAGCGGAGAACTCAACAAGACTTACACGATCACGGGCGATGATGGCAAGGAGTTTGAAGCCACAGCCGAAGATGTCTTAATCCACGTGTTCGAAGAAGAGGTTCATCACAGAGGCGAATTGATAGCACTTCTTTGGCAAATAGGTATTGAGCCGCCTTCGATGGGATGGAAAAATCTTTAAAGCGCACAAGACGAGCAAAAATACTGGGCAACAATTATGTGAAAGACCTTGCGTTCGAATTCACCTAATCGCCTAGCGCGCGCTCTCTGCTTACCATAAGAACAAACTTATCTTATCTTCCAGATTTGAAGAGAGGCGAATTGTGCTCTCATAAGGATTAACATTAGGTTTCCAAGGTCAAATGGCACTTGCTTGATGTTGGTATAAGAACGATGCAGTCCGTATGTTAGCTTCTTTCCAAATCCCAGTATTAGTCCTATTTCGATCAGAGATTCGATCTATATAGAGGGGAAAAACGCTTAAGAGAGCCTCGGGCGGGAATCGAACCCGCGACCTACAGCTTACAAGGCTGTCGCTCTAACCGACTGAGCTATCGAGGCACACAAACGCCACAAGCACTAACCAATTCGCAACATCAACAATAAAAATATTCTTGACCCCAACTCAACCTCCACCCACAAAACCACATCAAACCGGCACACCACACGCAGACGTAACCCTTATATTCCCGAAAGCCGCTTCAGAAATGCTTAGCTACCTTACATGTAGCTATCGAAAACATGCAACCCCCATCACCGAGATGAGGGGCGAAGCGGTGAATGAGCACAAGCATACGCTCACATGACACCACGCATAGGCCAAAAGAACAGCGTAGAACGCTAAAGTTTCACCAAACAACGCCAAACAGATACCGCCTAAAGGCCCAACATGCTACGCTGTCTGGTGAATGGCTCGGCTTGAGAACTGACGAAGGGCGCGGCAAGCCGCGAAAGAGCCTCGGGTAAGCGCATGCAGCCTTAGAACCGAGGATACCTGAATGGGACTTCCCATCGTGACTCTTCGGAGCCGCGAAGCTCCCTCACGGAGCGGGAACCCGCCGAACGGAAGCATCTTAGTAGGCGGAGGAAAAGAAACCAAAACGGGATTCCCCTATTAGCAGCGAGCGAAAAGGGAAAAGTCCAAACCGAATCCCGCAGGGTAACTTGCGGGAGATGTAGAGTAGGGCCCAGCTTCCCCCTAACTAGCGAAGTTGAAGTGGCCTGAAAAGGCCCGCCATAGAGGGTGAAAGCCCCGTAAGCGCAAGCTGGAAGGAGATGAGCAGGAGTCCCAGACTACCATACCCTGGCTTGGGTATGGAAACCCGGAGGTCACCAACCTCCAAGACTAAATATACCTCAAGACCGATAGCTCACTAGTACGGTGACGGAAAGCTGAAAAGTACCCCGGAAGGGGGGTTAAAAGTGCCTGAAACCAGACAGTTATAGACGAGTGCAGCCCGGAAGGGTAGATCCCTCCCGAAGGAACCCGCCGTGAGACGGCAGTACAAGGGAGGGGGACCAGGGTTGCACGCCCCGTCTAGAAACACGGGCCGGGGAGCTTATGGTTGTGGCAAGCCTAAGGGTAAGAAACCCGAAGGCGAAGGGAAACCAACACGCGCGCAACCATCGCAAGGTGGAGAGGCGCGGAGTCTGAAAGGGCCCGGAGTCACAACAATAAAAACTAGAAACCGGGCGATCTAGCCCTGGGCAGGGCGAAGCTAGGCGAAAGCCTAGTGGAGGCTCGCAAGGGTGCTGACGTGCAATTCGTTCTCCAGATCTGGGGCTAGGGGCTAAAGACTAATCTAGCCCGGTGATAGCTAGTTCCTTCCGAAGTAGATCTCAGTCTAGTCCTGGGCGAGGCAGCCGGTGGGGTAGAGCACCGATTGGAAAGTAAGGGTTCGAAAGAATCCACCTTCCTTTCAAACTTCGAATCCACTGGCACCGTAGACCTCAGGAAACGGGTTAATGGGCGTAAGGTCCATGACCGAGAGGGGGACAACCCAGACTGAGGTTAAGGTCCCCAAGTGCTGGCTAAGTGTCAAACTGAAAGGCGTCGTCAGCCTCAGACAGCGGGGAGGTAGGCTTAGAAGCAGCCATCCTTCAAAGATAGCGTAACAGCTCACCCGCCGAGGCTAACGGCCCTGAAAATTGACGGGACTAAGCCAGCCACCGATACCTCAGAGCGCAGCGCAAGCTGCGTTGGTAGGAAGGCGTCGTGGCTGGGCAGAAGCTGGGCCGTGAGGTCCAGTGGACCGGTTCACGATTGCAGATCCCGGCGGGAGTAACAGCAAAGAGGGGTGAGAATCCCCTCCGCCGAAAGGGCCAGGGTTCCCCGGCAACGATCGTCAGCCGGGGGTAAGTCGGTCCTAAGGCATGACCTAACCGATCGTGCCGAAAGGGAATCCGGTCAAAATTCCGGAACCACGAAGATACGCGCGGCAACGCAAGCTCAACATCTGACATTTCGGGGTAGGCTGAGCAAGGTCGTCGCCTTGTTTAACCGCATAAGTCTGGGAAGTGCCGCAATGGCGAGAACCAGATGAAGACGGGAATAGCCGCCCGTTTTAGGGCGGTTCAGCTGATTCCTGGAATCAGTGAAAAGGATTTGAGAAGGATTCTTCGTGTCCGTACCTAGAACCGACACAGGTGTCCCTAGGCGAGAAACCTTAGGCGTGTCGGGTATACACTAATGCGAGGGAACTCGGCAATTTAGCCCCGTACCTTCGGTATAAGGGGTGCCTGCTGTTTTAGTCTCTGACTGGAATAGCAGGTCGCAGTGGCAAAGGGGTCCCGACTGTTTAATAAAAACACAGGAAACCGCAAGCGCGAAAGCGTGTGAACGGTCTCTGAATCCTGGCCAGTACAGGTACCTGAAACCCGGGTCCAACCGGTCCAAGGGCCTGCAAACGCCGGGAGTAACTCTGACTCTCTCAAGGTAGCCAAATGCCTTGTCGGGTAAGTTCCGACGTGCATGAATGGATCAACGAGGGCCCCCCTGTCCCCGCGTAGTACCCGGTGAAACCACATAACGTGGACGAACAGTCCACGATCTCCCAGCGGGAAAAGAAGTCCCTGTGGAGTTTTACTGCAGCCTGCCGCTGGAATACGGCTGCGGATGCAGAGCGTAGTCGGGAGCCGCTTGATCCTGGTTTCTCAGGGAACCGGGGGAGGCAACAATGGAACACCGACTTTCTGCAACCGTGCTTCTAACCGGCGCTTCGGCGCTGAGACAACGGTTGGTGGGCAGTTCGGCTGGGGCGGCACGCCCTTGAAAAAATATCAAGGGCGCCCTAAGGTCGGCTCAGACGGGACAGAAACCCGTCGTAGAGTGCAAAGGCAAAAGCCGGCCTGACTGGATCCTCAACAGTAAGGGATCCAGAGGCGAAAGCCGGGCTTAGCGATCATCCATGTCCCCCTTGGTGGGGGCTGGATGTGTCAGAAAAATTACCCTAGGGATAACAGGCTCGTCGCGGGCGAGAGTCCCCATCGACCCCGCGGCTTGGTACCTCGATGTCGGCTCTTCCTATCCTGGCCCTGCATAAGGGGCCAAGGGTGAGGCTGCTCGCCTATTAAAAGGGAACGTGAGCTGGGTTTAGACCGTCGTGAGACAGGTCGGACTTTATCTGCTGGGAGTGTTGGCTGCTTGAGGGGAAAGGGTCCCCAGTACGAGAGGAACGGGACGCTGTGGCCTCTAGTTAACCGGTTGTCCGACAGGGCAGATGCCGGGCAGCCACGCCGCTGAGAATAAGGGCTGAAAGCATCTAAGCCCGAAGTCTCTCCTGAAAATAAGCAGCCGTTCCCACGTATGGCTGGGCTGGTAACAGCTTGGCCTGTGGGACGAGGGTTCCCATAGAAGATGGGTTTGATGGAGCCGGGGTGTACGCCAGAAGGTTTCGGCCGACTGGCTCAGCCTGCGGCCTCCAACCGCCCGAGGTGTTAGGCTCGCAAGCGGTATCTGAGCGATATTGGTTTGGTGAAAACGTGGTGTTCGTGCGCTGTTGGGTAGGCTTGTGCGTGGTGAGTATGTGTCTCATTCTGGTTCTGTCATGCTGTTTCTGTGAATATCTTTCGTGGGATTTCGTTAGAAGATACGCAAAGGCGACTGATGTTGAAGAATCCAAGGCTGGAATCTGAAACCTAATGTTAAGGTCTTGACTAAGCAAATGGTATTTCTTCACCTTCTGCCATAGCAGGATGCGGTGAATGCGCATGGTCGTGATTTCTGGGTTTGATCCTTGGCGTTCACCCCTCTGCACCTGCCCGTCCAAGCTGACTCTTAACCCGTACACTGGATGCGACCACCATTGCGTCTATTGCTACGCGTCAAGTTACATCCCAAGATTCGGGCAATGTCGACCAAAGAAGAACCTGATCTCCAGACTGAAAACAGAAGCTCCACGTCTGAAAGGTCAGCTAATCTCGATGTCCAACAGTTCAGACCCCTATCCCAATCAAGAAGCCCAAACAGGCCTCATCAGAAAATGTCTCCAAATCCTCGCCGACAGCAACTGCAAGATTCAAGTCATCACGAAATCCGCTCTAGTGACAAGAGATACAGACCTGCTCAAGCAAACTCCATCAATGGTCGTCCTGACCATAACTTCACTGGACGACAGCGCCGCAGAACTCATTGAACCAGACGCGCCGCCCCCTTCAGAACGATTGAAAGCAGCCGAAACGCTCACCAGAAATGGCATACCAACAGCCATTCGCATAGACCCAATAATCCCCTACGTAAACGACAAGCCCGAAACACTCATCAAAACCCTAGCAAGCATCGGCATAAGACATGTCACAACCTCAACCCTCAAAATTAAATCCGACAACTGGAAAAGACTCGCCCAAGTGCTCCCCGAAACCGCGCGGAAACTCGAGCCACTGTATTTTGAACAAGGCGAAAGGATAGGCGGTAACCTCTACCTGCCAAGAGAGATGCGACTGGCACTTATGTTGGACGCGGAAGAACTGGCCAAGAAGTATGGAATGCGTTTTGGCACATGCCGCGAAGGCTTCAGCCACCTGAACACGGCAACGTGCGACGGTTCATGGCTCCTAGACGAAATAGGCTAAAGCTACTTGGACTTCTTCTTCGTCCCCTGCGGACTGTCACCGAAATCCAAGCCCCCCTCGTCTCCGCCAAGCAGAATCCGCAGCGACTTGACCTCTTCCCGCAGCATGCCGACCTCGCTCTCCAAAGCCTTAGCCCTAGAATCAGCCATCTTCCTAAGCTCCTCAATCTCCAGCAAAATGTTCTTGCGCTCAGTTTCTAACGATCGAATGCGCTCTATCGTAGTTTTGAAATTACTGCTCACAGACTCTTACTCTCCTCCAACATACAACGGTTCTACATATTCTACTGAGAACCTTTAAGAGCCTTGTGAAACAAAAGCACATAAAAGCAACTCACACAGGCGGGCAAACATGAACACAACCGACGACAGCAGAAGTAAAACAGCCAGAAAAAAGTGTCTGCACCACCCCGCCATGCAATGCCCAATCCCAAACCGACCATGCATCTTTGCACAAACAGAAGCTTTAAATAAAAAATCAAAACACCCGCAATAAAGGTGCCCGAGAATGGTTCTGTACCTCACTCAAGACGATGTCAAACAGGTTCTGGACATGAAAACCACCATCGACGTCGTCGAAAACGGCTTCAAAGAAATGGGCCTCGGCCGCGTGGAAATGCCCACAAGAATATACTTGCACTTCGGAAAACACAACGGCGTCCTCATAACCATGCCCGCCTACATCGAAACCCTCAACGCCGCGGGCGTGAAAGTCGTCACCGTCCACCCAGACAACCCCTCTAAGCGCAATCTGCCCTCGGTCATCGCGCGCATAATCCTCAACAACCCAGCCGACGGACAACCCCTCGCCATAATGGACGGAACCTACATCACCATGCTCAGAACAGGAGCCGCCGGAGCATGCGGCATCAAATACCTCTCTCGCAAAGACTCGGAAACCGCCGCCATCATAGGACTAGGCGTCCAAGGACGATCCCAACTGTTTGGGCTTCTCCAAGTGCGTAACATCAAGAAAGCCAAAGTGTTCGATGCCATCCCCGAAGCACGCAAAGCATACGTGAAAGACATGACAAAACAGACTGGAATCGAAATCACCGCTGCCGAATCCGTCGAAAAAGCAGTGGAAAACACGGACATAGTGGTGACATGCACGCCTTCCAAGACCCCTGTGCTCAAAGGAGACATGCTGAGCGCAGGTATGCACGTCTCAGCCATAGGAACCGACACGAAAGACAAGCGCGAACTGGACACAACCGTTCTGACTATGGTTGCCAAGAACGGTAAGATAGTTGTTGACAACACGAGTCAAGCCCTCATCGTAGGCGACTTCGCCGTCCCAATCCAAGAAGGGAAACTGAGGAAGGAAGAAATCTACGCCGAACTCGGCGAAATTGTAACCGGAAGGAAGAAGGGACGAACAGCCGACAACGAGATCACACTGTTCAAGGCAACTGGTCTCGCCATGGAAGACATCGTCACCGCACACAAGGTCTACGAACTGGCCAGAAAAAACGGCATAGGAAAAGAAATCTAACAGCCGATTCTGCGCAAGCTGAACACAACGAACACACTTGTTGCGTAACGCAGTTCTTCACAATTCATAAAAGCTTAGTGAGACAACGTGTGGCAGAGACATCATTTGAGACGGTACGGTAGTTTTGACACATGAAGACTGACTCCAATAGGGTTACTCGCAACAGCCTGTTCTTGCCCTCTCTGGTCGTGTCCAACTTTGCCGCCGGCCCAATAACGATCTTGATAGCGCTCCTTCTAGTTGATATGAGCAAGACGTTCAGCACGTCTGTCTCTGTCATGGGACAAATCAACACGTCATATTCGATTGCAGCGTTCGTCTTCGCACTGCTGATGGGCGCCCTCAGTATCCGATTCAATCATAAATCGCTTCTCGTCTCGGGCCTGTTATTGATCGGCGTCTCTGCTTTGGGCTGTTTTCTGGCCCCGGACTTCATAACGATACTTGCCTTCTACTCGCTGAGCGGCATTGGATATTCCATGGTTGTTCCTATGACGTTTGCTCTGATCGGAGAACACTATCCCTTGGAAAAGAGGGCAAATGCAGTCGGGTGGGTCATTGCTGCGCAGTCGCTGGTGTACGTTGTAGGAGCGCCAGTCATCGCCATCATGTCAGAACTGGGCGGTTGGCGTTTCTCCATCATTGGCTTTGTCATACCTGTCTTGGTCACAGGCCTCATGCTGGTTTTCTTTGGCACTGCCTTTGCCTCTGCTAGCCGCCAAGCATCGGCTAATGGAGAAGGCTACGTGGCAAGCTTCAGGGAGATCCTATTGAACAGGTCTGCCGTTGCCTGCCTGACAGGTGATATGCTTCGTTCTGCGGCGTTCACGTCGATTATGGTTTATGCGATCTCTTTTGCCAAACAGCAATTTCTTGTGTCGACAGACTTTGCCTCCCTAATACTGTTGGCTGGAGCTTTGTGCTATGCTCTAGGCAGCTTGGCCAGCGGTTCGTTCGTGAATAGGATCGGGCGAAAACCTTCCGTAATAATAACTGCGCTGTTGTCGGGAGCATTTGTCGCCGTGTATTATTCTGCGCCTAGCTTGTGGATTTCTGTGGTGTTGATTCTGGTTGCCGGCTGGTTTTTCGGCATGACGGCTTCAGCAGCCAACAGTCTGACTCTTGAGCAGGTTCCGAAGCTCCGAGGGACAATGATGTCTGTGGATTCGGCGGTTGTGAGCTTGGGTTCTGCGATCGGAACAGCAGTAGGAGGACTGGCGCTGTTCTATTCTGACTATCAGGGTCTTGGAAGCGTTCTCGGAACAATGGGCATTCTTGCCGCAGTAGTCTTCGGTCTTCTGGCAAAAGACCCTGTCAAAAAACAATAGCGTCATGTAGGGCTCTCTTGCAGGTTCTGAGATCAGAAAGAGTCAATTTCATTTCTGCAAAAATGCCCGGACATGCCAAACCTATGGCCGTAGCAAGCTAAAGGTTCAAACCCAGCCCTCGGCACCCTACGACGGCGGTGATTTTGTTCGAGTAGGTGCCTTAGTTAGAGAGAAAAGGGGATTTGTGGGAAGCTTCTATACACTGGCAACATAAGGCTTTAATAAAGGACATATAAGCATCCGCTACATTATAAGAAGGCGGTGTTTGATGCCGAAGACTAAAGCAATAATAAACATTCAAAACGTTGTTGCCTCTGCAAGCTTGAACCAGAAGGTCAATTTGAACGCTGTTGTCAAGAGTTTTCCAGGAGTTGAGTATCGTCCAGAACAGTTTCCTGGACTAGTATTTAGGCTTAAGAGACCGAAGACAGCCACGCTGATTTTCAACTCTGGAAAAATGGTGTGCACAGGAGCAAAATCGGAAAAGATTTCCCGCAGAGCTGTTATGACAGTTGTTAGAGAACTGAAAAAGGGCGGAATACTCATCATCAGCAAGCCGGACTTGAAGGTTGTGAACATAGTTGCTTCTGCAAGCTTGGGAGGAAAGATCGACTTGGAGAAAGCAGTTACCACGCTTGGCTCAACCATGTATGAGCCGGAGCAGTTTCCAGGACTGATCTACAGGATGAACGAGCCTAAAGTAGTAATACTTTTGTTCGCAAGCGGGAACCTTGTCTGTACAGGAGCGAAGAAAGAACAGGACGTTTACGACGCAGTCAGTAAGCTTCACAAAAGCTTGGAGGAACAAAACCTCATATTCTACGAATAAAACTCCATACCTCAATCGCGCGCGAGTTCAATAAAATCCGCGTACAGTTTTGTAACTAACTATCAAGTTTGCTATAGTCTCTTGGTGCGAGAGGGGGAATCTGGCGAAAAAGCCAAGGGCTTTCAGCCCCGCAGGGAACCCACCACGTTCGTGGTCCCCCCTGCGCCGTAGGTTGACTTTTTCGACATTCCCCCTCTACTAATACACCCCCAACGGAAAAGATGAAAGGGTAAGATGTTTGCCTAGCAACGGTTTGGCTCTCGCCAAACTCCCACCGATACGAGCAAGGCTGTTTGGCATGGCTCAGAACATACATACTTGAGCAAGTTACCGAACTAGCCGCACGTTTCTTCATTGGATCGCGAAGCGCGAAATACAAACGCGAGAACAACAATTAAGAAACTCGAAGGCATGCTGAAACATGTTGCATATTTCAACAACGTTAAGGTAATGATCCCATCAATAACGTTTTCAGGGTATCCCCATACTGTTTCCTGAAACAGTCTTGCATACGAAGACAGCACACTCACAACAGCAATAAGGCAGAGAATGACGAGGCAGCAGATCTTAAGCATTCTTTTTGCTTTCGTATTGCGAAATGTCAGAATACCGCCACATGTGCTTACTCCAGTCATTAGACCACCCACTCCCACCAACAAGTCCAAAGTACCCGAAGAGACATAATGTGTGCTAACAACCAGTTTCTCACTCGACAGCTTGCCGTTGAAAGCTTGAAATGCAACGTCACTGTATTCAGGGAGAAAGGCGAATAATGCTTCACCATTCGCATTGACAGAAAGGTTGTAGTCTCGCTTAGAACCTTCACAATTGACAGTCACGACGACCGTTGAATTGGACGATGGCGAAAACGTCATTCTGTTCTGGGTAATCCCCCCTACATAGACATGTATTGTCCAAGACTGCCCTATGATAGGATATCCCATAGGAGAAACATCAATATGCAAATACGGAGTAAAATCAAAATTAACTTGAGCCGATTGGGGGATGAAAATGATATAAACTGTCCTTCCAGGTCGACCTAAGAAGAATACAGCAGTATACGCACATACGAATGCAAGCAATACTGTCATGATTACATATGTCTTTGCACGGTTCCACGTTAGTTTCAAGTTTTCACTGACCTGACTATGCATTTTTGATGGTACTCTTAATTCGCAAATATCTTCCGATAAGATAGCCACCGATTATTCCTGTAATCACAGAAGCCAGACTGAAAAGCAATGCAGCATTTGTCGAGTCTATTGAAGTAAATCCTCCTATTGGCAGATTTGAGAAAATCCAAGAATGCATAAGGGAAAGCATAATGCTTATTGAAAGGCTCAGACACCAGACTCCCACTAAACACAAGGCGAACTCTCGCGACACCGAAATCCCCATTTAATCTAGCCTCCTACAGCTTTTAAACCATTACGAACGGTTCGCTGCAAAATAGATGCACAAGACATTAAGTTCCATTGTAGACTCCTCATTCGGGGTTCATGTTGAGCATGAATTTGGTTAACCGTGCTTGTCGAGAGACAACAAAAGGACTGCAAAGCAGCCGATTCCACAAAAACAATGCTTGCTTGAAACCGTACTTCTCAATCAAACGCTTCCAACAACTCACAAACGCGGGAAACACCCAACTGTAACCCCAGCTCATACGCTCAAAACTCTGCTTCGCTAAGTAATTGCCTACAAGATAGAAAACAATGCCCGTCAAACCCTTTCTCGTTTCATATAAAGACCTGATATCCACAACTGGCGATTTATGAATGTCAGCCCGCTGCTCACTAAGCCACCTCTGAGGAATATACCTTCCACGAAAAACTATGTGCAAGACTCCATTTCCCTCGTTCGTGCGTATCTTCCAATACTTCATCTTAAAATGATACTTTCGGAGAATGCGCATTTTCAAAGCCCTAAAATCAGCATTCAGATTACGCCTCTTAGCCTCAGGAGAACTCGTAAGCGTCATAAACCTCAATCTTTCACGTCGGCTCTTGCCAACAGTCAACCCGCTCATCAAACGCTGAAAAGCCCTTCTCTGCTTCTTCGTGTAGACATCTTTACCATTTTCAACGTAACGTCGAAGGTTGAAATCAAATCGTCGAGGAGACAAGTTCTAGGCGATTAGTAGGAAGGCTCGAATCCTAGCAAGAAAAAAAGGAAAGGTATTCTTTCACACGTGTAGAAGTAGCCCGGGAGAGACGGGCGCCTAGGCACGAACTTATACTTTTTAGCCTCGGGTAGAACCGCCCATATTCCATCTTTTTTTGTTCAAACGCTTCCGGGAGAAAGATCCTTTTGAGTGAGCCTAGAGCGGTTTTGAGGTTTGGTCGGTATGAGGAGTTCTGGCACTATTGTTTCTGTGAGTGTCGGGATTTCAAAGTTGGTTGTGCATCTTCTTGCGTGTTGAGAAAGCGACTTGGAATTCCACCTCATGGGAAATCGTACTCGGGGAGGTTGAGGGGGGAGATACTGCGGGATGGGTGACTCTAACAGTGAGAGTTGTTATAGTGGTGGCATTCGTAAACGCGTCTGCGAGTTGTTGTCTAGGGATCCATTGCTGAGGGCCAAGTCGATATGTAAGCTGCTTGATCTTTCATATGAAAGCTATGGAGCATACGTGAATAACTGCAAGAGTGTTTGGAGGTCTAACACAAGAAATGAACGAGGTTCAAAGTGTTCAATTCACGCATGGAAAGGCTGGACCTACGTACCTAATTGCCTCGACAGACCTAGAGCAGTGAAGGAAGGCTGGTTTGCGAGTAAGGCTCGGAACAGGTGGTTGCTATGGAAGGATAAGCTGGGACGCTTGCAGTGGTTTGAGACGGGAAGAATTAACCTCTACGTGAGGAAGCCGGCCAATCTTGGAAAAGCGTATCAGCTGATTTGCAATGGATTTAGTTTTACGAGTTTGATCACAGACGCTAAGGCGTTGGAGACAGTTCTCGCTGGAGTCAGATTCAAGGGTGCTCATCACGTGTTTGAAGCGAATCAGCGTTTGCCTAGGCTGGTTATTGACTTGTTTTCTAAGAGCAATGGTGTGGTGATTAAGGTGGGGGATGTTACGCATCCGAGCGGGGTTGAGATTATCACGAGTTATCCTGACTGGGCAGAAAGAAACGAGCAAGTTCTTGGCGAGATCAGAGATCTGTTAAGAAACGGCTGTTATGAGAAGGATGATTTGAGGAAGCCTGATTATGTCAGATAGGGCTCTGAAGTGAAAACGCTTAGGATATCAGATAACGCTCATGCAAAGCTAACTGCCGTACTTAGAGAATATTACATCTCCTTATTAGAAAGGGAAGGACCAGTTGTCCGCCAATTATGCTGTCGTGTTTGTTCCTTCCACCAACATCCTCAATTTCGACTGATAGGGACTATAGAGCTTTATGTCGAGTCGCACCAACGCTTCGTTAGCCTCGCTGACCCAATCTCCGAATTTGAAGCTTCCTATCTGTTTCGCCAGTTTCATTGCTTCCTTGTCGGTGCCTATCTTTGCTATTCCTCTGGCGAGAGCCTTACGCACATCTTCGTTGTCGCTCTTTAGCATCTGGAAGAACCTTCTCAGGCTTTTTTCTCCGTCAAGTTTTGTGAGAGCATTCACTGCTGATATCCTCACAATGCCCCAGCGATCTTGTAATAGTCCTGCGATCAAGGGCGCATCATTCTTCCCCCCAAGTTGAGCGACTAGTCTCGCTGCCATCTTTCTCTTGTACTGATCTCTGTTACTGAGTAACATCTTGGCCACTTGTAAAGCATTTTCGCCTTCTAGCAGTACTGACGCTTCTATTGCCGCTTCTTTTACTCTCCAATCTTTCTCGAAATCAGCTATTTTCCGAAGATGTTCCAGAGATTCCTTGTCCTTTAATCTGGTCAAAGCTAGAACCACTTCGGTCCTAACCGCCCAGTCTTTCTCATCACGAAGCATGGATCTGAGCCAAGACAAGCTTTCCTTTCCCTCTAATTGACTCAGACACCTTATCGCTGGTGCCTTTATGCGCCAATCGGTACTGCGAATCCACTCCTTGAGTTTTTCAGGTCCCCTGAGCATCACCAAGACATCTACGGCAGCTCCCCTGACTTGCCAATAATAATCATTGTGCAATAGGTATTCTATCTTAGATGACGCGTCCTCTGCTCGTAATCTGCCCAAAGCTCTTACGGCCGCCTCTCTTACGGCCCAGTTATCTTCGTCCAGCATTTCCCGAATATCCGGCAAAGCTTCAGTTATTCCCAAGTTAGCAAGGGCCCACACGGCTGCCTCTTGGACAGATGATCTAGAGTCATACAGCATCTTCTTAAGGTGCGGAAATGCATCCTTTCCTTTCAGAACAGCTATCATTTCCGTTGCATTCTTGCGGACTCGTTCATTTGGATGAGAAAGCGCCTCCAATACGAAGCTAGTGCATTCTTCTGCCGTGAAGTTTCTAATCCAGTACCAACTAGGTCCGTATCCGGCGAGGAGGCAATGCATGAGCAGATTGGCTTCTTGTCTATCTGGGCTTATGCGGTCGCGAACGCAATAGAGTCTTGCTAGATCAGTCATTGATAGTAGATCCTTTGTTGATTCGAACTCCCTAGACTTCAACAAGAGATACTCCCGTAATCTCTTCAGTTCACGCTCTTCTTCGCCAAGTTGCTGACTTACAAGGCGTGCAAGGTAGGGATGACTAATCTCATATTGATCGTTGGTTAGAGGGCGCACCAGTCGCTTAGTTACAAGCCGTTCTAGGATGCCGCGCAAGAGTGATGCGTCAACCTGTGTATCAAGCTGGAGTTCCGAGAAGGATTTTGATCTTGTGAAGCCGCCCTCTCCCACCAATGCCCTTAACGTATTCTCCGCTATTTCACGTTCTTCACCAAATCCGCTCAATTGGCTTAACAAGAATGTTCCTATGATTCCTGATGCCTCGCCCAATTCCTTGTAGAGTTCTAATGTCACAAGACTCTTTCGTGCCATGGCAGAGACTGATAGGGTCTTGGCTACAATCTGAAGGAAGGGCGGATAGAACCCTTGCCCCTGAGCATCTATGTCATTTAGTATGGTGTCAGCTATCGATCCATTCGGATCAACTCCTACGCCTCCAGCAGCAAACAGGGTTTCGAGCGCCTCTCTAGCGCCTTCTCTTGAGAGCGGAAGCAGAACACACGTTGGCGAATGCCAGATACGTTCATACATGGAGGTCAGGAAAGACATTACTTCGTCATGAGTCTCTGTCTGATATGCCAGCAGAAGATACAAGTTCGGAAATCTCCGTGCCATAATCTGAATCATTCCAATTTTCAAGTCTTCCAAGGTCTCGGCAGGGACTCTTACGATCTGTTCAAACTGATCGAGAACTATGAGTGTTTTGGCATCTTGGTATTTGTTGCTGATTTGCTCAATTGCATTAACAAATCCTTTTGGTGGAAGCTCATCTGTCGGGAGTAGGTCACACCATAGATCTGTAACGATTTGTTTTACAGGGTCATTTGCTGATATACGACAGTGTGCATGCTTCCATTCCGTCTCCTCCAATTTCGGAAACAGACCGGCACGGATCAGCGATGTCTTTCCGACGCCTGACTTCCCAGAAAAGAGACTTATCGGAGGAATATCCTTTGCAGCTCTCGTCGCCAAAACGTTCGCCCAAAGCTCCTCAGTTTCTTGTTTCCTTCCCTTAAACTGATCTTTGTCATCTTCAATATAGAAATCCAGAACTGGTGTCTCACGAGCCCTTTCTAGAGTTTTTCCCTTCAGCATGTTTTCCAAAAACTCGGGATCAAGTTTGGTGCTGGTATCAATTCGCGAAGGATAGCCTGCTGTCCTAAGCTGTAAGGATATGGAGCTCAATTCATCTCTTCTTGTCAGCTCCAACCCCTCCCGCAGACACTCAATATCTGCAGGGTCCTTCGCAAAGGCTTCCAGCTTGATACATCTGTCATCCTGTTCATCCATGAACCAATCACTTATCTGCAGCCGAAACTTTGTTTTGGGATGGTTTCTGTCAGCGCACCGGAGAACTCTATCGCTTGTGCAGTGTAAAGTATCTGCGAGACAGAAGAGAGCCGCCAAATCTCGAAGATGAATCTTATCTCCATTGCCATGAAGAATCTGGTCCAGATCGTTCAGTTCTTCTCGCTTTGTGTGGACGCGGACTATTTCGCCAATCCAATAAGCCTCTTTATCGGTCAAGCCATAAACTGACGCATTCTTCCGTATATAATCCGCGCCAGTCTCTCCATGATCTTTCGAGTAAGGATTCACCTTTCCAGTGTCATGGAGGCAAGACGCAGCAGAAAGAATAAAAAGCTCCGTGGCATTGACATCTTTCTTTTTCCAATCGTCAGGGATCAATCTCGATAGATTTTTCTCGACCCTCCTAACGTGAGTTAGACCAGCAGCGTGCCCATCGGGTGAGTTTTGGGCTTCCAATATGTCATTCTCGGCTGTTATCCAAAGCGTCCTCAGTCTAGCACCTAGTGAATTTGCACGCTCTTCTCTTGCCTTGATCAGCACCTCACGGATGGATTTCTTGCCCTCTTCTCGTCCCATCGCTACACATCCGAGTGTAAACTAGTTAGAAGCCGAAGAAAAAACTATCGTATTTAGCTCATACGTTCTTGTTTTTCAGTGATCTTTTCATCGCCTTCATTCTTGTGAAAATACTTCAACTTCGCTGGATCGGCGTCTCCATTGTGGCGCGCGTCTCTGAATAACTTCTTCGTATGTCTCTCCTTTGACACCCAGTTTCTTAAGTTTGTCTCTCAACTCTGGATATTCTGACTGTTGTAACGTCTTTTGCCATCCAAACGCCTATAATCGTTATACCTGCTATACGTTCTTACAGTTTGTGCGAGTTTCCAAGTTCGTTATGATCAGGTGATCATAGTATTCCCGAATTCCTTCAGTTTCTTTGGAATTCGGAGCCACTTTCGGAACTGTAACTCTTTCAACAGGAGAGTCTCTGTATAGATGGCGTATTTCTGAAGCATCATTGTAGGTTAGGATCCACTTTCCCTTCAGACTTCTCAGACGTTGACTTAGTTCCTCATGTTGTTCCTTGGTCCAGCTGATCCCCAGTGCGTCATCGGTGTGATAGTAGGGAGGATCCAAGTAGAAGAGAGAACCTTCACCGTCGTAGTGTTCAAGCATGTATCGATAGTCCTTGTTCTCGATGCTGACTCGATAGAGCCTCTGAGCTACTGCGAAAAGTTGTAGGGCTTTTCTTCTGATTTCCAAAGGCTGATTTCTGGTCAGTCCGTGTCTCCATGTTCCAGACCAAGGCTTCTCAGAATGTAGTCCTGAGAAGGTTGATTCGTTGATGTAATACCAGTGCGCTGCTCTTATCGGGTCCGGCGGATCAAAAGGGTCGCTCACTAATTCAATGAGTTGCTCATACAGCCACCGACTGTAGGGCAGAAGACTGAGCTCGCTGAACAGGTCAAAAGGATGCTCCTTGATACAGAGAAGGAGATTGACGACATCCTTGGTAATGTCGTTGTAGACTTCAACTTCACTCGGAGGTTTGTTTAGAAGCACAGAGCAAAAGCCGCCGAAAACCTCTACATAGCATTGATGATTCGGCATCTTTGCGATTATATCTTTGACGAGCCTCTGCTTTCCAGCGAAGTAGTGCCCGACAAAAATGCCCGGGATCGACACATCGCTCAGTTTCTTGCTTTTCAGTTCATTGTAGGCAGAATAGACCGTTTCTCGGCCATTCTCCAGCTTCTGAATAGCGTCAGGTATTTGACTACCGTTTTCTATTACCTCTTCAAGCATAGTCAGATATCCAGTGCTAACATTGAGCTTTTCAGCGATCAGCTGACGAGTATCTACGGAAATGAGACTTTTCGTCAAATTTGACGAAAGGTCAGTTCTCTTTCCTTGTTGTCCCTTGGCTTTCGGTTCCAAAATCCGCCTCAATTCTTGCGCTTCATTATAGATCTCTATGGGAGTTTTCTGTCGGTAACGGTTATGTTCGATAATCGCAAGAATCTGATCCTTCACTGAAGTGACAATACATGGAAGATCCTCAAGTCCAAGTGCCTGCGCGCATTCGAAGCGTCGAGCTCCGCTTAAGATTAGATAGCCCTCTTCATGAGGAGTGACTATCAGAGGTTCGAGAAGCCCATGCTCCCTGATGCTCTCCGCAAGATCCGCCTTTCTTTTTTCATCTGCGACGTAGATTTGTCTATTGGTTGGATGAATTCTGAGCTTTTCCAACGGAATTGAAGTTATCTCGTTTTCTTCCAACTCAGCAGAAGACATTTCCTTGTTTTTCCACTTCAACTAGTCTGCGGATTGTGTCGGGGAAATCAGATCCTTCCGATCTGGAGGACTATTGCTGTCTTTCTGTTTCTCAAGACCTCGTCTGACCAAACGCTCAATGAACGGACTACGCTTTTCGTTTCCGCGCAAGTTCTCAAGTTCGCGCAACAAATCTTTGTCAATCGTCAGACTTATCGTCAATCTTCTGATCATGATCCACTCCATATACTGAGTATTCTATATGATCCTTGAAGAGTTAAAACGCTTCTGCTGTAGTTTGTCAGCGAGAAAAAACAATCCTCGTTAACGCGCGCTAACGCTGGCAAGTGTTAAAAACACGCTTGCCAGTAAGTATAAGATGGAAAAACTGCGATAGGAAGGGCATAGGCATCAAAGCCCCCCAATATATCAGAAGCCGGCTAAGAGGGTGTCCAAATTCACAAAGACAGAATCATCAGGAGACCAGGATGTTTGTCTGAGCAACGAGAAACTAGATCTCCCAATAAAGGATCTAATAGAAGAGCAACGAAGAATCATCTCTGGTCTCGAGGATACCGAGCTGGTCTCGAAACCTGAATTCTCCTCTCTGGTAAACTTCTCCGAAGCAAGAAAGGAACCTATTCACCGATGGTTCAAGTATCGCGAGGGATTCTCTCCTTCGTTAGTTTACGCCTTCTTCGAAAACGAGAAGAGAGTTATTGATCCTTTTTGTGGCAGCGGCACGACCCTAGTCTGCGCTAGACTGAAAGGAATTGACACGATTGGCGTAGACATAAATCCTCTCGCGATTTTCGTTGCAAGAGCCAAAATTGCTCCCTACACGAAGGATGATTTAGAGCTATTCAGCTCATTTACCGACAAGATCCTCAAGGACAAACCTGGAAAAAGCAAGGATGTTGATCTGCCAAAGCTAGGAATAATAAATAAAATCTTCCCAGAAGACATTACTCGGCACCTGCTAGAACTCAAGACGTCGATAAACGCTATCAAAGAGGACAGGCATCGCAACTTCCTTCTGCTGGGCTGGCTAGCCATGCTCGAGAGTGTTTCAAACACTCGCAAAGAGGGAAACGGAATAAAGTACAGAACAACAAAAAGGACACCAACAGGGTACGTTCATGAATCTTTTGAAGAATGGCAACGACGTTTCTACGGGGAAGATAGAAGAGGCTTCATTAACAACAGATTCAAATCACAGATTAGGATGATGATTGATGACGCAAGAGCCTTTTCAAGCATTCCAGAATCCAAAGCTGAAGTGATTGAAGGAAGTGCGACGCATCTGAGCGATTTAGTGTCAGGAGACAAAGCATCACTAATCATTTTCTCTCCACCTTATGCGAACTGCTTTGACTATTTTGAAATATTCAAAGTCGAATTATGGATGGGTTCTTTCGTAACCAGTTATGATGAGATGAGAGATCTCAGAAGAAATTCACTAGGTTCTCTATGGCATGCAAATTCGATAACCGACCCAGATATTCCAGGCCTCTACGATTTGCTCGACTTGGTGGATCAAAACAGAGTATGGGATCAAAAAGTAATGTCTATGCTCACGGCGTATTTCACAAATATGAAAATAGCTTTGTCAGAGATTCATGAGAAACTCTTGCCACAAGGAAAATGTGTAATCGTTGTAGGCAACTCTGCTTACTCTGGGATAGTAGTGCCAACAGATCTCATACTATCCAAGATCGCACGCCAAGTGGGATTCAGGTCACAGGAAATGATATGCGTACGCCATCTCACAACAAGTTCACAACAGAAGAAGAGACTCGAACCGCTAAAGCGATATTTGAGGGAAAGCATAGTTGTTCTTCGAAACTAGCTATGTACCCTCAATCATGGAGATAGATAGGAATGGAAACATGTCGAGTATCCTTTCCTCCGGTTGAGCAACCCATTCCGATTGGCCAGAAATACGTTATTACTGACAATAACGTGGCGTATCTTACCCACAACATACACAAGTTTCCGTCTAAGTTTATCCCTCAAATACCGAGGTGGGCTATTAGCAAGCATCTTGGCGAAAGGACCAACTGCTCAATCCTGGATCCGATGTGCGGATCTGGGACAACCTTAGTTGAGGGATTACTTTCTAATCATTATGTCTACGGTGTCGATATCGATCCGCTGGCTAGGCTGATCTCAAAGGTCAAAACCACGCCATTAAATGATACTGAACTCATAACAGTCGTTGAAGAAGTCACGAAGCAAGTTCTACTTAAGAAGAAGGGGAAGTTCCTTCCATCAATACCTACGCTCTACCATTGGTTTACCAAGGAAAACGCAGAGGATCTCTCCGTCATAAGGGACGTCATTGAGGTTCACCGAGGACGAAAAGACATCTACGACTTTCTTCTGGTTACCTTTTCCTCCATTATAAGAAAAGTCTCAAACGCCGATGATGAGACCCAAAAGACCTACGTGTCGCACACGAATCCTAAAAATCCTCCCAGAGCAAAACCGGAATTCATAAAGAATCTTTCCGTATACATGGAAAGGTTGCGCGAATTCGCACGTAGGAAACCGGCAGGGGTCGAAGCTACCGTTCTCGAAGGAGATGCTAGGCGGATTGACACTCTTTTCGCCGCTCGAGGTGTCGGTAAAGTCGATCTAGCGATAACTTCCCCGCCCTATGTCAAGGCTGTTGACTACATATACACTCAGATGGCAGAGTATTTCTGGATAGGCGATCTCTTCGGGCTAGCCACTCAGAAAGAGCAGAATTCGTTCAAGCGCCAATATATAGGTACAAAGATGATCTATGCGAAAGAATACAATGATCTGCGACTTTGCGGCCTCAAATCCGTCGATCCAACAATCAAAAAGATATACAAGAAGAACAGGAAGTTTGCATACATAACATACAAGTTCTTTCAGGACTTGCGTTCCAATCTTATAAGCATGCATAAAGTGCTCAAAGAAAATGCCCATTATGTTATTGTGGTAGGAGACTGTAATGTGGCCGGATACCCAATATCAGTTCATCGAATTCTTATGGATCTGGCAAAGCAGGAAGGCTATTCAGTCGCAAGCCTCTTCAGCTACGCAATCAGAAACAGGTATATGCGTTTTCCAAGAAACGGACGAGGCGGTCTGATAGAAAACGACTGGGTCGTCGATCTGAAGAGAGTCCAGTAAGACATAAAGCCAATCAGCAACATTCTACTTCTCATGCCAAAGCATAGCAAGATCATGTGGCATATTCCCAAAAGAGGTAGCATTCATCAAATTATCGGAGCACTCAACATTCTGGCAAAATATGATCTCGATGGGAAAGTGTGGTCAGATCTTGCGAGAAAGAAGTTCAATCAGAAACTCGCAATGTGGGGCTTCACGGATCGTGGCAGAAGTCTTTCACGCACGGCGACCGAAACTCTTGAGGCTCTTCTGAAGTATCTAGGTCTTATTTTCGTCAATCCTTCAAACAGAATACTGAGGATCACGGATGCAGGACTCGAGGTAGTCAAGGAGCATCACCTTAGCGAACCTGCTCACAAGAAGCGCAAACTATCCGAAACAATTTCCCAGATGGGAGATGTCACCTCGGAAGCTATCAAGCTTCAGATGCTAAAACTGGTAATAGCCAACCCATTGATCGAAAGTTATTGCAAGGGAATAGAGGTTGCTCCTTTCAGGGAAACACTTAGGCTCCTGCTTGATAGCGAAATCGCTCATCTCACTCCAGAGGAGATGGGGTACATTCTCTTTTTCATGAAGAGCGAGAAAGAAAGAATAGCGGTGAAAGAGAGGATCCTTGATTTCAGGAAATTGCCTGAAAGCAGAAGGAAAAGCCTTATTGAGAAATATATGGACACGCCGGAAGGAAACCTTACGCTCAAACAAGCGCCCACGACTACCTATTGGACACAGCTATGCATGAACACTGGACTCTGTGAAACGAGCAATGGTGCCCTGAGGTTAGTGCCAGGGAAGGAAAATGAAGCCCGCAAATGGTTAAACATCTTCCAGGATGGCATACCAGATTTCGGGAGTGTAGAGCTTTGGATCGAATACGTTGGGAACCCTCACAGGTTGGAGTATCCCACTAAGGTCACTTTTGACATTATTAATGCAGATAGAAAAGGCGTTCTACTGCTGCTGAGGCAAAAGGGAAAAACTATTGCGTTAGAGGGGGTCGGTGTGAATCTTCTCGTTGATGGAAAAACGAAACTCTCCGTTCCACTCTTTCCAAAAGAGAAGTATTCTGTTGAGATAACAGACGTAAGTAGTATGAGATCGCTGTTCAAAGAAGAGATTGTTATAGACAAGTCCGCGATTTTCAGAGTAGAACTGCCTCTAAAGGGTGAGCCAGAAAAAGCTTCGAAGGACGAAACAATCAGTTCCATAAAGCAAATGATTGTTGAAGGCAAAACATTGGATGATGACTACTTGGAAAGAATCAGAAACATCGCCATTCCATTGGGTTTGGTTGATTCAGCGGAGGACGTTGATCAATATATAGACAGAAGAAGAATCCTCCTAAGGGGAGGACGACTTGAGTATCTGGTCTATTCCTTCCTTTCAATTCTGGAAAGCGAGAAGATAATCACGAACTTGGGTAGTTGGCGAGGAAAGATAGAGAAAGGAATCTATCTGCCTGCTCCAGGAGGGACTCTGCCAGATATCAGTTTTGATATAGAAGATCTGAAAGTTGGGTTAGAGGTGACTGCTTGCACAGGGAGGCTTCAGTGGAAAACTGAGGCTGAATCAGTGACAGAGCATTTGATCCGGTTTGACAAAGACGCGGAAAAGGGGCGCAAAAGAGCAATAGGGGTCTTTTCTGCACCCAAGATTGAGGAATTCATGAAAGCGATATGTCTGTATATGGGAAACAAAGAGGGCGCCATAATAGTCTGCTGTCCGTTGATGGATCTTGTTGCTCTACTGGACGAAATCTCAAGTCACAAGGCCAAAGAAAACCTGCTGGCTATTCAGAAACAGGGTTAGCGGACTCTCGTCTCTAGCGCCCTGCAATCAGAGTCTACTCCAAACCAAGGTCAGTTGGATGCATATGCAAGAAAGGATGGCTAACAAGATTCAGGTGAGCCCAAGGATTATACATGAGCAAAAACGAGATAATCGTGTATACCAGCTAATTCAGTTTTCATTACCTGACATCGGTCCGAAAAGGAGATCGTCTCTGATTGCTGATCTCCTGAACAAGCCCAGATCAATAGGAATAATGGAGTGGTGGGAGAGAGGAAGTATAATAAACAAACCAAAGCGCGATTTCATGGCGATACTTGTCACCAAGAAGGACTAAGAATTGCTAAAATGGCATTACATATAGGCTCTTCGAGGTTCTTGCTCAAGTTTTACAGCCTCTTCCGAAGTCTCCCGGTCATTTTCAGGACCAGATTCTGTCGGCCTCCTCTTCCTTCGCGAGTCTGCGACCCTCAGCACGATGAACATATTCAACAGGAATTGTCTCTCTATGAAGCGCCTCTTTCAACTCGAAAGGATCTAGCACGTCAGCCAATTGCGAAGCTCTGAAGTGTCGCTGAGTATGATTCATTATTCCCAATTTTCCCATTATTTGCCATGCGCGCTGTCTAGAGATCTCCCACACTCTACCGAGATGTCCATGTTCCTTCAGATAGCTCAACCAATCCAGAATGTACACAATGAAGGGATCGTCTGAGCGAACAGAGTCCCAGATGTAGACTTCCTTGAGTCTCGAACCAAACTGAGCCTGTACAAGGTCAGAGCCGCACTTGCGGCAATAGTGCGAATCTAGAGCATTCCTGTGATCGCAGGAAGGACAAATCCTTTTTCGTCTGCCCCTCTTCAAAACACGAAACCGACATCGCAGAACTTCCCTACCCTTCACTGTGGCAACCTGAAAATCGGATACCTTAACGCCTTCATACTTGTCGATCTCAGTCGATCTCTCCCTGATCCTCTTGTCTTCTGGATAAGTCCTGCCAAGGCCTTCTGAAACCCTTGTTTTGAAAAGAAACTCGAAAGCCAATAGAGACGCGTCTCTCATGCTCAACTCAGGAGCAAGAGGATACTGAGTGTTTTTCGCTTTTTCCAGTAGCTCTGCAAATTCTGCTCGAGTCACATTTGGAAACGAGTCTGCACGTCTCTTCTTACCGGCGATCCGCTTTACTCTCCTCTTTCAACCTTCTTTTGGCGTCTCTCAGCAGTCTCAGTTGACGTCGGAGCTCCCAGATCTTGTTTTCAACAAGCTCAAGCAAGGCTTTCATTTCGTCGGTGTTGCTGGCTCTCCAGGTATTTATGCGCTGCTCAAACTCGTTTTACATTACTCTATAATGTAAAACAGTCCATCGTTTTTGTTCCTCTGATAGAATTTCCTTTGAAGAGGAGGAAAATGAGCTACAGGTGAGCGCGCGCGACAGTCGTAAGAAACTGACGTCTGTATGCTATTCTATTAGTCAGCTAGCGGTCTATGATTGGTCGAACGAGATCTTTGAGCTTTTTGAGATCGACTTCGATAATCCCATCTTTGGTTGAGGGATTCATTATCCATCTTTCTGAGTGCTCGGACCTCTCAACATAAAGCGCAGTATAATGCTTTTTTGTTTCAGAAGGCTCTGGTTCACCGACCTTCTGCAATTCGGGAATCACGACCATGGCTTTTCTGAGTAAATCGACAGGTCTTACTCCTTCTACTGCTTCTCCTTCATCGAGTTTTCGAAGTTCTTCCTTCAAGGACTCCTGTCTCTCCTGCATAATCCTCTTTCCGATTTCCTTTTCGTCCGTTGTTTGATAAGATCTGATAACAAAGGAATTCGAGCGGGGCTTAGTATCAGATGCCCATATAGAAACGCCTACTTCTGACACTAGCGGAACATTAACCCTGACGGTCACCGGCACCTTGTCTCTGGTGACTGCGTTCACGTTGAATTCCGCACTTGCTGAGTAAGTGACATCGACCAGTTCATCCATCGCTGCACCAGTGCCCGGGCTAATCCTTGGGATCGTGTAATCTATTACCCAGTGATTCTCATATTCATACGATTTTCTTCTAACACCGCTTGCTTCCAGATCTCCAATCATTTTCTTGGTGTTGATCTTTGTGAGTCCATAGGCACTGACATTTGCGGGCATGGTCACCCTTAGATGGACATCAATGGCATCTGCGTCTCCATTATTGTCGACGACAAAAGGGATAGCACAGAATACCCTAGCACCTTCTTTCACTGAATATCCGAAAGCCACTTCCTTAATCCCTAGTAGATCTTCAGGGATCAATAGGCTACGACCGATCCAAAGCCTAATCTGTGGCTTTATACGTACCTGATCTTCCTGGGTTTTCAGTGCTTTCCTCGCGTAGTAAGTGCCCACCACCAAAGAAAGGATGGCTATCGAGATCGTAATCAAGTCTTTGGAGAAAGAGAGCGCTCCTTGACTTGTATCTAGAATGGGCTTCCCAAAATAGAAAAGCGTGATAACAGCGATCGTGCCCACAGCGAAAGCGACAAGTGCGATTTTCGTGGGTCTCTGCAATTTTCTCCTCTCAAGGCTATTGATGGTTTATGCCGAAATATGCTCTACCGATACTGTTTTACTATTTTCCGATTAGCATTTATTGCTTATGGAAGAGAGTTGATCGATCAATTTAGCGCATGGTCATGGCACATGAGTCTCGGCAATCTCGGGAAGTTGATTTCCTTCACTAGTTCGTTTATTCAGTGAGTTAGAGGCTTCATGGCCGTTTACACGCCGGCATCGTGCACATGACCCGTCTCGGAAAACTGCCAGACTGTGGTCTTCAATGTGTCTCGTCACCGTGTGTGGTGATCTCTTCGAAAATCTAGCGGTTTCCCTCACTTTGTATGCATGATCCACATAGATCTCGATCAGTCGTGCGTGGTCAAAGTCAGAGAGTGCAGTGCCTGTTCCGTAGTCGACGGGTTCGCCATATTCAACGTCTATGCCAAACTTGTGCAGGAGGTTCTCTCCCTCTTCTTTGTGGAACGCTGGTTTCTCGAATCTGCCAATCGCTATGGGTCCACGATTGCAGACAAGCACAAAGGAGGGCGGAAGGGGATTCATCATACTGGCAGGATCCACGTATCGATACACAAACCTGAGATCTCTGGGCAATCCCTGGATTCCTACACGTTTGATGAAGAGGTAGTCGGACACGTCTCTGATCTCCTTGTCAATAGATGTCCAGCGTATCGTGTCGACGCCCACTGCGTATCCCATGTGCCGGGCTTCCCTGAGTAGGTAGATGAAATCGGCCTTGGCAATCTGCTGGTTCTTCGTGATCTTGATCCTGGAATAGATGAAGTTGGATGCCTCTCGAACCATCAGAAACCATGCGCGATCCCACGTCGTCCGATGGTACAGTACGTCGTAGATCACTCTGTTCAGTGATCGGAACTCTTCATCAAGTGAACCGTAGAAGGGAGAAGACGACAGAATTACTCTGTGGCTTTGGATGTCTTTGAGCGTAAGTTCTGAAGCTTTCACGACTGGCCAGCTGCAAGCGACCTTGACAGAGTCACCGACCACGAAGAGCAAAGAGTTGGCGAAGTCTGACCGACACCAAGCAAGTGACTCCGCGTCCCTGGACCCGTACAAGTCGATTATCTTCTCATAGTGAAGCGCGCAGGATTCCAGGAGTGCTGATTTTCCTGAGCCTCTCTGTCCCAAGTTGAGGAAGGTGTGGGGCCTGTTGAATTCGATGCTTCCATGTCCTCTGATCCATCTAAGCCGAATCTTTGGGAGAGTTATCATTTCCTTCCTCCGCAACGTTTCCTTCGATCTCTTCTACTTCGTTGACGTTCACCTGAGCTCGCTGTGCTGGCGCCAGTATCGGCCTGGACTCAATAATGTACGGAGGAGTCACAGTCACATCTGTTGCAGTGTATGACAAGTGTAGCAGCTGGATAGCTTCCTCAAATAGGTCTGACAAGAAGGGATCAAGATAGCCGCAGTCAGTGCAGTTCGCCAGGAACAGGCTGACCTTTTCGGACAGTTCTCGGTTGTCAATGCCTCGATACCAAGGATCTCCTTCACTGAAGAAAAGCGCGAATGCCTTCTGCACTATTTCTCGTTGCACTGCTCCACTTGCGTCCGGGTCGAAGACTCTGGTTTTGACTTCGTCCAGGATCTTTCGGATCTCTTGACGTCGAGCCTCTAGGTCATCGACATTGAAGATTGGAATGAAGCCTGCGTCCTGTCTCATGCGATCGAAAGCTTCGCGAGTCCTATTCGGCCTCCAGATCTTCTCCGCGATTCGCTGTCGTAAGCCCTTCTTCTTGGCTACCGATGTCTTCACGCTCAAGCCTACCACCAGCCAAAGAACAGTCGGCCAATAACCAGTACGAACGTCATGACAAGCAGGACCATCGCGAGCGTCTTGAAGTTCAGAATGCGCGTTAGAAGAGGTGGTTTCGTGTCCATGATTCGGGCATGCCTTTCTCTGATCGCTTTGAGCCGGTTGTCAACCGCTTTCCTCCAGTCCTTTGAAGATTCCTTCTCTGCCACCTCGAGTCTGTCTTCAAGGTATGTTGCGTGAGTCAGGAGTTTGCCTTCTCGTTTCCGTCCATCAGAATACAAAGTCCATAGAGCTGAAGCCATGTCTAAGCCATTTTCACCGAGAGTCGGAGATCTGTATCTTTGAAGAGCCTGATAGTATGCATAAGCACAGTCGCTGATCAGACAGATCGGGAATCTCTCGCCTTCCTTTGTTTCCCAATCCAGGACGTAAACTGAGACATCCTCGCATGCTGGGTGACTTACGAAAACGCCCTTGTGGAAGAATTCACCCACAGCTCTTCGCTGAAACGCTTTGTCCCATTCTGCTGGCAGAATCCAGTAAGCCATGTCAAAGACGTCTGGAAACGGCAGGTCAGGATCTTGGTAGAGAAACTTCTCGGCGAAGTAGACTTTGTAGGCCATCATGCCGTCAGGTAGATCGGCTATTTTCTCCCATGAGTCTGGAGGAACTTTGATGTCGAAAGTCCTGCATGTCCCATCCGGGAACTTCCATTTTGACTGTGGAAATGGGATCAGCCCTGAGGCGTCGGACTTGCTCCAAGCCCACAAGATAACAACCCAAGCCAGCCACCCGAAGAGCGAGACTGTGACCGCAAGATCGTACATCTGGCTAGGCAGAAAGATCTTGGCGAACAGCCACATTACAAGAAAGGGCCCTACAATGGCTCCTGTCATTTTGGCATTGTTTTCGGTAGCGTTGAGGCCTGTTACTCCGCCTATTCGGATCCTCTTTAGATAGTCGAGTGGATTGAACATGTTAGGTCAGCTCCTCTGTTCGTTCAGCTATCGTCTCGGGCTCGGATTCGTCTGACTGCGTTGGCTGAGCTTGTTTCTGCGTCTTCAATGTCTGGGCTATCCTTGCTCTGACAGGATCCGTCTTGCCAGTTTTCTCCTGGCTTTCCGCAAGCTTGTCGGCAATCGACCGCGTCTTGGCGAACCTTGCGATGGCATCAATGTTTGAGAGCTTCTCGTTGATTTCCTTCAGAATGGCTGAACTAGGATCTTCTGACGAGGTTGCTGTCTTCTTGTGAGTGATTGAAGACTGTGGCGTCTCATGTTTCTCCGTCGTTTCGATGGCACCAATGGATTTCGATGCTTTGCGACTCTTTCGATAGACTAGGACGATCGCAATCACGTAGACCGCGAAGCCCAGAACCACTGATATTGTGTAGAGTGTGCATGGGCAGATTTGGGTCATGGAACGAAGTATCCTCCTTTGAAGTAGTACGTGCCATCGTTGTCGGCCATGTGATCAAGCGAAAAGTACCCTGTCGCGTTCGTTGTCGTGGAGCCTATCGGCGTTATGATATTGCCACTGACGTCAGTCTGATAGATTTCGATTGAGACGCTGGGAATTCCTGCTCCTCCAGGATCTGTGAGGCGGCCGTGAAGGTTTATCGCGTATCCATCATGAGACTCTGCGAGAGTCAGAGTATAGTTGGACACAGAGACTGAGACAACGTTTGAGTAGATCCAGTAGCCTGCGTAGGCAGCGCTGACGAATGCGAAGAATATGAGGGAGACAGCTGTTAATTTCTTGTACATGTTCATTTCACCTCCTCCTGCTTGATTCTGATCTCAATGTGTGGAATTCCATCAACTCGAACGAGCACGATTTCAAGGTCAGACATGAAGAAAGATTCCAGATCGCGTCTGCTCACCCACCTCTTGGGAATAGTCTGCACTGTGACGCCTGCAGTAGTCCTCAAATTGGCCTCTTCAACGTCTAAAAGGACTGACTCAGGCTTCTCTTCGTCGGAGGACTCTTTTTCGGAACTCATCATCTGATCAGCCGCCAGAACGGTCAATCGACGCCTATTTATCAAGCCTCTGCTGGTAGCACTGCCGCCAAACAAGAAAGAAGGAGGAAAAATGAAAGACACAACCATAATCATAATCGCGATCGTTCTGATCCTTGTCATCGGCGGCGGAATATCCCTACCAAAATTCGACCTCACCAAATTCAATCCTTTCTCTGGCCTAGGCGGAAACCAAGGCGACTCTGGTCTCTTGGAAGTCGACCGCAAACTCTCGTTCTCACTCATCGATCAGTACGCTGGATCTGCTCTAGCTTCTAAAACATTGAAGATCTATGATTCTGACGGCTCAACAATTCTTGAGACGCTAACGACAGCGTCAGATGGAACCGTGAACTCAGCTTTTCCATACAAATCCGGCCGCACTCTCTACGTGTATTATGCTTCTTCAAACGACAAACAATGGTTCAAGATTACTGTGCCCAAAATGAGCGAAGCTGATGCCCACGCCATCACTACAAACCCGATACAATTGAGATCATTCTCAATCGGAACATACACTTCTGACAGTCTCAAATTCGCTGCAACCTCAATCGCTGATGCTGGAAGCTACAACTTCACCACATCGGGCAAGTCCCAGAGCTTCACCTACTCTCTCGCGAACACGGGTAATGACAACACTGGACTCGTCTCTTCGTACGATCCTTTGTACCAGATGAAGTTGGAACCAGTGATGTACGTAACATTCTCAGGCACGGATTATGAGAAGATCACCGTGTACGGCTTTGACTATGACTACACTCTAGGAACCACACACTACGTTGCCAACGAGCTAGACGCGTATGCATTGACAAAGCACAAGGTCGGCAATCTCTACAAGTCCACAGGAACTCAAGACATCACTTTCACTCTTGATATGACAGCTTTGACCGGAGGCACTTCAAGCGTGACAATGCAGATCACCGTCGAAATGTACTCCGACCCACAGTACTCAATGAACCACGGCGGATCCTTCGGACCAATAGCTGTGCAGATCGCAGAGCACACGGTGACGATTGAAGGATAAGGTGACCCAGCATGAAGTTCAACATACTTGGAATCATCCTCATGATGGCTGCGATATGGCTGGGCTCGATGTTCGGCTCAGGAGTAGCCTCGATGTTCGGATTCGGCGGAGGCATCATCGGAGCAGTCATCGTCGGATTGCTGACTTACGTCGTCTACACGCTCATCAGCGGACAGAAGATCAACATCATGAGCGGAGTAATCTTTGCACTGCTCGTCTACGTCGCACAGCTCGTCAGCGGACTGATAGCTTCAAACACTGGTTTCGGAGGAGGCATAATCGGCCTGTTCATCACTGCTGTAGTGCTTTCGTTCCTGTGGGGATACATCGGAAAAGGATCAAACTCGCCAATAACCTTGGGCAAGTCGAAAGGACGACTGGGGAGACGCTGAGCTCCCTCCATTTCAAGCCTGGAGGGGTCTGATGAAGAGCAACGCAGTCCTAATGGTCGCGTTAATCGCGTTAGTCCTCATAGTCGGTCCCATCGCCATCGGATACATGACCAATTCAATGTCAGACGCGTTCAAAGGACTCAACGACTGGATAAAATACGGATGGGACACGAATGGATCAGACAACGGATCTAACGATACAAGCACAAATGGCAACCAGAACAACAACGACCAGAACGCAACGAACCCAACGACTGACGGCTACTCTTCGATCGGAATCAAGATCTATTTCAAAGATGGAACGACGCAGGATCTTGAACCTGACCAGGTGAGCTTCTACATCTTTCCACTCTCAGTCTATGTCGGAGGAAAGGAAGTAGACCACATAGAATTCGCACTGTGGGCAAAAGCCACATGGACAGGCACTCTGACAAACTTGAAGATCACTGGAACACTCAAAGTCAGAGCTGACCCAACAACATCAAACGAAGTCCTTCTCAGATCCGAAGGGATACTCAAGAACTACCAGAGCCCACAGCAGGACACTTGGTTCGAAGTGTGGAAATTCTCGCTAACGGGCGACGACATATCCTACTCTCTAACAGACGGAGATCACCAGCTAGTCACACAAGCAGATCCGTGCACTTTCACAGCGACCTACTCTGACGCTTCAACAAAGACGATTAGTTTGACCGGGAACGATGCACCAAACTCGTCCATGACCGTGAAGGTTCAGAAAGGCGGGACACTAGCCATCTACGCTGAGGTTCGAACGACGCCATTCAACAAGTAACCAATCAACTTCCATCTTTTTTGTTTGGAATCAAGCTCCGTGGGAAAGATGATCCAGAAGGAAACGTAAGATTGGGACAGAACCGGTCACAGCTCGTTCGAGTCGTTATCCTAGTGGGCATTCTCTTCCTAGTCGCAGACTCGGCTGTTGGAGCATTCCACTTTCTTACGACCTTTGGGCCTTCCTACACAACAGGATACGAAGGTGTTCACGCTCGATTCGCAGGCTGGGCAACAACTCTTGACGTAAAAGGCACTCAATGGAAGAAGCAGTCAGAACCATTGTGGGACACGACCTTCATCCATGGTGGAGGCCCAGCTTTCGCAGGAGAAATGACGTCCGTGTTCATTCCCTCTGAAAGTGTTGCTCAACAGCCTGCTTGGATTCCTTCTGATTGGCTGGTTCAAGCAACCGCGATCCGCAATCCTGTGGACACGTACGAATGGGAGGTACAGACTCAAGACTCGAACTTGACAGCTGTCTATCACATGGAACTTTGGCGTCTCAAATGGTATTTCTCAATATCAGTTGAGCCAAACCAGGAAGACCTCCGAAAGATCGAGGTTAGCCTCCCCACAGAAAGCAGTCGCCTTTTCCTGACAGACACTCAGATATGGTTTGAATACGACATCAGACCGATCTGGTATTTCAACGGTACCGACTCAGCATATTTCGCCATCGCAGAAATGAGACTCTCAGACCTTGCCCTTGGAGGAAAGCTAAAGAACGGCCAAACAGTCAACGAAGCTGATTCCAGATGCAGAGTTCTGCCGATGTCTGAAAGATCCGTTCTCCCAATCTATTACGGACTCTTCGGGTCAGACGCAAACCGAGCTGAAAAGGAGACGTATGACTACAAAGGCAAGGAACTGAACCCCAGACTCTTCACAGACAAAGTGTACTCCTACTTCACGTTGAAAGACTTTGGAGTCACGTCATGGTGGGATTGGGGAACAGCTTGGAGAGCCGACGTCGTTACTGTCGGCGTGGATGTGGATGTCTTCGTAATTGGAGAGTGGAAGGTCAAAGACGTCCAATCGATACCTGATGAATACGGTCGAACTGCTAGTTATGGCACAACGCCGCTCGGAGGCTTCTTTAGTGGGATACTAGCATGGTTTGGCTCTCCTGAAGGCCGATTAATAGCTCTTCTCGCAGTTGGAATAGTCATCTTCCTGATACTTGCCATCTTTGCACCTTGGGTCCTAATCGCTCTCATGTCAGTTTTCGGATCAAGGAGGAGCCGCGGATGATTGGAGCCAGACACGCTACCTCCTCAAATCTGCCGATATCCATCGGTTTTCTAGGATCCATGGGCATTGTTGGGGCTGTGCTCGTTTTCATGTACGCCTCAACCTTTCAACCAACGGTCACTGATCTACTTCTGTCAGCTGTTGCGCTTCTCACGATCGGGCTTTCTTTAGCGTATATGCTAGTCGGCATAAGGTTCCTGCCTTTTGATCTCAAGCATTTTGGAACAAGTCTCATATGGACAGTTTTCGCTGTGGTGTTGATTTTCACAGTCAATCGGGTTGTGCCCTTCACGCTAGGCGTGAACGTTCTGAACCTGCGATGGTTTGCTGTACTGATGGGAGTTGCTGAAGAATGCTTCTTCCGCCTATTCTTGTGCGGCTTCATCGAGAAAGTGTCCAGAAGCAAGATTTTCGCTGTCCTGATTTCAGCGTTTGTGTGGGCAATCTACCACATCGCTAGATACAGTGGTAATCCTTCAGCGTTGTGGATTGTTCTTTTTGCGGGAATAGGTCTCGGATTCACGCTCGTACAGTCAAGATTGGGAGATGGAGTGATATTCGCTCATGCTATTGTCAATTTCCTGGCATCGTCTTAGGCGGCTGATCTTCCTTGCATCACTATTTCTAAGGCTCTTCCTGCTCGCCACCCTCCCCTTTGCTTATGCGTCTTCAAGTGCTGATCAGCAATCAGCGAATTATGGCTTGATTGCCCTCGCTGTCTCGATCGGAGCAATCACGCTCGCAGGCATCATCGGAGGAATAAGATACGGGCATTCGCATCGGGGCTACGAAGGCAAACCACGAGGGCCTCTTCGCCGACACGTTCGACCTGCTAGAAGCAATCTTCCAAAGGCTCGAGACCACAAGTCCAAGAAAGGTCTCAGAGGGTATCGCTGATGGGTATGAGAAAAGACATCATAACGATATTGTTCAGCGCTGTCGGCACAGCTCTTCTCATCCAAGCCAACTGGATCTCTCCAGCCCGGCCTTTCTGGGATAATGCCATCGCCACAGGCGTCATAATGGCGTGCTCAAGAATCCTCGGTCGTATATTCGGAAAGTGAGGTATGAAAGATGACGAGAAGAATAACAGTACTCATTCTCATCGTGTGTTTGTTACCAGCCTTGTTCTCTTGCCTTACGCCGCCAGCATTGTCAAACCTGTCTGATCCGTGGCCATCCAGTCTGCTGAATTGGACCTATCGCAAGCCAATTCACATTCACACCGAAACCATCTCATCAAACGCGACTAACTATCAAATCGGCCGCGTCAAATGCCTGAAAGCCACTGGCACCGACTCAACAGGCATCACAAACGGAAACGACGCATCAGCCTATCTTGGATCAGACGTGCGCGACGATTTTGGAGACGTCCGGTTCACAGATGGATCTGGAAACCTACTCAACTACTATCGACAAGAATTATCCTCAGGCAGCTACGCCATTTTCTGGTTCAAGACAGATGTCTCTACTACAGGAGATTCGACCTGCTACCTCTACTTTAACAACAGTGCCGCGACTTATGGGGGCATTGCCGAAAACGTCATGTTCGACGTGAAGGGTACAGCTGGCGGATCGAAATACACTGGCTTCGCATACTACGCTGCTGGCAACTCCTATATTTGGGATTCGTCAGGATCTCCGATATCAACGTACCAAGGCCCTAACTACAGGTGGAGATCGGCACGAATCCAATTCAGACAATTCAATGCCATAACAAACGGCCAAATCACCTACTACTCAGGATCTCGGTCCGCTCGAACAGCGCACCGCAAATACACAACAGGCTCTATAACGTTCAGCGCGACAGCAGGATCCGATGTCACAGTTACAGATCCAGCATTGCAGCTGACTGGAAATGCGCTTGAATATTTCGACATGATCACTGCGAGCACGAACAACGTTCACACGACAAAGTCAGGATCATGGAGGATAAACTTCGTCTCAGGAACATGCCCGATATGCAGTTCGTACACGTACACATCAGCTGACTCGGGGACAGCCCTTTCACTCGAACTGGCATGCCGCATGTCTTTTCTAGTCGAGCCCACGTTGGACGTCGAGGCAACAGAGACTCAGAACCAGAGATACTATTTCAATTTCCAGCATCACGACGTAGACAACAATGTTATCGACTCTCTCATTTCATGGGAACTCTATAATGGAACGCAGAAACTCGTTTACGGCGAAGGAGATGCAACCCTATCTTCAGGCACATACACACTGAAAACCTACAAGGAAAGCCACCTCCTGGATTCCAGAGATATATCAACAGCATCTTACGGAAACTCGACGGTATCGGTGAATATCCAATACAAACAGCACAGCAATATCGCCAATGGATACGTATGCACGAACGGCACGATCTCGGTTGTCTCCATTGACTTTCAATCCGCGACAAACCTCACCTTCTCAATCAACGCGACAACAACGAATGCACATTGCTACGTGGGATTAGTGGGACTTCCGCAAGACGCCTACCTGAACGGCAACAACTTCACATCTTACACATACATCTCCACAACGACGCCCAGACATCTCTATTTCGCATACACTGAAAACGGAACCTACTCTTTCACTTTCAATCCCACACTTCCTCCGACTCCTTCAACAGGAGGCCCATCCGGCGGACCAGCAACCTCTTTCTCAAAACGACTCAGAATAACCGTGACCAATCATGACGAACCAGTCCAACAAGCAAACGTAACAGTCTACGGAGTGCCTGAGGATCCCGCTACCGTTTACTATCAGTTCTCTGATGTTTTTGGCCGAGTGACGTTCAGACTCAAAGCAGGAGTTTACAAGGTCCTAGTGCAGCATGACGTACTAGGAAACAGACATCGAACAGTCAACCTCGACTCAAACTATGATCTGACAATCGAATACGCAGACGCAGATGAAGCAACAGGAGGGCCTCTCTCGATACTGCCTCAATGGAACCTAACAAGCGAGCAAGGCATTCTCTTCATAGCGATTCCCATAGGCGCAGTCATCTTGTATGCTGGATCTGTCGCTCTGAGATCAAAAAGAAAATGGAAATACTCCTATCTCAACTGATTTAGACCGGACCATGGAAATATAGGCCAGCTTTAGTTTTTTCAGGGACTTCTTGGGCTGTTCTCTTCAGGTCTTCTTCATATTAAGCGACTTGTCCATTTGCGTCGAGAACCATAGAATGTGTTTAATCAAGATGTATCGAGAGAATGCAAGCACTTTTTTCCTAAACGCCCACCCAATACCGAACAGACAAAGGCAAAGAATCAGTTGCAATTGATGTTCCAAACATGGTTCAAAGGCAGAGCTGCGTCAATTCGTTAAAGGCTTTTCTCTATCTCTGCAATTCTTTGTTATCAAATGATAAGATAGTACCAATCCGATTTGTAATAGAAGAAGCTTCCATAAAAGCTAAATGCATTAGGCAACAATTATCTTCTGCAACCCAAGGAGAAGGGAGATCTGTTGCCGAAGAAAGCAGTTACCATTCTATTGTTAATTCTGATCCTAGTAGGTTCTTACCCTCTTGTTTTTGCAGCCAAGTTCAACTTGGGAGATACGGTGGAGGTTTTCAACACCGGGGCATCAGGTCTTGTTGTTCGGGACAATCCAGCGGGTAGTGCCATCGGCAAGAAATATGACGGAAGCCGAGGCATGACACTTGCTGGACCTGTCAGCGCCTCCTACGGTGGAGTGGTATACAATTGGTGGAAGATCAGATGGGGTGATGATGCTTTGGAGGGATGGTCTGTAGAAGACTATCTTAGGAAGGTGACGATTTCTCCCTCAACCAAGTTCAGCGTAGGCAATCTTGTCAAAGTTGGCACTGGTGGTCCCAGCTTAATCGTGAGAACAGACCCTCCCCCGAGTTCTGACCTTTCGTATAAAGGAAGTGTTGCTGACGGAACGGTGGGGAAAGTTGTGGGCGGGCCGTTTTATGGAGTTGCACAAGGAGTATCGGGTTTCTATCATTTCTGGAAAGTCGATTTTCTAAGTATCTCAGGCTGGTCTGCTGAGAATTGGCTAACAAACATTGGCGGACCAACTATCACGTCAAGTTTGGTGTTGACTCAATCTCCACCATACTATGTTGGAAATACAATCACTGCCAGGTTTAACATTGCCAACAGGGCAACTGCGCCGTTTACTTTTGATGTGTTGACTGTAGGAGGTCGTGATCCTGATAATCAAGTTGCGGATTTTACATGGATAAGAAGCATCACCCTTAGTATTGGCGCATCGTACAGCTATCAAGGGACCCTTACACTAACTAAAGTTGGGAATTATCATTTCTTCTGTACTTATCGAACTCTTTGGGGAGATTGGAACCCTAACATTTCCACGGAAGGTGGAGCCACTAATACTCTGGATATCTATGTAAGCTCGACACCTCCACCGCCAAATCAGCCTCCTTACACGCCTTATAATCCTTCACCTTCCAACCATGCTACTGGTGTTTCTATTTATGTGGACTTGAGTTGGAGTGGTGGAGATCCCGATGCTGGCGATACGGTGACTTATGATGTCTACTTTGGGGGTAGCTCATCGCCTCCGCTGGTCTCCAGTGGTCAGTCGGCAACCACCTACGACCCAGGCACTCTAAGTTATAGTACAACCTATTACTGGAAGATTGTAGCGAAGGACAACCATGGGGCATCCACCGCGGGACCCGTCTGGGACTTTACAACTCAAACCGCACCCCCACCACCTAATCAGCCTCCTTATACACCTTATAATCCATCGCCTCCAAATCACGCTACTGCCATCTCTAATTATGCCGATTTGACTTGGAGCGGGGGAGACCCAGATGTGGGCGACACCGTAACCTATGATGTCTACTTCGGCACAAGCACGTCACCCCCTCTTGTCTCCAATGACCAGTCGGCAACAACTTATGATCCAGGTACACTGAGCTATAGCACCACTTATTATTGGAAGATCGTAGCCACCGACAACCACGGAGCATCTACTGAAGGACCTATATGGGACTTTACCACTCAATCTGCACCTCCAAATCAGCCTCCTTATGAACCAACTGCTGCTTCTCAGTACAGGTCTGATGGAGTAAAAGTGATTCCTGAAGGAGGAGCAACTCCGGAATCGACAGTCATATTCAAAGCAACGGTTAGCGATCCTGATGGAGAATCTGTTCGACTTGAGATTGAGCTTCGGCAGATGAGTGAAGCTTTCACAGGAGAACCAACTTCAGAAACTATAAGCGATTTTGTGCCCAGCGGTAGTCAAGCGATTATAACCCGCTATAATCTTGTTGATGGTAGCTATAAATGGCGGTATAGGGCAAAAGATTTGAAGGGAGCTATGAGTAGCTGGGTGGAATTCGGAACTCAAGGCAACATAGATTTCATCATTTCAGAAGATGTGTACTGGCTTGCAAAGGCAATAATGTCCGAGGCGAGTGTTGGTACACCAGAAGAACGAGCTGCTGTTGGATGGACTGTATTAAATCGACTTCGTAGCAGTAGATATGGAAACAGCATTAAAGACATAGTGACTTCACCAGGCCAGTATGCAACAGGCCAAGAGCCAACAGCAGATATTGTAGCTTTTGCTAAAGATCTTTTAGAAGGGAAGATCCCAGATCCTACAGATGGAGCAACATACTTCTTTTCTCCTTGTGGCATGCCAAAAGAGGGTGAAGACACCACAGGTTTCGATGTAGGAGGGGGATTGCAACAAGTCCCCTTGGATGGTCAAGCCTTAAAAGTATATTTCCCGAGTTTTGCAAAACCTCAAAAAGAGACTGTAATAACTGAAGACATCACGAGTTATCTCACAGCAAACCCGATTCCCAATAAGCTTGAGTGGCGAAATCTGCTGGGAGTGAGAACTTGGTATTTTATGTTTTACCGTCCCTACACAACGCAGATTGACGCAGGATTGGGAAGCCCAGGCGAGCTCAGAGTTTATGACTCGCAAGGACGGGTTACCGGTTTAGTGAACGGAACAGTAATGATCGAGATTCCGGGGTCCGATTACTTCCAAAACACTGTTACAATATTCTTTCCAAATGACACTTATCGATTTGTAGTAGCTGGCACAACGGAAGGTTTTTACGGTTTAGCCTTGACCGCTGTTACAAGGCAGGAAAACATTACCTTTTTTGCTATTGATATCCCAACATTAACCAATGCAATCCATCAATACACTATTGATTGGGATACCATTTCTCTTGCTGAAGAAGGGGTTGCCGTGCAGGTGGATTCAGAGGGCGACGGAGTGTTTGAACATACTTTTACTTCGGACAGTGAGCTTACTCAAAGCGAATTCTTGGCTCAAATGGCGTTCTATACTTTCTCAGTTGTTTGGGGAGCGGAAACTTTCATAGTTTTTGTGGAAAGCAACTCAACCGTGTCCAATTTCGCCTTCAATCAGCCAGACAAAGAGATCAGTTTTAACGTTACTGGTTCTGATGGCACTATTGGCTTCTGCAATGTGACTATTCCAAAGGCACTTTTGTATGGTGAACCTTGGACAGTGTTAATAGACGGCGCACCAGTATCCGCTACAATAACAGAGAATGCAACTCACAGTTTTCTCTACTTCACATACATCCACAGCACTCATAAAATCCAAATAATAGGCACGTGGGTAATCGGACCGCCACCGGATACAACACCGCCACTTATTGGCACTCCTTCCCAAGAACCAGAGCCAGACAAAGTCACGCCTGACAAAACCGTTAGAGTTTCTGTAGGTGTCACGGATATGGAAAGCGGCGTAAAAAGCGTCATTCTGTCCTACACAACGAACGGCGGTGTTACTTGGAACAATCTAACAATGCTCTACAACACAACAGCAGGATTATATCAAGCTACTATTCCAGCATTTCCATCAGGAACAAACATATGCTATAAAATAATCGCATACGATAACGCCAATAACGTCGCTAAAAACGACAACGCTGGACAATACTACTGTTATACAGTAAATCCACCCGCCCCACCACCGCTTTCAGTTTCCATAAGCCCTCTTTCAGCATCAGTACTTGCTGGTCAATCAGTAACCTTCACATCCACGGTTTCAGGTGGATACACGCCGTATAGCTATCAATGGTATCTAAATAGCAATCCAGTTTCGGGTGCAACATCAGCTTCATGGGCTTTCACGCCATCATCAAGCGGAATCTACTACATATACCTCAGAGTCACGGACGCGAAAAGCAACACAACACAATCCGACACAGCTCGTATTACAGTCACAACTGTTCCTGTCGGTGGCTACTCAATGTCAATTCAAATCAAGACAAGGGTAGACCCAATCATACCCTATGTCGCTTTGACAGCAGCCCTGACAACGATCTTTGTGAAGCTAAAACCCAAAACAAAAAGAAAGCGCCAGGCTTTTCCATAATTCTTCGCGCGCGTGAGTCTGGAATACATGGTTAAGCTGCAAAAAAGACTTGCCCGAAAGAGGTATCTGAAGAGCAAGCGAGTATACGAATATGAACGTATTTCTCTTAACATTCCGAAGGAGTTTCATGAAACGATCAAACCATACCTGAAAGAGTGCTTGGATCTAGAAGTCACTGCTCAGAAAGACTCTCTGACCATTGTTTTGACGCCCGTGAAAACGTTGTGGCATGCCGCAAACCCCTCGCAAAAACATCGACAAAAGAGTGCCTGAGAAAAGAGAAGCATCATCAACTCTCTGATTTTGTTTAAATACTCATGGCTTTCGAATTTTACGACTAGCGCATTTCTGCATGCCGAAACGTTTTTCCCCTGACTTGTTGACGCAAAAATGTGTAAATTAACATCAAATCCAAGTTCAGCCCATAGTTCTGAGTTTACCCATTGCGGTAGTGGACGAATGCAGTGCCAAAACAAGCAGACACCAGGCTTTCAATCTTCAAAGGCAGAGAAGCCAAACTCAACCGCGCTATAATCGAGATACTGACACTGCAAGGGTCTCTGACAATCCCGGAACTTCGGAAGCAGATAGCCAAACGCAAGGGCCTTGAGGAAACATATTATGCTAGTCTTTTCAAGAGAGTCCGCCGCCTTGAAGAAACGGGTTACGTCAGAGCAATCGTCAAGGCTGAAGAATCGAGAACTCAAGCATATGAGGTAAGACCCAAAGCCGTCCTGGCTATTTTTCTTGATGCCTACAGTCTTCAACAGATCCTGGATAAGGCAAATGATAGACAAGCGGCACGAGCCCTGCTAGTTCTTTTGGACGTAATCTTATTGGAAGATTGAACGGTCTCAAATTTCGTTCGCGTGCGCGCGGAGTCTGTGCCAAGGACTACTCCTGCGAAGAAATCTTAAATATCTAGGAAAGAGATGAATATTCTAGTGATCAAATGCCAGATGACTCTGGCAACATAATAGTTGGCTTGATATTCCTAGCTTTGATCATTGGTGTCATCATACTGGCCGTATGGGGCATTGTGTTGTTCGTACAATATGTCATCATTCCCTTTTGGTACATAGAGTTGACGCTTCTAGGAACCGCGATTGCTGTGTATTCATGGGAAAGAACTCATCCCATAACTGCTGCAAAGCCTCAAACGCCAAACTCAAGGCTTCTCATTGGAATGGATTTCACAATCCTTTTGTCTGCTATTGCATTAGCATTCGCGCCTTGGTCTTGGACCTATAATGCATATCTATCCCAAGGTTACACGTTAGTTCTTCTGATGGCTTGTATCTTTTCAGCTATCACACGTAGTAAGAAATGGAGTATATTGTACGCATTCAGTCTTGCGGGGGGAACCCTTGCGGGTGCCTCGTTGAACCCATATGGGTACGGATACATGGCTCATTCAATTCCCTTCTTCAATCAACCATTCACAGCTTTGTTTGTTGGTGGATTAATCTACAGCATTCCATGCGTCATTTTTGCTTTTGTTTCTGGGGGATTGACGACCTCGGCAAGAGCAGCCTTCTATGCACAACAAGAGAAACGGAGAATCGAGGCAGAGAAGAGAAGACTCGAAGAAGAACGTGACGAAATTGAAAGCCTCATCAGTCAGACAGAAGTCATTCTGGAAAATGCAGAACGCAACGCTTCAAGACTAAGGAATGCAGAGTATCTTTCTGCAATAACCATAACGATGACAGAACTCGAAGACTTTTCCCATGTATTCAGAGCTGGACAATTCTCTTATGCTGATGCGAAAGAGCAGATCCTACTTTTGAAAGATAGGGCTGTGACGTTTGGTAACATTCCTTCGGATGAAGACACTGATGAAAAGGCGCGCGCGGACTTGCTACGAGATTTTGGGCATAGGACCAAACGCCACGATGGATGAGATTATGACTGCTTATCGAAAAAAAGTGAAGGAATATCACCCGGATACGATTAGGAACGATTGGCCTAAGGATGGTCCACCCATACCTGAGCGATATTTGAGAATAATGAATGAAGAAACTGCAAGGATTTACAAGGCTAAGGATGAATGCATTGAAAAACTTTCCAAAGGGAAAAATTCTTGAGAGGTAAGAGATTATATGGTTAAGAGGGCTTGATTTCATGAGCGACATAGAAATCAGGAGGAAACGAGAAGAAGCCTTTGATTGGGTTAAGAAAATCGCGGAAAGCAAAGTAGAACACCAGAAAAAGGAGTTGTCCGAACCCCTTTTTAGGGTGGATTTCAAATGCGGCAGAACTATGAATGACTGGTTGATACTTTTGAGGAAAGATGTTGCGAGTGGTTTTTTCGATATCGTGAGGATAGTGACACCTAATACATCTTCAATTTCGCAGTCAAAACAGTATTCTGACCTTAGATCAGCTACAGTTAATTTGGATCGAATAAGAAACCACGGAGCTATAAAATGCCCATACTGTAATAATGGTGGTTGGGTGAAATGTGGATGTGGAAAACTGAGTTGTGGAGGAGGCGTTACCAAGCGTAACGGCAGAGAATGGCACGTATGTCCATGGTGCGGTGAAGGAGGCTACATCGAAGGAACTTTCCATACGATCGACGGAGAAATGGAGAATGAAAAGAGAATTCAGGGACCCAAAGAAAAGCCAAGTCTCCCAAGAAGTTATAAAGCCCTCCCACCGTAGAAACGCTGGTCAACGGTGATCGGCAGTAGTAGGAGGGTGGAGATATGCCTGAAAACAAATGCGACGTGTGCGGGAAGAAGCTCGACGGACTACTCTCAAGTGCCTATCGATGTCGTATCTGTGGTAGATTAGTTTGTGGTGATCACTGCAGAAATGGTCTATGTCCATATTGCAAAGAGAAAATGGGAGACCGTTAGGCCGGGCAAGAGAAATGCTCCAGTGATTCAGTGAAGAGTTGGATAGGGTGGAAAACAGAGCTGAAGAATTGCTCAATTTCGCGCTGAAATCCAAGGACCTGAAGAAGAAAGTGGATCTTTGCACTGAATACCTAGAATTGAATCCACATGATATCTATGTCTGGGAGTTTAAAGGGAAACTCCTGTCCCTTCTCGGAAGGGAGAAAGACTCGGGTGCTTGCGCCGGTAAAGCGTATGAAGAGGCCTGCTTTGAATTGGGTGACGACTTGGGATTGTTTTACGGTATGGGAAGGATGCATTCAGGGGACAACGATGCGGCTGCCGTCGGAGCTTTTCAAAAGCTGCTGAAGAGAGAACCGAGTTACATTCCCGCTTTACTTCGAGAAGGAGATGCTCTGATAGGTTTGGAAAAGTACGCTGAAGCTCTTCAATGCTTTGATAGTGTGTTTGAACTAAGACCAGCCAGACTTCCTGAGTCAATTGCTTGGAACGGAAGAGGAATGGCTCTAGCAGGTATGGGCAAGAATGAAGAAGCGATTAAATGCTGTGATCGTAGCCTGAGTATCGATCTAGGCTCACCCAAAACATGGGATCTAAGAGCGAGATGTCTGTATACTCTTGGCAAGTACGAAGAGGCAATGCTATCTTGTGATAAGGCGCTTGAAATAGATGCAAATGACGATCTGGCAAGGAAAATAAAGAAAGTCGCCAGTGAGGCCTGAGGACACCGTGCCACAAGTCGAATCTTGCAATACAGCGTTTCCGATTTCTCTTGTTATGAAGACTTATTCACGTCCAAAAATTTATTATTGATTGGTGAAGACAGCATGGCAGAAGAATACGGGACCTGCCCAGAGTGCGGATCAGATTGGACATCTTATGACTCGTCTGACGAAACCCTATATTGTGCTAACTGTAATCGCTATTTCAAAATGCGTCAACAGTCTAGCGGCGATCTGACATTTTCTGACATCATCAAGCCTATCGTCGGTCCTCCGCTCAAGCGCTTCTTTGAACTGTTCAATCCGGCAAAATGGCTGAATGCATCGAAAAGAATGTCTGAGGAGAAACGAAGAAAGAACGCAGACAAAAGCGAAGATGCGAATGAAGAAGAGAGATCAGTTGAGGGTGTCATTCTTTCAGATATACCTAAGGATATCCTGGATTTGCTACACTCCAGTGCTCTGAGGCGGAAGGTTGCTGAGATATGCGTGGAGAATCGAATAGACGACGAGGATAAAATTCGCGCCATAGCATACAACACCGGTGAGGTCCTGCTAGGCAATATTCGTATAGAGCAGTTCCAAGAAGTGTTAGAAGAGAAGGCTCGGATTCCCTCCGATTTGGCTTCAAAAGTTGCGCGCGAAATCGATCAATCTGTCTTCAGTCAAGTGAGACAAAGTCTAGCAACTCTTCACTCGAAAGACTATGTAGAATGAGTTGCTAAGGCGAGGGATCCTTGCCAAACCGCGCGCGCAACAAACGCCGGGCTGATGAGCAGGAAACTGTCCCGACGCTCTGAGAGTCTGAACGAAGTTGTATACTCTTTGGCAGGTTGTGCTCCAGCCTTCATGGGTGTAAAGCCCTAATAAGGCGAAACTTCTCGAATCGTCATAGACTTTGATGTTGTTTACTCGAGTTTCCTTGGAAGCCTTGCCAAGGAAACTCCTTCACTTGCCCTCTAAGGCGTTTCCTTCGCTGCTCCAGAATTATCTTAAACTCTTCCGGCAACATAGTTTAGAGGTGAGTCGTGTTTGGTTAATCTTGTTGAAGATTGGGAAACACTCGAGGGATATGCTGGAGACAAGCAAGGATACTATCAGGTACTCAGCAATGATGGTTCAGTTGAAGTGCGTGTTGCGATTGGCAGACTCGGTTTCAGGAGAGAGTTCGACAAGAAAGCTGATCCATTGTTTTCTCGTATCTTGGCTTTCTGCAATGTCAGAAAATACGTGAAGATCAACGAGAGCGTCCGGGACGAGCTTTTCTTCAAATAGACAAACGGTGGGAAACTCATGGCTGCAGTTCCTCTGGGCTCGGTCGTCTACGTTCGGTATAAGGATCATGTACTCTATCGGAACGTAAACAATCCTGTTGAAGAGGCAGTGGAGCGTGAGACGATTGGCTGGCTAGCTCGCGAAAAGGGCGACGTAATCCTCATTGAACATGATAGGACTCCTCAGTGCCTTCAACTGCCCAGGGGATCAGGAAGCGGAGTCATCATATTGAAGAGCTGCATTCTGGAGCTCCGTTCTTTGGTTTTTCCATGCTTTTCGGACGGGCGTTTAAATTCCACTGAAGCCAGTGGTACTAGCACTGAGTGTGCGTCTCAACCAAAGAGACGAAAAACTCAGCTAAACAGAAGGACGGGAGCGAAACAATGAGAACCGTAACCATAACGGAAAGCTCCCGAGGCTACAGACTACAGAAACCTCTGACACTAGCACTGCCAGAGCCTCAGAACGCAGCAGACCAGAAACTCCAGCAATACGTAATAGAAAGCCTGCTGACGAAAATGCCTTCGCTCGTGACATTCACTTTCGAGAACACTAGCACTCTGGAGCTCGCAAAACATCTCCTCAGGCACAGAACAGGCAGCACAGCCACCCTCTACCAATACATCTACGGCGTTCACCGCTTCAGCAAATGGCTCAACACCCAGCCAGATCAGCTAATCGAAAACTGCCAAGACCAGGATGGAGATCCCAAACAGAAAGCACTCGCACAAACAAGCCGACTCCTAGATGACTTCGTAGCCAACCTACAAGCAGAAAACCTAGCACCAGGCACAGTCAGCAACCACGTGAAAGGCGTCAAAGCCCTATTCCGATGCAACGGACTCAAACTCGAACTCCCCTACAGCCTGCCAAAAAGAGGCGTATACGAAGATCGAGCACCGACTCCAGAAGAACTCCAGCGCTTGCTCGACATTGCCGACCTACGCGAAAGAACAATAATCACCATGCTAGCCCTAGGCGGATTCCGAATAGGAACTTTAGTGAAGCTTCGCTACAGCCACGTCAAACGCGACCTCGAGAAACAGGCAATACCGGTTCACGTCCACGTCGAGGCTGAAATCACGAAGGGCAAATACCATGACTACGACACTTTCCTGAATCCAGAAGCTGCAGACTACTTGAGAGCTTACATCGAGATCAGGAGAAAAGGCAGCCCGACAGGCAGAACGCCACCTGAAAACATTCGCGACGACTCGCCACTGGTACGGGACAGTCTATACAGATACCCAAGGTCCATAACAACAGGAAGACTTCACTCCATAATCCACAACCTCTACATCAAAGCAGGATTACTAACAAGCAATCCGCTTGGAAGACGATATGACCTACGTGCCCACAGCATACGCAAATTCTTCAGAACACAGATGGCAGCACTAGGCGTACAAGCAGACTACATCGAGTACATGATGGGCCATACGATAAGCACCTACCATGACATCAAAATGAAAGGCATCGAATACTTGCGAGGAATCTACATGGCATCAAACCTCAGCATCAAACCCAAGACTAGGATCAGCAAGATCGACGCACTCAAAGAGATCATAAGAGCATGGGGACTCAACCCAGAAGAAGTTTTGACCAGAGATGCCCTAACGCGACCTAACAGAACCGTGATGGACAACAGTCAGATAGAGAATCACCAACTAGCACAATTGGCTACAGCTCTACGGCAACAGATGCTCAAAGAAATCCGTGAAAATCAACCTGAAAAAAGTATAAAGTCATGCTTAGGCAGTGGTAGCCCGGGAGAGATTCGAACTCTCGTCAATGGCTCCAAAGGCCACTATGCTTGTCCACTACACCACCGGGCTTCACAACGCATTCTGACAAACTAGCTTTTTATTAAATGGCTCTTTGGTAAAAGGGATTATCTATTTTATTTAAAGCGTTTGCTGCCCGACGCTCGGCAACTCCTTAGGCAAACGAATCTAAGAAGTAGTAGAACGAACACTACGGCTCTGTTCAACTACTTCTAACCCGAACCGCCCAGCCTTCCGGCAAACCATCTCTTGAGGCTTGCCCAACCTTTCAGCGATCACTCTCAAAAGATGACGCAACTCCACAAGTGTCTGAGCTGCTTTTCCTCCTCAAGACTCCAAGGCTTACTCTTCGCTATGCCAGTACTCCTCCCTGAGCATGAACAACTCCCGACCGCGCCGGCTCAGATTCATAGAACCCTACCCATATAGCTGATGCGAATAACCGCTCTCAAGCGCACGGACACGGCCTGTGATTGCTGCAATCTAGCGGCCTATCTCTAGAAAACTTCCAAACAAGTTCAAGCTGCCAGTAATCATGATCTGCAGAAAAAACGTCTTGAGCCCTTGACAAAACAGAAAAGAGGGGAATTGCGCTGAAGATTTCTCACGCGAAGAACTTTCTGATTAAAACCTTCCTCTCCAGCCTTACCCTGAGCACTATCTTTCTGATTCTTTCAATAGCGTCCTCTGCGCGAGATTCGTCAACGTCAGCCAACTCCATAAAAGCTATTATGCGTTCAAGATTCTTCGGGTTCTTCCTCTCCAGTCTCTCCAGTAGGCGCATCAACCTCGCATATTCCCTCCTCATCTTGCCAGCCGACGCCCTCAACCAAGCATAGTTCTCAACAAGATCCAACAGCACGTTCCCAACATAATGCGAAGCCTCAGCCACCTTGTCTTCGTCTGCCAAAGCATTAGCGCGTAACAGAAGCCCACGCATGAAAGCAGGATTCAGTAAGTAATTCAGTTTTGTCCTGATTTTGAAATGAGCCGACGCGAACACAGAAGAATTCTGGTCAACCGCGTGGTCAATTTCGTCCCAGATGGCTTTGAAAAGCTTGATCTTATCTTTGACACCTGCCCTGTCCACGTTATCCAGCCCGGCGATGTTCAAGTATTCCGCGTACAGATCCTGCATCGCCAGCTTCTCCATGGATGCTTCCAGGGCTTCGAAGAAATGACTGTTCGAGAACGGCACCAAAGCTATCTCAACAAGAACACGAAGAATATGTTCTAGCGCTACCGTGGCGAAAAGGCATGCGCTCTGAAAGTCATCCCTCGAAAACGCTGAAGTTGCTCTGCTCAGGTAAATGTCTGAATCAATCACGTGACCCTCAGTGCGAATGTCTACCCTCTCCGGAGAACTGAAAGACTTGTCCATCAGAAGCTTCGTGTTAGTCAATGACCAGTCGCGGTCGTACAGTATCTGCATCTCATGCAGCTTCTGATCTATTTCGGGCGGAACCAAAGTCTCGAAACACTGCTTCGGAACATGATCCAAGTCCACCAGCAAGCCGCCAGTCTCAACGCGCTCCACGTACTCGTACTTGAAGTGACCCGCGTCAAGAATGAACAGGTCAACATCGCTTGAAGGCACAGCCTCACCCCGACTCAAGCTACCGAAAAGGCCGATGCCATACACATCTTCCTTGATGCGCATGGCGTTCACTAGCCTTTCAAGCGTCCGCCGAGTCTTCTCCGGAAGCACTATCAACGGGAGCCACTTCTCTCAGGCAGGTATACTTGGAGTAAGTATTCAAGATTTGTGAGAGTGATACTCTGGACTGAATCGTAAACTTTATATATTAAGACATTTCACTTGGATAGCTACGCGGGGCCGGATGTGCTTCCTTCTAGGTCCGAAACCCTGACGAAGAACATGAAAAGCGACGGTTCTACGCGGTATCAATTGGGGCGAAGAAAACTTGAGCAAGAAAGAAAGCGTGACTCGTCAACGCTTAGTCGACAAATGCCCGGAATGCGGCAGTTCGAACCTCGTTCACGATTACGATACCGGCGAGACTGTCTGCGGAGACTGCGGATTGGTGCTTTATGAGCAGATGATGGACAAGGGACCGGAATGGCGCGCCTTCACACAAGAAGAGAAAGCGTCAAGAAGCCGCGTCGGAGTGCCCACCTCCTATTCAGTTCATGACAAAGGCTTGTCAACAGCCATAAGCCAAGTTGACCGAGACGCTTTCGGAAGAAAACTCCCACTGTCAACGCGCCTCCAAATGTGGCGACTCAGAAAATGGCAAATACGCTCCAGAGTACACTCATCAATCGACAGAAACTTGGCCCAAGCAATGGCCGAGCTTGATCGCTTATCAGACAAAGTCTACATTCCGCCGCCAACCAAAGAGAAAGCAGCAGTAATCTACCGGAAAGCACTTGACAAAGGCCTAGTCCGAGGAAGATCAATCGCCGCCATCGCCGCAGCCGCACTGTACGCTGCTTGTCGCGGAAGCGGAACAGCCCGAACACTGCGGGAAATCGCAGAAGCAAGCCTCGTCGACAAGAAAGACGTAGCCAGATGCTACAGGCTGCTACTGCGCGAACTCGACGTCCACATGCCTATCGCCGACCCGCTAACATACGTTTCAAAGATCGCTGAAAGAACAGGAATCTCGGGCAAGACGCAGGGAATCGCCATACAGATTCTGCGCGAAGCCAGAAAGAAACGCGCAGCCGCAGGCAAAGACCCAATGGGATTGGCCGCTGCGGCACTGTACATAGCCTGTCTACAGAACAATGAAAAGAAAACACAAAAGGACATCGCTGAAGCAGCAGGCGTCACCGAAGTAACCGTGCGCAACCGATACAAGACGTTGAAGAAGCAACTGAACCTGTCGCTACCAGACTAAGTGAAACTGCGCTCTTAACCTTCCTCTTTTTCAAGCTCCATAACAACGGGACCGCTGTAACCACATTTCGCACACAAGTACCTTCTAGGACTTATCCCAAAAACAAAGCCGTTAGCCACTTTGATCTCAGGGCTCCCGCACCGCGGACAATATATCTGCGATGGGCTTCTCCGTTTCAGCATCCTAAATACGTCATGAAAGTCTTGTAGCAGTTTCATCTCATGCCAGCATCCTTTGCAGCATTCACTGAAGCTCAATGTTCTCTTTAGGATACCCCAGCTTAACCAGATAGTCCCGGACTTTCTCCCGATGGTCGCCCTGAAGCAGTATTTGACCGTTCTTCGCTGATCCGCCGCAAGCACAAAAGCCTTTCAGCTTCTGAGCCATTTCCGGAAGATTCGTGTTCTTGTAGTCTATGCCGTCCACTATGGTCGTTGCTTTGCCAAATTTGCGTGTTTCAAGCCGTATACGAATCCGCTGTTGCTCCTTCTCGATTTCGCCGCAAGCGCATAAATCCTTAGGAAGACCGCATGTTGGACAGATTTCGGCCATGTCACTCAACCTATCAATGACCAGAGCAGTATATAAAACTTTCAAGCAGCCAAACCGAACCTTAAACACAACGCGAATCGCTAGGAAAGCTTTAATGAAAAAACTTCCGATATAGCAGACCATGAAAGCCCTGATCGTTGGCTGCGGAAACATAGGCTCGGTAGCAGCAGAAGACCTAGCCAATAGCATGAGTTCCATCGAAGTTGTGATTGCAGACAAAGATGAGAAGAGAGCCAAAACAGTCGCGGATGGAATCGGAAAGAGCAACGTTTCACACAGAACCATAGACGTTACAAACCGGAAAACACTAGTGCACACGCTGAGCGACTTCGACGTGATCCTAGGATTCTTGCCGGGAAAACTCGGCTACCAACTCATCGAAGCCTGCATCGAAGCTGAACGAGATCTGGTTGACGTTTCTTTCATGGCTGAAAACCCTCTAGAGCTTAGTAACAACGCCGTGAAGGCGGCAGTGACGATTGTGCCAGACTGCGGACTGGCGCCGGGCATAAGCAACCTTCTCGTCGGCCAAGCAGCCGCAAGCCTCGACGAAGTCTGCGACGTGCACATCATGGTTGGCGGGCTTCCTGAAAAGGACGTTCCTCCCTTGGGTTATGTGATCACTTGGTCTCCAGACAGCCTCATCGATGAATACACGCGAAAGGCGAGAATAGTGAGAAAAGGCAAGATAGTTGACGTGGAAGTGCTCAGCGGACTGGAGACAATTGGCTTTCCGGGTTTCGGCAAGCTTGAGGCATTCTTCACTGACGGCCTCAGAACCCTCATGTACACGATCAGAAGCACAGGCGACATGTGGGAAAAAACACTCAGGTACTCTGGCCACGCTGAAAAGATCAAACTGCTGAAGATGCTGGGCTTCTTCGAAGACACACAGGTGCAGGTTGATGGAACAGCAGTGTCTCCTAGGAAGCTCACAGCGAAGCTTCTCGGAAAGAAACTGACAAATCCAGAGATGCACGATATTGTCGCGCTGAAAGTGGAGGTTTCAGGAATCGCTAACGGCAAGAAGACACGACGTGTTTACCACCTGCTGGACGAGTGCGACAGGAAAAGAGGAATAACAGCCATGGCCAGAACGACAGCCTATCCCGCCTCAATCGTGGCGCAGCTCATGCTGAAGAAGCTTGTCAAAGAGAAGGGCGTGGTTCCGCCCGAGAAACTGGGCATGGACGCAAAGATTGCTAAAGCTTTCTTGAGCGACTTGGCCAAGCGCGGCGTACACGTAAACTGCAGAAAGATGTCTGACTAGCTTACTACGCCCATGCGGTGCAGTTCCTCTCGCAGACTGTCCTTTAGCTGTTTGAAACCCAGCCGTTTCTCCACGTATTCATCGCCGATAAGCTTGCTGTCTCGGAAGTCTTTGTCCAACTGCAGAAGCTGCGCGTCTATCTCTTTGATTCTTTTCTTGAGCTGGTCAACGTAGGACACGGCTTTCTCTTCAAGCACTACCTCGCTGGGGGAAACTGCCATCTTTATGACGCCGTCTTCGATTCGCAAAATCCTGTCCGTCACTCTTGCCACGCTCGGGTCATGAGTAACCATGATGATAGTTTTGCCAAGCTCCTTGTTTACCTTCATCAAGTAGTTCACAACGATCTTGGCGTTGGCAGTGTCCAACTCGCCAGTCGGCTCGTCTGCCAACAGGACAGGAGCATTGTTCGCCAGCGCCGCGGCTATGGCTATGCGCTGCTGTTCGCCGCCGCTCAGTTCCTCAGGCTTGTGTGGAGCGCGGTCGGTCAATCCGACTATTTCCAGCAACTCCTGAACGCGTTCTTTTCTTTCTCTTCTCGAAGCGCCTGCCGCAATCATTGGAAGCTCAATGTTCTCTGCCGCCGTCATCGTGGGCATGAGGTTCAGCATCTGAAATATGTGGCCGACAGTCTTCCTGCGGTAGTCAACAAGCTGAGTGGTTGATAGCGCAGTGACTTCGGTGTCGCCAACCTTCACAGAGCCAGCAGTCGCCTGATCCAAGCCGCCGATGATGTTGAGAAGCGTGGTTTTTCCGCTGCCGCTTGGCCCGATTATGGAGACAAGTTCGCCTTCGCTGACTTCCATGCTGAGCCCTCTGAGAGCTTGAACCTCGATCTTGCCAATTCGGTAGGCTTTGACCAGAGCGCTCACGTTTACATCAAGTCGTGTCATCTCAATCTAACCATCCTTTCAAGCTTGGTTACGTATTTTCTTGACATCAGCAATATGGGTAAGATTGTTGAGAAGAAGATTAGGCCAACACAAGAAACGAGCAACAGGGACATGTCCAGAGGGAATATTATGCGGCGCTGAACGAGCTCAACAATGTTGGAAGTTGCTGCTGAGACGTTGCCTCGCAAGACTATGAGACCGACTCCAAGACCTAGCACGACAGCAAAGGTTACGAGAGCCAAATTCTCCGTCAGGAACATGACGACAAGCTGTTTGTAGGACAAACCTTTCACGCTCATTATTGTGGCTTCGCGGCCCCTTTCCTTCATGCTTACGACGCTGACAAGCGCCGTTCCGACTGAAGCTGAAAGAACGGCGAATATTATGCCAAGTCTCTGAACGTCCAGTGTGTTCATCGTGATCACGTCTGACTGAGCGGTTTTCCACTTCTCATCAAATGAATCCACAAGGACAATGTCGCTTTCATTCAAGTTTCGGATGCTGTTTGCCACTTGTGTGCCATTTGCGTCTGCTTTCAGCTTGATCAATATCCTAGTGTAGACGCTTGTCGGACTATTGAAGCTGCTCAGGAACCCTTCAGGCACAATCGACCAAAACTGTGAAGAACGGTAATCGACAATCGCCTGTTCTTGCGCACTCGTCAGTTCCGGACCAAAGAAGCCCACAACCTTCAGAGACACGTGGCTCAATCCAGAACTCAGGGCAATGGAGTCGCCTATGTTGAGTTTGTATGCTTTGGCGATGCCTCTTTCCAGAATGATTGTGTCATTTGCTTTTGACAGGCTGTCGAAAGCACTGGTTACATCGTTTCCGCTGAACCATTCGTTTTCATAGAAGGCGGACTTGGGCCAAGCCTGCGGGTCAACAGCCACTATTCTGAGATTGGCCCCTGAAGTCGAGTAAGCATAGAAAGAGTAGTCAATCGTTGCGTTATGAACTGCTTGAGAGATGTTGGCAACTATGTTCCTGAGAATCTGTGAGGCTCCGCTGGCATAGCCTAGTTGCACGGCAACATCAGCGCCGACTTGGCTACGTATCTGTCGCACAGCAAAGTCGCTTTCGCTGGCAAACTGGCCAGTGACCTGCACACTGTAGCCGACGATCAGCGCAATGAGGAAAGCCAGCTCCGCATATCGCGCGGGGTTTCTTCTCACATTCCTCGTCGCCAAAACACTCAGGTCGCCCGCGAACCTAGCGGCCCTTGCCGTGAGTTCTTGGAATTTGAGCGAGCTCTGGATGAAAAGCTTCGTGAAACCCCAGAAGAACAGTAGCGGTCCGATGAACGTGAGTGTGAGATCAACGAACATGAACAGCCCAACAAGCAGGAACACTACGAAGTTCCCGCTCCTGAAGATTATGTTGGTCATCTCTGCTGTAACATTGATTCCCAGAATGTACACGGCTAGTTTGTAGGCGCCTAGAATGAACGCAGCCCAAATCCACTTTTTCCTGTGCGGTTTCTCTTCTTCCATGGGCAAGTACTCTCTCAGGGCTTCAGTTGTGGAAAGCTGAGCAGCCTTTCGAGCCGAGCTGTAGGTTGAGAAGAAAGCAATGATTATGCCAAAAGCCACTGTCAGTGTCAGGGTGTATTCGCTCACGACGTGTGGGTTGAGCGGTGAAGCTGCATCGAATTGCGTAAAGAAAGGGTTCAAGAGAAACCCAAACAAGACGCCCAGCAATCCCCCAAAAAGACCTATCATCAGCGTCTCGATGAAGAAAACCTCCAAGACTTGACGCTTCGAGAAGCCCTTAGTCAAAAGCAAACCTATCTCGTGTCTTCTCTGGTTGTATGAGACTTTCGACACAGTCGTCCCCATGTACCACGCCATGAAAAACACTGGAAGAGAAACAAAAGTGAATGCGAACCTGATCGTCATTGAAGTAAACCTGAAACTGGCCAACGTAGATTCCAGATTATTCGAAACAGCCGTGTTCAAACCGATCGTGGCAAGCTCGTTCTCTATCTGGTTCTGTATAGTTCTGATTCTACTGATCGAAGAATCCACATCCCAAGGAGCTATGAGCGACTCCCGGTCAAGGTAAATCATAATGCTTGTCTGGAGAAGTTTCAAGGATTTCAGCGCCGTTTTCTGCCAGTCAACGATGAGAAGATCTGCTTGCGAACCCCCAAAAGATTCCACCCAATACGGGTAAATCTCGGCCTTTGCTATCGAAAGAGCCTCTTCGTTGAGTTGGGCCAATCCTTTGACCGTCAATTTCAATGAAATGCCTTGTGAAAGGTTCATCTGGATTGTGTCGCCAGGTTTGACTCTGCTCGCAAGTGGCGAGTGTTCGTAAACGTAAGTCTCATTCTCACCCATTCCTTCTGCGGGTTTATTCAACCATCCTGCGTAAACATGCGAGTCGTTTCTGATCCCGCACAGTCTTGCGGGTACAAGGTAGTTTTGCTGGCTTTCGTTCAGTGGTCTTGCAATGTTCGACCCAGTGGACAGAACTTCGACATCGGCGGCTCCTCCAATCTTTGAGACGATGTTTTCGCCTGCGAATATATTAGTCACATTTGAGCTGGAGATGTCGGCTGCCATGTCATAGTAGATGCGGCGAAGCTGCTGGTCGATTGCTTGTTTTGCAGTGTGATTGGCTTTGATGTCAATGCCTGCAAAGAAGGTTGATGCCAATGTCACGCCGATTAGTAAGGCCACGAAAAGCCTCCATGAGCGAAACACATGTTTAAAGGCATAGAAAATGAGCATTGGCCATCAGACATTGGTGTTGAGGTTTAACTTTTAAGTCTATTGATCAGAACATCTAGAAGCCGTACACGTACGAGAAAGCGTGTGGATGTTTTATCTTGCTGACACCAGCGTCAGGACGCTTATGAAAGCCACTTCCATCATGGCAGCAATCAAGAAGACGCCATAAATGTACACTAGAGCTCTCATCGACATCGTTTGGTTCAGCGTCTTCTTTATGGTCAAGTATATGCCATATCCCTCGACTATGCCAATTGGAGCACTTACAAGAAGTATCAGAGGCAACACTTCAACCTGTATGCCATGGTTAAGGAGGTTGCTCGTCCGAAGAATGCTCAGCAGGAGAATCACACCTGTGAAAATGATTGCGAAGATTCGCGGATGCTCCAGGATGACACGGTTGTGCTTGTCTTTCGTGAAGAAGTTTAGAACAAGACTAACATAGAATGTCATGCCTAGCAGGATCAGAGAGATTGCGAGAATGTTGTGGGCGAACAGCATTCCAATGGCCAGAAGCTGATTGCGAAGAACGTCGCCGAGGATTGTGAAGAAAAGGGTGTTCTCAACATAAGACATGCCGAGGAAAAGAAGAAAGGCAAGGCCGAGAACCACAGTCTCTCTCTTGCCACCCATTCAATCTTCAACTCCTAAAGTATAGTAGCAAAAGGAGAAGAAAACAGCTCCCAAATCGCTGCAAAAATGCCGAATACTAACGCTAAGATTGCTGTGATAGCTAGAAAGATCGCCATCGCCAGTATACCGACAGCGATTGCGCCGAGCCATCCGGTCTCATAGAGACGCTTCATCAAGAGAAGCCAAACCAGCAGACTCAAGAAGAGTGCGAGGAAATGGTAGGAAATGAATATGGAGAACATGGTTGTGAAAACGGTTCCGAAAAGAGAGATTATCACAGCGTCACCGGCGAGCGCTCGTTTGCGCCCCACAATTACCAGACCAGCAAGATAGACGACTGAAGTCAAAACCAAGAGGTTCACCAAGAACAGCACTATGGAGAATAGGAGGCGTGACTCAACGGGTAGAATGTCCCACCATGACGCGCCAGCGGTCAGCATTGATTGAGAAAGGCGATCCAGCATGGTTCGCTCCACCGAATCCCTAGCCAGTTTCAGAGAATAAAAGCCTTGTGACAGCCGCCGGATGGGTGTAGAGGTGCATGTAAGAAAGCTTTCATGCGCTGAGTCATGGATTGTCCGTCACTTGTCCGTAACAGAGACTTGTGAGTGAGATATGGAAAACACTTAAAAGCCATTACAGATTGCTGAATGATGGAACAGGGTGCAAGATGATGCATATTCGCCCAGCCATTATTGCTGCTGGCAGAACAAGGTTTGGCGAGCACTACGAGAAAGAACCAGAGAAGCTTATCGAAGAAGCGTGGCTCAAGGCGTCACACGAAGCAAACACGGAACGCAAGGATCTGGAAGCATGTTACCTTTCAGACTATTTCTTGCCAATAACGAACAAGCTCGGTCTTGAGGAAGGCTTTCTTTCGGAGCTCACCGAACTGCACGTTCCAATGGAAGTAACCAGATCATTCGGTTCAGCCTTGTCGAATGCTTGTAACGCTATCCAAGCTGGAAAATACAGCATGGTTCTGGTGGGCGGCATAGAAAAGATGACCGACCGCTGGGACAAAATTCGGGACGACTTGATGCTTCTTGAAGACCCGTGGAGCTACTATGCAGGCGGGACGCCTGAAGCGAACCATGAGCTAATGCTAAGAGCATTCATCAAGAAGCACGGCATAGAGGGCGACAGCCTAGAAAAACTGAACCTTGCATTGGCGCACGTCTCCGTGAAGAATCATGCAAACGCCACGAAGAACGAGTATGCTCAGTACCAGAGAAAGATAACCGTTGAACAGGTCTTGAACGCCAGAAAAGAAGCACGAAGACCTCTAGGCCTGTACGACTTCGCACCAATATCAGATGGCGCCTCAGTAATCATTCTTGCAAACGAAAAGGTCGCGCAGGAACACACGAGCAAGCCTGTATACGTCTGCGGATCCTCCTCGGCCACTGACTACCTGTCATTTTCGGCAAGAGAAGACCTGACGCGTTTCATCGTTACAGAGATGGCAACAAAGAAGGCCTTGGAGATGGCGCACGCAAGCCTGTCGGACATACAGGTGCTCGAACTCTACGATCAGTCCACGTTCATGGAAATGGTTTCGCTTGAAGACATGGGCTTCTGCCAATGCGGAAAAGCTTGGCAGACTATATATGAAAGCCTCCAAAACGGCAAGGACTACTATGAAGTCGATGGCAGGAAGCTTTTCGTGAACACGAATGGCGGCTTGAAAGCAGATGGAAACCCCCTTGGTGCGACGGGCGGAGCGCAGATTTTCGAGATTTTCAAACAGCTGAGGGGCGAAGCAGGCGAAAGACAGGTCAAAAGCGAGAGCGACCTGAAATACGGATGCACTCTCGAGCTTGAAGGGTTCGGCACGAAGGGCTACGTTTACGTTTTGGGGAGGGACTGACAAATGAGCAGCGAGCCTATAGAGAGGCGGGTTTCCTATCTCGGCGACAGACTCCGAGGTAGCAGATGCCAAATCTGCGGAAAAGAGTACTTCGAAATCAGAGACTACTGCGGAGACTGCGGCCGAAAAAGCTTCGGCAAGATGTCCGAGATAGATCTTTTCTATGAGCTTGGCAAGCTTGAGGTGTGCACACTCGTCAGCGAACCCACCAACAAGTTCACGAAACTGGGCAACTACATTTACGGCATCGTCTCATTCCACGACGGAAAAATACGGGTTCCCGGAAGACTGACAGACAAGATGATTAGAAGCGATGAACAAGTTGACCTTTCGGTTCTTGAAGGAAGAGACGTAGTGCCCAGATTCAGGAGGCGATACGCGGTGAGCAAGAGCGATGTGATTCCGACAATATCGCTTGCCTTCACCTTTGCCGATGAGTACTATCCGTACCAAGAATACAAGGTTGTGAAGCCAAGCAAAGACTATGAAGTCCCGGGTATTGTCGGCTACGGCGTTTATTCCTCAAGATTCAGAATAAAAGAAGGTGGCATTGAACGCGCCATCCCGTTCATTGACGAGGACTCCATCACAGCCGCAGTTGAAACTGGAAAACTGGCTCTAATCCACTCGCAGATCAGAAGCTCAGACGTTGGCAAGATCTACGTTGGATCAGAGTCAAACCCGTACGCGGTCAAACCAATAGCCGCGAAGGTTGCGCAGGTTCTGAAACTAGGCGAAGAAGACGGCGACGTTCAGGGCGTCGACGCGATCGACACCGAGTTTGCCTGCAAGGCTGCTACAAGCATGTTCAAGGATGCTGCTTCGCTGGTCAACTATCCGAAGTCCAACATCAAGTACGCCATGGTCATCGGCGTCGACAATTCCCAAGCGGCACCAAGAGACTGTCCGGGCGGGGAGCTGGACTTCTACGTGGGATACGGCGGCGCAGCATATATCTTTGGAAAGCAGGACGTAATAGCCGAAATAGAGGGGTGGTATTCGTGCACGTCTGACACGCCTGACTTCTGGCGAAGAGACGGTGAACCGCATCCCATGCATGGCGGAAGATTCACCGGCGATCCTGCTTATTTCAAGCACGTCAGGAAGGCAGCAAAGAAGCTGATGGAGCGCCTTAGCCTCCAACCTAAAGACATAAGTTACTTTGTTGCTCATCAACCGAATCCCCAGTTCCCGGTGAGAATCGCAAAGGAGCTTGGATTCAAGGAAGAGCAGTTTCTGCCCTCGCTTCAGGTCGTGAAATTCGGCAACACTTATTCAGGTGCTTCGCCAGTAGGCTTGGCGGCCGTGTTGGACATTGCCAAACCTGATCAGCGCATTCTGGTTGCCAGTTACGGCTCAGGGGCCGGTAGCGACGCCTACTTGCTCGTCACCACCAGCCAGATCACGGACAAACTGCACGGTCAGAAGCAAACGGTCAAACAGCAGGCAGAGAGCCCGTTCAAAGAGTTCGTGGACTACACGACTTACAGACGGCTGAAACTAGGGATGTGACAAACGCTTTAATAAGCCCCAATAGCCAGATTAGGAAACGGAGCATAGGACATTGTTTGCATACGGAATATTGAAGGTGCTGTACGCGCCTCACAAAGCATTCAAAGAGATTTCTCAGAACATGAAGTTCATAGCGCCTCTGGTCATTATGATCTTGTTCATTTTGGCAGGCACTGGAAGCTACTATTTGAGAACCACCAAGCTTTTTGTCCAGAAGACGACACCGAGCACCGCCGATCTCAGCGACCCAGACTCGTGGACAGACAATCCCAAGGCATGGCTGTCCAACGCCAATGTGACAAGCAACAGCAACGATCGGCTTTTCGCTGTGAACAGCATCCAGCTGAACGCAGGGAATGATACAGGGGTCTGGATGAAGCTAAATAGGACTCTCTCCGTCGACTGTTCAGCGTCAGGCACCTACAGGAACTTGACGTACTCCATGAAGTGGATTCATCCGACAGGAGCTTCACCGCGGAATGCCAGTCTCTACCTCTATTCTGGCGAAACGGGAAGCTACTTCTATCGCAGTTTCGAAGAGCCAGTCAATGGAACTGGAAGCGGCAAATGGAGCAACGTGACTATTCCACTGGGATCAGATGCCAGTCAATGGCTCGATGTCGGCGGGCAAGCCTCATGGACAAACATCAACGGATTGCGGATCGAGTTATCGTGGGGAAGCCCAGCGGTTTCGAATCTGACGGTACTCGTTGACCAGATGTTTTTCCGCTCGAAGGATTTTGACTCGTTGGGCACATTGCTTGGCGGTAGTGTCGCGATGTACGCAGCAAATTTCCTGTTCACCTTCGCCATCTATTGGATGTTGGCAGGCGCCGTGCTGTTTGTTGGGGCAAGGATGTTCGCGATCAAAGCCGAATTGAAAGCATTCTTGATAATTGCGGGCTATTCTCTCATCGCATTGCTCATTATGCAGGTTGTTTTCGCTTGCTTCTATGCAGCGATTCCGCCTCTCTACTTCTCTCTTGAATCGGTGACTCCGGTCGGCATTTTTGAAATCGTTAGCTACTTTATCCGTTATGTTCCTATGTTGTTTCTGGCATGGGCAATAGTCATATCTGGCTTTGGCGTTCGTGGGTTGTTCGAACTGCCGCTCTGGAAAGGCATAGTAATCGCTGCAATCGCGTTCGGTTTGTGCTACATTCTGTTTCCGATATCTTAGGGACTCTGACAGGTTGGTTAACTTTTTAAGTTAGGGCCAATTGCTGTTCAAACGATATCGATGAACCCAGTTCTCGAAGCTCACAACGTCAAAAAGGCCTACCAGATGGGCAAGGTTAAGGTCCCAGCCTTGGACGGAGTAGACTTCGAAGTCGGAGAAGGCGAATTCCTGACCATTTTTGGTCCTTCTGGCAGCGGCAAGTCAACACTGCTCCACCTGTTGGGAGGACTGGATCGACCGGACGAGGGAGAAATCCTGATCGACGGCGTCAACATTCTGAGCCTGAGCGACAGCAAATTGGCTGAACTTCGTTTGAACAAGATAGGCTTCGTTTTCCAGTTCTTCAACCTCCTGCCTCGACTGGCAGCGCTAAGAAACATTGAGCTTCCGCTGACGATTGCCGGAGTCTCAGAGAAGGAAACGTCGCAGAGAGCGCGAGAAATGCTCAAGTTTGTGGGCTTGGAGGCTCGCGAGAACCATAGACCCTACGAGCTGAGCGGTGGAGAGCAGCAGCGAGTAGCCATAGCCAGAGCCCTGATAACCAATCCGAAGATTATCTTGGCGGATGAGCCGACTGGAAACCTTGACACGAAGACAGGGCTGGAAATAGTGCATCTCATGAAGAAGCTGAACCATGAGAAGAAACAGACATTCATAGTCGTCACTCACGACCCGCGGATCGCCGAGGACGCCGATCGGACAATCTACCTAAAAGACGGGTTGATTGAGAGCATTAAGCTAAGTAATAGCGCAGGGAGGGTCAAGTGATGAGAGTTACGAAGATTCTGGGGATGGCCTCGGAGAACCTTAAGCAAAGGAAACTCAGAACGACGTTGACGACGCTCGGCGTAGTTGTAGGAATAACCACGATCATAGCCTTAGCCTCGCTTGGCGAAGGCCTAAGGTTTGAAGTCAAACAGAGGATGGAAGCAGGATTCGAGCTTCACGTTCTCATAATCTTCCCAGGAAGCATCACGGCGGGATTGGGATCACCATTCGCACCGTCAGACGTTAGCAACGTCGAAGGAGTCAAGAACGTGAGCTTAGTTGCGCCCATGACAACATTGCCCACAGCCCAAGTTCTCAGAAACAGCAGTGGAACGGAAGAGAAAATGGGCGCATTCAGCGTCGGAGCCGTGAATTTCACAAAGATGCAGGAAATGCTGCCCCAAAGATTCCAGCTTGCAGATGGATCTTTCCCGACAGCAGACGAAAACGACACGATCGTGTTTGGCTACAAAGCAGCCACGAACAATGGAACGGCGCTTGTTAACATTGGAGAAAAAGTCACTTTGAAGATGAATCTGACAATATACGACAGCGGCCACCAGTATTCTCTTCCAGTCAACAAGACCCTGAGGGTCGCAGCTATATTGCAGGAAGGAGGCACTTCCGGAATAACCAACTTCGATTACTGGGCCTTCATACCAACCAAAACTGCTCACAGCATCCTCAGAGGTGACTACTATCAGATAATCCTCGTGAAAGTCTCTGACCCGAAAGTTTCAAAGCAGGTCGCCACGGCAATAGAAGCGAAGTTTCCGAAATACTCCATCAGCATTCTTGTTCCGTCCACTTTCATGCAGCAGGTGGACAATATTCTCAGTCTTCTACAGATATTTCTCTTGGCGATTGCATCAATCTCACTTGTCGTTGCTGGAATAGGCATAATGAACATCATGACGGTCTCGGTCATGGAACGCACGCGCGAGGTAGGCATACTCAAGGCTATTGGAGCCAAGAGCCAGACTGTGCTTTCAATGTTTCTAGCGGAGGCTGTCCTCATCGGTGTCGCTGGTGGCGTGATCGGATTGTTCATGGGTTACGGGCTGTCTTATGGTCTGGCTTACGTCTTGTCCGGATTCATCCAGCCTGAGCAACAGCAAGATACGTTGTTCGGAGCGCCTGGAAGGAAGCCGCTGACTATAAGTCCAATATTCACTCCGGAATGGACGGTGATTGCGTTCGTGTTTGCCATAGTTGTCTGCATAATTTTCGGTCTCTACCCTGCGAGGAAGGCTTCTAAACTGAATCCGGTCGAAGCTTTGAGATACGAGTGAGTCTAGCAAAAATTTATATTGCTGAAGGACTTTTCTGCATGTAACTGGCTCTGACGAGGGCTCAGCACCGCAAACATGCTCATGGGCTGTCACGGCGAAAAGATGGTTCCGCAATAAGGACGAAAACTACACATGCCAAGAAGGCTACCAGAGAAAACCAGAAACGCAGTCGGAAAACCTAGGAGATACGGCAGCCAAAAGAGGTACCGGTCGGACAGGCCCGTTTTTCGGATGGCGCCTGTGAAAGAAAACGAGGAAGTTGAAGTTGTGATTGATGACATCGGGAGTAGGGGCGACGGAATAGCCAAGCTTCAGGGCTTCCTGATTTTTGTGCCTAGTTGCAAGATAGGCGAACGCACAAGAGTCAAAATCATGTCAGTCAAAGAGAAGTTTGCGGTCGCCGAGAGAATAGCCTAGACGAGGCGAGAAAACGTGAAGATTAACGAACTGCGAGATGGCATGAAACGCGTGAGCGTCGAAGGAAAAGTTGTGGAGATAACTGAACCCCGGGAAGTCACGTCCAAGTTCAAGAACGAAACATACAAGGTTGCCAACGCTATCATAGCCGACGACACAGGCACGATAAAGCTGACGTTGTGGAATGAGCAGATAGACAGAGTAAAAGTTGACAACATGGTCAAGGTGGAGAACGGCTACATCACAAGCTTCAGAGGAGAAATTCAGCTGAACGTTGGGAAATTCGGAACCCTTACAGTCGAGTGACATTTCCATTGTTGCATAACGAATTTTGTGCGCGGTGAAAACCAGATGGACGAGAGAAGAGATTTCGGCATGAGAGGTGGATTCAGAAATCAAGAAGGGGAGAGGTATTTTGCTCCAAAACCAGTTCAAGTTGGACAGGAGTATGATGTGGACATCCAAGAGATCAGCCGCAGAGGAGAAGGAATAGCCAGAATACAGGGCCTTGTTATATTCGTGAAAGATGCAAAACCAAACGACCATGTGAAAGTGAAGATCATTCGAATCAGCAGTAGATTCGCGGAGGCCGAAGTCGTCAGAAAGGAAGAGCCCGAGAAAGCGACTGAGACAGAACAGACACCGGAAGAAGATGACTCTGCCTAATGGGCCACGGCTCAATTTCAGCTACTGCTGGCGCTAGCATCTGAAATGGACAGTGCTATTTCTTGGCAAATAAAAAGAGAGAATAGCGTGCGGTTGCTTCTCTGGGCCAAGGTTCGCTCTTAGATTTCTTCAAGTAGTGTCGTGAACGTGTCGTGGTGGTCTTCTTCGTCCTTGAGTATGTTCATGAACAGCAGTGCGGTGGTTTCGTCTTTCTCTTTCCTTGCCTGTATTATAATGCCTTTGTACATTGTCATGGCGTTTTCTTCGTCCTTGACGTCTCGCGTAACCATCTCTTTTAGCGTCTTGCCAACCATTATTTCAGCCGGCTTCGTCGTGGGAATACCGCCCAAGTAGTAGAGTCGTTCAGCTATGGATTCGGCGTGCTTCATTTCTGCGACTGCTATTTCCTTGAAAGCGTCTTTGGTCGCGAAGCCTTTGACACCGCCCCATTGAACGTGCTGCCACATGTACTGCATTGAAACTTGAAGCTCTCTAGCGATTGCCGCGTTGAGCATGTCCAACAATTTCTTTGAAGCCATTCTTCTTTCACCTACAATTACAACTAGTATCAAACTTTCTGCTTTTCTTTATATATTAAGCTTGTGTCCAACCTCGGGAAACTGCTGGCAAGAGCTTCAGGAACAGTACTGTGTTGTCAGACAGACCGTTACCAGCGTGAAACATGCAGTGTGCAGGTTTTTGAGCGCGCCCGAAGGCGAATGGTTCTTCGATCGCAGCAGACTTGAAGACGTTGAGGGTAGATTAATATGGGGTTCTGAATCATAGTTGCTTCTGGAACTGAGGTTGATGAGGATGAAGAGGGAGATTGCTGTTGCTGACGGGTTGAGGCAGTTGCCTACTAGACCGATCTATCTGGTTTCGTCTCAGCATGAGGGAAAGAAGAACATCATCACGGTGGGCATGTTCGCCTACTTCTCGGGGAAACCCACTCTAGTAGGCGTTGGCATAGCTCCTTCCAGACACTCTTTCGACACGATTCGCCGCAGCAAGGAATTCGTGGTTAACGTCGTTGACGAGAAGCTTATGAGGGCAGTGCGGATCTGCGGGGAGAAATCTGGACGTGAAGTGGACAAGTTTGAGCTTGCGAAGCTCACGCCCAAAAGTGGCGTCAAGGTGAGTGCGCCTCTCATAGAGGAAAGCCCAGTTAGCATTGAATGCAAGGTTGTGCAGGAAGTGGAGGCAGGTGACCACGTCTGGTTTATCGGCGAGGTGGTGGCGGCTCATGTTCGAGAGGGCTACGACTGGAGTGAGGGCTTGCTGATGAAATGGGTTGGAGAAGACGGCTTCTACTACAAGGTCGGAGAGAAAACAGGCAAGTACTAAGAACACGCCCCAGCTGAGTGGTCAGCAGCTTGAGCTTCGAGTACCCCGAGCATGTTCGTTTTGCCTGCGAGAGATGCGCCATTTGCTGCGGTGACACCATTGAAAGGTCAAGGTCGATTTTGCTTCTGAGGATTGAGGCTGAACGGCTGGCGCAGAAGACTTCGATGAGCATCAGAGAGTTTGCGGAAAAGGTCGAAAACTGTGAACCGTATATCTACAGAATGAGGAAGACGGCACAAGGCAAATGCGTGTTCCTCAAGGAGAAAACGTGTTCAGTCTATGCGTTGCGGCCTCTGGTTTGCAGGTTCTATCCCTTCCAGCTCATGAACACTGGAAATGGCAAGTTCATATTTGACTATACGACTGAGTGCCCGGGCATCGGGAAAGGATCTGAGATGAAAAAAGCCTTCTTTGCTGGGCTTTTTGAAGAGTCTGCTGATCTGATGGAACGCAACGCAGGCAGGCTTGAATAGTGTTTTCAACGGGATGAGTGTCTGCTGCTTCAGCGAGAGCCTTGTCTTCATGGTGACTACTTTCGAACCATGATGAGTAGCATTTTGAATCTCTTGGTCGCCTTGACGGCGTGCGGTTTGTTCGCTGGCATTATTGTCATTTCATCCTTGCCGAGGCGGTGCGTCTTTGCCGAGATCGTGATTTCGGCTTCTCCGTCTATGGCGATTACCATTGCGTCGTAGGGTGCGGTGTGTTCGCTGAGGCCTTGTTTTTCATCAAAGGCGAACAACGTGACGGTTCCGGCGTCTTCATCTATCAGTGTTCGGCTCACGACCGCGCCTGTCTGATAACTGATCATTTCGTTCAGCTTCATTGCGCGAGTGGGTTTCTTCTCTTTAGGGGTTTCTGCGGTCATGTGTTGCACCTGCTGCTATTGAGAGGTTGTTGTGAATTTAATAATGTTTGGCTGACGGGCATATTGTATGTAGAATTTGCTTGTGAGAGCTAGCTCTGCTGATTTCGCGGTTGCCTGTCTAAAAGATGTGAATGTTCGATCGGTTGGGCGCATGTTCGGAGAGTTGTTTGCACCATTCAGTTATTCTCTTTTCGGTTTCTTCGTTGTCTTCGAGGGTTTTCGCGTTTAATGCGAGTTCGCTGATGTGTGTGCTGTTTGGCGTTAGCGCTTTCATGGCGGCAATGGGTCCTTCAGGTTTGTCTCCGCCCATGGTTAGGCAGAAGGCCACTTTCTTGCCTGAGAGATTGCTTTTTTGGATGTGTGTTCTTGTGGCGGGAGTGATTCTTCCGGCCCAGACTGATGTGCCAATTATTATTAGGTCGTAGTCTTGTGGGTTTTTTGTGGTTTCGGCTATTTTGGTTTCTTTTTGTCTGTAGGCGTCGAAGCCGCTTCTGAGGTAACCGATCAGTCCGGTTCGTTTCTTCTTGTCAACTATTTCTTCAATGTCGGCTTTGGTTATGCTTGCTGTTTTTTGGGTGACGGTTCTTATGTTGCCTGTTCTAGAGTAGTAGACAATCAGGGTTTTCATTTTCCGTCCTCGGTGCGATTCCAGTGGTTTGTACCTGTCTGCTGGTTAGTCATATAGTTGCTTCTTCAGATTTTTTGCCGCTCAAGTACTCTATGTCGATTCTTCCGAACACTGTCGTTGCAAGGCGTTCGGGTTCGAGTTTGGCGATCATGGGTTCGGGGTCTTTGTTAAGTTGTCTTGTCATGCATTCGGCGGCCTGTCGTTTCTCGTCTGGTTTTTCGAGTAGGGTTACTTTGCCTCGGAATTGGGCGGTTGCGAACATGTGGTTGCATTGGTTTTCTTGGTAACCGAGATCAAGCATGGCTTGTCCCCAGACAGTGTTATTTGATTTGAGGTAGTCAAGTTTTCTCCCCTCTTTTGCGCAGTGGAAGTAGATGCAGTTTTGACTCTCATCGTAGCCGTGGCTGAGGGTGACGAGGTAGGGTTGGTTGTTCATTGACATGGCGATGGTGATGTGTTTCGTTGTTTTGAGAATTTTCCTTATGAGGGCGGGGTCGGTTATTTCCTTGTCTTTTCGTTTCATGTGGTAGATCATGGCTTCTGTTGATGGCTGAAGAAAGCTATTAGGTTTTGGCCTGCTGAGAAGTCTTGCGACGAATCGTTCCACTCGCATCTTGCGTTGTCAGTTGGGTTGCGGTTCGGTCTTCTCTTTTCCTAAAATCTTCCGTGCCCTCTTCTCGACATCGACTTTCAGCAGTATGACCGTGACGACGATTGTCAACACTATTGAGATTACCATGAGCATTTCCTGACTTATGATTGGTGCGATCAAGTCTTCGCTTAGTCTTCCGAGGTAGGCTCCGGCTATTGTGATGGAAAGCTTACCTGAGAGATATGCCACAAAGAACTTGACTGGACTATATTTCACGAGACCAAGCGGTATGACAACAGGCTCATCTGGTATCGGCGTGGCCGCTGCGATGAAGAGAGCGACGAAACCCCAGCGTCGGAGTTTCGGAGCAGCGGCATCAAGCCGTTTTCTGCGCTGTTCGCCTATGTGTTTGCCGATGAAAAAGGTGACAAGATAATGAATGAGCTTGGCAGTCGCTGCGCCGAATGCTACTAGTAAGCCTATGGAAATGGGGTCGGCGGTTCCGGCGATAGCGGCTGTTGAGGCGATGAGGAGGTTGGATGGGCCTGCGAATGGTATGAGGTTGAGACCGAAGGAGGTTAGCAGGATTGTGAGAAGCTCTATGAGTGACGCCAATTCGTGTGCCGCCGTTGCGCGTTTCCGCTGGTCATGCTATCAAGGAGTGAAGAGGGATATATTGCTTGACATTAGTGTGGGTCCTGCTGCTAGTCTGAGTTGTTGTGGCCGGTTAACAGTTTTTGGAACTTGAACCGCTGATAAATGGTGATGTCTCGAGCAAACCCCGGCTTTTCTCGAATCCATCTCTGCGCCTCATGGGCATGCAAAAACCATATTAGCATTACTGGTTATAGGTCGTTTCATGAATTCTGAAGAAAGAAAGGAATTGATTGCGAAGTCGCCCATTTCCTTTGCATACTTGAAACGTTTCAACACAGCCGTAGGTATCTTGCATCTGATACAAGGAATAGCGATGCTGGCGCTGGGGCTTCTACTGACATGGACGAGAGACGTGTACACTTTCTATCTGAAACTGGGTGAAGCGAGCGGTTCGCCGCCCAAATTCTCTGCCGTGCCAAACCCTCAGATCTTCTTCACCGTCACCAGTCTCGGGGCTGTTCTTGCGTCTTTTCCTCTGATTTCTGCAATGGCGCATTTTGTGATTGCTTATCCGAAGAACAAGAGCTACAACGAGAATCTGAAGAAGGGCATGAATCCTTACCGATGGTATGAGTATGTTTTCTCAAGCTCGATAATGATAGCGTTGATTGGGACATTTGTTGGTGTCTGGGATTTCTGGTCGCTGGTCATGATTTCTGTTCTGAACGCGATGATGATAATGTTCGGATACTTGATGGAGCTAGTGAATCAGAAGACCGAGAAGACGAATTGGTCGCCATTCATTTTTGGGTGCGTTTCTGGTGGGATCCCATGGGTTGTGCTTTGCGCTTATTTCGTTGCAGCGGCCACGTCGACGGGTTTGAACACGCCGACGTTCGTGTATCTGACACTTTTCATCTACTTCGTTCTCTTCAATGCCTTTGCAGTCAACATGGTTCTGCAGTACAAGGGCGTTGGACGCTGGAAAGACTACCTGTATGGCGAGCGGGTTTACATAATTCTCAGTTTCGTGGCGAAAACATCGTTGGCTTGGCTTGTGTTCGCTGGAGTGTTCGCACCATTCTAAGCTTTCTCCCGCAACTCCCTCTTTTTTGTCTTGCACACTCTAGGCCACTTTCAATAACTTGCGCACACTTGGTCAACATGCTTGAGCGGGTTCTCAATGGTCTTTGCCTTGAACAGCATGTCGTAGATGTTGGGTGTCTGTGAATCCTGTGCAGAGCGGTTCTGCGTAAAAACTGCGAAATATTCTTCGGTGAGTTCTCTAACCTTGTCTTCATTGTCTGCGTATTTCAGATGCAGCAACTCATGTATCAGGGCAGCCCTTGCTCGACTTCCCGCATACAGTACGAACTTGTCTTTCCCAGACTCCTGCATGAGTCCCTGACAGAAATTCAGAGTTTTCGGATAAATCTGGATTTCTCCTCTCTCAGTGTTGCAGTTTCCGGCAAGGCCTCTCCCGTTCTCTTTTCTGAGCGGAAAGACTCTGACTTGCACGTCTCTAATCTTATGTTCTTCTATGTTTTCTCTTCTCAGCATCCAGCAAAGAAATTTTAGGAATGAGGGTCTTCCTAAGGTTCTGAGGACAAAAGAGGCATATTTCATGTAGAAGCCAACTTGATTCTGAGAGAGTTTTTCAAGTTTTTCAGGGCTAACAGTGATTTTCATTCTGTTAGATAGCGAATGCATTTCTGTCAACGTGGGCATCCTGCTGATTCCGCCTTACAAATCCTTCTTTACACAAAGGATTTGCCTGTGGGTGCGCATAAATCAGATGTGTGATTCACGCACTTGCATTTTATGTTGCTTCTTGCTCTTAGCTCTTCCCCAACTGGTGCCAAGATGCAGGAACGGAAAACGGACAAAAAGCTCGTTTGCTTTGAAGCCCTTTAGAAGCCTTGGCCAAAGGGGCGCTCGCTCGCTTCCCCTCTCTATTGATACACTAAACTGAGCCAGTAGAATAGAGTAGAACCGAATAGAATATATGGTGGAGCCGTTTGCGCGCTTTGGAATCGATTTTGATTTCTCGCAGAGTGTACATTACCCCTCCCAGTTCAGAGATCATAGTACCAAGAGAGTAGAGCGCTCCAAGAAGCTGCCTAACGGGATCATACTGAACGGCAGGTAAACCTCACATATCTCTGTCGTGACTACGAGAGATGTCTCCATAGTCACATCTAGTGACTGCATTTTGTGAGTCGATGTTTAATTAGTGGCATGCAGAGTCTTTCCTGCATTCGAGGAAGAAAAGATGACGCTGTTGGAAAGACTGAAGCGCGAGTTCTCGTTTGTTAAAGGCAACTATGCGATTATCGTGATCAGTTGGATTCTGATTGATTTCGCAAGCGAACTGCCTGCGACTTACTACTCACTATATGTCCTGAAGCTAGGCGCTACTGAAACGATTCTAGGATTGATCGCGCTGTCAGGGTTTCTGGCTTTGGCTTCAATGCAGTTTCCAGGCGGGTATCTGGCCGACAAGTTCGGAAGGAAGTGGCTGGTTTCGACAATGACGTTTGGGGTGGGTCTGTCGTTTATTCTCTATGCCTTGGCACCTTCGTGGCCTTTCATTCTGTTAGGGGTTGTATTGATGAGCTTCATCAACTCGATTTATCAGCCTGCTCTGATGGCGATCGTGTCTGATTCGTTGCCTCCTGAGAACAGGGGGATGGGTTTCAGCATTATCATGTTGATCACGAGCACTTCTACTACTCCCGGACCGCTTGTGGCGCTCGTGCTTCATGACTGGTTTGGGCTTGTCCAGGGCATGCGCATCGCATATGGTATTGTAGTGGGTTTGTTCCTGATTGCGGGGCTTCTGCGGTTGAAATTAAAAGAGACGTTTGTGAGTTGTGGCCGACCGCGTCTCAGTGAGCTGCTACGTTCGTATCCCACCGCTCTCAAGGAGAGCTTCGGGGTGTGGGGAAAGCTGTCACGTTCGATGTTCTACTTGTTCGTTTCGTCTGCAACGACCATGACCGGAATCGCAGCTGTTCAGCTGTTCTTCTCTGTCTATGCAATAAAGGTGCTTCAGGTGGGTGAGGATATATGGCCGCTTGTGCTGACGGCGTTGCCAATCACGTCGATTCTTTTGGCTATTCCCATCGGAAAGGTTGTGGACAAGATAAACAGGAAGATCCCGATCATGTTTGCTTATGCGTGTTTTGGAGCAGCACTGTTGTTGTTCATGGCGGGCGACGTCGTGAAGCTTTTCGTTTCTCTCGTTCTTTTCGGAGCCGGGATGGTCATGATGAATGCTGCTTCAAGCGCCTTGCAGGCTGATTTGACGCCCAAAGAACACCGTGGTAAGGTCGTTGGATTCATGAGTTTCATGAACTACATTCTGATGGCGATTGGCAGTTTCCTTGGTGGGTTCCTGTATGAGCATGTTTCACCGCAGATGCCCTTCCTGTTTGCGTTTGCGTTGACAATTCCTTCTTTGGTCATGGTGTCAGCCTTGGTTCACGAACCTCAAAAGAGAGAAGAATGAGAACAAAGTATTTCCTTTGTTTGACCTGCTTCTTCGCTCTGCGTGCGGGCTTTGGTGGAGTCAATGGATTTGATTCCGGCTCTTGGTAGGATATCTCCCGCGGGAACCTCTCTTTTCTGTGTTGGCAGTAGTCTTTTTCTTTTGTGCACGATGACTGCTAGTAGCCATGCTGTCATAGAAAACTGTGGAGAATCAGTGGTATTCTAGTGCGGCTTTGATGTCTTCTGCTATCATCTTTCTTTTGGATTGCTCAATTAGATAGCTCTTTCCTGTTTGGAGGTAGGAAGGGAATATTCTGAGCTGCTTGTAGAAGTACTTGCCTTTTCTAATTTTATACGTAGAACCGCTGGGGATTACTCTTTTGTCAGTGTTTCTTTTGGCGATGAAGTTCATTGCTTTTATCGCGGTGTCTCCCATAAGCAGGATAGTTCTGACTTTGGGGAACAGATCTGTTTCCTTCTCCAAGATGGCTGAGCAGTTTTCGATAGTTTCAGGAGAAATGGAATACGCGGTTTTTGCACACTTGATTGCTGTGGTAACATATACTCCGAGTTTGAGCACATCCTGCATTGAGGAGACCTCTAGACCTGCATCACTGAAGGCCTGCGCGGTTGTTTGGAAGTAGAAGGGATTGTTTTGGGCATAGAAATAGTCTTTGAGATTCTCAGGTGGTGCCTCTGAAATCATTAATGTCTTAATGTTGGTTGGCTCAATCTCCATGTTTGGAATTTGATAGCCGTGCTTGTCTACGTCTTGACAAAGGAAGTCAACGCAACCTACACACTTGCTCACTTGCATTCTGCTTCACGCCCTGCATTTGATGTGCCAGCGGTTGAAGGAATATCAGAATACCAAGAGCCAGATGAAGCTTTTGTAGCTTGCGCAAGAATCAGAGACTGGATCACGATTATCAGCAAAAAAGTGATCGTGGTGGGGTCGCTGGGATTTGAACCCCAGACAAGTGGTGATGTCACCCGCAAATCCCCTCTTTTTCTGTTAAATCGGCGAGAGTACAACAATTCTGTTCTACTAGGACTGATGTGTTGGTTGTTGCCAGCTTCTAGAGGCGGGTTACTCATTAGACGCACGCGCTGGACAATTCAGACAAATCTATCAAGAGTCTATCCCATTCTTTCTGGAAGTATTCTCTGGGAGGTATTTGGACTCCGTCACCGCTGTCAGCTAATCTGTAATACCGCCGAACAACATTTCCAAAAATGGTTCTTGCTTTTGCATCATGACTGCCAGTTTCTCTGTATGCCACGTAAAACAACCTGACGTTTGGGAATTTCTTATCAACTTCTAGAGCAGTTTTCACTCTCTCCTTCGCTCTTCCATCATCAAAGAAACCATGCGATTTGACTTCAAAAGCGGCTAGCACATCGGACGGAGCTATTCCTCTATAGTCTACAGCATTTCCCTTAACGACAAGTAGATCAAACTTGTAGTCATTTCCTCTAATCTTCACACCATCTCTTTTCTGGTCTAATGCGGTTTTGTAGCCTTTGGGTATGTACGGAAGCAGCACGTTTTCAAGAAAGTATGTTTCGAAGGCATGCCCTATTTGCTTCGTGCTTGCTCCTTCATTCTTCAATTTAACGTATTTATCATTCCATCCTCTGCAGAACTCTTGAAAATCTGGAATCAAGAAGGTTTCACCTATTGGACAGAATAGTCTTTCTAGACTCTTGAATTTAGGACTTTCGCGCTCACTCAGCTCCACCTAGTAGCGCGCGCATTGTCTGAGATATTGAAGCGAATATCTACTAGGCTTAACTTGGCGCGCGCACTCAGTCCAGAAAGCCCAGATCAGTTCAGGAAAGGAGCATGGTAGTGTAGTTAATGGGCGGACGACAACAGAACTGGAGGTGATTTCATGAAAAAAGTGAAGGATAAACGGATGACTCACCTGACAAATCCTTCTCCTGAAGATCATCGGTGCGACGTTTTGCGGTAGATCGATCGAAAATCATGGACTTTGGTTCAACATAACCTTTTTCTTTCCTTCAAAAAGAAAATGACTATTCTTATACTGAAGACTAACAAATGGAGTTGCGAGGAGAAATCCCGACTGACAGAAAAAGACCCAGCCTTTGACAAGACCAAAACCGAAGAAGTATTGAGGTCACTCCATACGGACCTAAGTGTTGGGCTCAAAGTCTCTGAAGTTGAAGCCCGATTGAAACAGTACGGATACAATGAAGTCCCTGAAAAGAAGGCAAACCCTCTGGCAAGGTTTGCCAAGAAGTTCTGGGGTCTCACCGCGTGGATGCTCGAGACTATAATAATCATCTCATGGCTCCTGCACAGATACCCTGACCTATACATAGTTACAGGGCTGCTGGTCTTTAACTCAATACTGGCTTTTGCGGAAGAACAGAGAGCGTCAAGCGCCGTGGAAGCCCTGAAGAAAAGACTTCAGGTTAGCGCAAGAGTCCTTAGAGACGGCTCATGGAAAGTAGTAGCCGCTAGAGAACTTGTGCCAGGGGACATAGTCAGAAACAGGTCAGGAGACTTTGTGCCTGCCGACATTAAAATAGCAACTGGCGAGCTTGAAGTCGACCAATCAGCCTTGACAGGCGAATCGGTGAGCCAGGAGAAGAAGATTGAAGAAATCCTCTATTCAGGTTCTATCGTAAAGAGAGGCGAGTCAAACGGCATCGTTGTCTCAACAGGAGTAAATACCTACTTTGGTAGAACTGTCCAACTCGTCCAACTGGCCAAACCCAAGCTACACATGGAAGAAGTCGTCTCAAGTGTCGTCAGATGGCTCCTAGTAATTGTCGTCTTGTTAGTTGCGCTTGCCCTTGTCTTTTCAGTACTTGAAACCAAGAACTTGGTTGACCTTCTGCCCATAATCTTGGTCCTTCTATTGTCAGCAATACCTGTTGCTCTGCCAGCAATGTTCACTGTCAGCATGGCAATAGGCGCAATGGAACTTGCCAAAAAAGGCGTTCTAGTAACGACACTAAGCGCTTCCGAAGACGCAGCAACCATGAATGTTCTTTGCGCAGACAAGACAGGCACAATAACAATAAACAGACTCTCAATCGCAAAAGTAATACCATCAAAGGGATTCAGTGAACAGCAAGTTCTCTTCTACGGAGCTCTAGCTTCACAAGAGGCGAATCAAGACCCCATTGACTTATCCTTCCTAACGATGGCCAAACAACAAAACCTCTTAGACCCCTCATTC